>ERZ773106.2-NODE-2-length-510678-cov-45.585309_pt1 | contig 510678 bp, 373 predicted proteins | sample MGYA00580572_ERZ773106 | MGnify/ENA primary metagenome ERZ773106 (study PRJEB29015, sample SAMEA2737868) | human gut metagenome | biome: human gut; feature: human-associated habitat; material: faeces | place: China | collected 2012 ... | reverse complement strand
AGCCCTTGACAGGAGGCCATCCCTTCCGGGCATCAGTCCAATTCCTGTAATCAATGTTTCTTTCTCTCGGAGAAAGAATATTTGACGATTCAGTAGTTTGTGTTTCTGAATTTGCTGTAATCCTTAAAGCTGTGCGATTTATAGAATTATTTCCGGTTTTTGGCGTCTTAAATCCATCCTCTCATCTGCAACTCCAAGAACTTTTTCCGATGAATCGTGAGAATAAAGAACTTCGTCGCTATCGGGTGTTTTTTACAGTTTACATACTCTCTGCATAAGTGTGTTGTATGACCTAATGATCTAAGGAATCTACAGGGAATTACGAGAAGTCTTCCTGCTTTTCAGTTCTTCTGCCAGCTATTTGTAATTCCGGCAATGACTCCTCTTCTCATGCGGTTTCTGCTACTGTAGCAAAAATGGTGATGCTAAAGTGGTGCAACTTTTCTTGCGTTTTGGTACGTTTTTACGCGTTTTTAATAATTTTTGAGAGAAGCAGGAAGAGAAAGAAAAGCCTCACAAGTGGTTAACTTGTAAGGCTTTATTTTGGTAGGCCCGGTAGGATTCGAACCTACGACCAAGGGATTATGAGTCCCCTGCTCTAACCGCTGAGCTACGAGCCCGTTGCAGAACAACGTGAAAGGATGCTAGCAGAATTGGAGGAGGAAAGCAAAGTTTTTATCCTGCAGTAAACGTTTTGGATTTGCGAATGGGCCGGGAGGCGGGAGAGGACGGAGAAAGGTTCAGACTTGCAGCTTCGTCCAGCTCCGCCCCTTGACGATTTTATAGAGGATGGCGGATTGGACGGCCATTTCAAAGGCGAAAACCAGCCAGATGCCCCACAAAGTCATGGTTTCCGGTGCCAGCCTGAACCATACCCAGGTGCAGACGACCCGGAAAAAGCCCATAATGCCGTAGGAAATAAGCATGACTCTCCGGGTGTCTCCCGCGCCGCGCAGGGACATTTTCATCACGATGCAGGCGGCGAAGAAGGGTTCCACCACCAGCATGGTGCGCAGCACGGGGATTCCGGTATCAATAAGGGTCGTGCTGCCGTTGGAAAATATCTCCATGAACAGGGCGGGAAAGGCACTGAAGAGCACTCCCAGGCCTGTCATGAAGATGACGGCGTACCGCATGCATTTCCAGATGGTGATGCGGGCCATAAGCGCGTTCCGGGCTCCCAGGTATTGCCCCACGAGCGTGGAAGCGGCCATGCCGATGGCGAAGCCGGGCAGGAAACTGAGCGATTCAATGCGGACGGCAATATTGTGGACGCCCAGCACGCCTTTAATAGGCAGTTCGCTGATGATGGAAAGGCAGAACATCTGGATGCCCCACATGCCGAAGACTTCCACGGCCTGCGGCAGCCCGATTTTCAGGATGCGCTTCTGCATGCCCATGTCCGGCCGTAGATGGGAAAAGCTGAGGTACAGGGGAGGGGCATAGTGTTCTCCCCGTTCCCGGACAAGTTCTTCCAGGGATTCATTTTTCCTGCCCGTGAAGATTTTTTTTCTGCGACGCAGCATGATGAACAGGAGGATGCACATGCTGATGCCGTAGCCGCAGACCGTTCCTGCCGCAATTCCTCCGATACGCCAGCCGCCCAGAGGAGCGTCCGCAAAGACGAAAATGACGCTGAAGATGACATTGAGGATGCCTACGCTCATCATGATCCAGAAGGGAAGCCGCGTGTCTCCGGAGCCTCGCAGGGCGGCATTGATGGCAAAGACCACGCCGCTGAACGGGGCCGCAAATGCGGCCATATAAACGTATTGCAGGGCGTAGGCCCGGGCGGTTTCATTCATGGTCAGTACGTGCGTGACCAGGAAATCGCTGCATGTGAAGAGAAGTCCGCAGGAGATGGTTCCTGCCAGGAGCCCCAGCATGGCGGCCTGGTGCAGGCCATGCTGGGCCTGGGGATAGTCCCTGGCGCCCGTCATGCGGGAAACGATGGCTGTGGCTCCCATCATGATAGACCCCTGGATGACGAAGCCGAACCACATGATGAAGACGACGGCGCCCATGCCGTCAGAGATGTTGATGGTGTCCTGGGCGTTCACCCCTATTTTAGTGGCGATGAAAAGGTCGGACGAGGTGACGAAAAAGCTCAGCAGCTGTTCCAGGAATGGCCAGAAAGCAATGACGGCGATTTGCCGGGGCAGGGATAGTCCGGCAAGTTTTCCGCCCAGGCGGGCGCGTGCCGCCTTGCCGCGTATGATGCCTTCTCTTGCGTCCCCCGCACTCATCGCTGGGCTGTGTAAATGCTGGCAATTCCCCCGTTCAGAGCTTCCGCCGTGATATTGCTGTAGCCGCATTCCCGCAGCAGAGCCTTCATGGCCTGCCCGCAGGGGAAGGCTTCAATGCTGTCCGCCAGGTAGTCGTATGCTTCCCGGTGGCCGGTCATCCACCCTGCGATGACGGGAAGGATGCGGTGCAGATAAAACCGGTAAGGGCTTTTCAACAGGCTTTCAGGCAGGGAAAAATCCAGAATGAGCAGATGGCCCCCCGGGCGCAGCATACGGCCCATTTCCCGCAGGGCGTCCGGATAGCTGGCCATGTTCCTCAGGCCAAAGGCGACAGTGACCGCATCATAGGAGGCGGAGGGGAAGGGCAGGTTCATGGCGTCTGCGCAAACCAGATGATCCAGTCCCCGCCTGGCCGCTATGTCCAGCATGGGCTGGCAGAAGTCGGACCCGGTGAGGCGGATTTCCGGCATCGCGTTCAGGATGGCCAGGGCCAGGTCTCCCGTTCCAGTCGCCAGATCCAGAAGGTTTTCCGGTTTCCATTCGGAGACAAGCTGAACGACGCGCTGGCGCCATAGCAGGTCCACACCCATGCTCAGCACATGGTTGGTAGCCACATAGCGCGGGGCAATAGCGGAAAAAGCGGCTTTGACGAATTCTGGATTACGCATGCGGAAAGGGCTGGGGATAGTAAAAAAGAGCACTATAAGTGCTCTTTTTATGAAGGAAAGGGGATGGGGTGTCGGACGGGGCTCGAACCCGCAACAACCAGAATCACAATCTGGGGCTCTACCATTGAACTACCGACACCATTTAGTGTTGTGGTGCGGCAGACATTACCCGTCCTCTTCCATTTTGGCAAGAAGAAAATGAGTTTAATGAGTTTTTTGAACGGAATATTTTCTCAATTATACAATAAAAACATGATAGGACGGTTATTTGTTTCCCATTTGGAAAATTACGGAGAAACCGTGTGGTCTTCTATTGCACCCTCCTGGATTTGATGTAAACTTTTTTATTATGGGAATTGATGTAATATACGCCGCCTTTCGGACCTACCCGGTAGGTTCTGTTTTCCCGTGCCCGGAGGGCCCGGTGGGCAGTGTGTTCCCCCGGCACCATTCCGGAACACAGAGGCGTATATTCCGGAAGGAGCGGTTTGCGGCTGCATTGGGGAAGGCAGAAGAGAACCGGAAGGAGGACGGCCTGGATGAAAAGGGAGTGTTTCACAAGAGCGTTACTATCCTTTTCAGAAGGTTGTTTTGTCAAGTGGGAGAGCCCGGCTGAACGGCTTTTCGTGAAAAGAATATGATTTTTTATGGGTTATTTGAAAACGAGTGTTTGAATTTATTTTATTTCCAATTACTGTTGCTGAAGTCGCTGCTGCATTTTAGTTGTTAACTGCTCATTTATCCGTATCCGCTCCATGAATTTCTTTCCTCATATTCCCATGTTGTCCACTGTATTCAACAGTATAGGTTGCTATTTATTGCCGTTCGGAGTTGTTTTGCTGTGGCTTTTGTATGAGTCAAAAAAAGTAAAGACCATCCTCCTTGCCGTGCTGGTGCTTTTGAGCATGGTATGCATGTTTTTCCATGAAGCCTTCGCTCCCAGCAGGGAATATCCGTGGGACTGCATGGTGGAGCATATTTTTACGGGAACGCTTCTGCCTTTCCTTTGCCTGCTGGGATATCTTCTGTACGTGTTTCTTTGCGCCTGCATTCCTGTTTACCGGAAGGTGTGGAAGGGCATCGGTTTTTTCGTTCTTGGAGGAATGAGCCTGGCTTTTGAGTACGTGAATGTGTTCTTCCCGGTGGCGCTGCTGGCGGGTTATTTATTCCGTTTTACCATTTTCCGGAAATTCAGGAATCACCTTCCCCTGATCAGGAAATGTCACGGGGTTCTTGCCGTAGGGGTCATTCCGGGAATCTGTCTGATCGGTGTTGTCTGCGCCATTCTGTTTCCTCCTCCGGAGAGCTTTATATGCGACAGGATTCATGAGGAAATGGAGCGTGACATGGCTTTGTGGAATTACCAGAGCAATCTGGTACTGCTGTCCAGCCGTTTTCTTAATATGGAACGCGAAAACGGCTGTATTACCGTAAAGTACTATTGCGAAACGAATATGGGCCCTGCCGTGTACAAGGCGTTCTGCAATAATTACGGCGGTTATGTGCGGGCGGAATGTTCCCTGCTGAACAGATAATTTCCCTGATGGGAAGGAGTCCGCCTTTTCAGGTCGAAGCTGTTTAGATCTGAATGTCTCCGGTGAACACAAGGTCTGCCGGTCCGGTCAGCGTGACGTCAGTAAAACGGTCCCCTGTGCGTTGGAATCCGACTTTAAGCGTGTCTCCGCCCGCCACGTCCACCTGAATGGGGGAGGGGGCGTCCGCCAATACGGCATGCAGCAGCGCACAGGCGGTCATTCCCGTTCCGCAGGCAAGCGTTTCATCCTCTACGCCGCGTTCGTAAGTACGTATGGCAATGTGCCCCGGAGACAGGATTCTGGCGAAGTTAGCATTGGTGCCTTTGGGTGAAAAGGCCTCATGGTAACGCAGATAGGCTCCCAGCCTGGAAATGTTCAGGTCCTCCAGCTTGTCCAGAAACGCAACGGCATGGGGAACGCCCGTGTTCAGGAAATGGACATCCGCCCCCACAGTCGGATCGGCATTCAGCACGAAGAGCTGCATGGAGTGGGGATTGGTCAGGTTTACGGTGACGTTGCCGTCTTTTTCAAAGGTTGTGGTGACGACGCCGGCCATGGTTTCAAAAGGAAGGGGGGCTGTCTTGTCGTGATGAAGCAGGGCGGCGGCAAAGTTGCCGAAGCAGCGGGCTCCATTGCCGCACATTTCCGCCTCTCCGCCGTCCGCATTGTAATAACGCATACGAACAATTCCCCCCTTGCCCTGGGAGGGTTCCACGGCGATCAACCCGTCAGCCCCAATGCCGAAGCGGCGGTCACACAGGGCTTCTATGGTTTCTCTGTCCAGCACGGAGGAGAGGCTCAGGTCACGATTGTCCACCATGACAAAGTCGTTGCCGGCACCCGTCATCTTGTAGAAATGAAGCAGCATAATAGTAAGTTGTGTTGTGCCGGAAGTCTAATGTTCCCGGCCGGTTTTGGCAAGGCGGCTTACATGAATGACATGGCATCCACATCAATGACAGCCGTCAGGTCTTCCCCCAGGCCGGCTTCCTGCACCAGTTTCCGGAGAGTGCGGGAGAGGATGCGGGCGGATGGCCCCTTGACCGTAATCTGGAATCTGAACTGTCCGTGCGCACGGGGGATGGGGGCAGGCATGGGGTCGGTCATCGTGGCGGGAGGGGGAAGCATGCCGCGCAGGCGGGCCGCGAGGGTTTGCGTGGCGAATTCCGCCATGCTTTCATGCTGGGAACGTATGGTCAATACGGCGATATGGGTGAAGGGGGGGAGGTCGAAAGTACGCCGCATTTCCAGTTCCTGGGCTGCAAAGCCGTCCGTGTCATGATGCCGGGCGTATTGCAGGGAGGGGGACTGGGGCGTAAAAGTCTGGATAATGACTTCTCCGGAAAGATCGCCGCGGCCGGCGCGGCCCGCTACCTGCGTCAGGAGCTGGAAAGTGCGTTCCCCTGCACGGGGATCCGGGATGTGGAGCCCCAGGTCCGCGTTCAGCACGCCTACCAGCGTCACGTTGGGAAAATCCAAACCTTTGGCGATCATTTGGGTGCCCAGGAGAATATCTATCTTATGGGCGCGAAACTGGTTCAGAATGGTCCGGACGGCGTTTTTCCGCCGGGCCACGTCCGCATCCACGCGCGTGATGCGCGCCGCAGGGAAAGTGCGGCGCAGGAGTTCCTCCACCTTCTGGGTTCCGTACCCTTGGAGTAGGATGTTGGCGGACCGGCATTCCGGGCAGGAACGGGGCGGGAGGGCTTTGAATCCGCACAGGTGGCACATGAGGCGGTCTTCCGTACGGTGGTAGGTCAGGGGCAGGGAGCAGTGCTGGCACGTGACTACGTGGCCGCAGTCCGGGCATTGGATGGAGCGTGCGAATCCGCGCCTGTTGAGCAGCAGGATGACCTGTTCCCCCTTGTCGAGACGCCGGTCAATGGACATCCTGAGGCGTTCGGAAATAACGTTGGGACCGGATTTGTTCCTTCCTTCCGTTTTCATGTCCAGGATGCGAATGAGCGGGAGCTGCTGGCCGTCCGCCCTTTCCGTCAGTTTTACCAGGGAATATTTTCCAATCAGGGCGTTATGGATGCTTTCCAGGGAGGGAGTGGCAGAGCCAAGAAGCACGGCGCAATTTTCCAGATGGGCGCGCAGCACGGCCAGATCCCGCCCGTGGTAGCGGGGGGAGCTTTCCTGTTTGTAAGAGGCGTCGTGTTCTTCATCCACAATCACCAGGCCCAGATTTTGGAGGGGGGCGAAGACGGCGGAACGGGGACCGATGACGATGCGGGCCTTTCCGGAACGGATGGCATGCCATTCGTCAAAACGCTCCCCGTCCGAGAGGAGGCTGTGCAGCACTGCCACGGAGGAAGGCAGTTCCGCGAAACGGGATTTGAAACGCTGAACCGTCTGGGGCGTCAGGGAAATTTCCGGCACCATGATCAGGGCGGATTTTCCGGATTTTACTATTTGGGAAACGGCCTGTAAGTAAACCTCCGTCTTGCCGGAACCGGTAACCCCTTGCAGCAGGACCGGTTTTTTGCGCTCTGCCGCGCACATGGCCGTGATTTCTTCCAGCGCTTTCTGCTGCTGGCTGTTCAGCTTCATGGGCTGGGTGGGGACGAATTGCTCCCCGGTGCTGGGATCCCGGTGCACGACCTCTTCTTTCAGGGAAATGAAGCCTTTGGCTTCCAGGCTGCGGGCAACGTTCAGGGCTCCGGCGCCGAATGCCGCCAGGGGGGCGGACTGTTGTTTCGCGGATGAGAAATAATCCAGCATTTGGGCCTGCCGGGGTGCTTTGCGGTACAGGGCGTCCAGTTCCTCCCGTGCCGGAGTTTTTTCCAGATACACCATTTTGCGCATTTTTTCCGCCGTATTTTCCTGACGAACGGTTTCCGGGAGCAGACACCGGATCATCTGATCCAGAGCCACGGAGTAATAGTCCGCCGCCCATGAGGCCAGATTCATCATCACCGGGGAAATCAGGGGCTCCGGATCAATCAGTTTCAGAATGGGCTTGAGCCTGTCCTTCCAGGCCGGGGCCGGTTCTGACAGCGTAAGCACGGTTCCGGTAGCCGTTCTGTTGCGCAGGGGCACCTGTACGCGGCAGCCCGGCTTGACGTCTCCCGCTTCCGGAGGAATACCGTAATCCAGTACCAGATCGCTTTGTCCGTCAACCAGAATGCGCGCCGCCTGCATGGAGTGAAAAGGAGGATAACATTAACGATAGCCGAAGGGGAAACGGGAGACGCCGCTCATGTCCTTCAGAACTTCAATGTAATTGTAGCCGTATCCATCCATGATTTGCGTTACGACGGATGCCTGGTCGTACCCGATTTCCAGGGCTACAAAGCCGTCTTCATTCAGGTAATCCCGGGCGCGGGCCAGAAAGCGTTCAATGATTTCCCAGCCTTTAGGGCCTCCGAACAGGGCTGTATGGGGGTCTTTCATGACTTCCGGGGCAAGTTTTTCCCCCTCTGCAATGTATGGCAGATTGGCCACGATAACGTCAAAGAGCATGTTCCGCTCGTTTTCCCCTTTTTTTCCCTCCGGAGCAGAATCGGCATCCTCCGCATGCGGATCCGTTTTTTCCTGGGGAATGTTGGCGAACAGATTCGTCTGGATGGTGGAGACTCTGGCTCCCAGCCGCATGGCATTTTCCAGGGCCAGATCCAGAGCCTGCGGGGAAATGTCCGCCAGCACGACTTCTCCGGCGCGCTCCTTGAGTTCCAGCGCCAGCGTGACGCCGATAACGCCGGAGCCCGTGCCCATGTCCAGGATGCGTACCGGATGGTCCGGGATTTTCTTTAACACCATTTCCACCAGTTCCTCGGTTTCCGGGCGGGGAATCAGGGCGCGGGCATCCGTCAGGAAATCCCTCCGGAAAAATTCCGTGACCCCCAGCAGATGTTGCAGCGGTTCTCCCGCTGCCCTGCGTTTCAGCAGTTCGCGCAGGGGTGCCAGCTCCGCTTCTTCCACGGGCCTGTCAAACTGGGAGTAAAGAGCCGTGCGGTTGCAGTGCAGGACATGGGCCAGCAAATGCTGCATGGTGGCGCGTGCCTCGTCGCACCCCTGGCGGACCAGATAATCCGTGCCGGCCTGAAGGACTTCCAGTAAAGTTTTCATGAAAGGAAAAAGGAAGTTAGGACATTCCGGCCTCCGCCAGGCGTTCCTGCATTTCCGCGTGCTGGAGGGCCATAATCAGGTCTTCCAGCTGCCCCATCAGGATACCGTCCAGATTGTGGGACGTGTAGCCGATGCGGTGGTCTGTCAGACGGTTCTGCGGGAAGTTGTATGTGCGTATCTTTTCTTCACGGCCGCCGGAGCCGATGAGATTGCGGCGCGCGGCGGAGTATTTTTCCGCCTCTTCCCGTTTTTTGGCTTCAAAGAGCTTGGCGCGCAGGATTTTCATGCCTTTTTCTCGGTTTTTCATCTGGCTGCGTTCTTCCTCGCACCGGACATAAACGCCCGTGGGTATGTGCCATATCTGAACGGCGGATTCCGTTTTGTTCACATGCTGGCCTCCGGCTCCGCCGGAACGGCATACTTCGATGCGGAGATCTTCCGGGCGGATTTCTATGTCCACTTCCTCCGCTTCCGGCATGACGGCCACGGTGGCGGTGGAAGTATGGATGCGCCCCTGCGTTTCCGTAGCGGGAACGCGCTGCACACGGTGCACGCCGCCTTCATATTTCAGGAATCGGAACACTTCTTCCCCGGCAATGCGGCAGACGACTTCCTTGAATCCGCCCACGTCCGACGGGCTGCTTTCCAGATGCTCGAAGCGCCAGCCGCGTTCTTCCGCAAAACGCTGGTACATCCGCAGCAGGTCTCCGGCAAACAGGGAGGCTTCATCCCCGCCCGTTCCAGCGCGGATTTCAATGATGGCGTCCCGGTCTTCCGTCGTGTCGCGGGGAAGCAGGCTGTACTGCACGTCGCTCCGCAGTTTTTCCAGGGCGGCTTCCAGTTCTGGAATCTCCAGGGCGGCCAGTTCCGCCAGTTCCGGATCGTCCGTCTTGGCCAGTTCCTGGTTGTCCGCCAGCTGTTGTTCCGTGGCGTTCAGGGAATCCCATGTTTCCATGAGTTCCTTCAGGCGGCGGTGCTCTCTCATGATTTCCGAGGCCTTTTTCTGGTCATTGAAGAAGTCCGGTTCGGCAATGACTGTTTCCAATTCTTCCAGGCGCTGGCGGCGTTTTTCAATGAGAGGTGTGTAATCCATGGCGTTTGCGTGTAAAGGATTTTAAAAGATGGCGGGGTTTTCTGAAAGCCAAATCCGGGGGATGTAAGACATGTTCCGGCATTTAAAAGCAGGGGGGGATTCCGCTTTCGGCGCCTCTGCCGCACTTTCCTGAATCCGGAAAACCGGGCCAAAAGAAAACCGCAGCCATTACGTTTTTCCAATATGCTTCCCTGAAAAGGGGAAAAGCGGAATTGTCGTAACTGCTGCGGCAGTAAAGCTGGCATCGCGTACGGGACTCGAACCCGTGTTGCCCGCGTGAAAGGCGGGAGTCCTGGACCGCTAGACGAACGCGACTTTGAGGTTTGCAGGGACTGCGCGGCGAAGTAAATACTACCGGAAGCCGAAAGGCAAGAATTATTTGAATCCGAGTTAAAAAAATCGTTATTTTCCTTCCGGTATGTGGGATTCGTCGTAATCGTCCAGCCTGTGCTGCCAGAGGTAGTACCGCGTTTGCTGGACAAGCACGCCGGAAAGTGCCAGCAGGGAAATGAGGTTGGGCAGGGCCATCAGGCCGTTGGCGCAGTCTGCAAAAATCCATACCAGTTCTATTTTAGAGACGCAGCCGATGAAGACCGCCGCCACCCAGATGACGCGGTAAGGCATGATCAGCCGGATGCCTCCTAGGTATTCCAGCGCTTTTTCTCCGAAGTAGGACCAGCCCAGAATGGTGGAAACTACAAACGTAACCAGGCTGAGCGTGAGCAGAGGGGAGCCTATGTAAGGAATTTTGCTGAATGCCAGCGTAGTAAGCTTGGGGCCGTCCGTGCAGGAAATGTCCGGATGCGCGATGATGCTGGTGGTCAGCACAATTCCCGTCAGGGCGCAGATAATGACGGTATCCCAGAAGGGGCCGCTGGAAGAGATGAGCGCCTGCCTGACGGGGTTGCGGTTCTGCGCTGCGGCGGAGGCGATGGCTGCGGATCCCAGGCCGGCCTCATTGGAAAAGAGGCCCCGGGCCACACCGGTTCTCATTGCCGCCATGACGGCCGCTCCTGCTGCGCCCCCGGCGGCGGCTTCTCCCGTGAAGGCGCAGTCCAGAATATACCGGATGGCGGGAATAATATACTCTGCCTGTACGGTCAGGATATACAGGCATCCCATGATATAGATGACGGCCATGAACGGCACGAAGAAAGCGCATACCCTGGCAATGCCCTGGATGCCTCCCAGCATTACCAGAGCCGTCAATGCCGTCAGAACGGCGGCTGTTCCCCAGGAGGGAATGGAAAAGGCGTGGTGGAGCTGTTCCGCCGCTGCGTTCCCTTGCGTCAGATTGCCGATTCCGAAGGCGGCAATGGCCGTGAAGACGGCGAAGGCTGTCCCCAGCCATTTGCTGTTCAGACCGCGTTCCAGCACGAACATGGGGCCTCCACTCATATTGCCGTCCTTGTTCTCCACCCGGTATTTGATGGCGAGCAATCCTTCCGAATAACGGGTTGCCATTCCCAGAACTCCCGTCAGCCAGCACCAAAAGACGGCGCCGGGGCCTCCGGCTGCAATCGCCACGCCCACGCCGATGATATTCCCGGCGCCGATGTTGGCTGCCAGGGCCACCATCAGGGAACTGAACGGGGAGATATCTCCCTTGTCCGTATGATCTTTCACAAAATACAATTTCAGGGCCTTAAGCAGATAACGCTGCGGAAACCGCAGGATGGCGGTGAGGTACAGGTGCGTGCCCAGCAGCATGATGAGCAGGGGCCACCCCCACAGAAAGCTGCTGAAAGCGGACAGCCAGGATGTGAGCGTGTCCCCGGTCTGGAAAAAGGCATTTTGGAGGGCGTCAAGCATACCGGGGGATTCTAGGGAAAAGAAGCGTGGTGACAAGTCCTTAAACAAATGACGGAGAAAGGTTTTTCACAATGTCATGAGCCTGGGCCCGGAGTTTTCCGTTTTTGGGGAATCGGTTCTAGGAAAAATGCCGTCTCCCGTATTCGAGTATCGTTTCCCTGAAAAGAAGATGTGTGTTCCTGGTGCGGCTCTTCCTTCCCCGGAAGCTGAGGAGGCAGGGGCGGACGAGCTGCTGACTGTGGAAAGGGTTGCCTGTTTCCGGCGCGCGCGTTCTTATCACAGGCTCCGCCATGTCCTTGGAATGGTTAAAACCTTCGGACAAGACGGTGTTGACTGCGGCGGTGGGAGCAGATAAAACCTTGAAACAGGGTGTCAATCCGGCCGAGGGAAAGGCGTTTCCCGCTCAGGCGGTTGTGTGGCCGTGACGGTACAGGCGGATAATCAATAATTAATTAAAGAAAAAATGATTGTTTTTACGGAAGAGAAGAAATTTTCCAGGGAAGATGTTCAAGAATTGTTCCTGTCCGTTGGCTGGATTTCCGGACAATATCCGGGGCGTCTGTTCAAGGCTCTCATGAATTCGTCCACTGTTGTTACGGCCTGGGACGGTGACCGCCTGGCAGGGCTGGTGCGGGTGCTGGACGACAGCGAGATGGTTGCCTACATGCATTATGTTCTGGTGCATCCCGCTTATCAAGGCAGGGGGATTGCTGGAAAAATGGTGGAAATGGTTAAGGAAAAATACAGGGACTACCTGTATCTTGAAATCATGCCGGAGGAGAGCAGAAACGCCGCTTTTTATGAGAAGCACGGCTTCCGGGTTATGGAAGACGGCGTAGCCATGCAGCTGTGCAACTTTTCAAACAGGAGCTGATACGGGGTGCCGGGGGAAGGTTGCCTGCGGCTGCCGGGGCGCAGGCGATGCGGCCGTTGTCCGCCGGATATATCCGTTTTTCAGCATACTGTGCCGGAAGGCTGTTTTTTATGGCTGAAATCCGCAGTCGAGAAACTGCGGTCTGCCTCGGGGGGCTGGACAGGATACAGTAAACCCGCGGGAATCCTTTCGGATTTTGGCTCCGCGGGTTTACTTTCTCATCCCGGATCAGCTCCGGAAAAGGTTTAGATTAAGTTCCCTGATGATGGATTGAAGCGCCGCCTGCCCCTTGACGGTATTCCCTGCGGGATCCAGGGGAGGCGAAAAAGCCGCCATGGCCAGCTTGCCGGGAGCTACGGCCACCAGGCCGCCTCCCACGCCGGACTTGGCCGGAAGGCCGGCCTTGTACATCCAGTCCCCTGTGGAATCATAAAGGCCTGACATGCACATTTCCGCCAAAATGGGGGGAACGTTCTCCTCTTTCACCACACGCTTCTTGCTGACGGGATTGACCCCGCCGTTGGCGTAGCAGGCGCCCATCAGGGCCAGCTGGGAAGCGGTGATATTCAGGGAACACATGCGTGTGTACAAATCCACAATCATGGGCGGCGTATTGTAAAAATAGCCGTAGCTGTCCAGCAGCCAGGCAATGCCGCGGTTGTGCTGGTTGGTAGCGCTTTCCGACTTGTAAATCTCCTGGTTCACGGTCAGGGCCGTGTTGGCGAAGTTATTGAAATTATGGATCATGTTTCCCCATATTTCATCGGAATCCGAACCGTTGACCAGGCTGACCGTCGCCATGGCCCCTGCGTTGACCAGGGGATTGAGGGGCTTGCCGCCGTGCAGCTCAATGGCCATTACGGAATTGAAGGGTTCCCCTGTGGGGTCCGCTCCGATTTTCGCGCGCAGCTGCTTCATGCCGATCAGATCCATGACATAAGCCAGGTTGAATGCCTTGGAAATGGATTCAATGGCGAAGGGCGCGTCCGCAGAGCCTGCGGTCAGCAGGTCTCCGTTGACGGTGACCACGGCAATCGCCAGCAGGTCGGAAGGCACCTGGGCCAGGGCGGGAATGTACGAGGCGTTTTTGCCTCCCTGGACGGTTTTGGCGTAGGCGTATGCGTTATCCAGGGCCGTCCGGATCTGTTCATTGGAAGGAATGTTACTCATGGGATATGGAATGGCTAGGGGTTGCTGCGGAATGGGAATCATTGTTTTTCTCCCATCCGAAGGGTTCAAAGGCGTCTTCGGGATCCACCGGCCGTTTCCAGGAGGGTTTGGCCATAGCATGGATGATAAAGGGAATACCCGCGAAAATGAAGGTGCCCACCACCAGAAGGAGAATGTACATGGTACTGCTGCCTACGGTAATTTGGTTAGGCGGGATGAAGCTCACCAGGAAAGCCGCCAGGCTGGCCAGGAAGCCGAGCCCTCCGACAATCCACATGCCGAAGGTTCTGCCGCCGGGAATGCGGAAAGTACGGGGCGTATTCGGTTCCCGGTAGCGCAGGTAAATGCCTGACGCGAACATCAGCATGTACATGATGAGGTACAGAATGATGGTCAGCTGGGAAATAATCTGGTAGGCGGATTGCACGGAAGGCATGATCACAAACATGATGGAAAGCAGGGTGACGATTCCCCCCTGGATAAAAAGGATGCCCATCTGGACGTTGTTCTTGTTCCGCTTCTGCATGACGGGCGGAAGGTTGCCGGCCAGTCCCACCTGGTACAGGCCTTTTGAAGGGCCTCCCACCCATGCGGTTACCTGGGCCAGAACGCCGACGGCCAGCGCAAGCGCCAGAATCCAGTTCATCCAGCCGAGGCCGAAGAAGCTGAAATAGCTGTCATAAGTAATCAGCAGGCTCTGCACCAGATTAATCTGGGAATTGGGAATGATGAAGCCGATGGCCAGCGTGCCCAGAACGAAAATAAGCACCGTGATGATGGCAGAAATCAGAATGGCCAGCGGATAATTGCGCCCGGGATTATTCACATCCTTCACATGCACGGCGGACATTTCCATCCCTGCGTAAAACAGGAAGATGCTGGCTGCCAGAACGAGGTTGTTAAAATTGCTCATGTCCGGCACCAGCTTGTCCCAGCTCATATCCAGCAGGATCGGGTTGCCGCCGGCCCAATAGCCCAGGCCCAGCAGGATCAGGATGGCTCCGGGAATAATGGTTCCGATGATGGTTCCCCATTTGGTGACGCCTGCGGAAGTCTTCATGCCGCGCAGATTAAGCAGGGTGGCCGCCCAGTACACGCACAGCACCACGATGAGAACATACCATTTATTGGCGGCAAGCGCTTCATCCCATCTTTGTCCGGGCCCCATGAAAGCCAGGGAAACGGCGGCGAATGTCAGAACGGTAGGGAACCAGATGGTACTCTCAATCCATTGCAGCCAGATGGCCAGGAACCCCCATTTTTTCCCGAATGCCTCGCCTACCCAGCGGTAAACGCCGCCCTTTTGGGGCCATCCGGTAGTAAGCTCCGCGGCGACCAGGGAAACAGGCACCAGAAAGAATACCGCGGCGAAAATGTAATAAAAAACGGAACTTAGTCCGTAAGTGCTTTCCGCAGGCATGCCGCGCAGGCTGACAATGGCGGAAACGTTGATCATGGCGAGAGTGAATACTCCCATGCGGAGGACGGATTTTACCGCCGGAGCGTTATTGGTTGTTGCGGGGCCTGTTGGAGCAGCCCCTGGTTGAGTCGTATTATTCATTGGTTTATTCCGGGTTGAGAATTGGGACGGCGTAAAGAAAGTGCCGACACCGGCCTTATCTGGACGACCAGGCGGGAGACCCTTTCGTTGAAGGGATGATGCAGATAGAACCGCCGGAGTTTGTCTTAATGGAGGCCGGGAAATTTTTAGACCTTCCGGATGGAATATCCTGGCCGGCAGTGAATGGCCGGGAGTTGGGAAGCGCGTCAACACATGGTTATCCCTTATGAATTTTCAAGAAAGATATATATTTTATAAAATGTTAATTGATAGAAATTTATTCTTGTTAATAACAATTATTCAAAAATAAATCCTTGTTCTGTTTTATTTCCTGAAATAGATAAGAATAATAAATACGGGGAAGCATTGGCTTCCCGATATTTGTTCCTTAATATCTAACTATTTGGATTTCATGAAAAAACGGCAGTTTCAGCATCATGTGGATTCTCTGCCTGATAATGCTCTCTCAGTGTCCGGAGGTGGGCCGGCTCCGTTTGACAAGGAGGCCGGGGCGTTTAGCGGCAGCTGGGACTGGGGGATTATTGTTGATCCGCTCGGTCCGGGGGAAACGGCGGAGTGCCGTTTAATGCTGGGGGTAGATGATAACGGAACTCTGACCGTTGACGGTGAAGGAATTTTCATTCCAGGGGAGGGTAAATACCATGGAGGCACTTATAGGGAAAAAAGCTTGAGCTTTCCCATTGAACCGGGACCGCACCGTGTACACATGACTTATGAGAACGTTGCTGTTCCTCCTGAATGGACTAATCTGGCAATCCTTAATTATTCCATTGAAGTCATGGTCTCGGATGGCACCTCTTCATCCTCCTATCAGCCGGATGAAGGTTATCCGGAACCTGTGAGTACGGAAGATGAGGGAGAAGACGTGCCGTGTGAATGCGGGGGGGACGGCAATGGCTCTCAGAGCAGTTCCGGTTTTCCCTGTCCGGAGGAAGACAACGGTGAAGGGGATAACGGTGAAGACGAGGCCCCCTGTACCTGTGAAAACAATGAGGGCGGCAGCAGCAGCTCTTCGGCGCACGGCGTGCGCGGTTCCTCCACCCTTTATGGCTCGTCGGCTGCCGGCAGGCGCGTGGTCGCCCGGACGCTCAAGACGGAAATGGTCTGGCGTACCAATTTTGGCTCTTTCCGGGGCATGACGGGGTTGCCGCAGGGGTTGCTGGACATAGTAGGGTACACATTTTCGTCTGAACTCTGGTCCCCTCGTGCGCTCCATTACTGGCATCCGATGACTCATGAAATCATTTCGGCGCCGCTATCGGGAATTGGAGCGAATACCGCTTTCCAAATCAGGAGCGGGGGAACTGACATTAATTACTACTGCTACGCGGATGGTGGCGGCAGCGGGGTTGACAGTGTTGCCCCCATTGCGGGATCCGCCAAGCGCGGAGGGTCTGCGTGGTTCGGGAGGAGGTCCGCTTCTTCAGCAAAGGCGGGAGAATTCTGCCTCAGTATTCGTTCAACCGCGGGTAATACTGTTAACTATACCGCAGGTGCTGCCTCTTCCTTGAAATACGCCACCGGCTACACCGCTAAAAATGGCGCGTCCTACACAAGAGAAGAATTTGACGAAAAGCTGGATATCGTGCGGGCTTCGGATGGAAGCATTCGGCAGATATGGAACCTGTGGGATGGGCTTGCCAACATCGAAAATGTCACGGAATCCGGATATCGCATCGCCCTCTACCTCCCCGAACAGGTGGATGGGAAAAACAGCTCCACCGGCCTTTATCCCGTTACGGGCGACCCATTTAAAACATTCACGATCACCGGGGACGCGGCAGCGGGCAGGCTTGCCGTCACCGAACAAACCGCCGGGCGCGCGCCCTTCACCACCCGCTACTGGCAGGGAACTGACGGAGCATGGAACATGTCTCAGGGGGAAGGAGAAGATTCCATCTTCACTCTGAAGGAAAAGCAGATTGTCTCTCCCGGAACGTGGAAACTCATCACTACCATCCAGAGAGGGGAAAACGGTATCCCTATCTCCCGTGTCTGTGAGACTTATGCCGTCACCCGCAATGGCAATTTGTGCACCAGCCGTATTGAAGGTTACGGAACGGATTACGCCCGGGAGACGACCTACGAGTACACAGGCATGGGAAAAATCGCGAAGGAAACTGCTCCTGACGGAAGTGTCAAAACATGGGCGTACGACCGTTTTGGGCGTGAAATCGTGTCCAGTGTCCCCTGGGCGGAAGCTGGAGATAAAGTCACTTACACCACTTATCGGGATCAGACGCAGGCGGATCCGGATATTCTCACCCAATGGGTGACGTTGACGGCTACTGCGGCGGAACTCTGGCGAACGGATTATACTTACATTGAGGAAAATCATGTGCGGCGCGTGGAAAAACGCACCACCGCATTGGGAGAAGAAAATGTACGGCTGGAAGTGAAGGAATCCTGGCTTGGCACGGCTCCCAATGTTTATGCCCGCGGACGCTTGAAAATGAAACAGGACATGGGTGGAATTCAGACGCATTACGCTTATGAAGAGACGGACCAGTACGGAGCCCTTTACAAGGTGACTGCGGAAACGCGGATAGCGGGTGCGTGCGTGCCCGGCCTGAGTTCACGGAAGGTTACTTACGTTTCCGGCCAGGGCAATAACATGCGTTATGAGCAATACGTACAGCTTGCCGATGGTGTTTGGTCAATGACGGATGCGTCTTCTTATGAATATGATGTTGAGAACCGTTGGGTAAAGCGCACCCGCGCCAATGGACGCGTTTACGAGCGCATGATGACCTGTTGCGGCCCTTTATGGGAAAGGGATGAGAATGGCGTGACGACTTCCTATTCCTACAATACGGCCCGCCAGCTGACAGAAACCATCCGTTCAGCCATTGCAGACGGGGAAACCATGATCACTCCGGAAACCATCACGAGTTACACTCGTGATGCCCTCGGTAAAATTACCTCCCTGCGCAGGGATACAGGCCCAATGACGACGGTGGAAAGCCGGGAATACGATTTGCTGGGGCGTCTGGTAAAAGAAACCGATATTCTGGGGCGCACCACCGTTCGCTCCTATAGCGGGGATGGCCTGGTAGAAACTGTTACCACCCCCGCTGGCGCTACCCTCATCACCCGGAAAAGTGCTTCCGGAACAATATTGCGGCGTTACGGCACCGGGCAGCAGGATATCCTCTATACTGTTGAGGTCACGGAAGAAGGAATCCGCACGACGGAGGCTGTGCCAGGCGGGGAGGGGGACGATCCCCGCGTCGTGACGGGAAGCTCCACCGTCAACGGCTTTGGCGACCTTGTACGGATCGCTGCCGCCAATACCTTGAATGGGGAAAACGTGCGCACGCTTGCATACGATGACAAGGGGCGCCTCATCAGGGAACAGCTGGCGGATATGGCGCCCGCCCTCTACGCGTATGATGCTTTTGGGAACAGGACCAGGGCAATCGTTGCCCTGGAGGATGACCCGACCATCCTGAACTCCCGCATTACTGACTATGCTTATGTGACCGAGAGCCGTGAAGACGGAGTCTATAGTCTTGTTTCCATAACAAGCTATACTTCCTCAGGTACTCCCGTTCTTCAAAAGCGGGCGACCTTGCTCTCTGCCCTGAGCCCTGTCCTTGCCGGCAAAACCGTCATGACGGATTCCCGCGGCCATGATGCCGTGGAATGGATGGAATATGGCGGCGGTTCTGTTCGCCTGCGGAAGAAAACCGTGCCCGGCGTCGAGAGCGTCTTCCTCACGCGCATCGTGGACGGATTTACGACGGCGGTTACGGGATTTGACGGTGCAACTGTCCTTCGGCGGCGCACCTATACGGAAACGGGCATCACCTACGCGGACACAGATGTGCGCGGGAATGTCTTTACCTCCGTCTGCGACATCGCCGGCCGCATCATCTCCGGCACGGATGCCGCGGGCAACACGACCACTTACGCTTATGGCCAGCCTTTTGATCTGCCTACCTGCGTTACCAATGCTCTTGGTAAAACGGCCTGTTCTTTCTATGACATCCGGGGCCGCAAGGAAGCCGAATGGGGGACAGCCGTACAGCCCGCCGTATATGCTTATGACGCCGCCGGCCATATGGTGAGCCTTTCCACCTTCCGTGTTCCCGGAGATGTCATTACCACTGATCCCCGCCTCCGGACGGATGGGGACATCACCACATGGACGTATGATATCGCTACGGGGCTGGTTATCCGCAAAACCTATGCCGACGCCACCCATGTGGATACCGTTTACGATGCGCTCAACCGCGTTGCCGCTACGACGGACGCGCGAGGAACCGTTGCTTCGCGCTCCTACGCCCCCCTTACTGGGGAGCTCGTTTCCATTACCTTTAATGACGACGGTTTTACCCCCTCCATCAGCAGCCTCTATAATCATCTGGGGCAGCTGACGCAGATTGACGACGCTTCCGGAACGCGCATGTTCACGTACAACCAGTATAACGAACAGGAAACGGAAACGACGGCTGGCCTTGTGGCAAGCGTCTTAACCCTCCGCCGTGACGGAGTGGGGAGGTCTGCGGGCTACTGTCTGGATTATGCGGGCGCCCCCGTCTTGCAGACGGCATGGGCCTATGACGCCTCCGGAAGGCTTTCCTCCGTTTCGTTGAACGCCGTCGGGAAGCCCTTCACCTATGGCTACAATGAGGAAAACGGCCTGCTGGACACTCTTGATTACCCCAACACCCTGAAACGGTGGCGCACTTTGGAAGAAAAGCGCGACCTCCCGGTGAAGATTGACTACCTGCGCCCCGGCAGCGCCAACTACCCGGCCAAAACCGACTACTCTTACGACATACTGGGGCGCCCGGTCACGAAGAAAGACTACTTTAACGCGCCTGCACCCGACCTGACGCACACCTACGCCTACGATGACAGGAATGAACTTGTGAGCGATGCGATGAGCCGGGGCGGCACATACAGCTACTCCTACGATAACATAGGCAACCGCAAAACGTCTCTGGAGGGGACGGATTCCCTTCCCACTACATACGTTGCCAACCGGGTCAATCAATATACGGATATCACCGAAGGTGAGGAGGTTCCTTTTGTGCCGAATTATGACGCCGACGGCAACCAGACGAAGCTCCGGACCGCCACCGGGGAATGGGAAGCCTCCTACAACGCGTTGAATCAGGCGGTCAACTTCATACAGGGGGACAGGCGTATTGAATGCGTATACGATTATCTGAACAGGCGGGTTGAAAAATCCGTCTATGAGGGAGAATCGCTCATGTCAAGGAAACGGTTCATCTATCACGGTTACCTGCAAATTGCGGAACTGGATGCTACGGAGGTTTTGGAATCCGTGGTACCCGTCCTGCGTAAAACGTACCTGTGGGATCCGCTGGAACCGGTGGCCACGCGCATTCTGGCCATGGGCGTCTTTGATGAAACGGGAGTCTACGTGGAAGATCTTTACTATACGCATGACGCATTGAAGAATACGACGGCGCTCTTCGGCATCAAGGCGGGCCGCCGAGCCTTGTATGAATACGGCCCGTACGGCTCTGCCGTGAAGATGGAAGGCAATGCGGCGGAGTTGAATCCGTTCCGGTTCTCCAGCGAGTATGCTGATGACGAGCTGGGGTTGGTTTACTACAATTACCGCTATTATAATCCCCAAAATGGTAGGTGGATCAGCAGAGATCCTATGACAGAAAAAGAGAGCTGTCTTTTGTATGGATATGTTAATAATATGCCTACCTTATATTCTGACGAATTAGGATTAGCGTGTACAATAACTACAAATAAGGATGATTGTTCGATCAATGTGAGTCTGAATATCGTGATATATCCGAAAGGTGGAGATTCAATTAATAATATAGAAATGCGTACTACAGCACAGCGAATAAAACAATCGATTGAAAGCAATTGGAATGGATATGAGAAAGGATGCTGTGTAGTTAATGTGACAGCGGATGTGTCTGTTCAGAGCAGGAAAAGCAGATGGCTTTATAGATTTCTCAATAGTGATGAGAATAATATAGAAATAACATCAGATTCATCTCATCGTTCATATGTTAACGGAGTTGGAGGCAGATATGGAGTATGGGGTTCTCAGGCCGTCCCATGGGTTTATGCGCATGAAGCCGGCCATCTTATGGGGCTTTCTGACGATTATCAAGATGTCGCCAATTCAGATGGCTCCTTAACTTCCGTTCCTAACGCGGGACATGAAGGACATATAATGGGGGAATATGGAGGAAAAGCCAATCAACATGAAATAGATGCTATTTTAAAAAATATCGAATGTCCATGCGATGAAAATCAATAAATATATTTCAATATTCTTTATCATTTTATTTTCAATATTGTTGATTGATTGTGCAATATCTGAAGAAAATAAAAATCAACATATGGAGCCAGATCGAATTATCTTGAGAGATCTGACTAAAAATTTACAAGTCATTGTAACATTTGGTCATTCCTCCCGGGGAACACAAGAAATTATACTTAAAGAAAATCAGCACATAAAATTCTTTGGCATTGATTTTGCTCTGCGTAAAGGTATTTTATACGCGAAACGAGATAAAGAAGAGAAGGTCTTCCTTTCGCCTGGGTCATATTATATAAACATATCTCCTATAAAGGGGACATGGGTGTCGGGTAAGACATTTATTCCTTTTGAAGGAAAATATCATCCCAAACAATAATTGGCATGAATATAAATTTATGCCAATTGTTTAATTGAGTAGACATGCTCAATATTTTTTTCTGATTCAGTTATTTAATTTCGGAATTATGTAGAATAATCTTGCTGTAAGATTTCTAGAATATTCTGGATGTTGATATTCAGTAAATTGCTTCGATGAAAAATCGGGAAGGTCAACGAGACAAGACTAAAGTAAATAATGCCGATAAATTATTTACAATGAAAAAGAAAATGTGGATTGTAATAGGAATAGCCGCTCTTTACTTCATTTATTTACCACTCTCCCTCATCTGGTCGGCCATAGATACGGGAAACGGTATGGAGAGGAGTGTAACTCTGTTGAAAACAGTGAAAAAGGATTTGGAACTCCATAAGATATTTGCCCGGCATGGAATGAAATTAATAGGCGATGGAGCTTCCTGGAGAGGTAAAACTTGCGCTCTTCGTTTCGTTGTCGAAGACGGAACGAATGCCCGGATTCCTCCGGAAGTTGAGGAGTATCTGTTAAACAATCCTAACCTCGTGAAAGGCTGCCGTATCGAAGTACAAATCAAAATTCCCCCTGAATCAAAGGAAAAGCCTTACAGGGTTTGTTGCGAAAAAATATATTTTCCTTGGAGACTTTTCTATTAAATAAATGCGGAATTATGTTCCCTATTTCTACGGAAATCGCTCTGCTTGTTTTATCTTTTTCTAATTCTTGATGGAGGGAGCCAGATTCTCATCGTTGCCGACCGACTTTCTGCGGCAGTTGATGAACGAAGCGTTATAAGATTATTTTAAGCATGTGCCATCATTGATCCTGTTTCCTATAGTTTGTGTAACGCTATTCGACAAAAACATTCGCTTTTCTGTCTACGATGAGACGGAAACCCATATGGAAGAGTTGTACTATACACACGGCACGTTCAAGAACACGAACGCTCTATCTGGGGAATCGTTCAGGACAGTGTGCTTTGCACGAATACGCTTCTTATGGTCAGTCTGGCCGTCAAGAGAGAATAGAACGTGGCAGGAATGAAACTGTCGCTGATTCTTCAGCGAATATTCGAATGCTTAGATGAGGAAACCTGATTTGCGTTATATCATTCCGCATATGACAGATGGCGGCAGGTTCTTGATCCGGTGATCATTAAGTCCGCCTGTGTCCCGGAGGATAAATACTGAATCATTAAGCAATAATACAGGATGCGCCTGTGATAACCGGCAACGTCTGCAACGTTGACGGAGGCCGCCTTTCGGCAACATTTCCATGAAATGCATGGAGGAGGAACGTCCGGTGGGCCTCATCAGAGCAGATGAAAATTGTTTCCTGGAACGGTGTTGCAATAGGGGGGCAGGTTTTTCTGTACGAACCATAATATAAAACCCGCACATCATCAACATCTGTGCGGGCCTTTTGTTATAAAAAAGTTGGAGCGGATGATGGGATTCGAACCCACGACATCAACCTTGGCAAGGTTGCGCTCTACCCCTGAGCTACATCCGCTTGGAACGATTGGAGCCTTACGGCGTCCGTGTGCCAAAAGTATATAAGGTTTTTTTGCCTTGGCAAGATTTTTTTAGAGAAAAATCCTGTTTTGCCGACATGTGTGCGTTGTTGCCAGCGTATGGGGCAGGAGAGGGGAGAATTCTGCCCTGTGGGGTATGCCGCTCCGTTTCTTGTTCATGCCGTTTTTGGGGAAAGTGGAGAGGCGTAAAAAACGGGATTGTTCCGAAAAGGCCCGTTTTGCCTGTCTTGGAACAATCTCGTTGAAAGGGGGTGTCAGGGTTCAGTAGCTTCTGGCCCAGAGAACACGGCGTTTCGTCATGCGTCCGGTGAGGATGCAGGGTGCCGGCTCGCCGCGGCCCAGTTCGCCGAGCGGGATGCAGCGGATGGAAATGCGCAGCCGTTTAGCCAGTTCTTCTTCTTCTTCCGGAGACCCGTCCCACGGCACCTGGAGCCAGTCTGCATCTCCCTCTCCGGAGAAGTTTTCTTCCAATTCCCGCAGAGTGGAGGCGGGGCGGATATGGGAGTCCCGGAAGGCAATGGCCCGCTGAAGCAGGGTGTCCTGGATGCTTTGGAGAATATCCGCAGCGGTATCGATCAGTTCCGTTTCCGGGACGAAGGATTTTTCATTGGAGGACCGGTCGCGCCGCTGAAGGCAGACGGAGCCTTTTTCCAGGTCCCGGGGGCCTATTTCCAGACGCACGGGCACGCCTTTTTTCACCCATTCCCATTTCTTGGCTCCGCCGCCCAGGTCGCGCCTGTCCACCAGCACGCGCAGCGGCTGGCCGTGGAAGGTTTTGGCGCGGAGGGTGCGCGCCAGTTCTTCGCAGTGGTCCAGAACGGCCTGGCGGCTTTCTTCCTTGGGTGTGACGGGAATGATGACGATTTGCTGGGGAGCGACGCGGGGCGGGCAGACGAGTCCGTCGTCGTCGGAGTGCATCATGATGAGCGCTCCGATCATGCGGGTGGAAACGCCCCAGGAGCTTGTCCATGCGAATTGCTGGGTGTTGTCCCTTCCGGCGAAGCAGATGTTCTGGGACTTGGAGAAATTCTGCCCCAGAAAGTGGGAGGTCCCTGCCTGGATGGCCTTGCGGTCCTGCACCATGGCTTCCACCGTGTAGGTTTGTTCCGCGCCGGGGAAGCGTTCCGCCTCCGTCTTTTCCCCTGGAATGGTGGGGATGGCGAGCACGTCTCGCTGGAATTCTTCATAAACCTTGTGCATGGTGAGGGTTTCCTCAATGGCTTCCTCGCGGGTTTCATGGGCCGTATGCCCTTCCTGCCACAGGAATTCCGCCGTGCGCAGGAAGATTCGGGGCCTCATTTCCCAGCGCATCACGTTGCACCACTGGTTGACTTTGAGGGGCAGGTCCCGGTAACTGGAGGTCCAGCGGGCGAAAGCCGCGCCGATGACGGTTTCCGAGGTGGGCCGGATGACGAAGGGTTCCGTAAGCTCCCCGGTGGGAATCATGCGTGTCTTGCCGGTGGCTTCATCCTTTTGCGCTTCCAGCCTGTGGTGGGTGACTACGGCGCATTCCGTGGCGAAGCCTTCGGCATGCTCCGCTTCCTTTTCCAGATAGGAGATAGGAATCAGGAGGGGGAAATAGGCGTTCGTATGGCCGGTGTCCTTGAAGCGCTGGTCCAGGTCCTTTTGAATGAGTTCCCAAATGGCGTAGCCCCATGGCTTGATGACCATGCAGCCGCGGACCTCGGAATTTTCCGCCATGTCGGCGGCCTTGATGACTTGCTGGTACCACTCGGGGAAATCCTGGGCGCGGGTAGGGGTGATTGCGGTTTGCTGAGACATATTGGATGGTTTGTTGAATAGAACGGGCAGGGCCCGCGAAGGAAACTCGGAATAATATTAAAAGGGGGCGTTTTTGTATTCCCGGTAATTGCTGTAGGCGAAGAGGGCCATGAAGATGGGGATAAAGTAGCCGTGGAAGAGCTGGAAACTGAGCAGTCCGATGAGGATGGCCGTGATGAATCCGGTCATGAATACTTTCCTGGGGGAGCGGATGTACTGTGCGATCAGCTGGCCGCCGTCCAGGGGGTAGATGGGCAGCAGATTCAGGATAGTCCACCATTCTCCAATCATGATGAGGCAGGAGAGAATGTACAGCTTGGGGGAGATGAGCGCTGCTGTGAAGGGGCTGATGGCCAGGTCCCAGAAGTTCAGGTTGTAAGAGGTCATGACAGGAGCGACGATGTTCCAGGTGAGCCACAGGCTGATGATGCCCAGCAGCAGGGTCATCATGGGGCCTGCCAGAATCATGAGGGCCCGCCCTCCGCGCGTCAGTTGCATGCCATGGCTGCTTGTCAGGCCGCCGAAGAGTTCCAGAACAATCGTCTGCTGGCCGCCGCCCAGCTTGCGGCCCACCAGCGCGTGTCCCATTTCATGGGACAGGATGGCGATGAAGCCGGCAATGACGAACAGGGCCGGATAAATGAGATCTTCCACACTGCTGATGCTGAGGGCGCCGCCGAAAATGGCCAGCACCACCCAGAAGCTGGGGCGGATGTAAACAGGTATCCCGAACAGGGTGAAATGAACCATGCGCGAGAGGGTAAGGGCAGATTCCCGTTTTGCCAAGCCCGGAGAATGTGCATGCACCGTTTTGGCGTTGGAGCGGCGCAGCGAATTATGTTAAAAGTCTTTCATGAGGCTGTTTTCCATCATCCTGTGCTGTGCCGTGCAGGCCGTCCTGGGGTATGACGGGCCCCCGCCCCTGACGGAGGTGGACGGCCGTTCCCCCATCCGCATGGGCGGGGAGATGCTTGGCGGCTACCGTTCATACTATGTCCACCGGGGGGAAAAGATGGGGGCTGATTCCACGGAGGGCCAGATTTCCGGCGGAGCCTCCCTGTCTGATTCCTGGGCGGTGAGCGGGGAACTTTTCGCCATCCGCAACTGGCAGGGCCGCCATTTCAGTCAGGCCACTTTACACGGGGAAGTCCAGTATTATCTGGCGGACGAATGCACGGCCGGGCTTTTTGTCAACGGGCAGTGGTACGATTCCTGTCCCCTGAAGAACGGGGCGGAGCCGGGCCTGTCCCTTAAGTGGAATCCCACCCCTTCCTGGTCTTTCCGCGGTTCCTTCCTGTATGATTCCGGACAGGAGGGTGCATATTCCCAGTGGGGCGTTACCTGGCAGCCCCTGCTGTGCGAATCCGTCGCCATGGTGAATACGGTTTCCCTGGGTTTTGCCCACGATTATCTGGGGAGGAACGGCTTGAAAGAGCTGATGGTGCGCACGGGGGCGCTGTGGGCCGTTTCCGGCGGTCTGCGGGTGGAGCCTTTCCTGGGGTGGTATTGCGGCTACGGGCGGGACGATTTCAAAAAAGTAGTGCTGGGGCTTTGGTGCTCTTACGTTTTTTAACGGGCGGATTTCTCCGGTTTTCCGGCATTTTCCTGTTGCCAAACGGGGAGGCTTGGTCATAATGGCCTGCGTATGATGAAGCCTACACTTCTTGTTTTAGCAGCTGGCATGGGCAGCCGTTACGGCGGTCTCAAGCAACTTGACCCGATGGGCCCCAACGGGGAAGTAGTTCTTGACTACTCTGTTTATGATGCCATCCGGGCCGGTTTCGGAAAAGTGGTATTCATTATCCGCCGTGACTTTGAAGATATTTTCAAGGAAAAGGTCGGCAGCCGTTTTGCCGGCAAGATTGAGGTGGATTACGCTTTCCAGTCCCTGGACGACCTGCCGGAAGGCTTCTCCGTGCCGGAAGGCCGGGAAAAGCCCTGGGGCACCGCCCACGCCCTGCGTGCCGCCCGCCACGTGGTGAAGGAACCCTTTGCCGTAGTGAATGCGGATGACTTTTACGGTGCGGACGCTTTTGTGCAGGCCGCCAAGTTCCTGACCTCCACTACGGATGAACCCGGCAAGGCCCATTACGGCATGATCGGCTATCCGCTGAAGAACACCCTTTCCGACAACGGGGACGTGAACCGCGGCATTTGCTCCATTAAGGACGGCCTTCTGGATGGCGTGGAGGAATTCGTGAAAATCCAGGCTGACGAAGACGGCGTAGTGCGCGGCAACAACCTGAAGGGCGAACGCCTGCCGGTGGATCCTGCAGAACTGGTTTCCATGAATTTCTGGCTGTTCTCCCCCTCCTTCATTGAACTGACGGAGGATCATTTCATTGACTTCCTGAAGGAACACGGCCAGGAACCCAAGAGCGAATGCTTTATTCCCACCGTGGTGGACGCCCTGATTCATGCGGACCGGGCGGATTGCGCCGTTCTTCCCACTTCTTCCTCCTGGTTCGGCATGACCTATCCGGGGGACAAGCCCATGGTTGTGGAAGGCATCAACAAACTTATCCAGCAGGGCGTATACCCTGAAAAGCTCAACTAAGCCTTTTTCCCTATGCACGATCTCAAGGCTGTATCAACCCTGTTCGATCTCCGCGGCGATTTTGTCCACGGTTATTCCTACGGCAGCGGCCACATCAATGACACCTACTGCATCTGGGTGGATCAGGCGGGACAGCGCATCCGCTACATCCTCCAGCGCGTGAACCATAACGTGTTCAAGCAGCCCATCCCTCTGATGGAGAACGTAAAGCGCGTGACGGACCACGCCCTGAAGCGCCTGAAGGAGGAACAGTGCCCGGAAGCTTACCGCCGCACTCTCACGCTGGTTCCCTCCGTGGACGGCAAGCCGTACGCCCTGGATTCGGACGGCAACTGCTGGCGCGTGTACCCGTTCATTGAACGCGCACGCACGTATGACCAGATTGAAACTACCAGGCAGTGCCAGGAAGCGGCGCGCGCCTTCGGCGAATTCCAGAAGCTTACGGCAGACCTGCCCGGAGAGCCCCTGTTTGAGACCATTCCCAATTTCCACAATACCACTTCCCGCCTGGCGGCTCTGAAAGAGGCCATCCAGTCCGACCCCCTGGGGCGCGTGAAGGAAGTGCAGAAGGAAATAGACTGGTACCTTTCCCGTGAGTCGGACTGCCATCTGGTGGTGGATTACCTGAAATCCGGGGAATTGCCCCTGCGCTGTACGCACAATGATACCAAGCTGAACAATGTGATGCTGGACGATGTAACCGGAGAAGGCATTTGCGTGATTGACCTGGATACCACGATGCCCGGTTCCGCCATTTACGACTTCGGCGACATGATCCGGACGGCCACGTCTCCCGCCGCGGAAGATGAAAAGGACGTCTCCAAGGTCACGATGCGCATGTTCATGTTTGAAGCTCTGGTTCAGGGTTACCTGAGTTCCGCCAAGAGTTTCCTGACGCCTCTGGAAAAGAGCCTGCTGCCGTTCTCCGGCAAATTGCTCACGATGGAATGCGGCATCCGCTTCCTGACGGACTACCTGTCCGGTGACGTGTATTTTAAAATCCACCGTCCGGAACACAACCTGGACCGCTGCCGCACGCAGATGGCCCTGGTAGAATCCATTGAGGCGCAGATGGATGAAATGAAGGCCATTGTGGACCGCTATTAACCAATATCTACCAACATCGGAAAAACATGAAGATTCTCGTAACCGGCGGCGCCGGATTCATCGGTTCCCACATTGTGGAACACTATCAGGATAAGGCGGAGGAAATCCGTGTGCTGGACAACCTGCGCACGGGCTATCTCAAGAACCTGGAAGGGCTCAGGCACACGTTCATCGAAGGTTCCATCTGCGACCGGGAGCTGGTGCGCCAGGCGGTGCAGGGAGTGGACTATATTTTCCACATGGCCGCGCTCGTCTCCGTGCCGGAATCCATGAGCAAGATCAGCGAATGCATCGACATCAACGTCAACGGTTTGCTGAACGTGCTGGAGGAAGCTTCCGCCGCCGGAGTCAAAAAAATCGTGCTGGCGTCTTCCGCCGCCATTTATGGAGACAATCCCACGGTGCCCAAACTGGAAACCATGTACCCGGAACCCAAGAGTCCCTATGCCATTACCAAGCTGGATGGGGAATACTACCTCAACATGTTCCGGGCGGAAGGAAAAATCAATACGGCAGCCGTGCGCTTCTTCAATGTCTTCGGCCCCCGGCAGGACCCCAAGGGCGCCTATGCCGCGGCCGTGCCCATTTTCATTGAAAAAGCTGTCAAAGGAGAAGACATCACCGTGTATGGGGACGGCTCCCAGACGCGCGATTTCATTTATGTGAAAGACATTGTAGGAGCCCTTACCTTTGTGGCGGAACACCCGGAAGTCACCGGCGTGTTCAATGCCGGTTACGGCGGCCAGATCACCATTGAAGAGCTGGCGCAGAACATCATCAAGGCTGCCGGGTCTTCCTCCAAGGTGCTTCATGCCCCGGAACGTCCGGGAGACGTCAAGCATTCCCGCGCCTGTGCGGACAAGCTCCGCAATGCCGGATGGCAACCCAGGCATACTTTGCCGGAAGGCCTGGCGACGACGCTGGAATACTTCAAGGGCATTCTGGGCAGGTAACCTTCTGTAATTTCCGGTTTTATATTACCCCCGGACTGCCTCCGCTCCTGCAGCGGAGGCAGTCTTTTTTATGGGAAACTGGGGCTGTGTATGACAAATTGAACGGGTGTTGAAATTCGGATGATACAAAAAGACTTTTTTATCATGGGAAAAGACGAAGAGCAAGTATCCGAAAAAGGGGAAAATTATTTATAATCAAGAGCGTTTCATGAATTTTCAAAAACCTTTGCTTTGACAATAAGGTAATGGGCGGAAGCCGATATCCCATATTTGTTAGAGAGGAAAATTTTCTGCGGAAAAAATCCGGACTGGCATTGAATGTTATTGACGGAAGAAAGACGTAATAATAGAGACTTCGGGCGATATGTATTTCTTCAGAGATTCTTCTGCCAAGCAATTGCCTGCGTTTAAAGATCCCTGTTTTGAATTGGCCATGGCCCGCCGGAAGGAGGAAGCCCGCTGGGGATGGATACCTTTTGCCATATTCGTCTTCTTTTTGCTTGTGTACCGCTTCTTTGGCCTTGTCATGCCGAGCAATAATGCGGACGGCTCGCAGTCATGGCTCTTTTTGCTGGTGCTGGCGGGCTGGGGGCTCCTGGGTCTCGTCCACATGGTTGTGATTCCCATCTGGATGCTGATCGCCTCCCTTCATTACTGGGAGGTGAACCGCAGGGGATTGGCTGTTGCGGGGCTGCTGTTCAGCATTTTGGCTCCTGTCAGCATGGTTTTCATGCTGTCCTGCTGGTCCATGTTTGGATAAAGGTGCATTTTCCGTCCTGAGGAGGGGGAACGGTATCGCTTCCGCCAAACTTTCAGGATTCCGGGGATTGGCCTTTTCTCCGGCCTTTCAACCGGGTAAAGTGTTTCCGATGGATTTGTTCAGTTTACAGGAAGCGGAAGCGCGGGAAGGCTTTGAGCCCGGGGCGGACACTTCCGCCATGCCGCTGGCCGCGCGCATGCGCCCGCGCACCCTGGATGAAGTGGCCGGGCAGAAGCATCTGCTGGCTCCGGGTAAGTTGCTGAGACGGGCAATTGAGACGGACCGGTTTACGTCCCTGATTTTCTACGGGCCTCCCGGGTGCGGAAAGACTACTCTGGCCGCCGTCATCGCCCGGACGACGAATGCCCATTTCATGATGCTCAACGGCGTGGAATCCAATGTAGCGGACATCCGGGAAAAAATAGCCCAGGCGCAGATGAGGATGAGCATGCACGGGCGGAAAACCGTTCTTTTCGTGGATGAGCTGCACCGGTTCAACAAGGCTCAACAGGATGTTCTGCTTCCCCATCTGGAAAAAGGTACGGTCAGGTTTATTGGGGCGACCACGGAAAACCCCTATTTTGCGATTAACTCCCCCCTCCTGTCCCGTTCCCAGGTTTTTCCGCTGGAGCCGGTGCCGGAGGAGGAGCTGGCCGCCCTGCTGAAGCGCGCCCTGGCGGATGAGGTGCGCGGGCTGGGTGCATCCCGCGTGGATATGGAGGCGGAAGCCCTGAACCATTTGGCCGCCAAAGCGGACGGAGACGCCAGGAAGGCGCTCACGGCTCTGGAAGTGGCTGTTCTGTCCACTCCTGCGGGGAAAGACGGCGTCATTCATGTGGACATCTCCGTAGCGGAGGAATCCATCCAGCGCAAGGCTATCAGGTACGACCGCCTGGGGGATTCCCATTACGATACGATTTCCGCTTTCATCAAATCCATGCGCGGCTCTGACCCGGACGCCGCCCTGTATTGGCTGGGTATGATGCTGGAAGCCGGGGAGGATATCCGCTTTATAGGAAGAAGGCTGGTCATCGCCGCGTCGGAGGATGTAGGGCTGGCGGATTCCAACGCCCTGCGCGTAGCTTTGGACGCGGCGCGCGCGGCGGAAATGGTCGGCATGCCGGAAGCACGCATTCCTCTGGCGCATGCTGCGGTTTACCTGGCGACGGCCCCCAAGAGCAATTCCGCCTACATGGGCATCAATGCCGCCATGGATGACGTGCGCAATGGGAAAACGCTGGCAGTGCCGGAACACCTGCGGACGCCAACGCGCAAGAAGCTGGCTGCCGCCGGAGGCGCGGATGCCGCCAGGCTGGAATACCTTTATTCCCACGACTATCCGGAACATTACGTACCCCAGGCCTACCTCCCGGAAGGCCGCGTGTATTACACCCCCACCGGAAACGGGCTGGAACTGAGGATCCGGGAACGCATGGAATACCGCCGTCAACTGGCGGAGAACGCCTGGGAAGGCGGGAAGAAGGGGTAATTCTCCCTTGAAAACGCGGGAATGAGAAGAAGGTTTCCCTGATTGCTCCTTTGAAGCTGCCGGGAATGTTGTTCGGCTTTGGCCGGCAAGAAGCAGGGAGAGAGGGATGCTTCCGCTTGGGCGCTGGCTGGAAATTCTTCTCCCATCGGAAAAAAGGCAGGACATTCCTTGGGAATGTCCTGCCTTCGTGAAGGTTGTGAATGGCGGTTTTGTTCGTTTGCCGGCAGGAATCAGGATTCCTTGGTCACGATGATGTCGCAGTCCGCATCGAACCATCCCTGGCCCTGGCAGTCGAAAACCAAGTCCGGCTTTTCGGAACCGGAGAGGCGCAGGGTGAATTCGCGCCCGTTTTTGTCCTGCCGGTCCTTGGGCAGTTCGCTGACTACGCGGTTGCCCTTCATGAAGCGGGGGTTGCGGATATTGCAGCCGCCGCTGTTCATCTTGAAGGTGATCTTGTAGTTTCCGGGGCCGTCAAGCATGCTGCTGACGTTGACGCGGGTAGGCGTCAGTTCCGGACGCAGGTCGTAGCCTGTGAAGTGAGGACTTTTCAGGGTGACGGGTTCCGTCAGGTAGCGGTAGTAGTTCTGGGCGCCTATTCCCATGAGGGTTTTAGGGGATATCCTGGCGATGTCCGTCAGGGTCTTCAGCGCTTGGTCCTTTTTCCCTTCATTGCGGTAGAGCCAGAACCTGGCCGCCATGACCTGTTGTTTTTGAAGGGGAGTCAGGCCGGGGGTTTTGAGCTGTTTGTTTACATAGGCATGGGCGGTTTTGTAATCCTTTGGACCGCCGTCTTTGGCGGAATCATTCACCATTCTCTGCACTTTTTCGATGTAGGGCAGATGCCTGAACGTGTATTTGAAGTGCACTCCCTTGATGTCTTCCGGATCCGCCTTTTTGATTTTTTCCAGAATATCCTTTCTGGCAGAGGCCGCATAAGGAGGAAGCTGCTGAAGCCCTTCTCCGTAAAGAAGGGCCGCGGCCGTTCCGGATGAAGCGGCGGCTTTTTCCCACAGGGCATTGGCCTTGTTTTGCTGTTTTACGGCTTCCATTGCCTGTTTCATGACGGCTGGCAATGTTTCCCTGGAGACGCCTTCCGACAGGAATACCATGTTTCCGGTGGGGGAGACCACCTGAAGGGCGGGGATGTTCCAGATTTCCCCCGGGGGCTTGGGCAGTTTCTGCTCTTCTTCCGTCATTTCCTCACGCTCGTCCTGGATACACCAGAGCACGGGTTCCGGGGAGTTTTTGGCCAGGTGTTCCACGGCGCGGGTGATTTCACGTGATTTTGGGGACCAGTCCGTGCCGGCCCATACGACGATCATGTATTTATTGACGGTTTTCGCCTCGTCTTTCACGGCGCTGTAAGCGGGGAGGGCCGCCTGGACAGGGGCGGACAGGAAGAGGGCTGCGGCCAGCAGGCCGGAAACGGGATTGATGTGATGAAGCATGGCGTTAATGGAGAATTTATTTTTCGTAAACGAGGATATGGCGCAGGTGCATGAATTCCGGCTGTGCGTTTTTGGCTTCCACCTTGATCCACTTGGCTTTGGTGCCTTCCGGTGCGGTGATGACCCATTCCTTGGGCATGTTTTCCGTGGCGGCCAGGGGGAACCAGGTGGCTCCGTCCGTGGACGTGGAGACCTCCATTTTCTTCATCCGGTTTTCATTGCCGTCGCGCTTGGTGACTACCAGCCCGGCCAGGTTCACTCCGTTTTTCAGTTCTACAATGACGTTCGGATTGGCTTCCTTATCCGTATGCTGGGCTCCGCCGCAGGGACGCAGCAGGTTGATATGGTCCCAGGGGCTGTCCCACTGGCTCGTGGTGGAGCACCGGACCATGCCGTCTGCGGGCACCAGTTTCCAGCCCTGCGGAATGGACGCCTTGACCGTATTGTTCGTCGCATTGGCGCCGGAGAAAGAGGCCGCCGCTTTGCTCAAGGCCTGGAAGGCCGGAATGGAGCGGGCCGTTTCCGTGGCATAGATGGCTTTGCCGTAGGCTTCCTTCAGCTTTTTGGGGTCGGGGGCTTTCCCGGAGGTCCCGGTTTTTCCCGTTTGCTGGGCTACCTTGGCGAATGCGTTGGAGAACACGTCCGCCTGTCCGTTTTCCACAAAGTTTTTCACGCCCCATTCCAACGCCTGGCCAAAGTTGGTGCCGTCCCCCGTTTTCAGGTGGGTGGAGAGGACTGTTTCCAGATAGGCCGCTTTTTCCTGCGGATTTGCCAGGAAGGCGGATTGGGAGTCCAGCACGGGCTGGAATTTCACCGCCCATGATGTGGGAGTGGTGGCGATGGCTTCATGCAGGTCCCGGAACCAGGCAATCCGGTCCGCGGGCGGAATATCCATCAGGAATTTATTCTGCACGTCCTTGAGGATGTCGAATGCGGCAAAGCCGTTGCCCTGATAGTGGGAAAGGGCGTCCTTGGCGTAAACGTACCAGTCGACAGGCTGCATGCCTTCCTTTTCCATCAGCAGGCGTTGAAGTTCCGTGCGGAAGAACGGGTGCAGCGGTGTTTGCCTGAGCGCTTCCTCCCATGCCTGGATGGCCTTGTCCTTGTTGCCGGAAGCCTCGTCCAGCCGGGCCTGGGCGGCCCACAGGTAGGCCTGGTCCGCCTTATCGTTGTCAGCAAAGACATTTTCCATCAGCAGGTAGGAAGTAGGAGCCTGGGAGCCGAAGATATGGTTGTGCATGCCTCCGTCTGGTCCGCCGAAGCCGCCTTTCCATTCCCCCCGCTTCACGCGCACCGCGTACGCGCAGTGGCCCGGTTGTCCTACCGGATAAGCGGGGATGCCGTGGGCCTGGGCCGCCATGGTGCCGAAGTAGGAGAGGCCGCCGCAGACGCCGCCGATGATCTGCGTGTTTTCCGCGGTCGTGTTAAGATCCCTCCACGGCACGTAGAAAAGGGGCCCCTGAATGGTATCGCCAAAGAAATTGTGGCCCGTATAGGGTGCGGCCCAGCAGGCGGCCGTGTACCGCCGCCAGGGGAGGTTGACGTGTTCATTGCTCCATTCATAGGATTTATCGTCCCAGGGACTTCCCACGACGAAGCGCATTTCCCATGGGCGCAGTTTGATGAATCCCGGATGCAGCCTGTTTTCCTGATGCAGTTTTTTGAAAATCCGGTAGCGGCGCACCGGATTGCTGTTGGCGGAGTTGGTTTTGAGCCTTCCCGCCATGGGGCCGGTGGAAAAGACAGAGGCCAGCCCGGTGGCCAGGGATTGGTAATTCCGGAAATCCGGGCTCTTGCCGTCCGCTTTCCAAATGTCGGAGAGGATTTGAAGGCCTTCCGGTGAATTTTCCGGAATCAGGCCTGCTCCAAGGTAAAGCTCCATCCACGCCGGGTCCTGTAGAAAGGTTTTGATGAAAGCGGCATCTTGCGCGCTTTTGGAGAAAACGGCTTTCACCTTGTCCGGTCCCGTGACGCGCAGGAGTTCGTGAATGTCCAGCAAATGGCGGTACTGCTTGTTCTGGAGCAGTTTCTGTTCGGATTTCGTTTGTTCTCCAGCCTTCAGGAGGGTGGAGCGCAGTTCCGTCTGCAGGCCATCAAAGTCTCCGGAGGCAATTTTTTGTGCCAGGGGCGCCGGCAGGCGGCTGGAGGAGGCCGGCGTTTCCGTTTCAGTTTCCGTCAGGCCCTGCGCCGCGCAGACGGGAGCCGCGAGCAGGGAAGTGCAGAGAAGAAGATGTGAAATATTCATGTGGAAGGGATTACTTGATAATAGCAGAAAGAGGTGGGAGGGAACCAGTGCGTTTTTCGACTTATTACGATGCCGGAAGGACGTTTTTATCATCCTTCGCGGCATATTTCAGCACAAATGGTCACAGAGCATTTTGACGCCCAAGCCGATGAGGATGAGCCCGGCTCCCGCTTCCAGATGAAAGGTCGGAAAGCGGTGCAGCCGTCTGGTCAGGAAAAAGCCGGCCGCCGTGCACAGGAAGGTGGTGAAGCCGATGGCGGCGGCGGGGAGAAGCACCGCGTGGAGGGTAGGGTCGGTTCCACACTGGGCGGATGAAAGGTAAATGCTGACGCCCGCTACCAGCGCGTCGATGCTGGTGGCGATTCCCACAGCCATAAGGGTAGGAAGCGTCAGGCTGGTGACGTGGGGCATATCCTCTTCTTCGTTGCGGTGATTCCAGCCTTCGCGGAGGACGTTGACCCCGAGGAAGGTGAACACGGCGAAGCCCAGCCAGTGGTCCCAAGCCGCAATATACCGGTGCACGGAGCCTGTAAGCAGAAAACCCAGCACGGGCATCAGGAATTGACCGGCCCCGGTGGACAGGGAGAGCTTGATTCCGTTGCTCAAACGCTTTTGCTTAATGAGCAGGCCGTAGGAGAACGCCACGACGAAAGCGTCCACGGAGAGGGCAAAAGCCAGGAAGATCAAGTCGGCAAGCGGCATGCTCATTGCGGAGAGGCACTCTAGGATATCCCCGGGAAAAAGCAATTTTTTTGTTCCTTGCGCTTTTTCCTGATTCCAAATGCGGCACAGGCGGGTCGGCTGGATTCCTGCTTCCGGTCGAGAGGTTTGGTTGTTTCATGATTTTTTGTTGTATTTCCTATAAAAACACACCTGTAAAGACACAAGCATACCGGATGGAAGTTTGAAAAAATATTCACTTTTGCTACATGGTATGATTCACGTTTGGAGATATGATATTCTGCGGCGGATGTATTTTTTGATATAGACCTCGTCGGAATTTGTCGGCATGCTTTGTGCTTCATGGCAGTTATTCCCGTTGACCGCCATGTTTGAAAGCATAGTTGCATTATTTTTTAGGGAATAGAAGAACGGCGTCCTTGATTATTCAAAACCGCCGTTTGTGTCATTGGGCATGTATAATTTATGTCGCGCGACGTTTTTTTCGTCGCCCGGCATATGTTCTTAACCTATTGACGCTTCATCTTGATTGTGTTTCGGCAATGGAATATAAGGCTGCTTTTCCTGCTAATTTTACCCGTGCTCCATCCATGCGGCAATAAAGTGTTCCACCGCGTTTGGAAGCCTGATAAGCTATGATGTCGTCTTTTCCCAATCTGTTCGCCCAGTAAGGTATAATGTGACAATGACCGGAACCACAAACGGCATCCTCCGGCACTCCGCATTTGGGGGCAAAGGTACGGGAAACGCAGTCAGTTTCCACACCTTTTGCGGTTACATGGAGCAAAAGACCGTTCAGGGCATGAACTTTTGATAGATCCGGATTGAGATGTTCGATTATTTTTACATCGTCAAACACGCATAAAAGGTCACGCCCCATATACGCTTCTCTGGGGGTAGCGCCGATAGCGTCGATCATTTGCTCCGTTACGGGAACTGATTTTAATTCATAGGCGGGGAAATCCATTTCATAAAGATCACCATGCCGTTCTACCACCAAATCACCGCTTAAAGTTTGAAAAACAACTTTTGCCGCTTCTTTTTCATGGAAGTTCAAAATAACATAGGCACAGGCTAATGTCGCATGACCGCATAAGTTAATCTCTCCACCGGGGGTGAACCACCGCAGATGATAGCTCTCCCCTTTTTTGACAGCAAAGGCCGTTTCTGAAAGATTGTTTTCAACGGCCATATTTAACATCAATTCCTCGGACGGCCATTGTTCTAAAATGCAAATCGCCGCGGGATTTCCATGAAAAACTTTGTCGGTAAAAGCGTCTATGATATATTGTCTCATTATAATATATTTATTCCAAATCAACTGTAACTTCGGTTCTGCGCAAAATTTTCAGACGCGGGCCCTGGCATCCATGCAGCTTTTTGCGGGCTTGGCGGTAAATACTTTCCATGCACCGTACTGCTTTTATATCTTAACCGTTTATTAAAGCGGGCGACCCAAAGTCCGGACGTTACTCATAAGCATTCAAGGCGGAGCCGCCGGGAAAAATGAATTGATGGACATGAGCGGTGCTTTTCAGGCTCCATGACCGCAGTTTCAAGAATGAAGGCTGGACAGTTGTTGCTGCGTAAGCTTCATCATTGATTGACAAATATGTTCCCGAACCGCACGCATGACTGGCGGAAGGGGGCATTCCGCCAGTCATGCGTCGAGGATGGGAAAGAATGCTATTTGCAGTATTTTTTGATATAGGGCAGCACGGCGTCCGCCCAGATGGCGTAGCCTTTTTCCGTAAAGTGCAGGTTGTCCCTGCTGATGCCGGGGAGCAGTTTGCCGGAGGAGTCCAGAAAGCGCCTGTTGATGTTGGCGTAAGTGGTGCGGGGCAGCTTGCACTGGGCCAGAATGGCGTTGATGCGGTCGTTGTGCTGGCGCAGCTTGTCCTGGGGACCTGTGCCGCGCGGGAAAATGCCCAGCAGGAGGACGTGGGTGTCCGGGAACCTGACCAGCAGGTGTTCAACGGCACCCAGAATTCCCATGGCCGTTTTTTCCGGGGCTTCCCCTCCTTTGAAATGACCTGTATTGTTGGTGCCGATCATGACGATGCAGAGTTTGGGGTCCGTCTGGGCCGGGATGCCGGAATCCGTGATGCGGTAAATCAGGTTGGTGGTTTGGTCCCCGGAAATGCCGAAATTGCAGGGATGATAGGGGGAGAACGCCTTTTCCCATATTGGTTTTCCTTCCCTTTTCCAGTAGTCCGTAATGGAATCTCCCAGGAAAAGGACGCCGCAGGGGTTGTTCTTTATTTGTTCCACCTGCTGTTCATATTGCTTCCTCCACCATTGGGGCTGTTCCCGTGGCAGCGGAGTCAGAGGGGACGGCGCAGCCGTTGAGAGAAGGGAGGCCAGCAGGGAGAAAGCAAGTATGTGCAAAATCTTCATGGGCATTTATTATATGAACGTTTTCCAAAAACGCCACATGAAAATGGTGGCCTTTTTTGCTGCAGGGTGTTCCCCCTTGCCAGATTCCGGGGGGTGGTGTAGCTTGTGGGCGGTATGAGTGAGGTATCCCTGCAGCATGGAATGACGCGCCAGATGGCCGTTTCCCAGTCCATGCAGACGGGGATGCAGATTCTTCAGGCTTCCGCTTTGGAATTAAGGCAGATTATACGCCAGGCGCTGGAAACCAATCCCATGCTTGAGGAGTTGCCGGACGCTTCCCCGGAAGCGCTGGAAGACGGTCCGGACGGGGATGCCTGGAATGAGCGGGAGGACGGGTGGAACGAGTTTACGGCGGAAGGCCGCCTGTCTGGGGACGCGGCCGCCCGCCGTGATTTCATGTATGAATCCGTTGTGGCTCCGGAATCTCTGAAAACCCATTTGATGGATCAGGCGCAGCATTCCGCATTGACGGGCCGCGCCCGGGACGCCCTGTTCCTGCTGATTGACGCTTTGGACGAACGCGGGTTTCTGACGGAGTCTCCGCAGGAGCTGGAAGAGCAGGGGTGTTTCAGCATGCGGGACATGGAAGAAGCTCTGACTGCGCTGAGGGAAATGGACCCGCCCGGAGTGGGGGCGGCGGATTTAAGGGATTCCCTGCTGATCCAGCTTGAACAGCGCGGTTTGAAGCGTTCGCTTGCTTTCCGCCTGGTCAAGCACTGCTGGCGGGAACTGGCGGCGCACAAGTATGAGGAAGCCGCACGCCTGCTGGATGTGGAACCGGGAGCCGTGGCGGAGGCTCTGGAGGTGATTAGGAGCCTGACTCCTGATCCAGGGGGGGCCTACGCCCCCGGCGGCAACCCTCATCTACTGCCTGACGTCATTGTGGAGGAGGGGCCTTCCGGCGTGCTGGAGGTTGTCCTCACTTCCGAGTATCTTCCGCGCCTGTCCATGAATGAACGGTATATGGAGTTAATGGCTGAGGGTTCCGGAAGCCGGGAACTGAGGCAATATCTCCGCAGGGCGTTCCGGGAGGGACAGGAGATGTTGCGGGCTTTGGATATGAGGCAGGAGACCGTTTTGCGCCTGGCCCGTGTCATCGTGAGGAGGCAGGAGGATTTTTTCAGGTCAGGTCCGGCCCGCCTGAAGGCCATGGGCATGGAAGAAGTGGCGGAGGAGATGGGGGTTCATGTTTCCACGGTTTCCCGGGCGTGCCGGGACAAGTACCTGTTGTGCAGGTGGGGGATGAAAGAATTGAGATCCTTTTTCAGTGCGGGAGTTCCGTCTGAAGGCGGCGTTTCCCCGGACGGGGCGGCTTCCGGAGCCGTGGCTGCCGGCGCCGTCCAGGAGCTGATGCGGCGGCTGATTGCGGAGGAAGATTCTTCCAAACCCCTCAGTGACGCCGGGCTGGCGGCCGCGCTGCGGGAAAAAGGGGTGAACATCGCCCGCAGGACGGTGGCCAAATATCGGGAGCAGATGAAGATACTGCCCGCTTCCCTGCGCCGGGGAATATGACAGTTCCCTATATTTTGAATTGTTTATTAACAATTTTGCAATCAATGTATTGTGCCTTTTGTTGATGGGACGCTTTTTTAGTTTTTCTTTCCGACGGAAGAGGCGATTGACTGATGCGGCTTTGGTGCTATAGTCCCCGCTTTATCGTGATGCGTACATTTACCTGGCCTATTGCCCTGCTGCTGGCGGGGCTTCTTTTCCAGACAGTGGCGTTTGCCGTGTTGAATACGGTTGTTCCCCTGTGGATGGAGCAATTTGATGCCGCCACCTGGGAGGCCGGGCTGGTGGGGGCTTTCTTTTTTCTCGGGAACCTGGCCGGAACGCTGCTGGCTGGCGGCGTGATTCGCCGGGCCGGGTTCAAAGGAAGTTACCAATATGCATGCCTTTTATGCGCAGTGTCCACCGTTCTGCTACCTGTGTTTCCCGGCGTTCCGGCCTGGAGCGGCCTCCGGCTGCTGGCGGGGATCAGCTGCGCCCTGATCTGGGTGGTGGTGGAAAGTGCCCTGCTGAGGGCCGGAACGCTGCAAACCCGCGGCATTCTGCTGGCTTCCTACATGGTGGTCTATTATCTGGGTACGGTGCTGGGGCAGTTGCTTCTGGGCTGGTTCCCCAGCGATATGCCCCTGATTGTGACGGAAGTCTGCATTTTATCAGTGGCGGGCATGGTTCCGCTGATGTTCGCGCGTCTGGAGCCGGGCAATGGACAGGTTTCATCCTCCTCCCATATAGAAATTCGGACACTGCTGAGACGCCGCAGCGTCTTTCTGGGTGTTGTGGGATGTGTGATTTCCGGCGTGGTATTGGGTACTATTTATTGCCTGATGCCCCTGTTCCTGAAGCACCAGGGAATGGACCACTCTTCCGTGGGATACTGGATGGCCCTGCTGATTGCCGCTGCCATTCTGGGGCAGTGGCCCATGGGGCGGCTGGCGGACAGGTACGGCCGCGCTTTCGTCATGAAATGCCAGTCCCTGCTGGTGGCGGCGGCCTGTGCCGGGCTGATGCTGAAGGGGGGGCTGATGGCTCCCTCCCTGATTGCTCTGGGGCTGGCCGGATTTTCCCTGTACCCTGTTGCCATGGCCTGGGGATGCGAGGAAGCTTCCCGGGATGAACTGGTGACCATGAACCAGCTTCTGCTGTTGAGTTATTCCCTGGGCACGCTGGCCGGCCCTTCCCTGACTTCATTCCTGATGCAGAGGTATTCCGACAATTGGATGCCTATGGTTATTGCGCTGGTGGCCCTTTCCTTCATGCCTGTGCTGATGCTGGGCGGCGGCCACGGAAGGAGAAAGCTGTCCCGGTAACGGGGAGAGAGGGAAACGTCAGGATGCTTTCTCGCCCTGGACGGCGTTTTTTGCCGGTTCGGGCGCGTCGTTGTCCGCTACCTGGTGGATCATGTCCGTCAGCGCCTGCACATACTCTTCCGTACGGGCATCCGTGACGGGATACTTGCACCGGCAGGAGACCGTGGGAATGCCTAGGACCGCATAATGGCGGTCATTGCCTGTGAGGGCGGAAGGTTCCCGGCGGAAGGTAGTGGGCGCCTGCTCCCAGGATTTGGCGAAGGGGGCGGCGCACTGGCCAGCAAATTTCTTGCCGTGCGGGGTGGTCGTGAACAGAACGGCTTCCCGGTAGGATTCCGGGTCCGGCTGTTTTCGTTCCCCTCCGGCATCCAGCTTCTGGGGTTCCAGATTGATCATGCCTAGGATGTTGGTTGCTCCAATGCTGCCGCTTAGGGTGCTGGCATGCACGCAGGCTCCGGAAGAGATGGATTTCCCTGCGGGCTCCGCTCCGTTCGCGTATGCGACAAAATAGATATTGTGATTGGTGGGGATGTCTTTCAGGCCTCTCGCCGTCTCCAGCAGCAGGGCCGTTCCGCTGCCGTTGTTGCGCCGTCCGCTGGAATCATAATTGGCTCCCACGACGATGCTTTGATTGTTGGAATACAGGCCGGGCTTGTAAACCAGGATATTGTAAATGGCCGTTCCTTTTTTCACGTTTCCTCCGGATACGGGCTGCATGGTGACGGCGTACCCCATGTCCGAGAAATTCCCGGCGATGTATTTGGCGGCGGCGTCCATGGATTTGGGCTGGCTGGCGTTTCTTTCCCCGATGTCTTTTTGCAGGACTTCCGTGTGTTTTTCCATGCGTGCGCCCAGGGTCCGCGGCGTTTCCTGCCCTCCGGAGGAAAACATGGGAAGAAATGTGCAGGAGGAAAGACCGGTGGACAGCAGCAGGAATCCGGAAGACAGGACGGCGGAGGGATGCATGCGGGGCATCATGGCTTTACAGGGTTTCAATATAATGCAGTTCACGGGCAATCTGGGCTGCCAGGGGGATCTTCATGTGGTCCGGCAGGACGCTCCAGGTATAGGTTTCCACCTCCAGATGCGGTTGCGGGCCTTTGCGGCCCCGGAGGAAATTATGCGTTTTCAGGATGAATTCTTCCGTGCTTTTCAAGGGTGGTTCCGGTGAAGCGTACAGGGGAATGTGGTAATGAATGCGCCATTGGGAATCACGTATTTCCTCTGCATAATCCCGCCCATAGGCCAGGGCATTGGGCAGGTCCGGGAAAAGCATGGCGCCTTCCCGGTGGAGGATGCTGGTCTGATGGAAATAAACGCCATCGTCAAACTGCCGGAGGCGTTCCAGGTCTTCCTCCCCGCATATGCGGCATTCCAGGGCGTTGGAAAATTGCACTTTGCAGAGGGCGATGTTGTTTTCCTCCCAGGCGGAGAGGGTGAATTCCGGTTCTTCCCGGAGAATGGCGAAATGGCAGGTATCGTATGTCAGCCCCAGGTGGCGTTCGATAAGTTCGGGACGGCGGGAACGGTTGCGGAGGCCGTTGAAAAAACGGATGGCTCCATCCGTATCGTGAAAATGGCCGAAGGGTTCCGGTTCCAGCCCCAGCTGCATCAGGCGGCCGGTCTGCCTGCCCAGCACATCCAGGAATCCGCTCATGGCGTCCAGCCGGGAGAAGATGCGTTCTTCATCCGCATGAAACCAGCTGTGCGAGGCAGGGAGCGTGCTGACGGTCAGCCTGTCAGCCTGTTCGTCACCAATGAGTGCCAGAATGCGGAACAGGTTGCAGGTGTATTCAAAACGTTCCGGTGTAGTCCAGTCCGGCTGGAAAACGCGTTCTTTCACGCGCTGCCCGTGGAAATTTCCGTAAGGGAACCCGTTAAGGGTTTCTACGCGCGCGCCCTGGTCTTCCAGCCATGATTTCAGGGTTTCCGCGGCGTGCGGCGTTTCCAGAAGCTCCGCTGCCGCCCTGGCGGACAGGCGCAGGCCGATGCCCAGGGGGATATCCTTCAGAGGGGAGTCCATCGCCGCGAGTTCCTGCCTGATGCGGGGAACGCAGGTGAAAAGAGCCTCCCTGGTTTCCGCCCAGGATTCTGCGGGATGAATATTGGTACAATAGGAAAGCATGAAGGCGTGTGCGATGTAAGGGGAACGGCGTTTTTCTGCAGGATGTTTTTCTTGCCTAAATACGGTTTCGCGCAGAAGGAAAATTTCATGGAGTTCCGCTTTTTGGCGTCATCCGGGAGCCTTGTCGGGCAAGTGGAGCGCCTGCGGCGTCTTTCAACTTCCGGAATAGGGTGTCATTGGAGCAATAAAAAACAGGCCGCCTGCAAGCTGGGCCTGTTTTTGGAAGAGGAGGCATTTTGCCCCGGCCCGGAAACACGCCATGGAGGCGCAAAAGCTTCGGGCCGGGGAAGATTGCCGGCTGTTACTGGACGATGCCCAGCGGAGCAGTCGTTTTCCAGTCTCCGCGGGTGAAGTCCGGGAATACCTGGGGCATGCCGCCCTGGGCCACGGAGTATTCGGAAAGTTCGGAGACGGAGGACCAGAAGGCACCTTCATAAACGTTCTGGTCCATCGGTTCGCCATTGCGGAGGCATTCGATGATGCGGAAGAGCATCACGAAGTCCATGCCGCCGTGACCGCCCATCTTCAGGGCCAGCGGCCCGATTCTCTTCCAGAGCGGGTGATCGTACTTTTCAAAAATGGGGGCCAGTTTTTCTTTGCCTTCAATCCATTCATGATAATTTCCGTTGCCCAGCTTTTCCCCGGCTACGCGGGTCGGGAAGCCGGCCAGGGTGCCCAGGGTGCCCTGGATGAGATTCAGGCGGGAGTAGGGGCGCGGACTGGTTTCATCCCATTCCACCAGGACGGTGCGGCCCATGGTGGTCTTGATGATGGAGGTATTCATATCGCCGCAGGCAAAGTCCAGCTTGTTCCACTTGTGGTCCGCCGGGAAATTTTTCTTGGCATACGCGGCGCGGCCCAGGGCCGGGCTGGAGAAGGAGACGAGCCTGCCGAAGCAGTCGTCCTTGCGGGCCAGATTCATGTACTGGGCAATGGGGCCGAGGCCGTGCGTGGGATACACGTTGCCGTTGCGCTTGGCGTAGTGATAGGTTCTCCAGGAACCGGTACCGCGTTCCACCTGCTTCATCTGTCCGCGCAGTTCATGGATGTAGGCGGCTTCTCCGTACAGCAGGTCGCCAATGACGCCCTGGCGCACCATGTTCAGGTACATGAGTTCCTCACGTCCGTAGTTGACGTTTTCCATCATCATGCAGTGCTTCCTGGTTTCTTCGGAGGTATTCACGATTTCCCAGAGTTCCTTGATGGAGACGGCCATAGGCACTTCCACAAAGGCGTGGGCGCCCATCTTCATCACGTCGCAGGTAACACGGCAGTGCCATTCCCAGCTGGGGCAGACGATGACGGCGTCCGGCTTGACTTCCTTCATCATGCGCTTGTAGTCTTCCGGTCCTTTCGTGAAAATGGGGGGGCGCTTGCCCGTCTTCTTTTCCACGACGTCCGCACTGCGCTTGGCCCAGTCTTCATACAGGTCGCAAATGCCGACAATTTCCGCACCTTCTATAACGGCCATCTGGCCCACGTGCATGGAACCGCGTTCACCCACGCCGACAAAGGCCACACGCACCTTGTCCAGCTTGGGAGCCCTGAAGCCGCCCATGTAGATGGCGCCGGGCTTGCGCGGGGGCCACGTGGTCATGGGGCCGATATTATTCGGGTCCGGAATGGTGATTTTCTTGGGAGCCAGGGGGGCTACTTCCTGGGCGTTGGCAAAGGAACCGGCAGCCAGGGCGCCAGTGGCCAGGCCCAGGGTCTGAAGGAAACGACGGCGTGATGATGAATTATCCATGGATGGTAATTATATAAAGGATTTGAATCCCTAGTTTGCCATAGATACTGAGGTTTGAGAATCTTTCTTTCACAGATGGTGAAAAAAATGCATTCCTCTGTAAAAACGGAATATCCCTGATTCCTAGAAGGAATCAGGAGGGAATGCCGCCGTCTTTTGAAAATCCCGGACATGAAAAAAGCCCCAGTCCTGCCGCAGCGCGGGAAGGACGGGGCCTGTAAGGGCATCATCCGGTTGTGCCGATGTTGCATGCCGTTGCTTGGGAATAAAACAGGGGAGCGAGCGTATCGCCGCTCCGCGTTCCGAAAGATCGGCCCTGCATCGGAGGACATCCGGAGGGTGTTGTTTGTTGCCGCCGGCGCTTGGCTGCCGTTTCCGTTCCCGGCGACGGGGAAGATCATTCCGTTTCCTGCGGCTTCTATTCAGGGGACCCTGGCAGGGGGCCGCGTGCCGTGGAATCGGGATCATCTCCCCGATCATCCGTAGATGGTCCGGTTATTGCGCCATGCCGGCGGCGGGAAGTTTTGGCGCCGCAAGCCTGGCATAGGCTTCATTCAGAGCCTTGCCCAGCCTGGGGCGGAAAACGGTGGTGGCGGGCAGCTGGGTGCCTTCCATGCCGCAGGAGCGGAGGATGTCCGGGATGGACGGGGCCAGAGTGCGCTTCATGATGTTCGTGCAGTCTTCCAGGTCCACTCCGTATTTTTCCTCCATCAGGTTCTTGATGCGGTCCGCCATCTTTCTCATCCTCTCAATCTGTTTTCTGGACATGATCGGCTGGATGATTTCATTCGGGTCGGGGACGTAGCCGATCAGCATTCCAATGGCCCGTTTCAGATCTTCCGGCAATTCCGTTACATTGCCGCTGTTAAGGACCTGAGCAAGAACCTGATAACTGCTGGTGGCGTTTTCGTCATAATCATGAATGCCCGAGGCCAGCGCCACGCCTGCGATGCTCTGCACGTAGCGGGCTACTTCCGGGGAATAATTTCCTTCCACGAAGGTGGAGGGAACGTCATCCGCGTAAGCCTGCATGGCGGCCTGGCAGGCGAGGGAACCGACGGTGCCCGCGCATAGTGTCCTGATGATGAACGAGGTTATTTTCATGATTGAAACTCCGGTTGAAGCTTCCCGACTGGAACGATTAGGAGAACCGTTTGCAGCAAGTGAGACCGCGTTGACTTCAATTCCGTTCAAAAGTTTTTTGAATGATTAAAATCATGCTTCCGCACGGCTGCCGTTCCTTCCGTACCCTTTCCGCGGCTTCCTGCGGGGAGCGGAACGTTTTTCCTGCATGGAGCTGCTACTTTTCCTGCGCGCTTCTGGGACCGCGCGCAATTCAGCCGGGACGGAGGCGCTGGAAGCGTGCACAGGAAGGAGGCGTTCCAACAGCTTGTGCACGTTCCTGGCTTTCCTGATTTCCTCCGGGGAACAGAGAGCGATGGCTTGCCCGGCGGCTCCGGCACGCGCCGTGCGGCCGATGCGGTGCACATAGACCTCCGGTTCTTCCGGTAAATCATAGTTGATGACAAGCCGTACGTCTTTTACGTCAATGCCGCGGGCGGCGATGTCCGTGGCGACGAGGACAGGCGTTTCCCCGGAACGGAATTCACGGAGCATGCGTTCGCGCCTGCCCTGGCTTTTGTCCCCGTGAATGGCGGAAGCCGGATAATCCTTTCCGGACAGGAAGGAGGCCAGGCGGTCTGCTCCATGCCTGGTCCGGGTAAAGATAAGCGTGCGGCCAGGGAGCTCCTGCTGTTTCAGCAGTTCCAGGGTAAGGAGCCTTTTTTCCGACTGGGAGCCGACCATGCAAAGGAACTGTTCTACCCTGTCCGCCGTGGAGGAGGGAGGGGAGACTCTCACCGTTTCCGGTTTCTGAAGCAGAGTCTGGGCCAGTTGCCGGATATTGTCCGGCATGGTGGCGGAAAACATCTGCGTGTGGCGTTTCCTCGGGATTTTGGAGACGATTTTTTTCAGGGCCGGGGCGAATCCCATATCCAGCATATGGTCCGCCTCATCCAGAATCAGGGTTTCCACGCTGTCCAGACTGACGGTCCGGCGTTCCAGATAGTCGATCAGTCTGCCGGGCGTGGCTACCAGAATATCCAGGCCTCCGGCCAGTTCCCTGAACTGGGAAGCATACCCCACGCCTCCGAAGATGACGGCGGTGGACAGATGCAGCCCTCTGGCGTAGGCGCGGATATTTTCATGAATTTGCGCAGCCAGTTCCCGGGTGGGACTCAGAATAAGCGCCCTTACCCGGCGGCCCGGCGGCTTTCCGGAACGTTCTGAAAGCTGTTGAATAAGGGGCAGGGCGAACGCGGCCGTTTTTCCGGTTCCGGTTTGCGCCAGCCCCATCAGGTCCTTGTTCTGCAGCAACAGGGGGATGCAGGCTGCCTGGATGGGAGTGGGGGTCTTGTACTCCAGATTCTCCAGTTGGCGGAGAATGGGAGCCGACAAGCCAAGCTCCCTGAATGTAGTTGATACCATGTCTGTGGATGTGTCTGTGAATGCGCCTCGGCTGCAATGAACTGACGGAATCACGGCAATAACGGAACAAAAAAGCCCGCAGGAGCGATACTGAAAAGATCAATACGGAGACGCCCGTATTCCGCCAACCGCAAATGACTATCAACAATCAACAACCAAACACCATTCAGCGGGAACGAACTTATCAAAACACGGCGAAAATCTCCTGTCAAGGAAAATAAAAACGTTTGTCCTGTTAGTGTTCCGTATCTCCGCTTCAAAAACAGTTCTTGTCATGATTTTTTTATAGAAATTGAATATGAATAAATTACCGGATGAAGCGGGTGAGGAATCCGCCGTCAACCCTAAATTCTGAATATGAATGACTGATTAATTTCTGGCGGACAATTTAGGGGGGAATACCCAAGAGGCTCTTTTCCTGTTCCGGTACAGGTTTTATCTGCATCAGGGAGCCGGCTGACATGTTAGAGGCCGCATGTCCCAATCAGCGGATTCCTCATCCGTATACTTTCCTTTGAATAGACGATGTTGAATTAGTTATGTCCCTTAAAACAAAGGTAAAGAATGGAATTGGCATTTTTCTTGTCGTGTTGTCCGTATGTTGCGGCAGCCCTCTTTTTGCGGGGCTTCAGCCGGAAGAGGGGATGGATTTGAGCAAACCCCGGATTTGGACGGCGGTGACAGGCCATCAATTAAAGGCAGCGTATGAGGGAAGAGATGGCAACAAAATCCGGTTGCTTGCAAATGGTGGAAAAATAAAAACCATTTTACTGGAAAAACTTTCAGAAGCTGATCAGCGGTTATTGGAGCATCTGACGCGGGAGGAAAAACGGAGCGGGGAAGCTGGATTTCCGGATTCCGGCAGGAATGGCAAGGAGCATCCATTTGTCGGATTTCTTGCTGAAGCGAAACAAAAACGCCTTGATGGAGAAGAAGGTGTGGAATATTACCAGAATCTGATTGATGCTCTTTATGAAGAAATGAAAAAACATGAATTCGGGTATCCGAAAGATTTTATTAAAGAAGATGGTTTGTTCAATATGAAATATTTAAAAAGCGTTCACGGTAAGAAAAAACGAATTTCTGAGCGCGTAAATCTTTTTACGGGAAAACATTTATTTACTCCTTCCTATGGTAATGAACCTCGTTGGGAATGGGTGGATCAGAAAATAAATTTTGTCATAGAAGGAGATCTTATCCGACTTAAACAGCAAGATACTCTGTATGCAAAAAATAAGGAAAAGATGGTGGAATTCGGTATTCTGATTAATAAGAAAAAGCGCAATGCTGAAAACTATAAAGCTTGGTATACGGAAGACAGCAACGATTATTTGTACCGGTTGGAAGCTTGCGTGAATTCATCTGATGACGGCAGGTTCGTCATAGACAGAATGAATAGAGAGGAATGGCTGCATTTATGTGCTCACGATACGAAGAAAGGAATTTTCTATACTTTAAAAATTTTGGTTGATGAAAATGGAAAAATAACAATCAGAAATTCCGAAGAAGGCTCATTCCTGTTTTTTGCCACAGTTCCCAAAAACAGGGGGTCTAAAGATGTTTTTGCTTATCCGAGAAATAATGACAGGCTTGTTTTTAATTCAGTGTACAGCATAGCTGTTGCTTTGGGGAGATACGATAGGAACGGCTTTCTTATGGATTTGGAAACGCTGTGGGCTGGCGTGGAAAAGAGGGGGCATTATATTAATGCCAAACCTTCGGGCAAACATGATGATCCTTTAAATGTTTTTGCGGAACGCAATGTCAAGGACAGGTAAGGCGACTTGAGAGCCGTGGAGGCGTTCATCTTCCGGAAGAGAGGATGGACAGCTTGAACGTTCCAAGGCTTCAGCATGTGCAGGAAGGGCGACAGCGGAAGATTCCGCATGCATTCTTTCATACAGGAACCCGGCGGAATGAAATCATGCTCCCGGTATATGAAATGTCCCGGAGAATGAACAATGTTGCCTCTGTCTCCTGGACGGATGGGGGAAAAGGCAATTTTCAACGCTGCAGGAATTTGCGGGCGCCCGCGCAGTAAACGGCTCCGGAATAAACGGTCAGGATGACGGAACCCCACAGTGTAACCTGGTACAGCAAGTTGGAGGCGCCGGAACCGTTCCACAGGCAGAGCGCGGCCAGCCGGTCCGTGATGGAAGGCAGGTATTCCGGCGTATGCGTCCATGTCAGGGCCAGCAGGCAGGCGATGCAGAAGGCCAGCTGGAAGGCGGTTTTCCATTTGCCGGACGTTCCCGCAGGGATGATGACGCCATGATCCTGCGCAATCTGGCGCAGTCCGGTGACCAGGAATTCCCTGCTGATGATGAGAATGGTAATCCAGGCGGGGCAGAGCCCTTCGCCCGTCAGGTAAATGAAGGCGGCGGAGACGGCTATTTTATCCGCCAGGGGGTCAATCAGCTTGCCGAAGGTGGTGACCTGATTCAGGCGGCGGGCCAGGTAGCCGTCCAGCCAGTCCGTGCAGGCAGCCAGAATGAACGTGACCAGCGCAGCCAGGTATCCCCAGGAATACCGGTCCGCGACGCTGACTGCTGCCGTAAAGACGACTACCAGGGCAATACGCGTCAGGGTAATGGCATTGGGCAGGTTCAGCATACCGGTTTATTAGGGGACAGATGGCTGCCCGTAGCAAGCTTTTTTGCTGGATTCAGGAATGAAATTTCCGGAAAACGGCGCACGGAAAAAAGCGAAGGGAATACGAAGATACGGGCAACCGGGCGCATGATGCGTGCGTTTCAGTTCCTGCTTCCCGTTTCCGCTGTTTTGCGGCAATTAATTCCCGATCATTTTGTAGAAGTCTTCCTCGGAAATGACGGGCACGCCCAGTTTGAGGGCCTTGTCCCGCTTGGAGCCTCCTCCGCTGCCTGCCAGGAGGCAGGAGGTGGATTTGGAGATGGCTCCGGTGGCTTTTCCCCCGTGAGAGGCGATGAGCTGTTCAAAGTAATCCCGCGGATGGCTGAGCGTTCCTGTGATGACGAAGGTTTTGCCGGACAGGGAGCCCGCCGGGATTTCGAGAAGGCTGGCTCGGTAAGATTGGGATTGGGGATTGATGCCCAGTCCGTGCAGGACGTCCATGGTATGGTTCCCTGCTGCGGAGGCGAAAAAGCTCCGGAGGGATTTGGCCGCCGCCACGCCAATTTCGGAGCCATAGCTGAATTTGGCCGTATTTTTACGCAGGTAGCCCGTTGCCAGATAGGAAGCGGTCAGGCGGTCGATTTCCTCCATCAGTTCCTGGTGGCGCTCCTGTACCGCCTCTGCGGAAAGCGCGCCTTCCTTCACCGCCTTTTTGTTTTCGCGGGTGTTGGGGTTGGTTTTGGCGGCCTGTTCCACCAGTTCATCCAGGCGGACGATGTCCCGGAGGTAGGGAGAATCCGCCACATGCTTCAGGTCGGGATGCGTGTCCGCCAGCGCCTTGGCGACAACTTCCCCCACCAGGGGAATGCCGAAGGCGATGAGCCAGCGCTCCAGAGGAAGCCCGCGCGCGTTTTGCAGGGCGTCCAAAGCTTTCCGGGCATTCTTTTCCCCGTAACGGCGCGGTTCTTCCGGCGTGCCCAGGTTCAGGTTGGCGAGCTGGTCCGGCATCAGGGAGAAAAGGTCCAGCGCGGAGGACGCCAGTCCGGAGCTTCTCAGCGCTTCCGCCACGGAAGAGCCGATACTTTCCACATCCAGAGCGGACCGGGAACAGAAATGGGTGATGCCCGTGACGGCCTGCGCGGGGCAGGTGAAGTTGGTGCAGCGCCAGGCTACTTTCCCTTCTTCCTTCATGATGGGGTTGCCGCAGGCGGGGCACAGCCCTTTCGTGGCTTCCAGGATGCTGTAGGGCCTGGCGTCCTGCGGGCGTTTGGAAAGGTTCACTTTCAGAACGGCCGGGATGATTTCCCCCGCCTTTTCCACCAGCACCGTATCGCCTATGCGAACGTCCTTCCGGTCGATTTCATCCTGGTTGTGGAGGGTGGCCCGCGCTACCGTAGAACCGGACAGCAGCACAGGCTGCAATTCCGCCACAGGTGTCAGCACCCCGGTGCGTCCTACCTGCACGACAATATTCAGCAGGGTGGTTTCCTTCTGTTCCGGGGGGAATTTATACGCCGCCGCCCAGCGGGGCGCGCGAGCCGTAGCTCCCAGCGCTTCCCGCGTAGCCGTGGAGCTGATTTTAATAACGGCTCCATCCGTGCCGTAGGGGAGCGTATGGCGGAGCCTGTCAATATCCCGCACGGCCTGGCGGGTGGATTCCAGGCTGTCCGTGTAATACACCGGCTCATTGCAAGGGATGCCGCAATGGCGGAGCATGTTCCAGAAGTCTTTTGCGTCCCTGAGTTCCGGGCCTTCATACGCGCCCAATCCGTGGGCCAGGAAGGCCAGCGGCCGGGCGGCCACCTGCCGGGGGTCCAGCTGCTTGAGGGTTCCGGCGGTGGCGTTGCGCGGGTTGGCGAATGCGGGGAGCCCGTCGGCGTCCCGTTCTTCATTCAGTTTGGCAAAGGCTTCATTGGGCATGAAGACTTCCCCGCGCACTTCCAGCACGGGCGGCGCGCCGGGAGGGAGGGTGAGGGGGACGCTGCGGATGGTGCGGACGTTGGCCGTTACGTCGTCCCCCACGTCTCCGTCTCCGCGCGTGGCCGCATAAGCCAGTTTCCCGTTGCGGTACATGATGGAAAGGGCCACTCCGTCAATCTTGGGTTCCACGGAGACGGGCACGTTCTCCGTTTGCAGCGCCCTGGACAGCTTATGGTAGAATTCCGCCAGTTCTTCATCCGGTACGGGGGCGTCCCGCTGCTCAAAAATGTCGTCAATAGACAACATGGGCACCGCATGTCTGATCTGGTTGAAGCCCTGGAGAGGGGCGCCGCCTACGCGGCGCGTGGGGGAGTCCGGATCCGACAGTTCGGGATGGGCTTTTTCCAATTTTTCCAGCTCCAGGAACAGGGCGTCATATTCCGCGTCGGAAATCTCCGGTTCCGCCTGTTCGTAATACAGACGGTTGTGGCGGCGCAGTTCGGAACGCAAATAGTCTATGCGGCGGTGAGCGGGGTCCTCCGCGTTTCCGGGGTGGTCGGTGCCGGCATTTTCCCGCGCCTCCCCGGCCCGGGGTGCCGTTTCATTTGTTGCCTGCTGTGAAGGCTGTTTGCCGGCTGCCAGGGAAAAAAGGTCTTCCTCCATAGGAAAAATGAGTGGGGAAAATGGCTATTTGCTCAGTTTGATGACGGAACAGGGAGTTTTGGAATGTTCATGAGCCTTGAACAGGACCGTTCCGTTGACGACGGGAAGGGCGGTGTTGTCCCCCAGAAGCAATGCTTTGGAATAGCCGGCGGGCAGGGTGACGGCTGTTCCCCCGTCATTTTCGTAGCCGGTGGCATCCAGCGGCTGCATGCGGGCGTGTTCCGCTCCCGCCGTCAATTCTTTCATGGTTCCTTCACTGGGCGGCTGGGCCGGCCCCTTGTCCGGCGGGGGAATCAGGAAGACGAAGATATCCCCCTGCCGATTGATGGTGGCAGGCTGGTCCAGCTGCATGAATGCCCGTGTTCCGTACACGGCTTCACCGTTGATGTTGAGCCATCGGCCTACGCCGCGCATGGTGGCGGCCACTTTTTCCGGAATGGTGCCGTCCGCCATGGGATTGACGTTCAGCAGAAGATTGCCTCCCTTGGTAACGCATTCCACCAGTTTTTCAATGATGGTTTCCGGAGATTTGATGTTGGTGTCGTAGCGGTTGTAGCCCCATTTGTCGCTTACCGTCATGCAGGATTCCCAGTCCACGCCGGGATATCCGCGCCGGGGGATGAAGCGTTCCGGGGTAATATAGTCCCCGCAGCGCAGGTCCAGCGTGCCGGCCTGGTTTTTGTTCAGGCCGGAATAAGCGTACAGGCGGTTGTTCATGATGACGTCGGGATTGATGGAGCGCACCATGTCCATCAGTTCCGGCGCCTTCCAGCCTTTGGCCCCCTCCATGGCTCCCTGGGAGTAATCCCACCACATGATGTCGATGGGCGCGTAACGGGTCATCAGCTCCCGGACCTGGGCGTGCAGGTATTTCTGGTAAGCGGCGTGGTCGCGGGGAATGTTTTTCCTGTTAAGCATTGCCGCCTGTCCCGCAGGGTAGCAGAGGTCCGGGCAGATGGTGTTGTCATAGGACGGGTGATGCCAGTCAATGACGGAGTGGTAGAGGCCCACTTTCAGGCCGCGCTTGCGGCAGGAGTCCACATATTCGCGGATGATATCCCGGTTCACGGCGCTTTTGGCGTCGTAATCCGTCAAGGCGCTGTCGAACAGGCCGAAGCCTTCATGGTGCTTGCTGGTGAGCACTACATATTGGCAGCCCGCATCCCGGGCGAGCTGGGCCCATTCTTCCGTCAGGCCTTCCCTGGGCTTGAACAGGGGCAGAGCTTCCGCGGCGTAGGTATCCGTATCCACTTCCACGTTTTTTTGAATCCATTCGGAACCTCCGGGCCTGCCTTTCCATTCCCCGGCCAATCCGGAATACAGGCCGTAATGGATGAACATGCCGAATTTGGCATCCCTCCACCATTCCATGCGCCGGTTGCGTTCCCCCGCCGTTTCCCTGACAGCGGCATGGTTGGCATCCGCAGGGAGGGGGAGGCCGGGCGCTGCTGCCGAAAATTCCGCGGGAACGGTGGCCGGGGAACCCTGCTTCATTCCGCCGTCGCGCAGCCGGGCTGCGAACTGTTCGTCCAGGGCCAGCGCAGGCTGTCCGTTTTCCGTAATGATTTTAGTGGCGGACTGCTGGGCCGGGGCGGGAAGTCCCAGAGTGACGGCCAGGGCGGCAATCGTGGCTATGTTCATGGTTGTTCAGAATGGTGTGAGGCTGGGGGGGAAGACTGAACCTGCTTAAATGACGTCCGTATCCGCGTAGCTGCCCAGAATCTTCAGCATGGAGCAGTGCTGCTCCAGCTCCGGAAGGGTTTCCCGTAAGGGGGATTCCTGAATGTGGCCGGCGGCATCTATGTAAAAGACGTATTCCCAGTTGATGACTTTGGACGGGCGGGATTCAATGCGTATCAGGTTATTGTTGTGCCGCTGGAAGCAGTTGACTACTTCCGCCAGGGTGCCGGGTTTATGCTGGATGCGGATGAGCAGGGAGGTGCGGTCCCTGCCGCTGGGCTGCGTTTCCTGGCGTCCGATGACGGCAAAACGGGTGGTGTTGCAGGACTGGTCCTGCACGTCTTCTTCCAGGATGTTCAGGCCGAACAATTCCGCGGCCAGCGGACAGCCGAGGGATGCCGCGCCCATGGCGGCGTTCTCCTTGGCAAGAATGCTGGCTTTCGTGGTGGAGGACGTTTCCACGAGTTCCGCGTTTGGGAAATGCCGCTGGATCCAGTTCCGCGTCTGGCCGAGAACCTGGGGGTGGGAATACAGGATGCGGATGTGTTCCCGCGGAATATCCGCCATCAGGCTGTTGCGGATGTTCAGATTGATTTGGGCGCAGATTTTGAGGGGAGAGGTGACGAAAAGATCCATCACGGCGGTGACGGAACCTTCCGAAGAGTTTTCCACGGGAACTACGCCGTACTGGGCCTTCCCCCGGTCCACCATGTCAAATACGTCCTTGAAGCTCTGGCACGGAATGAGTTCGCAGCTTTTTCCGAACTGCTTGAGGGCCGCCTGGTGGCTCCAGGTTCCTTTGGGGCCCAGGTAGGCAATGGTCAGGCCGCCTTCCAGAAAGAAGGAGCAGGAAATGATTTCACGGTAAATAGCCTGGAGGGAGGCTTCCGGCAGCACGCCCGCATTCAGGCGGTTCAATTTGTTGAGCAGGGCCGTTTCCCGTTCGGGAACGAAGATAGGGGAATTTTTTTCCTTTTTAATGCAGCCGACTTCATGCACCCATTCGGCGCGTTTTTTTAACAGCTCTACAATCCGGGCGTCCACCTCGTCAATGGCCAGACGCGCCTTTGTCAGGGCGATGGTCTGTTCATCCGTGTTTCCGCTTTTTTGCTGCCTGGGGGGATTGTCCGGAGAGGCGTCCTCCCCGTGGTGCGTGGTCTCCATGTCTCTGTGAAAGCTGTGTGGTTAAAGCCGTGTCAGGGTAGCGGTTCCGGGGGGGCAAATCAAGATTAAAGGGGAGGTCTCCGCCGCGGATTCTTCTTGCATGCGCGGAAGATGCCGGGCAGGTTCATTTCTCCTTGATTGATGAAAAGAGTATTGTTCCCGGCTGACTGTGACCGTGGACGCTCCTGCCGGAAAGGGGGCGTAAGAAGGTGAACGGCGGGTCTGTTGCCGCATCTTTGTCCGCAAGGAGGGGGGGCACCGGATGACGGCGGATTGCTGACGAAGGCCGGGCCGGCTCTGGGATTTGAATATGGCGCTTTCCCGTATTCTGTCCGTTGAAGCGGCTTCCGTTGCCGGGAAATGGCGGGGAGGTTTAGTTCCGTCCCCCGTCTTCCTGTACCGGGCGCGGCTCCGGGATGGCCCCGTAAAGCCCGTTGGGGAAGAGCTGGAGCCACGGCGTGTATTCCGGCGGGACGGGCGCTTCGAAATCCATGCGCTTTCCCGTGCGCGGGTGGTCGAAGCCCAGCCGCCACGCGTGGAGCATGAGCCTGCCGGGTTTTGCCTTTTGCCGGGCGGGTTTGGCGTAAATGGGATCCCCGATGAGCGGATGGCCCAGATGGAGCATGTGCACGCGTATCTGGTGGGTTCTGCCCGTGTGCAGCGTGCACAGAACCAGGGAGGAGTCCGTGGACGGGTCTGCGCAGAGCAAATCGTAGTCCGTAATGGCGGCTTTCCCGGAACCGGGATTGACTACTGCCATTTTCAGGCGATTGACGGGATGGCGGCCGATATGGGTGAAGACCGTGCCGGAACTTTGGGAAGGAATACCCTGGATGACGGCCAGATAACGCTTTTCCGTGCTTCGGGCCGCGAACTGCGCCGTCAGGGACTGGTGGGCGCCGTCATTTTTTGCGATGACCAGGCAGCCGGAGGTGTCCTTGTCCAGGCGGTGGACGATGCCCGGGCGTTCCACTCCGCCGATGCCGGAGAGGTCCCCGCAGTGGTGGAGCAGGGCGTTTACGATGGTGCCGTCCGGGTTGCCGGCCGCGGGATGCACGACCATGCCGCTTTCCTTGTTGATGACTACCACGTCTTCATCTTCATACAGGATGTCCAGGGGGATATCCTGAGGCTGGGCTTCCGCCGGTTCCGGTTCCGGAATGCGGACGGTGATGGAATCACCGCGGGAGACGGGGTTTTTAGGCTTGGCGGGAGAGCCGTTGACCAACACGTCCCCGCTTTTGATCAGGCTCTGGATCCTGGAGCGGGAAAGCTCCGGAAGGTGGGCGGCAAGGTATTGATCCAGGCGGATTTTCCCGTCGGCGTCGTCCGTAGTCAGATTCATGTTCCGTGGCGTTTGGTCAATGGCTGTAGGCGGAGGGCGGCAGGTCAATAAAGGTATAATCCAGCCCGTAGACATCCTTGAGAAGAAGCCCCAGGGCCTTTACGCCGAACGTCTCCGTAAAGTAGTGGCCGCCGAAGACCAGATTGACGCCCAGTTCCTGGGCCAGGGGGATGTTCCAGTGGGAGCCTTCCCCGGTCACGTAGGTGCGGCAGCCGAGGGCCGCTGCCTGGGCAAGATCGTCTCCCGCGCCTCCGGTACAGATGAAGACATCTCCGGCCGGAGCCTCCGGGGAATCTTTCCAGAAGGCCTGCACGGGCGCGCCGAGGACGGTTTCCAGTTTTTGCTCCAATTCCGCGCATGTACCTGGAAATTCTCCGTGCGTACCGAGGGAAACGCCGTGGTAGTCCAGCCCATCATGGGAACATGGCCGGAGGCCGCAGGCCTTCGCCAGCAGGGCATTGTTGCCGTATGCGGGGTGGACGTCCAGAGGAAGGTGGGCGGCGTAAATCGCCAGGTTCCCGTCCATGGCGGCTTTCAGCTTCCGGTAGGCGATGCCGGTAATGGGCTGCATGGGCTGCCAGAAAATGCCGTGGTGAAGAAGGAGCAGGTCCGCACCTGTTTCCAAGGCCGCATGAATGGCCTTTTCTGAGCCGTCCACGGCGGCGGCCACCTTGGAAACGGTGCCCCCGTTTTCCAGTTGAAGGCCGTTCAGGGCGCGGGGGGCGTCCGGAATGGAATTCACGGAGAGGATTCCGTCCAGAAAGGAGATGGCGGTGTGCAACTCAATCTTGCTCATGCGGGAGGAGTGGTTAGTTGTCTTCCGAAAGGCTGGCGCCGAGCAGACGTACGGCGTCCATGTTCAGGATAAAATAATTCGGGGTTGTATTTACTCTGCCGTAATAAAATCTGCTGTATCCGGCCTCTCCCGCCGGGGCGATTTCCAGCGTGATGACTTTGTCCTCCGTTTCCGGTTCCGGGGCAAAGGTAATGTCGCTGGAACCGGATTGGGACTGCACGGGGGCCGCCTCCTTGTAAGACTGGAGGATGAGTTTCAGGCGGAAAACGGGATTTTTCAGGGCTTCATGCGCTGTGGCGTCCGTATAGGGGAGCCAGGTGCTCACCTCCATTTTTTCCAGTTCGTCCAGATAGCGGTTGGCGCGGTTCGGGTTGATATTCAAGGTTTCATCCTTCCCGTCTTTGGAGGCTGTCCAAGAATCGTCCAGACGGTCGAATTTCAGAACCAGGGGGCCTCCGGAACCGATGCGTTCCAGGTGCATTTCTCTGAGGTCAAACCTGCTGAAGGAAAAAAGCCTCTTTTTTTTCCAGGCCAGTGCATCCGTCAGCAAATCCTTCATGTAGGCGTTGTCCAGTATGGCGACGGTGGGTTTTCCGGCCTGGCGGGCATACCAGGAACCGTCCGCACCCTTGGAGAAAAACACCGTCACGGGGGGGCGTGGCTCTTCACCGGGTTTGGGCAGAAGGGACATGGTGAGCGTCATTCTGGGATTATCCAGCCCGTACACGGAAAGGTCCGTAACTTTGTCCGAAGCGAAGCCGGCCACTTTTCCCTGTTTAACGGTTTTCAGCAGGGAAATGAGATGCTCCGGATTAGCTTCCTGGTAACGGGTGCCCTCTGCCGTGTACAGCCAGGTGGGCTTGATGCCTTTTTTCTCATCCCCCTGAATGAAGCGGGCGATGGTAGGGTAATCCTGAAAACTTTTACGGATGGAAAGGCCGGTAATCTTGTAATCCCCGATGTCCGTCAATTGCTTGGAACGCAGAAGGCCCAGATCCAGCGGAATATTGCGTACGCCGGGAACTTCCTTGTTGGTTTCCGTCGTTTGCGCCAATTCAAAGACGGCCTTACGGTCGGAAACGGTGGCTTTGACCAGTTCGGACAGGCTTCCGTTGTCCGAGGGAGGATAAATCCGGAGCGTGACGGGCTGTTCCTCCATTTGCTGGGATTTGCCGTCCCCTGAAAGGCGGCCTGTGAAATTCCTGATGGAGACGGAGGTGATTTGATCATCCGTCATATCCGGCACGCTCGTTTCCTCCGGGTTGTACACGCGCACGGCGGTCAGCTTCTGGAGCGTGCCCAGCAGCACATCCATCATGGCCGGGTCCGTATCCAGGGAGAGGGGATACGTGATTTTCCAGGGAGAGCCAGGAGTCTTGCGCTCCAGGGCGATGCGCTGGCCCCGGTTGTTGATTTCAATGGAGGCGGGCATGGCCGGATGCAGGAGCAGAGGACGGTGGTCCCGAAGCTGGCGGATGCCGGATTTGAACAGAGGGAGGATGTTGCCGGTGCCCACCAGAATGCGGGTGTCCCGGCCGTAAAAATCCGTCTGCATATAGGTGGTGTCATCCGTGGTTTTGTTCTCCGGATCGTCCACCAGCCAGGGCGCCGGGGAACCCAGCGTATAGCGCGCCACAGTGGAGGAACGCTTTCCGTCGTCGCTCATTTCCTTGAGAGTGATGGTAACGGGAGTGGTCTTCACGCCGAATTCCTTCAGAGATGCGGAATCAATCTTGTGCAGGGGCAATGCGTCCACGATGCTGGTGGAGTACGTGTACTGGAGAATGGCCGCCGCCGCGCGAGGATCCATACGGTCGTTCCAGGGCTTTTCGCACCACCAGACGCCGTTGGGTTTGCGGCGGAATTCCGCGACATCTCCCACGCAGTTGATGCGCATCCAGGAAACCTCGTTCATTTCTTCCCGGGTGTACGGGAAAAGCCGTTCTCCGGAACTGAAAGCGGTGCGCCCGATGATGCGGGACAGATTGCCGTCAATCATAAGGAGCACCGCTGCTCCGACAGAAGCGAGGGTGATGAGGATGAGAAGAATAAAACGGAATGTGCGCATGTGCTTCCGGTAATGGGCGTGGGTGGAGTTAATGACGGCGCGTGTTCCAGATAATCAGGGCGATCAGCAGTGCCAGCAGGGGGAGTCCGATATTCGTCAGGAGTTCCAAAACGCCCAGGGCGTTGCGGTCCAGATTCAGCTTGACGGTCAGGTCATGGCGGGAGCCGAGGCCGCGCAATTCTTCACGGTCCGTCATCCAGCCGATCAGCGTACGCATGAAATCCCTCTGTTCCGGTTTGATTTGCCGGGGCTGGAGCAGGTCCGTATTGCCAAGCAGAACCAGGCGCCCGGTAGTCTTGTTCTGGTTCACGTCCCCGGCATTCCCCCGGATGAGGGCCGCGCCGATCATCAGAGGGCCCGGATTATCTTCCCTTGCGTCGAACTGGGCAGGGAACTGGTTGTATTTGGTTTCTCCGTAATAATCCTCCGTTGTGACCAGGAGGGGGTATGGCGTAATGCGCTTCTGTTCCATGGCCGCATTGTCGGAATCCAGAATGAGGGAGATGCTCTCCCCTTCCAGTCCGGTGCTGGAATTCCAGAATTCACGGGTGCAATTCAGGGAGGGGGCGAAAATGGAGTTAATTTCAAAAACGGAACGGTTGCCCCTGTTGCGGAGCATCACGCGGTCATTCTGGGGCCGTAGCCCCTGTTCGCGGAGAAAGCGGTAAAGCTGTTTGGGTGTGTCATTCTGGGGTTCCAGCATGATCAGAATGGCGGCGTTCGGGCGCGCCCAGTACCGCTGGAGCACTTCCGCCTCCTGCGGGGACAGATCATATTTGGAACCGATAATCATGAATCCTGCGGCGTCTTCCGGAATTTCTTCCAGACCGCTCATGCGGATGGGAACAAGCTGCAGGTTGACGGAACGGCAGATTTTGCCCAGCGTCGTGAAAATGCTTTCTTCCTGGTTGTTGCTCAGGGACTCGTTGAAGTTGCTCTTATCCGCCGCGATATAAATTTTACGAGGTTCGCCGTTGGCCGCTCCGTAAATGCCGGCAGTCATCATGTCTTCAATCTGGAGCGCCACTGCCTTCATGCTTTTGCCGTCCGGCCCGGGTGCGTATACTACGAAGGCGTCTCCGGGCAGGATGCGCACGTGGGCAGCGTCCGCCTGGGTGCCTTCAAACGTCTTGAGCGCTTTTTCCGTATCCTCCCGGGCATCAATGATGACCAGGTTCTTCTTGAATTCAATTCCGTAGATATTGGAGATTTCACGGGCCTTGTTCGGCTGGCGGAGGGGATCCACATACTCCACCTTCACCTTGCCGTTGGAATAACGTTCGTACTCCTCGAGCAGAGAACGCATGCGGGTGTAGTTCTGCGTGGTGCGCAGGAAAGCGAACGTGATTTTGACGGGGGTTTTGCGCTTCTGGATTTCCGGGGACTGGAGCATGTTGATGCTCTGACGGGAAATTTCATAACGCTGGTCTTCCGTCAGGTCCCGGCGGTAATACTCGTGGCAGCCTACGTAATTCAGGCATACGACGATAAGGAACAGCAGGAAAAGCTTGATCCAGGTCATCCAGGGGCGTTTGACCTTGCGGGCGGCGGGATGGGAGGCTTCCGTAGCCGCGGCGGGGGTGTCTGGTGTTTCGCTCATAGATAAAAATGAAAAGTGGTGAAGGAGGGATGAGTCAGTGTTTCCAGCGGCGGTGGTCAATGATGCGGATGGTGACGGCCAGCGTCAGGACTGTCATGGTCAGGTAAAACACGACGGGGCGCGTGTCAACCAGCCCGGCGGAAAAGCGGTCCAGATGTTCCGAGCAGGACATGTAGTGGAAAATCCCCGCTGCGGGGAATTCCCCCCACACCACGGGAATCAGACCCATGAAGAAAATCAGGACCAGCAGGCCGATGGTGATGATGCCGGAAATAATCTGGCTGCCCGTCATGGAGGAGGCGAAAATGCCGATGGCTGTGAACCAGGCGCCGACCAGCAGCAGAATGGCGTATGCCCCGGCCCAGTCCGCCAGGCGGTAAGGCAGAACCATGCCCGCGTCATATCCGTAAATCCACTGCACAATCAGGTTGGACCAGTCCGCCAAGATGGGATAGAGAAGCATGGGCAGCCACAGGATGATGTAAAAGGCGTATGCGGAGAAATATTTTCCCAGAACCACCTGCCATGTCTTGATGGGCGTGGTGAGCAGGGATTCCAGCGTTCCCGTCTTTTCCTCCTCCGCCAGGGAACGCATGGTGAGCAGAGGGAAGATGAACAGGAAGTAAAACCAGAACATGGGAGAATGCAGGATGAAGAACAGGATGCCTTCCTTCTGCGGGGCCAGTTGAAAAGCCTTCAGCGTGCCGGACAGGGAGACGCTCTGAAGGGCCATGACGAAAGCCAGGATAACCCATCCGTACGGAGTCATTACGTAGCTTCTGAGTTCTTTTCTGAAAATGGTAAGTACTGGAGACATGGGGAGAAAAGGGAAATGGGCGGTGGTGGATAGGCGGGGATGGAAAAAAGGGGGGGGTTAATCTTTACGGGTCATTTCCACGAACACTTCTTCCAGCGTGGGGGTGTGGCGGTAAATATGGCGCAGGGGGCAGCCCTGTTCCGCAAGGAGGCGCGCAGCCTTTTCACGGGTATCCGTCCCGGCCTCCGCGCGTACGGTCAGCGTATGCCAGCCGTCGGCGTCCGTTCCTTCATGAATGACCTTCTTCACATGTTCCAGGTTTTCCAGTTTCCGCGTAATCAGGGCCAGGTCTCCCCGGAATTCCAGAGTAATCTTGCCGGCTGCCCGTAGATTGGCCGTCAGGTTGGAGGGGGTATCCGCTGCCTTGATAGTTCCCTGGTCAATGATGATGACCTTGTTGCAAATCATTTCCACCTCACTGAGAATGTGGGTGGAAAGAATAATGGTATGGTTGGCCGCCAGACCTTTGATCAGCTCGCGTATCTGGCGTATCTGGTTGGGGTCAAGACCGTTGGTAGGTTCGTCAAGGATCAGCAGGTCCGGTTCCCCCAGCAGGGCGTCCGCCAGGCCTACGCGCTGGCGGTAGCCTTTGGAAAGGGTGCGGATCATCTTGCGGCGCACGGGATCCAGGCCGCATTGTTCTACAACCTTGGAGACGGCAGGCCAGATCTGCCTGGAAGAGATGCCTTTAAGCCTGGCGCGGAATTTCAGGTATTCCGTGACGCGCTGGTCGTCGTAAAGGGGCACGTGTTCCGGCAGGTAGCCCAGATGTTTGCGAGCCTCCAGGGGATTTTTCACAATGTCGAACCCGGCAATCGTGGCTGTGCCGGAAGTGGGGGGCAGATAGCCGGTCAGCATGCGCAAAGTCGTGGTCTTGCCTGCGCCGTTCGGCCCCAGGAACCCTACGATTTCCCCCTTTTCAATCTGGAAGGAGGCGTTCTTTACCGCTTGAAAGCGGCCAAACTCTTTGGAAAGCTGGTCGGCGTGGATCATGGAATCAATGGGAACAGGGTGATTCTAATCCAAACCGCTTTCGCCTCAAGCTTATTCTCCCCTGCGCCGCGGAAGCGCTTCTTCCGCTTGAAAAGCCATGGGCATTCAACGGGACCATGCTTTTCCAGCAGGGCTGGAGGGAAGGAAAATCAATCCCTCAACTCCTCTTCCAGCCTCTGGACGATGTCCCTCACGCGCACATCCTCTTCCATACGGGAGGCGACCAGCTTGTTCGCATGGATGACGGTGCCGTGATCCCGGCCGCCGAACGCCTGGCCGATATCCTTCAGGGAGCGTTCCGTCAGGCGGCGGCTCAAGTACATGGCGATCTGGCGCGGAAAGGCGATGCTGTTGGGGCGGCGCTTGCCGGTCAGGTCGCTGACCTTGAGTTCGTAAAAATCCGCCACGCGCTTCTGGATGGAATCCACGGTCAGGATGCGGCTTGTTTCTTCCCGCAGGATGTCGCGTAAAAGCTGCTCAATTTTGGCGATGTCAGGCATGTCTCCGGACAGGGAAGTAAAGGTGGCTACACGGAGCAGTGCTCCTTCCAGGCGGCGCACGCTCTTCTGGATGCGGCTTGCCAGAAACTCCAGAATTTCGTCGGATACGTTCATGCCGGCCCGGTCGCGCTTGCTGCGCAGGATCTCCAGCCGTGCATTGTCGTCCGGAAGGTTCAATTCTACCGTAAGGCCTGATTCCAGACGCGCCGCCAGCCGGGGGTCCAGATTGGAAATATCGCATGCGGCGGCATCCGCGCAAATCACGATGGTTTTGTGGGCATGGAACAGTTCGTCAAACGTATGCAGGAATTCTTCCACCGTTTTTTCCTTGCCGGAGATAAATTGCACGTCGTCCACCAGCAGGACGTCTGCCTTGCGGTACTTGCGGCGCAGTTTGGTGAAGCTTTGTCCGTTCTGGGTTCGGGAAGCGTCAATAAATTCATTGGCGAACTGTTCGCCCGTGACGTACACCACATTTGTGGATGAATCCTGATGGAGCACCTCATGGCCAATGGCCTGGAGCAGATGGGTTTTGCCAACGCCGGATTTACCGTACAGGAAAAGTGGATTGAACAGGGCCCGTTCCGACTGGGCGACGGACAGTCCGGCCTGGTACGCAAAACGGCTGTCCTCATACACCACGAACGAATCGAACGTATATAAGTCATTCAGGCATGCCCTGGCGGCCGATGTACGCTGTTTTTTGACCGGTGCGGCCGGGGAATCCGCCGCCTGCGGCGTTTTGGCCCGGGAAGAAGCTTTTTGCGGCTGGCCTTCTGCAGCGGGCATGGAAGCCACTTCATCCGTGCAGACGAATTTGATCTGGCGTTCCGTGCCCAGAGCCAGCATGGCGGCCTGCTTCAGCTCCGGCGTATAGCTGTTTTCCACCCAGAGGGCGGCCATAGGATCGTCGCATACCAGCGTCAGCGCCTTCCCTGAATCCTCCAGCAGGGAAAACTTGGGAAACCACAATCCATAAACCTCCGGGGACATGATTGTTTGCAAGGCTCCCGTGATTTTGGACCAGGTGGCTGACAGTTCTGATGGCGGCGTCATTGTTATTGGAAATAAAAGATGTTGCTGGTTAGAAATAGCCGTAAGGCGTTCCGTCCCGCTACGAGGCCGCCCGCGGATGGAACCGGATCAGGTTCATCCGCAGCCGTGACAGCTCGTGGCGTCCATCGGGGTGGAGAAGGCGAACTCATCCGCTTTCAGCTCAACACCCCGGTTGACGGGAGCGCCAAATTACTGATTTGCGTCTGAGGAAAAAATATCTTTTTGAAACAGCGCGAGTCATCGTTCTGCGGCTCTACGTTCCACGGGGGTTCCACATGAAAAAATATTTTGTTCTTGCTTCCTCCGATAATTTAGTCCTCCTGAGTATATTTTCTGTATGACATTGTTAATTACTCATCATCAATGTGTTGTTGTTTTGTTACTGGCCTGGGTGACGAAAAGTGCATGATTACGCCGCCGGAAATCAACCACTTACAGGGACCGGAACGGAACTGTCCGGGAAGATGCAGGAGGGAGGCGGTCCGCATGGTTGACAACGGCCGTCCGGAAACCTAACGTGGCTGCATCATGGAACAAATGGAACAGCCAGGGGAAGCATGCCTGTCTCTCTACCGGGGGAAATTTCTGGAACTTCTGAAAGAGGGGAGGTGGGAATACGTGCGCCGGGTTAATGCCAGCGGAGCTGTCATGATCGTGGCCGTGACGAAAGAAGGAGAACTGTTGCTGGTGGAAGAATACCGCGTTCCCCTGCATGCCCGGACCGTAGGGCTGCCTGCGGGCATTTCCGGGGATGAAGGGGAGGAAAGCACGCTGCAATCCGCCCGGCGTGAACTTGAAGAGGAAACCGGATACCGGGCGGACTCCTGGACGTATCTTTTTGCGGGGCCTTCTTCCCCAGGATTGACTACGGAAATGGTATCCTTCTATCTGGCGGAAGACCTGCATCGAATATCGGCAGGAGGCGGTGTGGCCCACGAAAATATTACTGTGCACCGCATTCCTCTTCCTCAGGTGCATGACTGGCTGATGGAGCAGATGGGACAGGGAAAAGTGGTGGACCCGAAAATCTTTATGGGCCTCTATTTCCTGTCCTGCTGCGGCAATGGCATGGGACAGAAGGCATCATAATGTCCTGTGCCGTAAATGCCCGCATGCAGGAAACGGCATGGGACACAGGCTGTATGAAACGGTTGAGTGAAAAATGCTTCATCCGTAATGATTTCCCTGGAGGGGAAGGCGGGTTGCCGTGATAAAATGCTCCTGATCCATAAAAAAATCTGGACATTCTTTCCGATCCGGGTTAAATATTTCCCCGCCTTACGGCATCAACCACTTAACGGCAGGGTAGCTCAGTGGTAGAGCAGAGGACTCATAAGCCTTTGGTCGGGTGTTCAAATCACCTCCCTGCTACCATCTTCAAAGCCCCTTAAATCCAACGGTTTAAGGGGCTTGTTACTTTTAGTGCATATATTGCACATCATGCTAGAAAACAGTGAAAAAGGGTATCATATGGTCAAAAAAGCATGCACAATGATGCACAGCTTGATTGACAATTGGAAGCCTCCCCCCGGCACTTTCCGCTCTGGAAAACCGTGGAGTACTGTTATTCCGGTGCATATATCCACACGGGGATATGAATGTTGGATTGGAATCCCGCTTGTGAGAAGCTGCGTTTTCTTTTCTCAGGATTTTGCCGTTCAGGATGCCGCATGAAGTGAAGGCTCCGATACCGGACAGGTACTGGAAAATAAAAAACCGCATTGTTTTTGGAAATGCGGCGGAGGGGGGGAGAATGGGTTTTAGATGCTGCGGCGCATCATCAGAGCAGCTAAACCCGAAAGGCTCGGAGAAGCCGTAGCCGGGGACGGATTAAAAATCCGCATAATTCTTTTTTAGTTATGTGGTTATTTTATAAGATTTTTATTATCAAATTATTATTGCTGATATTTTTTCGGCGGGCAGAAAATTTCAGGAGGAAAAGAAAAATGGAAGACCTTTCCCGAATTTACTATATACCCTTTAACGAGAGACGGGAATAGCTACCCGTCCATTTGGTGCAGGGAATTCCGCCCATAAGCAGGAACGGGGCAGATAGGTAAATAGAAAACTATTTCAGCCTTAACCCGAAAACCCCGGATTTGCGCCCGCTGAGTTCCAGAGTGCGCAGACGTTCCGGAGGCAGGCTGTTGCGGGAAAATTCCGCGTAATGCATGCGGTCCCGGAAGTAATGGACGGCGCTTTGGGAGAGGGCAAAGATGAATTCCATTCCCATTTCCTCCGCTTTTCTTTTGGCAAATTCACATAGTGCGCGGCCATAGCCGCGGCCTTCATGGCGGTGCTTGATGTACAGACAGCCCAGTTCTGCGCTATGGTGCTCCGGGTAGGGATAAACGGCAACGCAGCCCACGATGCTGTCGTCCAGGGTCAGCACGTAGTAACTGTCTATTCTGGCGGCAATGTCTTCATAGTTCCGGTTGACCAATTTGGAGTCCACTACGGAACGGGCGATCATGGAGAGGAGTTCCGGAATGTCTTCTTCCTTCAGCGGGCGTATTTCCCGGTAGGAGTCCGTGTGGACCATGGTTCCTACGCCTTCTTCAGAGAAGAGTTCCTCCACCAGCACGCCGCGCATTTTTCCGTCCAGCAGATGCACGCGGGGGATTCCCGCCCGGCAGGCTTCCGCTGCCTGGTCAAGCAGTTCGCGGTGGGTTACGTTTCCTGCCAGCTCCGCTACTTCCGATTCCAGAATGGCGGCAATGGGGCGTCCGTCCAGGGACGGAACCTTGTGGTCATTGAGCAGGGCGATGTATTTGGAGGCCCCCAGACTGAAGGCCATATGGACGGATTCCGGGTCAAAGGAGCCGGAACGGCCGGAAGCCACCACGGGAATTTGGTGACGCCCCAGAATTTCCCGGACTCTTTCCCGGACAAGCTGGCCGCCCTTCAATGGCGCTTCCACCAGGGCGGAGCGCATTTCACAGACGCGCGTGTGTTCGTACAGCGCGGAGGCGTCCGCCCCTTCCACAATCAGAACGGGCCTGACGCCTATTTCCTGCAGTACGTCCAGGTCCAGCAGGGCATCCACCAATTCCCCGGAATCCACCAGGGGGCGTTCCACGTGCACGGCAAAGATTTTATCCCTGAAGTACGGAACATACTCCAGCACGGAACGGACATTGGCGGATTTGTTGGGAGGGAGCGTAGCCAAGGCGGACCGGAAGTTTGGGGCCGGGGCAAACGGACATTCCCGTTTCCCCCGGCCTGTAAGTGATGCGCGGCTTTTTTAGAATGTACGGGTATCCGCGGAATCCCGGTTGTCCATGGTTTCCGCAAAGTCCTGGGAGTCCAGAGTGACGGCAATTTCTTCCCCTTCTCCGGGGACCGGCGTTTCTGCCGGCGCCTGGGGGGCTTCTTCCTTGCGGAGCACGACGCTGACCTTGCGCTTGGGCATGACCAGTTTGGGTTCCGCCACGGCTGGTTTGTAACCTTCCCCAATGGTGGTGGCGTCGGAAATGACGGCCGGGGCCTGTTCCGGTTCCGCCTGCCGGGCGGATTGTTGTTCACGTGCCCGGGAGACTTGTTCCCTCAGGGCGGAGAGCAGGTCCGAAGGCATGCCGTCAAAGCCGATTTCCGGCAGGCTGGTTCCGCCTTCCTGGTTTTCGTCGGAAGATTCAAACTGGGGCAGGCTGGCCAGGAAGTCCTCAAAGGCGTCCAGGTTGGTGGTGCTCTTGAAGAGGTTGCTGATGGCTTCGCTCTTGATGCTTTCCATCAGGGTGATGAAGAGATCGTAAGCTTCCGATTTGTATTCCACCAGGGGATCTTTCTGCCCCTGGGCGCGGAGGCGCACGCCTTCCCGCAGGGAGTCCATGTTGTACAGGTGTTCCTGCCACATTTTGTCAATGGCCCCCAGGATGATCTGGCGTTCCATGTGGTCCAGGTATTCCGGGCGTTCGCGGGAAGCCTTGTCTTCATAAGTGGCCTTGACCTTGTCAATGAGGAAGGCAATGGTGTCGTCTATGGGCCGTTCTTCCAGCTTGGCGGCCTCCGCCGTGAGCCCCAGCGGGAAGGAGGCGTTCATCCAGGCGAGCAATTCGTCCGGGTGGGTGACGCCTTCCGCATCCGGGTCCAGGAATTCATGGGCGCGCGTGGCGATTACTTCTTCCAGAATATCGTAAATCATTTCGCGCGGGTTTTCCGTGGAAAGCACTTCATTCCGGTATCCGTAAACGATTTCGCGCTGCTTGTTCATTACGTCGTCATAGTCCAGCACGTGCTTGCGCCACATGTAGTTGCGCTGTTCCACCCGTTTCTGGGCGGATTCCACGGATTTGTTCAGGAAACTGTGTTCCAGCGCTTCACCGTCGGCTACGCCCAGGCGTTCCATCATCTTGGTCATGCGTTCCGCCGCGCCGAAGTTGCGCATCAGGTCGTCTTCAAAGGAGATGAAGAACTGTGAGGCGCCGGGATCCCCCTGGCGGGAGCAGCGGCCGCGCAGCTGGCGGTCAATGCGGCGGGATTCATGGCGTTCCGTACCCAGGACGAAGAGGCCGCCGAGGTCGGCTACGCCTTCGCCCAGTTTGATGTCCGTGCCGCGGCCCGCCATGTTGGTGGAGACGGTGACGGCTCCGCGCTTGCCGGCCTGCGCCACGATTTCCGCTTCGCGCTGGTGGTTTTTTGCGTTCAGAACTTCATGGGGGATTTTGGCCCTCTTGAGCATGCGGGAGAGCGTTTCGGAGGCGTCCACGCTGGCCGTGCCGATCAGGATGGGCTGGCCTTTGTCGTGAAGTTCCTGGATTTTGTTGACCACCGCATTGAATTTTTCACGGCGGGATTTGAAGATGAGGTCATTCTGATCCTTGCGGATGCAGGGGCGGTTGGTCGGGATGGGAAGAACGTCCAGCTTGTAAATATCATGGAATTCCGCAGCTTCCGTTTCCGCCGTGCCGGTCATGCCCGCCAGTTTTTTGTACAGACGGAAGTAGTTCTGGATGGTGATGGTCGCGTACGTCTGGTTTTCCCGCTCCACTTCCACGCCTTCCTTGGCTTCCACCGCCTGGTGCAGACCGTCGCTCCAGCGGCGTCCCGGCATTTCACGGCCCGTATTCTGGTCGATGATGATGACCTTGCCTTCCTTGACGACGTATTCCACGTCTTTTTCGTAAATGCAGTAGGCCTTCAGCAGCTGGGAGGTGGTGTGCAGGCGCGCTCCCGTTTCGTCAAGCTGTTTGGTCAGTTCATTTTTGCGGCGCAGTTTGTCTTTTTCCGTCAGGCGCGGATCTTCGTCCATTTCCGCAAAGGCGGTTCCCAGATCCGGCAGCACGAAATCTTCCGGATGGCCGGGGGAGATAACTTCCCGGCCTTTTTCCATCAGGTCGGCGTCGTGGGTTTTTTCATCCACGGTGAAGAACATTTCCTCCTTCAGCTTGTAGAGTTCCTTCTTGCGGGTATCCTGGTAAAGGGTCAGTTCATATTTTTCCACGATGCGGCGCAGCTCGGGATCCTGCATGGCGCGCAGGAAGGCGCGGTGGCGGGGCTGGCCCATTTTTACCTTGAACAGGCAGCGGCCCACTTCTTCCGTGCGGCCTTCTTCCTGGGCTTTCAGGGCCTGGGCCATCAGTTCGTTGCAAAGGTCCGTCTGGGCCTTCACCACGCGCTCAATGGCGGGGCGCAGGGTATCGTACTGCTGTTCCCGGGTGACGACCGCAGGGCCGGAAATGATGAGGGGGGTGCGGGCTTCGTCAATAAGGATGGAGTCCACTTCATCCACAATGGAGAAGTAGTGCCCGCGCTGCACCTGTTCGGACTTGGAGGTTGCCATGCCGTTGTCGCGCAGGTAGTCGAATCCGAATTCGGCGTTGGTGCCGTAAGTGATGTCGCAGGCATATTGCTCCCGGCGGAGCTGGGAGGGCATCATGCTCTGGATGCAGCCGACAGTCAGCCCCAGGAACTGGAAGAGCATGCCCATCCATTCCGAGTCGCGGCGCGCCAGATAATCGTTCACGGTCACCACATGCACACCCATGCCGGTCAGGGCATTCAGGTAAACGGGGAGGGTGGCTACAAGCGTTTTCCCTTCCCCCGTGGCCATTTCCGCAATGTAGCCGCGGTGCAGGGCAATGCCGCCCAGCAGCTGCACGTCAAAGTGGACCATGTCCCAAACCTGTTTTTGACCGCAGATATCGCGTTCTTCCCCGCAGAGCAGGCGGGCGCCGTGTTTGACGGCGGCGAAGGCCTCCGGCAGTATCTGGTTCAGGTAGCGTTCGCGCAGCTTGTCAAACTGGGGCGTAATGTTGTTCCAGGCGGCTTTCCCTTCTTCAATGGAGGCGGGAGTGGCTTCCACCGCGGGGAGGGAAGCGAATTCGCTTTTCAGGGATTCAAAACGGGCGTTCAGTTTGGCGGCTATTTCCTCCAGCTCTTCCCTGGGCGCCGCTTCCACAATGCGCACGGGGGGCAGATCCAGGGGGAGGAAGCGATGGAGGTACCCCTGCCATTCCCTCGTTTTCTCAAGCAGGAATTCCTGTCCCTTGCCGTTCCATGATTCTTCAATGGAGACGATTTGTTCCACAATGGGGCGCAGACGGCGCACTTCACGCTGGTTTTTGGTGCCGACAATCTTGGTTAGAATCCACTTAATCATCTTTGTCTTGTTGAAAATTGACGAGGTAGAGTCGCTTTCAGCGGTCTAAGAATCGAAAAATACTAGCGGCTGCCGGAAGAAATGCAAGCACGGCCCTCCATTTGTGCTGATGATGACGTAATAGGCAGGTTGGACCTGGCCGGACTCCTCTGGAAACCCGGATTCATGACAGGCGCTTCTCTTGGAATGATTCCAAATTGATGATATTCTTTCTCCATGAGTCATTGTGAGGATGGGCGCATCCGCATCCGCGGCGCCCGTGAGCATAATTTGCAGAATGTGGATGTGGACATTCCCCTGGGGCGGCTGACGGTGGTGACGGGTCCTTCCGGATCGGGGAAAACAAGTCTGGCCATGCACACGCTGTATGCGGAAGGCCAGCGGCGTTATATGGAAACTTTTTCCCCGTACGTGCGCCAGTTCATGGACCGCATGGACAAGCCGGATGTGGACGCCGTAGAGAATATTCTTCCGGCCATCGCCCTGCATCAGCGCAACTCCGTCAGGACATCCCGCTCCACGGTGGGGACCATGACGGGGCTGAATGATTACTGGAAGTTTGTTTTCGCCCGTCTGGCCGTGGGCATTGACCCGGAAACAGGGCGGGAAATCAAGCCGGAAACGCCAGGTACCATTGATGAAAAGCTGCATGTGGAATTCCCTGCCGGAACGGAAGTGATGGTTTGCCTGGAGGTGGCGCGGCCCGAATCCGTGGATCTTCCCACGTTGAAAAGGAATCTGGTGGCACAGGGGTATTTGCGCGCTTTTGCGCATGGAGAGCTCCTCCGGCTGGAGGATGAGGATTGGACGCTGGAGGAAGGAGAACCGCTGCTGGTGGTTCAGGACCGCGTGAGGCTGTCGGAAGACCAGAGGGAACGCAGGCTGGAGGCTCTGGAGACGGCCATGCGCCTGGGCGGCGGCGTGGCCCATGTGATTCCCCGTGTGGACGGCGTCTGGTTGTCCGCTTTGAAATTCCGCGGAGACTGGCATCCGCTGATGGAACCGCGGCCGGGCCTGTTTTCTTTTAATTCCCCGCTGGGGGCGTGCCCGGAATGCCGCGGCTACGGGCGAGTCATCACGATTGACTACAACCGGTGCATCAAGCCGGAACTCAGCGTTCAGGACGGGGCCATCCATATTTTTGAGGGGGACGGAAAAGTATTTTCCGAATGCAAGCGGGACCTGATGCGCGGCTGGCGCAAAAACGCCCGCAAAGTCCGTCTGGATGTGCCGTGGAAGGATTTGAAGCAATGGGAGCGGGACTGGCTGCTGTACGGCGACGGCGATGACCCGGATGAAATGTATGAACAGGGGCTGTGGTACGGCATTGCGGGATTTTTCAAATATCTGGAAAGCCGCACGCATAAGATGCACGTGCGGGTGTACCTGAGCCGTTTCCGCACATATCAGGAATGCCCCTCCTGCCACGGTTTGCGCCTGAGGCCGGAAGCCCTTCAATTCAAGGTGGGCGGCAAAAGCATGCCGGAACTTTCCAGTATGCCCATGGATGAACTGCTGGCCTGGGTGGATAGGTACGTGACGCCGCGGGCGGATGAAGACCCCGGCTTGAAACATGCCGTGGCGGAACTCAGGAGCCGCCTGGAATATCTGAATGAAGTGGGATTGGGCTACCTGACGTCCGACCGCTCCACGCGGTCCCTGTCCGGAGGGGAAATTGAACGCGTGAGCCTGACGACCTGCCTGGGCGCTTCCCTGACGGATACGCTGTTTGTGCTGGATGAACCTACCGTTGGGCTCCATCCCCGCGATACGTCCCGTTTGATTTCCGCCATGAACCGGCTTAAAAAGCGCGGGAACACCCTGGTGGTGGTGGAGCATGAGGAAGCGGTCATGCGTGCCGCGGACTGCCTGGTGGATATGGGACCCGGTTCCGGACGGGAAGGGGGAAGGCTGGTTTATTCCGGGATGCCTGCCCGGATTGGAGAAATTGAGGAATCCCTGACGGGGGCTTTTCTTTCCGGCAGGCGGCGCATCGCGGTGCCCAAAAAGAGGCGAAAGCCGCGCCAGTTTCTGACCGTATCCGGAGCCACGCGCCATAACCTGCGCAAACTGGACGTGAAAGTGCCCCTGGGCGTCTTCACTTGCTTGACAGGCGTCAGCGGGTCCGGGAAAAGCACCTTGGCCCACGATGTTCTTTACCTGAACGCTCTGGTGGAGAAAGGAGCCGTATGCGAGGAGGAACCCGCCCGCGTCAAGTCCATCAAGGGCTGGGAACATCTGGATGAGGTGGTGATGGTGGACCAGAGCCCCATCGTCCGCACCCCGCGCTCCACCCCTGCCGTGTATGCCGGAGTTTTTGAAGAAATACGCTCCCTCTTCGCGGAAACGGAGACGGCCCGCGCGCGCGGCATGAAGCCCGGTTTTTTCTCTTTCAACAGTGGGGACGGCCGGTGTCCGCGCTGCATGGGCATGGGGAGTGAGAAAGTGGAAATGCAGTTTCTTTCCGACATTTTCGTTCAGTGTCCGCTTTGCCACGGCTCCCGGTACGGGAGCGAAGTGCTGAGCGTGTACCGTGACGGCAGGAATATTGCGGACGTGCTCGGCATGACGGTAGCGGCTGCGCTGGAATGCTTCAGCGCGGAAAAAGGGGCCAAAGCCTCCCGCATCGCTTCCAAACTGGGCGTGCTTCAGCGCGTAGGGCTGGGGCACCTGACCCTGGGGCAGCCTCTGAATACCCTTTCCGGCGGGGAAAACCAGCGCCTGAAGCTGGCTAAAATCCTGCTGGACCAGATAGGTTCCGGCGCGAACAGCTCCAAGATGCTGATTCTGGACGAGCCGGGAACGGGGCTTCACTTTGCAGACATTGAAGTTCTGCTGGCCGTGTTTCGGGAACTGGTGGAGCAGGGGCATACCCTGCTGGTCATCGAACACAACCCGGAGTTCATCAAATCCGCGGACTACGTGATTGACCTGGGGCCGGAGGGCGGCGCCGGAGGCGGCCATGTGGTGGCCACGGGCACGCCGGAGGAAATCGTAGCCGCCGGGAAGGGATACACGGGCAAATACCTCAGGGAGGTGCTGGAAGGCAACCCTTCCGTTTACGACCCTGCGGACGCCGCCGTCCCGGAATCCGCAGACATGGATATACCGGAAGGCGTGATGGCCTTGCGGGGAGCGCGCCACCACAACCTGAAAAACGTGGACCTGGACGTGCCTCGCGGAGAAATGACCGTGCTGACCGGGCTTTCCGGCTCCGGGAAGAGCTCCCTGGCTTTTGATATCTTTTTCGCGGAAGGGCAGCGGCGTTTCATGGACGTCATGTCCCCGTACGCCCGGCAATTCACGGAACAGCTGGAAAGTCCGGACATTGACCGCCTGACCGGATTGCCCCCCACGGTGGCTATTGAACAGAACATGTCCCGAGGGGGCACCAAATCCACCGTGGGAACCGTCACGGAAATCTGGCAATTCATGCGTCTGCTGTATGCCAAGCTGGGGCAGGCCTATTGCCCGCAGTGCGGTGTTCCGGTGGGCAAAAGGTCGGAATCGGAAGTGGTGGAGCTGGTGGCGAGGGAACTGAAAAAACATGGCGGACTCGCGTTGCTGGCCCCCCTCGTCAGGGGACGCAAGGGGCATTACGCCGACCTGGCCCGCTGGGCGGAAGGAAAGGGATATGAGGAAATGTGGGTGGACGGCAAACTGGTTCCCCTGAGCGGATTCCAGCCGCTGGACCGCTATTCCAGCCATGACCTGGACCTGGTCGTTGCACGGCCGGAGGCCTCCTGGCCGCCGGAAAAGCTTGCCGGGGCGGTTCATGCCGCGCTGGAGATGGGGGAAGGGTTCCTGCAGGTGCTCCCGCCCGGTTCCGTCCGTCCGGAACTGATGGGCACCAGGCTGGCATGCGCCTCCTGCGGGCAATCTTTCCCGGAACTGGAACCGTACACGTTTTCCTTCAACTCTCCGCGCGGGTGGTGCCCCGTATGCCGCGGGCATGGAATCGTCGGCAGGGGGAAAGTAAAGGAAGACCAGGCGCAATCCCTGCTGGAGGCTGAACTGAAATATGACAGGGAACTGGCGCGGCAGGCGGACGATGACAAGGGAATAACAACCTGCCCTGCCTGCCGGGGCGTGCGGTTGAATGAATTTGCTCGCGCCGTGCGGCTTCAGGGAGTGACTCCCGGTGACATTGCCTCCCTGCCTGCCGTGGCCGCCGCAGAACTGGTCAAAGGGTGGCAATTTGAACGGGAGGAAGCGCTCATTGCCCGTGACGTAGTGGCGGAAATCACGCAGCGCCTCAACTTCCTCCAGCGGGTGGGGCTGGGCTACCTTTCCCTGGACCGGAGCGCCACGACGCTCTCCGGCGGGGAGACCCAGCGCATCCGTCTGGCTTCCCAGCTGGGTTCCCACCTCCGCGGTGTGCTGTACGTGCTGGATGAACCGACCATCGGCCTGCATCCGCGGGACAACGAATTGCTGCTGGGCACGCTGGATGAACTCAAACGCCGGGGCAACACCCTGCTGGTGGTGGAACATGATGAAGATACCATGAGGCGCGCGGACCATATTGTGGACATGGGGCCGGGAGCCGGCATTCATGGCGGCAGAATCATGGCCCAGGGCACCTTTGAGGAACTGGCCGCCATGCCGGACTCCGTCACGGGCGCGGCCCTGCACCATAAGCCCAGGCATCCCTACCGCGGGAAAAGGCGCAGGATTCCGTCCCAAAAGGATGAATCCGCGTGGCTGCGCGTGGAGGGCTGCTGCCTGCACAACCTGAAGGGGGTGAACGTTGCCATTCCCAAGGGGAGGCTGACGGTGCTCACCGGCGTATCCGGAGCGGGGAAAACTTCCCTGATGACGGGAACCATCCGTCTGGCTGCGCGCCAGGCCATCGGCGACAAGCTCACGAGGGAGCAGAGAAAATTATGGAAAACCTCTTCCGGCTTTGACTCCATCCGCATGGTGTACGGCGTGGACCAGAGCCCCATCGGCAAAACGCCCCGTTCCACCCCGGCCACCTACGTGGGTTTCCTGGACGACATCCGGACCCTGTTCGCGCAGACGGCGGATGCCCGCAGGCTGGGCTTTGACCGCGGCCGTTTCTCCTTCAACACGGGGCAGGGCAACTGTGAATCCTGCAAGGGCACGGGCATGCAAAAGCTGGAAATGGACTTCCTGCCCCCCTGCTATGTGCCGTGCGAGACCTGCCGGGGCAAGCGCTACAACGCCGCCACCCTGACCGTGAGGTACAAGGGGAAGACCATTGCGGACGTGCTCCAGATGGACTTTGCGGAAGCGGCGGAATTTTTTGAAAGCCAGCCCCGCATTTCGGACCCCCTCAAACTGCTGTCGGAAACCGGCCTGGGTTATCTGACGCTGGGGCAGGCCTCCAACACGCTTTCCGGCGGGGAAGCCCAGCGGCTCAAGCTGGTGACGGAACTCATCAAGGGCCGGCGCGTCAGCCGGAACGCCCTGATGAAAGGCAGGGAACTGCCCGGAGACCTGTACCTGATTGAAGAACCCTCCATCGGCCTGCATCCGCGGGATGTGCGGCTGCTCATTGACGTGCTGCACCGTCTGGCGGACCAGGGGAACACCGTCGTCGTCATTGAACATAACACGGAAATCATGGCGGAGGCGGACTACGTCATCGACATGGGCCCCGGACCCGGCGATGCCGGAGGAACCATCGTGGCGGAAGGCACGCCGGAGCAGATAGCCAGGAAGGAATCCCCCACTACGGAATACATCCGCCGGGAACTGAATGGGGAGTCTTAGGCAGGAGGAAGGATCAATAAGGCACTCAGGGCCGTTCCGGGAATGCCGGGGCGGCCCTTTTTAGGGAATGGAACCGGGGTTGAACGGACTGAATCATTTTATTTTCTTTATGCCATACTAGCTCATAAACTACCGTTTGAACTTGTATTCATCAGGGACAGAAGTTAATACCAGTCCATAGCAGTAAAAAATAATCCTATGTCCTGGCCTTATAGTAAAGCCGATGTTAATTGGTTTGTTTCTACCCCCAAACGACCGAAAACCAAGGAAACAAATTGGGGGAAAAGCAAACAGGGAAAAGATTGTCTACAGCTTGATTTGTCTCTGGAAACGATAGAAATTTATCGTCCTGATTCTTTAAGATATTGTGTACGAGGAAAAACAGATATTCCGGAATCATATTCTTCTGCCTTTCTTCTTCAGAACAGGAGAATACGCGGCATTGATTTCACGTCTGTGCCCATCAGGTTTATGTATGGGCAAAGAACAAAAGAAATAGGCTGGCATGAAAATATAATTGATTATAACATTGATCCACCGGGAAACGACCATCATTACAGCTTGGAGGTAACATGTTCTGATTTGGATGCCTTTCATCGGTTTTGTTGCCTTCATTGGAATATTCAACTCAGAGAGGAAAAAATGCTTTTGTGATGACTAAAGAAGAAATACGTGAAGGTTTATTGGGATTCTTGGGTAATGTATTCTCCATTGAGAATACTTCAAAGGGGTACGCTGTTGCGATGCCGGCTCTAATGGCTGATGGCTGGCAAGTTACTTTTTTGGTGGAACAAGTGGCTGCGGACACGATTTTGTTATCCGATGCTGGCCGTACCATCTCATGGTTGGAAATGAGAGGAATCAATTCCCAAAGTGACATCGTCAGTTCCTTATTCCATGAAAAAGTGCTGATGTTTCAGGCAGAATGCCCGGATGGCGTGTTGAAAAAGCTGACAACGCCTCAAAATTTATTCTTGGATATGCAGCTTTTTGCTGAGTTGATAGCTTCTCTTTCCCATCTTATTTTCCGCTTCAATCCCTCTGTAGCAAACCAGCGCACAGCTTATCAGTGCGTGGATGAACTAGTGGTCGGATTGGGGCTTCCCTTCGATCGCAAAGCTCATCTCAAGGCGGCTTCCGGACGTGACCTTGTCGTGGATTTCTGTGTTTCCCGTTCCGGTCTCCCTTTTCGCCTTCTGCAAACGGTTGATGTGCGAACTAAGTCGGAAGATATTATTGAAATATGGGGATACAGGCTTAATGATATTGTGGATTTCTATCAAGAAGTTTGTGCTGCCATTATTTACAATGAAGATTTTTGCCATCCGAAACCCTTTCTTCATGAGATCATGAATTCGCGGAAAGGAAAACTTTTCCCCTACCACAGGCAGGATGAAATTGCCGATTTCCTGAAAATTGCCTGACTTTTATTTGGAACGGTAATAATAAATTTGTAAAGAATGGGTTTCGTCAGCAGGAATTTGCTCTCCAGCTTGTCCTGCTACTCTTTAAAACGGGAACTGGCGTAGGAGGACTGCGTTTTTTCGTCTGCTGAATCCTTCTTTGGGGGCATTGATTCCATTGGATGGCGGAAAAATCTTCGGTATATTTTTGTAAAACATTGATAGATTTTAAAAGTTTGGTATTCGGGGAAATGTGATATAAAGAATTATCTTTTTTGTTGCCATATGTCTTGAAAAACATAGTTTTTATATTTATGCTCAATATTATTATATTTACCACTCTTGTATGGTTTTCTGTTTCTTCATTTGCTCCGTTTGAAACGGAGTATTTTGAACAAATCATGAAAGAGATTTCAGAACAACCCGAAGATTCTATCCTGTTGGATGAAATAAAGAAAATGAATTCGGGCCTCGCTTCTAATAAGGAGCAACCTGAAATAACAGAAGAGGATTTAGAGGCAAATCCTCAAGCTTACTCTTCTGAACAAATTGAAGGGGTTTTAAGAAACAAGAGAAGTATTCGCGCAAGGCTTGACGATTATTTAAGGATGTCGTCTAGCTTGCTTCCTACTACTCCACGAGAAGCCTTAGATGCCGTAGGGGCATTGCGTGAAGAACTGCAAGCAAAGGGGATAGACCCGGACTATGAAAAGTATCGGGACAAGATTGACAGGATTCAGGGGAGAATATATGCCATAACCCAAAACATCAATCCCAAGACAGGGTTGTTTGGTGTTGTCCCCACCGAGGATGTAAAAGACAGTAGGCTTGGGACTCTCCTCACCGCAGAGCAAATAGGCTACTTTAACAGCCTACCTAAAAGCATGCAGGATGAATTCATCTTTGAGGGGATTGTTGAAACCTTCTTCCCGCAGGGAGGTATGGATAAGGTAACGGCATTGGGTTTACTCAAGGAGCATTACCAAACCGACTCCATGCACGGAGTTATTAGCAAATACGCTCAAGAGCTTCAAAGGAACAAGGAGGAGGAGACAGCATACAATGAAGCCTCTACCAGATTTTTCGATTCCTTTATAGAAACAGGAGGCGATTACCAGAAAGCAATCGACAGTTTGGAAGGCAATCTAAACCTGTATGCGGAAAACATTTTCAACCAAGAACCTGCGCTTAAATACATTTACCAGCGTGCGTATAACTCCGTCTCATGGATTAAAGATGAATACATAGAAAGCGGAGAGCTGGATTGGGACAAGATGGCAGACAGGTTGTTGAAGCTTGGGGAAGGAGAGACGTTCTCTCTAGCCATTCAGATGCTTCCGTACATGTTGCCTAAAGATAACCGGACTTGGTTGATGCAAGTCATTGATGATACTGTTGAAGATGTTCCCCGTTTCCTTAGATTATCTTTTAGTAACGTTGGTGATAAAGAGATCGAACGCCTTGCATTAAACATACAAAAATCATATAGAGATAGAAGAGACATACCTAGGTCTTGGCTGGGGAAATTTGGAAGAACCGTTATGGAGCAAGTTTCGAAAATAACTGCTGTAACTGTGTCAGCATTAGGCTCCGCTGCTGCATTTTCAGGGACAGGTCCCGGTGCGCTTATTGCCGGAGGAGTGGCTGCTACAACTGTTGGGTCAATGGTTTATGGTGCTCCGAAAGGATTGGAGGCATATAGAGCAAATTTATCTGGGGTGGGTGCAGTTTCATATGGTATTACCGTATTTATTGGTTTCGGAGTAGCTGTGGTTGTTGGATTAATAGCTATCATTACGTTATTTTTGGTAGTCCGTCTTATTCGTTCCATACGCAGAGGATGGTCATTCACCCGATGGGCCTGCTTCCTGACTGTCTTCTTATTGGGCGTAGCGGTCGTTGGTGGTGGCTACAGTTTTCTGTGGAAGAATTATTTGTTGCCGTATGGATATTACACCTTGCTGCGCTTATCTGTTGCTGGCCTGTCTGTCTGGCTAGCTTATAGTGCAGTTGTCCGTAAATTTCACCCTCTTCTAATACTTCTTCCTTGCCTTCTGTCCATTCTCTATCAACCTCTGGTAAAAGTGACCTTTGAACAGGAAACGTGGCTTTGGATCAACCTAGCAACCATGCCGATTCTCGTCCTTCTAACTGTCGTCGCGGACAGTCCGGAAAGGAAAGAATCGCTGTCAGAACAAACTAACGTCAAAAAAGAAATATCGACAGATGCTCCTTTGTCCGTCGAGGAGAAAGCTCTTCTTCAATTTCCAGAATCTACCTTAAAAAGAAAGTCTTTTCTGTGGTCCTGGCTCTTTGGCTTTACTTTGGCGCTAATCAATATTCTACTTGCTTCTTTTTTCAATGTCTGGCTGGAACCTACCTGGGGCATTTATTTGCTGAATCCCGGAAGTGCCTTATTTTTCTTTATTACGGGATGTCTGTTGAAAGAATACCTGGAAAAAGATTACATATACTGGAAATACGGAGTTCTCTTCCTAGGTATCTTTTGGGGGGGGATTGGCTCCCTCGTATTGTTGGGAGGAATAATTTCCTTCTTTTAATCCGCATTTTATTCGAGGCGTTCGTCACATCGGCCTTTGTGTGTATCATATTGCTAAAGGAAGTAACGTTTAGCATCATCCTGCGCCGGGGATCAACTCACCCGTCAACTTCGCCATTCTTTGGTGGATATCATTGTCCAGAATCGGCACGGCAGACAAATCGCTTTCGCCTGCCTTTTTCTGTTCAGCGAAAACAGGCATAGCTTGCGCCCGGCATAAAAGAAGTTTGGCGGAGAGAGTGGGATTCGAACCCACGGTGGGTTGCCCCACGGCGGTTTTCAAGACCGCTGCATTAAACCGCTCTGCCATCTCTCCGTGCAACAAGCGCGGGCACAGGCTACCGTGAAGGAGACGGCTCTGTAAAGTCCTATTCATGTCTTTCCAACATGTTTGCGGGAACAGCCTGTTTTTTCAAACGGGAGGCTTCCGCCTGTTCCCACGGCATCAGGGCAGGAATTCTCCCGGCAGGAGGCTGATGAGCCGCATGGCGCATTTCCGGGGAGTATCTGCGGAAGTGTCTATGGAGAAATCATGCGGGAAATGGCGGTGGATGTCTGCGTGCTGGCGCTGGGCATGGGCCGGAGCAGGAGTCCGGTCAGTGCGGCGCCGCTCGCGCTCCAGCAGAACATCCTGGCGGCATTCCACCCTGACCAGGATGCGGGGGATGCCGTCCAGGCGGTTCAAGAGGTCCTGAATCCAGCGGCGGGATTCTCCGATGACGTGGTCCACGATGACCAGGGCGCCTTTCCGGGCCGCCTCGGCAATGGCGGCGTGGAAAGATTCAATGAAGGGCAGGCCGGATTCCCTGACGGCATCCAGGGCGGTTTCATGCTTTCCCCGGCTCATGGCCAGATAATCGTCCATGGAGAAAATCATGGCTGCCTCTTTCAGCAGAAGCTGCAAGTTCCGGGCCAGTGTGCTTTTTCCCGCGCTGGAGGCTCCGTTGAGCAGGATGACGCGCCCGCTTCGCGGCCGGGGCGCTTTCCGGTTCTCCGCAGGGTCTTTTTCTCCCATGGTTTCATGGTTTTCCGGACGGTTCGCGGAGGTGTTCCGGTCACCGTTTCCCGGCCGGCAGGTTCCGGCCCCTTCCGTGAGGGTGGGGGCTTCCTGGCGGGAGAGGCAGGCTGGTTTCCAGAGGATGTCGGACGCGGCGGTCATGGAAGGTTCATGGGCATCATGAATAAAAAGCTCCGTCAGGGCAATCATAAGAATGGCCCTGTGCGGACGGAATCGCTGCTGCCGTTCATGTCTTGCCGGGCAGACGCCGGGAAGGATTTTCTTGCGGAGCGGCTGCGGCGGCATGGATGCCGTCCGTCATGACTCCGTGGGGCATGCTGCGCCTTTTCCCGTCAATAACGGGGATGCCTCATTCCTGCCGGAAGCTTTCCCGGCCGTCATTTGCTTCTTGCAGCGGACGGGGGAGGCATGAGAGAGTTCGTCATGGCCTCTTCCCCGGATGTAGTAGAGTATATTTGTTTCCAGCTCCGTCATGCCGGGGATATTTCCTTCAGAAAAATGTTTGGGGACTACGGATTGTACTGCGGCCGGATATTCTTCGGTTTGGTGTGTGACAACCAGTTGTATGTCAAGATAACGGAGCCGGGTTTGAAGATGCTTCCGCAACAGGAGCAGGGCTGCCCCTATCCCGGCGCCAGGCCGCATTTCCTGGTGACGGATCTGGACGATGACCGGGCCCTTTCCTCCCTTGTCAGGGAGACATGCTCCGTTCTGGCTGTTCCGTCTGTTCTGGAGGGGAAGAAGAAAAAGGCGTCCGGTGAAAAAAGAAGCAGGCGCCCTTAGACGCCTGCCGGCGGGAAATGGCTGCTGGAGGGGAAGGTTATTTTCCGGGAGTTTCCGGAGCGGCCAGAGAGGAGAGGTTCTTCTTCAGGCTGGCGGCGGCGGTTTGCGTGGCTTCGTTGTCGGACTCCGTGAATTTGTCCACGGCCTGCGTCAGGGATTTAAGGTCGGATTCCGATATTTTGCGCCCTTTTGCCTTGCGCTGTTCCAGAGCGGAGATTTTTTTATTAAGGTCGGCCAGTTTTGATAAATCCCTGTTTGCTTTCAGGGCCGCCAGAGGTTCGTCAAATTCCTTGACGGAGGGAACCGCCGTTTTGAGGCGCATGATGGCCGTTACCGCTTCCAGAGGGTCGGACTGGATCCGGGCCTGCACGATTTCCTTGGTATTTTCCAGCCATGCGTCAAAAGCTTCACATACGGCCTGCGCTTCCTCGTCATTCGTTTTTTTCCTCAGGGGTGTGATTTTGGATTCGATGTTGCTGCCGGTGGAAACGACCGTTTTGGCCAGCGATTTGTATTTGTTCAGTTCCACTCCTTCCAGAATAGGAAGGCCGCGTTCCATCTTCATCACTTCCTTTTTCACCAGGTCATAGAGCTGGGGAGGATAGCCCTTGGCCACGACTTTTCCGTTAGCTCCAATCAGAACGGCATGCGGCAATCCGCCCGGGCAGGGAGCCTCCGGAATGCTCAGACTCTGATAAATGGGGAAAGTGATCTTCTTTTCTTCCAGAAACTGTTTGACTCTGGGGGACGGGAGCTGGCTGTGGCTGCCTATGACAGTAAAGCCCTTGGACTGGAATTTTTCCTGCAATTCCTGCAGATGCGGCATGCTGGCGATGCAGGGCGGGCAGTTGATGCCCCAGTATTCAAAAAACACCACTTTCCCTTTCAGGTCGGAAGTTTTGAGTTTCGGCCCGTGGATATGGCTGCCGTCGTTGAAGGCTGGATAGGTGACTTTGGGGCCATTGGCGCTTTCCGCCGTCTGAGCGGAGGCGGGAACCGACATGGCGGCGATGATACCGGATAAAATAAAGGCAGGAAAGGCGTTCATGGAACGGATGATGAAGGACGCCGCATTGAGTGTCAAGGAGGAAGCGGAATTTCCAACCGGTGTTTCCGAAGGGTTCAACGGCCCGCATGCGCCGGGGATGGGGGGCTGGCCGGGGCACTCCCTGCCCTGGGAAGATTTGGCTGTTTTTTCCCTGAGGGAGAGGCGTTTCAGGCTATATCCAGTCCCATGATGTAGTCCGTCATGTAGTAACCGTGGCCGATGTGAAAATCCCCGCGTTCCAGGGTCCGCATGCCCATGCGCTGGTAGAATTCCACCGCCCGGGTGTTATCGCGGTTCACGTTCAGGCGCATCAGGCACGGTTCCGGGTGGATGCTTCTGATGTAGCTGATGGCGTGGCGGAACAGAAAGCTTCCTATATGCAGGCCCTGGAAGCCGGGCAGAACGTAGATTTTCTGCAAATGGAAGACGCCGGGGCCTTCCGGCTGGACGGACAGGTAGCCGCAGTCCTTTCCCTCATGGGAGGCGATGAAGTACACGTGCCCCTCCTCCATCTGTTTTTCCAGATTGGCGGGGGAATACATCCAGTCCATCATGAAATCTATCTGCTCTCTGGAAAGGAGGTCCCGGTATGTGGCCGGAAAAGCCTGGCAGGCCAGTTCATGGATCAGCGTGATGTCGTCCTTGGCGGCTTGGCGGAGAGTCGGCATGGCAGAAATATTACACGGAAAAGCGCCGGATGAAAAGGGCCTCTTCCCCATTTCCGGCGGAATTTTCCGGCATGGCCTATTTTCCCCTACCTATTCCGGCGGAGACATCCTATGCTGAATGCCGCCGTTTTTCTGACAGCCTCCCGGGAAATGCTGTTTTTATGGCGAACCCTGCATGTCCAGTCATGAAAGAACCCATTCCCATACAACAATGGCTTCCCGCGGGGCCTCTGAGGGACATGGGTGAAAAATACGTAAGCCAGCTTCCGGACGTAGCGCAAAATCCCATCGGTCCGGAATCCCTCATGCACCAGTCGGACCATTCCTGGTCGGAATACCTGGTAGCCTATTCCCTCCTGTACCCGGGGGTAGTCATCATCCTGGCCCTGCTGGGGGGGCTGGGGCTTGGGGCTTTCTTCATTTTTTGCCGCCGCCGGGAATATTCCCACCGTATTTTCTGTTCCAAATGCGGCTCCATGATGTACCCGTGCGGGCTGCACTGCCCGGAGTGCGGCACGTCCAATCCGTCCCCCCGTGCCTTGAACTGGATAGGATATTCCAGGCTGCGCACCGTGGTTCCTCCCTCCGGATGGAAAAGGCATGAGGAAGTTCTCCGCAGTTACCGGCGGTGTTTTTACTGCGGGCAGCCTCTCCGTGAGCCCTCTCTTGACCAGCGTTGCCCTGCCTGCGGCAAGGCGGTGCTCCAGGGTGAGCAGTCCGTGGGCCGGTATGATGCGTATATTGGCCGCCGCAGGGGGTGGACCTTCGCTGCCGTGGTCGTGCTGGGGGTGGTTCCCATTTTGGGGCCGCTGCTGGCTTCCTCCCTGTACAGGAGAACGCTCATCAACCCGTATTCCCTGTACATGACCGTGTACCGGGAAAGCTTCCTGATGGTGGTTCTTTTTCTGTGCCGTCATTTGTTTCGCCTGCTGCCGTTCATCGGCATCATCGGCATGCCCGTCCTTTGCGTGACGGAATACCACCTGTACCGGCGCATGTTCCTGTGGAAGGCGGAGAAATATGATTTCAGGGGGGAATGAAGCAGGAGACCCTCTTCCGGTAATGCCTGTCCGGCGCCTGCGCGGAAAATCATGGGGTGCGGGGCTGTTGGGGCTTCCGGGCAGCGTATCGTTTCCGGCAGCCCGCTTTATGGCGCGCGGCGGCAGGAAATGGGGAATAAAGGATGGCCGGCTCCTTGATTGACGCGCAGCAGGGGATGCGGAGTTGATGGAGAGATGTTCTCAATGAATGTTTTACGTCTTATTGTATCAAGTATGACAAGGAATTGTTTTTTTCTTATGGACTAAACTTACCTGGTACAGTATGTAGGCAGTGTTCCCCGGAGGGGGGCTGGATGATTCCCAAACCCCCGCATGCGGAGGAACAAAAACTGTAATATAAATAAAATGAAAATGAAAAGAAAACTGGCATCGGTTCTGGCGAAGGCTTTCTCCGGAAAGTCCGTGCCGGAAAAGAAACGGGAAAGGGAGGCCAGGGCCTCCAAAAAACTGGAAGCGTGGCTGAAGGCTTCCAGAATGCGCTCCTTTTAAGGAAGCGCCCGTTGAAGGGAAGGGCGGATTCGGGCGCCGGGCGTCCGGTTCTCCGGCTGGGACGGGGATGTTATCTCCGTCCTGTTGTTTTTACCGGAAAAGGTATGTCTTGATGACAGTTGCGCCTTGACTACGGCGGTGGAATGTCCGTTCATCTGGGCAGACATGACCATACCCGGAATTCTTGAAGAAAAGTTGTCCTCCGCATTAAAGGCGGTGTTGGGGGAGGAGCTTCCCGCTGATTTTCGCGCCTCGGTGACGCCCTCCGCGGATTTGCGGTTCGGGGATTACCAGAGCAACGCCGCCATGGTGCTTGCCAAGCGGTGCCGCACGAATCCCCGCGCGCTCGCCCAGCAGGTGGCGGACCGGATAGGGCAGGATGCCGTGTGCTCCCTGGAGATTGCCGGGCCCGGATTTATCAATTTCCGCATCAGGCCGGAATTTTACGCAGCGCGCCTGCTGGCCATGCTGGCGGATGACCGGCTGGGGGTGGAAAAAGTGCAGGCCCCCAAAACCATTGTCATTGACTTTTCCGCTCCCAACGTCGCCAAGCCGATGCATGTGGGCCACATCCGCTCCACCATTATTGGTGACGCCCTTTCCCGCGTGGCCCGTTTTGTGGGGCACCATGTGATTACGGACAACCACATCGGGGACTGGGGTACCCAGTTCGGCATGATCCTGTGGGGCTGGAAGAATATTCTGGATGAGCAGGCCCTGTCCGCCAACCCTATTGACGAGCTGCTGCGGGTGTACAAGGATGTGAACCTGATGTGCAAGGAAAAGCCGGAACTGCTGGATACCTGCAAGGCGGAACTGGTGAAGCTCCAGGCCGGGGACGGGGAAAACCTGGCCATCTGGAAACGCTGCGTGGAAGTTTCCAAATCCGGGCTTTCCAAAATTTACGACCAGCTTGACATCCATTTTGATTACTGGCTGGGGGAAAGCTTTTACAATGATGCCCTGGCCCCGCTGGTGGACGGCATGATCGCCGCCGGAATGGCCCGGGAGAGCGACGGGGCCATCTGCGTGTTTTCCGACGGTTCCGTGCCGCCCAATGAAGACCCCTTCCTCGTGCAGGACAAGGGGGAATGGCGCGCCAACCCCTGCATCATCAGGAAAGCGGACGGAGGCTTCCTGTACGCCACCACGGACCTCGCGACGCTGGACCACCGCATCAGGACGTGGGGCGCGGATTCCATCTGGTACGTGGTGGGCGCCCCTCAGGCCCTGCATTTCAGGCAGATTTTCTCCACGCAGCGCCGCCGCGGCATGGACGGGGACTACCGGCACATTGCGTTCGGCTCCATTCTGGGTGACGACCGCAAGCCGTTTAAGACGCGTTCCGGGGATACGGTTTCCCTCCAGGATGTGCTGGATGAAGCCATTGAACGCGCGGCCCGCGTGGTGGAGGAGAAGAGCCCGGACATGCCGGATGAGGAAAAGAAGCGCGTGGCGGAAGTTGTGGGCATAGGCGCCGTGAAGTTTGCGGAGCTGTCCCAGAACCGCATGACGGATTACGTTTTCAACTGGGACAAGATGCTGGCTCTTCAGGGAGATACGGCGCCGTACCTCCAGAACTCCTACGTGCGCGTCCGCTCCATCTTCCGCAAGCTGGACGGCGGGCCTTTGGACTGGTCCGCCCCCATTCAGCTTTCAGAAGATGCGGAAATCCATCTGGCCCGGCTTCTGGCCCGCTACGGGGAAGTGGTGCCGCAGGTGCTGGACGACTGCCGTCCGAACGTGCTGGCCGCCTACCTGTTTGACCTGGCCAGGGCTTTCCATTCCTTCTATGAGGCGTGCCCGGTCCTGAAGTCGGAGGGGACGGTGCGGCACTCCCGCCTGGCCCTGTGCGAGCTGACCGCACGCACGCTGAAGCACGGGCTGGGCCTGCTGGGCATCCAGCTTCCGGACAGGATGTAACCGTTTCTCCCGTATGGACGCCTCTTTCCTCCATGTCCTGCTGGCCGCCGCCGTGGCGGGGTGTTCTTCCGCCGCCGCGGACGGGGCACACGGGTATTGGATGAACAGCCCGTCTCTGAACGGCTGGCGGGAAGCCGTCTTCCGCGCCGGCGTTCCGGCGCAGCCTGCCGTGCTGCCGCCCGGCGTGGAGCCGATGATGGTGGGTTCCTCATCTCCCGCCGCGCAAATGCTGGTGCTGGAGGGAATGACGCATCTGCTCACGTTCGGGGACATGAGGGCTTTCCTTAAATTTGACGCCGCTCTCCGTCTGGACCCGGACTGCCTCATGGCCCACTGGGGCAGGTGCATGAGCCTGATGGGCGCGGGGCCCGCCTTCCAGGACCAGCGCGTCCATTCCATGAAGCGCATGAAAGAGCTGGCGCTGCGCCCGGACTGCCCGGAACGGGAACGCGCTTATGCGGATGCCCTGGCCGTGCTGCTGATGGATGGCCCCGTGAAGGCGCGGGAAGCGTGGAAAACCATCTGTTCCACCTGGAAGCGCGACCCATACGCCCCCCTCTTTTACGCCATGCTCCTCCGGGACGGCTTTGACGGGCAGGGCAACCCCGGAGAAGGGCAGAAGGAGGCCGTCCGCGTGGTGGAAGACGTCCTGAAGGAACGCCCCGGCTCCCAGGCCGCCCTGTTCATGCGCGCCCTGCTGGAAGAGGTGGCGCCATCCATTTCTCCGGCAACGGTGGAAACCGCCCGCAGGGCCGTGTCCGCCAACCCCTTTTCCGCATCCGCCCATCATTTACTGGGCCATTGCCTGTTCCGCACGGGAGATTATGAAGGGGCATCCGCCGCGTTCAAGGAGTCTGAAAATCTGTGCCTGGCCTGGGAGAAGGCGGAAAACGTGTCTCCCGCGCTTGATGACGCCTACTTCCGTTCCATCCTTTACCGTGCCGTTTCCGAATTCTGCGCCGGCCGTTACAAAAGGGCGGAAGCCATCGCCTCCAGAGCCGCTTCCGTTCCCCTGGACAAAAAGCATCCGCTGGCTCCCGGAACCCTCCTTCAGCTGTGGGAGGCCAGGACGCTGCCTGCGCGCCTGATGCTGGCCCGGCCCGGCCTTCCCCGGCAGGCCCTTGTGCTCAAGGCTTTTCCGGGCCCTCTCCCCAAAGGGTTCCCGGATTTGAGCAACGGCATGACCGCAGTGGCCTCCCAATACATGGGCGCATGCTACGCCGCAAGGCAGGGCAGAACGGACGCCGTGGCGTCCGCCTTTGACAAGATGTCCGGCATTCTGCGGCTGCTGATGGACGGCGCGGACGCCGCCCGGAGGCAGATGAGCGTCTCCTACTGGGCGCGCTGCCTCCAGGCGGGCAGCCTGTATTCTTCTGAAATCCGCTCCCTCATGTTCCCGGATTCCGCCAATGTCTGGATGTCCGAGGCCATACGGAGCCAGCGTTTTTCCTCCCTGCTCCTGCCTCCCGTAGTGCCATACCCTGCGGAATGGGTGCTGGCCCGCGCCTACCTGAAGGCCGGAAAATTCCGGGAATGCGCGGATATGTGCGAACAGGCGCTGAAACGCTTCCCGAACCATGCCGGAGTGCTGGAGACCCTGGACAAGGCCCGTTCTTCCGGAAAATAATTAGGAATAAACGTGGGGGAGCGGTTTTGATGTCCGGTTTCCTCATGGATGGATTGGAGATGGCATTCCCCCTCATCACGATGGAACATGACGTCCAATCCCGGGACAGGAAGTTTGTTCATCTTGAAAAATAAGCCTGCGGTGATAAAAAAGGGGCGTGAAGCCGTGCCCGGAAGGTTGCGGGTTCCTTCTCCGCCGCTATGAAGATGTTCGGTCCGCATGCCCCGGAGGCCGGATCCGCCGCAGCATTCATCAAGATGCTCAGCAGGTTGCGGCCGTTCCGCCGGATGTTCCTTAAACATGGTAAGTTTTATTTTTTCATGGCTGTTGCGGCAAATACCGGAACGCGTCCGTTTTCATTTTCAATAACATCATACATCAAGCAATATGAACCATCCCTATCTGGACCCCTCCTTTCTGGTTTCCTGGTCCCGGCTTACGCCGGAGGCCATCAAGCCGGACATCACGGAAGCCATCTCCCGCGCCAAAAAGAATATCCGGACCATCTGCGACCAGCCGCTGGAGTCCCTGACTTATGAAAGCACCTTCGGCGCTCTGGAAAAGGCCTCCGAGGATCTGCACCTGGGCTGGGGCCGCATCATGCACCTGGACTCCGTCAATGACGAACCCGCCCAGAGGGAGGCCATAGGGGAAATGCTGCCGGAAGTTGTGGCTTTCTCCTCCTCCGTGCCGTTGAACCCGCGCCTGTGGACGGTGCTGAAAGCCGCGGCCTCCTGTGACTGGGTGAAAAGCCTTTCCCCCGTCAGGCAGCGTTTCATCCAGGAAACGCTGGCGGACTTCCGCGAGAGCGGGGCGGACCTGCCGGACGACGTGAAGCCGGAATATGCGGAGATAGAAGCCCAGCTCTCCCTGAAGACCAAGAAATTCGCGGAAAACGTGCTGGACTCCACCAACGCCTGGGAACTCATTGTGGAAGATGAAGCGGAACTTTCCGGACTGCCGGATTCCGCGAAGGAAGCCGCCCGCCTGGATGCCCTGGCCAACGGCCACGGCACGGAAGAAGCCCCCCGCTGGCGCTTCACCCAGAAATTTACCTCCCTCCAGCCTGTCATGCAGTTTGCGGACTCGGACAGCCTGCGCCGCCGCATGTGGGAGGGCTCCTGTTCCATCGGGAAGGGCGGAGAATACGATAATGAAGCCCTTATCGCTGAAATCCTGGAACTGAGGGACAGGAAAGCCCATTTGCTGGGGTACGGCTGCTTTGCGGATTACGCCACTTCCCGCCGCATGGCCGGGAGCGGAGCCAACGCCCTGAAATTCATCAACGACCTGCATGACAGGGTGAAGCCCTCTTTCCTGAAGGACATGGAAGCCGTTCGCAGGTACAAGGAGGAAAAAACAGGAAAACCCGTGGAAAAGCTCTCCCCGTGGGAAACCGGATACTGGTCTGAAAAACGCCGCCGCGAATTGTACGCTTTTGACGAGGAAGACCTGCGCCCGTATTACTCCGTGGAAAAAGTCATGGAAGGGCTCTTTTCCATCTACTCCGGCCTGTACGGCATCACGGTCACGCCGCGCCCCACGGTGGCGTTCAAACCCGGTGAATCCGGGGAAGCGCCGGAAGGCGCGGTGGAGGTGTGGCATCCGGACGTGCTGTTCTATGAATTGCATGATGCGGAAAGCGGGGAACACCTGGGTTCCTTTTATGCGGACTGGCATCCGAGGGACTCCAAGCGCGCCGGAGCGTGGATGAACTACCTGAGCGTAGGGGAACCTCCGCACGGCGGAAAACCCCGCGTTCCCCATCTGGGTCTCATGGTCGGCAACATGACCAAGCCCGTGGGGGACAAGCCCGCGCTGCTGTCCCACCGGGAGGTGGAAACCATCTTCCATGAATTCGGCCACCTGCTGCACCAGCTCCTTTCCGATGTGGAAGTGAAGTCCCTGTCGGGCACCAACGTTGCCTGGGACTTTGTGGAACTGCCCTCCCAGATTAATGAAAACTGGTGTTGGGAGCGTGAATCCGTGGACCTCTTCGCCGCCCACTATGAAACGGGTGAAAAAATACCGGACGAACTGTTCTCCAAAATGCGCGCCGCCCGCAATTATATGAGCGGCACGGATTTCATGCGCCAGCTCTGCTTTGGCAAGCTGGATCTGGAGCTTCACGTAAACTGGCCTCAGTACAAGGGTGTTCCGCTGGAAGAAACGGATGAACGCATTCTGGCGGATTACCGGGTGCCGATGACGGACTGCGGCCCTTCCGTGGCGCGTCGCCTGACCCACATCTTCGCGGATCCCACGGGTTATGCTTCCGGTTATTACTCCTACAAATGGGCGGAGGTGCTGGAAGCGGACGCTTTCAGCCGCTTCCTGAAAGAAGGAGTGCTGAATCCCCGGACCGGGCGCGACTTCCGCCGCTGCATCCTCAGCAAGGGCAACAGCAAGCCTGCCGCTGAACTCTACCGCGACTTCATGGGCCGTGATCCGGACGCGGAAGCGCTGCTTGTCAAATCCGGCGTTCTTTAACCTCTCTATCCATATTATCTGCACAATCCTTATGCCTGAACAAAAGAGACTCTCCCTCGCCGGCATCGGGTGCGGTTCCCGTACGCGCACCTACATGAAGCTGGCCATGGAACAAAAAAACCGCTACCGCATTGCCGCCGCGGCGGATCCCGTCAAACAGCGCACGGAAGCCGTTCGCGACTTTGCCCCGGAGGAGGAACGGGATTCCGTCCGCCTGTTCAAAGATGCCGCTTCCCTGCTGGCGGAACCGCGCCTGGCGGACGTGGCCATCATCGGCACGCAGGACGACTACCATTACGCTCCGTGCAGGAAGGCCATGGAGCTGGGCTATCATGTCCTGCTGGAAAAGCCCATCGCCAAGACGCTGAAAGAAGCGCTGGAGCTGAGGGATACGGCGCGCCTGCTGAAGCGCCGCGTGGCCGTGTGCCACGTGCTGCGCTACACCCAGTTTTACCGGACCCTGAAAAAAATCATCGACAGCGGGGAAATCGGGGAAGTCATCACCTTCAATGCCAATGAAGGCGTGGGGGCGTGGCACTTTGCCCACTCCTTCGTGCGCGGACACTGGGGCAACAGCAAAACCTCCACTCCCATGATCGTTGCCAAATGCTGCCATGACATGGATATCCTCTACTGGCTCATGGGCCGGCGTAAATGCCTTTCCGTCGCCAGCTTCGGGGAGCTTACCTTCTTTACGAAAAAGACGCTCTCCTCACCCCGGCCGGAACGCTGCACGGACTGGACCACCCCGGTGGGGGAAGACCCCTGGGACGCCCGCAAATACGCCACGGACGACGAATGCAAACGCTGGCTGGGCATGGTATATGACCGGGCGCAGGAAGCTACCGCGGAGGAAATCTGCGAATGGCTGAAAACCTCCCCGTGGGGCAGGGACTACCTCCAGTGCGACAACGACCAGCCGGACCATCAGGTTTCTATCATGCGCTTTGAGGGAGGCTTGACGGGCACGTTCACGATGACGGCTTTCGAACAGGGGCGCCACATTGAAGTGTATGGCACCAAAGGCAAAATCCGAGCCGGAGTCTTCTACAAGGAAAACGGCCCCGGTGAAATAACCGTGACGCCCCACTTTGGCGGAAAAACCCGCGTGGTGGAGCTGGAGGAACTGGCCGGAGGCTACCAGGGGCACGGCGGCGGCGACTGGGGATTGATTGAGGCTCTGTATGATGACATGCTGACGGTGCCCTCTCCGGAGGATATGACCACTTCCATTGAGGAATCCGCCCATTCCCATGTGATGGCCTTTGCCACGGAACACGCCCGGCTGAGCGGGCAGGTGGTGGATGTTGCTGACTTCGAACGCAAGGTCGCGGAAGGCATCCTGAATTATTGATGCGGTTTTCCTCCTTGAGGGAGAGGAAAAGGCGCAGGCGTCCAAAATGCCTGCGCCTTTTTGTATATAAAATTCTATCCTTTTTTTAGGCGGATTTAGAATCCGCATTGCGAATGCAAAGGATGAAACATTTTCGGTACAAAAAATAATCCGGTCATTGGCATTTCAGTTCATCATGTATGTAATGCGTTAATAATTAATCTAAAAATTATTTTCATGGAGAGAGGCTTTGTTTTTCCTCCTTTTTGTGTTTCCATAATGGACGGAGGGGACAATTCGTTTTCTTTCCCGTTCGGGACTGGAGGAAAAAACATGGTAACAGATTCATTTATCTACATTTTTTGATTCTTTTATGTTGACACCGGATTCTAAATCCGATATGGAACGGATTGTTATGAGAAAAACATTGTGTCTCTTGGCGGTTTTGGCGTTGGTTCCTATGGTTCATGCTTCTTCGTTTTCCATTGACCTGTCCCCGACGGGTTCTGGGACTACAGGTGTTTCTTCTTCCGGGATCACTCCTCAAAACGTCTTCGGTTATAATGTCGGGGAATGGCACGGGACTTGGGAAAGCAGTAGTTTAAGTGGTCAGGTAGGGTTTGACGAAGGAGTCCTCAGGTTGCAAATCGGAGCCGTGGCCTCCAATAATGACGGAGGAAATTTTGCCGGACTCAAATTTGACATGCCGTCTGGGGCGGCTTCCGCCTCCCTGCAGTTTGATATTGCCAAAACTTCTTCTTGGGGTGGTTCCCTTGGGAATTTTGAATGCAAATATATTTGCAATGTTTATGGTTTCTCGGATGATGGAGAATCTACGGTCATAGGAACGTGGACATTGGAAAACGCCAAGACGAACCTGACGAACACTCCCTCTTCCTTTTCCATTAGCTTGGATTTGAGCGGAACGGATGAATATGCGTCTTATGGATTGATATTCAACTCTATGGAAACGTCAACATTGGGAGCTGGCGCTGGAATGGCCGCTGATATTACCAATATACGCCTTTTGGGAGAAGTTGTTCCGGAACCGGCTACGGCCTCTCTGGGACTTCTTGGCCTGGGCGCCCTTCTTCTGCGCCGCCGCAGAAACTGATGACGGTCATACAGGTGATTGACCGGACAGGCTGTGTCCAAGCCGGTTTTGTGCGAAGAGGGGATGGTTCATCCCCTCTTTTTTATCCGTTTTCCACGCAGTTTTTTCTGGTTTGATGGACAGGGACGGATAAAATGGCGGACGGTATTTATGGTTAAGGTGTTTTTCAAAAGGGCAGCCCATTTGCTGACAGCGTTTTTTGCGGGAGGCGTCTGTGTCCTGCAGGCGGCGGAGACGTCCGGCTTCGGCATAGACTTGGGTAATGGTTCTGGAGCGGCGCAGGAGGGATGGACCAATGTAACCATGCCAGCAACGGCATCGGGAGGCGCCAATACATTTGTTGCCGTTCCGTTAATCAGGAATGGTGCGGCTTCTTCTTCTTCGTCCGTGGCAGTGGGAAGCCTGTTCGGAAGGCTGGTTTCCCTGACCGTCTCCGCCAGATGCAGTTCTGGAGGTTCTTATACGCTGGCGGAACCCAATACCCGGTATACCTGGTATGAAGGGGGGAAGCACAGGCACAACGGTACGAACGCTGACGCGCCTTCTTCTTTTGAATTCCCCAATGGCTGCGAAGCTTTCAATACCAGCATGCGTCTGAGCGCCAACGGGATGCCGTCCGCCTCCGCCGCGGCCAGGCTTTCCTTCTCCGGATTCCAGGCAGGCAAGGAATATACGGTATCTTTCTTTTGCGGGCACAATGCGCCTGCTTATGAATCCATGACGCTGGTCAGCGGAACTCTGGTGGATGTGCGGGGGCTTCAAAGTTCCATGGGGAGCCTTTCCGGGAATCAATTTTCCGGTCTTTCCAATTCATCGGAACAGGACGCTTATCTGGCTGTGGAGTGGAAGGCCTGTGCGGATGAACAGGGCAGGCTGGTGTTTGATGTGACCAAGGAGGCGGACAGCAGCGCTTCCGGCCGCATGGAACTGAATGCCGTTACCGTCAGTACGGACGATTCCCCGGCTCCGGAAGTTCCGGAGCCCCGGCCTGTCAGCGTCTTGCACAATAAGGCGCTCATTTTTCTTCCTTCTTCTCTTGCGCTCCCCGTTCCTTCTTCCACCTGGGCGGCTGAAGGCCAGTTAACCTGTGAATTCTGGGTCAGGCCCAATGATGATGCCGTCACGGGAAAAATCATTTCTTTGGGAAATGCGTCTGTTTACCTGGAACACGGTTGTCTGGCTCTGTCTGCTCCGGATGGGGATTCCGTCGCTTCCGTGAAAGCTGCCGGGAAGGAATTGGCTGCGGGGGAATGGCACCATGTAGCCGTCTCCGTCGGGGAGGAGGTTATCAGTCTGTATGTGGACGGAGGCCTGGCCGTTTCCTCGCCGCGGTCGCCTTACCTGCAGGCCATGAAATCAGGCTGGAAAGGGATTGTGCTGGAGGGGGGGGTCAAGGGCGCTCTGGATGAACTGCGTTTCTGGAATGCGGCTCTGGGCGGGAAGGAAGACGACTTTTTCTTGAACGGACCGTTGCCCCTGTCCCATCCCAGGTATGGGAGGCTGGTGGGCTGCTGGCGTCTGGATGGGGATTTCCGTGATGCCAAGTGGACGGAATTTGCGGAAAAGACAGGGAGCGCCTTTGTGCGCCCTTACCAGGCGGTTGCCCCTGAAGGGACTGAATTTTCCATCGTCACGGATAATGAAACGTTCCGTTACATGCTGGTGACGGCGTATGTGAGGAATGTGCATGTTATTTATGACTGGCCGGCGCGCGCCCATCTCATCAATAATTCCGATTTGATCTACATCAATTCCGTTACGCCGGCCGCGGACGGTTCTCTCAATTTTCAATATCCGGACAATGACGTGACGGAAAGCTCCGGTGTGGTTCTGCTGCCGTCTGACGGGGAATGTTCCAATGTCTTGGACTTCTCCGGGGAAGGGGCTTACATGAACGTGGGCGGAGGTTTGCTGGGCGGCGGCAGTTCCGGAGCGTTTACCGTGGAAGTCCGCATGGCTTTGGACGGAGACGGGCAGGAGGCGGTGCTGTTTGAAAATGATAACGTTTCCATGAGGCTGGAATGGAAGGAAGACCATTACAGGGTCCGAACCCAGGCAGGCACGGATAAAGCCTGGGAGGCGGATTTGCCGCCTGTGGAAGTCGGCAGGTATTTCTGGCTGGCCTTCGTCAGGAATTCTTCTGCGGATACGGCGTCCTTTTATGTGGACGGGGAGGCCGTAAGCACGGCCGCCGCGGATGCGGGGGAAATGGAAGGAACTGCCAATGCCATCATAGGAAGGAATTTGGATGGCAGAATTGATGAAATGCGCGTGTGGCATGAGGCCCGTGCGGCGGCCCGCCTGGGGGCGGCTGTCCAGCACAGCTGGGGAGACAGGCTGTTGGTGGGCCGCTGGGGGACAAGTGGCCAATTTGGCCATGATACAGCTTCCTGGGTGGAACATGTCCGTATCCTCCGCAGGCTGACTGAAGGCGTTTCCGGAATGCGGATACGGCTGGGTGTCTCCGGCGGGAACTGGTCCGCCATGCTGTCTGATGCAAATGCCCGTAAGGCTTTTGCCGAAAATGTGGCGGAAGTGGTACGCAAGCATCAATTGGACGGACTGGATCTGGACTTCGAATGGATTGACCAGAACAATACGGCCGCCTGGAATAATTACGGAGAATTGGCCAGGGCTATCCGGGCGGCTTCCCCGGATATGTTTTTTACCATTTCCCTGCATACCTACTATTATAAATTCCCGGCGGCCTGCATGCGTTATGTGGATTATTTCACGTTCCAGAATTATGGCCCCCAGATTGATGTAAACGGATATAGCAGCATGATTTCCGCATGCGGAACGTACCGTTCATGGGGTTATCCGGACTCCAAGATCATGCTCAGCGCTCCATTCCAGGGGACTCCGGGCGCGGGGCAGGGCGCCGATATCCGGGCTTACCGGGACATTGTCTCAGCCTGCGCCGGAGTGCGGGAGGATCCTTCTCTGGATTCCGCCAGCTTCAATTATGGCGGAGGCAAGGTTAAGACGCTGCACTTCAACGGTGTGGATACGGTCAGGAAAAAGGCCCGCTACATCAGTGAACAGCAAGTGGCTGGGTTCATGTACTGGGATTTGGGAATGGATGTGGCGGATTCCGCCGGGAAGAATAACTACTTTGACGAATGCTGCCTGCTTCGGGCCGCCAACCGTTATGTTTCCTCCACCGCTTATCCGGATACTCCGGCCCCCTTTGCCCTTTCTTCTGCGGGGGAAACCGTCCCGGCCGGGGGCGGCGCCGTGGCGGTGGAAGTACAGTCGGAAGAGAAGGCTCTGGGCTGGGTGGTCGCAGATTGTCCGGATTGGATTTCCGCCTCCGCCGTTTCGGGAATCGGCCGGACTACAGTCATTTTGACGGCGGCGGAAAACAAATCCGCTGACGGACGGTTCGGAACGGTAATCTTCCGTTCTTCCGACAAACAGGAATGCTCTGTCATCATAACGCAGGATGGCGCCGAATTGACGGGCTACGACAAGTGGGTGCAGGACTCCTTCCCTCCGGATGCTGCCGCGGATCGGACGGCTGCGGATGCCGTTCCTGCCGGGGACGGTATCCCCAACCTGATGAAATACGCCACAGGACAGGATCCGTTGAAACCCTGCGGGGGCGTTACGAAAGTAACGCTGGAAGAGGGGGAGGACGGATGCATGCATCTGGTGCTGCGCTGGCCTGTGAATCCGCAGGCAACGGATGTGAAGCATGAAGTGGAAGCCTCCACGGACCTGGTCGACTGGATTTCCCTGGGAGAAGTGGAAACCGCCGGAAAGACGGCTGCCGAATTTTGGGATGCGGAACCCGTACGGGAAAGCGGGATGGAACGCCGGTTTTTGCGGTTGAAAGTGACTCGGGAATAACTTAGGTACGTCCTTTCTGAAAAAAATTCCGTTCCTGTTTCCGTTTTTTGAGAAATCTATACGATCCGGCGGGGCATGCCCGGCTGGGGAGCGCCGCGTGCCCGTGCCGCAACCGGACGGGCGGCTGTTTGTACAAGATACTCGAATTACAAAAGCATTGCTTCCTTTGAAACAGGCAGGGGCGCTTTAAAAAATCGCGTCCGCTTCGCACGCATTATTTTCTGCCGTCTGCAGAAACCTGCGCTAAAATTTGTGTTCCACCGCCATTCCGTGGCATTTCCGGAACGGGAAAGGAGCCTATTTCTTCTTCGTGTTGAGTTTTTCCCTTACCCGTTCCACATTGGCAAGAGCGTCTTCATTCCCCAGCTCCGCCGCCCGTTCATACCACTTTTGGGCTTCGGCCAGGTTCTTGGCTACGCCAGTTCCGCGTTCATACATGGAACCCAGGTTGTTCATGCACTTGGCGTCGTCCTGTTCCGCCCCCTTGATGTAAAACTGATAGGCCAGGGCCATATCCTGCGGGGTGCCGAGGCCTTCTTCATGCAAGTAGCCGAGCAGGAAATGCATGCCGGGCACCGCATGCGTCTGGTTCTCTTCCAGATCGGTCAGAATATTCAGCGCCATTTTCGGGTCCGGCTCCAGATCCTCTCCCTTGATGAGCAGGCGCGCCTTCTCCACCAGAGCTTCCGGATCCCTGGTTTCCGCAGCTTTCAGTACATAATCCTTGTACAGTTCCCTGTTCGGCTGCACGCCGATGCCCTGCTCGTAATAGCGGGCCAGCCTCTTGAAACCGCGTACGTCCTCCTTTTTCACCAGGGCGGTGGCTGCCGTCATGGCAGAGGCCAGAAGCTGCTGCCGTTCCGCAGGCTCCTGCACATTTCCTGCCACGGTTTCATAATAATTGGCCAGCTCGTCCAGTGCCGTCAGGCTGCCGAGTTCCACAGCCTGTTCCCAGAACTTCACGGCTTCCGGATTGATGGTTTTCGGGGCCGGGGCCTGGCGTTCCCTGCCGGACGGGGTCATCCAGGGAGGAACGGTTCCGGCATCCGCCGGAATATCTTCCCCCTTACCCTTCTGTTCCGGTTTCCGGAGCCACGGCGGAGTGTTGGCGTCCTCTCCGTTCAGGGTCAGCTTGACCTGCTGGCAGGCGGAAGTGGATCCGTTGTCTAGGGCCGCTGTTTCCCCCATATTCTGGGGATAGGCCGCCTGGTTGGCCAGGAAAAGCAGGGAGGGGATATGTCCCCGTGCCGCCAGACCGTGCATCATGGCGCTGTAAGGCTGCAGGTTCTCATTGTTGGAACTCCACATGTCCGCCGCATCCACATGGCCTTTCAAGGCTCCCCGGAACATCCAGGAATCCCCCTCGGCCATGCGTTTTTCCAGGCCGAATTCATAAATGAGGGCGCGGCCGAGCACGTACATGCCGCAGGGATCTCCCTGTCCGGCGGAAAGCCGGGCCCAGGCCAGGGCTTCCGGGTAGCCGGATTCTTCGCTCCTGTAACTGAATAACATCAGGTATGCCAGATCCGCCTGGCTGCGGGCGTTCCCCCCCTGAGCTTTTTTACGGAGGGTGGCGGTCAGCTGTTCCCATTGTTCCGGCGTGACGTATTCGGAAATGCCTTTCAGCGTGATGAAATCTCCTGCGGCGGCTTTTGCCAGGCAATCGTTCAGCAGCGTTCTGGCAGGTTCTGCGGACGGTTTGTCCATTAAGTCCGGGTTTTCCATTTGGGCCAGGCGCAGCCTGGCCAGGGGGTGGCCTTCCTCCGCCGCCTGCCTGTACCATACGCGCATATTTTCCCGCGCTTCATGGGCCTTCCCTACGGAATCCAGTGTATTGGCCAGTTCCTCCTTCCACAGCTCGCCCAACTGTACGCTGGAATCTGCGTCCCCAAGCTGAGAGGCCAGCTCAAGCTCCTTATGCGTCTTGGCGTAGGGGGGAAGCTGGTTGAGTTTTTTCTGGGGGAAGGACAGAGGTTCCTTCAGGTATGGCATGCCCCGTTCGTCATGAAGGGACAGCAGATCAAGGGTCGCCTTGCGCAGCTCCTGTTCCTGCGGGGGCTGCGCTTCGGAAATTAACTGGGCGTACCAGGCACGGGCGTTATTGCTGCCCAGTTTCCTGGCCTGCTCGAACAAAGGCTGGAGGAGGGAGCTTTTCCCTCCCCCTGTTTTTTCCTTCATGCCGGCGGAGAGGTCCGCCAGAAGAGTTTCCAGATCCCCTCTGGAGCGCAGTTCCGCCAAAAGCTTTCCGGCCTGTGCCGGTGCGGCCCCCTTCGTCAATTCCGCCAGAAGCCGCATGGCCCCCGCGTGCCCCTTTTCCGCAGCCCGGGAAAGGGATTGAATGGCCGTATCCCTCCATCCCCTGCCGTCCTTGCCGTCCTTGCCGTCCAGGGCAAGGGCCAGTTCCCCTATCCGCGCCAGAAGAATCGGTTTGGCGTTTTTCCGGTATTGCTTCAGGGTCTCGATAACGTTGGCGGGATTTTCCTTCAGCCAATCCACTTTGATGAAAGCGAGCTGGGCCAACGCATCCTGGTCGCCGGAAGCGGCCTTCTTTTCCAGGGGGGCCAGGTAGCGTCTCAACTCGGCTTCCGGAAGATCCGTGACGGTGTACAGGGCCGTAACGGCATCCATGTCTCCCTTTTCCGCAAGCTTGCGGCAGGCAGCCAGCCATTCCGCATGTTCCGGTTGCATGGGTTGCGCCTTGAAAATCCCGAAAATCCCGTAAGGATCCGTCATCATGAGCTTGGGTGCCGGATGGCCGGATGCCGTGGCCGCATCACGGAAAAAATGCTGCATATGTTCCAGGCAGGCCAGCGGCAGGTCTCCACGGTTCAGGTAATAAAGCCCCATCCAGTATTCCCCGGCCAGCATATTGGCCCGGAAGTCTCCAGCCGCGGCTTTGTCCAGCACTTCCCCGTACGTCCAGCCGCCGTCCATAGGCAGTTGGGAGAGGTCCCGGACCGGAGCGTATTTCACCTGCCCGGGAGGATTTGCCGCTGCGTCGGACGAAATGTCCTGGCCATAAGCCGGAACGGAAAAAATAAAGGGAATAAGCAAAAGACGGGCTCGCATGGGTCAACTCTTTTCTAGCAGGAAAAACCTCTGCCCTACAAGCGTTTTTCACGTGTCTGAATGTTTAATTATTGGTCATGTCACGTTCTTTTTTTAAAGAAAAAAAATGGAGTGGGACCGGGTGGTTCCGAAGACGCGTGCGGAAGCCCGCAAGGCAGAGTAAAATGGCTTCCTGGGAGACGGGATGAATGAAGTGGGCAAGGGATTGGGGATTCCAACCCCGCCGTATTTCTTCATTCCATCAGGTCCGGATTCTTTTGATGAATATCCCCGGAAGATTACCTTTTAGTAAATTCCCTTCAACTTTTCCGGATGATCGCTCAACTGGGAGCGTAGCCGGTTTCTGTCCAGCTTTCCCATGACCGTGAGGGGGATGGGCGTTTCCATGACGGCGCGGATGCGCTGGGGGCCTGGGGCCGACGCATTCCACTCGCGGCAGGCCTGCTCCAGAGGGGCAGCGGAAGGGCCGCAGGCGACCAGTTCCATTCCGGCGCGCGGATGTGGAACTGCCTCCACGACAGCCTCCGGGACGCTGCGGCGCAAAACGTCCTGAACGGCATCCGGATCCACCAGTTCCCCCAGGACTTTGACAAGTCTGTCCGCCCGGCGCAGAAAGGTCAGCAAACGCCCTTCCAGGCGCACCAGGTCGCGGGTGCTCCACCACTCCTGCGGAGCGACTCTTTCCAGAAGGAACCCTCCATGAGCCTGCGTCAGCAGACGGCCGAACAATTTGCCTTTCCCCTGGAAGCGCAGGAGGCCGCCTTTGTCCGTCTGAGCTTCCCAATGGGGCAGAAGGGAAAGGCGGTCCGTATGGAAGGAATCTCCGGGAAGGGCCGTGGCTAATTGGGAGCCGGCTTCCGTCATGCCGTAGCTCTGCACTACGGGCCAGCCAAGGGTGCGTGCTTTCCGTCCCGTCTCCGTGTCCAGCGCGCCGCCGCCTACGATAATGCACCCGGCGGTGGAAGGCGCGCGGAGGCCGAGGCTGACCAGATCCACTACCTGCGTGGGGACCAGGGAGGACCATCTGGCTCCGGAACTTTTCATCAGGTCGGCATAAGCCTGCGGGCACCACTTTCCGCGGAGCGTATGGACGGCGGTTCCGGCCAAGGCCGCGCGCAGGTAAATCATGGCGCCCCCCACATGCCATACAGGCAGCGGGCAGCACCAGTCCCCGCTTTCCGCATGTAAATGTTCCAATGCCCCGCGCGCACATATGTCCAGGGCGCGGCGGGTAAACAAAATGGCTTTGGGCGGAGAACCGGAAGAGCCGGAGGTGGCGAAGGCTGTGATTCCGTCCATGCCCCGGAGGGAAAGAAAGGCGACGGCCTCTTCCGCCCAGCCCCTCAAATGGGGCGGGGCCATCACGCAGGGGCCGTTGCTGCGGTCCCAAGGCAGGGGTGTTCCGGTGGCGGGCATGGCGGCGGCAGTTTACCGGAGGGCTTTTCTGCGCAGGGTGTGCCAGCGTTCCTCCATGCGGGGCTTCAAATGATGCTCAATCCATGCATAGGCTGCTTCCAGGCCGCCCGCTTTGAAAGTGCGGCCTATCTCCGCTTCCACGCCTGTGGCGTTGCCGGTGCGGCGCAGAAAATCATTGCTGGTGAATTCTACGAAAAGCTTGCCGTTGATCGCTCCTTCCTCCGCCAGAATCCATTCCCTGACGTACAACGCCAAAATGGCGTCCCCTACCCATGCCTCTGCGCGGAGGCGTTCTTCTGTAGCCTTATCCATATGATGGTTCATGAAAATCTGGCAATGGCGGTTTTCCTTCCCAGAGGATCCCTGATGGGAGGCGGAGGCACGCCGGGGGCCTTGTCTCCGGAGGGGGAAGTCGGTTGGCGGTTTTCCCGCGGGAGCTCCGGCAGGTTGTCTGCGGGGGAGGCGGGAGCTCCCGGCATTGGCGGATTTTCCTTGTTGCCCTGTGGCGCAGGCGCGGCTCCCGGAACCAGCGGCACGTCCAGCACTCTGTCCTGGGCCGCGCGGCGGTTGGCGGCGTCCTTGGCTTCCAGAGACTTGCGGAGTACCGTTTCCGATTCCGAATTCCAGTACCCGGAATCCAGTTCAATATAAATATTGGAGTAAGGCAGGGATGTCTTGGTTTTAATGACCAGAACGTTGAATTGCCTGGCCGCGTCTTCGATCAGGGAATTGATCGTACGGCTCATCAGTTCAAAATGCTGGCGCCCAGGAAGCATTTTATTGATATTGTTGCGGTAGCGCTTAATGCCGGGAGCATAGTCCTCCGTAACGCTACGCAGCTCCGAGCTGATCATGATGCGGGGCACCACGTGGGCTTCCTCTTCCAGCATATTCAGCACATCCAGGAGTACTTCGTCCGACGTCTTGTCGGAAACCATGGTTCTGATGCCGGTTCCCGTGTAGGCGGGAAAGGAGGATTCCGCGATGACAATCCAGTTCCTGGCCCCCACGATTGCCAGGTTTTTATATAACTGCTCCTTCCATTCCCGCTCTGCCGGGTTGGCGTCCTGGCAGCCGCTGAGCAGGCTGATGATGCATATGGGCAGGATGAGTCGGGTCATGGGTGGGACCCCGCCTTGCGGGGCTGGAAAATGGGCTAGAATTTATGGGACCGGGGTTCGCGGCAGGCGCTGGGGCAGCGGCCTTGTTCCGTAGCGAACGGCGCTCCCTGAGTGGGAGCCGCCTCCGTAAAGGCGACGCCCGGCAGTTCAGTAGGTACGCCTTGAACAGGGAAATCCTTTCGCAGAGGGAAGTAAGGATAACCTTCCCACATCAAAATGCGGCGCAAATCAGGATGACCTGAGAACTTGATGCCCATCAGGTCCCATGCTTCACGTTCGTGCCAGTTGGCGGACTGGAAAATTTCCGTGACGCTGGGCACTTCTTCGCCATCGTCCACCTTCGTCTTGAGGCTCAGGTTCGCTCCCGTTTCCGACTGTGTCAGCGTGTAGTTGACTTCAAAGCGGGGGCTTTCCCCCATATTGTCCACGGAAGAAAGGTTAACCAGCATATCAAACCCGGCGGAATCCCGCAGCCAGCGGACAACATCCGCCACGGCTTGGCGCGCGACGGTCAGCGTAATATCTCCGCGGAATTCGTAGCGGTTCGTGATGATGTCTTTCCCAAAGCGGTTTTGGGCGTTGTCTGCGGCGGTTTTAATCTGTGATTCTAGAGAAAGCATGGAGAAAAAATGATAAAAGTGAACGGAAGAAACGTTTGAAAAAACTTATTCAAGGGGCATTTCCGTGTTGACCGGGACGGGAGCGTTGGCTTCGCGAGGTTCTTCCTTCTTGAAGAAAGTGCGTGCGGGCTGCTGGGTATCCAGCTTCTTGCGCAGGGTGAGCAGGGCTTCCAGAATAGCCTCCGGACGGGGCGGGCAACCGGAAATGTAAACGTCCACGGGAAGAATCTTGTCCACGCCCTGGAGTACAGAATAGGAGCGGAACATGCCGCCGGTGGAAGCGCACGCGCCCATGGCGATGCACCACTTGGGTTCCGGCATCTGGTCCCAGATGCGGCGGACGGCCAAGGCCATTTTATAAGTGACGGTGCCGGCTACAATCATCACGTCCGCCTGGCGGGGGGAAAAACGTGTCACTTCCGAGCCGAAGCGGGAAAGGTCATACCGGGAACAGGCCACGGCCATGAACTCAATGGCGCAGCAGGAAAGACCCATCGGCATGGGCCAGAGGGAATTTTTACGAATCCAGTTGATGGCGGCGTCCAGGGTGGTATAGACAAAATTGCCTTCCGCATTGGAGTCCAGTACTCCCGTTTCGTAAATATTCGGTTCGTTCGTGGTGACCATGATAACAGATGATTCTTGCTGAAGCCAGATTAGCGAGATGCCTTCAACTCTCAAGCCTTAATTTGGTTCAGCCATGATTTTCTGCGGCCTGTTCCGGCCCTGTTTTCCGGCATTCCGGGAGGGGGGATGAATAAACCCGCACAGGGTTTCCCCCGTGCGGGTTTTTTATCCAACTATATTACCTATGAAACTCAGAACTCCCCATAATGGGCGGCGGTCTCTCTACCTCCCGCCGCCCGGTTTGTTGCTGATGCAGGTTAGAGTCCCGGACAGGAGCATCCGTTCAAAAAGAAGAAATTTGTATGACAAAAATCCGGGTATATATTTTAAAATGATTGATAATAAATAAATTATATAGCTATTCACTTTCGGGGAGATACGGGGTAGGGGCTTCATTTCTTTGTGCCGCCTGTGAGGAAAATGGCGGAGCGGAACGGACGGAGAGGCCGTTTACGTTTTTCCCGTTCCTGAAGGCGCGGATGGAGAGGTGCGCGATCAGCCAGAGGCCCAGAGTAATACAGGTTACAAGAGCTGGCTTGCTTTCCGTAATATCCCATAAAAATAGAGTAACCAGTTCTGCAGTCAGTAAAAAAGCCCCATGAAACGCCAGTACAGTGATTCTCCCTTATGCTTGGCGCGAGGAGAAAAATCAGCAAGAAGGGACGGGATATCCAGCAGAAAAACGAGATAATCGTGTTCCTGTAATCAACATTTTTCTTTCTCGAAGAAAGATGGGGCCGTCGCTGTCGGACGGGGGCCTGCTTAGGTTTCGTCCGGCATTTCCAAGTACGGTCTCCTGGATTACTGGGTGCCTTCCGGTTGCAGCCGCTGGCGTTCTTGAATGAGTACGTGGAAGTGTCCTCCGGCACCGTATTCATCCGTCAGAAAGGCATCCTGCGGCGTGTTTTCCGCATGGGGGAGCAGGTAGTCCCGCTGGGTCATGAAAGTGACCCGGTCCCCCAGACAGTTGCGGGATAGTTCCAGCAGGTCCGTAAAATTGACGTCACAGGTCAAATCCGTGAGGCCGGGGTTACGGTACAGTTCCTCCCCCGTCAGCACCTGGTGGCTTTTATATCCGCGCAGGGAACCCCGGGGGCGGCGATAGTACAGCCGCTCCATTTCATCCCCGTAGTCGATGACCGTCATGACGCCCATGTTCCAGAGGGGAAGCCAGCTCGTAAACCAGCGCGCGTAGGAGTCGTGAATTTCCACCCGCTGCCCCGGCTGGGAGCCGTATTCCAGCATATGGGAGAAAAGCGGCTGCTGCCGGACGGGGCGCAGTTCTTCCCGGACGGCTCCGTTTTTCACGACAAGCCCTACTTCTTTCCAGTCCTGTTCCGTGTATTCAAATACGCGCGCCGGGAAGGCATCCACCAGCTCGTTGGAGAAAATAAAGGCCTTGCCTCCGCAGTGTTTCAGCGCTTTTTCCATGGTGGAGTAAATTTTAGCGCGGCCTCCCAGCAGAAGGTGCTGGAATTCGCGCAGACGTGGGGAAGATTCCACAATCACGTAATCCGTATTCAGGCGGTTCCAGAATCCCAGCTGCTCCAGGATTTTAACGGCCAGGGCACCGGAGCCGGCGCCTATTTCCAGCAGAGGCAGCCGCCTGCCGCAGCGGGAGCAGGCTTCTTTCCAGTGCGCGACAATGGCTTTTGCGAGGATGGGGGAAAGCGTGGGGGTGGTGGAAAAATCCCCGCGTTGACCGATGTTTTCAATGGAAGAGGAGTAGTACCCTTCCTGCGGGTGGTGCAGGGCCAGCTGCATGAAAGCTTCCAGGGAGAGCCAGCCGCCAGCGGCCGCGATGTGGTCTGAAAGGCGTATCATGCGGGGAAGGCAGAGGTCAGGATTGGGATTGCTCCAGCATGCGCAGCAGCGGGGCTTCCGCCCTTCTGCGCAGGTCTTCCGGCAGTTCCACGGCGGGAGAAAGGTCCCGAAGGGCCAGGTACAGTTTTTCCAGCGTGTTCATTTTCATGTACGGGCAGGTGCTGCAGGAGCACTGCTCCGTGGGCGCGGGAATGAATTCTTTTCCCGGCACCAGCTTGCGGAGACGGTGCAGAATGCCGGATTCCGTCACAATGATGAAAGATTTGGCGGGGTTTTCCGTGCAATAGGGGATCATTTTTTCCGTGGAGCAGATATGGTCCGCCAGCAGGCGCACGGCTTCCGTGCATTCCGGATGGGCCACTACCGGCACACCGGGATGTTTTTCCTTCAGGGCAAGAATCTGGTCCCGCGTGAACTCCATGTGCACGTGGCAGACCCCGTTCCACAGTTCCAGGGGGCGGCCAAGCTGGCGGCTTACCCATGCACCCAGATTCTGGTCCGGGACGAACAGGATGGGGCGGTCCTCCGGAGCCTGGGAGACGATTTTTACGGCATTCCCGGAGGTGACGATTACGTCCGCCAGAGCCTTGACGCCGATGGAGCAGTTCACATACGCCACTACATAGTAATTCTTATGGGCGTTTTCCTTTAAGAAGGCTTCCAGTTCCCCGGCATCGCAGGAGGCTTCCAGGGAACAGCCGGCATCAGCATCCGGAAGGATGACGGTTTTGTCCGGATTAAGAATTTTGGCGGTTTCCGCCATGAAATGGACGCCGCAGAAGGCGATCACGTCGCAATCCGTATTCTGCGCCTTGTAGGCCAGCCCCAGGGAATCGCCCACGTAGTCGGCCATGTCCTGGATATCCCCGGTCTGGTAGCTGTGCGCCAGAATGATGGCGTTGCGTTCTTCTTTCAGGCGTAAGATTTCCTCTTTCAGGTCAAAGGGTGCCATGCGGGAAAAGATGGGGCGAAGCCCCCGGCAAGTCAAGCATCATGTCCCATGCAGGGCGCGCTTGTTGACGGGAAGGGGGAAATGTGGCACAGTCTGGCGCATCATACGATTATGTTTTCACTTTTAGCAGATAAACTGGATAACACGTTCCGGAGGCTGCGCGGCCTGGGCAAAATTTCCGAGAAAAATATTGCAGACGCCCTGCGCGATATCCGGCTGGCTTTGCTGGAGGCGGACGTGGAGTTTGGCGTGGCCCGGGAATTCATCGGCCGCGTGAAGGAACGGGCGATGGGGCAGGAAGTGCTCAAATCCATCAAGCCCGGAGAGCAAATCGTCAAAATTTTCCGTGATGAAATCGCCGCCCTGCTGGGCGGGGACGCCGTGGGGCTGGATCTGACGGACCCTGCCAGAATCATGGTGGTGGGGCTGAACGGCGCCGGCAAGACCACGACCAGCGCGAAGCTGGCCCTCCGCCTGAAGAACGAGGGGCGCCGCCCCCTGCTGGTGGCCTGCGACCTGGTGCGCCCCGCCGCCGTGGACCAGCTGGCGACGCTGGCGGAACAAATAGGAGTGCCCGTTTATAAGCCCGCACCAGGCAGCAGGGACGTGGTGGCCGTGGCGCGCGAGGCTCTGGAATGGGCCCGGACCCAGAACGGAACCGTCATGATTTTTGACACGGCGGGACGTCAGGAGGTGGATGAAGCCCTGATAGACGAGTTGCGCCAGCTGCACGCCTTCCTTTCGCCGAGGGAAACGCTCCTGGTGGCGGATGCCGCCACGGGACAGCAGGCCGTGAATGTGGCCCAGACCTTTGACCGTGCCGTGAACGTGACGGGCATCGTCCTGACCAAGCTGGACGGCGATGCCCGCGGGGGCGCGGCTCTTTCCATGCGTTCCGTAACGGGCAAGCCCATCAAATTTTCCGGTGAGGGGGAAAAGCTGGATCAGTTCGGCCCCTTCGTCCCCGGCCGCATGGCGGATCGCATTCTGGGCATGGGCGACATTGTCGGGCTGGTGGAGCATGCCGCCGCCCGCATTGACGAAGAGCAGGCTGCCAAATCCATGGACCGCATGATGTCCGGCCAATTTGATTTCAACGACTTTCTGGACCAGATGAAGATGATGCAGAACCTGGGACCGCTGGAAGGACTGCTGGGCCTGCTCCCCGGCTTCGGCAAAATCAAGAAACAGCTTCCGGAAGGCGCCCTGGACCCCAAGCGGATGAAGCACATGGAAGCCATTGTGCTCTCCATGACGGCAAAGGAAAGGAGCAATCCCAACCTGTTGAATCCGTCCCGCCGCCGCCGTATTGCCGCGGGCTGCGGCCGTCCTCTGATGGAGGTGAACAAGCTGATCAAGAATTTTTCCGAAATGCGCAAGATGATGTCCGGCAAGGGCAAAATGGGCGCCATGATGAAGCAGATGGCTTCCATGAAAGGGAAGGGGGGCAAGATTCCAGGCCTTCCCGGCATGGGCGGAGGTTTGGGCGGCCTGAAGGGCCTGGGTGGATTGGGGGGCGGCCTTGGCGGCCTTTTTGGCGGACGCAGGTGAATGTAAAAAAGGACGGAATCCGGCAGGCGCGGCTGAATATGGCCGCGCCTTTGCCTTCCGGGACACAGGGGTCTGAGGGAAAGCTCCTTCCATTGAAAGAAGAGACCAGGGTGGGCCGTACTTCCGGGATGATGAATAAGGGGTGTTGTTTCCGTCTGGCAGCATGGCTGGCCCTGTCCGGATTACCGGGCGCCGGCATGGCGGAAATGCTGCCGGCCGAGGAGGTGTTGCTCCCCGCGCCTTCCGCATGCAGGTCTGACCGGGCCGCCGTGGCGCATCTCCCGCTGCGGCTGGCGGTCTATGCGCCGGAAAAGGATGTTCCTGTAGTGGAAGCCCTCCTGAATGTGCTCAATGCCCAGGGCGTTTTGTCCGGCCTCTCCATAACCCGTGACAAAGCCTCTGCGGATGCCGTCTGTTCGGTTGAGGGAACCCCCTCGGGGACAGGAGAAGGATATGAGGCCCGCCTGGAGCGTGGCGGGGAAGGGAGGGGCATCCTGCATCTGAAAGCGGCGGCGCCCCAGGGCCTTTTCTACGCGTGGCAGAGCATGGTCCAGATTTTAAGCGCCAACCGGACCGGGGAGGGGTTTTCCGTACCCGTTTTTTCCCTCCGGGATGATCCCCGCTTTGAATGGCGGGGCCTGATGCTGGATGTTTCCCGCCACTTCTTTACCATGGCGGAAGTCAAGCGCATGGTTGACACCATGTCCCTGTTCAAGCTTAACCGCCTCCACCTGCACCTGACGGACGGTCCCGGCTGGCGCCTGGAAATTAAAAAATATCCATTGCTTACCTCCATGAGTGCCTGGCGCGTTCCGCTCACTGACGGAGAATGGAACTGGAAGGAAGTGAAACTTGCCATCCAGGAGCATGACCCGGAAGCTACCTACGGCGGTTTTTACACCCAGGAGCAGATGAAGGAGATTATTGCCTATGCGCGCAGCCGCCAGGTTACCGTTGTTCCGGAAATAGACCTTCCCGGCCATTCCTATGCGGCCATGCATGCCTACGGGGATTTGATTTGCGACGGCGTGGATTTTCCCGTGGAGGGGAAAAAAGGACGGGATGCCGTCTGCATGGGGCGCCCGGAAACGCTCCGCTTCGTGAAAGACGTGGTGGATGAACTCAAGGCCGTTTTTCCGCCCGGCTCCCCCATCCATTTGGGCCATGACGAGGTGTCTGCCGAGGCATGGAAAAAATGCCGGTATTGCCAGAACCGTTTAAAGAACCTGAGGGAGAAGGACCTCAAGGCCCTGGGCCGGGATTTCCTGCAGCAGATTGCGGACTACGTGCGGAAAGACGGCTATGACGCCATCGTCTGGGATGAAGCCGGGGAACTGGAGGCGGACAAACACATCCTCGTTATGGCGTGGCGCGGCAACGGCTTTGCCGCAGCGGCAGCCAGGAAAGGGCATCCCGTCATTCTGGCGCCGTGTTCCCACTTCTATTTTGACTATTACCAGTCTGCCGCATCCACGGAGCCGAAAGCCGTCGGGGGCCTTATTCCGCTCAAGCAGGTGTACGGCTATGAATTGCCGGAACTCTCCCCGGAGGAAGCCGCCAGGGTGCGCGGCCTCCAGGCTAACATCTGGACGGAATACCTGTACAATATGGGTCTGGTGGAATACATGGCATGGCCGCGCGCCCTGGCCCTGTCCGAACGCGCCTGGAGCGACTGCGACCCCCGGGACTACAAATCCTTCCGCAGCCGTGCCTCCAGGGCCCTGAAAATCCTGGAAAAGCTGGCCGTGAAATACCGCCCCATGGATGAAGAAGACTAGGAATTCCCGCCTTGGCTCTTTCTGCCCGGCAGGAGAGCCCCAGCCCGGGATTTTCACCCGCAGGTTTTATTGACAGCTGATGCCGGGCCATGATAAAAACGATTCTGCCTGTTACTTGATATGAAGAAACACCGTTTTTTATTCCCGGCTTCCCTGATGGCTCTCGTGCTGCTTGGCTGCATGGCGGTAGTGTCTTGTTCCAATAATTTCAAACATGTTCCCCAAACAGGATTTATCACTCATCAGGTAAAAAATAAGGATTCCCATATTCCCTTTGACGCGTACTGGAATGCCGATGATAAAAAAATCTGGAATGACCGGGTGAACGGCGTGAATGGGAAAAAAGTCCTGATGGCCGTCGTTCCGGTGGATACAGTGCACATGGATGTGAGGCCGGATACTGCGGAAGGGTTTGATGCCCTGCGCAGCCTGGCGGAATACTTCCAGAAGAGCGTTGCAACCAGCATGGAAAAGGAGGTTGCCGAAAATCCGCATTTTGAAATGGTGCCTCCGGGAACCAGGGGGGCTTATACGCTGGAACTCGCCATCATTTCCATCACTCCCACAAATGCCAGGGCCGGCATCTTTGTCACGGCGCTGAGCGGCATCAAGGGGGGAGGGCTGGTCAAGCGGTTCATCAAGAAAGGGCACATTGCCATGGCGGGACGCCTGAGGGATGAGTCCGGCCGCATCGTCTCCGAATTTGCGGATTATGAGGAAGACCACAGCTCCCTGCTGGGCGTGGACACCAAGGATTTTAAAAAATACGCCCATCATCAGCGCACTATTGACGAATGGGCCCGGGAAATTACGGATGTGTATTCTTCCACCTACGGGCACTGGACGCAGAAGCGCATGATCTGCCTGAATCCCTTTTAAGGGATGAACACCGGGGTGGCTGCATTGCGGCCGTGCCTTCCGCGGGGCCGGGAATCTTTGCGGAGCGTTCCGCCCGGCGGGAAGCGCGCTGTTTCAGTTATTCCCCATATTCCGCCCAGGAGCTGCTGGTTTCCCACACGCGCACGCGTTCCAGCTCAACACAGGCCCGCACGGGATATTCGCCGGGGGTCTCCCTGGCTTTTTCCAGCGCGTGCCGGGCAGCATTGAAAATGACGCGTGCCATCACCTCGCTGGTGGGGTCTTCCCGGTCGAACGGAATGATGCGCTCCCCGTATGCGGCCACGAAGGCGGCGTAATTGGGGTCCTCCGTATTCACGCACAGGGAGTGGTCAAACTGCTGGAGGAAATCCCCCATCATTTGCTTGACGGCCTTGAAATCCAACACCATGTCATTGGCATCCAGCGTTTCCGCCCGGAACACCATTTCCACGGAGCGCGTATGGCCATGCGGGAATTTGCAATTGCCGGGATGTTTGGACAGGAGATGCCCGCTTTCCAGTTCGATGGATTTGCAAATTCGGTAGACCATGAAGACAGGATAACGTGGGCGCGGGTGCGGGGCAATCCCAATCAGAGTCTGTCTGGTTCCTCTCCTGCCGCGTGCGGAGGGACGGGGCTTCGCTGCTCCGGATGCTCCGTTGGCGGCTTTCCCTTGCGCACGGCCCCTGTTTCTGGCAAACTTTAAAAAACCATATTTTTACCCTATGGCTTATCTTTCATGGTCTTTCCTGAAAATGGGGGAGAAGGCGGAGCGCAGGACAGCCTTTCTTTTCCTGCTCATGGCAGGCGTGCCTGTCCTTGTTGTCGCTTTCTTCGCTTTCGTAGCGGGAATGGCCGCTATTTTATATGCAGGCCCCGTCCTGGCGCTGATGCTTCTTCCCTTCTATTTGCCCTGCGCTCTGCGGAAGGAAAAGACGCGGAACGCCTGCTCCCGTAATATCCTGTTTAGCAGGGAACCGCTGACGGTTTCTTTCAGGATGATAGTGAAGAACTGGGTATATGTCATTTACGCCGTGTTTCCGGCGTTGCCGTTCCTTTTCCCCGGCGGGAACATGCCCCTGGACGGGCAGGGGAACGGGCGGAACCTGACAGCATTTTTTCTGATGTGGATATCCCTGTACTCCGTCTTTGCGGTACTGGCGGTCTTTCTTGGAAAGGCGCCGTATTTGAAGCCGGGCGGAGTGATGCTGGCTGCCGGCGCCAATCTGGCGCTGATGCTGGTTTATTACCTGTTTGCGTGAAGGGGAGCATGAGGCATTCCGGAAGTTTCCTCCCGGATATTCGTGCCGTCTGTACTGGGAGGGCTGAACCCGGGACATAAAAAAGCCGGAGCCCCGAAAGACTCCGGCAGTGAATCATCTTTTTCCCGGTTCAGGCTTAATGCCCGCAACCGGCGCAGGCCCATCCTTCGCGGATTTTCGCGAAGAAATCGTTGCCCTTGTCATCTACCAGAATGAAGGCGGGGAAATCTTCCACTTCAATTTTCCAGATGGCTTCCATGCCCAGTTCCGGGTATTCCAGCAGTTCCACTTTTTTGATGTTGTTCTTGGCCAGAATGGCGGCCGGGCCGCCGATGGAGCCCAGGTAAAAGCCGCCGTGCTTCCGGCAGGCATCCGTTACCTGCTGGCTGCGGTTGCCCTTGGCAATCATGATCATGGAGCCTCCGTTTTCCTGGAACAGGTCTACGTAGGAATCCATGCGGCCTGCGGTCGTGGGGCCGAAGGAACCGGAGGGGTAGCCTTCAGGAGTTTTGGCCGGGCCGGCGTAGTACACGGGGTGATCCTTCATATACTGAGGCAGCCCTTCGCCCTTTTCCAGGCGTTCCTTCAGCTTGGCGTGGGCGATGTCGCGCGCCACAATGATGGTGCCGTTCAGGCTCAGGCGCGTGGTGACGGGGTACTTGCCCAGTTCTTCCAGAACTTCCTTCATCGGGCGGTTCAGGTCAATGGAGACAGCTTCGCTGGAGGTCATGCGCAGGGCTTCCGGAATATACTGGCCGGGGTTGGTTTCCAGCTGTTCAATAAAGATGCCCTCCGGCGTGATCTTGGCTTTCGCGTTGCGGTCCGCAGAGCAGGAGACTCCCAGGCCCACCGGGCAGGAGGCACCGTGGCGGGGCAGCCGGATAACGCGCACGTCCAGAGCGTACCACTTGCCGCCGAACTGGGCACCCAGGCCCAGTTTGCACGCTTCTTCATGCAGTTCCTTTTCCAGTTCCAGGTCACGGAAGGCGCGGCCGTGTTCGTTCCCCGTAGTCGGCAGATTGTCGTAGTACTTCGTGGAAGCCATCTTCACGGTCTTCAGGCATTTTTCCGCAGAAGTTCCGCCAATGACGAAAGCGATGTGATAGGGAGGGCAGGCCGCCGTGCCCAGAGTACTCATCTTTTCCACCAGGAACTTTTTCAGCGTGGCCGGGTTGAGCAGGGCCTTCGTTTCCTGGTAAAGGTAAGTTTTGTTGGCGGAGCCGCCGCCCTTGGCGACGAACAGGAAGGAGTATTTCATGCCCTCCACCGCTTCCAGGTCAATTTGGGCGGGAAGGTTGGTGCCGGTGTTTTTCTCCGTGTACATATCCAGCGCCACCGTCTGGGAATAGCGCAGGTTGTTCTGGGTATAGGCGTCGTAAACGCCGTGGGAAAGCTGTTCGCAGTCGTCACAGCCGGTCCATACCTGCTGGCCCTTCTTGCCTACGATGGTGGCGGTGCCCGTGTCCTGGCAGAAGGGCAGGATGCCGGCGGACGCCACTTCCGCGTTGCGGAGCATCGTCAGGGCCACGCTTTTATCATTGTCGCTGGCTTCCGGATCGTCCAGAATGGCGGCCACCTGCTTCAGGTGGGCGGGGCGCAGGAAAAAGGCCACGTCATGGAAGGCTTCCGCAGCCAGCAGGCGCAGCCCCTCCGGTTCCACTTTCAGCATGGGATGTCCTTCAAAGTCACCTACGCTCACATAGTCTGACGTGATGAGACGGTATTGGGTGTCGTCCTTTTCCATGGGAAAAGGATCCTGATAATGAAAATCCGGTGTTGCCATAACGGGAGCCAATATAGCGAAGCTCCGAATCCGGTTCGAGCAAAAAAATCAGGGATGCCCCCATGCGGAGCCCATGCCCGAAAAGGTTCCGGATACTTGACTTTGACACCCGCCTGCATTACTTTTTCCCCGCTTAAGTGTATAACTCCCCAAACCAGCCTCCGATTCTTGACACGCTTACCCCCCCCCCCCCCCCCCCCCATCAAAACGTGTCTTATGGATTGACGTATCAAGGGTTATTGCAGCCCTTCTGATCATGTACGTCCACCTGTCCTCCCCCTTTCTCCAGGCGGTGAGCCTCCATCTCTTTTACCTGGGGAGGGTTCCGTTTTTCCTGGTGCTGGCAGGGTACTTCCTGGGCAGGAACATCACCTGGAACAAGGCTTTTAACCGGGCTTTCTGGCTGTTTATTCCGTTCATGTTCTGGAATGTACTGTACGTGTTCCTTGTCCTGCCTCATGACGGCGCTTCCTTCCGCCTTGAGAATTTAATTGGTATCCGGGACGTCTTTCTTCCGGGCATGAACCTTTTCTCCGCGGATGATTCCCATGCCGTTCCCCCCATCGGCCCTTCCTGGTTCCTGAGGGACATTATCATCCTCACGTTGCTGACGCCTCTTCTGGTCCGCGTCAAAATCCTGCTGTTTCCTGCGGTGCTCCTCTTTTTCTGTTTCTTCAACACGGCCCCGGACCACACGGAGACGATTTCCATTGGAACCTGTGCTTTTTACCTGCTGGGCGTTGCGCTCAGTTCCCGGCGGATTGACGACATTCATCTGTTGATGAATAAAAAATTCGGCATTTTTTTCTGGGTAAGCATTTTTATGCCCGTTGTACTGATAGCGCTGTATTCCGCCGGAGTGATCCCCCTGTGGAAAGAGACGGCCATTGGCATGCTTCTGGGTGTCATGATGATCATGTACGCAGGCATCTGGATGGAAAAGCACCTGCCCGGCCTGTCTGCGAAAATAGCTTTGCTGGCTCCCGCCTGCTTTCTGACGTTCATGCTGCACTGGCCCATTTACGGTTTCCTGCCTCCCGCCATGAAATCCAGCCTGTTCGCCTTCTTCACGCCGTTGCTGGTGTTTGCGGCCATCGTCCTGTTTTATTTTGCCCTGAAACGTTTTGCCCCGTTCCTTCTGCCGTATCTGGCCCATGTGAAAAATACCGGCCGGCGGCAAGCGCAGCATGGCGCGTGCGACGAAACGATTCCTTTAATCAGGGGCCTTTCAGGGATGAGCCAATCATCAGAAAGGGACGCCGGGAACCCCATGCCCGGAACACGGGAGAGCTTTTAAAGAACCACGGGCAAACGGGTTCCAGAAAGCAGCGGATTGCCAGGTGAAAGGACTCCCGGTACATCCGTTGCTCTTCTTCCGGCTCAGGAAGGTAAATGAAAGAATTTGGCTGGATTCCAACCGGGGTTCGTGTTCCTCTGGAAAACAACCGCCGCCACCTGTCCGCCGGGTTTGTTTCCATAAAAGCACACGCCTTTTCCATACCCCCCGGGCAGCAACCGGCAGACAGGGGGGGACATCAGCGGGATGCCATGCCCTCCAGGATTTATTGCCGCGGCTTGCGGCGGGTAGAAGAGGGCGGAGATGATGAAGGGCCGGAACGTCTGGGCGCTCCGTATTCCTCCGGTACTTCCGCCGCCAGGGATACATCTCCCGGAAGGCTGCCTTCGTCGTCGTAATAATTTTTCATCCTCTTCTGGGCATCCTTGATCAGGGTGGCTTCCGCCCATTCCTCCACCGTCATGTTGTCCCTTCTGGCGGCTTCTTCGATGAGTTTGTAATCCTCGGAACTCAGCATGACGACAAAGGGCTTCCAATTGGCTCTTGCCGCCTCCTTCAGTTTTTTCTCCCTTTCCGTTTTTTCCATCATGAGCCGGATGAGAGCTTCCTTGTCTTTGGGGATGGCCACCTTGGCAAGCCAGTTGCGGACCGTGTTGGGAGACACGTAGCATTCCGCCGCAAAATCATTGCGGGAAATGTTCTGCTGTTTCAGCCAGGCCTTGATCTGCACTTTGAGTTCGTCCTGATTCTCACTCATGCACCCTTTGTAACGAAAATGGTGCTATTTTTCAACCTTTTTTGCATAAAGTCATTTTAATGGTATATTTTTGTTGACTGAAATACCGTTTCAGGTGCATTGTGGGGGCACAAGAGGGCTGTTAAGGCCGTTATTGCACCAAAAGAAGGATTTTTATGAAGACGGAAAATAAAAAAAAGAGTCAGAAAAAAATTCAAATCAAGGGGAAAATGCCGTTATCGGTCCATTTTTTCCGGGATGCGGAAGCGGACGCGCTGAACATGGAACGCTGCCAGCTGGATAAAGCCACCCTGATTGCCTGTGCCGTCAAACGCCTCCGGGAAGATTTGGGGAACGTTCCCGATTCCGGCAAAAAACCTTCCGCATGACTCAGGAGATTTACTGGGAACTTCTGGCCTGGCTGTTCCGTTCCTTTCTGGCGGTGACTACGTTCGCCTTTGTCGTGGCCGGGTACCAGGCCCTGCGCAGCCGCCCGCGCAGGGGCCGCAGCCGTAAAAAATAGGAGGGCAGGGGGGGCCGGTTTACCGTCCGTCACGGAATGCCGTCCCGCTTTTTAAGGGAAATGTTTTTGACCTTATGGGGCATTGAAGAATTCCGGGGTTGTGCTCCTTCATATTTGGGCGGTCCGTCATAAAAAGCAGGCGGAAATCTGCCGGAGAAAGTGGACGGCTGCCTTTCTCCGGTAGAAGGGCATTGCAGGAAGAATGGAAAAATTCCGGAAAAGGTTTCCACTTTTCCGGCAGCGCAGATTCTCTAAACGGCTGTCATCTTCCCAGGGGCCGGCCGGATGGAAATCCGTATTGCCAGAAACGGGGAATGGCGGTAACATTCCGCCGCTATGAGTATTGAGAGTTTCGCAAATCAGCATGTGCTGGAGTTGGTGGCTTATCAGCCGGGCAAGCCGATTGAGGAGACGGCACGGGAACTGGGCCTGAATCCCCATGATATTGTGAAACTGGCGTCTAATGAAAATCCTCTGGGGCCGTCCCCGAAGGCGGTGGAGGCGATTGCCCGTGCGGCTGCCGGCGTGAATATTTACCCGGACGGAGCGGCTTTCCGCCTGCGTTCCGCTATTGCGGAGTTCTGCGGCGTGGAGTTCGGCCAGACGGTAGTGGGCACGGGCAGCAGCGAAGTGATTGAACTGATCTGCCATGCCCTGCTGAATCCCCGTGCGGAGGTGGTGGCCGCCAAACACGCCTTTTCCATGTACCCTATCATGTCCAAGCTGTTTGGCGCCGCGTACGTGGAGGTGCCCAACAAGGAGGACTGGACGCATGACCTGGACGGCTTCCTGGCCGCTATTACGGAGAATACGCGCGTCGTGTTCATTACGAATCCCACCAATCCCGTAGGCACCGTAGTGGGACAGCAGGAAATAGACGATTTCATGGCGAAGGTCCCGGAACATGTGCTGGTGGTTTTTGACGAGGCGTACCGGGAGTTTTCCGACAATCCTCCGGATACCCTCAAATTTGTGCGGGAAGGCCGCAACGTGGTTGTTCTGCGCACCTTCTCCAAGGCTTACGGCCTGGCGGGGCTGCGCGTGGGCTACGGCATTGCGCCGGAACCGGTTTGCAGCATGCTGCACAAGGCGCGTGCTCCGTTCAACCTGCATGTTCTGGCCCAGGAGGCCGCCCTGGCCGCCCTGGAGGACCGGGAGCATGTGCGCCGCACTGTGGAGAATAATAAGGAAGGCATGCGTTTTTATGAGCAGGCTTTCCGGGAAATGGGCCTGGAATGGATTCCCAGCCAGGGCAACTTTATCCTGGTGAAAGTGGGCCGGGGCAAGCAGGTGTTCCAGGATATGCTTACCAGGGGAGTCATCGTCCGCGCGCAGGACGGTTACGGCCTACCGGAATGGATACGCATCAGCATAGGCACTCCTGCGGAGAACGCCCGCTGCATTGAGGTATTGAAAGAGGTTCTTTAAACAGTTTTTCCGTTTTTCGTGTCTCACCCTGCATGATGATCTCCCCGGAACAGTATATTGACGGTCTGGAATGGCGTTACGCCTGCAAAAAATTTGATCCTGAAGCCCGTCTTGAACAGCCCACCTGGCATGCGCTGGCGGAAAGCCTGCGTCTCAGTCCCTCCTCCCTGGGGCTTCAGCTCTGGAAGTTTGTCGTCGTGACCAACAGGGAACTGAAGGCTCGCCTGCGGGAGGTTTCCTGGAACCAGTCCCAGGTGGAGGACTGTTCCCATTACGTGGTGCTGTGCTCCCGGCGCGACGCCACCAGGCGGGATGTGGACCGTTACCTGGCCCAGATTGAATTCACGCGCCGCCCCTCCGCTGAAAAACTGGCTTCCTCCGCCGATTTTTATACCAGCTACGTGGAGGCTCTGGCTCCGGAAAAAATGCATGCCTGGCTGGATTGCCAGGTGTACATTGCCGTGGGGTTCCTGCTCAGCGCCGCCGCCGCCCTGCGGGTGGATTCCTGCACGATCGGCGGCATGGACCGCGCCAAGTATGATGAAATCCTGGGCCTGGACGGTACGCCGTACCGCTCTGTGGTGGGAGTGGCTCTGGGCTACCGCGCCAAGGATGACGCTTATGCCCGCGAGGCCAAGGTGCGCTTTCCCGCCGGAGAGGTGATTGATATCCGCGCCTGATTTTATTTTTTTGTCCGGAACCGGCCGCCCTGATAGGGACGGCCGGTTCCCGTTTTCTGCCGTGGGGGGAGTTTTGCCGCCGTGCGGCATCTTTTTTATCCGCAGCCCGGGGCTCCACGTTTTTTATCTCGCCAACAACGGGTTCTTTGGGATAATAATTTACTGGAACAGGAGGGAAAGCCTCTCTTGGCCGGCGGTTTTCCTTCATGAAGCCCGGCGCGCGGCAATCCGTTTGGGCGGAATGTCCGTCCCGCCCGGTTGAGAGAGGGAGAATTCTTCCGCTTTTCTCCCTTTCTCTGCAAGAAAGGGACGGCGGGCGCGTAGTTTTTGGAGCAAACCAGACATTTCCTTTTCCTAAACAAGACTAAAACATGAAGAAAAACCTATTCCTGATGATTGCCGTTCTTGCCGCGTCTCCCGTGATGGGGCAGGACGCCAAGCAGATTGCGGATTCCCTTTCCATCCCTCCGGTGAAAGCCGGAGCGAAGCAACTGCCCATGCCGAGCGTTTCCGGAGCCCAGATTAAATTGCTGGGGGCCGACTATGAGCAGCTCGTCAACAGCAAAGGCAAGATAGCCCCTGTTATTTCAGATACCCCCGTCAACGTCAGCTTCAAGGTGACCAAGGACGGCAAGGAAGCCGTCAGCAAGGATTATGAAATCATGCTGCAGGCTCCTCAGGCCGCCCAGGGCAACCCCAAACCGCGGATCATCCCGGAAATCCTGCAATGGAAGGGGGGACAGGGAGAATATAAGCTGGGGAATACGGTCACCATAGCATGCCCGGACAAGGAGCTGGGCAAATTGTTTGCGGCGGATATGGAAGACGTGCTGGGGAAGAAGGTCAAGCTTGTCGCCCCCGGGGCGAAGGCGGATATTTCCCTTTCCCTGTTGAAGGGCGGCAATCTGGGCAGGGAAGGATACCGGCTCCAGATTGCCAGGGACGGCGTCCGCCTTGGAGCGGCGGCTCCCACCGGCCTGTTCTGGGGCACGCGCACCCTGCTGCAGATGCTCCGCCAGACGCCCGGCAGCGTGCCCTGCGGCACGGCCGTGGATTTTCCGCGCTACCAGCTCCGCGGGTTCATGCTTGATGTCGCGCGCACGCCTTACCCCCTCAGTTACCTGAAGGACGTGATCCGCACCATGGCCTGGTACAAGATGAATGACCTGCACCTGGTCATCAACAACAACTATATTTTCCACGAACACTATGTGGACAACGGCCATGATCCGTTCAAGGAAAGCTATGCGGCTTTCCGCCTGGAATCCAAAATGAAGGGAAAGGACGGAACGCCCCTGACAGCCAGGGATCTTTTTTATACCAAGAAGGAATTTGCCGACCTGGTCAGCTATGCCAGAAAGTACGGCGTCAATATTGTTCCGGAGTTCGACACGCCGGGGCATGCCCTTTCCTTTACGCGCCTGCGGCCTGATCTCATTTATAAAGGGCCCATGAATCATGAGAAGCGCCGCTGCGAGATGCTGGACGCCGCCAACCCGGAAACGATCGACCTGGTGAGCAAGGTTTTTGACGAATACATGCTGAAGGATCCCAAGTTGGGCCGTCCCGTGTTCGCGGACTGCGGCGTGGTGCATGTGGGGGCGGATGAATTTTATGGGGACAAGGAAGATTACCGCCACTTTGCAAACGCCGTGCTCAGCCATGCCCTCAAGCGCGGTTATACGCCCCGCATCTGGGGAAGCCTCAGCGCCAAGCCGGGCAAGACCCCGGTAGTCAGCAAAGGGGTCCAGATGAACCTTTGGAGCACCGGCTGGATGAAAGCATGGGAAGCCGTCAACCAGGGCTATGATGTGATCAATACGAACGATGGAGCCCTTTATATCGTTCCCTTTGCCGGCTACTACCGGATGGACAGAAACCATAAGGGGCTGTACAATAACTGGATTCCCAACCGCATCGGCAATGAAACGCTGCCTTCCGGGCATCCCCAGCTCCTTGGGGGCACCTTCGCCGTCTGGAATGATGAAACGGACATTATGCATACGGGGTACGCGCCTTATGACATTTGGGGGATCATTTCCGGTTCCATGGACGTGCTCAGCCAGAAACTGTGGGGAACCGCCAAGGCTCCGGATACGTTTGAACAGCATCGCGAGCTGGTTTCCTCCATCGGCAACGCTCCGCGCACCAATCCCCTGCACAAATGGAAAGACAGCCAGCCCTTTACGGTGGAACCTTCCTCCCTCCCCCAGAAGCTGGACAAACCTGCCCTGGGGCCGAATTACCGCCTGACCATGGAACTGGAATTGACTGCCGCTCCGGAAGGGAAGGAGCAGGTGTTGCTTGCTGCGCCTGAGGGCGAATTGCTTGCGGTCATGAAGGACGGCACCGTCGGATTCCGCCGTGACGATTCTCTGGAATTTTCCTTCGGCGCCAAGCTTCCCGTAGGCAAGAAGGTCAAGGTGGAAATTGTGGGAGAACCGGAGAAAACCAGCCTGTTGCTTGACGGGGAACCTGCCGGAACTGCCGTGCTGAAGAATTTTTCCGACAAGTCCAAGGATTTTTCGGACAAATTCAAGCATCGTCCCAAAGTTCACCGTTCCACATTCATTCTGCCTCTGAAGGAACTTGGCTCCTCCTTCCAGGGGAAGGTGTTCCATATGAACGTACAGCCGTTGTAATTCCCGGCATTTGGCCAGGCCGCCGCCTTTGACGGAGCGGCCTGCAGCCCGGCATCCCTGCCGCATGGGATGCCGGGTTTCTTTTTATGGAAGGGGGGGAGAGGAAAACTTCCGGAATGTTTCCCGATGTCTTCCCCCTTATTCCTGTTCCGGGAAAGAAAGAGGGTCACGGATGTTCCGGAACTTGTTTTCAGTCCCGCATGCCCCTGTATCTCATGGGGCGGTAACCGCTGTTTTCCAGCATGGAGCGGCTGAACACATGCTCCGAACATTTCCAGGCCGGCAGGGGGCCGGCTTCACTGCCCAGGAACCTGCTCTTTTCCGTACCCTCCCACTGAATGAACAGGAGCACATGGCGCCCCGGCACAATCAGGATGTCTCCCGTCCGGAGGTCTTCCCAGGAGGGAAGCCGCGTGCAGAGGGCGGGGAGTTCCCGTGTGGAAAAGGGCCTGTCCAGCCGCCAGCAGCGGGAGACGAAGCCGGAGCAGTCCACTCCGGCGGCAAAGCGGCTGACGGCGGCGTCTCCCGCGGCCTGCTTTTCCGGGGTGCCCATGTCTCCGGCCGCGGCGGGAAGCCCTCCGTTGGCGGCATCCGCCTTCAGGCGTTCGGAAAACTGCCGCGGGGTGTCGAAGCCGCCCCATTTGTACGGCATGCCGATGGAACGCATGCCCGGCTTCCACCATGCTCCGGCATCATATCCGGCTGCGGAGGCGTCCGGCGTGTCTGTCCGGATGCCGTCCCCGTCCGTTCCGTGGCGGACATTCCGGAGAGAGCCCCTCCAAATCATGGAGGTATAGGCCCGGCTGGCTGCCAGGGTTTCACGACGGGTGACGGAAGAAGCGGGAGGCGGGATTTCCGGTATTCCCGGGGCGCAGGCTCCCAGACAGGCGGAGAAGACGAGCAGCGTCAGGGCATTGGTCATGCCCGGCAGTATGGCTTCCGGCCTGCGTGGAGGCAAGGATGATTGCTGGAGAACGTTTTTTATTCAGGGGACGGACGGTCTGGAAGCTTGACTACGGGGCGGAATATGTAAAAAAGGTCTCATCAAGGCGGAATGAAACGGAAAAGGTTTCCGTTCTCCTTCATCCGCTTTCCATCTCTTTATTTTTATGGACGAAGAACAACAAATCATCCAGGAACCGGTTCAGGAGCCCGCACCTGAGAAACAATCGGATAAAACGCAGGCTATCCTGACGGCGGTTTCTCCGCTGGTGTCCGTCTTTTTCGGAGGCTCCGCCGGCGTGAACATTATTCCGCCCCTGATCTGCTGGCTGGTCTGGAAGGATGCCAACCCTCTGGTGGACAAAGTAGGAAAGAATATTCTGAATGCCCAGATTTCCTGGGCGATTTATACGGTTGCGGCCTGTCTTTCATGTTTGATCCTGATCGGGTTCGTGCTCGCCCCCGTGGTGGTCATCGCCTGGATCGTTTTCTCCATTATCGCTGCCGTCAAGGCGGCGAACGGGAATTACGATTATGTGGCTCCCTTCACGATTAAATTCCTGAAATAACGTTTTTCCGTTTTTCAGCAGATCAACAGATGAAAAAACCGCCGGCGCGGAATGCCGGCGGTTTTTTGATGAGGGCTTTCCATTTGCCGGAGGGGTTCAGATGGGCATGTCCTTTTCACTGCCGCCGTACATGAACGTATGGAGCAGGCGGGTAACCTGATTCTGTTCCGCGTCCAGCTGGGCGGAGGGACGCAGCGCGGCGTACGCCAGTCCGTCATGCCCCGTGAACTCCCTCATATGGAACCCCTGGAAGCTGGTCATGGGTTCACTGTCATGAAAGAGCTTGCCCCTCCGGAGCAGTTCGTCAAAGACATGTTCCGCTTCCCGCGTGCGCGTCAGAGCGTTTTCCGGGTGGGGGATGCGGATTACCAGCGCTCCGCCGTCCCCGCGGAAGTTGATGCCCGCTCCGGCCATGACGTCCGCGGAAGGCTGGCTGGTGACGCTGCCCAGCAGCAGCACGCCGTCGTCTATCAGATGGATGCGGCTGGCGCGGGCTTCCTCCTTTACGTGCAGAACGCCTCCGTAAATGCGGGTGGATGCATTGCCGGAGAGTTTTCTGATACGCATCAGGCCGTGCCTGATCACGAGTTCCGAGCCCTCCGCCGGCAGATCCACTTCCGAGGCGAAGAGCCAGCCGTCCGTCATGGCGATTCTGCCTTCATGCTCCCTGGCGCCCTGAATGCGCCCCTGGCCCATCAGAAGGCGGCCGCCGTTGATTTCCAGGCTGCCGTTGGCTTTGTCCCCCAGGAAAACGGTCATATGGTCCGGCAGATTGCCCAGGAGCGTCATGGCACCTCCGTTCCTGATGACGAGGTGGGCGGTGCGGTGCCCGTGGTCCGGCTGGTTGGGGCCGCCCACGTAAACAGGAGCGTTGATGATGTAAAGATTTCCGCCGGAATCAACGGTAAGGGAATCCTGAATGTCCGTCTGGCCCTGCACTACATCATTGCTGATGGTGACCGGGCACATGTAGGAGACACGGTTCATGGATGAGGCTGAAAGCGGCATCATCCCTGTTAGAATGAATGGGTTGATATTGCTCATGGCTCTGGTTACATAGTTGGTTTGACGTTTGAGGCGCGATGGATGCGCTCCAATGATATTAGACCATCCGTCCGGGGAAAGTGTTCGCGTCAATTTCCCTTATTTTTCCCGAAAGGGGCACTGTTCATTCCCACTCCACACGGGTCAGCTCCAGTTCCCGCCCGCGCAGGATGGCCAGGGCCGGTTCTCCGCAGCCGGGGCAGATGTAGCCGTGTTCCGTAAAGGAAAAATCCGCCCGGCATGCGTCACAGCGGCACACGGCCTCCACCCAGGCGACGTCCAGGGCTGCATCCTGCGCCGCATACGAGTCTTTCAGGGCCAGGAAGGCGGATTGAAGGGCTTCCGGCACCACGCCGCTCAGGCTGCCGATGGTCATGTGCACGCGCCTCAGCCTGTTTCCTCCGCGTTTTTCCATAAGCCGCCGGGCCATGTCCAGCGCGCCTTCCATGATGCCTACTTCATGCATGGGCGTTTTTCCGGGCCTGATGTTCCGCCAGGGCGCGGGCGATGAGGGCCTCCGCCGTGTCCAGCGCCTTCGGCAAGGCTTCCTGCACCTCCGCGGACATGGGGCGGCAGAAATCCGTATGCAGGGCCTCCACTCCCACCAGCGTGATGGCGCGCGGCAGGGTGCCGCACAGCTGGGCCGCCCCCAGCACTTCCTTCATGCCTATCTGGTGGGGAGACATAACGCGGGAAAAGTGGCGCGGCAGTTCTTCCCGGCTGCGCGTGACGACGGTTCCCGGCAGGGCCCCCGTCCTGACGGCGTCCAGCAGGATGAGCGTGTCCGCATCTTCCAGCAGGGGAAGCAGGGTCATGCCCTGCGTTCCCCCTTCCTCCACGTGGACCAGCGGGCCGTAGTCCCGTTCCTGGAGGCGGTGGGCCAGCTCCACGCCTGCGCCGTCGTCCCCCATAAGCGGGTTTCCGATGCCCAGCACGAGCACGGGATAGGCATTTCCCTTCACGGGGCAGCCCCGCAGTTCTTCCGTGTATGGCTCCAATTTCATGTCAAGGGGAGGGCAGAGAGGTTATTCATCCCGGAATTTGACGCCCTTGCGCAGCCATCGTCCGCCGCTGAACATGGAGGAGATGGTGCCGTCCCGGTCCACGTTCCCGGAAAGGATGGAAAGGTACACGTGGATCATGGCGAAGATGATGAAGCACCACATGCCGATCAGATGCACCAGGCGCACGTACGGAATGCCTATCAGGTCGTTCAGCGGCATGAACCAACGGTAGAACCAGTGGCGCGGCTCATACAGGGCATACAGGGCCAGCCCGGTCACCACCATGGTGGTGAACAGGACGTACACGCCCGTGTATGTCCACTGCTGCAGGGGATTGTGGCCGATGTAGCGGGGGCCGTCATAACTGCGGGCGAACAGGTAGTCCACCGCTGTGGCGTACAAATCCTTCCACTCCTGTCTGGAAACGGGGAACAGGGCCCGGAAACTCTGGTATTTGTTGGAGGCCATGAAGAAGCAGGAAAAACGCAGCATCATCACCACCACCAGGATCCACCCCAGCGCGTAATGCACGAAGCGGAGCGTTCCGAATTGGAAAGCCCCGTGCAGATCCCCCATTTTCAGGAACCACCCTTCCGCGATGCAGATGCCTGTGGCGGACAGGCCGATGATGCAGAGCACCCACGTCCAGTGCAGCACGCGCAGAGGCCAGTCCCAGACGTGGAAATAGCGGAAATTGGCCTTGGCCATGGAGAGGCGGCGCACGTCCCTCATGGCGTGCATGGGCACGACGCCCAACAGGCGCCACGGCGCGCCGGACCGGTGGACGGCCACGGCCACGGGTTCAAAGCCGGAGGGGGAATGCTCTTCAAAGGCCTTGTTCATGCGCTCCTTTTCCAGGGAGCTGACTTCGCACAGTTTTTCCAGCGCCTTCAGATTGCCGCGGGCTACCATGAAAGGGGAGGCGTCCGTCTTGTCTGCGGCTTTCAGAACAGCCGTGCTGTACGGCCTTTCCCGGGAGGGAGCCTCCCAGGAGTTTTCCCGCTGGGCGTAAGGGAGGGTTATGCCGCGTTCACGCGCGGCATGGAGCAGGGCCAGGTCTCCCGCGTCCCTGCTGCCGTTGGGGGAGGCGCACACGGCCAGAGCCAGGATTTCTTCCGGAGCATACACCGGACTGGCCGGAATGGCATCCTCCACCGCCAGGGTGAGGTCGTTATCGATAAGAGTCGTTTTCACGGGTCCTGTCTGGTCAGAATGGCCTCCCCTTCTTCGTCAAACAAATGGACGGCGCAGGATTGGCACGGGTCATAGCTGTGAATGGTGCGCAGGGGCTCCACCGGGCGGGAGGGGTCCACCAGCGGGTGTTTTCCGGTATGGGCCAGGGAATATTCATATGGCCCCATCTGCCCCGCCGCGTCCCGTCCGGAACTGTTCCATGTACTGGGGACTACGGCCTGGTAATTCACCGTCTGGCCGTTTTCAATCCGCACCCAGTGGCTCAGGCTGCCGCGGGGCGCTTCCACCCAGCCCACGCCCTTACAGGAGGAGGGCCAGGTTTCCGGTTCCCATTTTTCCGGGTTGAAGGTGGAGGTTTCCCCGTTCCTGATGCGGTCCGTCATTTCCTGGAGCTGGTCCACCATCATGTCCACGTTGATCAGGGCGTCCAGCGCACGGCCGTACACGCGGCCCAGCGTGGAGTTCATGAAGGCGTTGTCGCGCGGCAGTCCCAGCTTGTCGCAGGCGGCATCCACCCGTTCCACGATGGCGGGAACCCCTTGGGCGTAGCCAATCATCATGCGGGCGTTCGGACCCACGGCCATCGCGTGGCCGTCATAGCGCGGGGCTTTCACCCAGGTGTACTGCGGGTGGTCGGAAAGCCACTTGTAGGGCGGCCTGGGGCCGTTGTAGTCCGCATTCGTCTCCCCGTCATACGGAGCCAGGCCCGCGTCCCTGCCTTCCGTATACCTGTACCAGGAGCTGGTGACGAATTCCCTGATCTTGTCCTGGTCAAAGGGAAGCACGTTCCTGTAATCCCCATTCAGAAGCACGCCGGGCTTGATCATGCCTTTGCCGGCGGGGGCGCCCGTGTTGATTTCAGACGGAGCCCCGGTGCAGAAAAAGTTGGGGTTGGACGCGCCAATGTGGGCGTAGTCCTTATAAAATCCGGCGATGGCTACAATGTCCGGATAATATACTTTGTGAATGAAATCGTGGCAGGTTTGCACCAGCTGCTTCAGGTAGCTCAGGGAAAACTGGTTGATGGCCTGGTCATTGTTCATGTTGATGGCGCAGGCCATGCCGCCGACCAGGAAGTTCGGGTGCGGGTTCTTGCCGCCCAGGATGGTGTGGATTTTGATCATGTCCCGCTGCCAGACCAGGGCCTGGAGATAATGCGCCACGCCCAGCAGATTCACCTCCGGCGGCAGCTTGTAGGCCGGATGGCCCCAGTAGCCGTTCGTAAAGATGGAATACTGCCCGTAGGCGATGGAGTCCTTCAGCTTCTTCTGCACTCCGGCGAAATACGCGGCGGAGGACAGGGGCCAGTCAGAAAGGGACTTGGCGATGGCGGCGGTTTCCGCGGGATCCGCCTTCAGGGCGGACATCACGTCCACCCAGTCCATGGCCTGGAGCTGGTAAAAATGGATGACGTGGTCCTGGATGCCCAGGGCTCCGCTGACCAGGTCGCGCATGAGGCGGGCCTGGACGGGCACCGGGTACTGGAGCGCGTCTTCCACCGCAGCCAGGGCCGCGATGGCGTGCGTACCCGTGCAGACGCCGCAGATGCGTTCCACAAAAGCCCAAACGTCCCGGGGATCCCGCTTGCAGGCGATCACCTCAATGCCGCGGTACTGCGTGGTGGACGTCCAGGCATTTTTGATGACGCCGTCCCCGGCCTCCATTTCCACCCGCAGGTGGCCTTCGATGCGCGTCACCGGGTCAATGACCACCCGGCTGGATTCCGGAACGTCCGCTGATGTGTAATTGCTCATGGTAATCTGGTGGTGAGGGCTTCTGGCTATTCTTCAATTTCCTTGTCGGGCGAGCCGGGAGCGTCCCCGAAGGCGGGCAGGGAGACGTTTGCTTCCTCCTTCATGTGCTGCTTCCTGTAATGAATGGCAGAACCCACGGCATGGGCGGCGATTGCCGCTCCGGCGCCGGCTACGCCCACAGCCCCGATGATGTTGGCGGAGGCTTCCACGCCGAAGCCGTTCACGTTCGGCAGCGTCTTGTAAAACGGAGTCATGCGGTCAAAGAAGTACAGCTCCGTACAGCCGATGCACGGGTGGCCGGACTGGATGGGGAAGCTGACGCCGCCATTCCATTTGACGATGGGGCAGGGAGAGAACGTATCCGGGCCCTTGCAGCCCACCTTGTACAGGCAGAAGCATTCCCGCGCGTTCTCGTCGTCAAACACGTTGACGAACTGTCCGGCGTCGAAATGGGCGCGGCGCGGGCAATTATTGTGGATGCGGGTGCCGTATGCCATCAGCGGGCGCGACTCCAGGTCGCATTCCGGGGCGCGGTCAAATGTAAGGATGTACATGATGACGGCCGTAATCACGTCCCCGATGGGCGGGCAGCCGGGCACGTTGATGACCGTGCGGTCCGTCAGGATATCCCGGATGCCCACGGCCCCGGTGGGGTTGGGACGGGCGGCCTGGATGGAGCCGAAGTACGCGCACGAACCCACGGCCAGGATATGGGAGGCGTTTTCCGCGCAATGGCGCAGCATGTTCTCCACGGTATCTCCGGCCACGGTGCAGTACACCCCGCCGTCATTGACCGGAACGGAACCGTTGATGACGAGGATGTGGGGCTCCCTGATCGCGTCTTCCAGAGCCTGGTTGGCGGCCTCTCCTGAAGGGGCCATCAGCAGTTCCACGTAAGGCATGGAGACGGCGGAAAGCACCATGTCCCCGATTTCTTCGTTATAGCTGCGGATAGTGCTTTCCAGGCAACCGGTGCATTCCTGAAGCTGGAGCCAGATGACTACGGGACGTTTCAATGCGGCCATCTTGTCCGCAATCTCCTGGGCGTTGGAAATGCCGCCCGTTACAGTGGCAACACCCATCAGGGAGATCATTTTCAGGCACCACTTGTTGAATTCGCGCCGGCTGACGCCGCGGCGCTCCATGTGTTCCCCCAGAGTTTCCCCGGGACGCCATGTATTTAAAATCTCATGATTCAGGGAGGCCTGCTCCGCCTCCTGCATGGAAGGTTGCTGAATGCGCTTCATGTGCGTGGTCCAAATAAGAACATTTCCATTTAGACAGGATTTCCGGGAAATGCGATCAATATTTTCCAGTTTTCCGGAAGGGCTTCTACCAGGACCAGACGTTCTGGATCTGGAAAACCACCGCCGTTTGCCCTCTGCGGCCGTTGACGGGATTCTTGACAAGCTGAATATCGGGCTGGAGCGTCATGGTGGGCGTCACCTGGGCCACGTACGTCAATTCAATGCCGTATTCATTCCTGTTCACGTACGGGCCGTTCTTTTTAGCCCCCTGCTGCCAGAGGAAACCGAGGCCCAGGTATCCGTCATTGGATGCGCCCTTTCCCCGGAAGGGGGAAAGAAGCACCAGCCCTGTGGTGGCCGCGCAGCGTACGCCGGTCAGCGTGGCTGCGTCATCGCTTGCCCAGCCGCCGCGGAAGAACCACCCCAGGTGGCTGCTGCGGCCCAGCTGCTGCTGGAAGTTTACGGCCACGCCGCCCCCGTTTTCACCGTTGCTGGTGGTGAAAAAGGGCTGGAGGCGGTACACGCCGGGGCCCATGCTGCAAAAATCTTCCGCCACGTAGCCGAATTCAAGCACGTTCGTCCAATTGTCGGAATTCAGGTTCCGGAAAGGATTGTGGTTTTGAGCCATGTTATTGGCGGCAGTGGCTCCCATCACGTAAAAGGAGGTGGTTGGCTGCCACGCGAAATGGAATCCCAGGGAATTATCCGTCAGGGGGAGTACGGGATTATTGCCGAAAACGCTGTTGGTGAGGTTATTGTTATGGGAATTGGCGTAAGCGTTGTGGTCCATGTAGTTGGTGGTGTCCAGCTGGCCCGCCATCAGCAGAAGCTTTCCTCCCGCTCCCACCCATGCCAGGCTCAGGTTGCTCAGGTGGGGGTCCGGGCCCTGGAAGGAGCTGGTGGGGTTCTGGAGGGAGCCCAGCGTGGTTTTGGGGCCTTTACTGCCTTCATTGAAGTCAAAGCCGTTGCCGAAGTCGAACTCGGAGGCCAGGTACAGGCCGCTGCCCGTGGAATGATTGCGGAAGATGGTGATATTGGTCAGCAGGGAACCATTGTAGGAGGGGAAATCCGTTTTTCCGTTCAGACCGCCGCCCGTCAGCCCCGTGTAGTTGAATCCGAACTGAGCGGAATAAGTAATGCCGTATCTGGAGAGAGCGGTCTTGAGCTTCTGCGCTCCGGTGGAAATCATGTCTTCGCGTATCCAGGCGTTCGGTTCCGCACAGGTATTGCCGAAAACGTAGGAACTGTCCAGGTACGGCATCATTTTAAGAGGCCTGGCCGCAAACCATTCCAGACCGGGAGCGGATGTTCCGCCTTCGTGCTGAAGCAGTACGCTGGGCCTGGTGGGAACGCCGGGCGTCCTTTTGGTGATTTGTTCTTCCGGGCGCATTCCTTTCATCAGGCTGGGGCTTATTTCCTTGCCTTCCAGAGTTTTCACGCGCAGACCGCGTTCCGTGTTCAGGTAAGCAGGGGAAGCCGCCGCAGCGGGAGCCGCCTGTTGGGCAAGGACGGGACTGCAGGAAGCCGCGACGGCAACAGCGCACATGGAGGGAAGAATGGCATGTCTCATACAGACAGTCAGACAAGGCTTTTCCCGGAAGTATCATAACTCCGTTTAAATGCTGACACGAATATCCTTTTTTCACCGTCTTTCCGGAAAAAGGAAAGGCGGGCTGTCCTTCAGGGGCCTTTTCCTAAGACAGGCATGATGGGGCAAGCGGAAGGGCAGCTCCCATCGCCGTATTCCTTCCGTAAAAAAGAGGAACCAGTTGGAACATGGAAGCTTAGGGTGATATTGTTTGCAGGGGGGACTGTCCGAATGTACGTCGGGTGAGGGAGCCAAAAGGAGTGTAAAACGGGAAAAAGCATCAGAGTTTCTCTGTAAGTTTTCTCGCGAATTTAGAATCCGGGAACAATAACAAATATTGAAACTCAACGCATAATCCATCTTAATCAGTTGTTTTTTAATACCATATACAATCTCTGGTCTTTTTCTATTTCATCTTATCCGAATACAGGTAAATGCGTTATGAGAAGGGAAAAATATTTAAGTGCGCAGCGGATTCTAAAACCCCTATATGTGCCGCACAGGGAGAGCGCGTCGCTCTTTTCTTTTCAACCTAGAACAGCCAAATGAAGAAAACATTATTTTTGATTTCTTGTGTAGTAGCTTCTTCCTTCATGGTTCAGGGTGCAACCGTCCTTACTTTGGATTCCAGTGCATTGCAGGCAGCGGGCGGGTCATATACCCTGACGGAAGGTATAAACTCCGGTTACGGCAATTTCTCCGTGACCATGGCCCTGGACGCTCAGGCTTTCCAAGACGCCATCCTGGCAGGTAACGTCAAGGCGAATATTTTTTCCGCCAATAATAATATGATCGGCCTGGGCCTCAACTACGTTTCTTCAGGAACTCCCACGGCGGGCATTTATGGTTCCTGGCAAGGAGAGAACTACAACCGCACGATTACTTCTGTCAACGGTTCTTCACTCAATTTGAATACGGGATTGAAGGAATTGTTCACCGAAAACAGCTATGAATCCGCCGCCATCACTTATCAGATTACCAGCACCGGAACCTGGACTTACCTGACCCTGGTTGATTCCGAAGGAACCGCCACCACTTATGGAGGGCAGGATTCAGGGTTGAAAGCGAGCGGGTTCGGAGCCCTGACTTCATTTACCTATGGCACGGATTACGTCAAATACCTTGTCGTGGATAATACCACGTTGCAGGCTAATGCTTCCCAGGAAGCCAATCTTAATGCCATTGCGGCGGCTGCCGTTCCCGAACCGGCTACGGCATCCCTCAGCCTGATTGGTCTGGCTGCCCTCATGATGCGCCGCAGACGTGCCTGAGCCGGGGAGTCCAATTGCTGTTTTACAGGAGGCGGGAAAGATCCCGCCTCCTCTTTTATTATCATCAGGAGGGAAGTATCCGTCAAATCATTCCGGGAACTCCCAGGCATGGGCTTTCCAACGGCAGCTTCACCAGTTCCGCCGGGCTGTTTTGGATGATATTTATTTGCTTTTTCCTGACCTGGAAGCGGCAAAATTGCCGTTTTCATGTGTTTTAGAGGAGGCATTTCCGCGCTTCATGCAAAGATGCAGGGTGGAAAATAAGTTTTTCCCATGCCGCTGCCGTGGAGAAACGGTGGCGGAGAAAGCGTTGAAACGTGTGTTCGGCCTTTATTAGCTGACAATAAAAAAGCAGTTCCGCCATGCATGCGGAACTGCTTTGAAGGAAATAATAACGAGAACTGCCGAGGTTTATTGCACGGCAATCGTCTGTTCGCGGTCGGGGCCTACGCCCACGGTTGTGACGGGGCAGCCGATGAGCTCGCTCATGCGTTTGACGAATTTCTTGGCCTGTTCCGGAATCTCTTCCCAGGAACGGCAGGAGGAAATGTCCTGCATCCAGCCGGGCACCGTTTCATACACGGGCTTGCAGCGTTCCCATTCATCCACTGTGGCGGGCGGATAAGCCAGGATTTCCCCGTCCAGATCGTAACCCGTGCAGATTTTAATTTCCCGGCACTTGTCGTAGCCGTCCAGGTTGGTCATGGCCATTTCATCAAAACCGTTGAACATGGCGGAGAAGCGCAGCAGCACGCCGTCAGCCCAGCCGCAACGGCGGGGGCGGCCCGTGGTGGCGCCGAATTCGCGGCCCATGCTGTGCAGATGGTTGGAGATGTCTTCATCCTCCGTGACGAAGGGGCCTGCGCCCACGCGGGTGGTGTAGGCCTTGCAGACGCCGATGATGCGGTCAATTTTGTGCGGAGGAACACCCGTGCCGGTGCAGGCGCCAGCGGAAGAGGTGTTGGAGGAGGTGACGAACGGATAGGTTCCGAAGTCCACATCCAGGTAAGCTCCCTGGGCCCCTTCAAAGAGAATGCTTTTTCCGGAGGCCACGGCTTCGTGCATAACCGGAATGGTGTTGGTGATGTGGGGGCGCAGCACATCCGCGGCGGTGCTTACTTCCGCCACCATTTTTTCTTCATCCATAGCGGGAAGGCCCATGCGTTCCATTTCCGCATTCGCCATCTTGATGCGGCGGCGCAGCACTTCGTCAAAAATCGCGGGATCCCTCATATCCGCCATGCGCACGCCGATGCGGCGCGCCTTGTCCGCGTAAGTGGGGCCGATGCCGCGCTTGGTGGTGCCGATGGCTTTTTTGCCGAGGGCGGATTCCTGGGCGGCGTCCATTTCCTTGTGGAAGGGAAGGACCACGTGGGCGCGGTCGGAGATGAGAAGGTTGTCTTTTGTAATGGTCACGCCCTGGCCGCGGAGTTCATTGATTTCCTCCACCAGGCCGATGGGGTCCAGCACCACACCATTACCGATGACGCAAAGCTTGTCCGGCCACAGGATGCCGGAGGGAACCAGGTGGAGAATATATTTCTTTCCATTGGCAATTACAGTATGGCCGGCGTTGTTGCCGCCCTGGCCGCGTGCCACCACGTCGGCGGATTCCGTCAGGAAATCGATCATTTTGCCCTTGCCTTCGTCGCCCCATTGGGAGCCGATAATAATGGTATTCATGATAAAAATGGAACTCGGAGACCTTAATGAGATTCCTGCCTTATGGCAAGACAATCTTACGGAATTGTTAAGTTTTCCTGACCAGTGGCGGGAAGCCCGGCAGGGCAGGCGGGAGGGGCCGTGCCGTATTATCCGGTTTCGGGGACGAAGAAACCGCGGCATTGGGAGGGCCGTGCCGCGGGGAGGAAGGGGCGGCCTGCTGAAAAGGAACTCAGCGGAAGTGGAGGGCGGAACGGTGCGCTTCCTCCGGAACCAGCGTTTTCCAGATGTCTTCATCCGCAGCGATCATGCGCTGGATGTCCCGCGGCGTGTGGCGCAGCAGGAATTCATTGAAAAAGGGCACGTCCACCACCAGGCCGTTCGCCAGGAAGTGCTGGTACAGGTGCACGTATTGTTCCGGCGCGCGGAAAGTGCGTGCCGTGACGAATTCCCCGGATTTGCGGTTGAGCCACGGGGAGACGTACAGGCGCGTTTTGTTCTGGAAGGTGCGGCCGAAGGATTCCAGAATGCCTCCGGGAATGTCCTCCGTCCATTTTTCCTTGAACAGCTCATTCAGCAGGCCGATGGAGAGGGCGATGGCAATGGGTTCTCTCGTGTAGCGCGCCAGCAGCCCGGACAGGTTGTCGAAACGGGCCATTTTGGTAATCAGCACGTTTTTGCCGAGAGCCTTGAGGCTGTCCGCCCTGTCCAGGAATTCCAGATGGTCCACATCATCGCCGCGGAGCAGGTTGTTCATGGATATTTCACAAATTTCCATGCAGCGGTCCGCCTGCGTCTCATTGATGTGGGAGAGGAAGGTTTTTTTCACCTGGGCCATGACTTCCAGATGCAGATTGCAGACGGGGTTGAAACTGCCCCTCATCAGCACGATGGGGCGCTTGTACAGCACATCCGCCGCCTGGGCCACCTGGCCGTTCGCCAGGAACAGGGTGGCCGGCGTCAGGCCGGACTGGACGAGCTGGAGCGCGAAAAGGCGGTTGTCCACCATGGAAAAACCGTGGCCTTCAAAACGGACGACATCTATTTCCACCAGCCGGGGATCCAGATTGTCCACCAGGGATTCAATGAATTCCTCCAGACGGTCCCTTTTGAAAAAGACGGCGTGCAGGATGTTGACGCCCAGGATGCCCAGGTCCTTCATCTGGCGGTCGTGGTCCGGGTCGTTCAGGCGGACGTGGATAATCAGGTCGGACGGTTTTGCCTCCGGTTTCAGCTGGAAGCGCACCCCTATCCAGCCGTGCCAGGGGCCGTTGTCCCGGTAGCCTTTGACTTTTACCGTATTGCAGAAGGCAAAGAAGCGGGTGTCTTTGCCGCGCTGGGGGCCCAGGCGGTTGACGAGCTGGGTAAATTCGTAGTCCAGCATGCCTTTCAGGCGTTCTTCAGAAACGTAGCGCTTGACCGGCCCGTACAGGGTATCGCTGACGGTCATGTCATAAGCGGAAATGGTTTTGGCCACTGTTCCGGCGGCTCCGGATGCCCGGAAAAACCAGTTGGCCGTTTCCTGTCCGGCTCCGATTTCCGCAAAGGTGCCGTAAATGGTGGAAGCCAGGTTGAGTTGGAGGGCTTTGTCCTGTGTTTGCGCTAGTGCTTTGGAACTCATGGAAAGCGGGAACCGATTTTTGATTTTCAATTATTGGTGGGAAGAAGCCTGCGGGTGGCGTCGCTCATCCAGCCGGAGTGCAGAAGCTGGTCAATAATAACGGCCCGGTTGCCGGGCAGGTCTTCCGGATAGCGGATGAGCACGCAGGTGCGCACGGGGCCGTTGTAAAGCAGCCTGGTCAGTTCCAGGGCCAGCGGGGAATACCTGTCCACGTACGCATTCAGGCGTTCCCCGTTGGGGAACTCAAGGGTGAAGTTGAGATAAGACGTGTTGCGGTAGCTTTCCGCGGAGGATTCCTCCAGGAAAGGGGGCTGATAAATGCCGGACATGCTTAGGATGATTCTGACGGGAACGGGGGTGGAGGGCTTTTTGGCTTCCAGCTCCGCCGGGAGCATGGGGGAATAGCCCTCCCAGGCTTCCCAGTCCAGCTTCCATTTTCCTGAATTCCGGTCATACAGGAAAACCGCCGGGCGGATAGTGTTGTCGTCCATCAGCACGGTGATTTGGAGCAGGTCCCCGTTTTTGGAGCTTCTGCCCGCTTCCTGGGGCAGGTAGTCCTTGTATTGGCCGTAGGAGGCCCAAGAGGCCATTTTGGGAGCTACGGCTGCGGGATTCATCACGTAGTTGAGCCTCTCTTCATCCGATTCCGCCATGCAGTAAAGGGCCAGTTCATTCATGGCCGCCGTGATATGGGGGGAAATGGATTCCGCCTTCCGGTCTTCCTCCCTGCGGCTGTGGGCTATGAGCCGGTATTGCCGCTCCCTCTGCTGCAATTGCTCCAGCAAGTCTTTATTCACTTCCTGTGAAAAGAGCGCTTCATGATCCACAAACCGGTCTGAGATATTCAGAAGTTTGGAGTTTTCCGCTTCCATATCCCTCCCGCGCAGGAACATGAACACGCCCAGAAGGGAAAGAACCAGTCCCGCGACAAAAAGCCATATATGCCAAGTGGGCCGGCGTTCGCTGCGCATGGGGTCCGCGGCGGCAGTGCGGTATTCCGGTTCTTCCGGGGCCAGGGCGGCGCAGCGTGGCGCGGCAATGGCCGGAGCGGCGTTTCCCTCTTTCCTTTTACGGATTTTTGTCGTGGATTTATTGGGGCCCGGAGTGGTAGGCCCGTGAACGGAAATGGTCCGTCTGTCCGTCTTTTTCTTTGGTGCGAGCGGTGTATGCGGAGCGGAGTACGCGGAAGTGTGCGGAACACCGGCGGCAGATGACGGAATAGCCGGTTGTTTCGGATTTCCGGGCGCTTTCTCTGCAACTTCAGGCGTCCGGCCCGGGAATGTTGAAAGTGCTTCTTCCTGTTTGACGGCCGTGACGGCGGAGTGGCAGACGGGGCATTGCACACGGCTTCCTACGCAGGCGGCCCTGACGGCAAAGGGATTGCCGCAAACATGGCAGAGGCAGGGGACGGCGTCCTGTTCTTCCGTTTCCGGCCTGGGCTTTTCTTCCTGCCTGGCTGTTACTGAAGCGGTGCAGATGGGGCATTTTACCTGGCGTCCCAGAAAAGACGCCTTCACGGCAAAGAGGTTGCCGCATGACGGGCATGTGCAGGCTACCGTGTCCTGGGATGGGGAAGGCATGAGGGGAAAAAGTTACAGGTGGATGAATTCCGGCACGGGAATGGTGATGGGTCTGGGCGCCGGCAGCGTAATGCTTGTATCCGTATGGTCTGAAGAAACGGGATCTGCGGAAATGGCTTGCGCTTCCGGCACGTTTTCGCCAGCCCCCAGCAGTTCAAAGTTGCGGTTGGCCGGGACCTGGTTCAGCTCCGTATGGTAGGGATCATCCCCCTGGAGGATGGGCCTGGTGGGCAGGATGGGCGGCAGGGGAAGAATGCGGTTCTGGGCCGTGAAGGTGGAGACGGGTGCGGAGACGTCCTCCCCGTGGAGGTCGCAGAAAGGCAGGCTGGAATCCCCTTTGCGGAGGTATTCGAATATGGTGTGGCGGCGGTATTTTTTATCCGACGGGTCAATGTCATAACAGCTGTGCGTGGCCCTTTTCCCGGTGGTCAGGCAGATTTCCACCCGCTCTACGCTGGGGGGAGGGGCCAGTTCTCCGGCAGGGAACTGCCGTTCCGCTTCCGTGATGGCGGCGCCCAGCACGGAGGCGCAGGTGTCTGACGAGAAGGCTCCGTGATAAATGGGCTTTTTGCCTTCCAGGAAACCTACCCAGATGCCGCAGGTAATGCGGCTGTCATACCCAAACAGCCAGTTGTCCGCGAAGTCGTACGTGGTGCCTGTTTTCACGCCGCCCTTGAAGTTTTTCGGCAGATGCGGGGCAACGCGCTGGGCTGAACCGTTTTTCAGGGAGGAATTCAGGATGTTGTGAAGCTGGAAAGCCGTGGCTGTGGATGTGGCCCCCTTCCGTACCTGGGCATTGTTCCGGGTTTCAATCGCCTGGGTGGATTCCCAGATCAGCTGGCCGTCTTCATCTTCTATCCTGTCCAGATAGTAAATATCCTGAGGGCGGGAACCCCCGTTCGGGATGGCGGTGTAGGCCAGCGTCATTTCCTTCAGGGAGGCAGGCTCCGTACCCACGAAAATTTTGGGGCGGTAAACGGGGTTTACTTCCGTGCTCCCCGTTTCCCTCACGGGCTTGCGGATGCCGAAATCCGTCAGTTTCTTGACGAACGGGGCCGTGCCCATCTCCATCCCCATGCGCAGGGAGGCGGCGATTTTGGAGGCGGACAGGCCGCGGTGGGCGGTAATCATGCCTTCATAACGGTTTTTGGAGTTTTCCGCCCCCCATTCCCCCAGGATTCCTTCCGAACCGCCGATGCCCGTCAGGCGGTTGTCGATGGCATCGTCCAGAATGCGGGTGACGGGGCTTTTTCCCGTGTCAAAGGCTGTAGCATACAGGAAAGGGAGGATGGAGGTGCCGGTGGGGCGGGCTCCGTCCCTGATGGCGTCATACTGGCGCTTGGTGTAATCCCTGCCTCCGTGGTAGGCCAGGACGGCGCCTGATTTGTTGTCCACCACCAGCAGCGCTCCTTCCAGATAGCGCGGCTTGTTCGCGGAACCGCTGTGGTAGTCTGCGGCCTTCTGATGACGGTAACCGGGTTGTTTTTCAATGTTTTCCAGAGCCTGTTCCAGGGCTTTTCCGGTAACTTCCTGGAGCTGCCTGTCAATGGTGGTGTAAATTTTAAGCCCGGCGGCATTGACGCGCTCCTCTCCCAGGTATGCGGTGATTTCTGAGGAAATGCGGTCGTAAATGTGGGAGACGCCGCGTTTCAGCGGCTTGGGATTCAGCCCCAGCTCCATGGCGGAGAGGCGTTCCGCTTCATCCGGCGTAATGTATTTCTCCTTGGCCATGCGGTTGAGCACGTGGTTGCGCCATTTCAGATTGCTCGCCGGATTATTCAGGGGGGAAAGTCCGTTCGGGTTTTTGATCAGGGCGGCGATGGAGGCGGCCTCCCGGGTGGTCAGGTCCGCCGGCTCTTTGCCGAAGTAGCCCAGGGAAGCGGCGCGGATGCCGTAAAACCCGCTGCCGAAGTAAACGCGGTTCAGGTAAAATTCCAGAACCTGGTCCTTGCTGTACCGTTCCGTAATGCGGCGCGCCAGCGCTATTTCCACGAATTTGCGGCCAAAGCTGCCCTCATTCCTGGCTTTGGCGCGGTTTTTCAGGTCATACGCATTTCTGGCAAGCTGCTGGGTGATGGAGGAGGCGCCCTGGTTGGCGTCCCCGCTGTTGTGGATATACTCCCGGCCTGCCCGCAGAATCCCCAGGAAGTCATAGCCCGGATGTTCCCGGAAGCGGGAATCTTCCTGGGCGATCAGCGCATTAATCATGGCGGGGGAGATTTTGTCCAGAGTGACGTAGCTGCGGTTCTCCACATAAATACGGCCTATTTCCTCCCCGTTCCGGTCATAAATAATGCTGGGTTTTTCCAGGTCGTTGATGCGTTCCAGATCAAATTCCGCCGCCCAGTTGTCATAACGTTTCCAGGCCATCATGAATCCGAAGTATCCCACGGCCGCGCCGATAGCCGCCATCACCAGGCACCACAAGACCAGCTTTCGGATAAAGCTCCAGAATCGTTTCCTGGGCTTTGCCTTGGGATGCCGCCTTTTGTTGGCCTGCATGTGCCTGCGGGGAGCTTGTGAACTTAATTCAGCCATGAAGATGAAGCAGGATTGGTCCTGAGGAGAGGGGAAAAGGTGCAAAAATCCTAACGGATTCCCGTTTGTTTAGCAATACCGTACATGGCGGGCGGGCGAAAAAAGAAGGCATGCGCGCCCCCTGAGTATTCCTGGACGCCGCCGGGCGCCTGAGGCAGCCGTATCATCCTGCGGCCCGGACTGCTCCGTCTTCAGGAAAAAACGCTCTCCGGCCCGTCCAGGGATGCGTCATGGCGCAAATGGGGCGGCCTTTCATGCGGCTGTCAGCCTGGAACAGCGTTGAAAATATTGCCTGCCCTGGTAATGCCGTGTTCCATGGTGTACAGCACGGCGTCCTCCGCCTTGCCAAGCATCACGTCCAGAAGCTCGCGTTCCTCCGGGCGGAATTTGCCCAGCACGTGCCCTATCATTTCCCCTTTGCCACGGGGCTGGCCGATGCCGAAACGGAGGCGCGGGAATTCCTGGGTGCCCATATGGGCGATGAGGGATTTAATGCCGTTGTGGCCGCCTGCGGAGCCTTTTTCCCGCAGCTTGATCACGCCCAGGGGGAAATCCACTTCATCATGAATGACGAACACGCTGCGGGGATCCAGTTTGAAAAACCGCATCATGGGGCCCACGCACAGACCGGATTCATTCATGAACGTGGAGGGTTTCACCAGCAGGACGCCGGGGCCGGCGGCCACCTCGCACTTGCGCTGCCTGTCTGCCTTGAATACGGCCCCCCACCGGGCGGCCAGGCGGTCAAGCACCATGAACCCCGCGTTATGGCGGGTGTCTTCATAGGTTCTGCCCGGGTTGCCCAGGCCCACGATCATTTTAACGGGTGCATCCACAATGGAAAAAAGGGAAAGAGATGAAAAACAGACGCTTCCTGCAAGCCGGGGAGCGTCTGGGTGCATCCTGCATCCGTTCCGCGGAGCAATCAACCGTTCCGTGAGACAGCCGGGCATTTATCCGGCCGCCTTCTTTTTCTGACGTCCCATCAGGAAGCCGGTCAGCACGTCTTCCAGGGAATCTCCGGTTCTGACCAGGCGGTAGTCCGCATTGATATCCGTGCAGATCCGGCGCGTTTCTTCCAGATAGCTGGCCACGATAGCCCGGTACTCGTCCGCGATAAGGTCCGGCTCCGTAATCAGGGAGCCGCCGCCTTCCATGTCCACGAAGCGGATGGGGCGGTCAAAATCAAAATCTATTTCCAGCTGGTCCACCAGATGGAATACGGCTACGTCATGCTTGCGGAAATGGAGGTGGCGGAGGGCGTTTTTAAGCTCCGCCGTATCTGTGAACAGGTCTGAGAAAATCAACACCAGGGCGCGGCGGCCGACGCGTTCCGCCAGTTCATGCAGGGTATCGGGAAGGACGGTCTCCCCCTGCGGGGAATGCGTGTCCATCTGGCTGATGAGCACGTTCAGGTGGGCGGGGCGGCGGGAGGCGGGGATGTGCAGCGCGGCGCCGTCCTTCGTCTGCCGGGCAAAACTCAGTCCCACCGCGTCTCCCTGCCGGATGGCGATGTAAGCCAGGTTGGCCGCCAGCCTGCACGCGCGCATATACTTGGTCTCCACCTGCTCCGGATGATAATTCATGGAGCCGGAAAGATCCATGACGATGTAGGCGCGCAGGTTGGTATCCGCTTCAAACTCCTTGATGTAATACCTGTCCGACCGTGCATACGCTTTCCAGTCCAGACGGCGCGTATCGTCTCCGGCCACGTATTTGCGGTATTCCGCAAACTCCACGGAGGAGCCGCGGCTGGCGCTTCTGTGGCGGCCGGATACGTTCCCCGTCATGCTGTGGCGCGCTTCCAGGGGAAGGTTCCCCAGGCGGCTGAGCAGGTTGTGATTCAGGTATTTCATGGGGCAGGGAAAGGGGATTGATGATGCCGGGACGGCGGTCAGATTTCCGCCGCCAGGCGCGCCACGGCCTTACGGGGCGTGATGCCTTGGGATTCCGCGGCGAAGTTGGTGACCACGCGGTGCATCAGCACAGGTTCCACAATGGCATCTATGTCTTCCCTGCGGACGATGTAGCTGCCCTGGAGAGCGGCGCGGGTCTTGGCCCCAAGAATCAGGAACTGGACGGCGCGGGGGCCTGCGCCCCAGGCTACATACTGCTTTACCCATTCCGGGGAAGTTTCCAGGGTGGGGCGGGTGGCGCGCACCAGTTTCACGGCATACTCGTAAATATGTTCCGGAACGGGAACGCGGCGCACCAGATCCTGGTAAAAGATGATTTCCTCCCCGGAGAGGATGTGCTTGAGTTCCTCGCTCCGGGTTCCGGTGGTTTCCCGGGCGATGCGCATTTCCTCCTCCTCCGTGGGGTAGTCCACTTCAATCAGGAACATGAAGCGGTCCAGCTGGGCTTCCGGCAGGGGGTAGGTGCCTTCCTGTTCAATGGGGTTTTGGGTGGCAAGCACGAAAAAGGGGGGGAGCAGGGTGAAGGTGCGGCCCATGACGGTGACGCGGCGCTCCTGCATGGCCTCCAGCAGGGCGGACTGGGTTTTGGCGGGGGCGCGGTTGATTTCGTCCGCCAGCACGATGTTGGCGAACACGGGCCCCTTGATGAACTCGAACTGGCGCTTGCCGCCGGCGGAATCATCCTGGATGATGTCCGTGCCGGTAATGTCCGCGGGCATCAGGTCCGGCGTGAACTGGATGCGGTTGAAACTAAGGTCCAGCGTTTTTGCCACGGAACTGACCAGCAGCGTCTTCGCCAGGCCCGGAACTCCCATCAGGAGGGCATGCCCGCGAGAAAACAGGGCGATGCTCAGCAGCTCCACGACGCGCTGCTGGCCAATGATCATTTTGCTCAATTCCGAGGAAAGCTCCTTGTAAATGGCGCCGAGCCGGTCAATGGCGGCTACGTCGTCGTCGGGCAGAGTGGGGGTGACGGGTTCCATATTGCAATTTCATAGCACTTTCCGGGCCGTTTTCCACCAAATAATCGCGCCGCGTTCATTTTCCCTGCTTGGAATGGGAAGGGAAACGGGGTAAGGAAGGGGCATGCCGAAAATTGCACTCATTCAACTGTCCGCAGATGCCCGGCCTTCCGTGAACAAGGAAAAGACGGAATCCGCCATCCGTGAAGCCGCCGCCAACGGCGCGCAGATTGTCTGCACCCAGGAACTTTTTACCACGGAATACTTTTGCAGGACGGAGGAATGCGATTTATTCGACCTGGCGGAACCTGTTCCCGGGGAATTGACGGAAGCCCACAGGAAACTGGCGGCGGAACTGGGCGTGGTGATTGTTGCCTCCGGCTTTGAAAAGCGCGCCACCGGGCTTTACCACAATACCGCCTGGGTGGTGGATGCGGACGGTTCGTTCCTGGGCATGTACCGCAAGATGCATATTCCGCAGGATCCCGGGTTTGAAGAAAAATTTTACTTCACCCCCGGCGACCTGGGCTATAAGGCGTTCGACACCAGATTCGGCCGCATCGGCGTGCTCATCTGCTGGGATCAGTGGTACCCGGAAGCCGCGCGCCTGACGGCCATGCAGGGGGCGGAAATCATTTTTTACCCCACGGCCATCGGCTGGCTGCCGGAGGAAAAGCCCCTGCTGGGGGAACAGCAGCACTGCGCGTGGGAAACCGTACAGCGCGGCCATGCCGTAGCCAACGGCTGCTATGTCTGCGCCGTCAACCGGGTGGGGACGGAAGGGGAAAGCGAATTCTGGGGGCAGTCCTTTGTGGCGGACTACTATGGCCAGATTATGGCGAAGGCTCCCGTCAGCGATGAAGCCATCCTGTACGCGGACCTGGACCTGGACGCATTGGAAGACCACCGCCGCATCTGGCCCTTTTTCCGTGACCGCCGCATTGACTCCTACGGCGGCATTACGGAACGCTGGGGCAGGTGAACCTTCCCCCTTTGCCCGGTTTATGTATTCCGAGGAACCATTGGAGCGACAGTGGGCGCAGGTCCGGGAAGTTCTCCTTGCCATGGAAGAACAGTGTGATGATTTGGTCATCGACTGCCTTCAGGGCATGGTTGGGGAGCAGGGATGCCAGGTAACCGTGCGGAGGCGTGAGCATATTCTGACCCTGTTGCGGGAACTCAATCATCTGTATGATGACGGAATTCCTGCCAGGGAAATGATTTGCGAAGAGGACGAAGAATACTGTTTTTCCTGGATTTATGAGTTTGATTTTTACCTTGGAGATGCTGATTATCTGCTGCATTTCGTCGTTGACGCCGCCCTGAATTCCAATGGCATCGTCAATAAATATCTGACGTTGGAAAGGCAGGTGTACCGGAAAGGTTTGTGCCTTAAAGCGAGCGAACCCATGGTTCTTGACCCTGATGCACTGGAGCAGTTGAAGGAAAAAATCGCTTCCGCTATGGCCTGTCCTCCCAATACGGGCCGTTTTCTGGATTGGGATGATAATTAATCTTTGGGAGGCTGAGTGGTTTTTTACGGGGAAAGATGGCGTAAAAAAGCCGCCGTTTTTGAAAAACGGCGGCATGGAAAGAGATGGAAAGTTTTCCGGCTAGCCGCAGATGACGGCAATCTTGATGCCTTTCATCTGGACGTTGGTTTCCAGGGCTTCCGCGATTTCATCCAGCTTGAAGCGGTGGGAGATCAGCTTGGTCAGCGGCAGGCCGATGCCGTAGGCTCGCTTCAGAAAGTCGAATGTGGTCGGGTAGTCCTGCGGGGAGTACACCCAGGAGCCTACGGCGGTCACCTCCTTGTTGCAGAGGTCGTAATGGTGGTTGATGACGCTTTCCCCTCCATCCATGAAAAAGCCCACTTCGCACAGGCCGCCGCCGCGCTTCACGAACTTCCAGGCGTTGGCCCCGGCCTTGCCTACGCCCGTGCACTGGAAGACGAAGTCCGCCAGGCGGCCGCCGTTGTCCTTTTTCACGGCATCCAGCAGTTCGTTCAGATCCGCGTACCGGGTGAAGTTATACGTGCGGGAGGCTCCCATTTCCCTGGCCAGTTCCAGGCGGGAGTCATTGCCGTCTACAGCGATGATGGTTTCAATGCCCAGCGTGCGCAGCGTGGCGATTTGAAGAAGGCCGATGGGGCCGCAGCCCTGCACGAGCACCACGGAATTGAACTTGAGGAGCCCGGTTGACTTGGCGCGTTCCAGGGAATGGACCACCACTGCGGCGGGTTCCACCAGAATGCGCTGGTCCAGCGTCATGCCGGAAACATTGAAAAATGTGGAGCCCTTGCGGATGACGAGGTACTCCCCGAAGTAGCCGTTCAGATGCACGTCGTCGTCAGGCATCAGGCCATACACGCCCACATTTTCGCACAGGTTGGTGCGGGCCGGAGTATTCAGGCAGGCGTCACAGGTGCCGCAGGGAATGATGCAGGTGACGATCTTGTCCCCCAGCGCTACGGGATTTCCGGCGGTGTCTTTAGTGATATTCCTGCCCATGGCGACGATTTCCCCGGTGCCTTCATGGCCCAGGACCACGGGGCAGAGGCCGAAGGGGTCCCGGTTGTATTCGTGGCCGTCCGTTCCGCAAACGCCGCAGGCTTCCACCTTGATCAGCATTTCATCGTCTCCGATGGCGGGAATGGGATATTCACGGATTTCAAATGTCTTTGGTGCTGTCAGGACAGCGGCGCGTGCGGTTTGTTGCATGATGCCCTTACACTATCCTTTGCCGCCCGGATTCTTCAAGAACAAATAGTGATGAAAGGAACTCCGCCTGTTGGAACCGGGGGGAAATTCCTTCCCGGTCCTTCCTGTAATGCACCCTGGCGCCGGATGTCCATGATTCCCGGAAACATGGAGAGTCCGGTCCTCCTGCTGTACGGTTTTCCTGAGAAGGAAAAAAATCATTGTCTGACACGGGAAAAACGGCAGTTTCCGGAAAGGGGCGGCATTCGGGAAAGCATGCCTCTGCGCGCAGCGTTTTTCCGTGAAAGGGTAACGTTTTTCCATGAAAGGCCGTTCATTTGGCTTGCGTGGCGGGGGGATGGAGTGCAAGCTGTGCGCGTTATGCTCGACATCCGTGTAATACGAGAAAATCCGGAAGAAGTGAAAGCGCGGCTGAAGCCCCGCAGCGGCGACGCGTGGAAGCTTGTTGATGACGTTCTGGCCTGCGATGAAGCGCGCCGCAATGCCGAGACGGAAAAGCAGGCCCTGCAGTCCGAGCGCAATGCCACCTCCAAGCAGATCGGCATGCTCAAGAAGAAAGGGGAAGACACTTCCTCCATTGAAGCGCGCGTGCGCGAAATCGGGGACCGCATCCGGGAACTGGACCGTGTCGCGGAGGAAAATGCAGCCCGGCTCACCTCCCTGCTGATGAACATTCCCAACCTGCCGCACCTGGAATGCCCCGTGGGTGCGGATGAAACGGCCAACCCGGAAATCAAGCTTTGGGGAGAAAAGCCCGCCATTGAAAACCCGAAGGACCATGTGGAACTGGCCGCGAATCTGGGCATGATTTCCTTTGAAGACGGAGCGCGGATTACGGGCTCCGGTTTTGTGGTGTACCGTGGGGCGGGCGCCCGTCTGGAACGTGCCCTGATCAACTTCCTGCTGAATACGCAGACCGTGGAAAACGGTTATCAGGAAGTGGGCGTTCCTTTTGTGGTGAAAAGGGAGTGCATGGAAGGCACCGGCCAGCTTCCTAAATTTGAGGAAGACATGTACGGCACGGAAGACCAGCAGATGTTCCTGATTCCCACGGCGGAAGTGCCGGTCACCAACCTGTACCGGGATACCATTTTACAGGAAAGCGACCTGCCCATCAAGATGGCCGCGTACACGCCCTGCTTCCGCCGGGAAGCCGGAAGCGCCGGCCGCATCAACCGCGGTATGATCCGCGTCCACCAGTTTGACAAGGTGGAACTGGTGCAGATTTTAAAGCCGGAAGACTCCTTCCGGGAGCTGGAAGTGCTCCGTAGCCATGCGGAATCCATCCTTCAAAAACTGGGGCTGCATTACCGGGTGATTGAGCTCTGCACGGGAGACCTCGGTTTTTCCTCCGCCAAGACGTATGATATTGAAGTATGGGCTCCGGGACAGGGGCAGTATCTGGAAGTTTCTTCCTGTTCCTGCTTTACGGACTACCAGGCGCGCCGCATGCGCCTGCGTTACAAGGATGCCGACGGCAAGAACCAGTTCTGCCACACCCTGAACGGTTCCGGCACGGCTCTGCCGCGGCTGTATGTGGCCCTTCTGGAAACTTACCAGCAGCCGGACGGCTCCATCCGGATTCCGGAGGCGCTTGTGCCGTATTTCGGCGCGGACTGCATCCGTCCTGAACAGGCTTGAACCTGCGTTTTTCCCGTCCCAACCCTGAATCAGCCCATGCCTGACGAGGGCCCCCTGGAACATTACCTGACTGTTTCCCATGAGCCGGAACCGGACATTCCAGAACCGGCTCCGGAACGCAGTCCTGGACCGTGGCGGGAAAGGGGCATCATGCTGGGCCTGGGCTTTCTGCTGGGGTGCATCGGGGCTTATGCGCTGGTTTACTCGGAAATGTCCGGCGGCATGCGGTCGCTGAAGCAGTCGCTTTCAGAAGAACGCGACTTGAACGCGTCCCTGCAGAAAGAACGTGCCCATCTGCGGGAAACGTTGGAACAGGCACGCATGGACGCTCTGCTGGAGGAACGCTCCCCCCTTTCCGTGACGGTCGGCGGTGTTTCCAGGACAAGCCGCAGGCCCGTTCCCCAGCCTCCGCCGCTTACGCCATTATCCTCCGGAGGGCTGGCATCCCCGTCTTCCGCGCCGGTTCCCGGTTCTCTGGATGATCGTCTGGTCAATCCGGGGCCGGAGGACTGGAAGGAGCGTTACCAGTACGCCGCTTTGAAATATAATCAGGTGGTGGAGGATTACAACAGGCTGAAGAAACTTTACATGAACCTGGTGGGCCGGAGCGGTGCAGCCGGCGGGCTGGTGACGGGGGCCCAGTTTTACAAAGCTCTGCGGAAAGATACCCGTGCGGAGGCGCGCAAGCTGGATGAACGCTACATGAAGGGAGGGATGCGGGGCAGCGAGCTTCGGGAACTGGAACGCAGCCGGGACGAGATGAGGCACCGGGACTGGTGGTTGAAAAAAATGGCACGCCAGTTCCAGATTGATTAGATACGTGGGTGTTGCCGGCGTGAAGGATTGTTTTTGTGAAACGCCCCTTGCTGAAATTCCTGTTGCATGGAATCTTTTTGCAGAGAGCCGCACGGTCACAAAAAGAAATCCCTTTTTCAAAGAGCCGGGATGAAAAAACAAAATCCGAATACGCAGATACCGGTATCTTTTTTTACTGGATGCTCCTTGGATATTGAAAATCAGGGAACAAAATAGCCCATGCCCGCTTATTCCAGTATCCGGTTCGCACTGGATTCCGCAGACTGCTGATCTCTGAGGCGGAAAAACTATCCGTCAGCACAGTTCCGCTGCGATGGCGTCCACGAGCAGGCGTCCGCGGCCTTTCAGGATGAGCCTTTGTTCCGGGGAAATGTCCGCCAGGCCCAGTTCCCGGTATTGTTCCAGCAGAGGACGGGATTCCGGCAGAATGTATTTCAGCGGCAATCCTTCATCCGTCCGGAGCATCAGGGCAATGCGTTCTAGGCGGTAGTCTTCCTCGGTGACGGGTTCCTGTTCGGAAAGGGGGAGGCCGTTTTCCAGCGTGCTGCGTATGTAGGCGTCCGTATCCCGCGTGTTGGAGTACCGTATGCCGTTGATGGTGCTGACCGCGCCAGGCCCTATGCCCACATAGTCCTCTCCCTTCCAGTAGGCCATGTTGTGGGGGGAGATGCAGCCCTCCCGGGCGTAGTTGGAGGTTTCATAGTGGCGCAAGCCTGCCGCCTCCAGCATGTGTTCCGCCAGTTCAAAAAAGGCGGCGTCTTTGTCCGGATCCTGCCTTTTCTCCCCCCGCAGCAGGCTCCGGAAGAATTCCGTGTCTTCTTCATAGGTGAGGTTGTAGGCGGAGATATGGTCCGTTCCGGCGCGGACAGCTTCCTTCAGGGTGGCTTCCCATATGGAGAGGGTTTGCCCCGGAATGGCGAACATGAGATCCATGTTGATATGGGGCATTCCCGCATTTTTCAGCATTTCCACGGAGTGCAGAGCCTGGGCCGGGGTATGTTCGCGCCCCAGCAGATGCAGGATGCCGGAATCCAGGGACTGCACACCCAGGGAGACGCGTGTCATGCCCAGGCTGCGCCAGAAGCGCACTTTTTTTTCCGTAAAGGTGGCGGGGTTGGCCTCAAAGGAGAATTCGTCCAGTTTGTCCACGGGCACGAGACGGTCCAAGGTTTCCATGAGACGCCCCAGATGCGTGTCCGAGAGCATGGAGGGCGTTCCCCCGCCAAAGTAAAGCGTGGCCGTTTCCCCTCCGCAGTTCGCGGCCAGAGCGGCTGCGCGGGATTCCGCCTCCCTGCCCAGAGCACGGATGAATGATTTCATGTCCGTGGAGGCCGGCGTGTGCTTGAAGAAAGCGCAGTACGGGCAAATACGGTGGCAGAAGGGAATGTGGACGTAGAGGTGCACGGAAGCGGGGAATCAGCGTCTCCGGCGGCGTCCGGAGGATCCATTTCCATCGCCTTTCTTGTCCTGGGAAAGCTCCAGAATTCTGTCGGAAGCCTCTTTCATTTCCGACTTGACGCGGGATTTTTCCGAATCGTCAGCCAGAGAGATGTAGTTTTTCGTCAGGGCGTCGTAGAAGGGGTGGATTTTCGTTTCCTTCTTGTTTTTGGGCTTGTATTTGAACCCGTCCGGACAGGTGTCCAGCATGTTTTTCATCCAGGGGACCAGTTCTTCCTTGGGCAGGGCCTGGCACAGGGCGGCCAGGGAAAAGGACATTTCCTCCTGATCCACATCTTTGGGCTCCTTCAGGGCGTTGCTGTCGTCCCGGTAGAAATTGAGAGCTTTCTTGAATCCCCTGTCTACGGTTCTTTTGAGCCTGTCCGTGCCCTGGGCCTTGGCATACGCTATCTGATAGGCGGCCTGAGGCTCCGGGTAGGAGTTGCGCTTGGATTCAGACTTGAGCCAGGACATGAGTTCGGCCCACTGGAAGGTCTTATAGTCATATTCCTGTTTCAGGGCATTTTCCAGAATCACGGAGCAGAGCACATTGACGTATTCCCTGGCATGGTTGGCAAGCATTTCCTTGCCGTTCTTGTCGCCGCGGCCTACGGAGGAAACGTATTTGCGCGTTTTCCAAAGCTTTCTGATGCCCATGCCGTCCGGCAGGGCCTCCCTCACTTCATCCACCATCTTGGTGGCTCCCATGAGGTCCTGGGGTTCCTGCTTGAAGAGCGTGTACCAGGCTTCCGTGTAAAACGGGTTGGCCTTGAGCACGGTCCTCATGGCGGTCTGCGTGAATTCCTTGGGGAGCGTGGCGGGAGGGGCGGCCGTCTCTTCCGTGGAGGAGTCGGTGCCTGCCAGTTTGTAAATGTTCATGGCGAATCGGCTGTCGATGAACTTTTCATAGTCGATGTTCATGGACAGGGCCAGTCCGGACTGGTATTCCGCATTGCCGGTGCGCGGTGCGTCGGAATCCCGGAAGTACCAGAATCCCGTGGTGGCTTTCAGGGTGTCCACGCTTTGCCCCACACTCAGCCAGCAGCCGTTGCCGGTGAAATGGGTGGTCATCAGATTGCCGTGGCCGGGCTGCCCGGCGGGGGCGGCGGGAATGCCGCGCGCAATCTGGGAATTGCGGGAGATAAGGGACATGGTGCCGCACACGCCGCCTTCATGGAGCTTGCGTTCATTGGATTCCCTGGACCATTCCGGATCCGGGTCAAAGCTGAACAGGATGGGCGGTTCCTTATCGTCATCCGCCCGGTAGGGGCCGTACAGCCACAGGCGGGTCGGGCCCCGCTGGCCCATGTAGCGTTCCCACACGCTGTCGCACTCACGCAGAGGGCGCGTTTCCGAAAGGGCCATCATGGCCGGCCAGGGCGTTCCTTCCAGGGAGACGCCGGTCCATTCCACACGCTTGCGGTCCACGTCGCGCAAATCACCGCAATGTTCATATTTATCCACCAGGTAGGAAAAGAATTCCACCGGAGTGGGGAAGGGATCCCTCTTGCGCCTCAGCTGGCCGTGGCGGTACATGTATTCGTGCAGAAAGCCGGCCAGGTTGTCTTCCGTAATGGCGGAGTCCCCAATTTCCGAGACGGTGGGGTATTTCCTGAGCCAGGCCTGCTTGGGGGTAATTTTTTTGCGGTCCAGATAGGCTTCCACCTTTTTGTAGCATTCCTCATCCACGGTGCGGGGGGCGTTCCCATACCAGTTGACGGGCGGTTTCCCGGCGCAGTACAGGTCCGCTGGCGGAGGCATGACTCCGGAGGATCTCAGATCATTCAGCTTGCCCAGGGCATCAACGTAACGGCCCTGATGGGTAAGGTCGAAGGCTCCCATGCCGAATTCGCGGCGTCCTACTGCGAACGCCAGAACGAGCTGGTCATATTTTTCCGTCGTTTCCAGCCCCAGTTCATCAATCATGAAAGCCACATTGGTGGCGACGCTGGGGTCCGGCGGGAAGAACATGGCGAAGACTTCACGATTGTTTTTCGTGTTTTTCAGCCATTTTTCAAAATCCGGAGAAAAACTGCCTCCGCGTTTTTTCACGTAATCCCGTACGTAGGCTTCCGCGTAATGGGGATATTTATTCAACAGTTTTTCAGAAAATTTCCCTTTGGACGCGATAGCTTCCTCCCGTAAAGCCTTTTCCATGGCAATGACTTCCGGGGAGGGGGAAAGGTCGGGAGCAGGCGGCTCCGGTTCAGGCTCCGGTTCCGGTTCGGGAGCGACCACCACGGGTTCCGGTTCAGGAGTGACCACCACGGGCTCCGGTTTTGGCGGAGCGGGCTTGGGTTTGGGTTTGGGCGGAGCCGGTACGGGCACGGTAACGGCTTTAGCGACGGGTTCTTCTTTATCCTTGAGTATCTGGTAGCCCAGAAATCCGAAGAGGGCGAGCATCCCGGTCACAATGACCGTGATGACCGGAAACCCTCCGGAGTGCTTTACCCGCGGCAGCGGCGTTCCGGGGATGGCGGCGCCGACTACGGGCTTCCGCAGTTGCGGTTGCTGCGGTTTTTTTGCGGGGCGGAGAGCCTGGGCATGCGCTACAGCCGGCTGGGGCTGCGCCGGAGAAAGCGGGTAAAGGAAGAGTACGGTGCCGAATCCCAGCAGCTTGCCTTCTGCATTGGCTGCGTATTGGGTTTCAAAAGCTTCCCGAGCCTGAGCGAATTGAGATTCATTTTCCGGAGAGACAGCCAGTTCTCCGCTGGTCAGGTCGCGCGTAACGAGGCCCCGGGGGCAGAATTCGCGTATCAGGACGGCATGGCCTTCCGGGGAAAGAGCCTGGTACAGATGATAGTCCGGACCGCTTTCTACAAGCGCCGTGATTTTGTAGCCGCCTATGTTGAAATGGGGCGGCAGGGCAGGGGGAGGAGGGATTGTCATGACGAATCAAGAGGTCAAAGATCCCGTATATTCAAAAAGGTTCGGAGCCGTTTGTCAATGCCGGAGTGAGGAAGCTGCGCCATGAAACGGGAGCAGTTATCAGCACGGAACGCTTCCGGACGGCGGGAATACGAAACACGCCGGTTTCCGGGAAGTAGGGCATTTCTGCGGCGCGATGCCACGCAGGAAGCGGCTAACGGATGGTGACCTTGGTGCCGATGGGGGTGTGTTCAAAGAATGTCTTGGCCATGTCCTCCGGCAGGCGCACGCAGCCGTGGCTGACCGGATATCCGGTGACAAAACCCACATGCATGCCGTAGCCTCCCGTAATTCGCATCCAGTAGGGCATGGGGGCGGGGTCGAAGTAGGTTCCTGCCGGCGCCCCTCCAGCCCTGGCGTTGTAATCCCCGTTGACGACGGCTCCGGTGGATTTGCTGCGCAGAACGCCGTATGTGCCGGATTTGTAATTGGCGTCTTTCTGGATGATTTTGTATGTTCCCCTGGGAGTGCCGTAGCCTTCCTTGCCGGAAGACATGGGGGAAACGCCCACGAGCGTGGTTCCCACGTAGTAGAAGACTTTCTGCTGCTTGAGGTCAATGATGATGTGCTTTTCCCCCTGGGTGCCCGCCGGCAGGTCCCAATATCCCTGGCCCAGACGGGCTTCCGGAGGCAGGTCCGTGTTGACGCCTGAGGTGGCGCCCACCCCGGACAGATAATCGTCCCGTCCGGACATTCCCTGAATTTTTCCGGTGATTTGGTCAAACAGCGGGGGCCTCTCGTACGATGTGCAGGAAACAAGAGCGGAACTGATAGAAACTAACGCCAGTATGCCGGATTTCATGGGAACGGGAAAATGTCAGGCAGGTTATGGGGCCTGTCCTCCTTTTTGTCAAGATTTGCATGCTGTTATCCGTTGCTTATTCCGGGGGTATCTGTTATACACGGCGAACCATTTCATTCATCCCTATTTTCATGAGCGAACAATACGATCTTCTTAAAAGCATTCTTTTGGAAAAATCCGTGCGTACGGGAACTTTTACACTGGCTTCCGGCAAGGTGTCCGATTTGTATGTGGACTGCCGCATGACAGCCCTGGACCCCGTAGGAGCCACTCTGGTGGGCGCTCTGGGCTGGAAGCTGGTGAAGGAGGATATTTTGCCCCGTTTCCCGGAGGTGGCGGCCATCGGCGGCATGACCATGGGGGCGGACCCTATTTCCCTGGCCGTCGGCATGACCAGCGCTCTGGAAGGGGCGGAAAAGACGCTTCAGGTGTTCACCGTGCGCAAAGAACCGAAGGACCATGGACGCGGCCGCCGCATTGAAGGCAATTTCCAGGCCGGGGATACCGTGGTCGTGGTGGATGACGTTATCACGACGGGAGGCTCCACGCTGAAGGCTATTGATGCCATTGAGGCGGAAGGGGGCAGGGTTGCCGCCGCCCTGGTGCTGCTGGACCGAGAGGAAGGAGGACGCCAGGCGATTGAGGAACGCGGCATTCCCGTTTACCCGCTGTACACCAGGACTTCCTTGTTGGGCCATTAATCTTTTTCCGTCCATGCTCCCTGCCCTGATCGGCATAAGCGGCCATGAAGTGGGCGCGGAGGAAGAGGCTGCCATCCGGCGTTTGCAGCCGGCCGGGTTCATTCTGTTTTCCAGGAATATTGATTCCGTGGAGCAGGTGCGCGGTCTGACGGAGTCGCTGCGGAAACTTTGCCTCCACCATCCTGTCATTGCCGTGGATCAGGAGGGGGGGCGGGTGGTTCGCACCGCTTCCCTGGGCTTGAATTTGCCCTCCCCGGCTTCGCTGGCCCGGCTCGGTTCGGTTGGCGGCATCGTGGAACTGGGCGCGGTGACGGCTCTGGCTCTCCGCTACCTGGGGGTGAACCTGAATTTTGCCCCGGTGCTCGATATTTGCCATGATCCGTCCGCAGCCAACGCGCTGCCCGGCCGCTGCTGGGGAGACAATGCGCAGGACGTTATTTCACGCGGCGGCGTTTATGCCTCCAACCTGCGCCGGGGAGGCGTGCAGAGCTGCGGCAAACATTTTCCCGGCATGGGGCGTGCCCTGGCGGATCCCCATTTCAGCCTTCCCGTGATCGGCCTGGATGAACGGGAACTGTTCAAGACGGATCTGCTGCCTTTTCTGGCTCTGTGTCCGGCATTGTCCTCCATCATGTCCGCCCATATCATGCTGCCCCAGATTGATCCCGATTATCCCGCCACCTTGTCTGAACGGGTGATCAGGGGGCTTCTGCGTGACCGTCTCGGTTTCCGGGGTGTGGTGTTTACGGATGATTTGTGCATGGGGGCGATTACGACGCAGTATTCACCGGATGACGCCGCCTTCCTGTCCCTGAAGGCCGGATGCGATCTTCCTCTGATTTGCCATGACCCTCTTCCCTGGCTGGATGGGTTGGCTTCCCGCCTGGAAAGTTTGAACGCCTATGACCGGGAGGATTCTTTCAAACGGGTGGAAAAGCTGAGTGACTCCCTGTGTTTCCCGTTTCCGGAAAAGGCTTCCCTGTGGGATTCCTGCCTCCGCCGTGCGGAGGCTCTATGCCGCCTGGAAGAGGACGGAGGAGAAAAACTGCCTTCATCCCCAGTCCAGAAATATTGAGGCAGGTGCCAATGACGGTTTTTGCCTGAGAATATGCCGGGAATGTCCCGGAAGATTTATTCCCGCGGCAGGGAGGAACAAAAGGAAAAGGTGTGTGGGCAATCAGTTTCTTTTGCGGCGAGCCGCCAGCAACGCCATTCCCAACAGGCCCAGCGAAGCCACAGCGGGCTCCGGGACGAGGTGGTTGTAGATGCTTGAAGAATAGACTTTGACATAATCGATGTCGAATGCGGCTCCGGAATTGGCCAGCGTATTTTGGTCGATTCCCTTATTAACTCCTGCGTTTTCCACCCAGTTGCCTCCAATCTGCTGGTCGATGATCAGGTAGAATTCGTTTCCGTCCTTGTCAAAGGGCCAGTTTGCGTTATTGGGCTTTTTGAATGAACCGGTTGCTTTTCCATCCACATAAAAGGTGATGCCTTCTTCCGTCCATTCCATCCCGTAGGTATGCCAGTTTGATTTTTCAGCACCATCGTTCCAACCGGGGGTGACCCCCTGGGAGTTATCCTGGTTGGGAACGCCGTTTTGCGACCAGTGGATTGTCTGGTAAACACGGCCTTCGTAATTAAGGTGTTCCATGATGTCAATTTCCCCTCCGACAGGCCAGCCGATGCTGTCGGATTTGGGCATCATCCAGATGGCCGGCCAGACGCCCTGCACGCAGTCGAATCTGGCGCGGACTTCTACGTAGCCATATTGGAAGGAGAAGGTTTTCAGGGAATATACCCCTCCGCAGGCGTATGTCCTGGCTGGGGCGGTCTGGTTGGTTTGGGTGGTGTAGTCCCCGTATTTTCCCCACAAGGTCATGGCGGAGTTGCCGTCCTTTTCCCGGAATTCCACAAGGCTTTCGTCCCGGGATTGGTACTTGCGCCAGTCCGGGGCATTATATCCTACGTAATCAATGCGGCTCCAGTTGTGTGCGTTCAGCGATGAGCCGTCAAAATTGTCTTCAAAAACGAGCTCCCAGTTCCTGTCAGAAGCCCAAGGGGTTGCCGCCATGACGGAAGATCCTGAAAGTGAGAGAAAAAGGATAGGAAAAAGGAGCGTTGTCCTGATGAACATAATAAGGAAATATAGGGGAGGCGCGGCTTGGTGTCAATAGACAAGAAATTGGCTGGCCGCCCCGGCATGGAGCAGGGAATTTCCTCCCTCCTTAAAATGGTATGTCCGGTTTTTCCAGCAGGGACACGGAGATTGGCGCCCCTGCCGGGATTTCCTCATCACAAGTTTTTTTATTATTCCTGGCCGCAGGTGAAAGCCGTTTAAGACTGGAGAGCCATATTTCTGACGGCGTTTGCCTTGTACACGTGCAGTTCCGCAAGGCGGACTTTTCCGCCCTTCTGGAAGAGCTTGATGCGCAGCCTGTTGGTGGTGACAGGGTCAAACGTCCGCATGCATTTGATAAATCCATTGCCCGGAAGCTGGAGCATGCGCAGTACTTCCGGTTCATTCGCGTACATGGCTTTCTGAGCATCGCTGACGCCGGCAGTAGAGGCCCCCAGGGAGCCCCAGTGAATAGGAATCCACTTGCCGCCTTTGTTGGCTTCAATGACTAAACGGTTGTTGCCCTTTTCAATCTTGATGTCCACGGCGCGCAGGGCGGCAGGGGATTTCAGGGTGAGTTCCAGCACCAGGGGTTCGTCTTCCGAGGGGGACGCGTCCAGTTCTTCAACGGTGGTAGCGTCCCTGTCCAGTAGTTTGGCCGTATCCACACGGCCTCCGGTAGAGGCTTTCAGCTTATAGTCCGCGACTTCCTCCGTGGAACTGCCCAGCAGTTTCAGTTCACGCACGCGGCATTCCAGGCCGTGCCAGTCCGTGGAAACGCGGAACAGGCAGCGGGAACCTTGAGTCAGGCAGGAGTCATTCGGGGAAACCCAGGTTGTTTTCTTTTTTTTGTCCGTTTTGTCGTACACCTCTATCTGGTTGCCCTGGGAGGCCGCGGAAATGTAGGTTCCGTCCGGCAGATGGAAGGAGCATCCCCAGTTGCCGTGGTCCCGGATCAGGATGCCTGGCACCCACAGATGGTTGCAGTTGGTGACTGAGAGGGCTTTTTCCGGGCATCCCACTTCAAAGCCGCCCACGGCGATGGGGCGGTCGTATTCCACATCCAGGTCATTGACGCGCCATTTGATTTTGGCGTTCATTTTCTGCACGCCCGGCTGGGTGGGACCGCTGAGTTCCTTTTTGTAGGAATAAACGTTCCACTGTCCGCCGAATTTGGAATTGGGCGTCCAGGAAATGGTTTCCATGGGGGAGAAGGTGGTCGTGTCGCTGAATTGCACCGTGCCGGCAAAGTCATATTTGTAGGCGGAATTGGCTTTTCCTTCCAGTTCCTTGTCGCGGTGAAGCCCCAGGGCACGGCCGCCCAGCGGCTGCTGGACATCCACGGTTAAAGAATATTCCCCGGGTTGGGGATTATCGTCCTTGCGCTTGGGTTCAAAGAAAATGCGCACATCCATGCCCAGAACCATTTCCGCGCAGGTGGCCCTGGTGAGCTGATCCACCCCGGGAATTTCCATGATAGCCCTGGCGATGGGGAGGGCGCGGTTGTTGACGACATTGATAAGCTTAAAGCGGCAGCCCTGTTCCACAGGAATGTTTTTCAGTTCCCGGATGGCGGATTTCAGGGAGGCGGGCGCCTTGGCCCCAAGCGCCGCATTTACCATGGACCAGTTGCGCACGTAGGTATTCAGGAAGCGGGATTCCGTATCGATGACAGGGGGCACCTTCCGGAATGTCTTTGCCTGAAATTCCGGCTTGCCCGTGATTGCCAGGTTCCGGCGTTCCGCGCAGAGGGCCGTGATCCAGATGCTGGTGCGGATGTAGGTGCCGATGACGGGATCCGCCGTCATCAGTTCCAGGCGGTTGGGGTTCTGCATCATGCCGCCGTCAAAGGGGCGCAACAGCGTCAGTTTCCATCGGAAAGCCTCCATGTTTTTGTAATATACTTCCGGATTGGTTCGCCAGTAGGCGGGAAGGGCCCACATGATGGAGAGCGTCTCGGAGGAGTGGCCCTGGTCACAGCCGCCGATGGGGCCTTCACCGTACATGATGCGGCTGTTTTTTGTGTACAGTTCCGGGCCGCCGCAGATGAGGGAAGCAATGTAGTACGGGCCATGGCGGCCGGAGTAGGTTCCCCCGCATTCGCGGTTGGGTTCAAAGGTGAAGGTTTCCGTCATGCGGCCGTAGGGTCCCATGCCGGTGGGGCAGATGGACTGGGCATGATCCATCATTTTGTCCAGCACATCGTCTTCCGTGCGCGCCGGAGTTTTGCTGGCCAGCGCCAGGAACAGGCACATGTGGGAGCCGCCAATGCTGACGCCTGTTCCCCGGTAGCCCGGGTGAATGCCGTGGCCGGTGACGAAGTCCCCGTAAAGGACTTCGTTTTTCATGCGTTGCACGCCGTTGCGGATGGCTGGGAGAACGGAGTTGTCCCGGTAGCGCAGCCAGTATTCACACAGGAAAATACCTGCGGATGCCTGGGGGACGGCCCACCAGCACTGGGAGCCGGAGAAGGCGATGTAGTGCGCCGCCTTTTTAATGACGGGGTCATATTTAGGGTTGCCCGTGGCCATCAGGGCCAGCCCGGCCCAGCCCGTATCATAATGGTTGCCGCAGTAGCCGCCCGGACGTTCCCAGGAACCGTCCTCGCGCTGCTGGGCCGCCAGCCATTCACTCATCATGTGGACAACCGCCTTGCTCTTGGCGCAGTTTTTGGGGAAGCCGAGGGCATAGGAGCCCAGCTGGGGTATTTTAAAGGTGACGTTTTTTACGTATTTCTTCACGGCGTCCGGCAGAGTGGAGGAGCCTCCCACCTGTACGGTCACGCCAACGGAGGCAGACCACCTGGGGGTTCCTGTCCCTTTGAGTTTCCAGTCTCCCCTGGGGATGTCAAAAACCAGGGAAGAGACAGCGTGGGCCTGCCATACGCTGCTTTTGGGGTCATACTTGGCCTCCCCGTAACCTACGGTGTATTGCAGGGCCCGGGTCAGCGGAACGGTTCCGCCGGGACCTTCCAGCCTCAGTCCAGACCATTCAAAACCGTCGCTGCCAATGCCGTTGCCGCCGTCATCCACGCGCAGGCGCACCTGCTGGCCGCCCTTTACCGGAATGGAAAGGGAGACGGGCTTTTGGGCCCGTTCCTCCCGTAAGACTTCTTTCCAGAGAGGCTGGATGCCCTGGATTTTTTCCACGCTTTCCGCGGGAATAATATTCAGGGTTATTTTTCCGGCCCCTTCCGCCTTGTCCACCAGGAGGCCCGCGTGCATGTCCAGGCCGCGCCTGTTTTGGTGCTGATAAGGGCCGTAAAGCACGTCCAGGCTTTGAGACGTCTTGAAGGGGTGGCCGTCAATGCCCAGGATCAGGTCTCCTTCCTTGACGTATTTTTCAGCGGGGGAACCCTCAATCACCTGGGTGACCGTGTAGAGGTTCGCCACGGGCTCCCCGTTGGGATCCAGCATGGTTTTGGGGAAGAAGCCGCGGAAGTTCGTGTCCGGCCAGGAGGCGTCCAAACCGCGGGCTCGGAATCCCAGGGGGCCGAAGGTGGTGATCCAGCCTTTGGCTACTTCCTCGGAATTGCCGAACCAGCTTGTGTACAGGTTGGCGTATTGCTTTTTCCACTGGTTCAGCGTCATGGGCTTGGCGAATTTCCTCACATAGGCGTTGACGTCTCCCATGTTGGTGGTTTGCCTGGAGGCTTTTCCCCGTAGACGCGTTTCTGGAACAGGGGGGACGGCAGATTGTGCCCTCTGTGCTTCCTTCCGGTTGGCGGGATTTTCCGGTTCCGGTTTTTTCCCGTCCGCCGCGTCATGGGCCGGGGTACCGGATTTTCCGGCAGTCTGTGCAGGGGAGGACGCGGATTCATCCTTTAAAATGTCCGGGGCGTCTCCGTTCCTTTCCCCGGAGGAGATGGACGGCGATGTTTTTTCCAGCTGTTCCGCGTCTCCGGACGGGGAGGCGGGCGCGGCGTTTTTCTGTTCCGGAGAGGTTTCCGCCTTCACGGCGGGCAGTACGGCTTTCTTTTCCGGTTTGGCGGCTTCCTTCTTTTCCCTGCCGGGTTGGGGGACGGTCGGTTCCTGCAGAGAGACGGATTTTCCCGAAGTTGTCTGGGTGTAATAATAAGTTCCGCATACGCTTCCCAGCAGGAGCAGGGTAAGGAGCCATAGGCCGGCGGAGTTTTTCTTTTTCCGAGGCTGGGGAAGGGAACCCGCATGGATGGCCGCCGCCCCGGTTCCGGGAGTGGACAGTGGCCGTTGATCGCGCCGGAGGGGCTCCGCCGGGGGGATGCCCGCGCCGGGGTGCTGTTCCGCTGCGGCGTGGCTGCCGGGAATGGCATAAGCCAGGTACAGGGTGCCCAGGGCGGGAATTTCCCACAGGGAACCGGTTCGGAACTGGGCTTCGAAGTCATTTTTCAGCGGGAGAACTTCCCGTTCAATGTCCGTGTTTTCCGGATAACGCAGTTTTCCGCTTTCCGGGTCGCGCACAGCGAGCCCCTGGGGGCAGAATTCGCGGAGCAGGTATGGAACATGACTGGCATCCAAAACGTAATAAACATGGCAGAGGGGATCCGTCTGTTTCAGGGATTGGATAAGATAGCCGTTGATATTAAATCCGGAAGGAAGGGGTGGCGTATGTTCCATGGTTACAGACGGTTGGTTATCCGGCTACCTACTAGCATACCCAGGGTCCTCTATCAATGTAAAAAGAGGTTTTCCTTTTCCGGAGCGTGTGACGCAATTAATTGATTATTTACTTGAATGCATGTCTGTTCTGTGGTGCAAGCAAGGCTCGATTTTCTGTTTTTCCATTACAATCATGAGTTCCGATATTAGATTAGATGCCTTGCAGTACCATTCCCAGCCCCGCCCCGGCAAGGTGGAAACGCTGCCCTGCAAGCCCTGCTTTTCACAACGGGATCTGACTCTTGCCTATTCCCCGGGCGTGGCCGAGCCCTGCCTCCGCATTAAAGAGGATCCTTCTCAAAGCGCCCTGTACACTGGTCGCTCCAATCTGGTGGGCGTAATCACCAACGGCACCGCCGTTCTGGGGCTGGGCAATATCGGTCCGGATGCCGCCAAGCCGGTGATGGAAGGCAAGGGGGTTCTGTTCAAGGTGTTCGCGGATATTGACGTTTTTGACATTGAGCTGAACGTGAAGGAGCCGGAAAAGCTGATTGAGACGATCAAGACCATGGAACCCACTTTCGGCGCCATCAATCTGGAGGATATCAAGGCGCCGGAATGCTTCATGGTGGAAGAACGCCTGCGGGAGGAGATGAATATTCCCGTGTTTCATGACGACCAGCATGGCACGGCCGTGATTTCCGGCGCCGCCCTGCTGAACGCCGCAGAGTTGACGGGCCGCAAGCTGGAGGATATGAAGGTTGTTGTCGTGGGGGCCGGCGCTGCCGGCATTTCCTGCGCCAAGTTCTACATGACGCTGGGAGTGCGCCGCGAACATATCTACATGTTTGATTCCAAGGGTCTTATCCATACCGGACGCATTGATCTTCATGCCACGAAAGCGCAGTTCTCCCAGTCGGAAGACTTCTCTCTGGAGGAGGCTCTTACCGGAGCGGACGTGTTCCTGGGGCTGTCCACCAAGGGACTGCTCACGCAGGACATGGTAAAGCTCATGGCTCCTTCCCCCATCATTTTCGCCTGTGCGAATCCGGACCCGGAAATTACGTACCAGGATGCCAAAAAAGCGCGGCCTGACTGCATTATGGGGTCCGGCCGTTCCGACTGGCCCAACCAGGTGAACAATGTTTCCTGCTTCCCCTTTATTTTCCGTGCCGCCCTGGATGTGCGCGCTTCCGTCATCAATGAACAGATGAAGATTGCCGCCGCCCGCGCCCTGGCTGATCTGGCGAAGGAGCCCGTCCCCCAGGAGGTGATTGACCTTTACGGGGGAGCCCCGCTCAGCTTCGGCATCGACTACGTGATTCCCAAGCCTATCGATCCCCGCATTATTGAATGGGAGTGCCCGGCGGTAGCCCAGGCGGCCATGATTTCCGGGGTGGCCCAGTCCCCCATCCGGGATATGGAGGCCTACACGCTGGAATTGCGCAAGCGCATTGCCGCGGCTCGTGAACGCGTCTCCGGCGTGGTTCGCAGCTACCTTTAACTGGTTTCCGGCGGAAGGCCGACAACCTCATGCCTCCGGCGTTTGCGCCGGGCGGCTGTGAAAACCGGGCGGACGTGATGTTCTGCCCGGTTTTTTTCATGCCGTGCAGAAACGTATTTAAAGGCAAGGGGGAAAACTGCGTCAAATGCCTCTGGAGGTGGAAAAAAGGGGAGGGCGGCCCGATGCTTCCTACCGTATGAATATTAAGGCGGACATGCTGTTTCATGGCACTGCCCTGTTGCATGCGGCTTTGGCTGTTTGTGCATCATTCGTCTGGGCGGTTTCCTCAGTCCCTGCGGATTTTCTGCCGATGGGAAAAAATGCCGGGAGAGCGGCGGGAGGAGGCCGTTCCCCGGACGTTGGAGGATTGCGACCGTGATCCGGCGGAGAACATCCTTTTCTGCAAATTAATGAGGATGTGGAGAAGGAGGAATTCTGATACCTGTTTTACGATAAGTCCGGCCACGGTTCTTCCCTGTTGGTGTGCCGGGTTGGAGTTCTGGACAGAAAGAAATCCTGTTTTTTCAACCGCGCTTGAATGCCGCGAAAGTGAATGAAAACGTACGCTGCGCCCACATGATAGGGAACACCGGGGGCTGAAGTTCCGTACCGGTTTGCAGTCCTATGCAAGGGAGGTCGAGGTGCGGAAGACGGCTGGGGCAGCCAGCTCTGCCAGGTGAAGGCCCTGAGCCTGCGTTGGGGGATGGGCGGAATGCCCAATGACCCGGTACGGCTTTTCCCTCCGCGCGAAAGGCAGTTGGGAAAATCGCAGAAGGCCGTAGCCGTACCGGATATTCCAGTAGTTTGGCGGTTCGAGGTTATCTTCTTCTGCGTGAGACGAGCAGGCCCGCGCACGACAGCGTGACAAGCAGGCATGAAGCCGGTTCGGGGACGCTTTCGGGGTCGGTGACGGTAACGATCATGTTCGGGAAGTACATGCTCGTTTCGTTGCCCGTATTGTAGTAGAGTATGACGGGAGCCCCGCTGTAAAAGGCTGTTGACTGCATGGAGGCGTAGGCAAATCCGTTGTCTACGCTGAATGGGGAGTCAGCTCCCTCTTCCGCCTGAAGGCTCGTGCCTATTGTCAGCCTGCCCAGCATGGCGGCGTCAGAAACGAAGGCGAAGACGTATTCCTGCGATGTGTTCAGAAGGAGGTTGCTGAAGGTAAATTCAACGTCGGTGTAGGAGTCTATATTCACGGAGAGGTTTTCTTCCGTGCGGGATTGCCCGACGACCGTCCAGTCCGCGCTGTCCGACGCCGGTTTGGTGAATACCACCATGGTAAGGCTGCCGGATGTGAAGTCCACGGTAAACCGGTTGTCCGTCAGCTTGAGCTGTATGGAGTCGAGGTTCACGGCTCCGGGCAGGGCAGTATCAGAAGTAAAGCCCTGGTTCAGTTGCATGGAGATGCCCGTACCGCTGGCATTTGCAGCTCCGGTTCCTCCTCCCGTGAGGATGTGGGCCGCGTTTGCAGGAAGGGTTGAAATGGCCGCAAACAGGGCCGGCAGCAGTAATAGCAGTTGTTTTTTACTCATCATGTTTCGTGTGGACTTTGTGTTGACGCACAGCCCATGCACCGGTTTCCTGAAAAAAGGCTTGCCATGGCGGTTGCGAGACCGCCGGATGGGAAGGTTCCATTCATTCAGGGATACCGGAAACAGGAAAGTCCGGTTGAGACATGGAACCGGAAATAACAGAAGGCCCATGAATGGGGCGTTCCTTATCCAAAGCGGATAATATGATTCTGGTGAACATGGTCTATCAAATGGTTTCCCGCCATATGCATAGGCATCCATCAGGCTGGTATTCTGGCTTATCTTCCTGTGGAAGAATTACAGTAGCGGAACTGCTCCGGATTCTAACCGGATTCCCCATCTATTTCCTGACGGCTCCCGCCGTCGTCCCAATGGAGATTCATTTTTCATGAATCGCCGTTAATGTAGTCTCTTCCCTTCGTCTGGCAAGAAAGAAATTTCCCTATGGTTAGATGCAGGAAATGTTATTTTTATCTGGCATTTTCAATCCATTTAGAAAGAATCGCAGGATATGGCCGGGCAAAAGGCCGGCTTCCTTTCGTTTTTGGTGAAGGCATGTCTACACCTGGGCGTTGGCCAGCCGGAGGCGGATCTGTTCCGTCTGCTCCCTGTCCGGGATGAGCTCTACAAGCGTCTGGCTGTTTTCCTCCAGGGAATCAAGCTGGTCGAAGTCCTCCGCCGTGCGGATGGTCAGGTAGCGCATTCCCCATTGTTCCGCAATGGCCTTGAAGGAATGGGCGTGGGGTTGTACAAGCAGCTTCCTCATGGTTTCCGGCTGGCCGTCTGCTCCCGGGAGGGTGCGGAAGATGCCCCCTCCGCCGTTGTTGATGACGCCGAGGACGCGGGTCCCCCTGTTCAGTTGGGGAAGGAGTGCCAGGGCATTGGAATCATACATGGCGGTCAGGTCGCCCACGAGAGCCCAGGAGCGGGAACACCGGGCGGAGACCCCCAAAAAACCGGAGATTTGCCCGTCAATGCCGTTGGCTCCCCGGTTGGCGCGGACGTTTTCCGTGGGGATGGACGTCTGGGCGAAGCTGTTCCAGTACCGCACGGGCATGGAGTTGCCCAGGTAAATGCAGTCTCCGTCCGCGGCAAAGCAGGAGAAGGAGCGCACCATGGCCTGTTCGCTTTCCGGGCAGGTGATGAGCAGTTCCTCCATCAGGGCTTTCCTGCGTTTGTTCATGGCGCGCAGGCCGTTGACGTCGCCCACGGTATCTATATCCCCCAGCGCATGCAGAATGGCTTCCAGGTCTCCGGTTACGACGGAGGAGGGGCGGGCCAGCCCGGAGAAGCCGGTGCGGGTGACGGAGAAGACTTCCGTGGCTGGAATGTCCTCCAGGTCGCGCCAGAAGCGGCCCACGGGCACGTCCCCTAATCTGAGCAGGACGGCGGGCGGGTGTTCCCTCAGCAGGGCGTCTGCGTCCGTCAGAGCCAGATGGGCCAGCTCTTCCCGGAGTCCGGAGGTGGCGTCCGCCACCACGGGGGCTTTCAGTTCGTTGGCCAGCCACCGGGCCGGGGCTTGTTCCGTGGGGTCCAGGCCACCGATCATGACCACCAGCCCGTCGCGCGATTTGAAGCGCAGGACCCGGGCCAGTTCTGCCAGGGAGCCCCGGAATCCGTTTTCCTCCGGAGGTTCCGCCGGGTAAAGGTCGCAGCTGCCGGGGTTCCAGGCAGGGTCCGGATCCGGCAGGCACACGTTGATATGGAGGGGGGAGGCGTAATCCCAGTCTTGCAGAATGTCTTCCGGCAGGCTTTCCGGCGTTTCCAGGTCAATTGTGGGTGCGTAAATGCCGAACAGATCCGCCTGTTCGATGGCTTGGGGTGCGGCGGAACCCCGGCAGGCCGCCGGGCGGTCCGCCGTGAGCAGGAGCAGGGGGCGGCGCTGGTAGTAGGCCTCCACCACGGCGGGGAGCAGTTCCGCCGCTGCCGTTCCGGAGGTAGTGACCACGGCCACGGGCAGCCCCATATCCTGAATGCGGCCCAGCGCAAAGAAGGCGGCGGACCGTTCGTCAAAGTGAGTCCATTTCACCAGATCCTCCGCGGCAGCCAGCACCTGAAGCAGCGCCATGTTGCGCGCGCCGGGGCAGACCACCCACTCGCAAATGCCGCCCAGGCAGCATTGGGCCAGCAGGGATTTGACGAAGGATGCGGAGGAATTCACGGGAATCAGCCTTGTTTTTTTGCCGCCCTGGCCGCTTTTTCAGCCAGTTTGGCCTTTTCCTCTTCCGAAAGAATGCGGGGAAAAACGGGGGCGGGATCATTGATGCGGTGCCCTGCGGGGAGGATTCCCCACTCCAGCGCGGCCGGCGTAAGGCCCCGGAACAGGTCCCCGGCGTTGAGCTGGCCTAGAATGCGGGCGGAGGCGTCAGGGAGGACGCAGCCGATGAGATAGCCCGTTTGGGCGCAGCATTCCAGCAAATGGCGCAGCACGCAGCGGAGGCGCGGGGCGGAGGCTTCATCCTTGGCCAGCTGCCAGGGCTGCTGCTGCTCAATGTACGCGTTACAGGCGGAAACCTGGGCGTTCAGGGCCGCCAGGGCATCGGAGGCCATGTTGTCGTCCATGTATTTGGAAAACAGGGTGACGGCCTGGTCCATGGTGGCGCGCAGGGCTTTGGAGGCTTCGTCATCATATGCCTCCGCGCCGGAGATAACGGAGTCGCAATAGCGGCGCGTCATGTTGATGGAGCGGTTGCACAGGTTGCCGAGGTCGTTGGCCAGCTCCGTATTGTACAGCATGACCAGGCGGTCCGCATCAAAGTTGGCGTCCTTCCCGGTGGTGATGTCCCGCACCAGGTAATAGCGCACAGGTTCCGGGCCGAATTGTTCCGCCAGCAGGTTGGGGTCCACCACGTTGCCGATGGACTTGGACATTTTTTCCCCGTTGATGTTCCACCAGCCGTGCACGAGCAGGGTGGGCATTTCCTCGTCGGAAAAGCCCATGGCATGCAGCATGGCGGGCCAGTACACGCCGTGGGCGGGCACCAGGATATCCTTGCCGATGACTTCGCAGTCCGCGGGCCAGAGTTTGGAGAATTCCGGCAGGCCGCTGTCCGGCTCCGCCAGGTAGCCGGCGAAGGAAATGTAGTTGATCAGGGCGTCAAACCAGACGTAGGTGACGAATTCGGGGTCGAACGGGAATTCGATTCCCCAGGAAAGGCGGCTCTTGGGGCGGGAAATGCAGAGGTCCGAGTCAAAGTCAATGGCGTTGAGCACTTCCGCCTTGCGGAAGGACGGAAGGACAAAATCACTGCTCTTTTCCACGAACTGCTTCATCCATTCCACATGGTCGGTCAGGCGGAAATACCAGTTTTCTTCCTCCAGTTCCACCACTTCCCCCCATTCCGGGCCGAAGTTGCCTTCCGCGTCCCGTTCCTTATCCGTCAGGAACTGTTCCTGGCGCACGGAGTAGAATCCCTTGTAGGATTTTTTGTAAAGCTGCCCCTTGTCTTTCAGGTCCGTCAGGATTTTCTGTACGCAGGCCTTGTGGCGCGGATCCGTCGTGGAGGCCCATCCGTCATTGCTGATGCCCAGGCGGTTCCACAACGCCAGGAATTGCTCCGTGATATTGTTGACATGCTCCTGCGGCGTAATGCCCAGCTTTTCCGCCGTCTGCTGCACTTTCTGCCCATGCTGGTCCACCCCGGTCAGGAAATAGACTTCCTCCCCCTTCATCCGGTGCCAGCGCGCGAGAACGTCCGCCAAGACTTTTTCATAAGCGTGCCCGATGTGGGGCGGTCCGTTGGTGTAGTCAATGGCCGTGGTGATATAGTACATGCGGGGGACGATACTCCTTTCCTGCCGTTTTGCAAGCAAAGTCATGGCGGCATTCCGGGCGTGTTTTTCTGCATGGGATGGGAGAGTAAGGGGGTGTCGCGGGCGAAACGGCGGAAGGGGTTGTGCGGATATTCCCTTTCCACCGCGCCGCAGCGTTCTCCGCAAGGGACTCAACAGGAGAAAATACGGCGGGGCTGGATGTCCCCGGGAAAATTTCCCCAATACATGGTTCCGGAAATGAATTCCATTGCCGGGGAGCGTGATGCGTGTCTTTAATTTTGTGATTGTTGTTGCCGGAAGCCGCGGTTTTCATAGGCTTCCTCCAGCTGGCTGAGTGCCCGTACCAGGATGGAGCGGGGACAACCCGCGTTCAGGCGCATGAAGCCTTCCCCTTCCTTGCCGAAGATGGAACCGTCGTTGAGAGCCAGGCGCGCTCCGTCCACAAAAAATTCCACCAGTTCCTTCTGGGAAAGGTTCATTTCCCGGCAGTCCAGAAATACCAGGTAGGAGGCATCCGGCATGATGGCCTTGATTTTTGGCATGCGGCGACGCAGTTCCGCGTCAATGAAGCGGATGTTTTCCTGAATGTAGTCCAGCGCCTGGGCCAGCCATTCCTCCCCTTCCGGGCCTGAATAGGCGCTGATGAGCCCGTCGTACGCGAAAACGTGCCCTTCCGCAAGCTCCCTGCCGCTGACAAAGTCTTGGTATTTCGCGAACAGGTCCGGATTCTGGCAAATCACGTAGGAACTGCCCAGGCCGGGCACGTTGAAGGTCTTGCTGGGCGCCATGTAGGTGACGGAGTTCATGCGGGCGTGTTCGGAAACAGTGGCGAATACGGTGTGCCTGTGGCCGGGAAGGGTCAGATCCGCATGGATTTCATCAGAAACGACCAGCGTGCCGTTTGCCGTACAGATTTCAGCCACGCAGCGCAATTCCTCCGGACTCCATACGCGGCCTCCGGGGTTGTGGGGATTGCACAGGATGAACATGCGGCAACCACGCACGGCTTCCTTCATGTGGTTGAAGTCCATGCGGTAGCGGCCGTTTTCCAGAATGAGGGGATTGTTGACGATTTCCCGGCCGTTTTCCCGGATGATCATGGCAAAGGGGTGGTACACCGGAGGCTGGATCATGATTTTGTCCCCCGGTTCCGTAAAGCATTGGATGGCGCTGGAAATGCCGGGAACAATGCCCGGAGCGAAGCCTATTTCCGAGGCGTTCACCTTCCACCCGTGGCGTCGGTCCACCCAGTCCCTGATGGCTTCAAAGAAAGCGCGGGGCTTGACGGTATATCCCAGGATTTCGTGCTCGCAGCGGCGGCGGATAGCTTCCATGATGAAGGGAGGCGTCCTGAAGTCCATGTCTGCCACCCACAGGGGAATCAGGTCGTCCCGGCCCCAGCGGGGAAGCAGCGCTTCATATTTCAGGGCTCCGGTGCCGCGGCGCTCAATTACTTCGTCAAAATCGTACTGCATGGAAGGTCTGTCTGGCGGTCAATGGTCAGGAAAGAGGGGTAACGCCTTTTTTCAGGATGATGTTGCCGTATTTGGCCGTTTCCCCAGTAATGACGACGGCATAGGCCTTTTTGGACCGTTCATAAAAAGCGTAGCGCTCCATTTGCTCAATTTCCCCGTCATAGTTCAGTGCCTTGCGGTATTTGGCTTCCACCGCAGGGTCCAGAGAGTCCCCCGGAACCGGGGCCATCATGATGACGGGCGTTGCGTAGGCATCCAGTTCGAAGAGGGGAATGACGGCAGCCAGCAGGGCATCCGCCCCCAGGCCGTCCGCCCTCAGCACCGTAGGGTTGAAGGTATGGCCGGGGAAGTGGGCGTCTGAAAAGACGATTTCGTCGCCATGCCCCATTTCCGCAAGAATTTTCAGCAGGGAAGGGCTGATGAGGGGAGAAATATTTTTTAACATGCCCCGCAGTATAGCACCAGCCCGCGTTCCGGTACTATCATAAAATTGGGGTAATGCCGTTCATGCCCTCTCAGCCGTTAACAGTCTGGAAGCATTTCCGGACGCATTCTTCCATTTCGGGCATTTGCTCTTCCATGCTTTCCACCAGCCTGAGCTGGGTGCGGGCACGGTGCAGGTTGTGCCGTTCTTTTTTCGTTTTGAAATAAACGTCCCCTTCCAGGTAGTCCGTTAGGAAGCGGATTCCCGTTTCCAGCGTGATAAGCAGACCGGAAAAAGCAAGTTTGGAGACTTCCTGCGGCGTGATGAATTCTCTGGAGGCCTCCAGGTATCCCTTGACGACGGCCTCGAACATGGGCATGCGCAGGAAGGTTTTATCCAGATTTTCTTCATCTTCCGCTGCAGGGGAGGTCATGGTGCGTACCATGTCTCCGAAGTCGTACAGGACGCTCCCGGGCATGACGGTGTCCAGGTCAATGACGCAGACAGCCTTGTCCGTCTCCCTGTCCAGCATCACGTTGTTGATTTTCGTGTCGTTGTGGACGATTCTGACGGGGAGTTCCCCCCGTTCCTGGAGATCCAGCAGCACGTCCACATAACGTTCACGGCGGCGGATGAAGTCCAGCTCCTTGCGGCAGGTATTCAGCCGTCCGTGGGAGTCTGCTGCCGCGGCTTTTTCCAAATGGTCAAAGCGCCTGCGAGTATGGTGGAAGAACGGAATGGTTTCATGGATGTCCTCCGGATTCATGTCACACAGGAGCTGTTGGAAAGCGCCGAAAGCGCGGGCTGCTTCGTAAGCCTGGCGGGGATGGTCCGCCACGTCGAACGTGTGGGTGTTTTCTATGCAGTTGTAGCAGCGCCAGAAGCCGGAACCGGGAATTTCCAGGTATTTGCGGCCGCCCCGCGCGGAGTACAGGTTCAGCGTCTGGCGGAAGGGCGTTTTCAGCACCCGGAACATTTTCCAGCGGATGTGGTTGGTCACCTTTTCCACGTTGTGCATGACATCCTTGGGGCATGGGAACACGGCATCGTTCACGCGCTGGAAGATGTAGCGGCGGGTGGTGCCGTCCGGCTTCCTGTAGGTGGCCCGGAAGGTCATGTTGATATGGCCGCTGTTAATGACGTCGCAATGGAGGAATTCTCCTGCGATGGCGAATGCGTCGCTCAGGGCGGCCACTTGCTTCTGAAGGGAGGAAGTGTGGAAAACGGCGGACAGGGGCATGGGGAGTTAAGAAAAGCTCCGGCATGATTGATGGCACATGCCGGAGCTTGCGTTGGTTGAGTGAATGACAGTCAGATTGTTAGAAGGTGTAGGCAACTCCTACCCCGGCGACGAAGGTGAAATTGCGGTAAACCTTGGAGGGCTCCCTGTAGGGGAAACGGGCGGAAGCGCCGCGGTGGTTGGCCGCCAGGCCGCCGTTGCCGAGCCAGACCGTACCCACGAACGGAGTCACGGTCAGGTCTTTCGTGGCCTTGACAGGGGCGGAAACCGTCAGGGAAATGCCCTGGGTTCCATTGGCGTTCAGGGAATTGCTGTCAAAATAGCCGGCAGTGGCGTTCCAGGTGCCCGCCACGATGACGGAGGTGGATTTGTTGACGTCATACTTGTACCCCAGAGTATTGGTGAACCACCAGCCAGTCATCCAGCGGAACGTATATTGTACGCGGCAGTCCCAGAAGAAGTTTTCCAGCCCTTTGCCGAAGTCATGGTGAATGTCCAGAACGAAGCTGTGTTCTTCCGGCCTATTGTGGCTGAAAGCAGGGAAGCCGGAGTTGTTGCCTGTATTGTGGATGTTGAAACTTCCGGGGATACCGCCGTGGACAAACTGGTAACTCAGAGCCGCGACAGTGGATTTTCCGAATTTGCGGCTGACGCCTAAAATGGCCGAGCCTTCGTCGCAAATGCCGGAATCATTGTGTTCCAGACCATTATCCGTCAGCCACTGATATTTTAATCCGCCTATCAGGGAATATTGATTGTTCAATTGATAGGCGCCGACGGCTTCCAGGGGAATGACATGATCACTTGCGGAATTCTGGAAAGCCAGACCGCGGCTGATGTATTTGGTAGCGTAGCCTGCTCCCAGCTGGGCGGAGAATGTCTTGCCGCCGTTATTGGCGTTTAAAACATCCAGGGGAAGCTGGATATCGGCAGTAGCCATGCCGGAAAAAGCGGCCATGGCCGCACATGTAGCAATAATGGTTTTATGTTGCATAATTAGAGGGGAAAAATATAATAACAATATTTTTATTTTTAGCAAGTGTATCTTCAATACCAGAAAAGAAACGGAAAGATATGTTCAATGTATGACAAAAAGTATTAAACATTTGGCGCATTATTCATCATGCAAGGGCATTTTTTTCCAAAGAAAACTCTATAGCTTCCACAAAAGCCGGTTTTATTTAAATGTTTCCCCGCCGGAGCTGCGGCAGACGTGTTCACGGCTATGGCTTTTGTAAACCTGATGATGCCGTGGATTCTTTTTGTAGCGCTTCCTTTAACTGGGGTTTCAGGTGCTGGAAGAGTTTGATGGAGCCTTTGCTGGACATGTGGTCGCTATCCTTGTACAGAATTTCCCCGTGTTCATAGGCGTTGAACGGCCTGTCTTCCGGTATATAGGGAAGTATGCGCAGGACGGTGCAGAGCCCTTCCTGTTCAAGACGGTCAAGGATGGGAAGCACGGCGGCATGATCTTCCCTGTATTTTTGCCGCGTGCAGGTAAGGCTTTCCAGGCCTTTTCCCGTTTCCCCCCTGCGTATGAGGTTCCTGATGTATTTGGCCACGTCATTTTGCTTGATGAGCGGAGTGGGGGCCAGCAGGATGACTTGCTTGCCCATCGCCCGCAGTTCGGAGATAAATGCACGGAGGGAGTTTGAATAGGCAGGTTCGCCGGAGGGAAGCGGCTTCAGCTTCCAGTCCATTACATTTTTACTGTCGTAACGGGCGCTCCAGTGCTGGGCTATCACCACATGGCTGATTTCCGGGTGGACGTTCAGCCATGCCATGAGGGCCTTTATTTTTTTCTCGTCGCAATAGTAGCTTGCATCAAACGGCAGCGCGGGCAACTCCCTGTTCCAGAATGGGGAAATGACGGAAGAAACGTAAATCCCGGAGATATCCAATTCCCTGCATGCTACGTCCAATCCGCAAAAGGCCGCAGAGGCGTGGCTGTCCCCCAGCAGGACTATGGATGGAGCTTCGGCAGGGGAACCCAGCTGCAGCAGGCCGGGTTCCGCACTTCCCTTGAAATCGGCTCTGCTGACGAAGGCAAAGATGTTGTTATTGAATTTGATGGCTTCCTTATCAAATCCCCGGGCGGCTTCAGGAGATTTGATTTCCGATGCGCCATGCAGCTGGGGGCTGGAAATGGAGTTGATTTCCTGGTTGATGTAGTTCCGGAATCCTTCCGTCTGCCTTCCTGCAACGCATAGAAGCAACGCGAAAAGGTACAGGGGGATAAACCATTTCATCTTCATGCGCTTTTTCTCTACTGTAAGGTACAGGAGACCTCCCAGGACTGCGGACGCCGCTCCGATGGCAAGCATTCCGGGCCATCCGGGGGCATGGAGAAACCACGAATGATAGAACGCGATGAGGGGCATATGCACCAGGTAAAGGGAGAACGAGATTCCTCCAATCCACAGCAGAAGTTTATTGTTGAACCAGTGGGCCAGCCTGCCGGATTCCGCATACCGGATCACCAGGCATGTCCCCAAAACTACGGCCGCCGAGCAGAGGGAGACGTCCTTTCCGCGGGAAAGGGCAGGTACGAGGATGCATAACATTCCAAGGATGAAGAGGAGAGCGTTTTTTTTGCTGTTTTCGCAACGTGTTGAACTTAAAGGGGGGGGGTATATTGCTAACAAAATCCCTGCGCAAACCTCCCACAAACGGGGCAGCGTCATGTAATGGGAGGTGGGGCGGACCTGTTCCCAGACGGGCAGGCCGATTTCCTGCAACAGGTTGTGAATGGGATAGGAATAGGCCCAGAGAAAGGACCCGATGCCGGCGATCCAGAAAAGAGAGGCGACCGCCCGTTTGGGAAGGTAACGGTACAGGACGCATCCCCCCGCGAACAAAAGATAAATCTGTGCCGTCACCGCCAGGTACCACATGTGAAGGAACGGATTGCCGGAAGAATCCTGCGCGAAATAGTCGGACTGGATGACGGCCAGGAACCTGTTCGCGGCGCCTATCAGCGTATATCCGCCTGTGGAACTGGCTGTCGCCAGGTCCGTATAGTCCAGAAGGAACATGCCAGCCAGAAGAGTGAGCGGGACGATGACGGCAACCGGGGTAAAAAGTCTTAAGACTTTTTTACGGGCAAATTCCCCGAGACGGATTTGCATCTGCTGTTTCTGGAGGGACTTCATGAGCAGGTAGCCGGAAATCACCAGAAACACTTCAACGCCGAAGTAGCCGTAGGGGAAATGCTCCGGATTGAGGTGGAAAAGGATGATCAGAATAATCGCGAGGCCTCTGAGTGAAGTGATTTGCTTCATATTGATCAGGATTGCAGATAAATGAACGGAATTATGCGGAATAGCCTTGCTGTAAGATTCTCAAAAGATTCTGGCTTTTAATATTCAACAAATTGCTCAGATGAAAAAGCAGGGAAAATCAATAAAACAAAGCAAAACTGGAGTAAACAATTCCGTAAATGAAAATTACAGCGTAACCGGATAGAGGGAATTGTATGCTGTGAACACAGACGAAATTAACGGTGTACGGTTAATATCTCGCTGACAGGTTTGCGAGGCGAGGACGCTAAAGAAAACTGTTCCGGGCAATCGCCGCAGGCAAGAATGCAAATGACGGTTTCATGGTCGGGAATGGAAACCAGCTTCCTTAACAGGATATCCCGGAAAGGGGATACTGACCAGTTCAGGAGGCAATGCGCCACTTTGTTGGCGTGCAGGGCATAACAAAGGTTCATCAGGAAAATTCCTGCATTAGTGTACAGGTCGTTCCGTTCTTCCTCCCAGCGGATGTCGTGGAGATCCGCCGTAATGATGAGCAGCTTGTCGGCCAAATGACCGAATCCCCTGTTTCCATTCTGGAGGGAGAGCACTTTTTTCCGCGTTTCCTTATCACAGATGCAATGGACGCGGGTATGCTGCCTGTTGCAGGCAGATGGGGCATTGCGGGCAAGGGATACGGCCCGTTCTATTTGTTCCAGTGAAACCGGGCCATTGAAGTGACGCACGGAATGGCGGGATGCCGAAAATTCGGGAAAGGAGGATTCCAAATGGGCATAATATAGTTCCCTGGTTATTTCTATCTGACCGTCTTCCTTGACCGCAGGGGGGAAGTCCGCCAGCAGGCTGTCCAGCGCCTGCTGGAGATCCGGACGGAGGCTGAAGTTTTCTTTTCTGTGCATTTCGCGGTAAGCGTCCAAGACGGAGATGGCATGCAGGATTTGATCATTTTGAGGGAACTTTTCTGAATAATTTCTTATCAGACTGATGAGTTCCAAGACGGCATCATGGCCGAACCCCAGACGCCTCTCAGGCATGCTTAATCCTTTTTCTACTACATGGTAGGCCATGATGACAGAGGCCAGTTTTTGTTCCTTCTCCTCATGGTGAAGGGATCCTGCATGGCGGATGAACCTTTTCCGATCGTAGGAATAAAGATACCTCAATTTATAGCGGCTGGAGTGTGTATAAAATATGAAATTGAGCCGATTGGAGATTTTTTTCAGGAGGTTCAACATATTCATGGATGATGGATTGCGGTTAACGGGAAAGTTTTTAAATCAGGAAATAAGGAAGGTAATTCTTTTTTTAAGCTGTTGAAGAATCAATGTTTTTTCTTGATTATTCAATCCTGTCAGATAAGTGAGAAGGATGGACAAGAGAGACGTTGAAAAAAGAAAAATAATGCGTTTTGCATACATGTCAGGCAACAGCAGATAAATGGTGCAGTTGACAAGGCAGATCAGCAGGCTGACGGAAACTGTTTTGAGAACCACCTGTTTAAGAAAGGAAAGTACGGAAAAGCGGAGCATTTTTTTCAGAAGCCAGAGCCTCATGATCAGCGCCATGATGGTCAGGACAATGGAGACGACCAGGAAAGAAACGGGAGGGCCCCCCCATTGAAAGACCAGATAGCTTAACGGGACATTCAACAGGAGGATTGTTCCCACGCTGGCCTGGTAAAAGGCGATTTTCCCTGTAGCCAGGAGAACGGTGATCAAATAGGTGGAGTAGCTTTCCGCCAGCACGTTAGCCAGGAGAAGAATCACAAAGATATTGGTGTATGCAGGGATTTCCTTGAGCCAGAGAGAGAGGATGAAATCAATATTGAAGCACAGGGGAAGCATGAAGACGGCCAGAAGAAAGAAGCTGTAGCGCGTTCCGTTGAATACCAGCTTCCACATGTGTTCGTAGTCTCCCGCCGCGTAGCTTTTCGTGATTTGCGGCTGCATGGCGCTGGAAAAACTCCCCATCAGGGAGGTTACTCCGGATGAGACCTGGGACGCCACGGCCTGAGCGGCATTGATGAGTACGCCGAAAAAAAGGTTGATGACCACATTGATGCCGGCCCCCTTCAGCAGCCAGGCGATGGAACCGAAAAGGTTCCACGAATAAAATGCTCCCATTTCCTTGAGAAAAGGCTTGTCCAGAATGGCCCGGTAGCGGCAGCTGGAGTAATGCCTGCTGCAGTAAAGGGCATAAAAGCCGCTTGAAGCCAGTGTAAGCAGGAAATTGTACCAGGCAAAATAAATCAGCCTGTCCATAGGAGCGTAATAAAGCAGGATGACACATATTACTTTGATTCCTGTCAACAGGATTTCTACTGTCGCCAGCACCCGGAAATTTTCATGCGCTGTCAGCGTTGCGGTGTACGCCACGTTGAGCAGGCTTACCAGGAATGTCATCAGGGAAATCTGATAGACCCAGTTGACGGCATTCATTCGGTCCACGGGAAAAACCATATGGTAGTTGATGGCCCACAGTCCCACGGTTTCCCCCAGTATGAATATCACCAGGGCAAAAATAAAGAGGATGCTCAGGGAAGAAGAAAAAACCTTGTTCAGCCTTTGGTTATTGTTCCTTCCCAGTTCATAGGTGATGAACCGGCTGATGGCCGTGTTCAGGCTGCCGTTGAACAGTCCGAAAAGAGCCACCAGACTGCCGACGACGTTGTAAATCCCGTAATCCGCTATTCCCAGCGCGTCCAGGGTAAGGCGCGACGTGTACAGCCCGATGACCAGATTGATCAGCGAACGGGTGTAAAGCAGCATGGTGTTGCGGGCAATGCGCTTATTGCTGTTTTCTTCAGCCATGACGGGTAGCGGAGGTACATTGTTGAATGGCGTTTTTTAGAAACTCCATGGAATGAATACGCAGAGCCTCCCAGTTCCGTTCGACGGCCGTCCAGTTAATGGGACGGTTCAGTTGTCCGGCCATGGAGCCTTTTTCCGGATGGTAGATCCTGTCTTCCAGACCCAGGGATTCCAGCAGGGAGAAAATACGCGTGTTCTGGACGGCTGTTTCTCCTTTTTGAAGAATAGTTATAAAGGGCTTGCGCATGATAAGCGCGAATACTGTCCCATGGAAGGAATTGGTGATGATGCAGAGGGCTTCCTGGAAGGACTGCAAAAATTCATAAGGATTCGGGGAGATGGAATATTTTTCCGGGATGCAGCATTCCGCTCCCTGGAGAGGAATGATGCGGAGCGGAGCGCTCATTTTTTTCCCGGCTTCTTTCACCTGCTTCCAGGGAAGCTGGGAAAGCTGGTCGATGTTGAGAAAATACCCCAGAACGCACGGTTCGGAAAAGTACGGCGGCCGCCCTTCCGTCAGCCGGGAGTATTCCCTGCGGTCCAGGAGCAGTGTGGGATCCAAAACAACTTCAACTGTTTCTGCGCCAGCTTTCCGGCATATTTCCACCCCGTGTTTTTCCCGGACGGAAATGGCGGAGAATTTAGGGAATTCCCGCTGAGCCAGAGCATACCATTCCGGGGGCTGCTTCCCCCATGCCGCGCTGGCTGCATAGGCTATGCGCTTGCCGGCAGGGGCGAAATCCAGGAGTTTTTCCGGTTCGCAGGATGTCCATATCTGGTCGCTGCCCGCCAGGTATGCGTCAAAATCCAGTTCTTGCGCGTTGAGTTCTCCGGGAAGGAAAATGGGGGACAGGGCGTGTATCTCCTGTTCAATAAAGGATTCAAATGACGGAGTTTTCCGGGGAACCCTGCGCTCCGGTTTCAGGGAACGGGCGCAGCGGGAAAGAAAACTCCAAGGATGCCGGCAGTAATAATTCAGTTTTTGCCGTGCAGTAGGCGGGGGGGGGACGGGGAGCGGCCTGGGGAGCTGCTTGACCAGAGCGGATTGGACGGACATCCCCGCCAGTACCTGCTGCATGGCATATAACTGCATCAGGGAGCCGTAGTTGCAGGTGATGAACGAATAATGGATGGTGATAATGCCTATCTTCATGGGCGTCAGCTTTTAAAAAAGTTCCTGATAGCGGTTGAGAGAGCCTGAAGACGGGTTCCGAAGCCGAACTGCATTCTGAGGTGTCGTAAGATCATCTGAAGAGAAGCAAGCTTTTTCCCCCTCCTCAGGTAATTCATGTAAGGGAAGGAGGTTGAGGCTTCGATAGCGGATTGATCTTTGTGTTCAAGCTGCCGGATGATTTGCCGGTAGAAGTTTTTTCCGGAAAGAGCCCTTCTCAGTGTGCCTGTAATGCGTTCCCTGCATTCCCCGCGTTCCAGACCGGAGGGGACGCACTGGTAGAGGCGATAGATGGCATTGATGGAATTGATGAAATCCGACGTTTTCATTCTTCCGCGGACAATGTTGTTCATAATGCTGCTCTCGTGGCCGGCACGGTAATGGTACAGAGGTTTTCGGATGATGGAGACGCATCTGCTGCGGCAGAGCATCCGCGTGGCAAATTCCATATCTTCGGAAACCTTGAGTTCCGGCGTAAAGCGGATTTGATGGGTGCGGATCGTTTCCATGCTGAAAAGTTTCGCCCAGATGGAGACATCTACCAGATTCGCCCCGGAAAAGGATTCATTAGTCACCACGTATTCGTCCCTCATGTTTCCGGAGGGAGGGTAAGGCGTTTCCATGGAAACCTCCTGATGATTTTTCTGATGGATACAGATGGAACACATCACCATATCGGCGCTGGACTTCTCCATGGCGGAAAGGAGGTTTTCCAGCGCATCGTCCTCAATCCAGTCGTCCGAGTCAATGAATGTCAAATAAGGGGCGGAGGCCAGCTCTATGCCCAGATTACGCGCGGCGGAAACGCCTTGGTTCCGCTGGTGGATGATTTTGAAACGCGCGTCCCTGCCTCCGTATTCATCCAGAATGGCTCCGCTGCCGTCCGGCGATCCGTCATCTACACAAATGCATTCCCATTCTTTCAGGGTCTGGCGGAGAACGGAATCTAGGCATTGGCGCAGATGGTGTTCCACATTGAACACCGGAATGACGATGCTGACAAGAGGCTGGGTCATATTGTTGAAAGGCTGGGTGTTGGCGATGCCGTTTGGATGAGGATGCGCAGAGAGTTAAATGTTCCTTGTCTTCAGCAGAAGGTGGGCCAGCCGGTACCGGTGCGCCGCCAGCAGACGGCAGACAAGGTGGAAGTAGCAGCCGCACAGGGGAAGCTCCGCCTTGCGTGCGGCCAGGCCGCTGGTAAGGAAGTCCCGGAATACTTCCTTGCGCGCGGCATAGGGCTGCCGCTGGAGGGCATGGAAAATCACGCTGATTTTTTGCAGGATGTAGCCTTTGACAATGGGAATATCTTCCTGCGGAAGGGAAAGGGTGCTGATCCAGGCCAGGAATTTGGTTGTGAGCGTGTCTATGTCCCGGACGAGATTGAAGCGGCTGCGCTTGGCCGCTCCGTTTTCCGTTTCCTGCGCGCGGTAATGGTAGAAGGCTTTTTTGAGCAGGATGATGTCCGGGGCGCAGGCGGAAAGGTAGTCCAGGACAAACTGGAAGTCTTCAAACACGACAGCGGAGGTGTTGAAGAGGAGGCCGTTTTTTTTCAGGAGTTCCGTGCGGAACAATTTGTTGCAGGAGGATTCCATGTCCAGGCTGGTCAGCAGGTAGCGCAGGAAAGCCCCCGTTTCCCCCGCGGGGATGTGCTGGTTCCGGCTTGGGAGGGTGGTTTCCGTACGGATGAGCCGGGAACCCGCATGGAAGTCCTTGCTGATTCCGTAGCAGAGGATGGCGGCTTCCTGCGCGCGGAGAGTTTCCTCATGGAGGCAGGCCAGCATGTCCGGCTCCACGGTATCGTCCCCGTCCACAAAGGCGGTCCAGTTTCCCCTCGCCAGGGAAAGCCCCGCATTGCGCGCGGCGCTTACGCCCCGGTTTTCCTGGTGGATGGCGGTGAAACGGGCGTCCTTCCGGGCGTATTCGTCCAGAATGGCTCCGCTGTCGTCCGGGGAGCCGTCATTGATGCAGATGCATTCCCAGTCCGTCAGGGTCTGGTTCCTGATGGAGTCCAGGCAGTCCCTGAGGAAAGGGCCGGAACGGTAAACGGGGACGATGATGGAAAAAAGCGGGGACATGGAGATAAAGCGGGGTAATGGGGGTCAGCGTTCCGTGTTGGCGGAGCCTTTTTTCTGTTTCTCGAATTGCCGGGCATCCACGAGGGTCCTGTACCACCATCCCTGCATGAAATGCCATAAAAATCCTTCCCTGCCATCCAGAAAACCCAGTTTCAGGAAGTAACGGTAGCAGAAGTAGGCGAAGGAACGCCAGAAGAGCGGCTGGCGGGCGTAGCGTTCTTTCATGGCGCGTTTTCTGCCTGCCTGGCCGTCGATGCCGGAGGCCGCCGCGGAGGAGGAGAGGATGTCTTCAATATCCGCCGCTTCCCGGGAGGAATAGTCCACGTGCTTATGCGCCCACCAGCCCAGGTCATTCAGGTTTTCATCCACGAAGTCATATTCGAATTCAACGGAGCGGCCCCGGCTGAGTTCCATGTGTTCGTCCATATGGCGCTGTTCGCATCTGGCCGCGCCGTAGCGGAACAGGCGCAGCAGCTTGACCGGGTAAACGCCGTGCTTCATCCACCGGCCCAGGAAAATATGCCGGCGCTTGTGGATGATTCCGGTAACGTCCGGGGGAAGGGCGGGCAGTTTTGCCTTCAGTTCTTCCAGGGCTTCCGGCATGAACCATTCGTCCGCATCCAGCCTCAGCACCCATTCTGCGGTGATGGGGCAGTTGTCCAGAGCCCAGTTGAACTGGAGGGCGTACAGGCCGGGCCATTCATGCTGGATGACCTGCACCCTGGGGTATTCCCGGCAGATGGCGGCGGTGTTGTCTGTGGAAAAGCAGTCAATGACAAAGACTTCTTTAGCGACGGGAAGAATGTTTTCCAGACAGCGGCGGATATGGAGTTCCTCATTTCTGGCGAGGATGATAACGGAGAGGTCAAGCATGGTTTAGCGGAGCGTGCGTTGTTTGATGAATCGGGCCGGGTTACCGCCCACAACCGTCCAGGGGGCCACATCCCTGAATACGGCGCTGCGGGCTCCTACCACGGCTCCCCGGCCAACCGTCACCCCCATGCCCACAAAGGCCTGCGCCGCCACCCATGCCTGGTCTTCCACGGTAATGGGGGCGGAGATAAGGGCGTGGGCGGGATCCGAGATGTCATGGGAGGCCGTGCAGAGGAAGGCCCCCTGGGAAATGACGGCGTGGTTTCCGATGGAGATGGGGGCCTTGTTGTAAATTTCCGTATCAGGGCCGATGCAGGCGTATTCCCCTACGGAGAGATTCCATGGCGCCCAGATATTGCTGCTGGGGTAAACGAGGGAGGCAAGCGGTATGTTTGCCCCGAACAGGCGGAGCAGCAGGTTCCGGGGGACTTTCATGGCGTTGGTGACCATGAGCCGGAAGAGCGTCCGGTTGACGATGTACCAGCTATACCGTTTGAGGCGGTGGCTGAGGGAGTAGTGTTCCTGGTAACGGGAAAGATCCATGGCTGGGGATGGGGGTGAGTGGTGAAAGAGGGGTTATGGCCGGGGTGCGGCGGCTGGTTCCGCGTCTGTTTTTATTCCGGTGGAAAAGGCGGCCAGCGGCCCTTCCGCGGATTGGCCCGCCTTCTGGAAATAGATGTTCCGGAAGGCTCCGCTTTCTCCGGCTCCCCAAAGGGGCGCGTTCCAGGGATGTTCCGGATGGTGGAGATGCCCCTTCCATTCCCGCTGCATGTTGGCGAGCCGCGCGGGCTTCGTCAAGGCGAGTGTGGGTGCGGCCTTGGCGAAGACGGAGAGGCTGGGGAGTGCAGCCAGGAGCAGATAACAGACGCACAGTTTGCGCCACCGGGGCGTTCCCACCCGTTCCACGAAGATGCGGGTGAAGATGAGAGCCAGGCAGAAGAAGCTGACGCTGGAGGCCTTGTAGCAGAATTCATTGTAGCCGCCCACGGAACCTATGTAAATGAAGTAGGTGAGTGTTAAAATGACCAGGGCTGACCAGAACAGGGCGTCTTTTTTGAATCGGCGGAACAGAAGAGCCGCCGGAACGCCGACTGTCAGCAGCCAGGAGCCGGCCATGGCACCCCAGAATTTCCAGTTGCCGTACTGGAGCAGGTCAAAGGGGGAGTCCTGCCACGTCAGGCGGATGCGGTTGTTTCCGTTGCTGCTTGTAAAATAGATGCCGGTCAGCAGCACCAGCGCGGCGCCTGCCAGCACCGTCCAGGAGGAGAAGTATTGCCTGACGGGAGTACGGTGGACCAGCGTGCGGACGGCGATGAAGACCAGAAGGCCCAGCGAGCCGATGGGAGAGGCGAGCAGGCACAGGGAGGCCAGGAAGAGCTGGTATTTGGGCGGAATGTTCCAGGAGACCGCCATGGCCAGGAACAGCCACAGCAGCGTGGTGTGATGAAAGGTGTAATGAAGCTGCATGGTGGGGGGCACGCCTCCGAAGAAAGCCAGCACCGTCAGGTAGAGTTCGTGGGCCAGGGGCCCCTGCAAATTGAATAGATGAAGCCCCCATCTGACGATGCCGTCCAGCGGGCCCTGGAAGATGAGCAGGAGCAGGAAGAGCAGGGTGGCCGAGCGGAATCTGCTCCAGAGGACCGTGAGGGTCAGCGCCAGGCCCAGCCCCGTCCAGGCGGTCAGGACATAGTTAATGATGAATATGTCCGAACAGGAAAAACATTTGCACGCCAGAGCCGGTGGCAGCCAGAAGGCGAGGTAGTAAATGAAATGGCTGCCTCCTGCGTCCACCAGCGGCCAGTCGCAACGGATGAGGGTTTCATAAATGGGGTTGCGGACCACAAAGTCCGCGTGCTGGGATGTGATCCCCGTCATTCCGCCCGCCAGAAGCCACAGGAGGGAAAGGGCGAGGGCACAGAAGTAAATGGTCAGCTGCCGCCTGGTCAGGTGAAGCGTGGGGACCGGGATTGTTGCGCTCAGCAGGACGGAGGCAGCGGCTACTGCCGCAGCGGCCGGAATGGAAAACAGGGGCCTGACCCATCCCAGCAGGAAAAGGAGGGTGGGGAGCGCCATATAGGCCACGGCGCAGGATGCGGCAAGCCTCCCGCTGATGGTTAATGCGATGTCCGTTTGTTTCCGGGGCTGTTCCATGTAGAGAGAAAGGGGGAAGGCGTGTTCAGGAGGCGTCTGGGAGGAAAGCTTTTTCCCACTGGGGAATGATATGTTCCCGCGTGAATTTCCGGCTTTTGGCTATGGCGTTCCTCGCCATGGCGCGCAGGGCGGCCGGTTCCCGCATCAGCCCTGCGGCCATTTCCGCCATCCGATGCGCCTGGAAACCGCCGGCCGCAGGCAGGATGCAGCCATCCTTTCCGTGGTCCACCAGGTCATAGGCGGCGGAGAAGCTTCCGTAAACGATGGGGGAGACGCCGAAGGACATGCCTTCCACGATTACCAGGCCGAATCCTTCATATTCCGAGGTTAAAAAGAGCAGGGAGGCCTGTTCGTAATACGGGGCAGGATTTTGGAAGCCTTCAAAGGAGACGTGCTTCAGGCGGTGTTCCTCGCAGAATTCCTGAAGGGAGCGTTTTTCCGGCCCGTCACCCACCAGGCGGAGAGTCCAGTCCGGGAAGCAGGGTTCCAGCAGCGCCCACGTTTCCAGCACGCGGGAGACCCGTTTCTGGTTGGGTTCCAGCCGTCCGACAAAAAGAACCTCCTTTTTCTTGAGGGCCGGATCATAGCGGAATTCCGGGTTTTCCACGGTAATGGGGTTGGGAATCGTCAGAAGTTTTCCGGTGTCTTTCAGTCCGGTGATGTTCCGGAAGGCCTGGTGGAAACTGTCTGAAAGGAGGATGTAACGGTTGCTGTGGGCGTAAACGTAACGCAGGCTGGCCCCGGTAGCCATGGCGCAGCCTTTCAGCAGAAGGCGCAGAAACGCCCTGTTTACCGGGTTTCCCGTCCGGGCCATGCGCATCCTGAGGCCTTCCAGCCGTGCGTTGCAGTCCGGGGCGTTGTGGTGGACGGCCAGCAGGCGGCAGGGCAGGCCCCTCATGGCTTTCCGGCACAGCCTGGTGACGTGGAAGGGCAGACACCATTGGTTGATGATGACGTCAATGCGGCAGGTGGCCAGGATGTCCCGCAGGGCATTCCGGTTGGCCCGGCTGGAAACGGGGTAGCTCAGCCGGTGCAGCGTGACCCGTTCGTCCAGAGCTGGGGAGGGCTTTTCCGTCACCTGTTCAAAGGAAACCACATGAACCGCATGGCCCCGGGCGGAGAATTCATTCGCCAAAATGGCGGTGACGGTTTCCACGCCGCCTATGGAAGGGAATTTTCCGAGTAAAAAGAGGATGTTCATGAGAGATAGACAAATTCCGGTTTGGTTTCCTGCCCCAGCAGATACCGGTACAGGCGTTTCATGCGGTCGGCCGCGTGGGGAGCGGCGCAGGTTTCCATGACGAGGGCGCGTCCGCGGTCTCCCATGGCGAGCCTTTCCTGCGGGGAGAGGTTGAAGGCGTTTTCCAGGGCTGCGGCCAGGGAAGGGGAATCGTTGCCGCACCACCAGCCGCACCGGCGGGTGTTCAGCGCTTCCCACGGCGTTCCCCGGCTGGCGATGACGGGCGTTCCCGCCAGCAGGGCCTCCGCAATGCTCATTCCAAAGTTTTCCTGGTGGCTGGGGGCGCACAGGACGTCCAGGGAAGAGAGCATTTCATATTTCCGTCTTCCGGAGACAAAGCCCGTGAAGGAGATATTGGAAATGTTTTCCTCCCGGACCAGTTCTTCCAGCCAGGCCTTGTATTCCGGGTCTCCGTCACCGATGAGCAGAAGCTCCGCGTTCGGGAGGCGCAGCTGACCCCAGGCCGTGATCAGGGCATCCAGATTTTTGATGGGATGGAGTCTGCCCAGGAATCCGGCCCGGAAGCCCTCGTGCCCGGGGCGCCTGATATCCGCAAGATATTCCGGGATCCGCACCGGATTGGGGATGACGGCCACGGGGTTGGAAAAGCCCATGTCCCTGTAGTATTCCATTTCCTTTTCGCAGGTGACGTGGACGCAGGCGGCTCCAGAGATGTCTTTCCGGTGTCCCAGGGCGAGCATGAGTTTCTTTTTCCAGCCGCCGCGCTCCAGCGCCTGGGGGTACAGCATGCCGTGCAGGGAAACGACGCAGGGGGCATTCATTTTGCGTGCGTGCGCACATGTGGCGTGGTTGACGTCCAGCCACAGGCCGTTGGTGTGGTAGAGGCGGTACCGGGAGCCGGCCAGAAAGCGGCGTATGTTCCGGGAGACGGCGAGAGGGGTGCGGGCGTCAAACGGGCAGGCATGGATAAAGCTGTCTTCTCCCACCATCCGTTCTTGTGGGGAGCCGGGCTGGAGGGTGAGGATGTCCGTGGGCATGCCGGAAGCGTTCAGGGCTTTGACCAGGTCATAAGTACAGGTGCTGGTGCCGCCCGAACGGGAGTCAAGGGACGCGATGGTTTGTAATATGGGAGCCATTAATCTAAAAGGGAGGTATATGCCTTAAGCTGCGTTTCCACGCGGCTGTTCCAGTTGATGTCCGCTACGCGGCGCGCCATGGTTTCATAATTCTTTTCAACTTCATGAATGGCGTTGCGCAGGCCGTCCGGCGCGGACAGGGAAAAGACGGCGCCCGTTTCCAGAGCGGCAACCATGTCGGCGGCGCTGCCCACCTTGTCGCTGGCGATGACGGGGAGCCCCCGGAAGAGGGCTTCTTCCACGACCAGCCCCCACGGCTCATAGCGGGAGGGGAGGATGAACACGTCATGCCGTTCATATATTTCCGGGAGGCTGTCGTTGGGAACGTGGCCCAGAAAGCGGATATTATCCTTGGCCATGTTTTTGAGAAGTTCCTTTTGAGGGCCGTCCCCCACGATGGACAGAGGCCGCCCGTTGGAGTTGAATTCCCTGATGAGCAGTTCCAGATTCTTTTCCGGTGCGAGACGGCCGACGTAAATGTAGTTCAGGGGGGAGGACGGGGAATGGCGGAGGGCGCAGCGGCCTTCCATGTTAAAGATGCCTACGCTGCCCGTGACATGGATGTCTCCCGGATAACGAATATGCTCAAACAGGGCGCGGTGGGGGGAACCGGAAGGCAGCGCCGCGCTCATGCGGCGTATGACGGCTTTTTTAAGCAGGCCTTTCCAGCCGTTCATGCCGGAATCAATGGCTGACGATTCGCAAATGACGGCATTGCGGCGCCTGGGGGAAAAAAAGCTGTATATGTTGTATTCCGGCGCCATCCAGCCGGAGAACAGCACTCTGCGGGCCCGGACCCGGACCATCAGCTTCAGGAGCCTGAGCAGGACAAGAGCCTTGTTTCTTTTTCCCGCATCTCCCTCATGCAGAAAGAAGTAGTCAAAACCTCCCTCATTGCCGGAGAGGCGGGTATTGACCGCTTCCGCCCCATAGCCGTAAAGAACCAGGAGAACGGAGTGTTTTTTCGCCAGTTCCTCACAAAGCCTTACTTTGTAAAAGGAAGGCGTATTGGTCAGGTAGATGAAGTCATATTGCTTGTTCATAGTTAAAGCAGCGTCTTGAATTCATCCGGAATGCGGGTGCTGTCCCCCAGAACGGCTTCCGGAATGCTGTTCCGGTACACCCGCTTGAAGTGCCTTTTGTTGAACAGGATGGGGCGTTCCCCTATGAACGCTCCCCAGGCGGAGAATGTGGAGTCCGAAGCAATGACCCATTTGCACCTGCTGATGGCGTACATGTCCGCGTAGGCGTTGCCGTAAAAAGCGCGCCTGACGTTGGGGAGGGCCAGCAGCTCCCGAAGCTCTTCGTCCGAGCCGTCGGAAAAGATGAGGAATTGCTGGGCCGGCTTGATGGACAGGATTTCCCTGACAAGATTCACGTACCAGAGGATATCCACCCGCATCTCCGGAGAATAGTCTCCCAGCCGCACGTGAATGGCGATGCAGTCCTTCAGGGCTTCCGGACGCACGTTTTCAATGATTTCCTTCCTGGTGATTTTTTCTATGAATTCATGCACCAGATCCATGTGTTCATTGAGGTCGTCAAAGTATTCCCCCATGCCGCGGATTTGCTTCACCCTCCCGGAACCGGGGCGCAATTTTTCCGCAAGCAGCAGTTGGGCTTTTTTTAAGCCTTTGATTCCCAGCTCATTGAAAATTTTGAAATAAACTCTTTTATCTTTCTCCCGGCGCAGGAATGTCCCCGGGCTGAGTTTGGTCCAGGTGGGGGAAATGTAGCCTGTGTTTTCCCGTCTGCTGAGTATGTAGGCGCGAGCCGCCACAAACATGCAGTTGGCAAGCCCCGGTCCTGATAAACGGAACCAGCCGAAGTCATAATCCGAGAGGACAGGGTAGAAATATGTTTTTTCAGATTCCATGTTTAAGGTCTGTCATGCGTTTTTGCAATACGGCGAAGGAGGTGAACAACAGGGTGGTGACCACCTGGTTGATTCCCCATAGATATGATTCGAAGTTGGCGGCGATTAGAACGGAGATGATGACGAACAGGTGTATCCTGTCATAATCGCAGGCGGATTTGTGGAATTTCCGCCAGACGGAGCAGGTATAATACGCCATGAACGCAAACAGGAAAACAGAGTAGGGAATACCTATCATTTTCATGATGTCAAGATAGCCGTTGTGGGACCCCAGGCCGCTTACCGCCTTGGCTTTTTCGCTCTGTTCCACGTCAAAGCCGTTTCCCAGGATGGGGGATTCGGCGATCATGATGAGAGTCGCTTTCCGTTCGCCTTCCCGGGAGGATGAGAAATCCATATTTTCCACGGATTCCGTGAACCGGTTCAGGCCGGTGGAAGAGATTCCCGCCATGGGCAGGATGATTTGCCAGGCGAGTACTCCGGCCAGGAGTACTGCCAGAAATTTGACGTTCAGACCGTATTTGATGACGAAGGTCAAACAGAGGATGCCTATGGAAGCCCGGCTGCCGGAGAGGAAGGTGGCCAGGACGCATAGAAGAATGATGGCGATTTTTTTCTTTGAGCGGTCGGAAGAATCCAGAATCATGGCTCCTGCGCATAATGAGGAAATGGCTCCCAGCCCATTCGCGTTGCAGAATCCCAGGGTGTGGCGGCCCTCAAAAATAACGTCGTTGTGAACAAAGCCGAGAAGGATGAGCAGGCTGGTGACTACCGACAGAATCGGCATGAGGCGCTGTAAATAGAATGACAGATCCTTCTGGACGGAAAGCGCAATCATCAGGCAGCAGACGACCTTGGCAATCAGATAAATTCCCGTTTTCTCATTAAGGTCAAAAATACCGAATGTGAATTGATACAGGATGAAAATGAAGACGAAGGAATAAATGAAAGGAGATGATGAGACCGTCTTCCGGTCAAATACGCGTCCGGAGTTGATCAGCAGCAACAGAGCTCCCAGCCCCAGAAGAAGGAAAGACCCCATGGAGCCAATGCCGTTTAAGAGCATGTGCTGCTGGCCAAGCTGGCAGAGAATGAAGGCAAAAGCCCAGTATTTGCAGAGTGCGGCCATGTCCGGATTCGCTGGTTCTGAGTGAAACTGAAAAAGATTGTTACTGCATATATCCCAGTTGGCGCAATTGCGGAAGGAGACGGGTCATTCTTGTCTCCCATGATGCGTTTTCCCGGGCGGCGGCCAGATTTTTGTCCGCCAGTTCCTGATAGGTGGCGATGTTGTCCAGAATCTGGGAGAGCCGGTTGCCGATGTCTCCGTCTGTCTGGAGTTCAATGACGGGATTGTACCCCAGCAGATCAACCAGTTCTTTGGGGGCTTGGCCGACGATGAGCGTTCCGGAGAGCATGCATTCCCAGTAGCGCTGCGTCAGCGTTTCCACATCGCCCGCCATTTCCGGGTGGGTTCGGCAGCGCGGGTAGCAAATGACGATTTTTGTGGAAGCCAGCCCTTCGCACAGCGAAGGAAAATCCGGAAAGACAAGGCGGCCCGGTTCTTCCGGGTAAAGATAGCTGAGGTGCGGCGCCTCCTGCCGCATTTGAAGGATGGCCTCGTGTACAGGCTGCATCAGGCGCCCGATCTGGAGAATGTCCGTCCGGCGCCCCTCCAGGGCTCCTCCGTCCCTATAGCCGGTGGGGTCTATGCCTTCCGGAACGTGAACCGTGTGAATATGCGGAAGTTTTTCAGCCACGTATTCGCAAACCCGGGATGACGTGCACAACAATGTTTGCACATGGTGGCGTTTCAGGGAAGAGATGAGGCGCGGCCAGTACCGGGGCCAGACGTCCCACAGCATGGGCACGATTTCATTGGTATAGCCGAACGGCCACGCGAATGAGTCCGGGTATCCGGCCCCCGGAACCAGCAACGCTTTTCGTGAGCTGGTGAACAGGGGGAAATTCCTTGAGATTCGGGATTTTGCGATCAGCAGACGCAAATTCCACGGGGCGCGAATTCCCTTGACCGTTTTTCCCCCGCTGGCTGCCCATGCGTCCGCGAACCATTGCATGAAGAATTGGTAATTGCCTTCTTTTCTGATAGGTTCCAGTAATGTTAAATGTTTCATGATTTTACTGCGTTGAACATGTTTTCCCATTCAGAGACAGTCTGCTCCAGGTTGAACAGAGGCGCCGCGGCCAGGCCGTTTGCCGCATAGGATGAGAGGTCTGAGGCCGTCATTTCACGCATGGCCCGGCACAGGTCTTCCGGATTGTCCGACTCAAAAAGGATGCCGGCCTGATGTTTGCCCACTATTTCCCGACAGATAGGTATATCCGCCGCCAGAATAGGCAGCCCGCAGCACATGGCTTCCACCTGGACGAGTCCGAAGCCTTCGCAGCGGGAGGGAAAGAGCAGGATGGAATGGCGGGGAAATTCTTCCTCCATATTTCCGCATGGTCCGTGCAGAATGATTCTGTGGTGCAAACCGTTGGAGGATACATATTCTTCAATCCATCCTTTCAGCGGGCCTTCCCCATAGATGTGGAGATTCCATTCCTGATCCGTTTCAATGAATTTGTGGAATGCGCGGACGGCCAGATCAGTCCCTTTCTGGTGGGAGAGAGCCCCGACATAAACGAACGTTTTGCTGGTAAGGGACGATTTTCTGGACGGGTTCATCGTGTTGGGGTTGTAGATTCGACGGGCGGGGAGATGGTGTTTTTCTCTGAATTCTTTTTCGTCCCCGTCAGACAGGACGATGATTTCATCGAAACGATGGTAATATGCCTTGATGGCTTCCTTCATGTACCGGGAGAAGAAGGAGCCCATATTGGTAAAATAATTGTCATAGGAAGCATGGGACCATGTCAGTATTCTCATGCTGGGCAGGAGCTTGTTTTTGGTGAGGGCGAGAAGCAGGGAGTCTTCAAAGCCGGAACCGAAAATGACCACATCATATTGATGTTTATTGAGATGATTCGTCAGCGCCTTTTTGAAGCCTGACGTGTAGCGCGCGGCCGCGTATAGCCGGCAGCCAAGGGCGGAGCTGAACAGAGGGGTTTTGCAGACGAGAATGTCCGCCGCGGAGCGGCGAATTTTCTCATATAAATTCATTTCCCTGCAGTAAATGTGAATTTGTTCCCGGTTGATTCCTTGGATGCCTGACTGCGGAAGGTTTTTCAGGGAGTAGAGGCTTACGTCATGTTTGCGTGACAAGGCATCCATCAGGCAGGTCAGAACTCTTGGGACGCCTCCTATTCCGAAATCAGACCATGCGACAAAACAAATTTTCATTTTTACAAATGGTTTGATGAAGTTTTTTTGATTTTACAGAATGGCGGCCCACCTGGCCGCCAGGTTTGAGGAGCTGAAGTTTCTGGATGTGACGAGGCTGTGCCGGCTGAATTTTTCCAGTTCGCCGGGATTGTTGATAAGGGATGTGAGGGCGTTCGAGTAAATTTCTTCCTGAAAGGGGGGAACGAGAATGCCGTTTTCCCCGTGGGAGATAATATCCCGGACGGCAGGGTAGCTGTCAAAGGCAACAGGAACGCACCCGTGCTGCATGGCTTCCACAAGAACAAGGCCGAACCCTTCAAACGTGGACGTCATGCAGAATACGTAGGCTCTGGAATAGTAAGGCTCCGGATTCTGGAAGCCGTGAAAGGCAATTCGGGAAAGCCCCAGTTTTTGGGCGGAATCCTTAAGCATATCCGCATCCGGTCCGTCGCCCACAATGTCCAGATGCCAGTCCGGACATGTTTTTTCCACTTTTTCCCATATGCGCAGAAGCCTGTCCACTCCTTTTGAGGGGTTGTCCAGCCTGCCGACAAACAGGCAGCGCGGTTCTTTTCTCTCTTCCTTGGAGAGAACGGCCGGTTCCACGATATTGGGAATGCAGACGAGCTTGTTCCCGGGGACGGAGGGGCACAGTTTTTTGAATTCTTCAATGCCCCCTTTCGAAAGCGTCACTATCCGGTCATAGTCTGAAGCCAGTTCCCGGAACAGGCTGCGCTGAAGCAAAATTGCCCTGTATTTTTTTAATGCCAGTATAAGCGTATGATAGAAAAATGAACGTGCCTTGCCGATGAGGCCGCGTCCGGAGGGCCTCCGGTTGACGGTCCGGTAATGTTTCAGATAGGTATATTGGGAACTGTGCTGTACGGCAATGAGTTTGACGGAAACCCCGTTCATGTGCCCGCGATGCCGGAAGATTCCCCACCGCCCCACAATCCCTCCTTCCGTCTGGTCAATGATGCTCTCAATTTCTCTTTCCCGGATAAGGTTAAGCAGGAAATTCTGTTCTTCCTTCCGGCTGAGGGCTGCGGGAATGAACACGAGATCCGTCGGAGGCACGTATTCTTCCCCCAGCCTGTTTTTGTTTCTGCAGAGGAGCGTTACCCGGTGGCCTTCACCGGCAAGCATGGCGGCCAGCTGATGGGTGGCCCGTTCCATGCCTCCCTGTTTGCCCAGGGGTTCATTGGGAAGATAGATGACGATGTTGCTCATGGCTTGTCCTGCAGGCATTCCATCCACAGGGGAATGACCTTTTCCGGTTGATAGTTCGTTAATACTTTGGTGCAGGGGGGGACGTAGGGGCCGCTCATCAATTCATCCAGTTCCCGCGCAAAGAGGCGCAGGCTGAAGGGCGGGATGAGACGTCCCGTCTCCCGGTTCGGCAGCATGTCTTCAGCAGCGTGGAAACTGTTGAAAACTACAGGAAAACAGCCGTAGGAGAGAGCTTCGTTAATTACCATGGGCATGCCTTCGTGGGTGGAGGTGAGGCAGAGTATTCTGGCCTTGCGGTAATAGGGCGCGGGTTCCTGAACACCCTCAAAATGGACGTTTTCCAGCTTCAGGCGCGCCGCCATCCGTTCCAGATTGCCGCGTTCCGGGCCGTCCCCCACCAGGTACAGATGCCAGTCCGGATGAAGCGGCTGCACTTTCTTCCAGACATTCAGCAGGCGATCCACCTTTTTGGGAGAGTCCGCCATCCGTCCCACATAAAGAACGGCGTTTTCCTTCCCGGAAAGGTCAGGCTGAACGGGATCATAAGTCAGCAGGTTGGGAATGGCGTACAGCCGGGCCCTTTCCGGGGGGCCCGCCAGCTGGAGGGCGTCTTCCGTATACCGGGGGGAGAGAAAGACCACCTTGTCCGATCCGCGGAACATATCCCTGTATTTCCTCCTCTTGTTGCTGACGGCCGCGTGTTTTTTACAGGGCAGCAGCGCATGGCGCAACAGCGTTTTCATGGTATTGCCCCAGGTGGAGAAATCCTTCCGGAGCAGGCAGGAGAAATAATCCAGCCCTGTGCGGACGTCAAAGGAAATCCAGGAAATGATGGAAGCCCGGATGTCAAGGTGTTCATGGCTGAAGAAAAAGGAGTCATCCTGATTGGCCCCGCAGTTGATGATGCCGTCCGTCTTTTGTGCGGAGCATAGATTTTCCACATATTCCCTGTTTTCCCTGCAGAAGAGCATGTCCTGTCGCGGAAGGGTGAAATAAGGCAGTCCGCCGGGAGGAACATCTGCCTGTTGGAGAGACAGGAAGGAAATACGGTGGCCGTGCCGCGACAGGGCTTGCGCCAGAAGATATGCCGCCCGTTCCGTTCCTCCCGCATGGGGCAGGATGGGTTGGTCAAAATAGAAAATCAGGTTCATGACGGCGTGACGGAAAGGAATGGGAACAGAAAATTTAACGGGTTTTGAACAGGTAAAGGATGGGATTGCGCATACTGCCAGCCTTGGCCAGCAGCCGGGTTACTCCGTAATGCCACGGGTAAGGGATGCCGTTTTTTTTGAATGCCTGCTTGTTCTGGCGCGTATTCCTCAGAATGGCTCTCAGGCCCGCCGTACTGGAGCCTCCGGTGCGCATGAATACCATGTCGCAGTCGATATAGGCGGTGGAAATGCTGTTTTTTTCTATAAAGCGCATCATCAGCTCAAAGTCCGCCGCGCTGCCTATAGCAGGATCAAAGCCGCCGTAACGGGTAAAGCAGTCCTTTTTACAATAGAACGTGGGGTGCGCCGGGTTCCAGCCGCGCTGGAAGGAACCGGGAGTGTACTCCGTTCCGCGCCATGTGCGTACGATTTCTCTTGCTCCGTTGATGTAGTGCAGATTACCGTGTATAGCCTCCTTTCCATGCCGGGCAAACGCTTCGGCGATGGCTTCCAGTACATTTTCGTCCTGGTAATAGTCATCCGCATTCAGAAAGCCGATGACATCTCCCGTGGCCATGCCTATCCCCTTGTTCATGGCATCATAAATTCCCTTGTCCGGCTCGGATAGCCATTTCATGCGGCCGGAAAATTGATGACTGTATTTTTCAATCAATTCCACGGTTCCATCCTTGCTGGCCCCGTCCACCACAATGCTTTCCACGTCCGGGTAGGTTTGCCGCAGAATGCTTTCCAGCGTGTCTTGCAGCGTTGCAATGCTGTTATAACAAACCGTAATGACTGAAATTTTCATTTTTGGCGGGGGGAGTGGAGGATTTTTATTGGACGCTTTTCTGACGGCTCCTCATGATAAGCTGGGTATTTGCCCTGAGACCTTTGGTCGGCAGGTCTTTGGGGGTCAAGGGATGGGCGGGTACGCTCAAGGATGGGACGGGTTCCTTTCGGATACTTCTTAAGATGAGTTGCGTATTTTCTTTCAATCCGTAGGTCATCAAATCCCTGGGCTTCAGTACACGGGCCGGTGTGCTCAGGGCATCCGGACGCTGCTGAATGCCTTCTCTCTCGACAACCTTGAGGAAGGTGTAACAAAGGATATTCAGGTCGTACCGGAAGGTCAGGTGGCGTTGGTAGCTCAGGTCATAACATACCCGCTGACGGAAGGTGAGGTTGTTGCGCCCGCGAATCTGGGCCAGCCCCGTGATGCCCGGGCGCAGGGACATTCTTTTTTTCCGGGTGGAAGGGTTGAAAATAGCCATTTGATCGGGGATCCAGGGGCGTGGGCCGATAAAGCTCATGTCCCCCAGCAGAACGTTGATGAGTTCAGGCAGTTCGTCCAGGGAGGTGCTGCGCAGCAGGGATCCCAGGACTGTTGTGCGTTCTTCGTCCGGGAGCAGGTTCCCTTCCTTGTCCCTGGTGTCTTTCATGGTTTTGAATTTGATGATATGAAAGGGTTTGAGGCCGTGCCCGATGCGCTTTTGCAGGAAGAAGGGAGATGTCCGCTGGACGATGGCCAGCAGAATAGCCAGAATGGCTAATACCGGAAACAGGCATATAAGGCCGAAGAGTGCACCCGTGAAATCCAGGGCGCGTTTTCCGTAGCGTCTGTAAAAATTATGATTACGATACAGCGGGTTGCTGAAGGGGATATTAGTTGTAGGGGCTGACATGGGTGTAGTACGAGAGGTTGTTGATAGGGTAGGCGGAGTTAGTTTTTCAGAGGCATGCGTTTGGCCATGGCGATGTTGTGGCTGTCTGTCCCCCACCATTCGTAAAGTTGACGGGTGCGGAACGTTTGTGCCAGGGCTGCGGCGGATTTGCCGTAAAATCCTTTCAGGGAGCCGACATTGCCCTGATATTTGACGCCTTCCTGCCGGGCCAGTTGGAGGAAATCTTCCTGTTGCAGGAGGCGGCCATAGCGTTCAGGGTGCGCCAGGACAGGGACGTATCCCATGTCCCGAACGGAGCTGATCATGTCCTTCCAGGCGCCGGGAAGGTAGTACTGGGGCAGTTCCACCAGCAGGTGGATTCCGTCGTAGGTCAGGGGAGTGTATCGGCGCAGCTGCTCATGGAACTGGTTGTCCAGCATGTATTCCGCCGCGAGCCGAAGCTGGAATTGTTCTTCCCTGGTGTCGGCAAGCAACTGGTCGAAACGGCGGCGCAGGAAATCGGGCGTATTGTCCGGGTAGCGCGCCATGATATGGGGGGTGCAGTAAGCTCCTTTGAGTCCCATGGCCTTGAGTCGGCGAATGATGCCCAGGCTTTCTTCAAGGCAGGCGGCTCCGTCGTCCACTCCCCATAGAATATGGGTGTGCATGTCCATGCCGTCCGGAAAAAGGCTGGATGTCGCATACCGGGGGGTGAAGAGGTTGCCGAACATGATTGCTGCCGAAAAGAGTAAAAAGCAGGGAAGAAGGCCTTGGGTTTATGTATGGCCTGCGCCTTATTTATTTTGTTTCCTGCTGGTTTGCTGCGGTTCTTTGGTTCCGTAGCCATACTGGTAGCCGTATCCATAGCCATAGTAGCTGTAGCTGGCGGACTTGAAGTTGACTCCGTTGATGATGTACGCCATATTGGGCAGTTTCCCCTGATCGGCCAGTTGCTGGATTTGGAGCAGATACCGTTTGTCTATTTTTCCGCTGCGCACGGCGTACAGGGTAATATCGCTCAGGGATGCCAGAATGGCGGTGTCTGCCAGAATGCCGTAGGGCGGAGCGTCGATGATGACGGCATCATACTGTTTTTTCAGGATGCCGAGGATATGACCCAACAGGGGATGGCTGAGCAGGGTGACCGGATTGGGCACCATGGGGCCGGTGTAAAGGATATCCATGCCGCGGGAGTTTTCTCCCAGGGGGCGAATGATGCCGGTGGTGTCGGTGGTCTGTTGGAGCAGGATGGAAGTGAGTCCTTTGCGTCCGGAACCGCCGAGACGCCGGGTCAGGGAGGATTTGCGGAAATCCCCGTCAATAAGCAGTACTTTTTTGCCGGCATAGGCGAAAGCGGCGGCCAGATTGGCGGAGGTGAAGGTTTTCCCTTCTCCGGGGAGGGTGGAGGTGACCAGAATGACATGTCCCCCCTGTTCAGGCCTGGGGAGCATGGAATCTACGTTATTGCGCAGAATGTGGAAGCATTCCGCGATGACGGAATGTTCGTCCTGAATGAAAAGCTTGGTGTTTTTGCTTTCTTTTTTGCTCATTTGAGGCAGTTCGGCAATGACCGGCTGCCTGTTTGCAGCGGGGAGGTCATGCTTGTTGTTGACCTTATTGTTCAACATGGCCGCTCCCATGAAGGCCAGGATACTGAGCAGGGCTCCGCCCGCCGTTCCTCCGGCGACGTATTTAATGGTTTTAGGAGAGATAGGGAGGTTGGAGCCATGGGCGGTTTCCAGTACCCGGGCATTGGATTCCGTTACCGCCATGGCCAGGGCGTTTTCCTGTTCCTTGCTCAACAGCATCAGGTACAGTTCTTCCTTAACCTTGTGTTCACGGATAAGCGGAATGATTTCCTGTTCCTTGATGGCAGTTTCCGTCAGGCGTTCAGTCAGGGAATTCCTTTTGTCAATAAGCTGGTTGAGTTTGAGATCCAGATTGCTGCGGTAGTTGGAGAGAGCTTTGTTAGCCGCCGCTCTGGTGGAATTCATCCTCTCCCTCAAGCTCACGGCAATCGGGTTTTGGGAGCCGGCGCTTCCAGCGATTTTCTGATATTCCAGATAAGCCTCGTTGTAATGTTCTATCTGCCGGGCGATGCCGGAATCGGGAAGACCGGTTTCTACGGAGATCAGCCCCTGCTTGCGTTCGCTTTCCTTGAGATTGTCAGCAAGGGTGGACGCCAGTTTGATTTGAGTTTCAAGATCAAAGATTTCCTTTTCCAGCGCCTGGGAGGTGCTGAAGTCCGCGCTCATGGTTGTGTCCGCATCTTTGACGATGTCACTCTTCGTTTTAAATTCGGTAAGTTTTTTGTCCACGTCGCTCAGGGAGGCTCCAAGTTCTTTTAGTCGATCCCTAATGAAGATTTTCGTTTTAAGAGACGCCTTGTTCCGTTCGTCCTTGGAAATTTGGTTGTAAACCTGGATAAGGTGGTTGAGCGTGTCTTCGGCTTTCTGAGGATTGCTGGATGTCAGAGTCATCTCCAGAAGGCTGGATTCCTTGGAGTCTGGACGGGTAATTGTCAGGCCACGGAGCAGGGCGTTGGCGGTTTCAAGAACGGGAGAGTGTCTTACGATGACGGCTTTTCCGTTCCATGCGTCGGTCATCAGGGAGGTGGGATGGACGGAGATGGTGGCAAAGGGAAGCGTAAGCGGTTTTCCGTAAAAGCCTTCCAGCAGGATGAGTTCCCCCTGATCATTGGGATGGCCAAGCGTGAAGCGCTTTTCATCCAGCGGCGTGATGTGCAGGGTGCAGGCTCGTTGTTTGTCGATTTGTTCAAAGTGCACCAATAAGGGGGTGGCATGGTAAAGATCAAGCTCCCTGAAATCTTTTTTTTGCCAATAGGATGTGTTGAGGTTGAGGTCTTCCACCACTTTGTTCATTAATGCGGTGGATTTGAGAACGAGGCTTTCATTGGCCAGGTTAGCCGCGTTGGGGTCTATGTTCAATTCCGCCATGATGCGTTCGGAAGAAGCGTCGCTGCCTGTTTTGGCATCGCGCATCAGGACGCTGGCCGTTTTCTGGTAAATATAATTCTGTTTGCCGGCCAGGTAATAGGCCGCCGTGCCTCCGGCGAGAGCTGCCAGAATGATGATGAACCAGTAACGGCGCAGGATCGTCAGCACCGTGTCCAGGGAAAGAGCTGTTTCTTCTGTATTTTCCGTAACAGGAGGAGTGGGAGCGGTATTATTTGTCATGGAGGAAAGAGGGTGGAATGTTGTTTGGAAATACTGGACCCCTGGGGAATCGGTCCGATACAATCGGACCGTCCCTATATTTCCGTTCACAGGTATGATTAAGCCGGACGAGAAAGAGGCGGAATGTCCGTTACAGGCACAAGGCGATCACGGCCAGAGTAATGCCAAGCCCGGAGAGACCCCAGCCGTACCATTGAGCGGCATCGCTGCGCGTGTTGACCTTGCGGTCTGAGGGGGTCACGTAAATGATGTCGTTTTGCTGGATGTAATAATAAGGAGAAGTGAACAAATCCTTGCTGCGCAGGTCGATACTGGCGATTTGACGGGTTCCGTTGGTTTCCCGTATCAGCGTGACGTCCCGGTTGCCGTCAATATTAAGGTCTCCAGCCCGGCTGATGGCCTCAAGAATGGTTACGCGCTGGCCTTCAATAGTGTAGGTTCCGGGAGCATTGACTTCGCCCAGAACGGAAAATTTGAAGTTCATGATCTGAACATTGACGGAGGCATCCCGGATGTAGTCATTGTTCTTGAGAGTAGCGGCAATGTCGGAGGCCAGCTGGGAGCAGGTTTTGCCCGCAGCCTTCATTTTGCCGATGACGGGCAGGACGATGCAGCCCTGGGCATCCACCAAATATCCTTTGGGTTTGTTACTGGAGGTGCCGCTGGAGGAACCGATTTCAGACATGGCAAAGGGGGCGGTGAGCTCCGGCTGCTTGCTGCTGACTGCGATATAGAGTTGGTCATCCTTCTGGATGGTTGTCTGGTAGTTTGCCTTGATGGTTTCCCTGGAGTTTCCGGAAACATCCTGGATATAGAGGACTTCCTTGGGGCTGACGCAGGAGGGCAGGAGAGCGGCTCCGGCCATGGCCAGGGAGCACAGAATGGCTTTATTGATGAGGTTGTTTGTATTCATTTGGTGAGGGAGGAGGAAACGTTGCTTTTGGGAGGAAAGATGGTGATAAAAACAGGGAAAGAGGCCATTCCGGCTCAAAGGATTTTCTTCCTTGGCCCGGAAGCACCACGGGAATGGCGTGATGCCCTCCATGCTTTCAATCTTCCGGAAGTTTGAAAGAAAAAGGCCGCTATATGTTCAGTCATCATTTTAAATTTGATGATTTTGATTTTTTTTGTTTGAAACAAGCAAGGGTTTGAAAAAGGGGGATATATTTCCCCTCACATGGAAAAAGCGGGAAAATAATCATCAATAATGAAAAGATACTGGCAGAAGCAGTACCGCCGGACAAAATACCGGGGAGTGGCCGCTGACTTGCCTGTACATGAAAGTCGTGCCTGGTTAACGGATTGTAATTTCAATGTCATGAGGAAGAGCATTCTCAATTAGCGGATTTCAAATCCGGTGTCAATAGCAATCATTTAAAAAAAAAAGCTTATTCATTATTCCCGAGTTCGGAAAAGATAAAAAAGTTGTAAAAATTATATGGTTAAAATTTTTTTAAACGCTAATCATTATCTAGTTATACTAAATCATAATATCCCTATTTTTTTAATAGGATTTGAAATTCGCTGGATATTTCATAACTCATGAAAAAATGTCGAACGGTATATTTTTTGTAATAGATATTTAGGCTAACAATAAATAATCAAATGGATATGAAAAATAGTCATTGAAATTGATTCGGTTTTATTGATTTGCGGTGCAGGGACGGTCTTTTCTCAGGTAAAAAAAGGAATTCCTAGCGATACTCTTCCAGAGTGGCAAAAGTGTTTAAAAAACCTTATTTCCGGTCCGTAAGCCGGCACTTCCTGTCTTGAGGGAAGCGGATTCGGGCGATTCTTTTTCTTCCCTGTTTAGCCTTGAGTTTGGGGCGAAGAATTGCTAGGATAGAAACAGGTATGGCATTGGATATGCAGGAGCGTCATGCATTTGAGCATGAAGAGGGGCGTTCCCCTGTTTGGATTGGAATGGCATGGGGTGCCGTGTCTTTGTTGGGGGGGGCGGCTCTTCTGGCTGCTATGCTGACATTTGATGTGCGAGAAATAGGCTGGAGTTATTTAAATGGCTCCGGGCTGGTTATACCGGGTACCTCCAATGTGCTGGGAACGGCGGGATTATATGGTGCGGGAATTTTTTATTGGATGCTGGGAGCCATGGCCTGGATGCTGGTTATCCTGTTGGAGTGGTGGGGGCTTTACCGTCTGCTCCACCATGGAAGGCTGCCCCGAAGCGTGGTTTACGGCGGTTTGTTCCTGCTGTTATTCGGATGCCTGTTTCTGACGGCCGGGCATGTGCCGGGTAATGAATGGGTGGCACGCCACCAGATTCAGGGCGCCGGGGGGCTGGCGGGCCATTTGCTGGGAACTGGTCTGTTTCTTCCGTTGGCCGGGAGATCCGCTGTGCTGGCTTTTTCCGGGCTGGGCTATTTGCTGGCCCTGGTTTATGCAGTCGGGATGCGTCCCCGTCCGTTTTGCCGGGCCATGCTGCGGGAATGGCGTGCCTGGCGTATGAACAGGAAGGAAAAAAGACTGGCGCGACAGACCGCTCTGCTTGCCAGGGAAGCTGCCCGCGTGAGGGCCAGCATGGAAGACGCCGCTTTGTCCGCTCCCAGACCGGTCAGAAAGGGCCGGGCTTCCGTTCCCCGTCTGCAGCGCACCGGGGACGATCTGGAAAGTTTGTATCATGAAGCGGCGGCGGTTGCTCCGTCCAAGCCGGAGGATTCTGTCCCGCCTCCCAGCGCCCCGCGCACCCAGGGCCGCCTTCCCCTGGCTCCGCGCCCCAGGATTACCGTTGCGGAACCGGCGGAAATGAAGCCTGCGCCTAAAGAGCAGCCTTTTTCCAAATTGTCCACTCCGCCCACGGAGGAATTCCGCGAGTATGAGCTGCCTCCCTTTGAACTGCTGCATTATGAAGAAAAGCCGGAAGGCCCTACGGCAGAGGACAAGGAAGAAATGCTGGAAATACAGCAGAAGATTATTGATACCCTGACGACATTCCGCGTGGACGTGACGCCTGGGGATATTACCCGAGGCCCGACCATCACCCGTTATGAAGTGTATCCCGCGCGCGGCGTGCGTGTAAATACTTTTGACCAGTATGCGAAGGATATTGCGCTGGCGACCAAGGCGGAAAGCGTGAACATCGTGGCCCCCATTCCGGGCAAGGATACGGTAGGTATTGAAATCGTCAACCGGAAGAAGGTGGCCGTTCCCCTGCGGGAACTTTTGCAGGATCCTGCTTTTTGTTCCCCCAAGAAAAAGATTCCGCTGGCGCTGGGGAAAGACGTGTATGGACGCACCGTGATCGGGGACTTGGCATCCATGCCGCACCTGTTGGTGGCCGGTGCCACCGGATCCGGGAAATCCGTGTGCATCAACAGCATCATTTCCTCCATGCTCCTGAAATTCCGTCCGGATGAACTGAGGCTTATTCTGGTGGATCCGAAAGTGGTGGAAATGCAGCCTTATTCCAAGCTGCCGCATCTGATTGTTCCGGTGGTGACGGATCCCAAGAAGGTTCCCAATGCCCTGCGTTGGTGCGTAAATGAAATGGAGCACCGCTACCATTGCTTTGCCAAGGTGGGTGTGCGAAACTTTGAAGCTTTCAACAAGCGCCCGCCGGATGTTCCTGCGCAAGAGACGGAGGAACCGGAAGACGGGCAGGTGGATGAAGCTTTGGCGGAATCCATTGCCAGAGACCTGGAATCCCAGGGGGAATGGCCTGTGGAAGAAGATGATGAACTGGAGCTGGAGGACGACGGAGTTATCCCTGAACGCTTCCCCTACATCGTCATTATTATTGACGAACTTGCGGACCTGATGCAGACAGTAGGAGCGGACATAGAAACGAATATCGGACGTCTTACCCAAAAGGCCCGTGCCGCAGGCATCCACCTTATTGTGGCGACGCAGACGCCCAGAAGGCAGGTGGTGACGGGGACGATCAAGGCCAATATCCCGACGCGCATCGCTTTCCAGGTGGCGAGCGGTACGGATAGCCGTGTGATTTTGGACAGGCAGGGGGCGGAGAAACTGGTGGGCAAGGGAGACCTTCTGTATTTGCCGCCGGGTTCCGCCCAGGTGGAGCGGGCGCAGGGAGCCTTTATCTCTGACGATGAAGTGGAAGCCCTGGTGGCCCACTGTGCTTCCCAGGCCAAGCAGAAATTCCATGAAGAGGTTCAGAAGTCCTTGGACGAGCCTTCCCGCGGAGGTGCGGACAGTCCGCTGGATGACGCGGAGGAGGAGTGCTATGCCAAGTGCCTGGAAGTGGCTGTTGTAGAACGTAAGGTAAGCACCTCCCTGCTGCAGCGTCGTTTGAGCATTGGATACGGCCGTGCAGCGCGCATGATGGATTTGCTGGAATCCCGCGGCATTATTGCCCCGGCGGATAATACCAACCGTCCACGCAAGGTGCTGGTGGAATGAAACGACGAAAAAACTCACCATGAGACGAATTGTTTCCCTGCCTGTTCTGGCGGCGTTTGTAGTGCTGGGCGCTTCCTGTTCCCAGCAGGTGCAGCAGCCCGTTAAAAAAGCAGCCCCTCCCCCCGTATATGTGGGCAAGGTGGAGCAGGTGTATCCCAATCATCATTATGTGCTGATTGCTCTGGCCGGGAATGTTTATGAACCGGGGACCGTGCTTATCTCCCAATCTCCGGGCCGGGAGGAAAAATGCAGAGTCGCCAACCTGATTGTGACGGAGGAGCGGATGGGGCGTGCGCGCATTCCTGCGGATATCCGCAGCGGCGCTGTGGAGGCGGGGGACCTGGTGTTCCTGTATCGGAATCTGGCTGTTCCGGAAAGTTCCGGAAAGATGGAAGAGCAGAAGCCGGGCAGTCCTGAACCGGAAACGGATGAAGACAACAAGGGTGTTGCTCCGCCGGTTGCCCCGGACGGTGGCAGGATGGCGGACGGGCTGATGCCTCTGCCCGGGGAGCAGCCTGTTCCGGCCTCTGCGGATCAGGAGCGGATTTCCCGGGAGCGGGAGAAAATACTCCGGGAGTTGGAAAGCGTTCCGGACAGGCTGGAAGAACCGTGGAGCAGGACTTTCTCCGGAAAACCGGTGGAAAGGTGACCGGATGCGGAGGTATCCGCAATGTTTCCCAGGGCGGGAAGGAACTCTAGAAGATGAGGCCGGGTATTGGGAATTCAAATACCAGTTTCTTTGAAACGGACGGATGACCTGTTCCAGTATTCCTGATAAACCCGATCCTCCTGTCCATCCAGATTCAACTGGTACATGCGGAAAGTGACCGGAATATTTTTAGGTTTCCACAGCTCTTCATAAGAATATTGGTAGCGCATGCCCAGCTGTTTCATGACGCCTCCGCTGCGGGGATTCCTGATATCGTGTGTGGCCGTGATGTAGGGCATGCCGTCTTTCTTCAACCGGGCGACAACAGCCCTGGCCGCCTCCGTGGCAAAGCCTCTGTGCCAGAACTCCTGAAGCAATCCGTAGCCGAGGTCATGGCTGTCGTCCGTGCCTGCGTGGATATACCCTGCCGGAAGGTTGCTGTTTTTCGGGCAGATGGCGTAATGATACCCGTAAGGCCGTTTGTACACTTCCTGGTACTTTTCTTTGAACAGGGACGCCGCTTCTTCCAGGGAGGTTAATGGAAACCACGGCAAATACGTGTTTACCTCTTCATTGCTGTAAATGTTGAACAGGGCCTCCAGATCATTTTCCGTGAATTTTCTCAGTATTAATCTCTCGGTTTCCAATAAGGGGGTATTGGCGGAATTCATGGATGGAGCTTAAGGGTTTTTTCCGTTTAATTTTACTATTTGCACAAGGGGTGTCAAATGATCCGGTTCATGCTTAGGCCTGATGTTGCGGTACGGGTTCCTGTCTGTTTCCCGGGATGCCGTTTTGCTGCCGGCGCGTATGGGGGACAGCAGAAGCGTGCATGGCAACAGTTTTCCCAAATGGGGAAACTGCCGTATGTTTTTCCGGATATGTCTATTTTTTAGATTCATTCAATATTTGCTTGTTTTTTCACGGCGTCTTATTAGGATGCTTTCGCTTACGCAACCAGATGACTAATTTATGAAATCCATCAAAGGAACAGAAACAGAAAAGAATCTTCTCAAGGCTTTTGCCGGGGAGTCAGAAGCGCGCAACCGCTACACCTACTTTGCCGGCGTAGCCAAGAAGGCCGGTTACGAACAGATTGCCGCTATCTTTCTGGAAACGGCCGACAATGAGAAGGAACATGCCAAGGTATTTTTCAAACTGCTGAAAGACGCTTGCGTTGAAGTAACGCACACCGTCTGCACGGCTCCCCTAGAATCTACGGAGGATTGTCTGCTGGCCGCAGCCGCCGGCGAGCATGACGAATGGTCCGACATGTATCCTGCGTTTGCCGAAGTAGCGGACAGGGAAGGCTTCCCTGCCATTGCGGAAACTTTCCGCAAGATTGCCTCCGTGGAGCAGCACCATGAAGCCCGCTACCTCAAGCTGGCTGAAAATGTGCGCGAAGGCAGGGTTTTTGCCAAGGAGAAGGAAATCCAATGGAAGTGCCGCAACTGCGGTTATGTACATACCGGTTCCACTGCCCCCAAGGTATGTCCGGCTTGTGCACATCCCCAGGCATTCTTTGAAGAACTGGCGGACAACTTTTAATAACCTTTTCTCCAGGAATATGATTGGGGCCGGTTTCACGAGCTGATCGTGCAATCGGCCCTCTTTTTAGACTACGGACGCCTTACGCTGATGGACAGGGAACGAACGGATGCGGTATGGAAAAAATATGGACGCAGCCTCTGGAATTTTGCCGGAAGCTACGGCTTGGGCATTGCCCTGATGCTGATCCTTCTGGTGCTGACCTTTGCCGGGACGCTGCACCAGGTGCGGCTGTCTTCTGCCATGGGGTCGGAGGCTGCCATAGAGTCTTTTTTCGGGGCGGCTTATGTGCTGATACCGCTGGGCGGGGAGAACTCCCTGATTTCCCTGCCTTTGCCCGGCATGGGCATTACCTGTGTCCTGCTGTTCGCCAACCTGCTCATAGGCGGGGTATTCCGTATCCGGTGGACCTGGAGGCACGCGGGCGTGCTGGTGGCTCATGGGGGAATTTTGCTGCTGCTGGCCGGCATCATGCTGGGCAACAAAATGACGGTGGCCGTGGAACAGGTGGAACTGCCCCAAGGGGACCGGGTGCATGAATATTCCCTTCCGTTTGATTTGCGCCTGAACCGTTTTGTGCCGGAGTTTTATCCGGGGACTTCCAAGCCTAAATCCTATGAATCCCAGATAACCGTTTTTCCGGAATCCGGCGGTCAATATGACGCCGTTATCCGCATGAACGAGCCTCTGCGCCTTTCCGGCTGGACGCTGTACCAGATGAGCTGGGGCCAGGATTCCCTGCATCCGGGCAGGCTCATCTCCATTCTCCGCGCTTCCCATAATCCCCTGGAGCAAATGCCCAAATGGTCCTCCTACATCATCGCTATAGGATTGCTGTGGCATTTTGCCTGTGTTTTTGGCAGATACCTGCGCCGCAAACCCGGTCTGGCATCTGTCGGAACGGCGGCGACGGTTGAACCGCAGGCCGCTTCCGTCCCCGGCGGGAAAAAACATTTGCGTCTGGCAGGCATTTGCCTGCTGGTAGCGGCAATCTTCGGCGTCGGCATGCTGGCAGCGCGTCCTGCCGCTCATCCTGTTCTGGTGAAAAATTATGTGCCCTGGTCTCCCGCTTTGGTGGAACGGGCCGGGGCCATGGCCGTCCAGGACGGCGGCCGCCTGAAGCCGGTTTCTACTTATGCGGGGTTCCATCTGCTCCGGACGCTGGGCAAAAGAAGCTTTGTTGTTGATATGCCGGAAGGGAAAAGGAAGCTTTCCCCGGTGGAATGGATGCTGGACTGCATGTTCCGTCCGGAACTGGCGGAACAATACCCTGTTTTCCTGGTCAATCGGGAAGAGGTGGTCAGGCGCCTGCATCTGCCGGATCAGAAAGACAAGCGTAAAAAATACTCCTACGCGCAGCTTGCGGAACGCTGGGAGGAAATGACCCGTGCCGTCCGGGAAATCCGTTTGCTGGGAGAAACGAATCTGACGGAAGCCCAGAAGGATATTTTGTCCCTTGCCCGCAACTTTGACGTAATGCGGGGATGGATGCTTGTCTCCCGGATCATGCTGGAAAACCCTTCCGCCATGGAACGGATGGAATTCCCACGCTGGTTTCCTTCTGCCGGCCGCGATGGAGAACGCCTGTGGACGGCTGCCCCGGATAAAGTTGCCGGAGCCTTTTTGGCAATGGCGTCCCTGCTGGAACGCAAAGCTATCGGTATGGAAGGGGCGGAGGCTTCCGCACTGCGGATGAAAGCGGAAGGCCTGCTGCTGGAAAAGCTGGCACAACCCAATGAAGCCGCCTCCGCCGGAGAGCGGCACAGCCTGGAAAGAGAAATTTTCTACTACCGTCTGGATCCGCTTTATATTTCCCTGGCCGTTTTTGTGGCGGCGTTCGTGTGCCTGCTGCTCTGTGCGCTTTTCCGCCCTGCCGCCAACGCTCCCCTCTGGCGGCGTTTTCTTCGGCCCGGAGGTTTCAGCCTGGCGTGGCTGACAGGCGCGGGCGGAACCGGAGTACTGGCCGCGGCGCTGGTCATCCGCATGCTCATCACCATGAGGTCCCCGGTGGGCAACACGTATGAAACCATTGCCTTCATCGCCTGCATGGGAGTGCTCTGCGCTCTTGTGGTGGAACTTTTCAGTAAAAAGGGAATCGTACTGGCGGCGGGGCTTTTGCTTGGGGCTTTCTCCTGTCAGATGGGTATTCTGTATGAAGCCTCCCAGGCTGTGGACCATATGGATCCCCTGGTGGCCATCCTGCGCTCCAACTTCCTGCTTTCCACCCATGTCATTACCATTGTGCTGGGGTATGCGGCCGGGCTGCTGGCGGCGGTGCTCTCCCATATATACCTGCTGGCTTCCCCCCTGCGCCTGATCAGTGGAAAAACGGAACAATCCCTGGACCGCATGGCTTACGGCATCTTGTGTTTTTCCCTGGTGTTTACGCTGGTGGGGACGGTTTTTGGGGGGATTTGGGGCAATGAATCCTGGGGGCGCTTCTGGGGCTGGGATCCCAAGGAAAACGGAGCATTGATGATTGTACTGTGGCAATTGACCGTATTGCATGTCCGGAAAGCCGGATGGCTGTCTTCCTGGCTGCTCCACTTCAGCAATGTAGTGGGCGGCGTTATCATTGCCTTTGCCTGGTGGGGCGTCAACATGCTTGGAGTAGGGCTGCATTCCTACGGTTTCACTTCCGGTCGGGATGCGTTAGACATGTTCTATTGGTTCGAAGCCGTATTGTGCGTTCTCTTCATTATCCTGCATTACCGCGCGCTCCGGCGCGTAGATGTCAGGTAGGGGAACAGGTTCCGGAAATAATACGGAAACATATTCCCGGAAAGGGACAGGAAATCCTTGTCTGCCTTCTTTCCATTTTCTGGAATTTGCGGTGTCCGGATTTTACAGTCATGGAGAACAGGGAAATGAGGACGCATTTTTTTCATTTTCTCCTTGCCGGGCCTGCTTTCCCGGTATATATTCCTTCCACCTCACGCACGGATAGCTCAGTGGTAGAGCGGCTGTCTTACACACAGTTGGTCGGGGGTTCGAATCCCTCTCCGTGTACCATTAATAAACCCTGCAAGTTTAAAGGCTTGCGGGGTTTTCTTTTAAGAAGGCATTATCATCATGCTGTATTCCGGTTTCCGTTCCCGTTTTGAGTGTATCTCCCTCCCTTTTTCAATTTGCCCGAAGTGTTGTTTAACTCCCCCGGATTTTTTAGTGAAAAACGGCTGCCGCACCTTTCGGCGGGGCAGCCCGTAAATGGAAGCGGTTCCTGTATAAGAAACGAATCTAGGCTCCGAAATCAAGGGTTTTAGGTTCTCGGCTCCAGACGCGGTGCTGTTTCATGGCCGTGATGAAGGTGGGCATCAGGGACTTGGTGTCCTTCGGCATGAGCAGCCCGGCGTCATCCATATCCTGGGGCAGGGAGGCTGCCTCAAGCATGGCTTTGGCGTTGCCGGGCAGTCCGATGGCCTTCAGGTGCCTGTAGGCCTGGCGCAAATGGTATTTGGCATCTCCGTCTTTCAGGAGCGTTGTGACGCTTTGTTCCCCTTCCGGGACGATGACGGAGTCAAACAGGACGGAAGGAGTGCCGGACAGGGTTCCGTCAACAGGCAGCTCTTCCCCTTCTTCCGTTGTGATGTTTCCCATGTGCGGGGCAATGATTTGGGGGTGGATGCCTTCTTCATGCAGGGCATCGCAGATTTCTTTCACGGATTTCAGGCTGACGCCGTCCGCTGCCAGTAAAGAGACGCGAAGGCCTTTGAGGTTGCCGTCCGTATGGGCATACAGGCTCAATGACGGATCTTGTTCCAGGCCGCAGACGGGCCTGGGAAGTTCCCTGCTGAGTTGTTCCCTGGTGAGTTGAATTCCCAGGTTGCGGGCCACTCCGCTTGCCAGGTCCGGATCAATGCGTGTCAGAAGGTCCACCACGCGTTCCCGGATATAGGGGCGCGTCACCTTACCCAGCTCAAAGCTGAAAGCGTTGATAATGTGCTCCTGTTCCACCGGAGTTTGACTCATCCAGAACAGCCGGGGGTGGGAATAGTATTCCGCGAAGGAGGGGCTCCGCAAACGTTCCTTGACACCGCTTACCGTCTGGGGGCTGGTGGTGAAGCCGCCTTTCTCCGGAGGCGTTTCTCTCGGCCAGTTGTTCCCGATGGAATTGGGATCATAGTTGGCCGGTGAGGCGTCTATCTGCATGCGGTGGAAGCCGTCCCTCTGGTTATTGTGGAAGGGGCAAATGGGGCGGTTGATGGGAATTTCCGTGAAGTTGGCTCCTCCCAGCCGGTGCCGCTGGGTATCGCTGTAAGAGAAAATACGGCCCTGGAGCAGCGGATCATCGGAAAAATCAATGCCCGGCACGATATTGGCGGGGCAGAAGGCTGCCTGTTCCGTTTCCGCAAAAAAGTTGTCCGGGTTGCGGTTCAGCACCATTTTCCCGACGATTTCCACGGGAACCAGTGCTTCCGGAATGAGCTTGGTAGCGTCCAGAATATCGAAGTCGAATTGGTCTGCGTCCTCTTCCGGGATGAGTTGCAGCCCCAGCTCGTATTCCGGATAATCTCCGGCTTCAATGGATTGCCAGAGATCCTTGCGGTGGAAGTCAGGATCGCGTCCTGTCAATACCTGGGCTTCATCCCACACCAGGGATTTTTTCCCGTACAGCGGTTTCCAGTGGAAACGGACGAAAGTGCTTTTTCCATCTTCATTGACCAGTTTGTACGTATGAATGCCAAACCCTTCCATCGTACGGAAGCTTCTGGGGATGCCGCGGTCTGACATGGCCCACATGACGTTGTGCAGAGTTTCCGGCTGCAGGGAGACGAAGTCCCAGAAGGAGTCATGGGCCGTCTGCCCTTGAGGCATTTCATTGTGGGGTTCCGGTTTGACGGCATGGACGAAATCCGGAAATTTGATGGCATCCTGAATGAAGAAGACGGGCGTGTTATTGCCTACCAGATCATAGTTGCCTTCCTTGGTATAGAATTTGGTAGCCCAACCGCGGATATCCCTTACTGTATCCGGAGATCCTCTGAAGCCCTGCACGGTGGAAAAACGCACAAAGACCGGGGTTTTTTCTCCCGGATCCTGCAAAAAAGCCGCTTTGGTGTACTTGGAAAGGGATTTGTACACCTGAAAATAACCATGTGCCCCGGAACCTCTTGCGTGAACCACGCGTTCCGGTATCCGCTCCTGGTCAAAATGAGCCATTTTCTCCAGAAAGTGGAAGTCTTCAAGCAGAGAGGGGCCTCTGCTTCCTGCTTTAAGTGTGTTTTGATCATCGGATATTTTAACTCCCAGGTTGCTTGTGAGGGCCTGTCCCATGCCGTTAGAGCGCATGGCATCCAGCTCCCTGATTTTTTCCGTAGCGTTATCCGGCATCTTCATGGAACCGGGCGCGGAAGGTTCCGCATTGAGCGGTGTAGGTTTTGGAGTGGGTTTAATCAATTCCGGATCAATTGTATCCATATAATGGGGAGCAGCTTCTTTTCCGTTGGGAAAAGGGGCGGCGCTGTCTTCCATGGGCGGTTTCTTTTTTTTCATTGGCTTATTCATGAGGGACCGGATTTTTCTATGTGGGTAATAGTTCGACTTCCCTTTTCCCGGGGATGTTCCGTCCTGTTTTGTCATCAGTGTTTCTCCGGAGCGGATGAAAAATTTTTATAAAAACTGGTGATTAATATTTTATGTAATAAAGAACGGGCTGTGAGGAAATGCCTGTTTGATTGGCATGGCTGCGATGCCTGCAGCCTGTGTTTCATTTGCGGCAGGAAGAAGCGGAGATAACCGGGGTACAGCCGCGGGCAGGCGGAAAACAGTGGCCTCCTTGTTAAGCGGTGTTTCCTGCATCTGGTTCCGAAGGAGGAACGGAACCGTGTTGCCGGAACGGCAGGGCAGGGACGGCATTGCGTACATGATATGGAACGGAGCTTCCACAAATTTTCATAGACGAGGGGAATAAATAGGTTATGATTTTTATGTCAATCGGGTATTGGAGAAAAGGCTCGCACCGTCCGGCGCGAGGCGGTTTTTCCGGTATGGAACCCTTTTCCTATTAATTTAAAGTAATGACGGTGCAAGAAATAGCTGAACAGAGTTTGAAGAGCCTTCTGGCTTCGCTGGGGTTTTCCGCGGATATCGAAGTAACGGAAACGGACGGCATCGTGTGCCTGAACATTTCCTCCCCGGATTCACAGTACATCATTGGGGGAGACGGGGACAGGCTGGATGACCTTCAGTATCTGGTCAACCGCATGATCCAGCGCAAGATGGAGGATGCTCCCCGCGTGAAGGTGGATTGCGACCATTACCGGGAGCGCAACGAAGCCCGTCTGCTGGAAAAGGCCCGTTCCCTGGCCGAACGTGTCCAGGAGAGCGGAAAACCGATGAAGATGCCTCCGTTGAATGCCTACCACCGCCGCTTGGTGCATAATGCCCTTCAGTCCATGGAAGGAATTGTGACGGAGTCCGAAGAAGGGGACAGCCGTTACAAGCGCATTACCATCAGAAAGGGCTGATGGATGGCAGTTTATTCATGAGAACTTTAGCGGTCATTGCATTTTTGGCTCTGGCGTTTCCGGGACGTGCGGAAATGGATGCCCTTTCCGTCTCCTGTTCTGCGGCTCCCTCCCTTCCATCCCCTGTTCTGGTTGTGTACGGTTCAGAGGAACCCGGTTCAGCGGAAGCCCGTTGGTTGAAAGTGCTCCAGCCGGGCACGGAAGAACGCCGCGCGCTGGATGAATATGTGCGTGACGTGCAGTTTGTCACGGTTCCCAGACATCCCTCCGTGAAGGATTGGGAAGAAAACGGCAGCCTGTCCCGTGCGGCGATGCATGGTGTGCGCATGCTGCCTTCCGTGGTTTTTCTTGACTCCAAAGGACGTGTGTTCGACCTGGTGGAAGGAGGGGCCTCTGCAGCTTCTCTGCGGGAAAAAGTGTCCCTGCTTGCGGAAAAAGCGCAGCGCGTGCGGCCGGTGACGCGGGTGAATGATATTCCGAAGGGCGGGGACCCTGCAGCAGAAGCCTCCGCCATCTGCCGGGAACTGGAACAGGTGCCTCCGGAGGCTTGGTTTCGGGATTATCCTGGCACCATGAAGCGTCTGGAAAAATTGAACTGTACGGTTCCGGCTTTTCTTAACGCCCGGGAGGCGGCCTTTCGTCTGGAGAAAAACAGGAAAACGGCCGAATTGCTTGGCGAGTCTTTCCGGGCTTGCAAAGCTTCTTCCATACGAACATGTCTGGAAGCGTGGCGTGCCTGCGCGGATGATCCCTCGTTATCCGTGGAGGAGCGCCAGTTAATTCTGCTCTCCATGGTGCATCCCCTCTGGGTGCGGCTGGAAGAGGTTCTGTACCGGGAAGCCCACACTCCGGAAAGCGAGGATGCCTTCAACCAGGCGGTTGCGGTTTTGGAAGAAGTCCGGGACATGAACCGTTCCAGCGTTTGCGGCAGACGGGCGCACCAGCTCAGGGAAGAGCTGAGAAGAGCCCGTCTGGCGGCTGCGCGGTATGATTAATGTGTCTTTCCTGAGTTGCCGGAAATGGACAGGAAGGCTCCCCTGCTTCCGTCACGGAATCAAGGGATGCGTTTTCCTCCGTGATTCCTCTTTCCACAGGAAGGACCGGGCAAATTGGCTTGATTTTGCCCCTGCCCGGGGCTAGTCTTCGAACCGTTATGACAGATTCATCCATCCCGGACATGATGGCGGAGGCTCGCCGAGGCCAATGGACTGACCAGCAACTGGCCGCCAAGGCTGTGGAACTGGCGGAGTCCATTTTAAAGCAGTCGAATGCCGGGATGAGAGGGAAAGAGAAGAGGCAGGCGCAGCAAATGGAGCGCATGATGAATGATCCGGCGGGCAAGGCGTTTACGCTGGCACTGGCGGATCGTGTGTTCCGTCCTTCTTCTCCGGCGCGGGGTGCTGAGTTGTTCCGCTATCTTTTGGACGGATATGGCGTTCCCCGTTATTTGTCTGCGGCGGACCGTTTCGCCATGAAAATGGGGGGGAGATTTTCCGCTCAATTTCCGGGTGTAGTCATGCCCATGATTACCAGCCAGTTGAGAAAGGAGAGCTCCAATGTAATTCTTCCTGCCGAGGATGGAAAACTGCGCCCCCACCTGCGCCGCAGGCGCAAGGGCGGCATCCGGATGAATATCAACCAGCTGGGGGAGGCCATTCTGGGTGAAAGCGAGGCGCACCACCGTCTTCAGCAGGTCGTGGACCGGCTGACAGACAAGGACTGTGACTATATTTCCGTCAAGATTTCAGCCATTTTCAGCCAGATTCATCTGGTAGCCTTTGAAGAAACCGTCAAATTGATTCAGGAGCGCCTGCGCATCCTGTACCGGGCGGCCATTACCAATGCGGTAACGTTGCCGGACGGTTCCAGAAAGCCCAAGTTCGTGAATCTGGATATGGAGGAATACCGTGATCTTCATCTGACGGCGGAAGCGTTCAAACGTACGTTGATGGAGGATGAATTCATGCAGCTGGAGGCGGGGATTGTGCTCCAGGCCTATTTGCCGGATTCCTGGGAGGAGCAGATGAAGCTGTGCGCCTGGGCGAAGGAACGTGTGGAGCAGGGGGGGGCGCGCATCAAAATACGCCTGGTGAAAGGCGCCAACCTGGCGATGGAGAAGGTGGAGGCCTCCATGCATGGCTGGGCGCAGGCCCCGTATGGCACGAAAGCCCAGGTGGATGCCAATTACAAGAGAATGCTCCATTACGGCTGCATGCCGGATAATGCCAGATATGTGCAGTTCGGCGTGGCTTCCCACAACCTGTTTGATTTGTGTTATGCCATGCTGCTGCGTGAGCGGGAAGGCGTGCGTGACCAGGTGGAATTCGAAATGCTGGAAGGGATGGCGAACCATCAGGCGCGGGTCATCCGCCAGGCGGCGGACGGTCTGCTCCTTTATGCCCCTGTGGTTTTGAAGGAAGATTTTCACAGTGCTATTGCCTACCTGGTCCGGAGACTGGATGAAAATACCAGTGAGGAGAACTTCCTGCATGATCTCTTCGGCATGACACCGGGGTCCCGGAGTTGGGAGGTCCAGAAAAAGAGGTTTTTGAAGGCCTGTCAGGAAAAGGATGAGGTGAAGTACGGCCCCAACCGCACGCAGAACCGCGCTGCGGATCCCATCCAGCCCTCACATTACCGGGACGCCTTTGCCAACGAGCGGGATACGGACTGGTCCCTGCGGCAGAATGCGGAATGGATCAACGGGCTGATTGCCGCGGAGAAGGAAAAATCCGGCGAGGAAATCCCTCTGGTTATAGATGGTGAGGAAATTACGACTAATCTATGGGGCGTGGGGCGCGATCCGTCCCGCCATAATGAAGTTTCCTATAAATTCGCTTATGCGGACTTTGACCAGATTGAACATGCCTTGGTCACGGCGGACAGGGCCCGCTCCTCCTGGGCGTCCAAAAGCATTGGCGAACGCGCTGAAATCCTGCACCGGGCGGCGCAGGAGCTGTCCAGAATCAGGGGGGAAGCCATTGCTGCCATGGTGAGGGATGCCGGGAAAGCTCCCACGGAGGCTGATGTGGAGGTGAGCGAGGCCATAGACTTCTGCCGCTATTACGCGGAAGGCCTGGACCGCGACGGAATGAACGACGGCGTGGAAATGTCCCCGCTGGGTATCATTTGCGTGATGTCTCCCTGGAATTTCCCCTTCGCCATTCCGACGGGCGGTGTAGCTGCCGCCCTGATGGCGGGAAATGCCGTGGTGTTCAAACCGTCCGAACTGGCCGTTTATACGGCTTGGCAGATTGTCCAGGCGTTCTGGCGTGCCGGTGTGCCTAAAAACGTCCTTCAATTTGTACCGATGCCGCGCAATGAAATTTCCCGCAAGTTTCTGATGGATCCCCGTTTGAAGGGCGTGATCATGACGGGATCTTACCGCACCGGAAAAATGCTGCGCGAACTGCGGCCTGACCTGCATGTGCTGGCTGAAACCAGCGGAAAGGATGCCATGATCATCACTGCTACGGCTGATCCGGACCAGGCTGTAAAGGATTTGGTGAAAAGCGCTTTCGGTCATTCCGGACAGAAGTGTTCCGCCGCCAGCGTGGCTATTGTGGAGGCTTCCGTTTATGACAATCCCGCCTTTTTGCGTCAGTTGAAGGATGCCGCCGCCAGCCTGAAGGTAGGCGGATCCTGGGAAGTCAACTCCGTGGTGACGCCGCTCATCAGGGAGCCGGAAGGGAATCTGCTCCGTGCGCTGACGCAGCTGGAACCCGGGGAGGAATGGCTGCTCAAGCCGGAACCTTCGGAAGACAACCCGTGCCTCTGGTCTCCCGGCATCCGGCTGGGGGTGAAACCGGGAAGCTGGTTCCATCAGACGGAATGCTTCGGTCCGGTATTGGGAATCATCCGTGCGGAAAACCTGGAGGAAGCCATTGACATCCAGAACGATTCCGAATTTGGCCTTACCGGCGGCCTTCAGTCCCTGGATGAACGGGAAATTGCCTTGTGGAAAACTAAAGTGCAGGTGGGCAACGCGTACATCAACCGTGTCATCACCGGCGCCATTGTCCGCCGCCAGCCGTTCGGCGGGTGGAATCATTCCTCCATGGGGCCTGGAGCCAAGGCCGGAGGTCCCAACTACCTTACCATGCTGGGAAGTTGGGAGGAAAAGGCACTGCCCCAGAAGTTGCGCACGCCGGGTGAACGTATCTCCGGACTGGTGGAAAAACTGTGTTCCGAGCTGCCGGACTGCGCCAAGCGCATCCGTTCCGCGGCCGGTTCCCAGGCCAAGTGGTGGATGGAGGAATTCGGCGTGGATCATGATCCCTCCCGTGTTTACGGAGAAAATAATATCTTCCGCTATACCCCGGTGAAGGGAATTCTGGCCCGTGTGGAAAACATGTCCGACGATGACGTCGCCATTCTGCTGCTGGGGGCGAAACTGTGCGGGGTGCTCCTGCACCTGAGCATAGGGGCGAGCCGCCCCTGGATTCAGAAAATGCATGGTTACTATGCTTCCCTGACGGTGGAAACGGAAGCGGAATTGATCGGCCGGATGCCGGAAGCCCTTCAAGGCGTACGGTTCCTGCGTGGAACAGATATTTCCGAGGCTCTGGTCAATGCCGCCCATGCCCGGGATGTGGAAGTGCTGGACCGTCCCGTGCTTGCCAATGGTCGGGTGGAACTGCTGGGGTATTTCCGGGAACAGGCTGTTTCCGAAACCGTTCACCGCTACGGCAATCTCATCCCGCCGCCGGGCAGTTTTAAAACAGACAGCGTGTGAAGGGTAGGGAAGGCCTGAATCCCGGCTTCCGGGTATCTTCGCCATAAAAATGAAGGGAAATCCTCCTGCCGGTCCAAAAGGAAAACATGGGTGTTGGGGGTGTTCCCCTTCCGTTTCGGAATAGCTCTTCACTGAAAGGAGGGGAAAATTTTTTCTTTGCAAGGAGGGAAGAGGAGTATCCTGTTGAATGAAATATGAACTTCGCCGAATGAGAAAACTTTCACCAGGCCTCACGGTGAACAATTCCGGCGGTGCGGGAAAAGGTTCCGTGATTCTTATGGGGGAAGAGGCGTGGAAGCCTGCAGGAAGCGCAGGCTTTCCCGAAGAGCTTTCCCCTGTTGCCGGGAGGGATTGGGTGCTTTTTGCTTCTTTTCTCCATTTGATGATAGAACGTTTCCGGGAAACGGGTATATTATTAGGAACGTTTGCGATGACGCGGCGCTTTTTTTCCACGTAACCATGAACACCAACCAATCATTGAACTCTCGCGGCAGCCACATCGCCTGGGTGGACTTTCTGCGTATTCTGGCCTGCTTCCTCGTTGTCCTGGCCCATTGCTGTGATCCGTTCGTTGGAAGTTTTGACGGTTCCTTCAACTTTAAATCCGCTGTCTTCTGGGGAAGTCTGGTACGACCGTGCGTGCCTTTGTTTGCCATGATCTCCGGAGTGTTGCTCTTTCCCGTCACCTTGGAAATGGGCGCTTTTTACTCCAGGCGCCTCAAGAGGGTGCTGGTTCCGCTCATTGTCTGGTCACTGGCGCTTCCCTTGCTCTACTTCGGATACTTTGCCGCAGGCGTTCAAACGTCCAGCCCCAACATCGTGATGGACACTTATACCTGGAGCGCCACCGTCGGCAAGCTGTATACCTTCTTCTTCAACTTCAACTATGATACCACGCCCCTGTGGTATGTATACATGCTGGTGGGCCTGTACCTCTTCATGCCCATCATGAGCGCGTGGCTGACGCAAGCCAGGAGGAAAGATGTGAAAATCTTCCTGGGCATCTGGATATTCAGCATGACTCTCCCTTACATCCAGATGCTTGCCCCGGCACTGGGTTATGAGGGCAATTACGGCAACATGGGTATTCTGGGTGTTTGCGATTGGAATCCGTACGGTATGTTTTATAACTTTTCCGGATTCCTGGGATACATGGTGCTGGCGCATTACCTGACCAAATACCCGCTGGCCTGGAGCTGGAAAAAAACGCTGTCCATTACTATTCCCCTCTTTTTGATTGGTTTTGCCGTTACGTTCTTCGGCTTTCTGGAAACGCAGAAGCACTTCCCCGGCCAGTATTCCAAGCTGGAAGTGCTCTGGTATTTCTCCGGAATCAATGTATTCCTGATGACCTTTGCCATCTTTGCCGTCGTCAGCCGGCTCAGAATCAAGGCTGGTCCAGTGCTGAGCAAGGTGGCGGCGCTTACTTTCGGCGTGTATCTGTGCCACTTCTTCTTTGTCCAGTGCTCCTATGACTTCGTGAACTTCATCGGGCTGGGAGGGTTGCCCTCCGCCGTGAAAATTCCGTTGATGGCCTGTCTGGCCTCCGCTGTCTCCGCGGCGTTGGTATGGCTGTTGAGCCTGAACAGGTGGACGCGCAAAAGCATCATGTAAACCACAGGTATTTTTTTGCCTGGGTGGGTCCTTGGAAATCAATACTTTTGGTGTTCCTTGCCGCTGAAAGAAGAATAGGAGGATTTCCGGGGAAAGATTCCCTATCCAATTTTCCTGCCGCCGCCAAGCCCTGTGGGAATTTTTCAACGGTCAGGAATGTTTTCAAATTATTATTTTCTGAATTATATATATAATTTTGTAATTTTAGGTGATTCTCTATCAGTGTGTTCAAATAATGATTATAAAGGGAAAATATCTGTTCATCAACGATTGGAAATAAATGAATCGGAAATATCGATTCCAACAAAACCAGAGGAAATATTTTTTTAATTTTGGGAGTTATGATTTATTTTTTTTCTATTTGGAATTCATGCTTTTTCCCTTCTTCTTGGGAAGAAAATTTTGAAAGAGTGGTAGGTTAGTTTGGGGTGCTACGGTTTCCGCATACTCATATGCTGAGCGGAGGAGAGCAGGAATAGAATTAATATAGAGGTTCCAAAATAATTACTATGCTGTTCTAGGCGGTTTGGACTGTGATCAATCTCTAATGCTTGGAAAATCATGAAATATTTTGAAAAAATATTTTTACGTCGAAAAAGAAAGGAGAGACGAAAGAAGTGGTACTCATCAATATCCGTAAGAGGTATTTGGAAATTTGTGAGAGTCGTTTTTATCCCATTTGAGATATGTTCCTTCTTCTGCCCCTTATGGTTATGGAGAGCTTTTCCCTTACCTCGTCATTAGTGGTTGTTCAGTATATTGTTTCCTTATAGGTAAAGCTGTAGAAGTTTGTCCTTATAGAATGGATCGTGAAAAAATATGATCTTATGAAATGGGAAATGTTTTTAACTGTAGTTTATTAAGAGTGCATTCTTGTTGAACGTATAGACATGACTTGGATGGCCGTTAATAATGCGTAGAGGCGCCTCCCACAGCCGCGGAAGGTGCCTCTGTCAGTTTCAGAGATTTAAATTCGTTAACAATCAATTTCTTCAATTGTAATTCCACTCGGAATCAAGGCACAGTTAACGATAATATCGTAGTCCTTGATGGATCTGGGAAATTCTACGTTTTCATGTTTGATAACGGATACGGCATCAAATAATTTATGTGCCGGGGCATTTCCCAGTTCGCTGTCATGTTTGAACAGAACAATTTTGCGAATGGCCATGGAACCGGAAGGCCGGGCGGCAGACGCATCAAAATCAAACAGGTGTACAAGTGCATCTTGGAAGATGTTCCAGTCTTTTTCCGAGAATCCGGTTTGCTTGGCCAGGAAAGGATTCAAACATCCTTGGGTTTTGTACAAAGCATAGGGGAGGGTGAATTTTCTTCCCATGGTGCGATTGTTTCCCTTTTGATTGATGGCTTCCGCTTCCGTTGTCACAGCACATCGTGTCACTGCAAATTCCGAGGTTGAGACGGGATCAATGGAACGTGCAAAGGATATCTGGATGGGGCCTCTCACTTGTCCGCAATTAACACCTGTGGTCATGACGGCCCCAAAGGTGCGTATGTCAAAAAATGTTTGGCACATCCAGGATTTTGCCTTATCATAATCTGCCTGTTTGGCATCCTTCTGGTTGATATCCAAGGCCTGATAGGCCCGGCTCTGTTGATTGTTCAGGATGGCTTTTTCCTTAACATAAATTTCGTAACCGGATTCTCCATCCCTGGTTAATTGGATGAAGTTGCGAACCTTGCGTTTCAAACATACATCCGTGATCAGTCCATGGCCAGATTCTGCATCCATGCGCGGCAGGTTTCCCGCATCCGGATCTCCGTTCGGATTTGCATCAGTCACGTCAAACAGAATGAGAAAGTCAATTTTATTCATTGTTGTTATGGTTTGGTTGATTGTTATTCAGGAAGCTTCTTTATCTTTGGAGGTAAAAAAATCATTCATCTGGTGATAGAACCCTAAATCAAAATAGGCTTGTTGTTCCAGCCCCAGATGTGCTGGAGGTATATCCGGCATATGAGATTTGATTTCCTGAACCAGTTTTTCCCGGTTGATTTTGGCGCCCTCTCCATGGTTTTGTTTAATCAGCCGCAGATGATGTTGGTATAGTTTGTTGACGGTAGGAAGAACGGAACGGGGGTGTGCTGATATGCTGGAAAAATAGGAATCGCGAATCGTGCGGTTGAGGTTATGCCCCAGGGCGTCTTCCTGGGTTTTTACATAGATGGCAAAGAGCCTACCCAGCAAGTATCCGATGTTGTGGTTGTCTGGATTAATTGTCTGCATGGCGGTAAGGTCATGATTGTTTGTTTTTCTGTAAAGCCACCCCTTGAGGAAGGAGCAACGGATATAATTGATTTTCTTATCAATGCGGCAACGTCTGATAATAGCCTGGGAGATGATGTCCGGATAGGGCAAACGGAAGAGAATGGATTTCATCAATACCCCGCTATATAGAGAAGGGATTTCTTTCGCATCCCTGACAGTTTCTTTTAAGATATCATAAGGTTTCGGTAATTCCGGATCCGGATGTTTACTGTTTTCTTCCGTCCACTGACGAGCCAAAGAAATATCCCGGTAATGAGCCTGGATGTTTTCCATCAATTCTCCGAAAGTCGATTGATTCCAGAAACGGATGAAAAGGCGGGAAGCATTTGGGGAAATACCCAGTATGAAAAAAGGAACGTCCGCATCATCCAGTTTGCTTTTTGAAAGTTCTCCTTTCCGTAATAAATTCGTAATTTTAGATATTTTGTCCAATGTGGTGCGATCAACGGCAGGAGGCAGAGGCTTATCTGCCGTCACAGATCCAAAAAGAAATGCTTCCATGTCCATGGTTTCCCTGGGGGCATCTGCCCAGAAAACCACAGTAGCGTCCCCCAGGCGCGTGTTGTATTGGGAATGGGAGAGCAGGTAGTTAAGGGCATTGCAATAGGAAAAAGCCGTGTTTTCTCCTACAGGTGCGTTGAGACTCTGTTCCTTGCCATAAGAGGTAAAGGAGGCGCAATTGAATGATACTATTTTGGCTCCTGAAACCTGGGCTCCTGGTATCCCCTTAATGGCAGGTTCGTGTAGAAGAGCCAGGGGTTCTTCTTTGCCGGAAACGAGGCAAATCCCTTGTGCCTTTTCTTTTTTGCTGCCCTGCCATTCCTCTGCTCCTCCATGGAACCACCATTTCTGGATTTCCGGGATTTCATGAACATCATGCATTTCTCCCGTGATACGGAAGATACCGTTGGATATCCACAAATCGGGAGAGGGAAGCAGGGAGGGCGTCTGGTCGGGATCCCATTGTTCCAGAAAACGGCATACCGCAGAAAAATGAGGATGGTTGACGGAGCTTTCCACGGAAAGATGTTTGTCTCTAAAGCTGGAAAATGCTTCCCGGATGCGCTTCTTTTCTTTTTCTTCTGTTACACCCTTATAACCCAACAAATATCCGCAGTTATCCCATAAAAAACAGGGGTTTAAGCCTGGCCCGGAAGGTTTGTTGGCCCCCAGGACAAGAATGGGAATGGAATGGGGTTTTGCCACCTTTTTCCCTAATGGTTCGTCTATGGCCCGGATGTCATCCATGCTTACAAGGGTTCCATCGGGCTTCAGGATGATGCGGAAAGAAATTTTCTGACGGCTTTTTCCCATCGTCGGCAAATCTCCTTTTTCCATCACCTCCGGATCCTGGGACAGTCTGTCATAAAGCTGGGTTAATGCCGGAATGATCATATCAGGAATTGGTTCGGTTTAGAGATGGTACATGCAGGATCCCGGACTTCAGTTCAGCCGGAAAAAAATGGGGCACGGCTGAAAGTTTCTTTCCATCAAGGGAGCTGATGATTTTCCCTTTTTTATCAGGAACGAATTCTATTTCATGGAGCATCATGCCCAGGTTCCGGTTTTGCTGGTCCGGAGGCAGTGAAGAAGGCGGGGGCGTTGACTGATCCCACCATTCAAAGGAAACGGGGAATTCCCTTGTTCCAAAGTAAGGTTGATGAAAAGACTGTCCTTTCATGGCCCTTCGTTTGAACATTTCATAATGCTTGGCTTGGGCGTTAATGTTCTCCTGTTCTTTAAGGACGGAAAAATGGGCCTCAATAAGATAGTCCACATCTTGCAGGATGGTAGAGGAACGCTGCTGCCGGGTTTCCTCTACCAGAAGCCCCAAGCGGGCTTCCCCTCCGTTTTTGATGACGTCGGATTTGGGAGGAGTTGCTTTGGCCGAGACTTCATTTCTCCGAATGGAAATCAGTTTTATTGGTTTTAATACATGTATTTTATCAATATGCCATTGAATTTCCGGTTTCCAATAAATGGCGCTTAAAATGCCTATGGCTGCTGATGGGGTCATGACTTCATAGGAGTACCTTTCTGCCTTTAATTCCGGTCTGGTAAAACAGGCCCATTCTCCCCAAACATGTAATAAAATTCCAGTTTCAGTCATGGTTAACAAATGAAACCTATATACGCCGGATCGCTTTGTTGCAAGGATAAAATTCCTTTATGTTCATCGTAAACTGACGGGGAGGGATGCAGAATATTAATGGTAGCGTCAATGTATGACTCCATTCCATATTTCTGTAAGGTAACCCATTCTCGATCATATATTTGTACACTATAACGCTGAATTTCACGCCGCAGGCTTTTGTTGGGGTAAAGTCCTTGGGAATCCAGAATCTTCAGACGTTCCCTGATGTGGCAAGCCTCCGGATCAATAGTGATCATCACGGAATGCGACGCATCAGGGATCATTTTGAAACTTTTATTAATATCTTTGAATCTGAGGGATTTGAATACTTTTTCAGATACGGGGTTCAGTAGAGCCATTTCCCTAATATTTTTACTATCCCATAAATTAGTTTGATTTTTACGGTTATTGTAATAAATCCTGAAAAAACGATTGGAAATTTCAGGGGAAAGAAGATCTGCTTCCGGTTCCTGAGCCAAAATCTCCCGAGTTGCGGAGGCGGATGCCCGGAGGTCATCCAAAATATCGGGAAGAGGAAAGTCTGTGGATTCATAGACAAAGACAAGCCCTTTTCCTTCTCTTTCACCATGTCGGTTGCAGCGGCCGGCAGCCTGGGCGATGGAATCAATTCCTGCACAAGCTCTGTAAACTGTAGGAAAGGAAATATCTATGCCTGCTTCAATAACTCTCGTGGCGATAAGAATAATGTTTTTTCCCTGCTCCAGTTCCTGTTTAGCAGTTTGAATGACTTTTTCCCGGTGAATCGGGCACAGCCTGGCGGACAGGTGGAGAATATGGGAGGCGGTCTGGGAAGAAAAAGCGTCAAACAGGAACTGGGCTTCCTTGGTCGTGTTGACAATGAATAGAGCGGATTGATCCGGGAGTGTATTCCAATGCCTGATAAGGGCATTTTGATCCATTCTGCCCAGATGCTGTATGGTTACACGCTGCATGGCGTTTTCCAGCCGGCGTTCGAAGTCGTTTCCGAGCAGACTGGTAAGTTCTCCGGCTGGCCATCCTATGGGGAATTCCTTCTTGTGCTTCAGAGCCGGCTGGGTGGCTGTGCAAAGCACCAGGGTACATCCGTAATCTTTTTCCAGGGTTCTCATGGCTTCCAGGCATGGGGCCAGTAAGTGTGAAGGAAGGTTTTGAGCCTCATCAAAAATAATGACGGAATTGGCAATGTTGTGCAATTTTCTGCAAACGGACGGCTTGTTGGAAAACAAAGATTCAAAAAATTGGACACTGGTTGTAACGATGAGAGGCGCATCCCAGTTTTCCGACATCAACCTGACTCTTTCTGTGTCTTTGTCTGCCGCCAGGTTGGAGTGATGTTCCAATACGCATTCCATTCCGAATTTTTCATCCAGTGGAGCCATGACTTCCCTGAACGTTTTTGCTGTTTGGTCAATAATGCTGGTAAAGGGTATCACGTAAATTACACGGCTCAGGTGACAGTACTGCGCATGGGCAAGTGCAAAACTGAGAGAAGAAAGGGTTTTTCCTCCGCCTGTGGGGACATTGAGCTGATAAATTCCCTGAGGGACTTGGGCCCGGGAAAGGCATTGATGGTGTATCTCACTCCGTAGACGTTGAATAGAGGTGCGATTTTGCGTACTTTCCATGTTACGCAAATGCGTTTCAAGCCTCATACTCATTTGTTTCAGGATATCTTGAGGCCAGGAAGGTCTCATGTCCCGTTTTTCCTGGCACATGAAGTGTTCCGTTCCTAAAAAATCACTATCTGTCAGGAACGAGAAAAGCATTCGTATCTGCATGGCTACAGCAAAACCCAGATTACGATCCGGGGTGTGCGATTTTTCGTGCCAGAGACGTGGAGGGGACGGTTCTGTAAAAGAATATAAATCAGCGGGAGTATAGGATTCCCAATCAGGAATTTTTTTATGGAATCGTTCGAAAAAAAGGTCAGGGCCATTGGGAAGTCCTGCATGATGGCCGGCAATAATATAGGCCAGCATATCACCGTATGGTGCTTTGGGAGTACCCCAGTGGGTACTGGCATGTTTTGCTCCAGCGGTGGAATGATCTACTTTTTTGCCGCCGTTCTGCTCCACTATTTTTGTTGAAGTTAATGCAAATGTTTTATTTTTAATATGTTGTTGAAATTCTTGGGAAAATTTCCCTAAATCATGCCAGAGTGCGGCGGCTTTAACCCAATGGAGCCAAGCTCCACGCAAGGACACAGGCAACCCCTTGATTAATTGGCCAGCATAATACTGTACCATGTTCAGATGCCCGGGGATTTCCTCCTTATTATTTGAAAATGTATAGAGAGGTTCGTCCTCGCAGATTTCATTATCCAGCCATTTACGGTGGGCAATAGGGCAATTTCCATCATTCATAGGTCACATTATGTCGTGTAAATGTTGGAAAAATCAATATATATTTATTTTTTTATATTATTGGTTGAGTCTGTTGCTAAGGTGTGGGATGTTTTTTCCGGATTACTATGAGTGTTTCTCTTCCATATTCTGTTCCTTTGGCAGCATTGCAGCATTATCTGTACTGTCCCAGGCAGTGTGCGCTGATCCATCTGGAATGCTCTTGGGAAGAGAATCAGTTCACAGCAGAGGGAAAGGTGTTTCATGAACGGGTCGATTCTGGACTGACGGAAAATCGGGGGAGAAAACGGGTGTTGCGTTCTTTGCACGTTTCTTCCATACAGTGGGGGATTCATGGTATTGCAGATGTGGTGGAAGCCGTCTATGTCCGAAAGGAAGGCGGCGTAGTATCCATGACGCCTGTGGAATACAAAGTCGGTAAACCCAAACCGCACCATGCGGATGAAGTTCAGGTGTGTGCCCAGGCATTGTGTTTGGAAGAGATGTTTGGGATAAAAGTGCCTTTTGGGTTTCTTTTTTATGGGAAAAACCAGCGGAGATTTAAGGTGTTATTTGATGAAGAATTGCGTTTCCTGACTGCTCGGGTTATTCGTGATGCCAGAGAGGTTTTAACTGGAGTGGTTACACCACTTCCTTATTATTCCAAAAACTGCAAATCCTGTTCTCTTGTCAATGATTGTCTGCCGTCCGTGTGCCGAATACATAAACTGACCATGAAGGAGCGGGTGGACGGAGTGTTTGAGGACAGTTTGACTGCGTTGGAAGCAGAGGAATTATGAAGAAACATTTGAATACATTATTCGTTACGTTGGAAGGGTGCTGGCTTTCCAAAGATGGCGATACTGTAAAAGTCAATGCGGAAGGAACGTGTCTGCTGCGGGTTCCCCTCCATAACTTGGAGGGTATTGTGACGCTGGGATGGGACATAGGAGTTTCCCCTTATTTGATGGGAGCCTGTGCGGAACGCGGCATCACGCTTTCCTTCTGCAATCCTTACGGTAAATTTCTGGCTGGCGTACAGGGCTTCATGAAGGGAAATATCCTGTTGCGCCGGGAGCAATACCGCTGGGCTGATGATGAGGCAAGATGGGTTGGCGTTGCCCGGGAAATGATAGGAGCCAAAATTGCGAATTGCCGCAGTCTGCTTTTAAGGGCGCAAAGAACATACGGGAAAGATTTGTCGGAGGCGATCGATCGTCTGGCGGCTTTTTGCCGCATGGCCCGTGGATGCAATTCCGGAGACATGTTGCGGGGCATTGAAGGTTCCGCAGCGGAAACCTATTTTTCCTGCTTGTCCCATTGCCAGAGGACGGAAGATCCGGAGCTGGTGTTTGAAAGCCGCAATAGACGTCCTCCCAAAGATTGTTTTAATGCTCTTTTATCTTTTCTATACAGTTTGTTGTGCCATGACGCCAGGTCCGCCCTTGAAAGTTCCGGCATTGATGCCGCCGCAGGCTTTCTGCACCGTGACCGCCCGGGGCGTCCCGGAATGGCTTTGGACCTGATGGAGGAATTCCGGGCTCCTCTTGCCGATCGCCTGGCCCTTACCCTGATTAACCGCAAGCAGATATCCTCAGATGATTTTGACAAGGAAGAATCCGGAGCCGTTTTTTTGAAGGAAGATTCCCGTAAAAAAGTATTAAATGCCTGGCAGGAACGGAAAAAGACCGTTCTGGTGCATCCTTTTCTTCAGGAAAAAACCACCCTGGGATTGCTGATTCATATTCAGGCCCTTTTGTTGGCACGCCATTTGCGTGGGGATCTGGATTGCTACCCTCCGTTCATCGGCAAGTAAAACGAGCTGTTGTCATGTATATTCTCATTACGTATGATGTAGCTACGGATGACAAGGCCGGGCAGCGGCGGTTGCGGCAAGTTGCCCGAGCCTGTGAAAATGTCGGACAGAGAGTGCAGAATTCCGTATTTGAATGTGAATTGCCTCCTGCTCAATTGGTTGACATTAGGAACAAGCTGCTTAAGATTATTGATAGCGAGAGTGACAGCCTCAGAATTTATCATATGGGGTCCAATTGGCATCATAAAATAGAACAATTGGGTAAGGAGAAAAGCTATGACATCTCCGGTCCCTTGATTATTTAAAGACTGTTGAACATGGCCTGTGCGCCAACCTCAAGCTCACACGAATTCCCCGGCAGGTCGGCGATTGGTGTAATGCATTGGGAATAGAAGATTGACAGATAAATACTCAGAAAGAGCAACCGTGCAATGACGGTCTTTTTAGGGAGGTTGGCGCAAAGTATGATTTGCTCTGTTGAGTAGCAATGTATAAGGTCGGGCGCAGTCGCACTCCGCAAGGAGTGCGTGGATTGAAACCCGTCTTTTGTGCAGTTTGCCTATGATGTGCAGCCGTCGCACTCCGCAAGGAGTGCGTGGATTGAAACCTGCATTTTATCACCCGCCCAGGTTTGAACCTGTGTCGCACTCCGCAAGGAGTGCGTGGATTGAAACCCGCGGCAGCCCCCTGGCCGCCGTGGAAAGATCGTCGCACTCCGCAAGGAGTGCGTGGATTGAAACCCCCGGAATCCATTAGGCCCTGCATCAATAATAGTCGCACTCCGCAAGGAGTGCGTGGATTGAAACAAAGGGGAGCAGGTTTAGGCACGGAGCCGGACTGTCGCACTCCGCAAGGAGTGCGTGGATTGAAACCAGATATTTCACGGCGGCTTTCAGCTTGTCAATCGTCGCACTCCGCAAGGAGTGCGTGGATTGAAACTTCCAGCAAAGCTTTATCCTCATTCCAAACGGCCGTCGCACTCCGCAAGGAGTGCGTGGATTGAAACTGTTTATGCGGGAATCGGAGAGTACACTTATTACGTCGCACTCCGCAAGGAGTGCGTGGATTGAAACTTGCCCGCTGCCCCGGAGGGGTTGCCGGAGGGGGTCGCACTCCGCAAGGAGTGCGTGGATTGAAACGCATCCTACCCAGACTTGCACGGCTAATCTCTCCGTCGCACTCCGCAAGGAGTGCGTGGATTGAAACAATGCATGCGCTAATTCCCCTTGCGCCCCTTCAGTCGCACTCCGCAAGGAGTGCGTGGATTGAAACATCATCCCACTTGAGGGAGGCCACCCGCATGAAGGTCGCACTCCGCAAGGAGTGCGTGGATTGAAACTCCTGCTCCCTCAATACGCGCGCCAATTCCGCTTGTCGCACTCCGCAAGGAGTGCGTGGATTGAAACGCCGTACAGACCTAGGCGTTCTCAACCGTACAAAAGTCGCACTCCGCAAGGAGTGCGTGGATTGAAACCCTGATCCGCTCATGCTGAACACGGACGGCAACAGTCGCACTCCGCAAGGAGTGCGTGGATTGAAACAACCACTGTGCTAAACTTCACCATGCAGGGAAGGAAGTCGCACTCCGCAAGGAGTGCGTGGATTGAAACGCTTTATACTCAGCATATGGCGGAGCGGGTGGTGGGTCGCACTCCGCAAGGAGTGCGTGGATTGAAACCCCCTTTCCGGGCCGCTCACCCGCTCCCAGCTTGGTCGCACTCCGCAAGGAGTGCGTGGATTGAAACTCCCGGTCAAACACATAACAGCAGGCATGGGCCTGTCGCACTCCGCAAGGAGTGCGTGGACTGAAACATGACGAGGGCAAGCTTCGAGAAGATGCCTCCCGCCGTACTCTCCAGGGGGTACGTAACTTATCTGGAAAAAAAAGCTCTCCAAGCTTGTTTGGTCTAGAGAGCTTTTTTGTTCCATCATCCTGTTAAGTTGTCAGGAAGAGGGGTGATTATTGAGATTGAGTTCTGCCGGGGGGAGGGACTGGAGCAGAGCCAAGATGGGGTCCTGCGGTTCGGCGCCCATTTCCCGCTGGCGTTTGAATTCCTCCTCTTCCTGCTGCAGGGCTGCCAGTTTGGTGTCTTCCACCAGCGCTTTGAATTTGTCCGCCTGAGAGTATTCTCCGTCCTCGTCCCGGAAAACGCGGGCCAACCAGCGGCGTTTTTCTTCCGTACTGAGCAGGGGATTTTTCATGTGCCGGGGAATGTATTTTTGTCCAGCAGGTTTCCGGCAAGCTGTTCTCCATCCGCAGTGGGCCGGTAAACATAAGGGCGACCGTCTCCAATACGGTTGACATATCCCTGCGCAATGAGATCCTGCAGGATATTGGTGACGGTATTAGGGTGCAGCCGTGTGGCTTCCGTAATGGTGCTGTGGCGCCTGTACCCGGCAATGACGGCCAGGATGACCTGGGCACTGCTGAGGCGGAAGTCCAGCCTGCGGACGTTGGAGGCAAATATCTGTATGAAATCCAGTGCTTTCATGAGCATGTATTCACAACTTATTATTATGTTATTTGCTTATTATTCTCATGTTATTCACATTCTTCCGGGCAAGAGGGCGATTTGATTTTTCTCAGCAAATCCAGCAGCGGGTGGGAATCATTGGAAAAGCACTGCACCGCATTGACGGTAGCCGCCTGCGGAAGAATGATTTTATGGAATTCCTGGTTAAGATTCTGGCGCAGGCTTTGGTTGCCCGTCAAGGGCATGGCCAGTTTTTCTGCCAGCCGGGTGGCCAGTGCGTCCATGAAGAGGGGATCGAATTGGTCGGCGTTTTCAATATCGGCAATGTAGCTTAGGGGCAGCGGGGCGCAGGAAGCATGAATGCGGCGTCCCTGCATTTTCCATTCCGAGCATTCCACATCCAGCACGCGCAGGCAGTCTGCGGGCAGCGTGAATTGATAGGGGGTCAGGGAATTGGGCGCCTGTGCGGAAACGGAGTCCAGAGTGGTTTGCGTGGCGGCGAAGGTCCAGCGCGCCATGCAAAGGGTTTCCCTGCGGGCCGGATGGTAATGAAGAACGCAAAGGCGGGATGCCGTGGATTCATTGGCAATCAGCGCGTCCAGAGGTGCCTCCCCTATTTTGGAGAGGGCCGCGTTGCAGATGTCCAGCGCGGATGGCGTATCCGGCTGAAGTAAGGATTCATTGATCATAGCGCCCTATGTTTTGGAGGAAACGGATGCGGAATGCATCACGTTTGGAGGCGACCTCTTTGATGCCACCAATGGCATGTATGCGTCCGGTTTTTCCTCAGGTGCATTTTTTGCCGATTTGTTTATTTGATAAATGCAAGCACTTGCCCGGATTGTTCGGGCAGGTGGGGAGAGTTCCCTTTCCTTCCATGGGAAAAGGACGCCCCCGCCGCATGGATTGTCTGTGAGGCGGGCGTCCGGCATCCTCTGGAGCCTTATATCCGGCAGAAGGGAAGGGGAATCAGTATCAACCATGAATAGAAAGCAAAAGAAATTATGGGATTTATGAAACCGTCCACACCTTCCGCTTCTGCTCCAGAGCAGACCATCCCGGTCAAGGCGGAGAGCGTGGAACAAGAAGTAGGGGAAGATTATCAGGCCCGGGAACGGCAGAGGCAGGGAATGATTTCCACCATTCTGGCGCGCCGTCATTCTTCCGCCGGGCAGGGGGAGGTTAATCCGCGGACTCTGCTTAGGAAAACTCTGGGATAGGCGTTGCCATGGAAGAAAGAGTTGCGGAATTGAATTCCGTGTACAAGTCCTTGGCCGCCCAGCGCGCGCCATGGGAAACGTGGTGGGACCGTCTGAGGGATTACGTGCTGCCTCGCCGCCTGAATCGGGAAGGGGAGGTTTCCCTACCCAACAGGGACGCTATGGACCGCATGACGGATACTACGGCTGTGGAGGCATGCCAGAAGCTGGCCAGCGGCCATATGTCCTATATTACGCCCAGCCATGACGTATGGTTCAAGTGGTCGGCTCCGGATGACCGGGGAGGCGACGAGGCGGAGGCCTGGTATAACCAGTGTTCGGAAATTGCCCTGAAAGAATTGTCCGTTTCCAATTTTTATACGGAGATTCATGAGTGTTTTCTGGACCGGGTGGCTTTGGGGACCGGAAGTCTGTTTACGGGCACATCCTCGGACGGAAGGCTGTTGTTTACCAATATTCCGTGCGGACAGTTCGCCTGTGCGGAGAATGCGGAAGGCCGGGTGGATACCTACGTCAGGGAGTTTACCTACACGGCTCATCAGGCACGCTCCATGTTCGGGGTGAAAGCTCTGGGGCCCAAGGCTCGGGAAGTTCTGGAGCGCGGAGGCAATCCGTATGCCACAACTCTGAGGTTTCTGCATGTGGTGCGCCCGCGCACCCGGCGCAGCCGCCGCAGGGAGCAGGCCTCCCACATGCCGTTTGAAAGCGTTTACCTGTCTCTGGACGACCAGGTGATTGTGGAGGAAGGGGGATACATGGAGTTCCCTTATCTGGTAACCCGCTTTTTGAAGTGGGGCAGCGGCCCGTACGGTCTGGCTCCCGGCAGGCTGGTGTTTCCCGCCATCCAGCAGGTGCAGTTCCTGAACCGTATTCTGGACACTCTTGGCGAGGTGGCCGCCTTTCCCCGTATTCTGGAGCTCGCCAACCAGATTGGGGAGGTGGATTTGCGGGCCGGCGGCAGGACCGTCATTACCCCGGAGGCCGCTTCCCTTCACCTTCCCCGGGAATGGGCTACGCAGGGCAGGTATGATGTTGGGATGGACCGTCTGGCACAGAAGCAGGATGCGATACGCCGTGCCTATTATCTGCCCATGCTGGAGCTTTGGAGCGGGCACCGCGGCAATATGACTGCCACGGAGGTCATGGCGCGGGAGAATGAGCGCGTCTTGATGTTTTCTCCTTCCTTCACGCTGTTTGTGAGTGATCTGTATTCCACAATGACACGCATTTTTTCCCTGCTGTTCCGGATGGGCAAGTTTCCCAGGCCACCCCGTGCGGTATTGAGGGTAGGGAGGGACGGCTCCGTTGCCGTCGGAGAACCCAGGGTTGTCTATCAGTCAAAGATTGCCCTGGTGCTCAGGCGCTTGCAGAGTGAAGGGATGGACCGCAGCCTTCAGCGGCTGAATATGATGATGCAGGCTGCCCCGGATTTGGCGGATCATGTGGACTGGGACCACTGTTTCCGCCTGTCCGCCCGTGTGGACGGCGCCCCGGAGAGCATGCTGAGGCCCTGGGCCGATGTCCGTGCCATGCGGAAGGAACGGGCGGACCTCCAGCAGGGAGCCTCCCTGGCTCCGGCGGAAGAGGATCCTTATGCTTCCCTCAATCCCTTGCTTGACCAGTTAACCGCGATTCAGAAATGAACCAGGATACGACATTGCAGCAGGAGGCCTCCGTTCGGGAGGCCCGTTTCAAAAGGCGCCAGCTTCTCCGGGTGTTTGACACCCCGGACGGGCGTGAGACTCTTTCCTTTCTGGAAGCCCGTTTCCAGACTGATTTGCCCGTTTTTCAAGGAAGTCCGGGGAATTACGACCCTCTGGACGCCATGAGGAGGGATGCCTACAGGGAGATCTTTCTGTACATCCGCCGCCAGCTTCAATTAGCCATTAAAGAAACCACAGAAGAAGAGAAAAATGATTGATTCCATTGATAACAGCATGGCCGCTCCTTTCAGGGATGCGGAGGGTTCCGGGGCCGTTTCCCCGGAGACGGACGCGCTGTCCGAAACCGCAGTTCAAACTGAACCTTTTCCTCCCCTTCTGGGTGAGGACGGAGGTTTTGCTCCGGATTGGTACGCCCGGTTTGATGAGTTGAAAGGGATGGAGAAATCTCTTTCCAAGTTTAAGACGCCGGAGGCTCTGGCGAAGAGTTACGCGGAGCTGGAACGCCTGCGACGTTATCCCGGTGTGGAGAATGAAGAACAGATGGCGCGGTTCCGCCGGCTGGCCGGATTGCCGGAGTCGGAGGAAGAATACCGTCTGGAACGTCCTGAATCCACGCCGGAAAGCGAATGGAATGCCGGGCTGGCAGAGCGTATGGCCCGCACGGCCTATCGTTACGGAGTACCGCCGGAGGCAATGAATGCTCTTCAGGAGACAATGGCCCAGGCATATGACGAGGCCCGTGAGCACATGGAAGATGCCCGGATGGAGATGGAAATGCAGGCGGAACAATCCCTTCAGCAGGAATGGGGCGCCAATTATGAACGCAACATGGGCAGGGCTGCCGCCGTTCTTCGGCGGCTTGCCTCTGAAACAGGGGTGGATGCGGACGCTTTACTGGATAATCCGGGACTCGGTTCCAATCCGGATGCAATCCGCCTGTTGTACCAGGCATCACGTCTGCTTGATGAGGCTCCTCTCCATCATACAGGAAATGCGGCGTCTTCTCCCGCAGAGGAAGCCATGCGGATGGAATCGGATCCATCCCATCCTCTTTATGAGGCGTATATGAATGTGAACCATCCCAATCATAAATATGCCAATGAGTTATATGATCGTTTGACTACCCGTTAATTTCCCGGACGTTTTAACCGGCGGAGTCTTATAAAAAGCAAGCCCGGCGGAATGCTTTCCGCCGGGCTTTTAATAGTCATTGTTTCATCAGGGAAGGAGGGGGTAAGGGCTGGGGCCTTAAGCTGCCCTCCTACCATTAGCGTCCCGGGAAGGGGCTTGTGTTCAAAAAAAGTTGGAAAAACATTTTTCCCTGTATGGGAGACTAATGAGGTTAAATGCTCATCATATCTTTCACTGTAAGTGAGTAAAGAGGGAGATATCCGGTATTTTTTCTTATCAGCGCAAACTTCTGCATTAACCGTCTCTTTATGCCGGCATTTTTCAATTGAGCCTGTTACGGGGGAAGGCTGATGCTATGTCTATTGACTGGAGGGAGGCAATGAAAAACCCCGTCCGGAAAGGAACGGGGTTTTAAGAAAAATGGTACGCGGTATAGGATTTGAACCTACGACCTCCACCATGTCAAGGTGTTGCTCTACCACTGAGCTAACCGCGCATTTGTAAGTGCGGGCGGATTATTACCTGATTAAGGAGGAAAGAGCAATACTTTTTTTGAGAACGCCTCATTTTGGGGACGGGGGACGGAAGAGTTCCTTCGAGGAAAAAGACACTGATTTCTCTTCCTATACAAAGTATTTCTGCTAGTCTGAGAGGAACGTTTCACAGAGTATGATGAACAGACATTTTATTTTTGCATTGTGTACTGTGCTGGGGTTCAGCGTTTCCGGCATTTCCATGGCTCAAAGCGTTCCCACGGATAAGGAAGCCGCAGCCAAGGCTGCCAAGGCGGCGAAAGTGAAATTCCGCTGGGGCAAGAGCCTGAAAAGCGCTCAAAAGCAGGCGGCGGAAACCGGCCTTCCCATTGTTCTTCTTTTCACGGGAACGTCCTGGTGCGGCTTTTGTGTTAAGCTGGAGAAAGAAATCCTTTCCAAAAAGGACTTCAAACAAGGCATGGACGGCGTGGCCATTGGCGTCAAATTTGAGTTCGGCAGTTCGGATTTCAGCAAGTCCAAGGAAGCCAAGACGTATAACATTACCGGCGTGCCGGCCATGGTGGTGGTGGATGCGGAGGGCAAGGAGCTGGGCCGCACGGGTTATGTTCCCGGCCGTACTCCCGCCCAGTACGTTGAATTTTTCAAGAAATACGCACCCAAGCCTGCGGAAGGCAAGTAAGTCAGGTGTTCCGGAGAGGAGCTTGATTAACAGGAGCGGCGGAAGAAAATCCGGCGCTCTTTTTTGTGCCGGCAAGAGAGGCTGGAAATTTGTTTGCTGGACTGCTTTAAGGCCACCATCGTATAAAAGTTATGACAAAGCATATTGAATGAATGGGTTACGTATCAGGTCCCATCTGCATGCCTGAATTTACGAATGCATTTAGCGGCCTAAAGGAGGATCGGAAACTCACCCATGACGAATTGGTGAGAGCCATCCGGTTCATGATCGCAGCGGAATATGAATCCATCCAGCTTTATACCCAGCTTGCCGCCTCCATTGATGACAAGCTGGCTCAAGAGGTGCTTTGGGATATTTCCAATGAGGAAAAGGAACACGCGGGCGAATTTCTCCGTCTCCTCCAGGTGCTGGCCCCTGACGAGCAGGGCTTTTATGATGAGGGGATGGGGGAAACGAATGAAAAGATAGACAAGTTGAAGGCGTCCTGCCCGGACGGCGCATGCAGCAGTTCCGCCGCCCATTGACGGTGCTTTTCATCCTTTGCTGTAAAACGTCCGGTTTTCTTCAGGTGAAGCCGGGCGTTTTTCTGTTCCGGTCTTGCGGTATCTCTTTTCCTTATTACGTGCCAGTGGCGGGAATGTATTGTAAAAGCGAGCAGTATAAGTGAAACCCCGTGTTTCATCCGTATTCGGGATGATACTGGCCTTCTTAGACCATTGGTTATGAATAAAAGTTCAAAGAATGTCGCTGAAAATATATGACAGGAACATTTTGAATGTATTCATTACAGTCTGGGTCATATCTGCATGCCTGAATTTACAAATGCATTTAGCGGATTAAAGGAAAACCGGAAACTCACCCATGACGAATTGGTGAGAGCCATCCGGTTTATGATTGCAGCGGAATATGAAGCTATCCAGCTTTATACCCAGCTTGCAGAATCCATAGACCATAAGCTGGCCCAGGAAGTTCTGCTGGATATTTCCAATGAGGAAAAGGAACACGCGGGCGAATTTCTCCGCCTCCTCCAGGTGCTGGCCCCGGACGAGCAGGGCTTTTATGACGAGGGGATGGGGGAAACGAATGAAAAGATAGACAAGCTGAAGGCGTCCTGCCCGGACGGCGCATGCAGCAGTTCCGCCTCTCATTGACGGCGCCTTGCGTATGGTTAAAGCGCCCGGTTCCCCTGCAAAGGGGGCCGGGTATTTTCATGACGCCGGGCTTTTGCTTCCAGCTCGGCCGCGCAGCGGGCGCAGAAGGCAATGCAGCGTTCACAGGGTCGGGAGGCGTAATAGGCGGCAGTCCTTTCTCCGGGGCGCGCCGTTTCCGCTGCCAGGCGCTCCGGAGACAGCCCCAGCAGTTCCCGGCAGTAAAGAGTGCCGAATTCCTGTTTGAAGGAGGCGGCCAGAGATTGAACCAGGGAAAAGATTTTTTCCTTTTCTCCAGTTTCCGGGGAACTGTTTCCATACAGGCTTCCCGCCAGCATGCTCATTCCGCAAAAAGCGCCGCATACCTCCCGCATGCGTCCAATGCCTGCCCCCAGGGGAGAGGACAGTTTCAGGGCCGTTTCTTCCGTCAGGCCGCAGACATCTGCAAAAGCAGCAAAAACGGATTGGGAACAATTATATCCCTGGTGGAAATACTCCAGCGCCCGGGCTGCCCGGTCTTCCTTGGAAGGGATCATGGGAAAAAGGGGGGTTACTGCTCTTTTTCTGCGGACGTGTCCGCTGCGGCTTTTTCCGGCTTGTTGCGGTCCGTCAGACGAAGCATGAGTATGTAACAGACGGCCAGAACCAGCACGGCCAGAATAAGGGGGAGACTTTCGCTTTTGACGGTGCGGATCAGCTCCTCCGGAGATTTGAGCAATTCCGGATGCCGTTCCCCGATGCGGTGCCCGTACCAGGCGAGCACCGTGCACCAGGCAAACGAGCCGAGCACGGTGACCAGGGAGAAAATGCCGAATCCCATGCGGACAATGCCGGCGGGAATGGAAATGAGGTGGCGGATGACGGGCAGAAGGCGGGCGAAGAAGACACCGGAAACTTCGTACCGCTGAAGGAAGATTTCCGCCTTTTCCACCTTGTGGGGCGGCATGAAAAAGAATTTGCCCCAGCGCATGATGACCGGGCGGCCCACGATTCGGGCCACGGCGTAGGTAATGGCAGAACCCAGCCAGGAGCCGAACGTTCCGGCAGCCACCACTCCCCAGAAGCTCATGGATGCTCCTTCCTGGGCGGACAGGATGGCCGCGGGCGGGATGACCACTTCGCTGGGAACGGGAAAGATGGAGCTTTCCATGGCCATCAGGACAATGACACCCGCATATCCCCAGTCCTGCACCCAGGACATCCAAAGTGAGATCAACTCATGCATAACGGCGCGTATCTTGCATTAAAATCCTTGAAAGGAAAGTCTTTTATTGCGTCCCGGGAACGGGGCTGGTAAGGTAGGGAAGCGTCCGGCGTGCGCCGATGTAGATAGAGATGAAGCTTTATATTATAGCAGGCGAAAAGAGCGGGGACATTCATGGCGCCCTGCTGTTGAAGAATCTGCTGCGCCTGATGCCCGGCATGGAGGTCGCAGGGCTGGGCGGCCAGGGCATGCACGCGTTATGTCCCGGCGTGGAAGACTGGGCGGATGAAGCCGCCGTTATCGGCGTGGTGGAGGTGCTCAAAAAATACGGATGGTTCAGAAGGCGTTTTCTCTCCATTCTGGAAAGGATACGGCAGGACCAGCCGGATTGCCTTGTTTTGATTGATTATCCGGGGTTCAATCTGCGGCTGGCGGAGAGGGTCCGCAAGTGCTGCCCCCGCACCAAAATCGTTTATTTTATCTCCCCGCAGGTGTGGGCATGGCATCGCGGGCGCATTCCCAAGATGGTGCGCATGCTGGATTTGATGATGTGCATCTTCCCTTTTGAGGCTCCCTTGTTCCAGGAAGCCGGACTGAGAACGGAGTTTGTGGGGCATCCCCTGGTAGATGAAATTGCTTCCATCCGTAAGGAGGGCGTCCGGGATCCGTCACTGGTCGGTCTTTTTCCCGGCAGCCGGAACCGTGAAATTGACAGGCATTTCCCGGTATTTATAGAGGTAGTGAACCGCCTTTCCCGGGAACGGCCGGAACTGTCTTTTGAAACCGCCGCTTCCACGGAGGCTCTGGCGGAAAGAATGCGCGGCATGGTGCGGAAAGCCGGCATGCCTCCGGAACTGTTCCACATTGCGGTGGGAAAATATCATGAGTTGATGGACCGCGCCGCCGTGGGAGTTGTGGCTTCCGGCACCGCCACGATGGAGGCCGCCTTGCACCGTCTGCCGTACATGCTGGTGTACAAGGTTCCCCTGCTGACGTACTGGATGGCCCGCATGCTCATCAAGATACGCTTCATCGGCATGGTGAATATCCTGGCGCAGAACCCCGTGGTGAAGGAGCTGGTTCAGTTTGATTTTACACCGGACAAGGTGATTGATGAAATAGAACGCCTGCTTGTCCCGGAAAACAGGGATGCCCTGCTGGAGGAAATGAAACAGGCCTCCGACAAGTTGGGGCAGGGAGGGGCGGCGGAACATGCGGCCCAGGCCGTCTGCCGCCTGTTAAATGAATAACAGTACCTTTTAAGCATCGGAGCCGGGGAAGCGTTTTTCCGGCTCTTGATGCGGGAAAATGGGGAAGGGGAAGAGAATGGCCCTTCAAATTCCGGAGACAGGTCATCTGGCTCGTTTTTGACCGCCCAGTCCAACTCGGAGAATGAATACCCGGAGACTGCCGTGGTGCAGCAGATAAAGTCCCTGCCGCCGGGAAAAAGTCCTGAGGGTGGTTGTCCCCAATGCCGGGAGGCTTTTGAAGTCCTTCCGCTGTCATGTCTGGCTCATACAGGAAAAAGGAACTTCCGGTATGGAGACGTTTCCGCAGAAAAGAGAAGCGCCGGGCGAACCCGGCGCTTCTGGTGTGTTTTACATTGGCAGCAAGTATGTCGGGCCGGGGTCAGACTACCCCCTGGTCGATCATGGAATCCGCCACTTTCACGAAGCCGGCGATGTTGGCGCCGGTGACGTAGTTGGTGAAGGATTTGTCGGAGGAGTATTCATGGGCGTGGGCCACGGCGTTTGCGTGGATGTTGGCCATGATGGTCTTCAGCTTGTGGTCCACTTCTTCACGCGTCCAGGAGAGGCGCTGGCTGTTCTGGGACATTTCCAGGCCGGAGGTGGCCACACCGCCGGCATTGGCGGCCTTGGCCGGGCCGTACAGGATTTTGGCGGCCAGGTAGGTTTCAATGCCTTCCAGATCCGTAGGCATGTTGGCGCCTTCCGCCACCAGGGTGCAGCCGTTCTTGATGAGGGTGCGGGCATCTTCCCCGTTGATTTCATTCTGCGTGGCGGAGGGGAAGGCGCAGTCGCACGGAACGCTCCAGGGACGCTGGCCTTCAAAGTACTGGGCTTTCGGGAACTGCTTCACGTATTCTGCAATGCGTCCGCGGCGCTTGTTCTTGAGTTCCATGACCCAGGCCAGCTTTTCCGGGGAAATGCCGTCCGGATCGTAAATATAGCCGTTGGAGTCGGACATCGTGACCGCTTTCGCGCCCAGTTCGTTAAGTTTTTCCACGGTGTACTGGGCCACATTGCCGGAACCGGACACCAGGCAGACTTTGCCCTGCAAGTCGTCGTTGCGGGTGGCGAGCATGTTCTGGGCGAAGTATACGCAACCGTAGCCGGTGGCTTCCGGGCGGATGAGGGAGCCGCCCCAGTTCAGGCTCTTGCCGGTGAGAACGCCGGTGAATTCGTTGCGGATTCTCTTGTATTGTCCGAACAGGTAGCCGATTTCACGGCCGCCCACGCCGATATCCCCCGCGGGAACGTCCGTATCTGCGCCGATGTGGCGCTGAAGCTCCGTCATGAAGCTCTGGCAGAAGCGCATCACTTCATTATCGCTCTTGCCCTTGGGGTCGAAGTCGGAACCGCCCTTGCCGCCGCCCATGGGGAGGGTGGTGAGGGAGTTTTTGAAAACCTGTTCAAAACCCAGGAACTTCAGGATGCCGAGGTTGACGCTGGGATGGAAGCGGAGGCCGCCCTTGTACGGTCCGATGGCGCTGTTGAATTCCACACGGTACCCGCGGTTCACCTGAACCTTGCCCTGGTCATCGATCCACGGCACGCGGAACAGGATGGTTCTTTCCGGTTCCACGATCCGTTCCAGAATCGCGTGGTCTTCATACTTGGAATTCGCGGCCAAAACCGGTTCGATCGTGCTGAGCACTTCCTGAACGGCCTGGATGAATTCTTTTTCGTGGCTATGCTTGGCCTTAACCAAGTCGAGCACGCGCTGGGAATATGTCTGTGCCATCTTTTCTGTTGTTGTATTTGGGTTGACGCTTTACGCGCAGTTTTTCGCACGCGCCTTCCGTTTATCATTCCGCGAAGCGGACTGGCAATCATTTTTTTCCCTGGCGGCCTTCAGGGGTCAGTAAGAAAATAGAAAATATGTTTATATGTTGTGATTTGTAAACTGACCCCGTTCTTGCTGATTGACGCCTGCCAGAACTGCGTGTTCCGGATGCCGGGACATGGAGTTTGTATGCGGTTATTCGGGTTCCTGTTTCCATAAGGTGGATTTTGAATCCGGTGTCCATGAAGAATGGATGACAAAGGAAAAAATTATCAGGAACAGACAAGGCGGCAGAGCTGGAATGTTACAAACAACGATGGGTGGGAGCCATCTTGATTTCCGCATTGGTGGCAGAAGGCCGGAATTGCCGCCATGGCTTTTTCAGTAGTTCCGGAACCGACTGCGGCATCCGTAGGATTGCTTGGGCTGGCCTGCATGATGATGCGCCGGAGAAGGGGCTGACCTTGAGTGCTTCCTGCCGCGGGAGGACGGTTTCATGCCCGGCGCATCCTTGTGGAGGGAGGAAATTTTTTCAAATTATTCCGTGGGAGGAACGGAGGTCAGGAGCTCAGGCGCTCGATCCACGCCCTCGTTTTCAAATCCGTTTCCGCCATTTTTTTTGCCCGGTGGAGCAAGGTTCCCATGGATTTGGGAATACCCATGTGCAGCCGGTTGCTGATCCATGCATACGGTACCAGCGTACTTTGCCGGACGGCCAGGGCGATGATGAGCTTGGACGGGTGGCTGTAAGGCGTGACAAGCAGCTCCTCCTCCGAGAGGCCAAAGGCCTTCAGACCGTTTTTTACGATAATTTCCGCTTGGTACTCCCCAATTTCCGACGCTCGCATGCCCGTCGTGACGGGCTTTCTGCGCGCCAGACGGGGAAGTTCCCCCACCAGCTTGGCGCGGAAGGCGCTGGAGCCGTAGCACCAGCCCCGCTGGACGGTGCCGGGGCCAACGTGGTCGGCGGGCAGCAGGGAGCGTTCATCCATGCGTTCCGCTTCAAAACGGCCCATCAGATGGTTGAGGTATTTTTGGCGGCCGTCTTCCGTGTCGTCGCAGCCGAAGCAGACGAGGCCGCGTTCCGGATGAATCCATTTGGGCCTTTTGGCGGGAGAGGCCAGCCATGCGGGCAGGCTCGTCCATTTGCAGCCGGAAAGGAACGTGTGGCGTCGCGCCAGGCCGGACCGGGCCGGATTCAGGTGGATGTAGTCAATGATGGTTGAAAAATAGTGGGCGTTATCCGCTTCCACCACCATGGAGTGGTATCTGCCCGCAAACAGATGACCCCGCATTCGGTGGCGTGCGTTAAAACGCTGGGTATAGGCAGTCTGGAGCCATTTCATGCCATCTACCAGATTGGCGCGCGCGGTTTGGAAAAGAATGTGGTAGTGATTGGCCATCAGGGCGTAGGCGTACACGGTCCAGCCGCTTCTGCGGGCTGCCTCCTGAAACGTTCGCAAAAAAGTTTCCCTGTCTTCGTCATCCAGGTAAATGGCATCTCCGCGGTTGCCCTCGCTCTGCACGTGATAGACTGCTCCGGGGTATTCTATTCTCAGGGTGCGGCTCATGCCGAAAGCGTACCGGAAAAGGTCTGAAATGCAAGTTTGTTGTTATTTTTAACCTGACCCCTCTTATGAAAAAAGAGGGTGAAAAAAATGCATTTCCAGGCTTGTCCGCGTTCCTGGAAGGAGCAAATTTTTCCGGAGGACTTCCGGGCAGAGGATTGCGGAAGAAGCCGGATTCATGTTCCGGGACGGCGGCAGGGCAATTTGCCGGGGAATGCATGTCTTTGCCCCGTGTTTTCTCATGAACGGAGCCCCGGATGCGTCGTTCCCCGGAGGTCATGCCCGGATTAGGGCGTGAAAGGAAGGCTGGACGCTGCAGACACGAAGAATGGGAAATTTACCCTTTGAAGGAAGCAGAATAGATGAATAAATGACGTGCTGGAGAGGCCGAAGGCGGATTTTCAGGATGCGCAGGAACAAGTGGAACAAGTCTGTTACGGATGATGTGTAAATGAAGTTTGATTTTTAGTGCGGTTTTTTGTGGGATATTTTTCAAAAGATTCCGAATCAGGTACCCCGGCTTGCTACAGATGGTGTTTAACTGGGGAGAGGGAAAGAGTGCTATTCTCCACTGTTCTTAAGCTCTTTTAAAAAAGCTTCGTGCTCGTGGGAAATAATTTCAAATGTAGTGTCTGTAGGTTCGGCTTTATGGACACGAATAATTTTTTCCCCTTTATTGTGATAATTTATTAGAGATAATGTTAGGCCGACCGAAGCGGGGCATTTCATCCCTAAAATGACGCTGGATATATATTTATTGAAATCTTCCGTGAATACCATATTGTTTTTTACTTTTTGTGGTTTTGTAGTTGGTATGATGATTCTCTTTTCATCTTCATATTGCCATGATATGTCTTTTACAAGAAATGCTTTATTTATTATGCGAGATAATCTTTTTTCGTTATCTTTGAATGAATTGTACATTAAAACATTGTATTTTACCCTTTCTGTGGAATAGATGACATTCCATAATATAGTATTTTTTGTTTCTTTAGACTCTTTGTTATGTGATCTTAATAAATCTATAGTAAGGCAGTCTCCTTTCGGTTCGAATAATAATTTTCTGTATTTATATTTATGATTTTTTTCTAATTTATCCTCCGTTTCTTGTTCGGGTAAGGAGGGAAATCTAAAATGTACGCAGCAGCCTTTATGCTTATCAGCATAATGTCCCCACATGGGTGGCGAAGTGTATTTTCCTGTAAAACTTAGAAATCCATAAGAATAACGTAAGCCGTCTATTTTATTGGAATAACAAGGGGAGTTCTGAAATAAGAATTCAAATGGATCGTTGCATTCTTCAGGAAAAATTATTTTAAGACAGTTATTTTCGAAAACCTTAAGCATGTTTTCATAGGTCATGAAGATGTAAGCATCAACGAATTCTTTATTCTCTTCCGTCATGGGAATATATGGAAAGATATGTGGGGAAGGAAGTCAATGACTTTTGGGGCGGGAGGCAGATGAAGGTGAATTTTGAAAAAGCACCTAAAAGGTATGAATCCCATTGTGCAAGCTTACGTGGAAAGCTATGACTTGCCGGACCTGCGGGAAATGCTGGTTATCCTTGAAGAACGTAAAGAGATAACCAACCAAGGCTTCTACGGGTGGCGGAACGTCCTATACCGCGCAGGAGCCTATGAATTTGAAGGAACATATTGTCTTCTTGCAGGAGGCAGTCACGGTCAAGAAGATGGAAGAAGGGGATTTTTCCGGATTGGCCGCTGCGGATAACGGAATGCGGTTTGATCATATTATAACACGCTTTCGATCATGGGCGGGAAGGGTGTTCGGCCTTGAACGGGCATTTCCCGCAAACCGCGGAAGGGAGCGGCGTTTTTTCCGGTATTTCAACGGATACAGCGCGGCAAGGCAGATTTTATTGCAGTTTTTCCCTGCGCATGATTTCAGAGAGCACCAGGTAGAGGTCCGTCTTGTTGACTACGCCCAGCAGCAGATCGTTGTTCGGGTTTACAAGGGCCAGGGATTCCGCGCAGTGGGGGCGGGAGAAAATACCCAGGGCTTCCGGGAGGTGCATGTCCGCGGGAAGCGTAGGCATGTCGCTGCGCAGCACATCCATGGCCAGTACGGCCTGGGCCAGCTCCTTGTTGCGGGCAAAGGCCGCCACGTCTTCCGCCACCACGCTTCCCAGGTATTTGCCGGCCGGGGAAGTGACGAAGATGGGCTGGGCCGGGTTTTTAATGAGCATGGCGGCAATGGTGCCGAATTTGTCCAGGGGATGCACCACGGGCGGATCCTTGCGCGCTACATCCTGAAGCTGTACCTGGGCCAGGGGTTTGTCAAAGGTGCTTCTGGGGCCGAAGGCCAGGGAATCATGGTACATGGACTGGGCTTTGGTGAGCCTGGCCATTCCATAGGAGACCAGCACGCCGATGATCAGGGGGAACATCATTTGCCCGGCCATGGTGAATTCCACCACCAGCACCAGGGAGGTGATCGGGGCGTTCGCGGCTGTAGTGAAAAAGGCGGCCATGCCCACCAGGGAATAGGCGATGGCATGGTCCCCGGGCACCCCCAGCTGGGTGAGAGCCGCGCTGAACAGGAAGCCGCAGACGCTCCCGATAGTCAGGCTGGGGGTCAGGGCGCCCCCCACGGTTCCCACGCCGAAGACGATGGCGACGGTGAATATTTTCAGGAACAGCAGGACGGCGGCTCTCGCGGCGTCAAATTCATAATGAATGAGGGAGGTGATGATATTTTTGCCGTTCCCTACGATTTCCGGGTAAAAGATGGCGATGGCTCCCACCAGCACGCCTGCCGCCGTCAGGCGCACGGGTAGCCATTGGCGCTTGCCGTTCAGGTACCGGCGCGATTTTTTGAGGATGAGGAGCCAGAAACTGGCGACCAGGGAGGCAAGGGCCCCCAGCAGCACGCACCAGAGCACATGCTGGTTGCCCGCCAGAGAAACTTCCTGCTGGAGCTGGTAAATGGGGGCGGGTTCATGGAACAGGCCCATGGTAAAGTACCCCGCGCAGCTGGCAACCAGCAGGGGAGCCAGGAAATCAATAGTCAGCGCGCCCAGGACGATTTCACTTACGAACAGACCGCCCGCCAGGGGCGTATGGAAGGCGGAGGACATGCCGGAGGCAGCGGCGCAGGCCACTACCAGGCGCAGGCGAGGAGCTGAGAGGTGGAAGAAACGCCCCAGGGCGGAACCCGCTACGGCGGCGGCCTGCACCAGCGGGCCTTCACGGCCGATGGATGCGCCGGAACCTACGGAGAAAACGGCGGACAGGGAACGCAGAAGGCTGGGCTTGGGAGGCACGTATCCATTGCCCAGCGCCACGGCTTCCATGTATTCCGTCGCCTTGGCCGGCACAAAGCGGTGGGTGAAAAGAAGCGTAAGCCCCGCCAAAAGGCCGCCCGCCGCCGGAACGAAGATGCACCAGGCCGGGTCCTGGCTGGCCATTTCCTGAAAAACCTGAATTTGCCTGTAGCTGGTCCGCCCCGTCAGGACGTCCTGCACCAGTTCCACGCCCATTTCAAAGACAAGGGCCATCAGGGCACCCAGCGCTCCGACGACGACCGCCCAGATGAAGATGACCTGCTTGTCCCCCAGCTTGATTTTTTCACGCAGGCTCAACGCCATGCGCAGCCATGACCAGGAAAGGCGCGTCTTTTCCGCAGGCTGGTTTTTCTTGTCCGTCATTGCAGGGCTTGTTGAAGGGACGCCAGGAGGCTGGCTTCATCTCCCGTCCATTCCCCGTTGGGGCCCAGGGGGGCGTTTTTATGCCACCGCAGCAATTTTTGCATGGTGGTCAGGTAGCCGGTCACCATGGCGGCGGGCACGCCCAGCATCACAATGAGATGAGCGTTGCGGGAATCGTCCGGCCAGAGGACGCCCTCTGGGCTGATGCCTACGGTGACCTGCATGGAATCCAGCGCGCTGGTGCGTCCGTGGGGGACGGCCAGGCCGTGATCCAGATAGGTGGTCTGCGTTTCCTCACGCAGAAGAACCGCATTCTTGATGTGTCTTAGCTGTCGGTCGTCAAGGACTTCCGCCATGGAATCCGTCAGGGTTTCCAGAGCCTGTGCCTGAGTGGTTGAGGGCTGGAACGTGCGTACGTGAATTTGAAGATTGTCTGCCACCGGGTCTTCTGAAGGCTTTTGGTTTTTCATTCTATGAAGGGAGGCATGATTATCAAGGAAATTCTGGCCTGCATACGGGGGAAGGAGGCTTTCCCCCGTGAATGGGAGGCGGGAAAAAGGGGGAAGAGACCTTTCCGGAGGGGCTTTTTTGACACAATGGCGGCGGAAGAGCCTGCTTTTAGGCTTTTTCTTCAGCGGGAATGAAGATACCCTGCCGCCATGATGCAGGATTCAGAAGTCATCAAACTCGTCAAGCCCGTACCTTCCGACCGCCTGGCAACCCAGGTGCTGGTGGCATGGTACCATGCGGTGCGCCCCAGGTGGAAAAAGCCGCTGGACCTGGCCATTACGGCCTTTTTTGTATTGATGGCGCTGTATTCCTTTTCCCTGCGCCCACTGCCCTTATTCGCCTGGCTGTCCCTGGCCGGGGCGCTGATGGCGATTATCCTGTCCTGGTTTTACGTCCCCTTTCTGGCAAAGGCCGCTCTGGCCGCCAATAAAAAGGTGCCCATGTACCATCAGGAAAAGGATTACGTTTTTCATGAGGATTACCTGACGTTCTCCAGCAAGGGCGTTGACCCCATGAATATTCCCTACGACCGTTTTTCCACGTTGTGCAGGACGCGCCACGCGCTGCTGTTCCTGTTCGGCAAGAAGCTGGTGCTGTGGCTGCCGCTCCATCTCATGGATGCGGAACAGCTGGAAAGCATCATGCGCAGGTTCCGGAATCATGGCGTGGAAGTGAGGGATGTCTCCTGATGCGGAGGGGCAGCCCGCGCCTTCCTGAAGGAAGGGGCAAATTTGCCGTTTCAGCGCCTTTTTTGTTGAGCGCGGGATGAAAACGGGTAGGGTGTTTCCATGTCACGTTACCATGGAGAACAGGTTCTGGTGGTTCCCCGCGCCGCCTTTGAGGAAGCGGGCTATTTCCAGGGACACCGGGAAGGCGGGGATCATTATCTGAATGCGTTCATGAAGCCGGGCGTCGCCTCGTTCATGGACCGGGAGGCTGCGGAAAATGATCCTTCCCACAAACAGATCATCGCCTATGCCATTTTCTGCCACCAGGGCCGCATTCTGCATTACACGCGCGGAGGCTCCGGCGGCGAGGCCCGCCTGCATGACAAGGGCTCCATCGGCATCGGAGGCCATATCAATCCGGTGGACCGCCAATCCGGCCATGACGACGTTTCCACCTATCTGGCCGGAGTGGAGCGCGAAATCCGCGAGGAACTGGTTATTGACGGGAACTGCACCCAGCGGGTTCTCGGCGTGATTAATGACGATACCAATGACGTGGGGGCCGTGCATCTGGGCATTGTCCACCTGTTTGAGCTGGATACGGACCGTGTGCGCGCGAATGAAGCGGCCCTGGCCAATCTCCGTTTTGTTTCTCCGGAGGAATTGTCCGGGGAAATGTTTGAGAAACTGGAGACCTGGTCCCAGCTCGCACTGGAACTGTTTAAAAACAGAGGGGCCTGATCCCCCCTGTTCCATGAAAAACGCCCGGGGAGGGATGGATGCTTTTCCTTTTCTTCTCCGCCGTTTTTCCGCATGGGAAGCCCCCGCCGGCGTTGCGCCGGCGGGGGCTTCTTTTGTCCATCAGGGCCTGAAGAAAACGAAGGGCCTCAATGGGACATTTTTCTGCGCCTCCTCCACAGAAGGGGGGCCAGTCCTGCCAGGGCCAGGGCGGCGCTTCCGGGTTCCGGCACCTGGGCGAAAAGCATGGCGGAATTGGCCTGAAGATCCATGGACATGGCCGCGTCGTACAGAACGCCGTCGTTCAGGAATTTGATATTGTCCAGGCTGGCAGGTATCTCTGTCAGGGAGAGTGTGTAATTGGTTGTTCCCGTGATGTCCACGACGACCGCATCTGCGGTGAGCCCCTGAAGCGTCAGGGAGGCGTGTTCCCCCAGAATAAGCGTGGTCAGGTCAGAGGTTCCGTTCAGGATAAGGCTGCTTCCCGCCTCAATGGTTACGGTGAGCGCCCCGCCCAGGGAATCCAGTGAGGTGCGGGTCTGGTTGACGGCGGAGATATGGGTGAAGTCACTCAGGGAAGCCAGGAGGCTGTCCACGGTTACATGGTCCAGCACCAGGCTCCTGTCTCCGCTTACGTTGGTTCCTCCGCTGATGTTTCCGGCGTATTTGTCAAAGCCGTAGGCCGTCGTTCCTGAGGAAAGATTCTGGATGCGTACGGTGGAGTTTCCCTCCACCGTTCCGCCGGAACCGCCGCCGGAGATGCTGCCCCAGGAGCTCCCGTTATAAAGCGTGGCCGTGTTTCCGGTGATGGTGACGGACGTGTCCCCCTGAATGGAACCCGCCTTGCCTCCGGCGTAGACGTCCCCTTTAACCAGGCCTCCTGTCAAGCAAACCGAGCTTCCTGCCAGGATGGAGCCGCCCTGGCCCGCGCCGTAAACGGAACCGCTGATAACGCCGCCTGTGACGGTGACGTTGGCGCCGCCGGAAATGGAGCCTGTCAGGCCGCCGCCCATAACATTTCCGGTGACGGAGCCGCCGTTGATGTAAACATGCGTGTTTCCTCCAATGGTGGTGGTTCCGGTTCTGGCATTTGCGAAGATGCCGCCCATGATTTGATGGTTGAAGGAGCCGGAGTTGACCACAATGTCCACATTCCCCTGGATATCCGTGGCATAGGAGCCGACCACAGAGGAGGAATTACTGCTGGTAAAGGTGCCGAAGGAGGCGTTTTCCGCAGAGAATTCCAGATAAACGTTTCCGGTGACGCCGGCGGCGTTCACGGCTCCGAAGACCGTGCTTCCGCCTGTGGCGGCATCCGTGAAACGGAGGAAGGTGTTCCCGTTGAGCGTGCCGGAAGCTCCGTGAGCTCCGTACCAGGCGGAGGCTTGTCCCTCCTTGGAGATGGTCAGCCAGACGTCTCCCGTGTAGTTGCCGCTGTTCGCATAAATATGAGTGGCGTTTCCGGAGGTAATGGAGACGTTTACGGAATTCCCCGTTCCCCCTGCGGAGGAATCCGCCTGGGAGCGGGCATTAAAGGTACCGGAGCCGGCCAGATTATCAGCGGTTTTGGTGAATCCCTCCGTTTTCCACTCAATATTGCCTTCCGGTGTTCCACCCTGGGTGAAGGAGCCGGAAGAAATAAAAGACTTTTCCGCGTTAAGCATTCCGGAAGTGGCAGGGGCATAGGAACCCGTGCCGTCCAGGGCCAGGTCGTGCAGAACAGCGGTTCCGCTGCCGTTGTATTGAATGGTGAGGCCGTTGCAGCCGGAGCCGGAGGTAACGGAAAGCGCTTCCCCAATCAGCATGTCTCCCAGCCAGACGTAATAGCCGCCTTTCAGTCCTTCCATATCATTGCCGCAGATATATGCCATACGCAGGTTTTCCGCATTGGCGGACATGTCCAGGGAATACAGAATGGCATCGCCCCATTTGATGTAGGCCTCATTAATATTGAGCGTGCCGTAAAAGGAGCTGTTCCCCAGGCTGATGCTGAAATCGGAGGCAGTATCCCATCCGTCTGCTGCGCCGTTTCCCAGAACCAGGTTGCAATCAAAGGTAAAGCCGTTTTGCAGCTCCGTCCCTTCCGCCCAGGAATAGGAAATGGAGCTTTCCCCGGATTGCCCCAGGCTGATGCCGTTCTCGTCCACAGTGACGTTGGCGAGGGAAAACCCTTTATTTTCCAACTGGCTGTTCGAGTTCCATGCGGGGGATTGTCCGCCCTGGTGAAAATTGATGGCCAGGCCGCCAGCGGCTTTTCTTTCCTGTCCGGCGGTGCGCCCCGCATAGCCCATGGCCCTGGCGATATTGCCGGCCATAAGCAGATCTCCCTGGGCATTGGGATGGAGGCCGTCGCTGCCGGGGTTGTTGAACATGGAGCTTACGCCGTAGAACGGCGTGGAGGATGCTACGTCAATGATGCCGGCATTGATGTCAATGACCGTGACGTTCTGCCTGCCATTCCCCCATGTTTTCAGACGATCATTGTAATCAGACACGGCCTGGTGGGTGGCGTCCGAATTGCCGTTGGAATGCCGGGTCCAGCAGGGAATGGTAAGGATGATGACATTCGCATGTTCATTGGCCTGGAACATGGCCTCCACGATGGTGTCCATATCGTTCAGGAGGTTTTGAGAAACGGAGTCAATGCGGTCCGCCAGCGTGGCGTTGTTTCCGTCGGAAAGGAGATCGTTGGTGCCGATCATCATGAAAAAGGTATCCGGCGTATTGTCCCCGGTGAATGTCTGGCCTGAATAGGCGCTTCCGTTTGCCTTGGTGCCGGAAAGCCCCAGCCAGTTGTAAATGTTGGAGCCGTCAAACCTGCTTCCGCTGCTCCTGCCGGATATTTCCCAGGCCCTGGCGCTTGCCTGGGAGGAATGTTCATTGTTGAATATCTGGCCCCCGTAGGAGGTGCCCGCAGTAACGCCCCCGGAATAATTGCCGGTTTTGACGCCTTCCGCCTGGTAGGAAATACCGTTGTCTGTAAATATTTTATGGAGGGCCCAGCGGTAGGATGCGCTGTTGACCCCGTGGGTGATGGAGTCCCCCACGTACATGACGTTTCCCAGTTCCGTGCCCGCCGGGGCGGCGGTTGCTGCGGGAAATGCCGCCGCCAGGGCAGCCAGGAGGGGGAGAGGGAACCGAATTTTCATCAGAGCGTCAAGGAAAAATGAAAAGGATATTTGAAAAAGAGTGAAGAAAACGTCCATCCCTGAACGGAGCAGGAATGGACGCGGTAAGGAAAAAGTCAGGCCCTGCGGCGGCGCATCAGAAAGATACCCAGCCCCAGCAGGCCGAGAGAGGCCGTAGCCGGTTCCGGAACGGCGCTCAGGGAATATTCCCTCATCTGGTCTTCTGTCAAAACGGCCGTGTACAGGTCAAAATTATTCAAGGTGTATTCTCCCGTGATTCCGTTCGGAGCGCTCCATGTGTTTCCGGAGGCGTCTTTGGCGGAAAAATTGGTCTGGGTCATGTTTTGGCCGCTGAAGGCAGCGCCGCTGCTCAATGTGGTCAGCGTGGTCAGTGTGGATGTGTCGTTGCCCAGCATGGCGGAGATAGAGACATTCCCTGCATTGAATGTGTAAAACAGGGTCAGTGGCTTGCTGGTGGAATAATCGGAAAATGTTTGTGCTTTCCAGGGGGAGGAATTAGTGCCTCCGTTGTAAGCAAAACCTCCGGCGCACAGGGTGAGATCTCCTGACTCCGAAAGTTGAAACCCCAACCCTTCCAGATTTTTGTAAGAGCCGGTATTATAGGTAAACAGCAATCCTACATTTGACCCTGAAGTGCTTCCCAGACCGGAAATCGTGAAAGCCATTGTCCAGTGGGCGGTGTTGTTTACGCCAATAGTCGTGGGGGAGGATACAGTCAACGCATCGCCGGAGGTTCCGCCATAGACGGTGGAATCTTTTGAATAAGCCGCGTCCAGGCCGTCGATGGAAGCCCCGAAGGACAGGCTGCTTCCCATGGCGGCGATCAGGAGGGCAAGATATTTAGTCTTCATGTCAATTAGTAGAAAAGCCCTTGCATAAAGGGATTCCGCTTTTTATCGGATTCCTAATCCGCCAACAATTAAAAATATTGATGATAAGTGTGTTATTTGATGTAATGCATTAACTTTCATTAGTATTGCCGGGTGCTGGTCTTTTCCGGACCATTTCTTTTGCCATGATTTTCCTGTCTTGACTCCTGTTGGAAGGGCAGGATGCCGCAAACGGATTAGGAATTCGGCAGGAGGTTGAACATCAGGGATAAAAGCAGGAGATGCCTTGCCTTATTGGAAATGATGGAATATCGGGAGCAACGGTCATTCATTCCTGAAAAACGCGATGAATTTGTTCCGCGGCCTGTTGACCGTGAGTGGGCGGAAATTGAATCGATTCCGACATGGCCTCCGTTTCCGAGGGGAAAGAAGAAAGGGGGGGCGGCTGGAGACCTTGCACTTTCCGGATGTGAGGAAGAACAGGAGAAAGGGCCTCTCCGTAGGGGATTCCGTTCCCGGCCCGCGGTTCCTGCGGCCGGGTGAAGGAGGCCCGCAGTCTCCGGACGGGACGGGGAGGCGTTTTCCCCAGGGCCGGAAAACAAATCCTCCGGCAAGCCGTACTTGCCGGAGGATGAAAAAACAGTCAGGAAAATTCCCTGTTTTAAGGGGCGCGTTTTACTGCCTGGCAGGGCCGTCCATGATAGCCTTGTGGCTCATGTTCCAGCCGCCGCCCAGGGCCGTGTACAGGGAAACCAGCGTGCTGGCGTGCTGGTAATAATACTGTGAAAGCTGAATCTGAGCGGGGTACAGGTTCTGCTGGGCGTACAATACTTCAATGTAATTGGAAAGGCCCGTGCGGTAGCGTTCAAAGGAGAGTTTCACCGCCGTGTGGTAGGCTTCCACGGCCTCGGACTGGGTGGCGGTGATGCTGCGCAGCTTGTCCCTCTGGATAAGCGTGCTGGAAACTTCCGCCAGGGCATTGAGAACTGTTTGTTCATAATCGTTTCTGGCCGCCAGGAATTCGGCCTTGGCCGCCTTTTCGGAAGCCGTCAGCTTGCCCGCCTGGAAGAGGGGGCCGGTCAGATTGGCTCCCAGCCCCCAGCCGCCGCGGCGCCCCTGCACGTGGCGCAGATCCGCGGAGGCGAGGCCGCCCGCCGCCGTCAGGGAGATGGTCGGGAAGTAATTGGCAATGGCCACGCCCACTTCCGCATTGGCGGCGCGCAGCTGGTATTCGCTCTGGCGGACGTCAGGCCTTCTGGAAAGGATGTAGGCCGGAATGCCGGCGGGAACCTTGACGTTATAGGCGATGTCCCGGGTGCTGCCGGAACGGCGGATATGGCCGGGAGCGCGTCCGGCTAGGACGGAGACTGCATTTTCCAGATTGGCAATTTGCACCTGAATGGCAGGAATCTGGGCCTGGGAGGAGGCCAGAGCCGCCTTGGCGGAAGCCACCTGAAGCCTGTCGCCTACCTGGCCTTCAAGCTGTTCGTCAAACAGGCGCAGGCTTTCGGAATAGGATTCCACGGATTTCTGCACGATGGCAAGCTGTTCGTCCAGCTGGAGGAGCTGGAGGTAGGAGTCCGCCACCTGGCGGAGCAGGGAAAGCATGAGCGCACGCTGGCCTTCTTCGGAAGCCAGATAATCCGCGCGGGCCGCTTCCGTCATCCGGCGCGTTTTGCCCCAGATATCCAGTTCCCAGGAAATGCCGGCATCAATCGCTCCTGGCGTCAATGTGGTTCCGGTAGTCTGGGCGATGCTGCCGCCGGTATAGTTGGAGCCTTTGCTGACGGATCCGGAATAATTCGCCCACGGGAAGAGCGGGGCCTCCGTGATGGTGATGTACTGGCGTGCCTTTTCCACGCGCGCCATGGTAGCTTTCAAATCGCGGTTGTTATTGTAAGTGTCCGTCAGGAGGTCCTGAAGGTCCTTGTTTTTGAAAACTTTCCACCAGGGAAGGTCCGCAATGGATTCCGTCGCTGCAGGGGCTCCCCTGAATGCCGCGGGCATGGGCATGTCCACCGGTTTGAAGTCGGGGCCCATCATGCAGGAGGAGGCGGCAAAAGCCGTTCCCAGCAGGATGGCGCGTGTGATGTATGGGTTTGTTCGCATATGCGTTTAGTCTGTTTTTAGATGGTTGCAGGGGCGGTTTTACCCTTTTAATGATTCATGGGCTTCGTGGAACAGGTGTTTGCGGGCGATGATTTCGTCCGGGTCTTCCGTTTCCACCGTCTTCCGGGCGATGCGTACGCGGAAGAGCTTCATGATGAAGTAGAAGGAGCACGGAATCAGGAAAATGCCCACGACCGTCGCCATCGTCATCCCGGCAATGACCACGATTCCGATGATATTGCGGGAATAAGCGCCGGAACCGGAGGCCAGCGCCAGCGGAACGCAACCCAGAATGAAAGCGAAGGATGTCATCAGGATGGGGCGCAGGCGGATTCTTGCGGCGGAAAGCGTCGCTTCCATCAGCGTTTTGCCGCGTTCCATTTCAATGACGGCGAATTCCACAATCAGAATGGCATTCTTGGCCGCCAAGCCGATGAGCATCACCAGGCCGATTTGCGCGTACAGGTTCAATTCATAACCGAACCAGTACAGGCCCAGGAACGCGCCGAGGGCCGCGATGGGCACCGTCATGAAGATGCTGAGGGGCAGGGACCACCGTTCATACAGGGCCGCCAGAATCAGGAAGACAAAGACGGAGGAGAGCAGGAAAATCTGCACGATGCCGATACCGTTCTGGATTTTTTGTTCCTGGTAGCTCATGTCCGCATAGCTGTAGCCCATGTCGGAAGGCATGCTGGCTTCAAAGGTTTTTTCCAGCGCCTCCATGGCCTGGGAGTTGGAGTAGCCCTGGGCGGGCGTGACCATGAGCTTGGATGAGTTGTACAGGTTCTGGCGCAGCAGGAATTCCGGCCCCTTGATGTCCGTGATTTTCACGAGGGTGGAAAGGGGTACGGAGCTTCCCGTGTTGTTCTTCACGTAGAAGTTTTTGAGCATGTCCGTTCCGGTGCGGTCACTGCCCTGCGCCTGGATGTACACTTGCCACTGCTGGCCGTAAAGGGTGATGTAGTTGATGAACAGGGAACCCATGTAGGCCTGGAGCAGGCTGTTGGCTTCACTGATGCTGACGCCCAGCGTGGCGCATTTTTCTTCATCCAGCCGCACATCTTTCTGTTCCACGGCGAAGGACATCACGCTGCGCACGCCGCCGTTGTTGTTCGGGTCGAATATCGGAAGCTTGTTCGCTTCCTTCACAAAGATGTCCGTTTGTTCCGCCAGGTATTCCGTGCCCTTGCCGTCGCGGTCTTCCAGCATGAAGGTGACGCCGTTGGCGGAACCTACCCCTGCAATGGCCGGAGGCTGGAAGCACATGGTGATGCCTTCGGAAACTTTCGTGGTCAGCAGGGCGTTCAGCTGGGCGGTGACCGCCTGGGCGCTCTGGTCCGGATTGGGGCGTTCCTCCCAGGGCTTGAGCATGACGAAGAAGAAGGCGTTGTTCGTGCTCTGCACGCCCGTCAGCAGGCTGAAGCCGGAGATGGCAATCACGTCTTTTACGTTCGGGTTCTGGCGGATGAGTTCGGAAACTTTGTCCGCGGCGGCCGTAGTCAGCTGGAGGGAACGGGCTTCCGGCATGATCAGGGCCGCGAACAGGTAGCCCTGGTCTTCGTCTGGCAGGAAGCCGTTGGGGATTTTCTTGGCTACGGGGACAATCGCGTAGGCGATCAGAGCCAGCAGCGGAATGGAGATGATGAGCTTGCGGGTCAGGAAGTGGCACACTTTGGTGTAGCCGTTGGCCGTGGCGTCATAACTGCGGTTGAAAACGCGGTAGAAGAATTTCAGCGGGCCGCCCTTGGTCGGGTCCTTGGGTTTGAGCAGAATGGCGGACAGCGCCGGGGAGAGCGTCAGCGCGTTGAACGCGGAAATGAGCATGGAAATGGCGATGGTCACGGCAAACTGCTGGAAGAGCGTGCCTGTAATGCCCGGCAGCAGCAGGGAGGGCAGGAACACCGCCGCCAGCACCAGGGCGATGGCGATGACGGGACCGGATACTTCCTCCATGGCGGCGAAAGCCGCCTGGCGGGGCGTGAGGCCGCGCTCCATGTGGGATTCCACGGCTTCCACCACCACAATGGCGTCATCCACCACCAGGCCGATGGCCAGCACCATGCCCATGAGGCAGATGGTATTCAACGTGAAGCCCAGGAGCGGAAACAGCGCGAAGGTGGCGATGATGGAAACCGGAACGGCGATGGCCGGAATCAGCGTGGCGCGCCAGCCTTGCAGGAAGACGAACACCACCAGAACCACCAGCAGGAGGGCTTCCACCAGCGTGTGCTCAATTTCCTCAATGGAGGCGCGCACGGCCAGCGTGGTGTCCAGCGTCAGGTTGTATTCCATTCCGGCGGGGAAGCTGCGGGAGCGGTCTTCAAAGAGCTTGACCAGGGCGTCCACCGTGTTGATGGCGTTGGAGCCGGGGGCGGCGTACACGGCGATGGCGCCGGAATCCCTGCCGTTGTATTTGCTGGATACGTTGTAAGTCTGGGAACCCAGCTCCACCTTGGCGATGTCTTTCAGGTAAAGAAGCTTGTTCCCGTCCGCACGGATGATGATGTTGCCGAATTCCTCAGCCGTCTGAAGGCGTCCCTTGGTCTGGATGCTGTATGTGAATTCCGTTCCGGGAGGGGCCGGCTCCGCGCCGATCTGGCCGCCGGGAATCACGGTGTTCTGCGCCTGGATGGCGGATTGGACTTCTCCCACGGAGATGTTCTGGGCGGCCATTTTGGTGGTGTCCAGCCAGATGCGCATGGCGTAGCGGCCTGCGCCGAACACCTGCACGTCGCCCACGCCGGGAACGCGTTTCACGGGGTCCACCAGGCTCACGTAGGCATAGTTGCTCAGGAAGATGGCGTTCAGGCTGTCATCTGGAGAATACAGGTTGATTACGGCCAGCGGGCTGCCTGTGGACTGCGTGATGGTGATGCCCATCTGGGAGACCTCCGCGGGAATCTGGGCGGTGGCCTGCCCGTAGCGCATGTAGGCCAGAGTCTGGTCCATGTTGGGGTCCGTGCCAACTTCAAAGACGATGCTCAGGGAGCAAATGCCGTTGTTGGCGTTGGTGGAAGTCATGTAATCCATCCCCACGACGCCGGAAATGGACTGCTCAATGGGGGAGGCTACGGAATTGGCCACCGTCTCCGCATTCGCGCCCGGGTAGGTCGCCTGCATCTTGATGGTGGGCGGGACGATGTTCGGATACTGCTCAATGGGCAGCCCCATCAGGGACAGGCCGCCGAGCAGGATCATCACGATCGAGATGACGATGGCAATGGTCGGGTGTTTGATGAAGAAGCTGGACATGGCGTTAAATCATGAAAATGCGCGGGAAAAGGGAAGATGGTGGGTCTCCGGATAAGGGAGGTTACTTGGCGGACGGCTGGGCTTCTCCATCCTTCATGCCTTCTGGCGTCCTGGCCTTTTCAAAGGACTGGGCCCCTATGGAGGGCATGACGGGCTGGGAAACTACGGGCTTGTAGGGAAGCGGCTTGACGGGGGCTTGTCCCTGCACCTTGGCCGCCTGCATGATTCCCTCCACCACGATGGGGCTGTCCTTCGTGAAGGTGGAGTGCGGCATGGGAATGATGTTGATTACCTGCATGCCGTCAACAACGGGGCCGAGGTTGACGACCTGCATGTGGGGAATGTTCTTGTCATCCAGGTAAATGATGAATTTGGCGCTCTGGGCGGACAGAATGGCGCGCGGAGGCACCAGCGCGGCGTTTTCCAGCGTTTTCACCGTGGCGCGGACGCGGACGAACATGCCGGGCCGCAGCGTCAGGTTCGGATTGGGAATATGCCCGACGATGTTGATGGTACCGGTCTGGGCATCCACATTCCTGTCAATGGCCACGGGTTCGCCCTGCATGGGATATTCCGTGCCGTTGGCAAGAATCACGTCAAATTTGAGGTGCTTCTGCCTGGTCAGATTATTGTCCATGGAGTTCAGGAAGTCTCGTTCGCTTACGGAGAAATCCACCCGAATGGGGTCAATGGAGGAAATGGTGGTCAGCGGCGTGGGGCTGGAGGGCGTCAGCAGGTTGCCGATGGAAGGGGTTGCCAGGCCGGCCAGGCCGGAAATGGGGGCTGTAATGGTGGTGAATTTAAGATTGATTTTTGCTTCATCCACCTGGGCCTTTGCCGTGGCGATGGCGGCTTCCGTTTCCTGGACCTGCTGCAGGGCGTCGTCCAGCTGCTTGCGGCTGACGGAGCCGGTTTTCACCAGCGGGGTATAGCGTTCCACGTCCAGCTTGTACTTTTTCAGCGTGGCTTCATATTGTTCCAATCTCCCCTGGGCCTGGTCCAGCGTTGCCTGGAACGGGCGGGGATCAATCTGGAAAAGCACCTGGCCCTTCTTGACATAAGCGCCGTCCCGGTAATCCTTGGAAAGAAGGTATCCCGTCACCTGGGAGCGGATTTCGGCATCTTCCGTGCCGCGCAGGGTGCCCACCCATTCCTGCCTGATGGGAACATCCTTCGTGACCAGTTTGGTCACCTGCACTTCGGGAACGAGCGCCGGCGCCTGGGCTGCGGAATCCTTTTCCCCTTCGCAGGAAGTTAATATCATCACCGGGGAGCAAAGGAGCAGGGTTGTTGCGGCAAACGTCAAAGGCTTATTATACATAAATGAATGCGGTTGGTTGCGGCTGGTGCCGGAAGATGCGGCAAAGCAGAAGAATTTTCTCTTCTTTTTCTTGCAAAGTCAACGCAAAGATGTGTTCTGAATTCTGCAAAATATCTGTAACCTTTGCATAATGAAGGGATAATTTAATTAAACAAATGTATAATATGTGACTTGCCCCTGTGCCGCGCGGAAGAGGCTGCTGCGGTTTGGGGCTCCTTTATTTCAGAATGCCAGCCGCCTCTTGCGGAGCATGGCATCCATGCGCGGCTTTCTTCCCATGAAATCCATGAACTGCCGCATGGGCGGGACAGCATAGCCTTTTTCCAGAATGGTTTTCCGGAATTTTCCTGCCGTTTCTCTGTCCTGGCCTCCGGCTCGTTCAAAGGCTTCAAAAATATCTTTGTCCAAAACTTCCGCCCATTGGTAGGAGAAATAAAAGGAGGCATAGCCCGCAGGAGAGGAAAACAAGTGACGCGCCGTGCGCAGCTTGCCGGCTCTTTTGAAATCTTTGAAATAATCCATATCTCCCGCTACGGCGGAATCCACATCATCGAGAGAGCCGGCGGAGAAGCGTTCCGGTTCCGAATGCACGGCCAGGTCCATCTTTGCGTACAGGAGCTGCCCGGCCAGCGTGAGGGCAGGCGTATTGCCGCGGGAGGCGTCCAGAGAGTTCAGCATTTCCTCCGGAATGGGGAGTCCCGTTCGTTCATGGCGCGCAAAGCTTTTCAGCACGTCCGGCCGCCAGCACCAGTTTTCCATAAATTGGGAGGGGACTTCCACAAAATCCCGCGGCACGCTGGTCCCCGCCAGGGAAGGAATGGAAACCCTGGTAAACATCAGGTGCAGCAAGTGGCCGAACTCATGGAATAAAGTCCTGACTTCCCGGTGGGACAGTATCACCGTGTCTCCTGCCGCGGGGGGATGGATATTGAGGCAGACCATGCCCAGGCGCGGCTTGCCCGGGGTCTCCGGCGTGGACGGGCTGCCCGTATCCAGGGTGTTCATCCACGCTCCGGCCCGTTTATTGCTACGGGAGAAAAGATCCAGGTAAAAGGAACCCAGCCGGTTGCCGTTGCCGTCGTCAATCGTGAAAAAGCGCACGTCCGGATGCCATACTTCCACGGCTCCGGCGGATTCGCCTGCCGGGATGCCGGAGAGGGACTGCCGCGCCGGAACTTCCTTCACGCGGATGCCGTACAGCCGCTCCGCCAGGGAAAACAGGCCGTCCAGCACGCGGGGAAGGGGAAAGTGGCGGCGCAGCTCCTCTTGGTCCAGCCGGAAATGTTCTTCTGCCCGGAGATTGGCGTAATATGCCACGTCCCAGGGATTCAGGCGGGCGTTTTCCTGCCCCGTAAGGCGGGCCTTCAGGCTGCGGAGCGTTTCCATTTCACGGAAAAAGGGGGCCTTGATCTTGTCCAGCAGCTCATTGACGAACTTCATGGCGTTTTCCCCGTTTTCCGCCATGCTCTCGCGCAGGGCGTAATCCGGGTATTCCTTATATCCGCATAAATGTGCTTTTTCACGGCGCAGGGAGAGGATTTCCCTGATGACGGGTTCCGTGTCGCATGCTCCCGTAGCCAGAGACTGGCGGTGTTCCCATAAATCTTTCCGGCATTCTTCCCTCCGGGCTTTTTCCATGACCCGGGCGGAAGCCGCGGAATCAAGCGTGAACGTCCAGCCCGGACCGGACTGGCCGGGATGGCGCTTCAGAAATTCTTCACGCGCCTGCTGCAGGGCGCTTCCGTCTATCCCTTCCAGAAGGGCGGCGTTCCGCACCGTCCAGGTCCAGGATTTCCTGGCATCCATATACAAATTGTTGAAACGCTGGGAGGCGAGCGTCAGTTCCCTGTCAATGGACTCAAGCCGTGCGCGCTTGTCCGGCGGCAGATCAGCGCCGTTATCCCGGAAGCTCTGCATGCTTAGTTCCATGTACCGTTCCTGTTCGGGGCTCAGGTGAGTTTGCCGCAGGCGTTCCTCCGCGGTTTTCAGGACTTTCCACAGGGCCTGGTCTTTCGTGACGGAGGAAAGGAAGGCGGACACGCGGGGAGCGACCGAATCCATAGCCTTGCGAAGTTCCCCGCTGTCGCACAGGCTTTTCAGGACATAAGCCTTGCACATGCCTTCCGTAAGGAGGTCATTGCTTTTCTCCAGCGCTCCGAACGTATTTTCATACGTCATTTCTTCCGGACGGAGGCGGCTGATTTCCTCTATGGCTGTCCGGGTGAGGCGCATGGCTTCCTGAATATCCGGTTCCAGCTTGTCCTGGGTCAGCCGGCTCCAGCGGATGGGACGCTCCCTGTCCAGGAAAGGGTGGGCGGAAGTGGCCGCCGGGGAGGGAAGGGCCACGGAGAGGAAGAGGAAAAAGAGATGAAGAGACTGCCTGAGTAAACTCATGGCGGCCATCCTACCGGAAGCCGGTTTCTCCTTCAAGCCTTGCGCTTTTCGTGTCTGCATCAGGGGAAAAGCCGGGGCCCGGTCTTGAACGGCTTCCCGTTTGCATGTATGAATCAAGGGGATGTCCACCAAAATCTTTCTCTATGATACTACGTTGCGGGACGGCGCGCAGAGTGAAGACGTCAATTTGAGCGCGACGGACAAGGTCCGCATCGCCCGCCAGCTGGATTATCTGGGCATGGATTACATTGAGGGCGGCTGGCCCGGCGCCAATCCGGTGGAAACGGAATTTTTCAACGCCATGAGAGGTGTCGGGCTAAGGAATGCAAAGCTGGCCGCCTTTGGAAGCACGCACCATCCTTCCCATACTCCGGAGACGGACCCCACGCTGACCGCCCTGATATCCAGCGGTGCGCGGGTGGCCGCGGTTTTTGGGAAATCCTGCCCCCGCCATGTGGAAGTGGCCCTGGGCATTTCCCGGGAACGCAATCTGGAAATCATCGGCAATTCCATTTCCTTCCTTAAGAAAAATATGGAAGAAGCCTTTTTTGACGCAGAACACTTTTTTGACGGCTTCAAGCGGGATCAGGAATACGCCCTGGCTGTGCTCCGGACAGCCTGGGAACATGGAGCGGACTGCCTGGTGCTGTGCGATACCAACGGAGGCACCATGCCGGAGGAAATCAGCTCCATTATCAGGACGGTCAGGGAACGCCTGCCGCATGCCCTTCTGGGCATCCACGCCCACAATGACTGTGAACTGGCCGTCGCCAACAGCCTGGCCGCGGTAAACAGCGGAGCCATCCAGGTGCAGGGGACCGTAAACGGCATCGGGGAGCGTTGCGGAAATGCCAATCTTTGTTCCGTCATCCCCAACCTCCAGGTGAAGATGAAAGGCTTTTCCTGCCTCAGCGGCGCCTCCCTGACGCGGCTCAAATCCACTGCCGCCTTTGTCTCGGAAGTATCCAATCTGGCGCCTTTCCGGCGGCAGCCCTTCGTGGGGAACGCCGCTTTCGCCCACAAGGGCGGAGTGCATGTCAGCGCGATCATGAAGGAAGCCGCTTTGTACGAGCACATCGACCCCTCCCTGGTGGGGAACGCCCAGCGCGTGCTGATGACGGAGCAGGGCGGCAGGAGCAACATCCTTTCCCTGTCCCGCACCCTGGGTTTTGAACTGGAAAAGGGAGACCCCCTTCTGGACGTGCTTTCCGCCGCCGTGAAGAAAAATGCCGCTCTGGGGTATGATTACGTGGCCGCCCCGGCCAGTGCGGAGCTGCTCTTCCTGCGGCACATGCCGGACAATGCCTTGAAACCGTATTTCAACATCCTGCGCACTGTGGTGCTGACCTCACGCCATGAAATGGACCCGGATATGATGGTGGAAGCCTCCCTCAAGCTGGATGTCCACGGCAATGTGGAGCACACCGCCGCCGGGGGCTTTGGCCCCGTGCATGCGCTGGACAGGGCTCTGCGCCGCGCCCTGACGCGCTGGTATCCGGAATTGGAGCAGATGCACCTCATCGACTACAAGGTGCGCGTGCTTTCCCCCACCCGGACGAACATTCCGGAGGCGGAGGATGAAAACGGCACCGGCTCCAATGTCCGCGTGCTTATTGAGTCCTCGGACGGTGTCGCCACCTGGACCACCGTGGGCGTTTCCTACAACATTATTGAGGCCAGCCTGGAAGCCCTGGCGGACGCCGTCACGTACAAGCTCTACAAGACGGAACAGGCCAGATGGCGTGCGGAATGCTGATGGGCGGCGCTCCTTTCCGGGGGACGTAGGCGGTCCTCATGGCTTTTCCATTTTCTTCCCGTTCCCTTGCGTGGGGCGGACCGGAAGCTGAAGGGCGGAAAAAGCTCCTCCTGCCGGTTGGATGGCTCAAAATGAACAGGAAGAGGATCAATGAGCTTCGTGAACAGGCCCGGGCGACAGTGTTCTTTTTTGAGACGGCTCCTGTGTTCTTTCCTGTTCTCCATTCATGTTGGTCAATCACGTTGCCTCAGTTAACGCCGGGACGCCGGATTGCTGCCGGTTTGCCCGGAGAACGGATGAGCTGCCGGAAAAATACCGTTATTTTTCCGGTTTTTGCTTCCCGGCCGCATCTGCCGGGGTAAATAAAACATTGACCCGCCAGCGGGGAAGCTTTATCCTGAAATCCTCATTCAACCAGAGGTAGATTACAGCCGTGGAGGACGATATTATTTGTACAGAAAAAATCATTGCGGAACGCAAGACGTTCTTTCTTGATCTCAAACAGAATGCGCGCGGCAAAGTGGTGCGTATTACGGAAAAGGTGAGCTCCAACCGGGACCGGATTATGGTGCCCGCGGAAATTTTGGATGATTTCATCGCCGCTCTCCAGGATATCCGGGAGACACTGAAGCAGCAGGGGGAATAAATTTTCCCCCTCCCTCCTGTTTTTTATTTCACCAATAGCGGGGCTGCGGCCGTCCCGCCATTTCTTAGTATCCGGGTCATTGCAAATCCGGCGGGCAAAAAGCCGTTTTGTCTGAATTAGGCGTTGTCAAAAATAAAAAAGGGAGTATTTTTACTTCCCGGTTTTGCTGTCCCCTTTTTTCATATTCCGGAGCATTCTGCATGCCGGAGGCACGGGGCCGGAATGTTGATGCAACCATGAATATTTCAGATATATGACGACACAACAGGAATTGACTCCGGAATTGATACGGGCTGCGCTGACCACGGTAAAATTTCCGGGGTTCAGCCGTGATATCGTATCTTTCGGGCTGGTGAAAAAGATTGACATTGACGCTGAAAACAACGTCACGATTGATTTAGTGATTGAGAGCAAGAATGCGGATATTCCCCGTTACATTTTTGAAGGCGTTCACGGCGTGATGAAACATTTGCCCGGCGTGAAGCATTGTGACGTCAATATCGAGCATAAGGCTCCGGAAGCCAGGAAGGGAATCAATGACGACCCCTCTACCTGGAAATCCTCCGTTCCCGGAGCCAAGCATGTCATTGCCGTGGCTTCCGGCAAGGGCGGCGTGGGCAAATCCACCGTTTCTGCGAACCTGGCGGTGGCTCTGAGCAAGCTGGGGTATTCCGTCGGTCTGGTGGACCTGGATATTTACGGCCCTTCCATGTCCCTGATGTTCGGCACCAAGGAACGCCCCGGAGCCAATGAGAATGACGAATTTATCCCGGTAACGGCCCATGGCGTGAAACTTCTTTCCATGGGGCTGCTGATTAATGAATCCGATCCTGTGGCGGTGCGCGGTCCCCTGGCGACACGCTACGTCCAGCAGTTCCTGCGCAACGTGGCATGGGGGGATGTGGATTTTCTGATTCTGGACCTGCCTCCCGGCACCGGAGACATTCAGCTGACTATTGTCCAAACGGCCGAACTGGACGGCGTGGTGGTGGTGACCACCCCGCAGGAAGTGGCGCTGATTGACGCCCGCAAGGCGATCGGCCTCTTTGAACGGGTGGAAACCCCCATTCTGGGCATAATTGAAAACATGAGTTATTTCCAGTGCCCCTCTGACGGCAAGATTTACCATATCTTTGGCGAAGGAGGCGGCGAACGGGAAGCGGCCAGGCTGGGAGTGCCCCTGCTCGGCAAGATTCCGCTGGATATTTCCACCCGCTCCGGCGGGGACGAAGGCCGCCCCGTGGCCCTGGAAGAGCCCGGGCAGAATCCGGTTTCCGCCGCGTTCCGCCAGGTGGCTGAACAATGCGCCCGTGTGGTGCTTGACCGCTGAATGCCCGGACGGGGCGGGAGGCCCGGTACGGTTGGCAACCTTTAACTTTAAAGCCGGATTGGAGCCTGCCGCTCTGGTCCGGCTTGTTTGCCGGCATGTTCCGGCTTTTTGAGTGAGGATGCATGGAAGGGAATAAAAAAAATGAATGAGACGTGGAATTTGAAGGAAATGAAAAAGTTGATACCGCTGGCCCTTCCGGTGCTGGTGGTCAACCTCTCCATTGTGGGCATGGGGGCGGTGGACGCTATTGTGGCCGGGCGCGCCGGCGTGACGGACATGGCCGCCGTGGCCCTAGGGTCTTCCGTGTACCTGCCCGTGGCTCTCTTCGCCTGCGGCGTGTTGATGATCATCGGCCCCGTAATTGCCAACATGCGGGGGAAAAGCCATGAAAGCCGCGTGGGCTACATGACCAACCACGGCCTGTGGCTGGCGTTCATGCTCAGTCTGGTTTCCATGCCGGTCATTTATGTGCTGAGAAATGTGTTCGGCTGGATTTCCGATGACGCCGCCATGTGCCAGATGGCCTCCGCCTACATGTTCGCCATTATGTGGGGCCTTCCCGCCAACCTGGGCTTCGTGGCCCTGAAGAGCCTGAACGAAGGCTCCAACATGACACGTCCCGCCATGTACGTGGGATTGTGCGGCCTGTTGCTCAACATTCCCCTGAACTACATGTTCGTCTTCGGCATGTACGGTTTTCCCCGCATGGGCGGAGCGGGGTGCGGCGCGGCCACGGCAGTCATTTTCTACATTGAATTCCTGCTGATGTTCCTGCTGGTTTACTTCAATCCCAAGCACAGGCCGTACCGTAGGCACATCATTTCCTGGCGGCGGCCTACGCCTTCCGTCATCACGCACCTGGTGCGGCTGGGCGTGCCTATAGGCGTTTCCCAGCTGTGCGAGGTGATGCTCTTCTGCGCGGCGGCTCTGGTGCTGGCTCCGCTGGGAGAGACGCAGGTGGCTAGCCACCAGATTGCCGGGAACGTGGGCGGCCTGGTGTTCATGCTCCCGCTCTCCGTAGGGCTGGCGGCTTCCATCCGCGTGGCGTACCATCACGGAAGGAATGACCTGGCAGGCACCAGATCCGCCATTCTGTCTTCCTACGTGCTGGTGCTCACCATCTGTCTGTGCACCTTTGGAGGCATCACCCTGTTCCGCGAGCAGATCGTGCACCTGTACAATGACTCGGAGCTGATTGTCAGCACGGCTTCCGTCCTGCTGGTTCTGGCGGCGGCCTACCAGCTTCCGGACTGTTTGCAGGTGCTTTCCGTCGGGGTTCTGAGAGGATTCCGGGACACGGCATCCATTACCTTCATTACGTTTTTCTCTTATTGGATGGTAGGATTTCCGGCGTGCTACATCCTTGCCCGTACGGACTGGATTGTCCCGGCCATGGGAGCGCGGGGCATCTGGACGGGATTCATCATCGGCCTGGCAGTAGCGGCGGTGCTGCTGCTCTGGCGCGTAAGGCGCACTACCAGGCGGGAATTTTCCCTGATGAGGCAGGCGGGGGAATAACTTTCATCTTCTTCATTCCCGATATTAAAAGGGCGGCTTTCAGGGAGAATTAAGTTTCCTAAGCATTTCCCTTCCGAGATGAGGAATGCGATGTTCCGGAAAGTAAACATGGCCGGAGGCATGGCGGAGCGTGCGTCAAGCGCGTTCCGGTGATGTGATGATGGCGTGCGGGAAATGAATCCCCACGCCATCATTATTGAATTATGTCTATTACAGTTACCAATCCGGAAGGCCGGAACGTTGAATTCAAGGACCAGCGGGGGCCGACCTGCGGTCTCTACGCCTTGTCCTTTGTCCTGGAATATCTTTATGATATTAAAATCCCCGCCACGGCAGACGGGGACAAGACCAGGGAATCCCTGAGAAACAAGTTCAAAAAGGACGGAAGAACCGTTATTGGAGAATTATATGACGCTACTTCAAGCATGGCCGATTATATCAAGGCGCTTGACCCGTCCAAAATCAAGTGTCAGTCTGTTGCCTGTGACGTCACTTCCATCATTGAAACGCTGAATGGCGGAGGCCTCTGCATGGTTCCTTTTTGCGTGGATGCCTCTGGCAAACCCGATCATTCAGGAATTCACGCTCATTGGTGTGTTGTGCAGAAGAATGTGGCCCATGCGTCCAGAAAATTGGCGGACACCTGCCATTGGGGCGCGAAATTCCTATTTGACTTGGATGTTTTACGGACCAGCAATAACGCCATTCAGGACGTGCTGGAATCCTGGTGGGGCAAAGACAAGGACAGTACTGACCTGGAGTATTATTCCTGTGACTCGGAACAGAGCGCAACGGCGGTTGATTCCCTGGGGGAAATCCATCAGCTCAAGCCCGGTTCCGTCAAGAAAATTCCGGCAACTGCCCTCAGCCGGAAATTGGCTGGAAAGATGCTGGTTTTTACCAGGTAGTTGAGCGCCGCAGCGGATGGATTTTCAGGAATCCGTAAATGGCAAAGCGGGCGGTCCCCTTCATGGAGGGAACCGCCCGCAAACGGTTTGAGCAGATGCTTCGGAGATTTTAGCCGATGCGTTCCACTTTCACGGAGTGGGCCTGGCCGTTGATGATGATGGTCAGGTCACGGGAACCGGAAGGGCCGCTTACCCGGGCGGTGATTCCGTTGTCAATGACGGTCATGGACGGCGCGGCAGACGCAGGCGTTGCGGCAGGAGCGGTGTTTACCTGTACGGGGGCTTCTTCCTTAGGTTCCGGCTTTTTGTAGAAGTCTTCCACCTGCTGCGGGAACATGGCGTAGATGACGCAGTGTTCGTCGTCCGTGGGGAGCCCCTTTTCCGCAAGCTTCTTGCGCAGGTCTTCCATGCCGGGCTTGATCAGGTCCGCCGGACGGCAGGTGATCGGGTCCTTGCCCATCTTTTCCGCGCAGAGTTTCTGCACTTCCGGGTCCACGGGAGCCGAGGTGCGGCCGTAGTAGCCCAGGGCAATGTCCGCCGCCTGGGGGGTGATGTTCTTCCAACGGCCGAACTTGACGTTCAGCATCGCCTGCACGCCTACGATTTGGGAGGTGGGGGTCACCAGCGGAATCCAGCCCAGGGCCTTGCGGACTACCGGGATTTCCGCGAATACTTCCTCAAATTTGTCTTCCATACCCTGTTCCTTGAGCTGGGTGCGGAAGTTGGAAAGCATGCCGCCGGGCACTTGATAGCGGAGCGTGTCGGAGTCCACCACTTCGTTGCGGTGGGAGGCGAATTTGCCCAGACCTTCATAGACGGGTTTGAGCATTTCGGAAACTTCAATGAGCTTGTCCGCGTCGTAATCCGGCTTGCGGGGATTGCCGTTCAGCAGGGCAAGCATGCGCAGGCAGTCCGGCTGGCCCGTGCCGTTGGCGAAGGGGGAGATGGAGACATCGCACGCGTCCACTCCGGCGTCAATGGCGCTGAGGTAGGTGGAGGCGCCGAGGCCGGCAGTGTCATGCGTGTGGATCCAAACGGGGATGTTCAGGTCTTTCTTCAGGGCGCTGACCAGTTCCTGGGTGACATACGGAGGAATGAGGCCGGCCATATCCTTGATGACGATGGCGTCCGCTCCCATATCCGCGAGTTCCCGCCCCATGTCCACAAAAGTCTGCGTGGTGTGCACGGGAGAAGTCGTGTAGCAGATGGTGCCGTGGGCCTGAGCCCCGGCTTTCTTGGCGGCGCGGATGGAGGTTTCCATGTTGCGCGGGTCGTTCACGCAGTCGAAAATGCGGAAGATGTTCATGCCGTGCTTGGCGCTCATGGCGACAAAGGCTTCCACCACGTCGTCCGCATAGTTGGTGTAGCCCACGATATTCTGGCCGCGCAGCAGCATCATGTGCGGCGTCTTGGGGGCCGCTTTTTTCAGGGCGTCCAGCCGGTCGAAAGGCCATTCTTTCAAGAAGCGCAGCCCGGCGTCGATGGTGGCGCCGCCCCAGGTTTCCAGGGCGCTGAAGCCCATGGAGTCCAGAATGGGGGCGATGGGCAGCATGTCTGCCGTCTTCATGCGGGTTGCCGCCAGGGATTGATGCCCGTCGCGCAGAACGGTGCAATTGAATGTAACAGGATTCATTATTTAGTTAACTGTTGTTAAAAATTGAAGAGGTGGCTTCTGGAGGATGATTTTCTCACAGCCTCCCTTGCAGGTCAAGCATACAACAGCGGATTCGCCGGAAGAACTACTGGACGGGGGCCGTCAGTCGCGCCAGGTTGCAGAGCATTTTGAAGCCCAGGGATTTGTTATTGTAATCCGCCAGGGATTCCCTCTTGGATGAGGAAAAATCCTGCTCCAGCATGGCTTTTACCTCCGCGCAGGCAGAGGGGGAATGGATAACGGCGGTGATTTCAAAGTTCAGGGCCAGGGAACGGTTGTCCAGATTGGCGGTTCCCACGGTGGCTATATCATCGTCCATCAGAACTACTTTCTGATGCAGGAACCCCTTTTGATAGGCCCAGAGCTGGATGCCGTATGTGTCCAGGTCCCGAAGGAAAGTAAAGGAGGACAGTTTCACCAGAATATGGTCCGCCCGCTCCGGACGCAGGATGCGCACATCCACGTTCCGCAGGGCCGCCGCCTGCAGGGCGGCCATGACTCCCTCGTCCGGGACGAAGTAGGGGGTGGATATCCAGAGCCTCCGGGTGGCGCTGTTCGCCAGGGCGATGAGCGCGGTTTTCCAGGCGGGAATGACGTCTGCGGGGCCGGAGGGCAGGATGAGCAGGGTTTCATCTTCCGGCTGGGGCGTGATTTCCCAGCGGAGGCGGGGAAGGGAGGAGGGGCCGCATTTCAGCATGGCCCAGTTCCAGTCTTCCAGAAAGCTGATTTGCGTTTGCTGGACGGAGGGGCCTTCAAGCTGGACAAACGTGTCGCGCCAGTAGCCCAGAGCGCCCTTGCCCAGGTATTCCCTGCCTATATTCATGCCTCCGATGAAGGCGGTGGAACCGTCCACCACCACCAGTTTCCGGTGGTTGCGGAAGTTCAGCCGCAGGATGTTGCTCAGGAAATGGCGCTTCCCGTTGAAAGGTTCAATGTTCACTCCTGCTTTCCGCAGGGCGGAAATGTAACCGGGGGGGAGCTTGTGGGAGCCGATTTCATCATACAGCATGTAAATGCGGATGCCGGCCCTGGCCCGTTCAATCAGCAGATCCTTCAGGTTCTGCCCCACGGAGTCGTTTTTGATGATGAAGAATTCAATCAGGATGTAATGCTCTGCGTTCTTGATGGCGTCGTAGATGCGCGGGAAAGCGTTGGCCGCGTCAATAAGCAGGCGGCAGGAATTGCCGCGGCAGACGGGCAGCCGCACGATATTGGAAAGCGTGTGCATGATTTTTCCCGCCGTGTCGGATGACTGTACGGCATACGGAACCATGCAGTTTGTAATTTTATCCGTCAGTTCCCCCCATGCGGATTCGGGGTCCGTCTGGCGGCGGCGCGTTTCCACATATCCGCTGAATCTCCGGCGTCCCAGGATCAGGTAAAAGGGGACGGCAATATATGGAAATGCCAGCAGGGAAATGAGCCACGCGATTGTTCCCTGAGGCGTGCGCGTATGGAGCAGGGCCGGAATCAGGCAGAAGGCGCCTGCAATGTGGCAAAAGGCGGCAAATCCCAAATATGGCTCTTCAGGAATGATCATGGAACGGAAAACCGGAAAAGATGCGGGGGATGAAAACGGCGGGGAGAAGTGAAAAGGCTGGCTTTTGGAGCAGGAGATGATACTAAGGTGACGCATGCTCGTATTATCACGGGTCCAGGGATTAGAAAAGCGTAATTTAAGGGAATGAAGCAGTATTTGGCACTTTTGGAGGATGTCCTGAGCAATGGAGCGGGGCGGGAGGACCGTACCGGAACGGGCACTATCGGCGTGTTCGGGCGGCAGAGCAGGTATGATTTGCGCGACGGTTTTCCATGTCTTACCACCAAGAAGCTTCATTTACGCTCCATCATTTATGAGCTGCTCTGGTTCCTGAAAGGAGAGACCAATATCAAGTTTTTGAAAGACAATGGCGTCAGCATCTGGGATGAATGGGCCGACGAAAACGGGGATCTGGGGCCCGTGTACGGCGCGCAGTGGCGCTGCTGGCCGGGAAACGACGGCAAACCCATTGACCAGATTGCCAGACTGGTTGACGGCCTGAAACACAATCCATGGTCTCGGAGGCACATCGTCAGTGCGTGGAATGTGGCCCTGGTGGATGACATGGCCCTCCCTCCGTGCCATTCCCTGTTCCAGTTTTGCGTGATTCCCGCCCAGCCGGGAGAAGAAAAGCACGGCCTTTCCCTCCAGCTTTACCAGCGCAGCGCGGATCTTTTTCTGGGGGTTCCCTTCAACATTGCTTCCTATGCGCTGCTGCTGCTTATGACCGCCCAGGTATGCGGGTATGAAGCCCGGGAATTCATCCATACGTTCGGGGATCTGCACCTGTACCGGAACCATCTGGACCAGGCGAGGGAACAACTCTCCCGCACGCCTCGTCCTCTCCCGGTCATGAAGCTCAATCCGGAGGTAAAAACCATTGACGGATTCCATTATGAGGATTTTGAGCTCGTGGGGTATGATCCCCTGCCGCACATCAAGGCTCCCATCTCCGTTTAGAACATTCATCCCTTAATCCATCATGTCACAACCCGTTACTTATACAGGAGTGGTCGCCATGGCTCCCGACCGCGGCATTGGTTACCGGGGGGCGCTCCCTTGGCATTTGCCGGACGACCTCAAGACGTTCAAGCGCATTACGACGGGGCACCCTGTGCTGATGGGCCGGAAAACGTATGAGAGCATAGGCAGGCCTCTTCCCGGCAGGCAGAACATCGTGCTGACCCGTGACCCGGCGTGGACGGCGGAAGGCGTTCAGGTGGTTCATTCCGCAGGGGAGTTGGAATGTCTGGAATTGATGGACCCGGAAATCATGGTGATCGGGGGGGCGGAGATTTTTTCCCTGATGATGCCGGCCATGTCCCGCATGTGGGTTTCCAAAGTAAAGGGGGAATATCCGGCGGATACTTTTCTTCCTCCATTTGAGAACCGGCTGGAGCGTGCCGTCCTGAAGGAACATTTTGAAGATTTTGACCTGTATTTGTACGAGCAGGTCAAATAGCCGCTCTTGTCCGTAACTCCGCGGGAGGCGCTGAAGCATAAAAAAGAAAAAGACGGGGCGGCCTTGGCCGCCCCGTCCTTCATGGAGCAGTTTTCCTTTACATTTATTCCGCCTTTCTGGCAAACAGGCCTTTCACCCATTCGCGGTAACGCTGGAACATGGCGTACAGGGCCGGAATGAACAGAATGCCCACCACTGTAGCGAGAATCATGCCGTAGAAGGTGGAGATGCCAATGGCTTTGCGGCTTGCCGCGCCCGCTCCGGAGGCGATGACCATGGGGAATACCCCGATGATGAAGGAAATGGCCGTCATCATCACGGCGCGGAAGCGCTGCCGGGCTCCTTCCAGGGCGGCTTCCTGGATGGGAACGCCGCGCTCCCGCTCCATCTTGGAGAACTCCACCATCAGAATAGCGTTTTTCCCGGCCAGGCCCACCAGCATCACCAGGCCGAGCTGAGCGTAAATGCTCAGGGGCGTGTTGCAGATAATCAGGCCGAGCAAAGCGCCCAACAGGGCGACGGAGACGGAGACAATGACGGAAATGGGAACCGTCCAGCTTTCATATTGCGCCACCAGGAACAGGTAGCCGAAGAGCAGGGCCATACCCATCAGCAGGACGATTTTCCCATCGTTCTGCCGTTCCTGATAGCTCATGTCCGTCCAGGTGATGGAGTAATTTTCCGGCAGCGGAATAGCCTCAATCTGGTTCATCAGCTCGCCGCTGCTGACGCCGGGTTTTGCCTGGGCGGTCACTTCTGCGGACATGAGCTGGTTGAAACGGGATATTTGCCGCGGCCCCACCATGTAAGACAGGGTGGCTACGGAGCTGAGAGGCACCATCTGGCCCTGATCGTTCTGAATGTAGGTGTTCATGATGTCATTGATGGTGGTGCGGTCCTCTGCCGCGGACTGCATCTTCACCTTGAACGTGTAGCCGATCAGGTTGAAATCATTGATGTACATGGAGGCCAGCTTGCTTTGAAGCGTCGTGAAGATGCGGCTGACGGGCACGTGCATGCTCTGCGCCTTTTCACGGTCGATGTTCAGGAAAAGCTGGGGGGTGTTCGCCTCATACGCGCTGCGGGCGTACATGGTTCCCGGCAGTTTGTTGATTTTGTCCAGCAGGTCGTTGGTCACTCGTTCCAGGTCCTTGGGAGTTTCCTCCCCACTGGCCTGGAGCATGAAGGAGACGCCGCCCGTCAGGCCCAGCCCCATGATGGCGGGCGGGCTGAACACGGTGGCCTTGGCCGCCGGAATTTCATCACACAGGATGGAAGCTTTCTGCATGATGGAATCCAGGGAAAGCTCCGGCGTCTTGCGTTTGTCCCAGGGGTCAAGCTGGGCGATGCACATGCCCAGGTTTTCCCCGTTGCCGCCCATGAAGCTGAATCCGGAAGTGGAGGAAACCTGGCGCACGCCGGGGATGCTCATCAGCTTCTGTTCCGCACTGCGCATGGCCTGTTCCGTACGGCCCAGCGTGGCGCCAGGGGCCAGCTGGATATCACAGAAAACGGTGCCCTTGTCTTCCGGAGGAAGGAAGGATTTGGGTACGGTCTCAAACAGTTTCCAGTTGCCGACCAGGACAGCGGCCAGCAGAATCAGCGTAAGCCACGCGCGGCGCACCATGATGCCGGCGCATTTGATATAGCTTTTGCGCGCCCATTCCAGAGAGACATTGAAGGGGCGGAAGAGGCTGAACCTGCTCTGTTTCTTTTGCTTCCTTTTCAGCAGCAGAACGCACAGCGCGGGGCTGAGCGTCAGGGAATTGATGGCGGAAAGGCAGAGGGCCACGCACATGGTTACGGAGAATTGCATGTAAATGTTCCCCACCATGCCGCCGAAGAAGGCGATGGGCACGTAAATGGCGACCGTCACCAGCGTGGTGGCGATGATGGCGCCTGTAATCTGGTGCATGCTCTTCCTGGTGGCTTCTTCCGGCGAGAGATCCTCCGTCTCCAGAATGCGCATCGTATTTTCCACTACGATGATGCCGTCGTCCACCAGGGACCCGATTACCAGAATAAGGCCGAACATGGTCAGCACATTGATGGAAAAGCCCAGGGGCAGCAGGATGGCGAAGGTGCCTATCAGGGAGACGGGAATGGCGAGCGCCGGAATGAGCGTGGCACGCCAGTCCTGCAGGAACAGGTACGTGATGCCCACCACCAGAATCAGGGCGATGACAAGCGTTTCCACGATTTCCGCCATGGTGGCGGAAATGTATTGCGTGGGGTCGTAGCTCACGACGTAGCTCACACCTTCCGGAAAACGTTTTTCCAGCTTCTCCAGCGTGTCTTTCACGCCGTTCATGGCTTCCAGGGCATTGGCGTCATCCAGGCGGTACACAGCCATGTTCACGGAGTCTTCCCCGTTGTTGCGGCTGCTGCCCGTGTAGGTTTCCGCGCCCAGCTCAATGCGGGCAATGTCGTCCAGCCGGGTAACGTGGCCGTCCTGGCCCGTGCGGACAATAATCTTGCTGAATTCCTCCACGGTCTGCAGTCGTCCGGTGACGTTCACCTTGTATTGGATGAAGTTGTTTTCCCCTTCCGAGCCGATGGAGCCGGCCGCGGCCTGAACGTTCTGCGCCTTGATGGCGTTGGAAACGTCATCCGGCGTGATATTCAGGGCGGACATGCGCAGGGCGTCCAGCCAGATGCGCATGCTGTAATTCTTTTCCGGCATCAGGTTGACGGCAGAGATTCCCGGTACGCGGGCAACCTCATCCTTCACCCTGGTCTTGACGAAGTTGTTCAGCTCCAGGGAACTCATGCTGGTGGACCGGAAAGCGAAGAATCCCAGGATGTCAGAGGAGCGTTTCTTGATCTTGATGCCCTGGTCCGTCACCTCCTTGGGAAGTTTGTATTCCACCCGTTTCAAGGCGTTCTGAACGTTCACCATGTTGATGTCCGAATTCGTGCCGCTCTTGAACGTCAGGGACAGGGAATACCCGCCGGTGTTATCTGACTTGGAGGAGAAATAGAGCAGGTTTTCCAACCCGTTGAGTTCTTCCTCAATGGGGGAGGCCAGCGTTTCCATCACCACCTGGGCGCTGGCACCCGTATAGGTGGCCTGCACGTTGATGCTGGTGGGCGCGATTTCCGGATACTCCGCAATGGGGAGCTGGTTCAGGCAGATGCCGCCAGCCAGCATCATCAGGATGGCGATGACGATGGCGAATTTGGGGCGTTTGATAAACAGGTCCGCAATCATGGGTAGCTCAATTTTGAACGGAATATACCGGATTCACCTTGGCGCCGGGACGCACCTTGTGCATGCCGTCGATGATGACGACTTCCCCTTCCTTAACGCCGGAACTGAAACACTGTTCATTATTGACCGTGTTGCCCAGCGTAACGTCCCGGCGTTCCACGACGCCCTGGTCGTTGACGATGTAAACGTAGCTCTTGTAGGCATCGTGCATCACGGAGGAAATGTTGGCAGCCGGGAAGCGGTCCACGTTTTTCTTGGAAAGATTAACCGTGACTACGCCGCCGGGCGTCAGCACGTCTTCCGGATTGGGGAATTTTGCCCAGACATTCAGGGTGTCCGTGGTCGTCTGGACGGTATTGTCCGTCATGAAAATCCTGCCCGGCTGGTCGTATGCCTTGCCGTTGGCGAGGTTGACGGACACAAGGGCGTCTTTCTTCATATTTTCCTGGGTACCGAACAGGGAAAGGAAATCGCGTTCGCTGATAGGGAACTTCACGTACACTTCATCGATGCCTGTAATGGTCACCAGGGAACCGGAGGTGGGGGTGATGTAATTGCCCGTGGAAAAGGTGACGCGGCCTGTGCGGCCCGTGATGGGAGCCGTGAGCCTGGTATAGTTAAGATCGTCCTTCGCTACCGTAATGGCGGCGTTTGCGGACTGGATTTCCGCTTCCAGGGCATGCATGGTGCTCTTGGCGTTTTCCACCGTGTCCATGGAGACGGATTTGGAGGCCAGCAGTCTGTTATAGCGTTCAAAACTATTTTTTGCGTAAAGCAGTTTGGCTTCAAGCTGGGCCTTTTTGGCTACCGCTTCCTCCACAGCCGCCCTGTAGCGCGTATCCTCAATTTCGAACAGGAGATCCCCCTTCTTCACGACCTTTCCTTCCCGGAAACGGGTAGCTACGATGTTGCCGGAGACGCGGGGTTGCACAGTCACCCGATCAATGGCTTCCACCTGGCCGATGTACTTCTTGTTCACCGCGCTGTCAATAGCGGCGGCTTTCTGGACGAGTACGGTACTGGGTTTGGCTGCAGCCCCTCCCGGCGTTCCTTGGGAATAACCCGGAACAAACAGGGAAAAAAGCAGGCCGGAACCGGCCAGCAGGCGGAGGGGCGCCTTCCGATGATGCGTGTGTTTTTTCATATGGTATTATTTACTGTAAACGTGGTTGTAAAGGGTATCCACAATACGGCAGAAATTCTCCTTGTCCTCTTGCGACAGAGTGCTGAACAGGGTATCCAGTTTTTCCTTCATGCCGTTGAAAAGCATCTGGAACCTGGATTCGCCTTCCTCGGAAAGGCGGATGCACAGGGAACGCCTGTCGCGGGGATTCTCCTTGCGGTCGAACAGGCCTTTCTTCACCATGCTGTCCACCAGCAGGGAGGTGGAGGGAATGCTCATGCGGAGATAATGGGCAAGCTCTTTCAGGGGAATGCCTTCCTGGCGGTTGGTCATCAGGTGGTTCAGGGCACCCAGGGCGTTCATCTGCCGGACGGAAAGCCCCATGATTTTCTGGTAATGGCTCTGGTCCACCTCATTCAGGTTATCCCTTTTGAACTGGTGAAGGATCGTCTCGAATTTGTGAACGGAGGCTGTGATATCCGCGGCAGTCTGAAGCATGGGGGTGTTATGTCAAAACCGGTTAATTGTTGTCAAACTAAAACAAATAAAGTTGAGAAGTTATTGCTGTATTGAAATAAATCGGGTAACTGAAAAGTTACGGTTTCTTCACCGTACAAACCGCCGACGGTTGCAGAAGTTGCAAAAAAAGTCTTTTTTTCTTGTCACCGGGGTATAAAGGCGTGTATAAGCCTCCACGTCCCCGCCGCAAGGCAGGGACGGCATCCAAGGTTATGGAGCGGTAGCTCAGTTCGGTTAGAGCGCCAGCCTGTCACGCTGGAGGTCGCGGGTTCGAGCCCCGTCCGCTTCGCCACCTTGTTCAGGAAAAACAGCCGCCTCCGGGCGGCTTTTTTTCATTCGGACTTTTACTGTTCCTGCATTCCGTCTGCTGTTTCAAGAAAGCCGTCCGGGAGAACAGCGTTTTTCTGAGGCATTGGGACAGAATTTGCTTTTACGATTCGTTTCCCGGCGATTTTGCTTTGTAGCAACAGCAGCAAAGCGTACCGCATCCCTTCCGGTTTACGGGAAAATGCCCGTTTTCCCTTACCGTCGGAGAATTGCTTTCCTGCAGGGCAGGGGAGCGTGCTTGATTTGGGCGCAATCTTCCCTCATGATGTCGGCATGATTCTGGAACTGCACTCCCCGTTGGACATGCATCTTCACCTGAGGGACGGCGATATGATGAAGCTGGTCGCTCCGTTAAGTTCCGCCTCTTTTGCCGGGGCGGTCATCATGCCCAACCTGGTGCCTCCGGTGGCTGATGCGGGTGCGGTGCAGGCTTACCGGCAGCGGGTGCTGGACGCTTGCGGAGACGATGTATTCCAGCCGTACATGACGGCATTTTTCCGCTCCTATTCAGAAAAGGAATTGTCCCGGCTCAAGGAACTGGTGTTCGGCATCAAGCTGTACCCGGCAGGAGCCACCACGAACAGCGAAGGCGGCGTGAAGGCCATGAAAGATGCGGAAGCTACCCTGTCCATCATGCAGGAAATGGATATTCCTTTGCTGGTGCATGGCGAAAGCCACGGCTTCGTGATGGACCGGGAGGCCGAATTCCTGGATGTTTACCGTGATTTGGCCACGCGCTTCCCCCGGCTGACTATCTGCATGGAACATATTACCACGGCCGCCGCCGTGCAGCTGCTGGACGAATTTGAAAACCTGGCCGCCACGGTAACCCTCCAGCATCTTCTCATTACTTTGGACGATGTGGCCGGTGGCATGCTGAGGCCGCATCTGTTCTGCAAGCCGATCGCCAAAAGGCCGGAAGACCGGGAAGCCCTGTTGCAGGCTGCCCTTTCCGGGCATCCCCGCCTCATGTTCGGCAGTGACTCCGCCCCCCATCCCATCCATGCCAAGGAAGCGTGCGGATGCGCCGCCGGCGTATTTACCGCCCCCATCGCTCTTCCTCGTCTGGCGGCCCTGTTTGACGAACACGGAGCCCTGGACCGGTTGCAGGGCTTTGTTTCCGGTCATGCCTGCGCTTTGTACGGGTTGAATCCGCCTGCCAGGACGGTCCGTCTGCAGCGGCGTGAAATGCTGGTGCCGGACGCTTATGAAGGGCATGGACAGAAAGTGGTGCCGATGGATGCCGGATGCACCATTCCCTGGAGACTGATATAAGGGGCTTTTCCAGGGGAAGATGACAGAAAGCTATTTAAGGGAACCGTCTTTATACTGGATATTCCGGGCGATCTCACTACAATCCCTGCCCATGGATCGGATTCGCGTTTATACGGGTGGAGTTGCTTCCTGTAATGGTTACCTCTTTAAGACGAGGGATAACGCTTACGTGGCGGTGGACGCTCCGTCCGGCTTCGCGGACTGGATCTATTCCAAAAAGCCCGATATCATCATCACGGATCTTCTCATCACCCACCAGCATTTTGACCATGTGGAGGATGCCTGCCGCATGCGACAGATTTTCGACTGCCGCATTCATGCCGGGCAACCTTACAATGAAAGCCTGACGCTGGAAAAAATGGCCCGCGACGCCTGGGGGCTTCCCCTCAATGTTCAGCCGTTTGTGGTGGATGAAATACTTACTCCGGACATTCACACGGCGAATTGGGGCGGCCTGTTGTGGCATCTCCACCAGGTGCCCGGCCATTCTCCGGACAGCATTGTTTACGATTTGCCGGATGAAGGAATCATGTTCACAGGTGACGTCATTTTTGCCGGCTCCATCGGGCGGACGGATCTCCCGGGAGGAAACCTGCGCCTGCTGAAACAGGGCATTGAAAAGAAAGTGCTCAACCAGCCCGCCACGACCATGATTTTCCCGGGCCACGGTCCATATACCAACGTGAAAAACGAACTGCTGACCAATCCGTTCATCTCCTGACCGCGATTCCCGCGCCGCTGTACGGAATCGTGTTCTACTCTTTAGCAAGCATACAAGATCAATGTTATTTTCAGAATTAGGTTTATCGGAACCCGTCTTGAAGGCGGTGGAGAAATGCGGTTATGAACATCCCACCCCCATTCAGGAGCAGGCCATTCCCATCATTCTGGAAGGCAGGGACCTCATTGGGGCCTCCCAGACGGGGACGGGGAAAACCGCTGCTTTCGCCCTCCCGCTGCTGACAAGGATTCAGCCCATCGGCAAACCTCAGATACTGGTGCTGGAACCCACCAGGGAACTGGCCGACCAGGTGGCGGAATCCTTTGCCGAATACGGTGAATTCACCGGGTTGAAAGTAGCGTTGCTGTATGGCGGCGTGGGGTACGGAAAGCAGACGGAAGACCTGAAAAAAGGGGCGGACATCGTTGTGGCCACTCCCGGCCGGCTGGTGGACCACTTCTACCGCTGCACCATGCGCTTCGGAGAAGTCAAGGCCCTGGTTCTGGATGAAGTGGACCGAATGCTGGACATGGGGTTCCTGCCCATTGTCCGTAAAATCGTCAACCTCTGTCCGTGGGAAGGAAGGCAAACCCTCTTCTTCTCCGCCACCATGCCTCCGGTCATCGCGGGATTTGCCAAATGGTGCCTGACGGACCCTGCGGAAGTTACCATCGCCCGGCGTGAAGTGGCCGCCACCATCAGCCATGCCTTTTATCCGGTAGCTCTGGACCAGCGGGATGAACTGCTGTTGGCCCTGCTCAAGGGGACGGACTTCCGTTCCGTCATGATTTTCACCCGCACCCGCAAGGAGGCGGACGCGGTATGCGGCATGCTCAAGCATCATGGCTACCGCGGGGAGGTGGCCGTCATGCACTCCGACATTCCCCAGAAGGAACGCATGGAGGCGCTTAAGGGATTCAAGAGCGGAAAATATGATATTCTGGTGGCTACGGATGTGGCGGCGCGCGGCATTGACATCAGCGGTGTGACCCACGTCATCAACTACCGCGTTCCGGAAAACGCGGAAGACTATGTGCACCGCATCGGCCGTACCGGCCGCGCGGAAGCTTCCGGGGATGCGTTCACGATCATGACGGCGGATGAGCTGGATTTTGCTGCGGCTGTGGAAAATTTCATTGGGAAACCCATTGAACGCAAAAAACTGGACGGGTTCAACTACACGTACACCGCCCTGTTGGAAGACAAGCCCGTCAAATCCGTCCGCAAGCCCAAACCCGCAGGTCCCAAGCGCCGCAGACGCTAAGGAGGGGGGGGAAAAACATGATTTTCTCTCTGATGGAATGAAGATCATCCCATGCGCATTCTTGCCATAGACCCGGCCATCCGCAACACGGGTTATGCCGTGGTGGAGGGGGATTACCGGCGCGCGCGCGCCCTGGACTATGGAACGCTATCCATTCCCCGGAGCGTGTCCCAGTCCGGCTGCCTGCTTGCTATCAAGCAGCATTTGGGCAATCTCATTGACAAATGGAACCCGGATGAAATGGCGGTGGAGCGCATCATCTATGTCCAGTCTCATCAGACGGCCATCACGATGGGGGCGGCCAAGGCGGCCGTGGTCATTGCCGCGGCGGAAGCCGGGCTGCGTATTATGGAATATTCCCCCAAAAGCGTGAAGCTCTCCGTCGTAGGGCGCGGGGCCGCTCAAAAAACGCAGGTCGCCTTCATGGTGCGGGCTCTTTTGGAACTCCGGGAAACGCCGGAATCCGATGCCGCCGACGCTCTGGCGATCGGCCTCACCCACCTCTTTTCTGCGGATCCTTTGAAGGCCCACATGATGGAGAGGAAATACATTTAGCAGTGATGAGAGATGAGTGTAAAAACCGTACTTGCAGCCCGCGGATTGAAATCTGACCGCCCGGCGCTGTTCTCTAATTACTGATTCAAGCCGTCAGGGCCTGAACGTCCTCCCTTTCCCGTCCTGCCACGCCTTGAGAAGGGAAGCATACATTTTGTTGAGCTGCTCCAGGGTAGCTACACGGAATTCCACGGTATTCGTATTCGGGTAAGCTTTTGCGACGGTTGTATCCGGGTCAATGCTGCCTCCCGTTGCCCGGTTGACGGCGCCGGCCCCAAGCTCCTTCGCACGGTCAGTCACATTCTTGATGGCGTTGATACCGGAATTTTGACCCAGCGTTTCCAGATAATAAAACTTGGTGGGCGTATTCCCCAGGGTAATCAGCGTTACTTCATACACCATGCAGGCATTGTCCAGAATATACCTGTGCTGCGCCACCGCTACAATCCGGCTGAGATGCACCACATACTGCCCCTCCGGAAAATTGCCTATCCAGAACTGGCTCTGGTTGTAGTCATCCGTGGACGGGACGGCGGCTCCTTTTTTGGACTGGGCGGAAAGAGGTGCGGCTGCACAAACAAATAGAGCTAAAACAGGAAGGCAGAATCGTTTCATGCTTTCTATTTAATATCAGCTCTTACTGTATGGGAAGGAAAAATCGTTGAATGTTTGCGGGGGAGAACATGTCTGTTCATGGATAAATGTCATCCCTTTTTTCAGTTGCTCCCTTGCGCCGGAATACATGACTGTTTGAATAATATTTACTGGCACAGTTCATGATATTGATAGAAAATGCCAATACTCCTGTTTCCGGATGAAAAACCTGAAACGTACGTAAAAAGGTAATGGAATCAGGGTGTTATGGCATGGAAATTTCCATGGAACTTATCCATGCATCCGAGCAATTCCCTGAATTTATCCGTATTGCCTTCAATTTTAATCATGCCTTTGTCCAGAGCTGTCTTTAAGGGCATTGCCCGCATGGCGACCAGGGCGAAGTGGAGCCTGTCTCCGGTGATGACTGCGTCGGGATGTTTGAGCAGTTTTCCTTCGCGGTACATCAGCACTTCGTTTTCAATCCAGAAGCCGTATGATCTTCCGTTTTGGGCAATCCAGTTGAAAGCCAGTTTTTTCCCTTTGGATTTCTCACTATTCAGGCTGACGCCCAAATAGTCGAACAGCAGTTCCGGAGTCAGGGCATATAAAGTGTCCGTCAACGTAAGTTCGCGGGAGTTTTTAAGCAGCCCGATTCCCGGTTCTCCGGCATTGACGAGAAGTTCATCGTTCCGGAATACGGGTTCCGTTTGATAACCGAACTGTTTCAACATATTTCTTACCAGATTCCTTATGTTTCCTCTTTTTAGATGGGCAGACATAACGTTCCTTAATGTCCCGGCGTCTTGACGATAGTCCTTTTGCCCGGTGATTTCCGGAGGGCTATTCCTGATTCTGCCGCTTTCCGGAATCGGATTGATTATTTCCTCAATTTCTGCGGAGGAATACCCTTTGCTAACCAGGTTCAATATCCGGTCATGCATGTATTTGCAGTTGCGGCATTCCCTGGCCAGGAACCGTTTGATATTTTCTTTTCCTATTCTGGGCCAATGGTGTTGTGAGAACAAAATCTCTATTTTGTCTTCATAACGCTGAATGGCTTGATCAAGGGCTTTCCACCTGTTTTTTGCATCCCTTATTTTGGATACTCCCAGAGTGCAGATATCATGTATGGCGCTTGCCGTGTCCTCTCCATAAAAAAGCGCCTTGAATTGGGGAAAATACATCAGTGCGGCAGAAGAGGCCCCCATTCCGGGAACCGCCATGAATTCCATTTCTATGCCGTCTATGTCCAGCCCGGATGCCGTTCTTTTGGTACTGGCAAAATAGTTGGTATGTGGATGTGCATCTACAACAGCCTTGATTGGCCGTTTTCCCGCCTTCCGGTAATAGAGGTCAAGACTCTCGGCCATGGTTTCTTTCGGGACGAAAGGGGCAATGATCATGATGCCTTCCCGTCCTTCAATAATAGTTATGTTCGGAAAACCTCCGCCGTGAATCTGGTAAATTCCTTTTGTGACTTCAGACAGCGCGTTTTTGGCATTGGGACGGGAAATGCTCCACGTAACCGGTTTGTCCCCGGGGCCTTGTTCCGCATCTTGAATGCCTTGACGGTCATTTTGATTCGCATCGTAAACTCCGGGAGATTTTTTGTTGTCTTCAACGGGATGCCTTAGCGCCTTTTTGGATTGTTTTGCCATACCGACGCCTGTACCGCCCCATGCAAATATTGCCAGAAGCGTGGCTGTCAAATAGTTCATTTTTGTTTTCATGATCGGAGTTTTATTAACGGAACGCGTGAAAAGTAAAAGGAAGGCCGGTTCCCATATTTTACTTTGTAGGAACAATAGACTTGCCAATAAAGAACAATGTTCGAAAAATGGCAGTATGTTAATATCTGATTACTAAAGTTTTTAGCTGATTGGCCGGAATTCCCGCCGCAAACGGGAAGTTTTTCGTTTTTTTATACCGCTTATTCTTCTGGTGGAAGGCGGTTGATATTCGGAGTGCCTTGAAGTAGGGGGGGAAATCTGTGAAAGGATTTTTTTGCCCGTTTTCAACGGGTTTATGGAAGGAACATGGCTGGAAATGCGGAAAAGGGTATGTTAATGAACAGGGCATGGAAAGATTGTATCGTCCGAATGTTGCGGGGATGATGGTCCGGCAGGACGGGAAATTGTTGATTTGCGAGCGTTCCGGGCAGAAAGGAGCCTGGCAGTTTCCCCAGGGCGGAATTGACCCGGGGGAAACGGCTTTGGAAGCCGTGCGGCGCGAGATTGGGGAGGAAGTGGGGTTTTTGCCGTCCCAGTATGATATTGTGGAATCCCGGAAGGGGTATTGTTACGATTATCCGCTGGAGGTGCTGGAGTATGTTCGTGAAAAGCGGCGGCAGCCTTTTGTTGGGCAGGCGCAGGAGTATTTCCTGTGCCGACTGCATGCGGACGCTCCGGAACCCGTCCTGGATGACCGGGAGTTTTGCGACTACAAGTGGATAGCCCCAGCCGAATTTAAGCTGGAGTGGCTGCCGGAGTTTAAAAAGAAAGTTTACGCCAGGGTCCTGGAAGATTTCTTTAATGTCCGGGCGCGGGATAAGTGAAGTGGCTCAGCAGGTCATGTGCGGCGGAAACGGGGTCCATTTTGTCCCCCGCCACCATGTTTTCCAGAATGGGCATGCGGGACGCTACGGCGGGGTGCTGTTCAAAAGCGGTGAGCAGGGCTTCATGCACCAGGGACTGGACCCATGAAAGGGACTGGCTCCGGCGGCGGCTGTACCAGAATCCGGATTCCTTCATGCTGTCCCGGAAGCGGAAGAGCGTCTCTTCAATGGTGTCCAGGCCGCGTCCCTCCAGGGAGGAACAGGTGAGGACGGAGGGCGTCCAGCCGGGAGTGGGGCTTTGCAGGTAGTGGAGTACCATTTTTAGTTCCTGGCAGTGGGCTGCGGCGCGCTGGCGGTTGTCGCCGTCATCTTTGGTAACTACCAGGATATCCGCCAGTTCCATGATGCCCCGCTTGATGCCCTGGAGATCGTCCCCGGCTCCGGTGATGAGCAGGAGCATGAAAATGTCCACCATGGAGCGCACCGTAGTTTCCGACTGGCCGACCCCCACGGTTTCAATGAGAATAATGTCAAAGCCCGCGGCTTCGCATGCAATCATGGTTTCACGCGTTTTCCGGGCTACGCCGCCCAAAGAGCCGCCGGAGGGGGAAGGGCGGATGAAGGCGTTTTCCTCTCCGGAGAGTTCCTCCATGCGTGTTTTGTCTCCCATAATGGAACCGCGGGAGACTGAAGAAGACGGGTCAATAGCCAGCACAGCCACCTTGAACCCTTTTTTGCATAGGTAAGTGCCGAAGGCTTCAATGAAAGAGGATTTCCCGGCGCCCGGAACGCCCGTAATGCCGATGCGGACGGCATTGCCCGAATGGGGAAGGAGCCTGGAGATGAGGGCGCGGGAAGATTCCTGGTCCCGGACGGCATTGCTTTCTATCAGTGTAATGGCCCTTCCCAGCAGGGCGCGGTTTCCGGCCAGTACTCCCTGGGCCAGTTCTTCTACGGAAGGGCGGTGCGGACGTGCAAATTTGATGTTGCTCATGGGAAAAGAGAGTGCGGATTATTTGAAAGGCGGTTCGTTTTCTTTGGTGCGCTCCATATCATAATTGAAGCGTTTGAGGATGAATTGACGGTGGTCGGCCAGTCTGCGCCGGAAGTTTTCCCAGGAGCGCACGCTCATTGGTGACCAGCCGGCTTCCGCAATGGCGCAGGCACGCGGATAGGCGCGGTAGAGAATGTGGTTCAGGGTAGGGAGATGTTCTCCCCACACGGTGCCCTGAACGCCGGTGATATGGTTTGTTTCCTTTTCTGGTCTGCCGTAGGCGGGGTCCAGCCTGTAGCTTTGCTCCAGCGTGGTGGTGGGCATCCATCCCCGGTTGCTTTGCCCTGGAAGTTGCGGATAGTCCAGGTAGCAGTGTTCCCCGGCAGCAATGATCAGGGAGAGCCCCTGCTTTTTCGTCTCCGTGATGGTGGACGGTGTCAGTCCCATGCGCCAGGTGAAGACGGTGTCTCCTTTGTTGTAGATGTTGGTCCTGGCCCACGGTTTTTCATACCATAGTTGGATGCGCTTGCCGTGACCAGCCAGCATGGAGGACATTTTTTTGATGAATTCCTTCAATTCCTCGTGGACGTCCTTCATGCCTTTTTGCTCCCGGTACTGGATGCTGAGGGGGCATTTGGCCCAGGTTTTTTCCAGGGGTGCTTCATCGCCGCCCAGATGGACGATGCCGGACGGGAAAATATCTTTGAGTTCCTTGAAAACAGCGGCATAAAATTTCCAGACTTCCGGTTTGTGCGGGCAAATGAGGTGGAGGGTGACGCCTTCATCGGTCTTCACTTTCGTATCCGGGTTCGGGAAGCAGAAGAATTCCGGGTAGGCTGCCGCCAGGGCCTGATTGTGCCCCGGCACGTCTATTTCAGGGATGACCTCAATGCCGTGCGTTGCGCAGTACGCCACCAGCTCCTTCAGTTCCTGTTTGGTGTACATCCCTTCATGGGGAATTCCGTTGCGCATGCTTTCTTTCCGTTTGGATGAGATGCTTTTGAGTTTGGGGTAGCCGGGCACCGGAAGACGCCACCCCTGGTCGTCCGTCAAGTGGATCTGGAGCTTGTTGAATTTGTAGTAGGCCATCATATCCACAAATTTTTTCAGATCGGCCGCGGGGATGAAAAAGCGTGCGGGATCTACCATGAGGCCGCGCCACGGATAGCGCGGCTTGTCCGTGATGACGCCGCAGGGGATGCCCTCCGGCTGTCCCGCCAGCTGGTCCCGGAGCTGGCGGAGGGTTGCCAGCCCGTAAATTCTGCCTTCCCTTCCTCCGGAAGCAAGGTGCGCCCCCTGCGGGGTGACTGTGAGCCGATAGGCGTCCGTTCCCAGGGTCGGAACTTCCTGGTCGGAAAGAAGCTGTAAAGTTTTAGCTGTTTCCTGCCTGAGTTCCGTTCTGGACGGCTCAGGGATAATGCTGTATTGGGCTGTTGCTTCTGCCGGAGGGGAGAAGGAGAGCAGAATGCCGCCGAGAATGGGTAAGGGACGTGCCATATTTCCAATATAAACGGGGAGGAAACAGGTTCTGTCAAATAATCATCTTTTGCTTCCAGATTTTTTGCCGTCTCCTTGTTGTCCGGCGCGGAATCGGTAATAGAAAGAAAATAAAAAGGCCGCCTCCGGAGAGACGGCCTTTTTATTAGAAGTGGTAGCCCTATGAGGACTCGAACCCCAAAATACGGAACCAGAATCCGCTGTGTTACCGATTACACTATAGGGCTATGTAACGGGCGCTTTTGTGGCGCGGGCGCATTAAAGCGGAAGAGGCCGTTTTTTGCAAGTTTTTTTTTTACTCAAAGATATGTTTTGATTGGAAAAAGGCTGTACAGGTAAGCGGCAGGCTGTTTTTTCCGGAATTATCCGGCCAGGCTTTTAAAGTACGCCAGTACGTGCTCCTCCGTGATTTGCTGGCGGTGCGCCTGTTCATGCCTGCCCTGGGACTGCTTCCATGGGGAGGACGGGGCGGTGTTGATGCGTCCGAGCTGCTGGGCCGTATATTTGCCATAGACGTTCCAGATATGCTCCAGAAAGGGGATAATGTCCGTTTCCTCCTCCAAAGGGGGCTGGCGGCGGCTGGGATGCTCTATGGAAGAGTAGGGCGGCTGATCCTTGTATTCATGATAAATGGAAGGAAGTACCGGACCGGAAGGCCAGGCTTCCACCCGTTCATTGATCAGGAAAGCGCCAGTCCGGTGCAGATGCCACCAGTCCGCCAGAATGACCAGATGGTTCAGTTTGACGGGCGTCAGGATGAGCCCCTTGGCGTTCGCCTGCTGAATGAACCAGTTGCAGAGTTTTTGCGTGGTAGTGGAGTTTGCCATGCTGAAATGGGTTGCCTCCATTATAAAAGGCCGCAGGTATTTCTCAACACTAAATCCGCTTGCGGTTCCGGCGCTCTGGCGGTCGGCATAGGCAAATGGCTGTGCCGGGATTCGTCAGGTCCCCGGCATGCCGCTTCCTGCTCCGCAGGCGGGATGCCTGAAAATATGGCGCAGGTTGTTCTAGCGGGGAGGGTGCCGGAGGTTCCTCTCTCCCGGGCAGCTCCTGGTGATGTGCTTCCCCTTCCGGAGATTTCCGGGTCAGGCCGTGTGCATGGCAGTGGAGTTGCTTTCCGGGGAAGAGAAGACTGTCAAAGGGAAAGAAAGCGCGCTCTGCGGACAACGTCTTCCGGAGAAAGGGCGTAAAGGCTGTCCAGCAATGATACGGCAAAGGAACCGGGGGAGGGGCTTTGTTCAAAGGCCATTTCTCCGGCAATGCCCATGAGTACGGCCGTGGAAACGGCCGCTTGCAGGGGGGTGGGGGAGACGGCGGCGCAGGCGGCGGACAGGGCTCCCATGGAACAGCCCACGCCCGTGACCCGGGACATCATGGCGTGGCCGTTTTCCGTGGCGGTTACCTGGCGGCCGTCCGTGGAATAATCCGTACGCCCCGTAACGAGCACGGCCGCCCCCGTGTGCAGGGCCAGTTCCCTGGCCGCATGCAGGGCGTCTGCGCTGGAGCTGGTGCTTTCCGGCCCTTTCGTGACGGAGGAATAGCCGGCCAGGGCCATGATTTCAGAAGCGTTTCCGCGGATGATGCGGGGGGATTGTTCCTTCAATTGCCCCGCCAGCCGCGTGCGCAGGGAAAGAGCCCCTACGGCCACAGGATCCAGCACCCAGGGGATATTCAGCCGGTTGGCTTCCCGCACCGCCGTTTGCATGGCGGCTCCCTGTTCACGCGTCACGGTGCCCAGGTTGACCAGCAGGGCGCCTGTTCCGCTGCGGAGCATGTCCACCGCTTCTTCCGCGTCGTTGAGCATGGCGGGGACGGCGCCTATGGCCAGCAGGAGATTGGCCGTCAGGGGCTGGACGACGGAATTGGTCAGGGAGAGAACCAGCGGGGCCGTTTCCCTGATTTTTTCCAAATCGGCGGTAACGGCTTGAACAAGGTCTGTCGATGAAAGCATGGCGTTAAAAAGTGCTTGATTGTCCAGTGTTTCCTGCGGTCCGTCCGTCAGGCAAGAGCCCGTGCGGCGGCTTCCGGATTCTCCGCTCCGCAAATGGCGGAGACAACGGCAATTCCGGAGGCGGTTCCCGTGGCGCGCACTTGACGGGCCCGTTCCGCGTCCAGTCCGCCGATGGCGACAACGGGCAGGGGAGATTGGGAAGCCAGAGCGGCGAAGCCTTCCACGCCCAGCACGGGAGGCGCGTTCAGCTTGGAAATGGTGGGAAAGACGGGGCCCATGCCCAGGTAGTCCACCAGGGAGGCATCCACGGCGCGGAGCTGTTCCTTATTGGAGACGGACAGTCCCAGGATTTTATCCGGGCCGATCATGGCTCTGACGGATGGAACCGGAAGATCCCTCTGGCCGATGTGGACGCCGTCTGCTTCCAGCGCCAGAGCCAGGTCAATGCGGTTGTTGACGATGAAGGGAATACCGCGGGAAGCCAGGAAATCCCGTATGGGCAAAGCTTCCCGGTAACAGGTTCCCGCATCCGGATTGGTGGAGCGGTACTGCACGATGGTAACTCCTCCGTCCGCCGCTTTCCGTACGGTTTCCAGAAGGCTGAGGCGGCATTTGGATGCTTCATCCGTGACCAGGTAGAGATGGAGATTGAATTTTTTCATGGCAGGGAATGGAAGGAATCAGTCCGTAAACAGAGGGGTGGAAAGATAGCGGTCCCCCGTGTCCGGCAGCAGGACGACGATGGTCTTTCCTTCATTCTCCGGGCGCCGCGCCACCTGTGTGGCGGCCCAGAGAGCTGCTCCGGAGGAAATACCCGTCAGCACGCCGTCCGTGCGCGCCAGTTCCTTCCCTGTGGAGAAAGCGTCTTCATTGGTGACGGCGATGACTTCGTCGTACACGGAGGTGTCCAGCGTTTCCGGCACGAAGCCCGCGCCAATGCCCTGAATCTTGTGGGGGCCGGCCGTGCCCTGTGTCAGCACGGGAGAGGAGAACGGCTCCACAGCCACGATCCGGATGTCCGGATTACGGGATTTAAGGTACTTGCCCACGCCTGTGATGGTGCCTCCGGTACCCACGCCCGCCACAAAAATATCCGCTTTGCCTTCTGTATCATTCCAGATTTCCGGGCCTGTGGTGCGGAAATGCGCTTCCGGGTTGGACGGGTTGGCGAACTGGCCGGGGATAAAGCTGTTGGGCAGTCCCGCGGCCAGTTCCTCCGCCTTGGCGATGGCTCCCTTCATGCCCAGCGCGCCGTCCGTCAGCACCAGTTCCGCGCCGTAGGCTTTCAGGAGGTTGCGGCGTTCCACGCTCATCGTCTCCGGCATGGTCAATATAATCCGGTACCCGCGTGAAGCGGCCACCGCCGCCAGGCCGATGCCCGTGTTTCCGCTGGTGGGCTCAATGATGACGGAATCCGGTTTCAGCTTCCCGGCGGCTTCCGCTGCATCAATCATGGCCTGGGCAATGCGGTCTTTCACGCTGCCGGCAGGGTTCAGGTATTCCAGCTTGGCCAGGAGCGTGGCGTTCAGGCCATTCCTGCGTTCGTAATTGGTCAGTTCCAGCAACGGGGTGCCGCCGATCAGTTCCGTAATGTTTTTGTAAATTCTCATGGCTTGTAGGAAAAGAGCGTTGCTGCCGTTAAATCGTTAGAGAATGGCGCGGAAGCCTTGTTCCAGATCTTCCAGAATATCGTCGATATGTTCCGTCCCGATGGAAAGCCGCACGGTGGATGGCGTAATGCCTCCCGCCTTCAGTTCCTCCTCCGTCATCTGGGAATGGGTGGTGGAGGCCGGATGAATCACCAGGGACTTGACGTCCGCCACGTTCGCGAGCAGGGAGAATAGTTCCAGGCTTTCGCAGAATTTGCGAGCTTTTTCCGCGCCACCCTTGATTTCAAAGGTGAAGATGGAGCCGCCCCCGTTCGGGTAGTATCTCTTGTAAAGGTCGTGGTCCGGATGGTCCGGCAGGGAGGGGTGGTTCACCCTCTCCACCTGGGGATGGGAGGCCAGATAGTCCGCTACGCGCAGGGCGTTCTGCACATGGCGTTCCACCCGCAGGGAGAGTGTTTCCAGCCCCTGGAGCAGCAGGAAGGAATTGAACGGGCTGATGGTGGCTCCCGTATCCCGCAGCAGGGTGGCCCGGATTTTGACGATATAGGCCAGATTGCCGCATACCTCAGCGAACACGGCTCCGTGGTAATTGGGGTTGGGCTTGCTGATGCCGGGGAACTTGTCGTTCTGCGTCCAGTCGAATTTACCGCCGTCCACAATCACGCCGCCCATCACCGTGCCGTGGCCGCCGATGAATTTGGTAGCGGAATGCACCACGATGTCCGCTCCGTGTTCCAGGGGGCGGAACAGGAAGGGCGTGGCGAACGTGCTGTCCACAATGAGCGGGATGCCGTGGGCGTGCGCCACTTCCGCCAGCGCTTCCATATCCACGATGTCGCAGTTCGGGTTGCCCAGGCTTTCCACGTACAGGGCCTTGGTATTGTTCCGGATGGCCCTGGAAAAATTCTGAACGTCCCTTGCATCCACAAAAGTGGTTTCTATGCCGGCGTCCGCCAGCGTATTGGCAAAGAGATTATACGTCCCGCCATATACGGTGGAAGAAGAAACGATGTGGTCCCCGGCCCGGGCGATGTTCTGGATGGCATACGTGACAGCGGCTGCCCCGGTGGAGACGGCCAGCGCGGCCGCCCCTCCTTCCAGGGAGGCGATGCGTTTTTCAAAAACATCTGCGGTAGGGTTCATCAGGCGGTTATAAATATTGCCCGGCTCCGCCAGGGCAAAACGGGCTGCCGCCTGTTCCGAGTCTTTGAAGACATACGAAGTGGTGGCGTAAATAGGCACGGCGCGCGCATCGGTGGCCGGATCCGGACTTTCCTGACCCACATGGATCTGGCGTGTTTCAAATCGATGGTTCTTACTCATGGTTTTTATATTCCTATCGGAAAACTAGGGAATAGATAATGAAAAGGAAAGCAGATGTCAAGCTCCGGGTAAAAAAAACGGGACATGGGCCGGAATGGAAAAGGAAGGGGAAATGTTCAGGCCCGCAGCCGCTGCTTAAATGCCTGCTCCGTAGTCGCAGCCGATTTCCTTCTGCTGCTCGGCCAGATCTTCCAGTGTTACGCGGCGCAAATAATTCTCAATGACTTGTTGCAGCCCGCGCCAGAAAGGCAGCGTGGCGCAGCCGGCCGCCCGCGGGCACGGATTTTCGTGGGAAGCCGTGCAGGAAAGGGGCAGGAGGGAGCCTTCCGTCAGTTTCAGGATATCTTCCGTAGTATATTCGCGCGGATGCCTGGAAAGGCGGTATCCGCCGGCCTTTCCCCGGAAGCTCTGGACGAATCCCGCTTTCAAAAGGATGGCGATAATCTGTTCCAGATAACGTACGGTAACGTCCTGCCTGGCGGAAATCTCCTTCAGGGAGATGTAACCCTCGTCGCGGTGCTGGGCGAGGTCAATCATCAGGCGCAGCGCGTAACGTCCTCTGGTGGAAACCTTCATCATACTGGCTAACTAAACGATATTTCTGTCTGTCCGTCAATTGGGAAAGAAGCCCCCAGAAATGGGCGGCCGACGTGGCCCTTTTCCCTCCTGCCTGGTTTAGTGGGTGTAGTGGCGGGGTACCCGGGGGCCTATTCCGGTAAAAATCTCCCAGGAAATGGTGCCGGCCTTTTCCGCCAGTTCCGTCACGGGGATATGCGGCCCCATGATCTCTGCAGTCATGCCCGGTTCCGCGTGCGGCATCCGGCTGACGTCCACAATGATCTGGTCCATCGTCACGCGCCCGAGAAGGGGGCAGGAAACGCCGTCCACCATGACGCGGGCGCCCTTGTGGGCCAGGGAACGCAGGTAGCCGTCCGCATAGCCTATGCCTACGGTCGCCACCCTGGTGGGGTGGTCCGTCACAAAGGTGCCCCCATAGGAAATGCCGTGGCCTTCCGGCAGCGTGCGCACCACCGTCAGGCGGGAAAAAAGGGCCATGGCCGGCTTCAATTGCACGGCCCATGGGGAGGGAATGGGGGAAAAACCGTACATCACCAGGCCGGGGCGGCACATGTTGTTGGAGGGAATTTCATAATCCAGGGAGGCGGCGCTGTTGGCCAGGTGGCAGTACTTTAAAGGCAGTTTTTCCCGGATGCGGGCGGCCATCTGTTCAAAGCGGGAGATTTGCCTGAGCGTAATCTCCCGGTCCTCGTCCGCGCAGGGAAGGTGAGCGCCCAGGCCTTCCAGATGCAGGCTGTCCAGTTCTCCCAGGCGGGAAAGCAGTTCTTCAAGCTGGTCCGGCAGGAATCCGCCGCGGCCCATTCCCGTATCCACGGAAAGGTGGATGGGCAGCGTCTTTCCGTACAGCCGCGCCAGGGAATTGTAATGCGCGGCTTCCTCCATGGTGGAAATGAAGGAGCGCCAGCCGTTCAGCACGATTTCCTCCCGTTCCTCCGGGAACGCGGGGCCCAGGATGTAAGGGCGGGTGCGGCAGCCCGCCTGGCTGATGCGCCGGGCTTCTCCCACATTGGCCACCCCGAAGAAAGCGATGCCTTCCGAATCCAGCGTGCGGCAAACCTGTTCCAGGCCGTGGCCATAGGCGCCGGCCTTCACGACGGGCATGTAATATTCCCCTTTGGCCGCCTGTTTGACGACATTCAGGTTATGGCGGATGGCCCCAAGGTCGATTTCGGCCCAGGCGCGGGGAGGGCTGGTTGCTGGCATGGTTGGAGAATGGCGGAAAGGTTGAAAAAAGAGGGGCGACGGACGCTCCCGGCGCAGGGGATTGTCCGCCTTTGGCCTCGCAATTCCAGACGGATTTTTGTCAGTCTTTCTTTAACGGAGCGGGAGAAACAAAGCTGTGCGTCCAGAACATGGCGCCGGTTGCGGAGGTGATGCCCTCCATATTAAGATAGCGGGCCAGCAGCAGGGAGGGGGAGGAGTGTCCCATCTCCTTCTGGAGAAGGTGTTGATTGCAAAAATGGGCCAGGTGGTAGGAGGCGTAGGTATGCCTCAGCACGTCCTGAACCCATCCGCTTTTCTTCAGGATGCCGGACTGGCGCCTTACTTCCCTCCATTTCTTTTCCCAGTTGGGCGGGCAGACGGAACGGGCGGGGGAACCGGCGGAAGACATCCGGCTGAGGATGGAACCCAGCACGGGAAGGATGGAAACATGGCGGCTCCCTCCCGTTTTGGTATGGGTGGGCGCCAGTGAAACCAGGCCGGATTTCAGATTGATATGCTTCCACGTCAGCCTTTTGACCTCGTGGGGGCGTATACCCGCGTACAGCATCAGGGCGCAGGCCGGCAGGCATTCCCCGCGGAACAACTGTTCCGCGGTGTGGAGAAGCCGCTTTGCCTCGTACAGGGAAAGGGCCCTGATGCGTTTTTCCCTGAGGATGGGGGGAGGAACCAGAAAGGCCGCGTTTCTGCGGCACCATCCGCGCTTCAGGGAATAATTCAGGATGCCGCTCAGGATCAGCCGCCCCTTGTGCCGCTGGCGGGGAGTGGAAAAGCTTTTGCGGAGATAACGCCCGCAATCTTCCGGAGTGATGGAACGGACCTGTTTCCTTGCCAGCTCCGGGCATTTTTTTATCATCCGGGCGGCCATATAGCGGATTTCCTGCAGCGTGCGGGGCCGGCGGTGTTTCCTTGCTTCCAGGCTGGCGCGGACAGCCTGGGAAAACGATACGCTTTTTTCCCTGTCGGCAAGAGCCTCTCCTCCCAGCCGTATGCAGCGTTTGGCCCGGGTTATTCTGTCGCCTCTTCCGCGGCTGGTGTCCAGGAGATCCTTTAAAAGAAGGAAAGCGTCCATGGGCGGAATGCCCAGGGAACGGATGAGGAAGATTCCGGCCTGGTCTGCGTCAGTTGGGAAAGAGGAAGTAGGTATGTTCATGAAGAACGTTGTAACAGAGGATTCCCAATCCGTACACAAGTCTAAAATGTGCTGATAACAGCTATAAAAATCAAACAAGAACGAGAGAGGAGATGGAAGTGGATAAACAATGATTTATGAAAATATGTTAGATTTTTTTCTACATTATTCAATATAAGTGTACGGATTGGGAATCCGTTAGAACAGGTAAAAATGAATATCTCTATTTCCACATTAATCATATTTGGAACAGTCTTTCTGATGGGTGAACATGTTTTAGCTCGAACCTTGGAAACGGGAAGAGCAGTTGGCTATTACACTCATTCCGGGAAAGGGGAAAGAAGCGCCAAAGCCAGGTTTGAACGGTTCAAAAGCAGAAAAACGCCTACAACTGGAACCAGCATAACCCCTATTTCCGTTTCAGACCAGTATGGGAACAGGTATCGTGGGGATTTAATTACCAGTACTTATGACCCCTCAGCTAAAGCCAGGGCGGGAGCTGCCGCCTGGGATAAACGCCAAAGCGCCAAAGCCAAGACAATCATCAACCAGGCGGAACATGAAGCCCAGTCAAAAATTGCCGGGGAAGAGGAAGCTCAGGTCTTTCGCGAATCTCTGTCACGCCTTCAGGAAGCCGTAAAACAGGGAAGGGTGGACAAGGTTCTTGCAGACAAGATGGTAAAGGTTTTGTCCCTGCGCGTCAAACAGGGAATAATGAATAGAAGGGAGGCCGCTGGCGCTATTGATTATTTGATTCTCAATAATAAAATTAATATTAAATAACGGAATCATCAGGATAAATGGGTGAAATCTGGTATAAATATTGATTGTTAATGAGTATGATTCATGCAATATTAAGTATTTTGGTTGGAGCGCTGGGAGGGTTGAGCGCCAGGGTGATTTTTTCTTTTGCGGCTTCCGTCGCCCTGCTGCCCCTGTCTTTATTCTCTTCAAGAAGGGAAACTCAAGTGTCTACAGTACAAGCCGCTTTGGCTTTGTGCTTAACTGGTTATTGCTGTTTCCCTGTATGATTTTGCAGTAATAAAAAGCTGGAAAGGAATAGTGGAACATTTGACGTGGGGAGACTATATAGGAATTGTTGTTTTCTGCATATTTTCTGCCTGTATTCCTGACAGCCGGGTAGCAGACATGACAGGATACTGTAAGTATAACAGCATAATATGAAATGCAGGTGTGCATAAAATCGAACCAGCATATGCGATAATGAAGACAACCCCTATCAAAAAAGCATTTACTCTGTGGAAGCACGGAATTGCCGACAATTATGAACGCTTCTTAATTGGAATATTTATTCTCAAGATAGTTTTCTTGGTAGTTAATCCAAGTTACTTCCCTGATGAACTCGTCGAAAGCAATTTCTTTATATCACTTGCCATTTATGTCGCCCTTCCGTTACTTGCTCTCTATACTGTTATCTGCATTGGCTATGCTGCCTTTCTTTATCTCATAGAATTTCTGGATTATTGCGTAGAACGGATTAGGACCTCTGGTAAACTCCTACTCTACAACCGATTCGTGTGGTTCTTGGCCGTAGCAAGTTTTCTGAATTTTCTTGTCTCAATGATTGTCAAGTCCAGTGCTCCGATGCCAGTTTACATCTTGTTTCATGGAGGTGCTACCATTATCTCCGGGATTATAGTATGGAAGGTACCTCGGGTATCTACAGTATCTGCTACTCCCCGTCGTTCCCACGGCATTACCATCCTATTTTACATTGTAATGATGATACTTGGTATGAAGGCTCTCCAGTATATGGCTTCAACAGATTCCAGCGGTGTCAAAGAGAGCAGGATTACCCGAGGAAGAATCACGGTGGACAGTTCACCTAACCTGAAAAAGCTTGTGACTGGCTACAAGTCTGAAGAAGACGAGAGAAATAAGAGGTTAGAGGATTTGATGAAAAAATTAATTATAAATAAGTCAAATGGCTAATCTGAAGAGAAAGAGAGAAAATAATAATAGAGTAGAGGAAAGTCCTAAATTCCAAATTAGCGGCCCTCTCTTACTTTATGCATCAAAGACGCCAAGTCTCCCAGAAATACTAGACTCGCCGCATTGATTTTTAACTTAAACTCATAGAAAAAACTAAAACAATGAAGACTGGAACTCTTATCGGATACGTAGTATGCGCAGTTATTGGTGTTGCGTTTGTTCGCTCGTGCAATAAAAATCTCCTAAAGGATTATTCTCATCCCCGGGCGGTAAAACGGGAGGGTAACGGGTTAAGCTCAAACAACCTAGAAAGCGATGCTGAAGCTCGCCTAGTAGTTAAGCTTATCAAGGACGCGGATAAATATGCAGAAACTCACACGAGAGATGAGTTTGATAAATTTTTCCAAAATACATTAAATAAAAGCAGTATTGGAGAAGTTAATAGAACCCGATTGAGAGTAGCTTGGGAACGGCTAAAACAAGACAACGGAGATGAAATTGAACGTATTCACCAGTTCCAACAGGACATTCAGGACTGTATCGCAGAAACCCTTAAAGGAAACTTTTAAACAAATCAATCGATGAACTTCATTTTTAACTGACTATTCGACGCTCCTAACGTAAGTACCCTCCTCTGTTTAATTTTCTACAAGGGCAGATGACATCATACTGTCTCACATTTTCATCAAGGACAGGAGGGATTTCAGTATTTTTCTATTATAAGGTTAATAAGAAAAAAGCCACTCCTTGTTAGGGAGCGGCTTGGGGAGAGAGGCTGTTTCCTCCGGGCCCCTTACTTCAGCAGGAGCTGTTCCATCAGGGCCTGGGAGGACTGGGCCAGCACGGCGGGATCGTCCAGCATGCCGGCGCGGAGCAGGGCGGTATTCGCGATCTGGTCCGCCACCATTTGCGCCAGTTCCGGGTTTTCCGTCCGCAGTGCGGAAAGCTTTTTCACCAGCGGGTTGGAGGGGTTCAGTTCCAGCTGCGGGTGGCTTTCCGGCACTTCCTGCCCCATGGCTTTCATGTACGCCCTCATTTCCGGCCCCATGTCATTGCCGCTTTGCAGGGCTACGGCGGCTCCGCTGACCAGGCGCTTGCCCAGGGTGACTTTGGAGAATTTGTCCGGGTACAGTCCTTTCAGCCATTCTTCCAGGGCCGCGGCTTCCTCCTGGGGCAGGGCGTCCTTCTGTTCCTCTTCCAGGGCGGGGAGTTCCACGTCGGCGCGGTCGATCATCGTGACGGGCTTGCCGTCCACGCTGGACAGGGAGTCCAGCACGAATTCGTCCCCGTGGTCCGTGAAGAAGGCCACTTCATAGCCGCGGGCCTTGAAGGCTTCCAGGTACGGGCTGTTTTCCAGATGGGAGCGGGAAGGGCCGGTAAGCGCGTAAATGGCCGTCTGCCCTTCCTTCATGCGGGTAAGGTATTCCTCAAATGAGGTCGTTTCCCCCGGTTCCGTGGCCGTGGATTCAAAACGGAGCAGCTTGCCCAGGGATTCCTTGTTCGGCCAGGAGGTGACGACGCCTTCTTTCAGGTAGCGGGAGAATTGCGCGTAGAATTCCCTGTAGGTTTCCTGATCGTCCTTCGCCAGTTTTTCCAGATGCTTGATGAAGCGTTTGGTGATGATGTCGCTGATTTTGCGCACCAGGGAGTTGTCCTGAAGCATTTCGCGGGAAATGTTCAGGGGCAGGTCCTCGCTGTCCACCACGCCGTTCAGGAAGCGGAGCCATTCCGGCAGCAGGCCTTCCGGCTTGGCGTCAATCAGCACGCGCTTGCAGTACAGGGCCACGTTGGCGTCCACGCGGCCGAATCCGAACATTTCCGGATTGCGCCTGGGGATGAAAAGCAGGGCATTCAGGGCAATAGGGGCGTCCGCGCTGAAGTGCATGTAGGACAGGGGCTTTTCATCCGTGTGGGCAATGAACTGGTAAAATTCATCATATTCCTCCGGTTTCACGTCGGATTTGGACTTGGACCAGATGGCCTGGACGGTATTGACGTGTTCTCCGTTGAAGTTGAGGGGGAACCCCACGAAGTTGGAGTAGCGGCGCAGGAGCTCCTTCACGCGGTATTCCTGGGAGAACTCTTCATATTCGTCTTTCAGGCGGATGACGATGCGGGTGCCCCGGTCCAGCGGTTCCGCCAGCGTTTCGATGCTGTAGCCTTCCCGTCCGTCGGAAGACCAGCGCAGGGAGGCGGCTTCCGGCTCATAGGAATGGGTGAACACCTCCACCCGGTCCGCTACCATAAACGAGCTGTAGAAGCCCACGCCGAACTGGCCGATCAGGTCCGCTCCGCCTTCCTGCTTCTGCTTGAGGGCCTCCATGAATTTTTTGGTGCCGGAGTGGGCGATAGTTCCCAGGTTTTCCACCAGGTCCGCTTCCGTCATCCCGATGCCGGTGTCCGCAATGGTGATGGTCTTGTTTTCCTTATCCGTGGTGACGGTGATTTCCAGGGGCTTGTCCGGCTGGTAAATATTAGAATCCGTCAGCTGCTTCAGACGCAGTTTTTCCAGGGCGTCGGAAGCGTTGGAAACAAGCTCGCGGACAAAGATTTCACGGTCGCTGTAAAGGGCGTTGATGACAATGTCCAGCAGCTGCCGGACTTCCGCCTGAAATTGATGTGTTTCTGTATTCATATGGAAAAATGTTTTGCGAGCGTCATTATACGGCCCCCGTCAAGGGGGATGGACAGTTTTTTTCCCTGGGCCTGAGCGTTCCATGTCACACAAAGGGGCTTTTTCCCGGGCATGGGAGGGGCCGGGCGTTTTTCCTTGAAACAATTCCGGAAACTGAACAGTATTATTTAACAAATATGATTTTCTCACCATTGTTGAAAAAGGGGGTTCTTTTACTGGCCCTCTGCGGCGTGCTGGGCGGCGGCGTGCTTTCCGCCCAGGAAGCAGGGGGTGCGCCGATTACGGAGGAGGGTTTGAAAGCATTGGATTCCAATGTGTTCGCCAATGAATACATGCTGGCGTTGAAGCCCAATGTCACGCGCGACCGCATCGCCAGAATCAAGGACCCCTTTGTGCGCGGGCTCGCCACGCGGATGGCGGAGAAGAAATTTGACCGCAAGGCCCGCGCCCTTACGGCGGAACCGTATGAACCGGTCAAGGATCTGGCGGAACGCCTGCGTACCAGCCAGTACAGCAAATTTGAAAATCCCACCGGCATCTTTTTTGAGGAGGGGGAGGACGTGTTGCTGGTCATGGGGGATCCCAAAGGTGAAAAGCTGAATCTGGTTATCCACAACTTCGGGCGGGACGGAGGCCACAGCTCCTATCCGCTGAAGGAGGGGGTCAACATCATCAGGGCGAAGAACAAGGGGCTTGGCTACATTGAGTATTTCACCCCCAATTATAAGAAGGCTCCCAAGGTGCATTTATCCATTTTGTCCGGCAAGGTGAACGGAGTTTTCGTGGGAGGAGTCAGCAAAAACAGCGACTGGAAGAAGATGCTGGAAAACTCCCCCACGGAAGTTGTGGACATCGTGGGCAGCCGCGTGCATCTGGTGTATCCGGTGGAGGAACTTAAACAATTCTGTCCGGACAAGGGGGAGGAGCTTATTGCCCTGTACGACAGGATTATCGGCATGGAGCAGCAGATCATGGGCTTGTACAAGTACAGGATGCTGCCCAAAAACCGCATGTTCGGCCGTGTGATCTGGAACGGGTTCATGCACGCGGACGGCACGGGGGCCGCCTTTCATAACGGCACCATGAAGGAGGTCGGCAATCCGGACAGGATTCCCGGCAGCGCCTGGGGGATTGCCCATGAGTTCGGCCACGTCAACCAGGTGCGCCCCGCCATGAAATGGGTCTCCACCGGAGAAGTGACCAATAACATTTACTCCGCTTACGTGAATTACATGCTGAATCCCTCCAGCATGCGCCTGGAGCATGAACGCATCAACGGCGGGGACGGCAACATGATCGGCGGCCGCTTCAACGCCTATCTGAACAACGGCATTTTGAAGGGGGAAAACTGGCTTGTCCAGAGCGGGCCGGACAAGCGTTCCGGCGGGGATAACCGTCCGATGGTGCATGACCATTTTGTCAAGCTGGCCCCTCTGTGGCAGCTTGAGCTGTATTTCAAGGTAGCCGGGAAGGGTAATCCCGACTTTTATCCGGATATCTTTTATAAGGCCATCAAGATGGATACCAGGGGCAAGAAGGACGGCGAGCTCCAGCTTGCGTTCATGAAGAACGCCTGCGACGCCGCCAGACAGGACCTGACGGATTTTTTCCGGAAAACGGGCATGCTCAAGCCCATTGACCAGGAATTGGACGACTACACCTGCGCCCGCATGACCATCACGGAGGCCGACTGCAAGAACCTGATTGCCTACGCCAGGAAGTACAAAAAGCCGGAAAGCCCCGTCATTTACTATATTTCCGTCAACAGTGCGGAAGCATATAAGAACCGCCTGCCTGTCCGCGGCGTTTACAACCAGGGCGTTACGGAGCAGGGCAACAGGCGCATTATTTCCCATGAGGTGTGGAAAAACGCCGTCGTCTTTGAAACATACAAAGACAGGGAAATGGTCCGCATCACCATGGTGGGGACGGATTCCAGGGATAATTCCTCCACCACGGTTCCCTATCCGGAAGGTTCTACGCGGATTGAAGCCGTTTCCTGGGACGGCAGGCGGACGCTGGTGTACGGTAAACGCCCTGCCAAATGAAAGCTTAAGAGGTTAGCGTGTTCGGGCGCCGCCGTTCTCCGGGATGGCGGCGCTTTTTTTCCGGGGAGGGATGATACGGGAATAATTATATATTAAAAACCTTCCCCGTTTCGGCAGGAACGGAGAAGGATAAGGCAATGTCACAAAGATGCTTTATTGACGACGGGAATTTTCCGTTTCGGCAGTCTTGAGGCGTTCTTTCAGGATGCGTTTGAAGTCCGTGCCAAGCAGGATGAAACCTCCGGCCATCATGGCAATATCCTTAATGACCAGGCGCCCCGCTCCAGACAGGTAGGGGAAACCATGGTTGGGGCCTCCCAGATCAGGCACCCACGTTTCCGGCGTGGTAATCAGGAAGGACAGGGTTCCGGCGGTCATGACGATGAGCAGGCTGTCGCCAATGATGCCCACCCTCGGGAAAAAGAGGCCCAACAGAACGAGTGTTCCGATGGTGACGATCAGGATTCCCAGACCGTAGGAAAAGCCGTAGGTATTGTTTTCTTTGTGCCAGGCGATGTTGGCCGGCACCACGGCGCCTTCCTTGTTCATGTGCTGCTTGTACTCGGGAGCCTTTTTATTGTAGAAAAAGCTCATCATGGGGCTGTTGGCCACAAAGGGAACGATGCCGTCCGCTTCATATTGGAAGGCCTTGAGGCCGCCAATCCAGGCGAAGACGATGAACACGGCTACTCTTAGGAAGTTGATGCCGAACCGTTGGACTTGAGCCGCAAACCGGAGACATTTTTCAGGGGAAGGGCATGAAGTAAACATACCCGCTTGTAATCTTGAAAGGACTACCCGTCAATGGAATTTGAGTTCATCCCTAATATGGCTATAGGAATATGAAATGAAAAAGGGACACAGGATATGATGAAAGGTTTATGACTGGTCAGGATGTCTTGAAAAGCATTAATATACTTTGCGTATGTGCGTGATGAATATGTTTTTCGGAAAAAAAGTTTAGCGGATTGATCCGCTTGTTTTGGTTTTGATATTGAAGTTTCACCAATATCAGTTCCGGCTGGTTTAATTGTCATACCGTCAATTACGGCATGATGCTTATAAGACGCCGTCCGGCTGGCATTATTGATTTCCGATTTTGCCGAAAAACGGGTAAATAGGCTTATTGCCTCACCGGGTTCCCGGACAGGGAAAATCCGGGCAGGAGAGTTGCTGTAACCTTGCCTCCGCCTGCCAGAAGGGTTTCCGTTTTTGAACGGATGCGGGGAAGCAGATGTATAACATGGGATGGATAAGGCTGGGGCTTCCGGAGGCATCAGGGGAAAGATGCTGCTGTTTGTCGCCTTTTTAATCGTGTGCTTCAATCTGCGTACCGGGTTTGATTCTCCCGATCCGCTGCTGGGAACGATTGAAAGGGATATGGGGCTTTCCCTGGAAAATTCAGGGCTGTTCGCCCTGTTGCCCGTCTTTGTGCTGGGGGTGGCGGCTCCCATTTCTCCACGCGTGGCGCGCTGGATGACGCCGTGGAAAATCATTCTCTGGTTCCAGCTTCTGGCGGTGGCCGGAATTTTCTGGCGCAGCTGGGACGGCGTAGCGGGGTTATACGGCGGCATGGTTCTGATGGGGCTGGGCATGGGAATTGCCGGGGCGGCCATTCCCGGACTGATTAAGCACCAGTTTCCTGACCATGCTTCCGCCATGATGGGGGTTTACAGCGCCATGATCGGCGTGGGCAGCGCTGCGGCTTCCGGATTGTCCGTTCCCATTTCCAACATGCTGGGAGGCTGGCGTTTCGGCCTGGGGATCTGGATTATCCCCATTCTGCTGGGAATGCTGGTATGGGGCGCTTATTTTCTCAGGCACCCGGCCGGCGTGTTTCAAAGCGATCCGGCGGCTTCCGGTCACAACCTGCTGCGCAGCGGCAAAGCATGGCAGGTTACCGTTTTTTACTTGAGCCGCGTTGGGGCGGCCTATTTCTTTTATACTTGGATTCCCATCTTTCTGAGGCAGCGGGGCATGAGCTATGAGGATGCCGGGTTCATCCTTTCCGTGGCCATGTTCGCCCAGCTGCCAGCCACGCTTTCCGCGCACGTGCTGGAAAAGGCTACGGGCGGCCGGGGGCTCCTCATCGTGATGGCCATGGCATTGGCGGCCCTTTCCTGCTGGGGCATCCTGTATCTCCCGCCGGACTGGGCTCTCTGGATGGCTATTCTGTTCGGCCTGGCGACGGGAACCGTATTCAGCCGCGGAATGGCGCTGATGGTGGAACGGGCCCGGACCCCTTCCGAATCAATCAGGCTTTCCGGCATGTCCCAGGGAATCGGCTTTACCATGGGCGCCCTGTTGAGCCTGCTGTTTACCTCCTTCCTGCATCAGGGCGGCTCCTTTTTGCCGTTCTGCCTGGTTTATACCTTTTTCTGCGTGCTCGGCATGGTTTCCGGCCGCATGTCCGCCCGGCCGGGATACGTGTAATTTGCTGGGGAGATTTAATGGTTAAGGATTAGTGACTAGGAAGAGAGGTTCATTGTTCTTTTCCCCCCTTTCCGGGGTCCGCCATTTTCTTTTGAGTGACCTCCCCGCGGCCCGAAGGGCTTGACGCTGGCGGGGGGGACGGGTAAGCTCTTGCCCGTCAAATTTTATGAAGGAAGAGATTGTACGCATCCAACGGGACGCCCTGGCACGCATCGCCCAGGCGTCTGACAGGCGCGGCGTGGAAGACGCGCGCGTGGCCATCCTCGGCAAAAAAGGGGAACTGACCCTGGCCCAGACGGGCATGAAGGACGTTCCCAGAGAGGAAAAGCCCGCCGTCGGCCAGTTGCTTAACGAGGCCCGCAAGGCCATTACGGAAGCTTTGGACGCCAAGCTGGAGGAAGTGCAGGCCCAGGCGGACAAGGCCGCCGTGGCCGGTGTGGACCTGACGCTTCCGGCCCGCTCCCTGCCGTTTGGCGGTCTGCATCCTCTCACCATCGTGAGGGATGAAGCCGTCCGCATTCTGCGCCACATGGGCTTTGCCCTGGCGGACGGCCCGGAGATTGAGGACGAGTTCCACTGCTTTGACGCGCTGAACACGCCGGAAGATCACCCGGCCCGCAATGAGAAGGATACATTTTACTTTGATTCCGGCAAGCTTCTGCGTACGCACACGTCTTCCGTGCAGATCCGCTCCATGGAAAAGCAGCTGCCGCCCGTGCGTGTCATCGCTCCCGGTTCCGCCTACCGCCGCGACGAAATTGACGCCACGCACCTTTCCGCCTTCAATCAGCTTGAAGGCCTGTATGTGGATACGGACGTTTCCGTGGGCGACCTGAAAGGAACGCTGGAATATTTTCTGCGCGCCCTTTTCGGTTCCGGAACGGAGGTGCGCTTCCGCCCCCATTTCTTCCCGTTCACGGAACCCAGCTTTGAAATTGACGTCAAGCTGAAGGTGGACGGCCAGGCCCCCCGCTGGGTGGAGATTGCCGGCTGCGGCATGGTGGATCCCAATGTTTTTGAAGCCGTGGACCGCGAACTGGGCCTGGACCCCGGAGCGCAGGCCCGCTACACGGGGCTGACCGGCTTTGCCTTCGGCATCGGCCTGGACCGCCTGGCGATGATCCGCTGGGGCATCAGGGACATCCGCGCCCTGATTGAGAATGATGTGCGCTTCCTTGCCCAATTCCAATAATTTTTACCTGTTTTCCCGTTATGAAGATTTCCCTTAACTGGCTTTCCCAGTACATTGACCTGTCCGGCCTGAGCGTGGATGAAATGTCTGACATGCTGACTTTTGCCGGCATTGAGGTGGAAGACATCCGCCAGCAGGGCGTGGATTCCCCATACGTGGTGGTGGCCCGCGTGGCTGCCGCGGAACAGCATCCCCAGGCGGACCGGCTGAAAGTCTGCCAGGTGGACGTGGGCGACGGTACGCTGCACCAGATTGTGTGCGGCGCGCAGAACTACAAGGTGGGGGACAAGGTCCCCTGCGCCCTGCCGGGAGCGGTGCTGCCCGGCAACGTTGAAATCAAGGTGGGCAAGCTGCGCGGCGTGGAGTCCCGCGGCATGCTCTGTTCCGCCTCCGAGCTGGGGCTTCCCGACAAGGAGCACGGTCTCTGGATTCTCCCTCAGGAACTGGAACCCGGTACGCCGATTTCCCAGGTTGTCAAGGCGGATACCCTGGTGGAAGTGGAAGTAACGCCCAACCGGCCGGATTTGCTTTCCCACAACGGCATGGCGTATGAACTGGCCGCTATCTCCGGCCGGGGGTACAGGCCCGTTTCCATTGACGACGCCGGAGTGGCGCTGGAACCCGCAGGAGACTTCGTGCGGCTGGACCAGCCGGAGCTGAACCCGTACTACACCGCCGTAAAAATCAGCGGCGTGAAAGTGCAGGAAAGCCCGGAATGGCTGAAGGAATGCCTGGTAGCCGTCGGCCTGCGCCCCATCAACAACATCGTGGATATTACCAACTTCGTCCTGCATGAACTGGGAACGCCCCTCCATGCCTTTGACGCGGCGAAAGTGCAGGGCGGCATCGTCACCCGCACCGCTTATGAAGGGGAAACCATCAAGGCCCTGGACGGGCAGGAATACACGCTTAACTGCACGGATCTGGTTGTTGCGGACCAGTCCGGCAAGGCGCTCGCCATCGGCGGCGTGATGGGTGGGGAGGAAAGCGGCGTGACGGACGCCACTACGGATATCATTCTGGAGTCCGCCTGGTTTAAGCCCTCCTCCGTCCGCGCCACGTCCCGCAGGCTGGCCCTGTCCTCCGACTCTTCCTACCGCTTTGAACGCGGCACTTCCGCTTGGAATGTCCTGCGCGGTTCCGTGCGCGCCGTGGAACTGATTCTTCAGCTGGCGGGCGGAACGGCCTCCCCAACGTATGTGGCCGGTTCTCCCGTTCCTAATCCGGCTCATGCTTCCATGCCTTCCTGCGGAGGGGCGGACGGCCCCGTTTCCGTGTTCGCTTCCCTGAAGCAGGGGAAGGGCGCCACGGTGACTAATGAACTGGGCTTTGTACAACTTCCCTGGAAAGCGCTGGATCAGATTTCCGGCGGTTCCATTTCTCATGAGGAAGGGGCTCGCATCCTGACGGCGCTGGGCCTGAAGCAGGTTCCGGATTCACCGGAATGCTGGCTGATCCCCCCCCACCGCCTGGATCTCACGCGCCCGTGCGACCTTCTGGAGGAAATCGTGCGCGTTTTCGGCCTGGACGGCATACCGTCCCGCTTCTCCGGCCCCTTCGTGGCGGAATCCCCGGTGGATGCGGCCTATAACTTCCAGATGGAGCTGCGCCGCAAGCTGGCGGCCCTGGGATTTTATGAAACCCAGACCATCAAGCTCATCGCCTCCGAATCCGCGGACGGCACCATCGCCCAGGTGAAGGACGCTTTGCCTCTGCGCCCCCTTCAGGACGGTGACCTCATCCGCGTATCCCTGCCGCTCAGCGAGGATCACTCCGTGCTGCGCCCCGCCCATACGCCCGGCCTGATTGCCGCCGCCGTGCGCAACAGCAACCAGGGCGTTTCCGGCCTGCGCTTCTTTGAACTTGGACGCGTCTTCCGCAATACGGGCGGCGGCAAGGGCAGGGACATTGAAACGGATACCCTGGGCATCCTGGTTTCCGGGGACCGCACGGCGCGTTCCTGGGCGGATCCCAAGCCGGAGCAGGCCTCCTTTGAGGATCTGCTGGCCGTGATGGCGGCTCTGGCGCCGGGCCACCGTTTTACGCTCACGCCTGCCAGACCGCGCGAACAGGCCGCCCTGGGGGCGGACGTACAGCTGGACGGGAAAGCCTGCGGCTATTTCGCCCGCCTGTCCCTGGCGCGTTGCCGGGAGCTGGGCCTGGGTCAGCCCGTGTACGTGGCGGAACTGGATCTCCGTAAAATGCAGGAAATCCTGACCGCGCCCGTGAAGGCTGCGGAATTGCCCCAGTTCCCCGGTTCTTCCCGCGATGCGGCCATGGAACTGCCCCTCTCCACGCCCAATGCGGACATTGTCAAGGCCGTGGAATCCGCACGGGAAAAACTGCTTGTCAGTTATTCCTGCTTTGACGTGTTCACGGACCCCTCCGGTGAAAAGCTGCCGGCGGACCGCAAATCCATTGCCTATACCTTCCTGTACAGGGATCCGGCCAAAACCCTCACGGCCGCGGAAGTGGATGCAGCGCACCAGCGCGTGCTGAAAGCCCTGACGGACAAAGTGAAGGGCCTTTCCTTCAGGTAATCCCCGTTAACGGGCCGCGCGTTTCATGGGCTGGAGCGCGCGGCCTGCTTTTCATTTTCCATGCATTTGACTTTCCTGCGCCGCGCGTGCCCGGCCGCCGCCCGCATCCTGATGACGGCGGCGTGGTTCTGTTTCTCCGTATGGGCGGCGGGCGTGGTTTTTTACAACGTATGGGGGGGAGCCGTGCTGGTGTGGCTGTACGTGGCGGCCATGGCATGCGCCTTCGCCCTCCGCGGAAAACGGCCCGTATTATGGCGCGCTTCCTGGGGAGTGCCGGCCCTGCTGCTGGCGTACTACCTGTTCATACCGGCGACGAACGATAAGGAATGGCAGCCGTCCTGGAGTCGCCTGCCCTCCGTGGAAATCAACGGAAATGAAATCGTGGTGAAGGACGTGCGCAGTTTTATCTACCGGACGGAGCGGGACTTCGACGCGCGCTATGTGACGCGCCGCTTTGACCTGGACAAGCTGGCTACGCTGGATTTTGCCGTGAGCCACTGGGATGGGATGGAATTCGTGGCCCATACCATGTTGTCCTTCGGTTTTGAGGATGGGAAGCATATGGCCCTGTCCGTGGAAACGCGCCTGCCGGAGGGGGTGGAGCAGGGAAGTGTCCCTGGCCTTTACAAGCAATTCAACGTGATTTACATCCTGGCGGACGAAGAAGACCTGTTCGCCCTGCGCACCAATTACCGGAAAGAGGACATGTACCTGTACCGCATCAACATCGGCAGGGAAAACCTGAAAAAGGCCTTTCTGGGGTTTGCGGAAAAAATCAACAGCCTCCATGAACGCCCGCGCTATTATCATACCGTCACCGCCAACTGCACGACGGAACTGGTAGATACATTCAAAAGTTATCTGGGCGTGCGCCGCTGGCAGTGGACTCCCGTTTTTAACGGCATGTGTGATCAGAATGCCTATGACCGCGGGGAACTTCTCCACCTTCCCGGAGAAAGTTTCCGGGAGCTGAAAAAGCGCTCTTTCCTGGGGCATGGAGGGAACGGTGAGGACTGGCCAGCCCTCCGCCGCCGCTGGGAGGAGGGCTGGAGGACGTTCGCGTCCGCTCCGGTCAAAGAGTAGCGAACTGGAAGTGCATCCAGTCGTAGTCGCGGGAGCGTCCCAGGGATACGGCCCCCTCCGCTTCCACGAATCGCCAGAAGGCGGCGTACTCCGGTCCGGACAATACCGCTTTCGGTGCGGGGATGTTCAGGCCGTTTCTGTCCGGGTCCATGTCCACGGCGATTCCCCAGGCGTGCATGGATGTGGCCTTTCCGCCGATGATGGAGCGGTTGTTGAAGCAGCCGCCGTACAGGTCCAGCCCCAGTTCCCTGATTTTCTCCATGCCGTAATGGTCCAGAGTAGCCTGGAAGATGCGGACGAGCGGTTCCGCCACCAGCTTGTGGCAGCGCATGGTGGAAACGGTCGTGTTTGTTTCCCACGCCAGCCGCATGATATAAGGCAGCTTGATGCTGGTCATGTTGCTTTCATCACCCGCACGGCCGAAGACGGATTTCCCGGAGCGCACTTCCTCCTGGCTGGGCCAGGATTGTTCCGGTTGGCGGATGCCCAGCCTGTCCAGCAGGGCCAGCGCCGTCTTGGGGCCGGGGATGCCGTCCGCATCCACGCCCAGGTGCTGTTGAATCAATTTCCAGTATTTTTTCATAGGGAGCCACGCTAGAAACTCCCTCCGGAAAGTTCCACATTTTTCCTTCCAGCGTCATTCCTGCCTTTCCGTCGGAAGGCAAAAAAAGGCCGTTTGTCCTTTTATGTTGCGGAAAAGATTCATTCTGCTACACTTTTGTTTACCTTTTATTTTATGAATTCAGAACCATCCAACGTTGTCAAATTTTACAATGGGGAACAAATTCCCCTGGAACTGCATAAAGTCCGCGTGGTGCAGAAGCTGCATCTTGTCCCCGTGGAACGCCGCCTGGAAGCCGCACGGGAAGCCGGGTTCAACACCTTCCAGCTCAGCACGAACGATGTCTATCTGGACATGCTGACGGATTCCGGCGTCAACGCCATGAGCGACAACCAGATCGCCGCCATGTTCCGGGCGGATGACGCCTATGCCGGTTCCCAGAGCTTTGACCGCCTGAAGCAGGCTGTCCGGGATGTCTTCGGCAAGGAATACCTTCTGCCCGCCCACCAGGGGCGCGCCTGTGAAAACATCATTGCCCGCACCTTCGTGAAGCCCGGGGACGTGGTTCCGATGAACTACCATTTCACCACCACGCACGCCCATATTGACCTGAACGGCGGCAAGATTGAGGAACTGGTGGCTGATGAAGCCGTCAATCCGGTCAGCACCAATCCCTTCAAGGGCAATCTGGATCCCGGCAAGCTGCGGGAGTGCATCGCCCGTCACGGGACGGGCAAAATCCCCTTCGTGCGCATGGAAGCCTCAACCAACCTGATTGGCGGCCAGCCCTTCTCCATTGCCAACATGCGGGAAATCCGCGGCATTTGCGATGAATTCGGCATCATGCTGGTGCTGGACGCCTCCCTGATCGGGGAAAACGCCTACTTCATCAAGATGCGTGAAGACGAGTTCAGGGATGCGTCCTGCGCGGACATCCTGAAGACCATGTGCGGACTGGCGGATCTGGTGTATTTTTCCGCCCGCAAGGTTTCCTCCTCCCGCGGCGGCGGCATCTGCACGAACGACCGGGCCATTGCCAAGAAAATGGAGCATCTCGTTCCCCTCTTTGAAGGCTTTTTGACTTATGGCGGCATCTCCGTGCGGGAAATTGAGGCCATGGCCGTAGGCCTGTATGAAACCACGGATTTGACCGTGATTTCCCAGAGCCCCTCCTTCATTGAATATTTCATCGGCCAGATGGTGGACATGGGCATTCCCTGCGTAACCCCCGCTGGCGGTCTGGGCGCCCATATTGACGCAGGGCGTTTCCTGCCCCATATCCCGCAGGAGGACTATCCCGCCGGGGCTCTGGCGGCGGCTTTCTTCATCGCCTCCGGCGTGCGCGGCATGGAACGCGGCACGCTTTCCAGCGTCCGCGATGAAAACGGCAAGGACATTCTGGCGGATGTGGAACTGCTCCGCCTGGCCTTCCCGCGCCGTGTCTTCACGTTATCCCAGGTGAAATACGTGGCGGACCGCATGAAGTGGCTCTATGACAACCGCGATTTGATTGGCGGCCTGGAATTTGTGGAGGAACCGCCCGTCCTGCGCTTCTTCATGGGCAAGCTCCGCGCCAAGAGCGACTGGCCTGAAAAACTGGCGGCCAAATACCGCCGGGACTTCGGGGAAAGCCTGTAAAGGCTGTTTCTCCCGTTCAATTCCGTATTGGCAAGGGCTGGATCGTCAGGTTCAGCCCTTGTTGCGTTGGGGGGCGTGTCTTTGCGGACATCACCCTTCAATGTTTCCGCCGGAAAGCGGCCGGAATCAGAAGTTAAGCAGACCCTGCTTCCAGCATACCCAGCCGATTGCCGTTGCGATGAGCAGGATGATGAGGAAAGCCGTGCCTGCGGAAGATTTTTTCCTGGCCTGGGGAAGAGCCTTCCTCGATACTCCGCCGGCCTGCAGGGTGCCTGCCGCCGCCATGGCGTTGATATAGTCATTCCATGCCTTGGCGGAATGGAAGCGGTTGCGTTCGTCCGGCGACAGGGCTTTGTCAATTCCGGAAAGGAAGTTCATGGGATAAGTTTTCCGCAGGGCCGCGTAACTGGTCACTTTCGGGTTGCGGTCCACCACGGAACGCTGGTCCGCAGGATGGGGAACCTGGCCCGTGAGCAATTCGTAGAACGTGGCGCCCAGTTCGTACATATCGCACCAGGGGCCTATTTCGCTCCGGCGTCCGGGGTAGAATTCCGGCGGGGTATAGCCGGGCGTGATCTGGACGAGCCCCTGATGCTGGAGGGTTTTGGTGCGCACGGCGCCGAAGTCGATGAGCTTGGGCGTTCCGTCCGGCTGGATGAAGATGTTGCTCGGCTTGATGTCGCAATGGTACACTCCCATGGAGTGAAGGTAGTGCAGGATGTCCAGCAGGCGGAACAGAAGATCCGTGGCCTGGGCCGGTTCCATGGTTTGCCCGGTGGCGTGCATGGTGGTCATCAGGTCGAACAGGGTCTGTCCCTGGATATTCTCCATGACGTAATAGCAGGTGCCGTTGGCGTCAAACATGTCAAACACCTGGACAATGCCGGGATGGTTGAGCTGGGACAGGACGGAAGCCTCCTGCCGGGAATTGGAAACGCTCTGGGAGAAATTGACGGCGGTCTGTTCGTTCCGGGGATGGACAACGCCGGTTTCCATATCCCGGCAGGCGTAGGCGTCCGGCATGCATTCCTTGATGACGACATACCGGGAACCGGGGTTGTCCAGAGCCAGGTACGTGATGCCGAAGCCGCCGGCGTTCAGCACGCTCAATATCGTATATTTGTCTTGCAGAACAGTATTGTCCGCAAGCGGGTAAACCAGTGTTTCTTGTTCCATGTCAGGGGGAAGGGCGGGTTGGAGCCGGGAAAATCTTTAATTTAATACGCAGGTTCTGTCAAGAATCTCTCCGCCGCATTCAGTAACAGGAGACGCGGAATTCATATTCTTCCACGCTGCCGCGTTCCAGGCAGGCGGCCAGCCAGTCGAACAGGGCTCCGAATTCCCCGCCCAGGGTTTCCCCCGTATCTGCCTCCAGCGTCTTCAGCCTTCCGGCGGCCAGCCGTACGGGCGTGAGCTCCGCCAGCAGGGCGGCGCATTCTTCATCTCCGGCTTTGAAAATTTCCTCCGCGCCGGGGAGTTCTCCCAGGCGTTCGTCCGCAATTTCCAGGCAAAGCACCCCTACGCCGAACTCGGCGGCCAGCCCGCGGAGGGCGGCGCATTCGGAATCATCCGGCAGTTCCCCCACAATGACCAGTTCTCCGCACTGTGCCCAGCGGGACGTGGCCAGAGTCCTGAAAAATTCCCTTCTGCCGTCTTCTCCACCGGGCATGCGGGCTACGCAGACGCTGCGGATGCCCATCATGGGTGCCCCGATCATGCGGCGGCGCTGAAGTGCGCTTTTGTCAAAAACAAGCGCGTTTCCCTCCCATTCCCCCTCCGGCCATTCCACAACGGCCAGATCCGGCTTTACCCAGGAAGTTCCGGTTTCACTGGTACTGAACACGAAAACGCCGCGGCCCGTGGTATCGTACTGGCGCACGGCCAGGGCCAGCGCCTTGGCGCGGCAGTTCAGGGCGTCCGGGTCGTTTTCCCCGAGAAACAGGGGCAAAAGCCCTCTGGGAGCGCGCTGCCCGTCCCGTTCCCTCATGCGCCTGTAATAGCCCTGGCCGCGTTCCACCTTGGCGATTTCCGAATCCGGCTCGGAAGCCATGAAAGAAAAATGGTAGCGCAGGGATGCGTCCGAATATTCCTCCCCCAGCCTCAGGCGCACCAGGCGGATGAGTTCTGTTCCCTTAATGGCCTGGGCCGGATCGGAAGGCAAAAGTTCCGGGAGCAGTTCTTCCAGCTGGGATCGTAAACTCATACGCGCTCCATGAGAACACGGGAGAAGCGCTTCTTCAAGGCGGAAGGAGTTCAGCACATGAAATAAAAAGCTCTTTTATTTGCTCCGGAATACGGCAAGATGATCCGCATGGCATGGATTACCTCCGGTTATATACCTTCGCCCGGGCGCATGGCCGTAATCGCCGGTACCACCTTTACGCAGCTGGTGCGCATGAAGGTGTTTCTCTTTCTTGGGCTCTTCGCCGTGGCGTTGCTGGCTCTGAGTTCCTTCCGCCTGAGCGCGGTGCTGGGGCCTGAAACCGGGGGAATCAATGAACTCGTGCTGCTGAAAAACTCCGCCTACGGCGCCATGCGGGTGTTCGGCCTCTTTTTCTGCGTGGCGGCCACGGCTCTGATTATTCCCAGGGATGCGGAGGACCGTATTCTATACACTATCCTTTGCAAACCGGTGCCGCGCATCGACTATCTGATGGGGAAGGTGCTGGGGGTGTTGGCCCTGACCCTGGTTGCCGTGCTGCTGATGGATGCCGTAATGACGCTGGTGCTGTGGATGCGGACGGATACGGTGGTGGCGGAGCAGATAGCCTCTCTGAAAGGCCGTTATACGTTGGAGGAAATGCAGCCGTACCTGGACAGGATCCGCCTTCAGGGAGCTACCTGGAACGTGCAGACGGGGCTGGGCGTGATGATGTGCGAGTTTGTCGTGCTTTCCTCCCTCACGCTGTTGATGTCCTGCGTGACGAACGGCACCATTATCAGCGCGCTGCTGACGTTCATGATCTATCTGGCGGGGCTGTTCCAGACGCAGGCTCTTTCCCTGTGGGTGGGATCCGGCACGGATGGACTTTCCTGGTGGGAGGTGGCGGGCAGCAGGCTCTTTTCCCTGGTTTTTCCGAATTTCCAGATTTATTCCGTGACGGATTCCGCCCTGAACGGACGTCTTATTCCCCTTTCCCTGTTCGGAACCCTGGCCCTGATTACGCTGGGGTACTTCGTCTTTCACATGACGCTGGCGGCGTGGCTGTTCAGGAAAAAGGAATTCTAAGGCGCAACCGTATGAAGGATATCATCAATGCGCGTTGCGGCTGGGCCGGAACCGATGAACTTTACATGAAATACCATGATGAAGAATGGGGCAGGCCCGTTTCCGATGACAAAATCCTGTTTGAATTTCTGGTGCTGGAGAGCGCCCAGGCGGGATTATCCTGGCTTACTATCCTCCGAAAGCGCGAAGGATACCGGAGAGCCTTCCATGGCTTTGATGTGGAGAAAGTGGCGCGGATGACGGCAGAAGATGTGGAACGGTTGATGCGATTTGATGGAATTGTCAAAAACCGTTTGAAAATCAACAGCGCTGTCAATAATGCGAAACTGTTTATGGCCGTTCAGGAAGAATTCGGCAGTTTTTACCGGTACGTCTTGTCGTTTTTCCCCAATCATCAGCCCGTTGTTAACCATTTCAGCGCTCTGGCTCAGATTCCCGCTGTTTCTCCGGAGTCGGAAGCCATGAGCAGGGACATGAAAAGGCGGGGATTCAGGTTTTTCGGTCCGACGATCTGTTATGCGTTTTTCCAGGCAACCGGGTTTGTCAACGACCATATTGAGGGCTGTTTCTGCAACGCGGCCCAGTACGCAAAATCCCAACCGCATGTCCAGCCAGAGACGTTGATAACAGGGCCGGAGGGAACAAACGCGGAAATGAGGCATTCTCGTCCATAGCCATGGGCCTTAATTGGCATTTCCATTTTCTATAAATCGCTTATATGTTGACTGTAAAAAATCATCAACCATGAAAACAGGTATCATCGGACTTGGAAAAATGGGAGGCGCCCTGTTGCGGGGCATGCTGAAAGCCGGAGCAGCGGTTCCGGAGGAAGTTTGGGTGTACGATCATCATCATGAAAACGTGCAGGCCCTGCAGGAGGAATACCCCGGAGTTCATGAAGCTGCCTCGGAGGCGGATGCGGCGGACGCCGTGGAAGTCCTGATTCTGGCCGTGAAGCCGCACGGCGTCCTTCCGCTCATTTCCTCTCTTTCCGAACGGGGGGCGGAGCTTCCCCTTCTGATTTCTATCGCTGCCGCCGTTTCCCTGGATGATATGGAAGCCTGCGCCAGCGACGGAACGCGCATTATACGCGCCATGCCCAATACCCCGTGCATGGTGCTAGCCGGCGTCATCGCCTACAGTACGGGAAACGGCGTAAAAGATGAAGATGAAGAGGCTGCCCGGATGCTGCTTTCCGGCTGCGGCTCCGTTTACAAGGTGGCGGAATCCGGGATGAATGCCGTTTCCGCCATTTCCGGTTGCGGCCCTGCCTACATGTTTACGGCTCTGGATGCGCTTGCGGACGCAGGGGTAGCCATGGGATTGTCCAGGAAAACCGCTTTGGGGCTGGCTGCGGAAACCATGCGGGGGGCTTCCCTGATGCTGGAACGGACCGGGAAGCATCCCATGGCGCTCCGGGATGAGGTCACTTCCCCCGGAGGGACCACGATTGCCGCCCTGAATGCGCTGGATGAATGCGGCTTCCGTAATGCCTGGATTCAGGCGGTGAAAAGCGCCGTACGGCGCGCGGAGGAAATGGAGGAGCGGTAACGGATGCTTCTTCTGGCTTTCCCGGCAGCCGGCTTTCTCCGGAAAGGACGGCCTGGCGGAGAAGCCTTTATTTGCACCGGAACGGCGTTTCCCTCTGCTTCCTCAGCTCCGGGTTTTGCAGGTTGAACTGGACCTTTCTGACGGATTGGAGCGGAATCCTGACCTTGCCAACTGCGGAGGAGCGCCCTTCCATGACCCCGTTCCGGATAGTTTCCAGGGCCAGGGAAAGGACGCTCTGGTCCGTCAGGAAAACGCGGGTGTCTGAGCTGTCTTCCGGAAGGTCCTTCTCTTCATGGCCTTTTTGGTCCAGTGCGCGTACTCTGGCGGTGGGAACAGTGACGTCATAATGGTCGGACTTGATGCGGATGGAGCCTTCTTCCTGAAGGGAAATGGCTCCCCTGAGCACGTCTCCGTTTACCAGCAGGGCCTTGTCTCTGGGGGCGGTCGGGTCGTAACGGGAAATGATATCCAGTTCCTCCTCCAGATGGGGAATGGCTCCATTCCAGTCAAATACATTCAAATGGAACACGGCCATGTTCAAGCTGTCATAACCTCCCAGGGCAAGAGTGTTTCCCGGTTTGAATTCGTGTTTCCCGGCGCTTTCTCCATCTTCCCCTTCATCGTCTCCGCTCTCGTTTTCAAAGATAGTGTCCATCTCTTTGACTTCCTCCCACCGGGCTACCTGTTCACCGTTGACGTACAGGTAATAATTGCCCTTTTCCGGATCGGCGTAAAAATGAACGTCGGAACGCTTGACGCTTTTGTCGGCATACCAGTTCCGCTCCGTGTTCCTTTTCACCCTGCCAAGCGTTCGGTACTGGCCGGAACTGGTCTTGGAAAGTTCCGCTTTTTCCAGGGAGAGATCCAGGTTGATGCTGTTTCCGGATTCGGAATCCTTCCAGAGGGCAAGATTAATCCGGAACGTATTGGTATGGTAAAGGGAGAACTGCACATGGAGGCGGGGTGGCATGGGGAAGGAAGTTTGCAGTTCCGTATTATTGGAGCCGCGCATGAGCCAGTATCCGTTGCGGCATTCGGGCAGCGTGCTTTTGGCGGAAGACTCCCAGCCCTGCAGGGATTCCGTAGCGTTGCGCAGGTAGGCTTTCTGTGAGTCGAACCCGATGTGGCGCACATATTTGCGGTCCACCTGAAGCAGGCCGCCCCAAGCGGTTTGGAGTTGAAGATTTTCCGCATCCAGCGCCTTCAGGGTGCCGTAAACCTCGTCCCCATTGGCCAGCCTGATGATGGAAAACTGTTCCGGTATTTCCAGCGGACGGGAAGAGGCCAGCTCGTCAAGCTCCCCCATATGGACATCCACGGGTTTGGAAAGAATGCTGGAACGGATCTTTAGGTAAGGGCGGTTCATCGTATCCATGCTGCCCGGCAGTTTTTCCCCGGATTTAAGCGTAATGACACCTTCCGCACGAGCATGGGGCAGAAGGAGGGCGGTCGGCAGGGCGCAGGCGCACAGGAAAAGCGTAATTGCCTGTTTCATGGCGGGATCAATCAGGGAGTGGAACGGGATGGCTGGGCGGGATTCAGGAATTCCACGCGGGTGATGTTTTTCAGCGGCAGGGAAATCTGTCCGAGCTGCGGATGCCGCAGGATGATATTCAGGGAATCCATGCTCAGAATATCTCCGTGCAGGCGGGAACCGTCCTTCATCTGGAGGCTGTGGCGGGCTGGGGAGCGGGAGTCGTCTTTCCTGTTCTGTTCCGCAAAAAAGACGGTATCCAGATACTTGGCCGGGATGGAAAGATCACGGGGAATGCCCGGATAATCCTTGTCCGTGGAAAGCGTCAGCGTTCCGGTTTTGCTGTCGTAACCGCTGACGGAACCCGGAATGGCGTCTTCTTCCTTTGTCAGGACAAGGTCTGTCTCTGCATTCCCGTTTTTGGCCACGGATTTGGCGCTCAGGGTGATGGAGGAAAGGGCCAGTTTACTGATGGTCAGGGACACGTGCCCTTCCATCTGGAGGCCGAAGGCGTCTCCCTGCAATGGCTGTTCCGGCGGGCTGGGGTCTGTTATCAGTCTGGGCGGCAGATCGCCTATCAACAGCTCGTAAACCTGCTTGTTTCCACCCTGGCGGGAGGCTGTCAATTGAATATCCACGCCCTCCGTCAGAATGGGGGCCGGAATGGCCGCTTCCCCCAGCACGAGGATGCCGGACTTCTGTTCCCGGAGCAGGGTGCATTTTCCGGGCGAGATGCTGAGCATGAGCCTGTTCAGGTTGCTGCCGGAATTGGACCGGAAAGGAATATTTTCATTCCCCCCGAAACAGAAGACAATGCCGGAGCGGTCATTATTGCCGTCCATGGTGATGGTGGTGCGGAAGGTAAAGGAGGAAGGATCCAGGCCGATATTCTTGTACAGGGGTATCCAGGTGGGGTAATCATTGTTGCCCAGCCGGTACTGGTACTTGTCTCCCTGGACTTTCGGCTTCAGGGCATTCATCAGTTTTCTCCCCGCCTGGGTGCGGTAGTCTTCCTCCCGGTTGCCGGAATAAACCCAGCTGTTGTCAAAAATCAGCGGTTCCTGCCAGAAGCCCTTTTCCTGCAGCGTATTCAGCCGGAACCCGGCCACCTGGCTGCGGGGAACGGAACGTTCATGGCCCAGCATGTCCCGGTACTGCACTTTGTCCTGTGTGATGGAAATGATATTGCACGGGATGATGTCCCTGTGCCCCGCAGCCATGAAAATTTTGTCCCGGGCGCGAAGATCCGGAGAGGCGGTTCCCGTAAAGTAAAGAGCGCGGATTCCCGACGGGAGAATGACGGCGTTCTGGCGCATGGCCGGGTGTTTGATGACGATGCCCTGTTTCCCGTAAGAAATGATTTCCCCGCGGAGGCGGTAATTGTTATCCGTAACCACGTCGATGACGGAATTGGCCCAGGCGGTCAGCAGGCAGGCCGGGGCCAGCAGCAGGGAAAGGCGGATTCTATTGTTCATAGATGGGTAGAAATCTGTAATTAAGCGCGAGGGAAAGCAGGGCGGCGGAAGTGGAATATGCCGCGGAATGATCGGAAAGCCAGGACCCGTTGGGCGCCTGGGAGGCTCCCAGATAGCGCATATTTTTGTAATTCCATTCCTTCCACACTTCCTGGTCCGCATGGAACAGGGCCTGTGACATGTAATATTCAAAATAAAACGGATAAGCGGAATCCCGGTAATTCAGGTGCTTTTTCAGGTAGGCCAGGGAATCCTTGAAAGACGGATCCATTTTAAGGCGCGCCAGGGACAGCGTCAGGGAACCGATGGCCGTGAGGGTGACGCGGGGGCCCGCCGGCCCGGTGTAGCCGTAGGCGCCTTTCTTGTCGCGGCAGGAAGCCATGTACTTGAGGCCGCGTTCAAAAGCCTCGTCCGGCACGGGAATGCCTGCGTTGCGCGCCGCGAACAGGGAGACGATCTGGCAGCCGGTCACCGTGCTGTCCGCGTCCGTGGATTCCGGGGAATAGCGCCAGCCTCCCGTTTTGTTTTTTTTCTGGGCGGTCAGTGTCAGAGCTACGGCCTTGCGGAGGGCGGGGCCTATGCGGTCGTCCCGCACCATGCCGTAGGCTTCCGCCAGGGCGAGAGTGGCGAAGCCGTGGTTGTACATGGAATCCCCAATGTAGCCGGATACCTTGTTCTGCTTGGACAGGATGTAATCTACGCAGCGGCGCACCATGGTGGCGTACGGCCCCGCGTTCGGGTCGTCTCCGTGAGCCAGCACGGACATAAGGCAAAAGCCGATGATGCCGGGCTCCCTCCCGTAAGTTCCATCATAGGTTCCATCCGTTTTCTGGGCATTCTGAAGATAGCGTAGCCCCTTCACATACATCAGTTCCACCTGGGGAGGCACGGAAGAAGACGTTCTCATGGGGGATTGGGCCGCTGCGTTTTGCGGTGCGGCCGTCATGCAGCAGGTCAAGAAAGCGGTAAGCAGGAGGCGGGGATTTTTCATGGAAACGGGAAGTTGCTGTTCATGCGTGAAAGGGCTGTCCGGAGAGGGGCGTTTTACCTCTGTAAAGTCTTGTTGTAGGCGTCCAGCGCCTTACGGAATTCGGAAGGCATGTCGTCTGCGGACATGCCGGTGGATTTGGGAACAGAACGCGTTTCCACAGCCGTGTCCGGATTGGAAACGCCTTTATCCTGGGAGGAGGCCATATTGGATTTTCCATTCGTTCCGCGTCCGGAATTGTTGCCGCTGCCTTTCTGGGAACCTTCCTGCCCTTTTTCATCCCCTTCCTGTTGTTCTGCGGACTGGGCGTCATGATCCATGCCGAGCAGCTGGCGCAGCATGTCCATAAGAGCTCTTCCTCCCGGCTTGGGCTGGCCGTCGGCCCCGGTCATCTTGGCCTTGGCTGCCTGGTAAATCAATTCAATCACATCCGACTGCGCGGCCAGCGTCTGGCCTCCGGTATTGTAAACTTCCAGCAGGTCCACGGCGTCATTCATGGCATGGCGGCATTTTTTCAGCAGTTCCACTACTTCCTCATTGGTTTCTCCCAGGATAAGGTCGGAAGTGTCCGCCTGGAGCTCGTCCTGTTGTACTGCCAGTTTGGATGCCGTTTCCTTGTGCTTGGCGGAATATTCCGGAGCAGGGGCCGGAGCGGCGGCGCAGGGCAGGGAAAGCGCCAGAATCATGGCTGGGAAATTGGCGGTATTCATGGGGCAGGTGGGGTAAATTTTTTGCGGTGTTCCTGTTCGGCGGCGCGGGTGCGCATGCGGATATCCTGTTCCTGTTGGATCATGCGGATGAGTTTCAGCATGAATTCAAACTCGGCGTCGGAAATGGAGGACTGGCTGCCTCCCCCGCCGCCGCCTCCTCCCCCGCCGCCGCGGCGGCTCTTCTTATAGTCGTCTATCAATTTGGCCCAATGGCGCAGGGTGGAGGCATACAGGCGGGACTCGTCAATGGAGCGGGCCGTGATTGCGTTCAGGATATTGCCGTGCACCAGGTCCAGCTTATCCCGGAGGGAGAAAGCGTTCATCTGGTTGTACAGGTCGCTGTAAATGCGCTCCCCGGTGCGTGACTTGTAATAGCTGAGGTCTTCCAGAATCAAGCCTATGTCCTGCGTGGAGGCGTTTTGAAGGGTGGCGATGGTTTCCATTTCACGCCTGGTGGAAGGGTCAAGCTCCTCCATGGTCATGCCCGCAATGGTGTTGATCTGGCCGGCCAGCGCATGGGCGATGGAATCCTCCTTGGATGCGGCCTGCCTGAGCCGTGCCACGAATGTACTGGCCTCCATGTCCTGCGCAGACTTGGAGAGCTGGTTCATGGTGTCTTTCAGCGCCTGTGTGGCTTCGGAATGGGAATTCTCCCCGTCGTTCAGGTCCTTCCTGCTTTCCTGCTCGGAGCGGCTCTCGGAGGCGGAATCCCGGAATTGTTTCTGGGCCATTTTCATGGGTCCGTCGGGAATGGGTTTGAGCATGGAAATTCCTTTCATGAATTCCTTCATGCCGGCCGGGTCTATCTGGGAATTGCGGGAGGCTTCCTTAAACAGGCTTTCCGAGCGGTTGAGCAAGTCTCCCAACTCGCGCCTGTTGGCCTGCTCTTCATCGGCCAGGGCGTGCAGGCGTTCCTGGGACTCCGCATCTTTCAATTTGCCACTTTCCATTCCTTTCAGCCGTTTTGCCTCGTCCGCCATGGCGTCCATGCGGCGGATCATGCCTTCCAGCTCGCTGGTGATGCGTTCCAGTTCATTGCGGATCATCTGGGCGTGCTCGGACTTGGAAAGGACGAAAATAATCATGGGTTCCGAATAAACGCGCCTGCCTCCCGGTTTGTAATCCTGCGTAAACCCGCGGATGACGACGCGCTGGGGAGATAACTTCAGCGCCTTGGCCTGGAACAGGAATGTTCCTTTCAGCCCGGTCTGCGTGGGCTGTCCGTCCGCCAGCACTTTCTCCCCGCGGAGGCCGGGCGCCGGTTTGTCCGCACCGGCCGGTTTTGGAGCTGAGGCCCCGTTTTCATCCTCATTGCCGTCGTAAAAGGATTTTTCACCCTGCCATTCCACCCCCATTTCCCGGAGGCCGAAATCGTCCGCCGCCTCTACCTCCAGTTCAATGCTGGTATCCTCCAGCACGTAGCGGTCGTTTTCGCCGCCTCTCAGGTAAATTGAAGGCTGTTTGTCTTCAATGGGTTCCAGTCGTATCTTCACGGGCCGGGAAGCAGCCAGCCCGTCGCTGTCCATCCAGTCAAGCTCTATTTCCCTGGGCTCTTTCTCCAAAAGGATGTTCGGAATGATGACGCTGCTTCCGTCCACCCGGAGCGGCTGGCCCTGCGCGTCCTCCGCAGACTGCAGGCGCTGGGAGGCGGACACCTTCAACGTCAGCGTAGAGCCTTCCGGGGCGGAAATAACTCCTGCTCTCATGGCTTCCCTGCCGTTGGCGCGCGCCATATAGGCAGGATAGGCCACGCCGGCTTCGGCTCCCAGCAGGGAAGGGCGCCCCTTCGGGATGATGTTCAGCCGTCGCACGGCATCCCCTGCAAAAAACTCCAGGTTGTCCGCCTGTTGCATGGGGGGGATGTGGATCTTGTATGTGCCGTCCGCAAGAGGCGCCTGCTGGCTCACCCTGTTGCGGAAAAAATACTCTGCCGTCTGCGGGCGGGTTTTGGTTCCCTCCGCCAGCCGGATCTCATACAGGCAGCTCTCTCCCAGGGGAATGACCAGGGAATCCGGGGTGGGGGCCAGCTGGGTGAACGTATAGCGTTCCGGAGGATTGAACGGGCGGACCCAGCGTTTCAGGGCATTCCCTGCCGCTTCCGGGCTTACCGCACATACGGCCGCCGTGCATGCGGCGAGAACCGTCAGCAGGACGAACAGCTTTCTGTGGCTGGGCCGGGGGATGTTCGCCGTCAGGTCCCGGGCGGACACTTCGCGGGCCACCTGCTCCATGGCCGCCTCTTTCAGCTTTTCGGAACCGTATTGGCGGCCGTGCTTTTCGGAATCCAGTTCGATGACGCCCAGGAGACGATCCCCCAGGGCCGCGTCCGTCCGGGAAATCAGCCGCGCCAGCTGGGATTCCGTGCGCCTCTGCCACACCCACCGGAAACTCCACCAGGGAATAAACACCGCCAGGCCGGACACGGCGATGAAAAACAGGAGCCAGCCGACGGCGGGGGGCGTCTCCCACAATCTGTCGGAAAGGTACAGGAGCGCGTAGGAAAGAATGACGGCAATGCCTGCAAGGCATACGGCTTCCAGCATCTTCACCGTTCTGAGGCGGCGCCGGAAATTTCGGAGCTGCCGGACCAGCTGGGGAGGGAGTTTGACGGTAGTAGAAGGGGGCATGCTTATTCCCGTATTTACGCCATGGATATCGTTTTTGCAAGTTTGCCTCGCGTGATGAAGCAAATTCGCATTTGCGGGCGGACGGGAGTATTTTTCTCGCTGGACTTTACACTTTGATTTCCTAAAATAATGTTGCGCTTTAAACTTGGCCTGGTTTGCGCATAGTTAAAAACCAACATATTAGGCCTTACCCATTGACTTCGCCATGCAACAGGGAAATAAAACAACGGCTCCGGAAATTGATTTCGGAGAATTCGCACCAGCCACATACGCCGAATGGCGCGAGGCAGCAGTCGCTGCCCTGAAAGGGGCTGATTTTGACAAAAAGCTTTTTACCAAGCTTGTGGAGGGAATTACCCTGCATCCCATTTATAACAAATGGGATGAACATTCCCCGGTAATGCCTGCCGGGCAATTTCCGTACCGCCGCGGAACGCGCGCCCTGGGCTATATGGAAAAGCCCTGCGAAATCGCCCAGAGCATTCCCGCTGCCTCTCCGGAAGACTTCAACGCCAAGCTTCTGCATGACCTGGACCGCGGCCTGACCGCCGTAAACGTCCAGCTCAACTGCAAATGCGGCCTGAAGCTGCGCAAGCAGGCTGACTGGGATGCGGCCCTCAGGGGCGTCCGGCTGGACGGGCTTCCCGTATATGTCACTCCCGGTTCCTGCGGCTTGGGAACCCTCTCCATGTTCCTGAACACCTGCAAGGCCGCCGGCGTCAAGACGGCGGACCTCAAGGGCGGCGTTCTGTATGACCCGGTGGGGAAAGCCGTGATGAAGGGCTCCCTTTGCGGGGGGAAGGGCATCTGCGCCTACTATGACCAGATGGCCGTGATGACCAAATGGGCCGTTGCCAACGCTCCCGGCTTCCAGACCATCGGCGTCAGCGGGCTGCCCTACGCGGACTCCGGCGCTTCCGCCTTTGAGGAAGTGGGCGCCATGCTGTCCACTGCCGTGGCCTACCTGCGCGCCATGGAGGAACGCGGCCTCTCCGTGGATGAAACTGCGGCGCACATGCGCTTTACGGTTTCCATCGGCGCCAACCTGTTCCTGGAAATCGCCAAAATCCGCGCTCTGCGCGAACTTTGGGCCATCATCGTAAAAGAATGCGGCGGCAGCGAGGAAGCTGCCAAAATCAAGCTCCATGCCCGCACCTCCTTCTGGACCCTCTCCAAGGTGGATCCCTGGGTCAACCTGCTGCGCGGCTCCGCCCAGGCGTTCTCCGCCATCATGGGCGGCGTGGACAGTATTGACGTTCTTCCCTTTGACGCTGCCGTGCGCATGCCGGACGAATTCTCTCGCCGCATTGCCCGCAACTGCCCGCTGATTCTGCTGGGCGAATGCAATCTGGACAAGGTCGTTGACCCCGCCGGCGGTTCCTGGTACCTGGAAAACCTGACGGATGAAGCCTCCCGGAAGATATGGGAATTCTTCCAGGGCATCGAAAAGGAAGGCGGCATCGTCAAGGCCCTCAAAGCCGGCAGCATCCAGAAGAAGGTGAACGCCACCGCCGCCAGGCGTTACGAGCTGGCGGACCAGCGCCGGCAGTCCATCGTGGGCGTCAACCAGTATGTCAACCTGGCGGAGAAAAAGCTGGAAGCTCCGGAAGGCTCCTGCTGTTCCGCCCACAAGGGCCACGGCTGCTGCAAGAATGCGGATATTCAGCTCCCGGTCGTGGAAATGAGCGTGGACTCCGCCTGCAAGGCTGCCGAAGAAGGCTTTTCCACCTGCCTCATCAACAAGGCCCTGGTGGCCGGCGCTGACTGCAAGTGCGGCGAGCCCCTGGAAATGGAAGCCCTGCCGAAGCGCCGCCTGGCGGAACGTTTTGAATCCCTGCTCGCCAAGGCTGACGCCTGGGTGGCAGAAAAGGGTTCCCGCCCGATGGTCTTCTTCGCCAACATGGGGCCGCTCCGCCAGCACAAGGCCCGCGCGGACTTCTCCCGTGACTTCCTGCGCGCCGGCGGTCTGGATGTGGTTTATCCGGCCGGCTTCCAAACTCCGGAAGACGCGGCCAGGGCGGCTGCGGAAAGCGGCTGCGCCGTGTGCGTCATCTGCTCCACGGATGACACTTATCCGGAAATCGTCCCCGCCTTCTGCAAGGCTCTCAGGGAGACCAGACCGGACATGATGGTGGCCCTTGCCGGTTATCCGGCCGACTATGTGGAAGCATTCAAGGAAGCCGGCGTGGACATCTTCATCCACGTCAAGGCCAACTGCTACAACACCGTTGAAGCCATTCAAAACAAAATCGGCCTCTAACAACCACCAACCTATTCCACCCAATGAGCAATATTCCTGATTTTGCATCCGCCTCCTATCCTGAAATCAAGGCTGGTGCCCCGTCCCCGGCTTCCGAAACGGAAACCTGGATGACCAATGAACAAATTCCCGTGCCGCCCACCTACTCGGAAAGCGTGTACGACGACTGCCTGCACCTGGACTTTACGGCCGGTGTGGCTCCCAACCTCCGCGGACCGTATGCCACCATGTATGTGGCGCGCCCTTGGACGGTGCGCCAGTACGCCGGCTTCTCCACGGCTGAGGAATCCAATGCCTTCTACCGCCGCAACCTGGCGGCGGGCCAGAAGGGCCTTTCCATTGCCTTTGACCTGGCGACGCACCGCGGCTATGACTCCGACCACCCCCGCGTGGTGGGTGACGTGGGCAAGGCCGGCGTGGCCGTGGACTCCATTCTGGACATGGAAATCCTCTTCAAGGGCATTCCCCTGGACAAAATGTCCGTCTCCATGACCATGAACGGCGCCGTGCTGCCCGTGCTGGCCTTCTACATCGTCGCCGCCCAGGAACAGGGCTGCACGCTGGACCAGCTCTCCGGCACGATCCAGAATGACATTCTCAAGGAATACATGGTGCGCAACACCTACATTTACCCGCCTGATCCCTCCATGAGGATTATTGCGGACATCTTTGAGTTCACCTCCAAGTACATGCCCAAGTTCAACTCCATTTCCATCTCCGGCTACCACATGCAGGAAGCCGGCGCTACGGCGGACCTGGAAATGGCCTACACCCTTGCGGACGGCCTGGAATATGTCCGCACCGGGATCAAGGCGGGCATTGACATTGACGCCTTCGCGCCGCGTCTTTCCTTCTTCTGGGCCCAGGGCAAAAATTACTTCATGGAAGTGGCCAAAATGCGCGCCGCCCGCGTGCTGTGGGCCAAACTCATCAAGCAGTTCAATCCCAAGAACCCGAAATCCTTGGCCTTGCGCACGCACTCCCAGACTTCCGGCTGGTCCCTCACGGAACAGGACCCGTTCAACAACGTCACCCGCACCTGCATTGAGGCCCTGGCCGCCGCCTGCGGCCATACGCAGTCCCTGCACACGAACTCCCTGGACGAAGCGATTGCCCTGCCGACGGACTTCTCCGCCCGCATCGCCCGCAACACCCAGCTTCATCTTCAGGATGAAACCACCATCTGCAAGGTAATCGACCCGTGGGGCGGTTCCTACTATGTGGAATACCTGACCAATGAGCTCATTCGCAAGGGCTGGGCCCACCTTCAGGAAGTGGAAAAACTCGGAGGCATGGCCAAAGCCATTGAAACCGGGCTGCCCAAGATGCGCATTGAAGAAGCCGCAGCGCGCCGCCAGGCCGCCATTGACTCCGGAAAGGAACCCATCATCGGCGTTAACAAATACCGCCTGGAACAGGAAGCCCAGATCGATATTCTGGAAGTGGACAACACCACCGTCCGGGAAGCCCAGATCGCCCGCCTGCAGAAACTGCGCGCGGAACGGGACTCCGCCGCGTGCGAAGCCGCGCTGGAAGCCCTGTCCGAATGCGCCCGCACGGGGGAAGGCAATCTCCTTGACCTTGCCATCAAGGCGGCCAAGGCCCGCGCCTCCCTGGGTGAAATCTCCTCCGCCCTGGAAAAACACTTCGGGCGTCATAAAGCACCAATCAAACTCATTACCGGCGTGTACGCTCAATCCTATGGTCAAGATCCGCTGGTGGAGGAAGTCCGCAAGATGACGGATGACTTCGCCGAACGCACGGGGCGTCGTCCCCGCATCCTCGTCGCCAAAATGGGCCAGGACGGCCATGACCGCGGCGCCAAGGTGGTCTCCTCCGCCTATGCCGACCTCGGCTTTGACGTGGACGTGGGCCCGCTCTTCCAGACGCCGGAGGAAACTGCCAAAATGGCGATTGAAAACGACGTGCACATGATCGGCATGAGCTCTCTGGCCGCCGGCCACAAGGTTCTCCTTCCCGCCCTGGTGGAGGAACTTGCCAAGCAGGGCCGTCCGGATATCCTGGTCTTCTGCGGTGGCGTTATTCCCGCCCAGGACTATGACTTCCTGAAGGAACACGGAGCTGTGGCCATCTTCGGCCCGGGCACCAACATTCCGGAAGCTTCCAGGGAAATCATGGAAGCTCTTAACGAACAGTACGCTGACTAAACGGAATTTCCTGTTTATCAGGTAAATACCTGTTGCGAGAGGCCGGATGAAAAATCCGGCCTCTTTTTTGTGAGCGGATTGACTATCCGGTGAAAAAAAGCAGACATTGAAAATATTCAGGAGTAGTAGCTGATATCGATTCCAAATTATTGATAATAAATAGCATATTATTTATTTAAAAACAAACGTCTCAACTAATATTTTTGGAAATATATTCATTTATTATTTTTTCTATACTCCGTTTTTTCATCTGTTCCGTCCGCATACCCCCCTCTTTTTTTTTTAAATAATTTGACACCGGATAGTCAATCCGTTACTTACTGAAATAAGTTGCTGTTTACCTGCTATTTATGAGAAGAATCGCCTCTATTTCCATGTTGACTGTGGTATCCGCGCTTTCTGCGAGTGCTGCTACTGTATTATTTGATTTTAACAGTTCTTTGCTTCCGGAAACTCCCGCCAAGACTGTTTCTGTAACCGATTCCGGTTCAGGATTTGTTACAACCCTGGCTACGGCATCCTCTTCCGCGAATCTGGGTTCTTCTTCTTCCGCCGCTTCTGGAGACTGGGTTTCCTCCGGAACTTCTTTTGATACACAGGGATTGGATTCTTTCATGGAAAACCAGATCTCTTTCGGAAACTCTTGGCAGACCTTTATCTCCGGCCCCAAAGGATCTTCTCTTTCCCTGACTATTTCCGGTCTGGTGGCTGGTGCTTCCTACCAGATTGCCCTTGTTACCGGGTGTCCGTTTGAGGGGGCCGGTGCCTGGAATTCCCTGGTGACTTCCAATACCTACGGCAGCGCGGATCCTTCCATAGGTGCGAACTCTCAGACAATTCAGGCCCGGACTCCCACGGGGTACACCATTAGTGACGTTATTGCCAATGAAGATGGCGAAATTATTCTGACGGTGAATACTCCGGGTTCCGCCCACACGCCTACGTTCAATGCTCTGGCTATTTCCGGAGAAACAGCCAGCGTTCCGGAACCGGCTGCGGCGTCCCTGAGCCTGCTGGGGCTGGTGGCCCTGATGGCTCGCCGCCGCCGAAGAGATTAAGAACCTCTTTTCCGGCAGTTAAAAATGTTGTTGCCTGCAAGATAAATCTTGCAGGCAATTTTTTGTAATCATCCGATTTGAGAAAACTGGGCTGTCCGAATGACCGTTTTTCCCTGGCGGAACTCTTGCTCCGGAGGAAATGAGGCTCCTGCTTCTTTGACATTGCGGGAACGTTCTTCATCCGTTACTCTTTGCTCTGCCGTGGAGAGAAATTATCATTATTGCGTGGAACGCAACAGGGAATTGATTCCGCCGGATACGGATATGTTCCGGGTCATGGACGGGGCGGGGGATGGAATCCCCGGTGTCTTTGTGGATCAGATGGCGGATCGTCTTCTCGTCTCCACACGCGGCTGTTCCATTCCTGCGGACCTGGAAAGCGAACTCCGGGATACGGGAATGCCCGTATTCCATAAAAAACTGGAACAAAACCAGAAAGAAGCGCCCGTCCAGATCGCCGGGCCGCTCCTTCCCCTGCAATTTACGGCCTTGGAGCAGGGAGTGCGTTTCAAAATAGACATGTCCGCCGGTTATTCCCAGGGAATTTTTCTGGACCAGCGCGACCACCGCCGCCGGGTGAGGGAAAAAAGCGCTCCGGGCATGAGGGTGCTGAATACTTTTGCCTATACGGGAGCCTTTTCCGTTTATGCGGCCCTGGGCGGGGCGCAGACAACCACGCTGGATCTGGCGCAGCCGTGCCTGGACTGGGCCAGGGAAAATTTCATGCTGAACGGCATTGAGCCCTCCGCCCAGTATTTCTGCAAGGGGGACGCGCGCCGCTGGCTGGAACGGTTCGCCAGGCAGGGCCGCACCTTTCACGGCATTATTCTGGACCCTCCCACGTTTTCCCGGGATGACCGCGGGAAGGTGTTCCGGGTGGAATCCCACTACGGGGAGCTGGTGGCCCTGGCTCGCGAATGCCTGGAACCGGGCGGCTGGATGCTGTGCACCAGCAACTGCCGCAAGCTGGGCCACGAGGACTTCCGCAGGATGGTGGCCCGTGCCGTTCCCGGTTTCCGCCTGACCCATGACCCCATGCCCCCGGATTTCTCCGGGGAGGATTATTTGAAAAGACTGTGGGTAGATTGGAAATGAATATTTTATGAAAAATTTCCCTCTCCGTCGCTGACGCATTTTATCCTTTTGAAAACTCTTCCGGTCTGGTAGAAAACCGCCCAATTGCTTTTTCTATGAAAAAACTAGCCTATGTTGCTGGACTCTTCGCTCTCACATGTTCCCCTTTGCTTGCCGCCCTTTATGAGGGACTGGAGGTGGGAATGGACAAGGACCAGGTGCTGAAAACCCTGAGGCGGAGCAAGAAGCTTGAAGGGCCGCCCACGGATGCCCTCCTTTCACGCACCGGGCTCAACGGCGTGTTTAAAACCAGGCAGGCCATAGGCGGCCAGACTTTTTCCCTGAACTTTGACCATGACCCCTCCGGCGGTTTGAGGGCCGTTGTCCTCTACTCCCGGAGCAAATACCGCGGTTCCGAATATGAGACCAGGCTGAAATCCGCCTATAAGGCTCTTCTGGTGGGCCTGACGGAACAATTCGGGGAACCGGCGAACATGCCGGAGTGGGTGGCCAGGGAATCCCTTCAGGAAGGCCGCATCCAGTACATGCACATGTGGAAGGTCTCTCCCGGCGTTTTTCTGATGTCCGGACTGGGCAACATGGGAGCCATGGAGGGTTACTTCCCCCTTTTCCGTTTTTCCGGTCCGTCCGGCATGCCTCCCAAGTCCAAAAGGGACAGGGAGGAACTGAAAAGGGAATGGGCGGCTATTCCGGAATTCCCAGGCTTGAAGGAGGCGGAACTCCATATTTCCGACGCCGTGCGCGCCATGGGTTCCAAAAAATATAAAGATGCCTTTGAATGCTTCCAGCAGGCGGCGGAGCTGGGCTGCCCCCGTGGCTACTGGGGCATGGCGTTCCTGTATGACCAGGGCAAATACGGCGTGAAGAGGGATAAGAAAAAAGCGGAGGAAATGCACCGCAAGGCCGGAGCCGCCGGCTATGCCCCTTCCGCTTCCAGATTCGGAGCCGCGTGGCCGGACGCGGCGCGGGTTCTGGGCCTTACCGCTGCGGAAGCCAGGGAACAGTCCCGCACGCGCCGCCGGGCGGCTGCGGAAGGCTATGCCTCGGAGCAATACAACCTGGGCGTGATGTATCAGACCGGTTTCGGCCTGCCCAAGGACATGGCCAAAGCCCGGGAATGGTTCCAGAAAGCGGCGGACCAGGGCGACGTGCAGGCCAAAAGCATCCTGAAAAAACTCCGGTAACCCTTTTTTCAATCCATGACCATCATGAGCTTATACGCAAAACAACTCGTTCGCTACCCTGAACTGGGCATTTCCCTTGATTTTTCAAAACTTCCGCTGGACGACGCGTTCCTGTCTTCCATGCAGGGACGGATAGACAGGGCGTTTGCCGACATGAAGGCGCTGGAATCCGGCGCCATCGCCAATCCGGATGAAAAACGCATGGTGGGGCACTACTGGCTGCGCAATTCCTCCCTGGCTCCCACGCCGGAGTTGAAAGCCGCCATTGACGGCCCCCTGGCGGACGTCAAAGCCTTCGGACGGGACGTTCTGGACGGCAAAATAACGCCTCCCCGCGCGGAACAATATTCCGCCGCCCTCGTCATCGGCATCGGCGGTTCCGCTCTTGGCCCGGAGCTGGTGGCGGATGCCATTCCGGCGGCAGGGCTGGACATGTTCTTTCTGGACAACACGGATCCGGACGGCATGTACCGGGTGCTGGAATCCCTCCCTCTGGAAGAAACGCTTGTCATTGTCATTTCCAAATCCGGCGGCACGCCGGAAACCCGCAACGGCATGCTGGTGGCCCAGGACTTCTTCAGGAAGAACGGGCTGGAATTCGCACCCCAGGCGGTCGCCGTCACGGGAACGGGTTCCCGGCTGGACAAAACGGCTGAGGCGGAAGGCTGGCTCAGGCGTTTCCCGATGGAAGACTGGGTGGGCGGCCGCACCTCCGTCATGTCCGTGGTAGGGCTGGTTCCCGCCGTGCTTCAGGGCGTGAACGTGGATGACCTGCTGGAAGGCGCGCGCCTGATGGACGAAAAGACCCGCCGGGACTGCGTGAAATGCAACGCCTCCATGAAACTGGCGCTGGCCTGGTACAAGGCCACCGGCGGCAAGGGGGAAAAGGATATGGTGGTTCTCCCTTATAAGGATGCCCTGGTGCTCTTCTCCAAATACCTCCAGCAGCTCATTATGGAATCCCTCGGCAAGCGGCTGGACCTGGAGGGCAACGAAGTCTGCCAGGGCATTTCCGTGTACGGCAACAAGGGCTCCACGGACCAGCATGCCTATGTGCAGCAGCTCCGTGACGGCGTGAACAACTTCTTCGCCACCTTCATTGAAGTGCGCGAATGTTCCGCGGATGCGGTGGAAGTGGAAGCGGGCGCCACCTGCGGAGACTTCCTCCAGGGCTTCCTGCGCGGCACCCGCCAGGCTCTGGCGGAATCCGGCCGTTCCTCCATCACCATTTCCATCCCGGAGGTGAACGCCAAAACGCTTGGCATGCTGATTGCCCTGTTTGAGCGCGCCGTCTCCTTCTATGCTTCCCTGGTCAACATCAACGCCTACCACCAGCCCGGCGTGGAAGCCGGCAAAAAAGCGGCGGGTTCCTTCCTGGCCCTGCTGGGTAGGGTAAGGGGGGCTCTGGGAACCGCCCCGGAAACCGCCGCCCAGATGGCTGCCCGGCTGGATGCGGACCAGGAAGCCGTGTACCATTGCCTTGTGCATATAGCTTCCGGTGATTCCTCCGTCAAGTGGGTTCAGGCTGACTGTGCGGATGAAGACACCTTCTGCAAGGCATAAAAAACAGGGCATATTATTTCTGGCGGACGCTTATCAGGTTGATAAGCGTCCGTTTTTCTTTTCCGGGCAGCCATGAAAAGAAACTCGCTGCGCTTTTTTTTCCAGGTAATTCCGGGACCGCCGGAAAACAGGAAGCGGCATTGCCCGGAGGAAGAGCGGTTCCGGACGGGACAGGCTGGAAAAGCAGGGTTTTGGCATGCATTCTTTTCCCCAAAAACTCTGAAAAATATTTTTGTTTTCCGTACAATTTCGGATTGACAAAGCAAGAGGCCGAAGGCATCCTTATTCGACCCTAACTCGCTATTGGGTCTTTTGTTGGTTCCTTTGGTCGATGTTTGGGCAGAATCATTAATTCGACTACAATAATCGATATGTCCACCAATTCCTGCGCGTGCAGCGCATCTACTGACAAATTCGTCTATTCTTTCGGCGGAGGGTCCGCCGACGGCAATGGCAGCATGAAAAATCTTTTGGGCGGCAAGGGCGCCAACCTTGCGGAAATGGCCCGCATCGGCCTTCCTGTCCCTCCCGGATTCACCATCACTACGGAAGTTTGCACTTACTACTACGATCACGGCTGCACTTATCCCGCCCAGCTTGACGCGCAGGTCAAGGAAGGCATTGCCAAAATGGAACAGATCCTGGGACGCAAGTTCGGCGATACGGAAGCTATGCCCCTGCTGGTGGCCGTGCGTTCCGGCGCCCGTGAATCCATGCCCGGCATGATGGACACGATTTTGAACCTTGGCCTGAATGAAAAATCCGTGGAAGCCATGGTGAAGGCTACGAACAACCCCCGCTTCGCCTGGGACTGCTACCGCCGCTTCGTGCAGATGTACGGTGACGTGGTGCTGGGTGTGCAGAAAACCCCGGATGAAGACCACGAACCCTTTGAAACCGCCATCGCCGCCATCAAGAAAGAACGCTTCGGCAGCGAGGACGTGGAAGACACCAAGCTCTCCGCCGATGACCTGAAGGAACTTGTCTCCCGCTTCAAGGCCCTGGTGCTGGAACGCACCGGCCATGAATTCCCGGAATGCCCCTGGGAACAGCTTCAGGGAGCCATTGGAGCCGTGTTCGGTTCCTGGAACAATGACCGCGCCATCGTGTACCGCCAGAAATACGGCATTCCGTCCGAATGGGGCACCGCCGTCAACGTGCAGGCCATGGTCTTCGGCAACACGGGTGAGGAATCCGGTTCCGGCGTGGCGTTCACCCGCAACCCCGCCTCCGGCGAAAACGAATTCTATGGCGAATTCCTGATGAACGCCCAGGGTGAAGACGTCGTGGCCGGCGTGCGTACGCCCGCCCCCGTTGCTGCCCTTCATGAAGTGATGCCCGCCGCCTTCAATGAACTGGTGCGCATTCGCGAAGTGCTGGAAAACCACTTCCATGACATGCAGGACTTTGAATTCACCATTCAGGACCGCACCGTTTACATGCTCCAGACCCGCAACGGAAAGCGCACCGGCGTGGCCGCTTTCCGCATTGCCTGTGAAATGGTGGAACAGGGCCTGATTGACTGGAAAACCGCCGTGCGCCGCATTCCTGCGGACCAGGTGGACCAGCTGCTGACCCCCATCTTTGACCGTGAAGCCATCAAGAGTGCCAAGGTTCTGACCCGCGGTCTTCCCGCCGGGCCCGGCGCCGCCACCGGACGCATCTACCTGAACGCGGAACGCTGTGTGGAAGCCGCAGACAGAGGTGAAAAGGTTCTGCTGGTCCGTCTGGAAACCTCTCCGGAAGACCTGCGCGGCATGATTGCCGCTGAAGGCATCCTGACCGCCCGCGGCGGCGTTTCCTCCCATGCCGCCCTCGTTGCCCGCCAGATGGGCAAAGTCTGCGTTTGCGGCGCGGATGAAATCATTGTGGACTACAACAACCGCACCGTTTCCGTTGGCGACGTAACCATCAGCGAAGGTGACTACCTCTCCATTGACGGAACGAGCGGCCTGGTATACGCCGGCAAGGTGGAAACTTCCCCCTCTGAAATCATCCAGGTCCTGATTTCCAAGACCATGAAGCCGGAAGACAGCCGCACCTACCAGAACTTCGCCAAGCTCATGCAGTGGTGCGACGACTGCACCAAAATGAAAGTGCGCACCAATGCGGACTCTCCCAAGCAGACGGAAACCGCCATCGCCTTCGGCGCCACCGGCATCGGCCTCTGCCGCACGGAACACATGTTCTTTGAAGGGGACCGGATCGACTTCGTCCGTGAAATGATCCTCTCCACCAAGAAGAGCGACCGCGTAGCCGCCGTTTCCAAGCTCCTTCCCTACCAGAAGGGGGACTTCAAGGGCATCTTCAAGGCGCTCAAGGGCCTGCCGGGCACCATCCGCCTTCTGGACCCGCCCCTGCACGAATTCCTTCCCCAGACGAAGGAACAGCAGCTTGACCTGGCCCAGAAAATCGGCATGCCTGTGGAAGTTATCATGCGCCGCGTGTCCGAACTCCATGAGTTCAACCCGATGCTCGGCCACCGCGGCTGCCGTCTCGGCATCGCCTATCCGGAAATCACGGAAATGCAGGCCCGCGCCATCTTTGAAGCCGCTGTGGAAGTCTCCCAGGAAGAAGGATTTGCTGTGGTGCCTGAAATCATGGTTCCCCTGGTGGCCTTCAAGAAGGAACTGGACATCCAGAAAGCCATCATTGACAAGGTGGCCCAGCAGGTATTTGAGGAAAAAGGCGTCAAAGTGGACTACCTCGTCGGCACCATGATTGAAATCCCGCGCGCTGCCGTCACGGCTGACGAAATCGCGGAAACCGCCCAGTTCTTCTCCTTCGGCACCAATGACCTGACCCAGACGGGCCTGGGCATGAGCCGCGACGACTCCGGCTCCTTCCTGCCGCAGTACCAGGAACTGGAAATCATCAAGAAGAACGTCTTCGCTTCCATTGACCAGAACGGCGTCGGCAAGCTGATGAAGATTGCCGTGGAACTCGGCCGCTCCACCCGCCCGGACATCAAACTGGGCATCTGCGGCGAACACGGCGGCGACCCCGCTTCCGTCAAGTTCTGCAACACGCTGGGCCTGACTTATGTGAGCTGCTCGCCCTACCGCGTCCCGACCGCCCGTCTGGCCGCGGCCCAGGCTGCTCTGGAACAGGAATAAACCTTTTTGTTAAGGGTTAATAAACAGCCCGTGGTTCTTCGGAACCACGGGCTTTTTTAGCGGATGGAACGGTCTTGTCAGATATGGCTTGAACCTTGCGGGCCAAACTGCTCCATGCGTTTGGTTTGGGCATGTTTGACGGCTTCCGCCTTGCTGCAAAAAATCATGTTAATGGCATCATGGGCCGAAGCTCTCCTGGCGGAAGAGGAAGTGCATCTTTCCCAAAATACTCCGCAGTCTTTCCCGGAGTGCCGTTGATGTCGATTCCGGAGTTTTTTATGCCGGAGCCATGCTTCCTGAACGTTTGGTCGTAAGGGGTGGCATGGGGGGCAAGTATTGATGGCAAAGCCCGAAGAAAAATCATCAGCAGGTTATGAAATCCGGTGCGCTGTCGGATCTCCCATAATTGGGAATCAATCTCATGACCGTTTACACCGGACAGTAAAATATAGTTTATTGTTCCTCCAGCGCCCTCTTCAGAAGCTTCCGGTATTCCCTGGCCGGCACTTCATAGGTTCCGAATTTCAGCAGATGCGGCGTAGTCCACTGGGTATCCAGAAAAAGGAACCGATGCGCCCGCAGGTATTGCACCAGAGCCACCAGGGCGATCTTGCTGGCGTCCGTTTTCCGGTGGAACATGCTTTCCCCGAAAAAAGCCTTCCCCAGGGCTACTCCGTACAGTCCTCCCTGCAGCCCTTCCTCGTCCCAGCATTCCACACTGTGGGCGAAGCCCATCTCGTGAAGCTTGCCGTATGCTTCTTCAATCTGTCCGTCTATCCATTGTTCTTCCGGCTGGTCCGTCCGGGCGCAGGCATGGACCACCTCCGGAAAAGCGGTATCCATCCGGAGTTCAAAGGGTTTTTTATTCAAAGCCCGTTTGAGGCCGTGGGGGATGTGGAAGCGGTCGTCCAGCGGAATCAGGGCGCGCGGGTCCGGTTCGTAAAAGGAGATTTCTCCCGTTTCCGGGTCCGCCATGGGAAAACACCCCTGGCAATAGGCGGAGAGGACAAGTTCCGGCGTCAATCTGTCATTCATCTGATATGGTCCAGCAGTTTGCCGAGGGTGGGGGAGTTCAGTGCCTTGCGGTCCGGTGAGGCCATGGGCAGCCCGTGGATTTTGTCCAACGGCACGAATTCCTCTCCTTCCCTGAGGAGAGGCGTATCCGTCACATGGTGGATGTAGCGGGTCACCCTGTAGCGGGTAATGCTGTAGGTTTGTTTCAGGACATGGGGCAGGGAAAGGGTGTGCTCGTCCTCCCTCTGGGGGAAGCGGTACATGCCGGCATGGCGCTTGCCTTCCGGGCATTTGGCCAGCAGGACGGATTTGCCGCGGATGTAAAGAATATCGTGGTGTTCCACCCGGGTGACTTGAGGCTTGGGATTTTTGACGGGAAGCGTTTCCGGCCGTTCCGCAGAGCAGAAGGGGCGCACGGGGCACAGCAGGCAGTCCGGAGAACTGATGCTGCAGCAGGTTTGCCCAAGTTCCATGATGGCTGAATTGAATTCACGGGCATGTTCCGGATCCACCAGGCTTTCCGCGCGGCTCCACAGGTATTTCTGGCCTTCCGTGGAATCCACGGGAACGGAATAATTGTCAATGCGGGCCAGGACGCGCGCGACATTGGCGTCTACGATGGGAGCCGCCTTGTTGAAGGCGAAGGAGAGGAGCGCTCCCGACGTGTAGGGGCCGATGCCCGGCAGGCGTTTCAGCCCTTCCGCATTGTCCGGGAACCGCCCTCCGAATTCGTTGACGATTTCCCTGGCGATGGCCTGGAGGGAACGCACGCGGCGGTAATAGCCCAACCCTTCCCAGGAGCGCAGGGCCGTCTGTTCGTCCACGGCAGCCAGATGCGCCGGAGTGGGGAACTGGCGCATCCATCTGTCATATCTTCCCAAAACGGTGGGAATGGTAGTCTGCTGCAGCATCAGCTCGGAAACAAGGATGTGCCACGGATCCGTTGTCCGCCGCCACGGGTAATCCCTCCCTTCGCGCCTGAACCATTCTACCAGCGCGTTCCGGAAAGCATGGATGTTAAAATGGGGGGTGCTGTCAGTCATGCTTTTGTTCAAGAGCCTGGCGCATGGCGGAAATATCCGGCTTGATGCCGAACCAGCGTTCAAAGGAAAGGGCCCCCTGGTGAACCAGCATGGAAAGGCCGTTGGAAACTCTGGCGCCCTGAAAGCGGGCTTCCATCTGGAAGGCATCGTCATGTGTCTGTAAATCATAAACCAGATGGTGGGCGGAAAGCAGTGCAGGGGGGACGGGGGAAGGGTCCGTAGGCTTCAGGCCGAGGGAGGTGGCGTTGACGATCAGGTCCGCTTCCTCCACGGCGGCATTGAAACGGGGCGTATTGTTCTGGTGGGCCGCCAGGCGGTCGGAGGCCCCTTCCAGCCTGTGTTCGTCAATGAAAAAGGAACTCAGCCTGTTTTTAAGATCCAAAAGCTTTTCTTCCGATCTTCCGGCCAGCGTCAGCCGTTCGCAGCGCTGCATGGCGCAGGTGTAGGCCAGGGCAAGCCCGGCCCCGCCGCAGGAGCCCAGAAGAGCCACTTTCAAATCGCGCAAATCCACGGAAAATTCCTCCCGGATGGCGCGGGCGAACCCCGGGCCGTCCGTATTGAATCCGGAGACGGAACCGTCCTGTTGGAAAACAAGAGTATTGACGGAGCCGGTAGCGCGGGAAAGGGAGTCTGTGTCACTGCACAGGGAACAGGCCGCCTGCTTGTGGGGAACCGTAACGTTGGCCCCCGTGAATCCCCTTTTCCTGAGGAGCCGCACCACCTCCCCGAATTCTTCCGGAGCGGCCTGGATGCGGATATACCGGGCGCGAATGCCCGCCGCATCCAGCGCGGCCTGCTGCATGGCGGGGGATTTGGAATGGGCAATGGGAAAACCGATTACGGCCAGTCTGGCGGGAACGGTTTCCCCGGCATCAAACGGATGTTCTTCATCCAGAAGATCGGCCAGGGTATAGTAGGGTTTCATGGAAAATGTGGGAACGGCTTCAGGCGTACGCGCCGGACTATGAATGAAATGCTGCCGGATTTCAAGGCAAACGCCTATCATTCCTTTTTCCATGCTTCCCGGCCGGATTGCCGGATTGTCGGTGCATTTGCCTGATATGGAAAGACGGAGCGCTCCCGCCCTTGGGGTACACAGGGGAAATGAGCCTAAAAAATAAGCGCAACGTCACCGCTGCGCCTGTATACATTTGCATGAATCGATGAGGGGCTATTTCCTGCGTCGGAGCCACGCCAAGCCTCCTATCCCTGCCAGGCTCAGGATGGCGGTTCCCGGCTCCGGAACCGCTTCGCCCGTGATCGTCATGAATGTCACCGCACCATAATTAACGCTTGAAAGGCTGATTGCAATCGAACCATTGTCATCTGCCGTGATGTGGTAGGTAGCGATGGCGTTTACGTCATTAAAAGTATAACTGGTTAATGTGGCGTCGCCTGAATTCCCGTTACTGTTTATCCAACTGCCGTTAGAGAGGGACCCTTTAGTAACAGAAATATTGGTATTTCCACCTCCTGCTTTTCGGCCAAGACCCAGACTGACCGTATATTCCGTATTAGGCTTGAGGTTGTCCAGAGTAAATACGGTGTTGCCGCTGTTGGCCAACAAAGCGTTATCTCTCCATACAACCGGATCCAGAACTCCGGACAGCCCTAAAGATTGGGAAAACTCAGTGAATGAGGTTTTATCATTCCATAAATTTTCCGCAAAAGTTGTGTTATTGTTGCCTGGAGAACGCAAACCTTTGACTGTCAAGGACCATCCTGTTTCCGTAGAAGCATCCGTCGCCCGCAAACTAATTGTTTCATTATTACTGCTTCCGGAGATTTGGTCCCCGTAAGGATTGTTAGTTAAGAAGTTGCCAAAATCAACAATGGCTGTGGTCGCTGCATTTGCAGTTCCCAACCCCAACAACAGGTTTGCTAATATGCTTAAGTTTCTCATCTCTGTGACGTTATTAATAGCGGATTGGAAATCCGTTTATCCGCATCTTTATATAATTTTTGATAATCAATCAATAAATACTCTACTGTAGAACATCGTTCTTGTTCTATTCAACTCATTCATACATAAAATTATTTCTTGACAACGGATTTCCAATCCGAAGTAATCACAATGTTTTTATTATTATGCAGGAAAATCCTGCTTTGCCGCTTTTTTCCCGCGCGGCGGTTTCCGTTCGCTTCTTTCCGGAAAGTTCATGCGGGGCGGGGGCCGGGAGGGCCGGAAAACCGTCTTTCCCGGAAAGAATGCCTTCTCCGTAAATTCACCAGGCGGAACCCGGCAGCTGCCGGGTTCCGCCTGGAAAGAGCGGGTATGGAATGATCTGGTTACCGTTTATTCCCCGCAGCCGCCGTCCTTGTATCCGCAGGAGCGGCAGGATTTGCATTTGCCGTCCTGGACATAGGCCAGGGAGTGGCACTGCGGGCAGAGGGAGGCGCCGTTGAGCATCGTTCCTTCCGGAACCTTTCCGGCGGGAATTTCCGGCAGGGCCGGAGTAGCGGGATGCGCCGGAGTGGTGATGATGCGGGGGGGCAGCACGCTTACCGTCGTATCCGGAGCCTGGCCCGGAAGGCTGACGCTGGGGATGGAGAAGACGTCTCGAAGGCGGTAGCCGTTGCTTTCCGGGAAAAGCCACGCCAGGATCTTGGCAATCAGATCCACCACGGAAGCGCAGGAGCGGATTTCCGTGCAGGTGTCCGCCTCCGTGTCGTCCCCCACGCGGCAGAACCCGGAGGGCTCGAAGGAGTAATTGCGGAAACCCTTGACCACTTCCTTGAGAGGCACGCCGAACTGAAGGGCGGTGGAGAGGAGCTTGCAGTAAGCTTCAAACATGCCGGAGGCGAAGGAGCCGACTTGTCCCAGGCGTCCGAAAACTTCCCCGCAGGTGCCGTCCGCATAGACGCCTACCGTCAGGTAGCCCGTCAGCTGGCCGCCTACGGAGAATTTTACGGTCTGGCCCAGACGGCGGCCGGGCAGCTTGCGCTGGCGCGGCTTGGATGCCTCCGCGATGATTTCGTCAATGGCGTCCGATCCGGCATTCACCAGCTGTTCCCAGACGTGGTTGGCCTTGAACATGCGCGTTTCCGGGGTATCCACCACGTAAACGGCATTCGCCTTGGAGCCGGCGCGGAAGATGGCGATGCACTTCACACCCAGCTCGTGGGACATGATGAGGGAATCGTAAATATCCTGCACGCTGGCGGAGACGGGCATGTTGACCGTCTTGGAGCACGCGCCGGAGATGAAGGGCTGGAGGGCGCCCAGCATCAGCACATGGCCGGCGGGGGAAATGGCACGGATGCCGTTGCCGTTGGTGGCAGCGCAGTCAAAGACCGGCAGGTCCTTCTTATTCAGCCACGGTATGGATTCAATATGGGCGGCTCCGTTGACTACGGCGAGTTCATCCGCCGTCAGCACGGCCATGTTGGCCGGGTTGCTGATATAAGCCACTTTTTCCTGAATTTCACTGCGGGATTCCGTTCCGGAGAGCAGGCGGCGCCACGCGAGGCGCACGGGGCCGGCCTGGTCATTGCAGGGGTCCACAATGAGCTGGTTCACGACGTAATCCATATTCCCCTGGAACGCGGAAATCAGGCCGTCCAGGCCCGCCACTTCCAGAGCGGCTTCATTGACGAAGTCTTCCGGGTAACCCAGGGAGCGGAGGCCTTCCAGGGCCAGGCGGTTGAACATCTTCAGGGAGCCTCCGCCCGCCAGCTGCTTCCATTTCACCAGCGTGTAATCCGGCTCAATGGAAGTAGTGCCTTCATCATAGCAGCCCAGCGGGGCGGAAATGGTGCCCGTGGGTGCCATCACGGAAACAAACGCGTTGCGGTGCGCCGTGGCCTTGATCACCTTCGCCCACATGTCGGAAGCGGCTTCCGCCAGCTTGGCCGCAGGGGCGATGCGCTCCCTGTTCATCATGGTGGGGGCCTTGAAGCTCTTGAGGTAGGCATGCAGGGCATAGGAGGCGGTGAGCCCCTGCGCTTCCGGCAGGATCCCTCCGGCATTGGCGATGATGTTCTCAATCAGGTCGTCCAGCGTCTTGGAGTCCTTCTGGGAGGGCAGGGCGCTTGCCAGTTTCTGGGCTGCGTTGTGCAGGCGCAGCACGGCGAGCAGGTCTTTCTTGCTGGCGGGGTATTCCACGTAGGAACCCAGTTCCGCGCCCATTTCCGCGGAGGCCGTCCAGCAGGCCGCCGTCAGGGCGCTACAAAGCTGGGAGGCAATCCAGCGGCCTTCGTCGGAATCGTAAGGCACGCCCAGGGCCATCAGGGAGCCGCCCACGTTGGCGAAGCCGATGCCCGTGGTGCGGTACTTGTAGGTACCCTCCGCGATTTCTTCAATCGGGAAGCCGCCGCGTTCCACATTCAGATCCGCGCAGACCATGGCCAGGCGGGCGGCGTGGGTCAGGGCGTCCGCATCAAAAACGGGCTTGCCGTCCTCTCCCTTGATCAGGAAGCGATAGGCGTTGAAGGAGGAAAGGTTGCAGCTCGTATTGTTCAGGAAGACGTATTCCGAGCAGGGATTGGACGTAGTGATGGTGCCGATGGATTTGACGGGATTCCACAGGTTGATCACGTCGTTATTGTGCACGCCGGGTTCCCCGTTGTCCCAGATGGACTGGGCCATGGCTTCCAGAAGTTCCTGGGCGCGGAACGTCTGTTCGATGTGGGCCGGATTCGTGACCCAGCGCGTGTAGGTATTGCCGTTATTGGCGAGCGCCTGCCAGAAATCCCCCTTCAGGGAAACGGAATGGTTCGCGTTCTGGTGGGAAAGCGTTTCCCCGTACAGCAGGGCGTCCATGTGCGGGTCAAAACTGTTCCGGGTGGCCAGGGGAAGGGAAAGAATGACGCGGGCGGCGGCCTTTTCCGCCGGAGTGCCGGCAACCAGCTTGGTCTCCGCAATCTGCTTGAGCTCCACATGCACGTTGTGTTCGCGCAGGATAACCTTGGCGATGTCTTCCTGGCGGTTTTTCGTATTGATGAATTCGAAAATATCCGGGTGGTCGCTGAACATCAGTACCATGCGTGCGGCGCGGCGCGTCTTGCCCCCGGATTTGATGGCTCCGGCCATGCGGTCCCAGCCGCGGTCGAAAGAGATGGGGCCGGAGGAGCGGCCCTTGCCGCTGATGGGCTCCTTGGAGGACCGGAGGGTGGACAGGTTGATGCCTACTCCGGAACCGGACGCGAAAATACGGCCTTCCGTCGTCAGGTGGTCCAGAATATCCTCCATGCTGTCTCCCACTTCCGTCAGGAAGCAGGCGGAACACTGGGGGTATTCATACGTGGACTGGACCATGAAGGTTTTCAGATTGTTCTTGGTCCCTTTGGTATGGTAGGCCTTGTTGCCGTGGCCTGTGTAGTTTTCCCTCAGGTCCGGGCGTCCCCAGCGCCACTGCTCCCAGTGGCCGATGTTGAACCAGACGGGGGAGTTGGGCGCCCATATCTGCTGCACCAGCATGGCCTTGATTTCCTCATTGAAAATTTCCGCGTCCTCCAGCGTGGCGAAGTAGCCTTCCTCCCATCCCCATACGGTATAGGTATTGGAAATGCGGTCGTAGATATTGCGGAAGCTGTCTTCATATTCCAGGGAGCCGGGTTCACTGCCGAAAAGGTACTTGTCCGCCGTGATTTTGACGGCGTTGTCATCCCAGTGGGCCGGAGCTTCCAGACCCAGGCGCTCGTAAATGGTCTTGCCGGTTTTCCAATCCATAATGCGGACGTCGCGGCGTGTCCAGTCCACTTCATCATAGGGGTGGACTTCATTGTGTGAAAATCTTCTGGTGAATTTCAAACCGCCCAGCAGGTCTTTCCTCTGGGGGAGGATGATTTCCTGGCCTGTACGCAGTTTGAGTATGGTTTGCGAGTTGTCTGTGATCATTGGATTGCGAAGTAGAAAGGTTTGGGAATAATCCCGTAGGCTTTTGCGCTTCGTCATGGGGCGGCGGCGCGTAGCGTGTGCATTATCTACTGAAAAATAATCCTGATGAAAAGGAAATATTGTACAGTATTTTTTTATATACACTATATATTGTATTATTTGTTCTGTTTTCTAGAAAAAATTCTCCTGTCTTGCGTGATTTTTTCTGTCTTCCGCATGCTTCTTTTTTGTTTGGCGAAGGGGGGGCGGCTGGGCGTTTTGGCTCTCCCCCGGAAACGGGCTTTTCATGAAAAACCCTGGTAATAAGAGTACGTTAACAGCGCCTGGAAAGCGGAAGAACACGGTCTTTCTGCAAATATGCAACAATGGATGCCGATTGTTGTTAATGAGTTAATTATGCTGGTTTTTGGCAGGAAAGGCCCTCCGATGCCCCTCAGTTGGTTTTTACCTGTCATGTGCCATCTTTCTGCCGGAGAAGCGGAAAGATGGCCCGGCGGAACCCCGGAACCCGCTTCCAAGGGCATGAAGCGACCAATTCCGGAGTTTGGAACGAATGTTTTCCTGCTGCGGGCGTCGCTGGTTCAAAGGAGGGCCGCCCTTGTTTGTTCAGGGAAAAGGGCGGGTACGAAGGGACCTTTCCCCCTCCCCTAAATGGACTTGATGAACGGGCTGCCACGCGTTAATCTAACGGCCATGAGATTGGCTACCCTGATCTGGCTGGCCGGCATTGCATGCTGCGTGCCGGGCATGGCCGCCGAACCCCAGCAGAAGGAACAGACCGCCGCGGAAAAAGCGGACCGCCCCCGCCAGCAGGAGATATCCTTTCAATGCATCGCTCCGGTTCCCGGTTTGCCCGTTCCCATGGATTTGACGCAGGCGGACGGAATCCGGCTGAACGCGCTGGACGTTACTGTTTCCCTGAAGCAGCACCAGGCCTTCCTCATTTACACCTGCGCGCTGGATATCCCCAGGGGAATCAGGGGGAAAACCATTTCCGTAGGCGTGCCGTTCCAGTACGAACCGCCTGATGAACAGGCCAATGCCGCCAGGCAGGAACCCATACGCAGCCTCCCTTTTACGAAAGCGGTGCAGGATGTCGTCACATCCGTGGATGATCTGAAATGTGATTTTTCCCTGGTGGAGGGGCGGCATCTCCAGGCGGACGCTCCCTCCATGTTTCCCATTGCCGGCATAACTCACTGGCTGGTGGCCCAGGTTCCCAACAAGGCGGGAATCCATGTTCTTACCTTCCAGTTCTCCGTTCCTTATACGCAGGACGTTGCCATTACGCCGGAACCGAAGGTCCACATGGGGGAACCGCGCCTGACGCTGCTTACCTCTCCGGTAATGACCTGGACAGGGGGCACCCCCAGGGCGGTGGTCAATGTGTACAGCTCGGAGATGACCAACCAGTCCGTCAAGCTGGATCCCTATGCGGATGCCAAATCCATCATGACGACGCCCAAAGGCGTTTATACCTGGTCTCTGTTGGGAGCGGACGGCAGGCCCTACGCTCCCTCCTTGGTGCTTACTCCGGGGCCCGGGTGGGTGCTGGACAAGGATGGGCGGATGACCGTCCGCGGAGAAAAGGGCGTCCTGACGGACCAGTATGACGTGACTGCCAGCTCCACCCTGGACAGGGACCCCTACGGGGTTCCATGTTCCCCGGACAATCTGAAAAAAAGTTCCGGTTATTGGGCGGAAAGCGTTTCCGGGGACGGCCAGGGGGAAACCCTGGAAATCAGGCTCAGGAAACCCGGCCGGCTGCTGGGAATCATGCTGGAGACCGGCATTTCCCCGGTGACCGACCCGGAAAAGGATTCGGAAGCCCGGAGGCACCCGAATATTGCCTACTCCATGTTCAGCCGCCCCAAAGGCATTCAGGTAACGCTGAACGGGACTTATACTTTTGACGCCACGCTGCGGGATGACTGGACTCCGCAGATCGTCGTGCCTCCGTATTACAGGCAGCCTGTGCATACCATCAAGATCAGGATTAATTCCATTTATCGCGGAACAGGGACATCGGACACCTACATCGGCATCCTCAAGCCGATTATACAATAAAGAACTTTCCGGGGCTCTTTTTTTCCGGAAGCGGGCGGGCCGTTTTGCGGGGATTCCGTCGGAAGCGGGCGGGCCGTTTTGCGGGGATTCCGTCGGAAGCGGCGGGGCAGGGAAAAAAGATCCCCTTTCAATGGCGGAACAGGGAACTGCCCGTGCGGCCCCTGGGATAACGGCGGAAGGGGAGCGTGAGCAGATACATCAGCACCAGCGCCGGAACCTGCATCCACAGCAGGTACCAGGGCCATGACCCGAGAAAGTCCAGCACGGACCCTCCGGCGGGAGTGGCCACGGTAAACCCGTAATTGGTTCCCAGGAGCATGTTGACGGGATGAATGGCCACCAGGTACGCATTCGCCAGCAAAAAAGCCCACAGGAAGTCCCAGCGCGCCGGCTTCCATTCCAGAGCCAGAGGCAGGTAAAGCGCCGTGATGACTGTCACGCCGTGGGAAAGGAAAAAGGCAAAATACGTCCATGAGGGGAAATCATGGGCCACGGAAGGAGTCACCAGCCCCTGGAGGGTGGCGCACAGCACGCAGTAATAGGCCACGGAGCGCAGCCGCCGGGAGGGTATCCACAGGCTCAGGGCGCACACCACCTGCATGACGGAGCAGAAATGCAGGGGGAGCATCCATGTCCAGTTCTTTTCCGGTTCATCGGCCAGCATGGCGGCCAGGTCGGGAACCAGGCTGAACAGGCAGGCCGCCCCCAGCCAGAAGGTAGTGCGGTTTCTGACGGTTTTTTTGTAGGACTGCCCCAGCTCCAGGATGCAGGCTCCCGCCGCCAGGAGGACGGCCAGGGCCGCCCAGTGGGAAACCCCTGCGAATTCCAGTGGAGGGAAGCCATTCATGCAACCTTCACCATAACAGAAAGAAGGGGGAGGGGCAACGCGAAAAGCGGGATGGGTTTCAGGCTTGCAAATTCGCCTTCTCCGGGCATACTTGCCTGCGGATGAAACAGGGCTTGTTCATATTGGTCTGCGGTTTGCTGGCGGCCGGCCTGACCGGGTGCGACGATTCCAGTGAACGGCGCGCCCGTTATGCGGAAAAAAAGCCCGCTCCGCGCCCTCTGGAAAGGACGTTTGACCCTCCCAAAAAAGTCCTCCCTCCTTCAAAACCTAAGAAAAAGGCCCCCGTATGGATGGATTACAAGGGTGAAGACATGCGGCAGCTTACGGAATTATCCGGCCGCAAGGTGCTTCTTGTTTTTTACGCTTCGTGGAGCCGCCCGGCCATGGATTACGTCCAGGCGGTAAAATCTTATGCCGAATCGCAGGACGGCAAGGCGTTTGCCGTGCTGATTGATGCGGATGCCTATCCGGACATAGCTCGCAAATATGGCCTGGAAGCCGTCCCTCTGACGGTTCTGTATCTGGAAGGGATGAAGCTGAAGGATATGGTCGGCGGCATTACTGCGCCGCGCCTGAACGAACTGATTGAGCAGACGATACGGGTGCAATAGAAGGGATGGGCTGCGGTAGCCTCTGCGCGGTGCGGGGGGCGGTTGATTCCCTGTAAATGAACCTTTTGTTTGTTGTGCCTTTTTTGCTCCGTACCTGTAAGGACTTCCCTTTCCTGCGTGGAGAACCGGAGAATTTCCGTTCCTGGAGGTATGGATTTTATGTGAACGCTGAAAAAACGCAGGCGGCAAGCCGGTAAAACCGGAACAGGGAAAGGGCGGCGTCATTCTCCTGTGTTCCTGTGACGGCCATTCCGCCCGCAACAGCATGCGGAGAGAGACGCTCTTCCTTCATTCGGGAATTGGCAGGAAACGGGGGGATGGCATTCCTCTTCCGGGAAGGGGCTGCTTTGCTTGCCGCATGAAAAAGCCGGTTCACGGGAACGTGAACCGGCGCGGAAAAACGAGTTGATAAATACTGAAAAAATCAGGCTCCCAGGTTGAACGCCTTATGTACTACCCGGGCTGCTTCCTCAATATCGGATTCGTCTACCATTACGGCAATCTTGATTTCCGAGGTGGAAATCATGCCGGTCTTGATGTTGGCGTCCGCCAGGGCCTTGAAAGCGGTGGCTCCCACGCCTGAGTGGGAACGCATGCCGATGCCGACCAGGGAAAGCTTGGCCAGCCCCGCTTCCGTTTCCACCTTGACGGTGGAGCCGAGGGCGGCCATGACCGGTTTAAGGGCGGCCTGGGCGCGGCCCAGTTCGTTGGAGGGCATCGTAAAGGACTGGCGGACATAGCCGTCGTGGGCAGTATTGGCCAGAATCATATCCAGGTTGATTTCCGCTTCTGCCAGGGCACCCAGTATCTGGGCCGTGTAGCCGATTTGGTCCGGAATGCCGGTAATGGTGACGCGGGCCTGGTTGCGGTCAATGGAAATGCCGCGGATGACGACGGCTTCCATGGAGGGGGTTTCTTCTTGCACGATTGTACCGGGGTTGTTGTTCATGGAGTTGCGAACTTCAAAGACGACACCGAATTTTTTGGCGAATTCCACGGAACGCGACTGCATCACCTTGGACCCGTTGGAAGCCATTTCCAGCATCTCGTCATATGAAAGGGTTTGTATCTTCTTGGCATCTTTGACCACGCGGGGGTCACAGGTATAGACGCCGTCCACATCTGTAAAAATCTGGCACACGTCCGCTTTCAGAGCGGCCGCGATGGCGATGGCGGAGAGGTCGGAACCTCCGCGGCCCAGCGTCTGGACCATTCCTTCTTCCGTAACCCCCTGAAAGCCGGCGCAGATAAGGATGTTGCCTTCCTGCAGGTACTTGTTCATCAGCGTCGGGTCAATGCTGTGGATGCGCCCCCGCGTGTGGCTGCCGAAGGTGGTGATTCCGGCCTGCGCCCCCGTAAAGGACATGGCTTTTTCACCCAGTTCATGCAGGGCCATGCAGAGCAGGGCGATGGACTGCTGTTCGCCGGTGGCCATCAGCACGTCAAGTTCACGTTCGCAAGGCGTTTCAGACAATTCTCTGGCAAGCCCGATCAGCTTGTCCGTCACGCCGCTCATGGCGGAAACGACGGCGACCACCTGGTTGCCTTCCCTGGCGGTTTCATGGATGCGGCGCGCTACATTGCGGATGCGGTCAATGGTGCCGACGGAGCTGCCCCCGAATTTTTGAACGATAAGAGCCATGTAACAGGATGATATGTAGGTTAGGATTGAGGAAGAAGATGTTCTATGCGCAGGACGCGGGGCTCCGCCGCCACGCAGGAAATGCGGGTTATTTCCTCCAGAGCCTTCTGGAGCTGGCCCCACGGGCAGGAATGGAGGATGAAAACGAGGTCGTTCCAGGGGGCTCCGCCTTCATCAATATGGCTGGGAGCGGAAGAGGTGGCGGAAATGCCGATGCCGAAGGTGGCCAGAATGCGGGCTATTTCCGCAATGACTCCCGGCTGGTCCGCTACCTGGAAGCGGACGTAATACGGAGTGACCGTATCATTGATATGCATGATCCCGCAGGCCTTGGCATAGGGATTGAAGCCCGTATGGTATTCCGGATAGCGGCTTTCGCGCATGGCGGTGATGATGTCGCTGATGACGGCGGAAGCGGTGGGGTTCTTGCCCGCTCCGCGGCCGTAAAACAGCGTTTCCCCCACAATGTCCCCGTTGACGGAAATGGCGTTGAACACGCCGTTCACGGAAGCCAGGATATGCCAGTCATGGACAAAACAGGGCTGGACACGCAGTTCCAGAGCGTCTTCCTGCTCCTCATGGTAGCGGATGACGACAAGGAGCTTGATGGTATAGCCCAGTTTTTTGGCAAATTCGAAATCCCGGCTGGTGATATTCTCAATGCCTCTGACGTAAATTTTATCCGGGGAAATGGTTGTTCCGTAGGCCAGCATCGCCAGGATGAGCGCCTTATGGGCGGCGTCCCAGCCGTTGACGTCCAGGGAGGGGTCTTCTTCCGCGAAGCCCAGCTTCTGGGCCTGGGCCAGGGCGTCCGCGTAATCGGCCCCGTGTTCCCCCATGGCGGAGAGAATATAGTTGGACGTTCCGTTGATAATTCCCACAATGGAATTGATGTGGTTGCAAATCAGGGAATTCTGCAAGCTCTGGATAATGGGGATGCCGCCGCCGGCGGACGCTTCGAAATAAATGGGGGTGCCCATTTCCGCGGAAAGCTTGAAAATCTCCGCTCCGTACTCGGCCAGAAGAGCCTTGTTCCCCGTAACGACGGGCTTGCCGGCACGGAGGGCCAGCGTCACCAGGTCGTAAGCCTGGCGCGTTCCGCCAATCAGCTCAATAATGATGTCTATCTCCGGGTCGTTTACCAAATCCTGCCAATCGTCCGTCAGCAGTTCCCGGGGAACGACGGTTTCCCTGGGCTTTTCCAGGTTGCGCACGGCGATGCGCTTGAGCCTGAAAGGAATCTTGCTCCGGGCTTCCAGAAGGGCGTGATTGCGGCACAGCGTTTCATAAACGCCGGAACCGACCGTTCCCAGCCCGGCAAGCCCAAGTTGTATAGGTTTTTCCGTCATTCCTGCCGGGGGATTATGCAAAAAAATCCCTGTAACGCAAGAGCTTTTACCGTCCCAAGATGCCGTGTGTGCGATGCTCATGGAATACCCTTCTTTCCGGCATTTCCCTCCACCCCCGTATGTTCCATGCGCGGCAGGACGATTGCCGGATTTTCAAGAATCTGTGCGGATGATGGGGGAATGGCGTTCAAGCTTGCTCCGGGAGAGGATGAATCCTGAAAAAAGGCAACAAAAAACCCTCCTTGAAGGAGGGTTGGATTGGCAGCCCCACCAGGACTCGAACCTAGAAATACTGAACCAAAATCAGGTGTGTTACCAATTACACTATGGGGCTGTCTGCTCAGGCGTTTCTGCCGTTGCGGGGCGTAGTAAACCACACGGGGCGCAGTCTGGCAAGAGAAAAATGCCCTGTCTCCCTTGTTTGAAGGTCAATGCCCCGGCTTGATGATGCGTGTATAGCTCAACCGTTTGAACATCAGCATGGGTATGGCTACTCCGATAACCAGGGAAAAGATGATGAAGAAGGCGGTGATGCCGTTTTTGCAGATGTCCACAATCAGACGGTTCATGACGGCCGCGTCCTGGTTCTCCTGCATGAACTGCATCAGGGCCAGGATGGTCTTATAGGCGTACACGCCGGGAATCATGGGAAGCAGGGAAGGGAAAGCGAATATTTCCGCCGGGCACTTCACCAGCTTGGCCGTCATGACGCCCAGCATGCCTATGGTGAAGGCGGCTATGAAGGTGGCGCTGGAAATGTCAATGGTCCAGGAGTGCAGCATGTAAAAGCGGAAAGCGTGGCCGACGGCCGCCAGAACGGCGGAAACGGCAATGGCGCGCCTGGGCGGATTGGAGATGACGGCAAATCCCGTGGCGGCGATGGCGGCCATCAGCCCGTCCAGAAGGATGGAGGAAATAAGATCCGGATTCATAAGCTGTTTACCCCTACGATGAGCATGGTTGCGGAGAGGCCGATGGCGATGCAGGCAATCATCATGATGGAATGGATGCCGCGGGAGATGCCCATCAGGATGTGGCCGTGCATCAGGTCCATGATGGAGTTGATCATCTGGACGCCGGGCACCAGGAACAGGACGCTGGCTGCCAGGGCGATCTGCGGCGTGGAGCCTATCTGGAAAAGGACGGCGCACGCGGCCGCCATGGAGGCGGTGAAGGCGGAAAGGATGATGACCCCTAGCGGATTGTATTTCAACCGGGTAAGCTGCTGCTTGGCCAGAAAGCCCAGCATGGTGGCGGCGAACACGGTCAGCATGGCCCACAGGTCTCCGTTAAACAGGCGGCAGAAGGCGGCGTTGCCTACGCTGACCAGGAGCAGGTCCGTCCAGCGGGAAAATCTTTTGGTGCGCACCATGGAGCGGAATGCCTGTTCCATTTCCGCAATGCTGACGTTGTTGTCCACCGGGAGCCAGCTCAATTCACTGAGCTGCTGGATCAGGTTCAGGTTGAACGCCAGGGGTTTCAGTTTCCGGACGGAGGTGCGGCGCAGCGTCTCGTCATCCTTGCAGATCAGGCTCATGGTGATATTGCGCTGGAAAATGGTCATGTCTGCGCTGTATCCGTACGCGGCGGCAATGCGGGAAATGTTGCGCACGGCGCGGTTGGTATGCACCCCCGCGCCCATGAGGGTGGTGGCGTATTCCAGCAGGAATTCCGAAAGGGCCTGTATCTGGTCGGTATGCTGCATAAAAGGGAAAGGGGAGGTCAGGGCCGGGAGGCCCGCTTTCTGGAGGCGTAATCCTCCTGCTGGTCTTCCCCGGTGACGCCCACGGAGAAATAAGTGCTTTCCGGATGGGAGAAGACGAGGGCGCAGACGGAAGAAACGGGCTGCATCATCCATGTTTCCGTCAGGCTCATGCCCGCTTCCTCCCGGGCGTGGAGCAGGGTGAAGACGGTTTCCTTTTCCTGGTGGTCCGGCTGGCTGGGGTACCCGCAGGCGGGTCGCACGCCGGCCCCTTCCGGAATATTCCACAAAAGGCGCAGCTTGTCATGGGCGATGGCCGCGAAAGCCTCCACCAGGCGGTCCGCCAGAGAGCTGACCAGCAGGGCGCGGTAGGAGTCGTTTCTGGCTTCCCATTCCTTTGCCCAGCGGCGGGAGCCGTGGATGCTGACCGCCATGGCCCCCACGTAATCCCTGACGCCTTCGGGAGCGATGAAGTCCGACAGCGCCAGCCGGGGTTTCCCCTGTTTGTCCTGTTGCTGGCGCTGCGTCAGCAGCGTAGCCAGGGGAATGGTTCTGGATTCATCAGCCCAGACGGTGATGTCGTCATGGCTGGCTGTTGAATTGGCCGGGAAAATGCCTATGACGCCGCGCGCCTGGTAGCGGTTTTCCTTCACGGCCTGTTCCAGCAGGCGGAGGGCGTCCTGGTACAGCGCCGCGGCCGCCTCAGCCTTGGACGGGTCTTTGGTGCGGAACTCCCGGCGGGCGCGGTCCCATGTGCCGTGCAGCTCCCAGGCGTGGAAAAAAGGCGTCCAGTCCATGCGCTCGATAAGCTCCTGAACAGTTACGTAATAACGTGGGTCGTCACTGCAGCAGCCGCAGCTTACGGAGCTGTGCAGGCTGCCGATGGAAACCGGGCCAAGACGGGCGGGAACGGGGGGGAGATAGCCGCCTTCCGCTCCCTTCCAGCGCAATTCCCTGGCTTTCTCCAGGGGCAGGAGGTCCCGGGCGGGTTTGTTTTCATGATTGTTGCGCAATTCCTCCTGCCGGGCCTTCACGGCGGCAATGTAGGAATCCTTTTTTTCTCCCACCAGGGAGGCGGCTGCGGGAACCACCTGGGAGGCATCCTCCGTATGCACCACGGCTCCTTGATAATGGGGGGCTATTTTCAGGGCCGTATGCAGGGCTGACGTCGTAGCTCCCCCCACCATCAGGGGAATGGTCATCCCCCGGCGTTCCATCTCCGCGGCTACATGGGACATCTCTTCCAGGGAAGGGGTGATCAGCCCGGAAAGCATCACCAGGTCCGCCTGTTCCGCTTCCGCCCGGTCCAGAATGGTATCGCAATGGACCATGACGCCCAGGTCAATCATTTCAAAACCATTGCAGCCCAACACCACGCCGACGATATTTTTGCCGATGTCATGCACGTCCCCCTTCACGGTGGCGATTACGGCTTTTCCCGCCTTGGCGGCTCCTTTGCTGTCCGCTTCTATATAGGGGGTGAGCCAGGCTACAGCCTGTTTCATGACGCGGGCGCTTTTCACCACCTGCGGCAGGAACATTTTGCCGTCCCCGAACAGTTGCCCGACGACCTTCATGCCGGCCATCAGAGGGCCTTCAATCACGTTCAGCGGGGACCCCAGCTCCTGAAAAGCCTTCTCCGTATCCGCGTCAACAAATTCGGTAATGCCCTTGATAAGAGAATATTCCAGACGTTTGGCAACGTCCTGCTCCCTCCAGGCCTGTACGGTTTTTTTCTCCTTTCCGTCTCCGGTTTTTTCCGCAGCCAGTTTTTCCGCGTAATCCGTCAGGCGTTCCGTGGCGTCCGTCCTCCGGTTCAGTAGAACGTCTTCAATCAGCTCCAGCCTGTCCTTGGGAATATTGTCGTACACCTCCAGCATCCCGGCATTCACGATGCACATGTCCAGCCCCTGCTGCGTAGCGTGGTACAGGAAAGCGGAATGCATGGCTTCCCGCACCGGGTTGTTGCCGCGGAAAGCAAAGGAGACATTGGAAATGCCGCCGGAAATGTGGGCATGCGGCAGGTTCCGGGAGATCCAGCCTGCGGCCTTGAAGAAATCAAGAGCGTAATCGGCGTGTTCCGCAATGCCGGTGCCTACGGTCAGGACGTTCGGGTCAAAAATGATGTCTTCCGGAGGAAACTGCACCCGGTTTACCAGCAAGTCATAGGCCCGTCTGGAGATGCGGACGCGGTCCTCGTAATTGGCGGCCTGTCCCTGTTCGTCAAACCCCATGACCACGACCGCTGCGCCGTACTTTTTAATCAGCGCCGCTTTCTTCAGGAATTCTTCTTCCCCCTCCTTCAGAGAAATGGAATTCACGATTCCCTTGCCCTGCATGCATTGGAGCCCCGCTTCCAGCACCTCCCACTTGGAGGAATCCACCATGAAAGGAACGCGGGCGATATCCGGCTCTGCGGAAACAAGGTTCAGGAAGCGGACCATGGCCTGCGGCCCGTCGATCAGGCCGTCGTCAAAACAGAAATCCAATACCAGCGCGCCGTTTTCCACCTGCTGCCGGGCAATGGATACCGCTTCCTCGTAATTTCCTTCACGAATCAGGCGGGCGAATTTGGGGGAACCCGCCACATTGCAGCGTTCCCCGACAAAGAGGGTGTTTTTTTCCCGCGTATGGTTGTACGCTTCATATCCGGACAGGCGAAGCGCGGGCGTTTGGGGAGCCGGAACGCGCGGAGGCATTCCTTCCACGGCAGCCGCAATGGCGCCGATATGCTCCGGAGTGGTTCCGCAGCAGCCGCCCACGATGTTCAGCAGGCCCTGTTCCGCGTATTCCTTCATGAACCGGGCCATATCCGCCGGCAGAAGGTCGTAGCCGGTAGGGCTGAGCGGGTTGGGAAGCCCGGCATTCGCATAAATGGACATGTGGCAATCTGCCAGTCCGGACAGTTCTTCCGCAAAGGGGCGCATCAGGTCCGGCCCCAGGGCGCAATTGATGCCTACGGAGAAGGGGCGAACGTGGCGGATGGAGTTCCAGAATGCTTCAATCGTCTGGCCGGACAGCGTGCGTCCGGCTTTGTCCGTCAGCGTTACGGATACCATGACCGGAACAGAGCTTTCCGGTTGTTCCTCAAAAATTTCTTCAATGGCGAACAGGGCTGCCTTGGCGTTCAGCGTGTCGAAAATCGTCTCCACCAGCAGCATGTCCACCCCCCCCTCCAGCAGGGCCAGCACCTGATCCCGGTACGCCTGCCTGAGCTGGCGGAAATTCACGGCGCGGAAACCGGGATCATTCACGTCGGGGGACAGGGAACAGGTGACGGGCATGGGGCCGATGGACCCGGCCACCAGGCGGGGCTTGCCATCTGCAGCTTCCGCTTCGTCGCATGCCTGCCGGGCCAGTGCGGCTGCCGCCAAATTCAATTCCCGGACAAGGGCTTTCAATTCGGGGGCGTCCACCACCTCCTGGAAATACTGCTGGTCCTTGTGGCTGCCTTCCTCCGGACGGTGCCAGAAATAATCATGCTGGCCGATGCTGGTAGCTCCGAATGTGCAGGTTTCCAGAATATCCGTCCGTCCCGTGTCAAGAAAGCGGCGGTGAATATCAAGAATGATATCCGGCCTGGTCAGAACCAGAAGGTCGTTATTATTCTTTAAATCGTTGGGATAGCATTCCGCATCCGCAAAACGTTCTCCGCGGTAATCTCCCTCTCCCAGCCTGAATTTTTGGATATTGGTGCCCATGGCGCCATCCAGGATGACAACCCTTTTACGTAACTGGTCTTTCAGGTAATCAAGGCGTTCTGTTCTGGATGCTCTGCTCATATGGCGCGGAAAATCTACCGTCCGTCCGTCATTGGAACAAGGACAATTGTCGTCACGTTTTTCCCGTGTTGTTCCGGGGAAATGGAAGGAACCTGTTTTCAAGGGAATGGAAAAGGTATGGGGATGATTTACGGAAAGTAAAAACGCCTGTGAAAATTTTATGTTTCATTCCGGATTTTCTGGAAGGATGGGAAATTTCCATTTTTTTATTCCGTTTCCGTATGTCCCTTTCCTGTTTCACGCTGTTCCCGGGAAAAAGAATGCGGGGACTGGAGAAAAAGGAAGAAGAATTGTGAATAAAATGATAATAACATGTGTATAACTGGAATGACTATTTATGTTTCAATAGCGAAAAATTCATTCATGCCGAACATAGGGAAGGGATGAAAGCGTGCTTTTTCAGTAACATTATTTACTGGCAGGCATTCTGAATATTACCCGATAAAGAAACATTTTCTTTTCCAGAAATGAAGAGCGGATTTCTAATCCGCGGTCAAGTTCCCAGTTTGAAAGGAAAGGCTTTGAGAAAAAGTCCCGATGCTTCACGGAGCTATCCATCTTGGAGTAGAAACCTCTCTCTTTTTCAAGTGAAGTATAAGATTCCAAGAGAAGGAAAAAGGAATTTTTGCTATTCATGCCGTTTCAAAATCCGGGAATCATTTGTTTTCAAAGATTTCCTTCTCTTTGAATTCATAATGAACGGCATTGCTTCTCAGAGGAGAAACACTTCTCTCCCTGAAAATTTTTTATCATCATGAAGGTTGCGGATTAGAAATCCGCTAGATTTGGATTCAGAAGGTGTTTTGGCATTTTTCTGTGTCAGGCCGCTTCAATTAACTACATGATATACGACGAGAAAAAACCGGGCTTCCCCGATGGAGGGAGGTCCGGTTTTTTTGTATTGGAAATGATTGATTGATGGAGTTTTATGGAAAATATTTATTTTCTCGTCGGCAAATTGATGATGTCCCCTGAAAATAGGGAAGACCCGGCGGGAAGGTAATCAAAAAATCTTTCAGTCCGCTTTGGCTGGGGATTGTTTTTTTTCTTCCGGCAAGATACCGGGCGGTATGAACAGCGCCGTGGCAGGGATGATGACAGGGGCGGGGATGCCCGGCCCGGACCAGGCGACGGACATGTGGTCCGGGCCTCCATCCTCTTTGTGAATCACCTGAAGAAAATAAAACCGGTCAGCTTCCAGCTGGACAGGTTCGGAAGCCTGGTTGGGCTGGTTTCCCCAGTTATGGATGTCGGAATATCCTTTGACGGTGGCGATGCAGGCCATGTCCTTCTGGGAGGCATCCTTGCCCAGCCATAACTCTGCGGAATCGTCGGAAGACAGGTAAAGGCGGTACTTCCCGCTTGCCGGGACTTTCAGCAGGGCGGAGTAACGGGCTCCGTACCTGTCTCCCAGGTTTTCCACATCCAGATGGCTGATCGTGCGGACATCCGGGGCTGCCGTTTCAAAAATCTTCCTGTGGGTCAGGTCCTTTACGGATGCCCCCGGAATGCCGAACCACAATTCCTGCACTACGCCGGGAGAAGGCTTTCCCTCCTCAGAAGAGCCGGAAGCTGTTTCCGTCAGCATGACACCGCACAGAAAGCTCAGGATGGGTAGAATAATGTTCATGGCCGGAGACTCCTTTCCTGCAACGACTACGGCAGGAACCAGGGCAACCTTTCAAAAACGGCGTCATTCCCGGGGTGCCTCCTGGTCATGGCCTCCGTCCTTCTGGCGGCTGGAACTGCTCCTCCAAATCATCCAGCCGATCAGGAATGCCAGAACGCCCAGTCCGGCGACTCTGCGGGGAGTGGAAATGCCGCTGTCTTCCGTCTGGGCCGGCGGTCCTTCCGCAGCTGGAGTCTCCTGGGCGTGAACGGAACAGGACAGGAACAAAATTGCCAGAGTGCAGGCGAATATCATACGATGAATAAAAAGAGGGCGTTTCATCATTTATGCAAAGGTAAAACAGGAATGAATCTCATTCAAACATATTTGTTCAGACTGTCCCTGTTTTCGTCTGTATGGGATTTGCAGCCCTTTCCGGATTCAGTATTTTTCGGAAAAATCATCCCGGGGCAATTTTTTTGTAGAAAAAGCTTGCATGCCCGCTTTGGAAATGATAATTTCTCTCCGTCCTCAACAGGACGCACCAAGACGCAAGTCAAAGGGGTATTAGCTCAGTTGGTAGAGCGCTTCAATGGCATTGAAGAGGTCAGCGGTTCGAACCCGCTATGCTCCACCAAATAAAGGCCTTAAAGCACAAACGCTTTAAGGCCTTTTCCATTTTGCCAGGCATGGATTAAAGAGCATGCTCATGAGGAATTGATCTATACCGGAAAGATTATCTTTATAGTCTGTACAAATTAGGTAAAACAGTTCCTGTTTTAAGAATATGGCAACTATCAGCAGACTTTTAAGAGAACTCGAAGCAGCGAGCAGAAGAGCGGCCCGTGAGGCCGCAAGGCAGGAAAAACTGGCCCTAAGGGAATTGGCTCTTCAGCAAAAACATGATGAATTAGTGAGAGCGCAAATGGAAGTCGAAAAATTTGAGGAGCGTATCAGCCAATTAACTACAATTCATCATGAAGTAGGCGATTCGTTTGACTGGGGGGAAATAGTTAATCAGCCCCCTCCGGCGTATCCGGTAAAAAACGATAAGGAAGAACGTCTTGCTATGCAAAAACTTAGGATGTACAGGCCTAAGTTTTTCCACCGCATGTGCGGAAAAGTTGAAAAAATCAGATCCGATCTTGAACAAAAAGTCGTTCATGCGAAGCAAATGGATGAGTATAATTATCAAAAATCCATTGAGTGTTATGAGCTTAAATTCAGTCAGTGGTCGGCGCTTCATGAACTGGCGTTATCTATTAATCGGGGAGATACTTTAGCCTATCAGCAGGCTATTTTGGAAATTAACCCTTTGAATGAAATTCAGGAAATAGGATGCGAGATTCATTTTGCAATTCCTGATTCTGATACTGCTGTTATTTATTTGACGATAGATGGAGAGGTTGTTGTTCCCAAACAGATTAAGACCCTTACTGCCAGGGGCAAGTTAAGCGTGAAAAATATGCCCCGGACCAGGTTTTGTGAGCTGTATCAAGACTACGTATGTGGATGTGCTTTAAGAATTGCCCGTGAATTATTTTCATTCTTGCCGCTTTCAAGGGTGGCGGTGCATGTTCAAACGGATGTATTGGATCAGGCCACTGGGCATATGGTGCAACAGACCATTTTGTCAGTGTGTATGCCTCGTGCTATTCTTTCTCAAATTAATTTTAAGGCTGCCGATCCTTCAGAGGCCATGAGCCTTTTCCCTCACCGCATGGGCTTTAAAAAAACAAAGGGCTTTATTGGAATAAAACCGTTGTCGGAGTGGGAAATGCGGTCGTTTTAATTATAAAAAAGCCTTTTCTCCCAGCAGCAAATATCTCCGGGTTCTACTTGGAAAATGGGGTGGGGAAGAATGGAGGCCGTTTGCTGCAGCAGGGAATATTGCCGGGGGGACCTTTCCTTGAGCTTGTCCAGAAGATGAAGGAATTCGTATTCGAGCTGTTTATCCGGCAGGAGAAGGGAAGGGGGACGGCTTTCGCAGGGAGAAATTTTGCTTAAATCAAAATTGTAGCCTCTGCGGATGGATTCGTCATGGACGGTTTTCAGGTAGAAATCCAGGACATGAATGGGGTTTCCCGTCTCCCGGAAGCGGAAGAGATGAGGATGATGGATATATCCTTTTGTCTGCCCCTGCAAAACTTTGCGTGCCAGGAGGCCTTCCCTCCACAGGGCAACCAGGCCGACAGCATCCAGGTAAGAGGGGTGGAGTGACCAGAGTCTCATGTTTTTTGGACTCAGAAAGGCTGCCTTTTGTTGTTTTGAATTATGCAGCCGGCAAAAAAACGGGGAGTTGGGAGGGGCAGCCTTTTGTGTGGAAGGGGCCATTCGTTTTCCAGCCGGTTTTTCATCTGAAGGAGATACGGAATCTTTCCCTTTGCGGGGATTATGGAAAGGGGGAGAGAGTTTCCTATTTATCGGCCAGGCAGTTTTTTCAGACAACGGATTCTGTTACCGGTGAACAAGGTGCCGGGAGGGCAGTTGTTACATAAGTATTGGCTGTTGGAGACATTTGCCCCTGTCAGGCCAGGGATATTTCTCCGGGAATGCTGTCCTCTTCCGGTTCGGGAAAAGATGCGGAGCGGACGGGAACCGTTTCTACAGCGGAAGATTGTTCGGTTCTGGTATTGATGGCTTCCAGAATCAGTTCCACCGTGCGTTCCAGTCCGTAATCGGACGTGTTGACGCACAAGTCGTAGAGGCGTGCATTGCCCAGTTCCTGCCCGGTGTAGTGCAGGCAGTGGGTGCGGCGGCGGGAGTCCATGATGTCCATGGCCCGGGCTGCCCCGCCAGGTTCTACCCCATAGTTTTCAATAACGCGCTGCATGCGCGTGGCCCGGTCCGCATGAAGGAAAACACTGAACAGGTTGGGTCTCCCTTTCAGGATGAAGTTGGCGCAGCGGCCCACGATGACGCATGCCTGACTGGCCGTAATGTCCCGGATGACTTTGCTCTGTGCCAGGAAGGTAGCGTCTTCAGGGGGCATTTCTTCTGCCGTGTAGGCATAGTTCTGGGCGTAAAGTTCGTGCAGAAAGCGGCTGGAAAGCTGTTGTTCGTGCTTACGGATGTAGTCCGGAGTGAGGCCGCTCCGGGAGGCTGTGAGGTACACCAGTTCCGAGTCGTAGAATCGGATGCCCAGCTTTTCCGCCAGCATTTTCCCGATGGCATGGCCGCCGGAACCGTATTCCCGGTCAATGGAAATGACCAGAGGGGCGTCCGGAGCATAAGCGGCCGTTTGTGCCAGCGGAGGAAGCTCGCTTGCTGCTCCGGGGCGCGCCAGCCGTTCCAGGAGCCTGTCCGGCCAGAAGACGTGCCTGTTGAAAAAACGGACAATCATTCCCACCAGGACGGCGGCCACCACGGTTCCTTCCCGTATGCCTGTCAGTCCGGACAGGAAGATGAGGGAACAGGCCAGGCCGATGCAGACGAGCGTGCAGTCCATCCCGGTTTTTACGGCTCCGAATTCCCATTTGAAGAGTTTGACGAAGGCCAGGCTCATGCCTTCCCCTGCCAGAAGAACGGAATCCGCCTTAACCTGAAGAAAGACGCCGAATCCGATTACCACGCAGCTGAACAGGCAGAGAATAACGGACCACAGGTATCCGTCCGGTTCCAGAGGCGCTATGATCCACATGGAAAAATCCGTCAGAAAGCCGAAGATAAAAGCTATGGGAATCTGGAGCAGATGCGCCGGACGGAATTGCCTTTTCAGCAGGGCCGCCTGCACGGCCACAAAGCTCAGGTGCATGAGGATGGTGACGGTCCCCATGGTTAGAGGGAATGCCAGGCTGAGCACATAGGGCGTGCAGGAGATGGGGGAGACTCCCAGGTCTGCCTTGGTGGACAGAGCGATGCCCAGAGACATGATGAAGAGCGCAGCAATCAGGACGGAGCAGCGCAGGACATGTTCTCCAAGGCTTCTCCGGACACGATAATCTTCCATGATACCGGATGTTATCTTTTCTGCCAGCGGCAAGTCAAGGGTTCTGAGGAAATGAGGCGTTTTTTCCTTTTTCTTTTTCGCCGTCCTCCGTTTCTGAAATTCTCCGCTGTGAACGGGCTGTACTGGGGGAACGGCGTTGCTGTCCTTACCGCTCTTTCAGAGAAATTCCCGTTTCCGTTCCACTTTTTCATAGGGGCCGTTGGGGGGCTCGGCCTTGTCAAAGGAAGGCTTTTTTTCTATGTTACCGGGACGTTCCCTTTTCAAGTTTATGTCCAAAAAGAAGGAGGCAAAGACAAATGCCATGCGCCTGCTGGATGCGCTGCATATCCCGTACAGGCATTATTCCTATGAATGCCGCGAGTTTGTGGATGCGCGGCATACGGCGGAAGCACTGAACCTGGAGGAGGAGAAAATGTACAAGACGCTGGTAACGGAGGGAGCTCCGCGGCAGTATTACGTGTTCGTGATACCCATAGGCGCGGAGCTTTCCTTGAAAAAGGCTGCCCGCACCGTGGGAGAAAAGGCTCTTTCCATGCTTCCGGTGAAGGATATTACCGCCGTGACGGGGTACGTGCGCGGCGGCTGCACGGCTTTGGGGATGAAAAGGAAATACCCTACGGTGATTGATGCCAGCGCGGAAGCCCTGCCGGAGATGGTGGTGAGCGGCGGACGTCTGGGGTGCCAGATTGAATTGAATCCTGTGGATTTATGCCGTGCGGCGGAGGGCTTTTTTGCGGATGTGGCGGATATTTCCGTTTCATGATGGACATCCTGGTTCCGGAAATGCGGAGGGAAGAGGGCAAAAAGCTTTTCCCGGAGGATTTTTTTCTATATTCCTTGTTGAGGTTCATCCTCCGTCGCCATGAGTAGCCGTTCTGCATCCCGCACTTGCCTGGCCCTGCGCCATGTGGCTTTTGAAGATCTCGGTACGCTGGAACCCCTTTTCAGGGACAGGGGCTTCCGAATACGGTACATCCGGGCGGGCGCTCCCTGTCCTTCCGTCCGGGAATGGCTGGAGGCTGACCTGTGCGTGGTGCTGGGCGGTCCCGTAGGGGTGGGGGATACGGAATCGTATCCCTATTTGAAGACGGAACTGGATTTGGTCCGCATGCGTCTGGAAAGTCGGCAGCCTCTGCTGGGCGTATGCCTCGGAGCTCAAATGATGGCCCATGCCCTCGGCAGCCGCGTTTATCCCGGAAAGGCCAGGGAAATAGGGTGGGGAACCGTATCCCTGACGGGGGACGGACGTTTGTCCCCTCTCCGTTATCTGGAGGGGGTGCCCGTCCTGCATTGGCATGGGGATACGTTTGATGTCCCTTCCGGAGCGCACCTGCTGGCATCCACGGAAGTGACCCCCCATCAGGCTTTTTGCGTAGGGAAGCATGCCCTGGCTCTCCAGTTCCATGTGGAGGCGGATGTTTCCCGGATGGAGGAGTGGCTGACCGGCCATGCCTGTGAATTGATGCAGGCGGGGACGGATATTTGCGGACTTCGGGCGGCTTCCGTACGGAATGGCTCCCTGCTGGCCGGACGTGCCGCCCTTTGCATGAATGAATGGATGGAGGGCGCCGGCTTATGAGAAGAAAAGACAGGGAAGTGACCCGGCACGGGGATTTGATGGAAATGGTCGCCCGGTTCAAGGTGTGCCGCCTGGGACTGTGGGACGGCAGGGAGGTGTATGTAGTTCCCCTCAACTTCGGATATGAAGAAAAAAATGGTTCCCTGAGCCTGTTTTTCCACTGTGCCAGGGAAGGGCGGAAGCTGGATATCCTGCAAAACCGTCCGGAGGTTTCTTTTGAAATGGATGGGGATCATGTGTTGCTGGAGGGGGATGTCCCGTGCCGGTACAGTTACGCCTACGGCTGCGTCATGGGGCGTGGCGTCGTCGAATTTCTCCGGGAGGATGAGGAAAAGATGCATGCCTTGCGCCGCATCATGCTGCACCAGACGGGCAGGGATGCGGATTTTACCCCCGGCATGGTCCGTTCCGTATGTGTTCTGCGTCTTAAGGTGGAGGCCGTCAGCGCCAAACTTCATGCGTGCCCGGAACCTCCTCCTTCCCGTTGATGGATTTTTTTATGACCGGAGAAATTGCGCCCCTGTTTGTCCGTTGGAGCCTGCCGCACTGGGCTGCCCTGGGCATCGTGGCTCTGGCAGCAGGGGGGCTCCTGTGGGGATGCCGGCGGCTCCGGATGGAGAGCCGTTTGCTTGTGGGAAAGGTTCTGGGAAGCTTTTTCCTGCTGACTTTCCTGATGGAAACATTCGGCCGCATCGTCAGAGAACATTGGGAGCCCTGGCAGGACAGGCTTCCGCTGCATTTTTGCAGTCTGATGGCTCTGGTCTGTTTTATCGCCCTGTGGTTCCGTACACCCTGGGCATGCGCCGTGGCGTATTTCGGCGTGCTGACGGCAAGCGTCCAGGGATTGATTACCCCCATGCTTCACGACGGTTTCCCCTCCGCCGCCTTTTTCGCCTTTTTCATCGGGCACGGGCTTTTATTGATTTCCGCTCTTTACCTTCCCGCCGTCCTGCAATGGCGTGCGCGGCCATGGGATGACATGCGGGCGCTGGGTTTGTGCGACGCCTACCTGGTTTGTATTATTCCGGTGAATATCTGGCTGGATACGAATTACGGTTTTACCCGGTATGCTCCGGCAGGGACCGTACTGGAATATTTCGGGTCCGCTCCGTGGTATTTGCTGACGCTTCAGATTCCGGCATTGGCTCTTTTGCGGCTGTTGTACCTGACTGTCCGCGTCAGGAAGAAATAAAAGAATCTCCTTTTCGGGAATGATGATTGCTGAGGAAACGGGGAAAGAAGCCGGTCCCTCCGTTTTAGAGCGGCCTGGCGTTTTTGCCCCTCCCGGCTTTGCGGAGTGAGTTCCCGCATCATCCTTGCGGTCAGGCAAATCCGTTATTTCAGCGTTTTCAGGTCTTCCTTCGTAAACAGGTGGATATCTTTTTCCCGCGCATGGCGTATTTTTTCCGCCCATTCCGCATCCGCCAGCAGGGCGCGGCCTACGGCAATCAGGTCAAATTCCCCTGCTTTCAGCCGTTCCGCCAGAGGTTCCACACTGGCGGCCTCCGCTTCCGGCCCCCCGTCAAAGGCATTCGTAAAATCTCCCTTAAGCCCCACGGAGCCGACGGAGATCGTGGGCTTTCCGGTAAGCTTCCTGGTCCAGCCGGCCAGATTGAGGCGGGAACCTTCAAACTCCGGTTCCCAAAACCGGCGCGTGGAACAGTCAAAGATATCCACACCCGCATCCGTCAGCGGAGCCAGAAAAGCTTCCAGTTCCATGGGGGTATACGCCAGCTTGGCGTTATAATGGCCCGTTTTCCATTGGGAGAAGCGGAAGATGATGGGGAACTGGCTGCCCACTGCCTTGCGGACGGCATGGATGATGCGGCTGGCAAAACGGGTCCGGCCTACCAGGTCGCCTCCGTATTCGTCCGTGCGCCTGTTGGTCTCCTTCCAGAAAAACTGGTCAATCAGGTAGCCGTGCGCTCCATGCAGTTCCACACCGTCAAAACCCAGCCGCTTGGCGTCCGCAGCCGCCCTCGCAAAAGCATTGATAACCTCCTCAATTTTAGCGATGCTCATCGGTTCCGCCGTCTGTTCCAGCGTGTTTACGTCAATTCCGGAAGGGCCGATGGGCGGCAGCTCCGGATTGGGCAGGTTTTCTCCATTGAAGGGCCGGGCCATACCCACATGCCAGAGTTGCGGGGCTATTTTGCAATCCGTGGTGTGGACGGCTTCCAGCACCTTTTTCCATCCCCGCAGGGAAGCGCCCCCGAAGAAATTGGGATAGTTGGAGGAAGGGGAGGCGCTGGGCTCGTCAATGAAAGTGCCCTCCGTGATGATGAGCCCTACTTCATGTCTGGCCCGCCTTTTGTAATAAGCGGCTACCTGGTCCGTGGGAACCCCGTTGGGAGAAAATCCCCGGGTCATGGCCGGAAGGACGATGCGGGTGGGAGTGCTGAGCTTGCGTGAGTGGAAGGGCTGGAACAGGATTTCCATGTCCCTGATCTTGAGTTCGTCCTGTGCATTCATAAAGGTGAAAAACGTTATCTCTGAAGCGGCCGGGCATGGGAACCGGAACCGCACGGGAGTGAGACACTTTCCGGTCTTGTCCCGTTCATCCCTGATGCCAGCGGCTGGAATTGAATCATTTGATGCGCCGTTTTTCCCTGCTGCCTGCCGGAAGGGACAGGAAGTTCCGGAGCAGCGCTTCTCCGTCCGGCGTCAGGATGGATTCCGGATGGAACTGAATGCCGTAAAGGGGGAGGTGCCTGTGGCGGATGGCCTGCACATTTTTCCCGGAATCCCTCGCCGTGACAATCAGCTCCGCCGGCCAGGGAAAAGCGGCAAGGCGCCAGGAATGGTAAAGCGCGGCAGGAAATTGCTCCGGCAATCCTTCTAGGAGGGGACACTGCTCCGTCCTGCATATGACCTCCCGCGCTCCGTGAAGGGGGCGGGAAAGGTGTTCCAGACGGGCTCCGAAGTGCACGCCCAGGATCTGATGCCCCAGGCATACGCCCAGCACCGGGGTAAAGCGGGGCAGGCGGTCCAGAAGACGGAAGGTGGCCCGGTGGCAGGCATCCTCCACCGTTCCCGGACCGGGAGACAGGATAATCTTTTCCCCCGCCTGAACCGCCTGTTCCAGTTCCGGGGATTCATTGGAAACCACGCGCGGAACGGCCATTCCCGTCATTCTGACGAGTTCCGCAAGATTCCAGGTGAAGGAATCCCGGTGGTCGATGATCCAGACGTTCGGTTGACTCATGGCGCGCACATGATAGAGTAATTCCCGACAATGTACACACGGGAACAGACCATCAGCCGCATGAATGCCCTGGGCCGTGCGGAATGTCCGTTCTTTTTTGTCATCTCCCATGATATGGGCCATAACCTGCTGTTTGAACCTTCGGAAACGGAGGGGGAGCGCATGGCTGCTTTTTCCCTGCCGCTGGGCACGATGGGAAGTCAGGACGGCGGCCCTCCGCTTCCGGAACGGCTGCGGTTCATTCCATCCCCCCATCCCGTGTCCCGGTATGCGGCATCCTTCGCCTCCGTCCGGAACCATCTGATGAGGGGGGATTCCTACCTGCTGAATTTATGCGTGTCCACCCCCGTGGAAACCAACCTGACGCTGCGCCATCTGTTCCGGTTTGCCCGCGCGCCTTACCGGATGCTGCTGGGGCCGGACGCGCGGATTTCCGGAGTGCACGGCCGCGGCTGCGTCTGCTTTTCTCCGGAACCGTTTGTCACGGTGCGCGGCCGCTCCATTTCCACGTTTCCCATGAAGGGAACGGTTCCGTCCGCTACGCAGGAAGCGCGCCGCTGGCTGGAAACGGATGAAAAGGAGAATAGGGAATCCGCCACCATTGTGGATCTGATGCGCAATGATCTTTCCATGGTGGCAACCGGCGTGAGGGTGAAGCGTTACCGCTATATCAGCCCTGTAGAAACGTCCAAAGGGCCTATTCTTCAATGCAGTTCCGAGATTTCCGGGTTGTTGCCGGAAAACTGGCGTTCCCGCCTGGGGGAAATCCTTCTGAAGCTGCTTCCTGCCGGGAGCGTGACCGGAGCGCCCAAGGAAGCCACCTGCCGGGCCATCGCGGAAGCGGAGGATATGGAGAGGGGGTTTTATACCGGAATTTTCGGCTTTTTCAACGGGCGGGATTTGGATTCCGCCGTCTCCATCCGCTTCATGGAGGAGGATGAACGGGGAATGGTATACAAGAGCGGTGGAGGAATTACCGTCATGAGCCGGATGGAAGAGGAATATCGGGAAGCTGTTGCCAAAGTTTATGTGCCGTTTGATTTTTGAAACCGTTAAATGGGAGAATGGCGCTCCCTGTCTGCTTCCCTGGCACCAGCGGAGGGTGGAGGCCTCCATCGGCGTTCATGGTTCGGACGACGCTTCCGTCCCCGATCTGGCTTCCATTCTTTCGGCTTGTCCCGGCCCGGAAGGCCGTGGAGTTTACAAATGCCATATCACGTATGATACGCGGGGAAGGGTGCGCCGCACCTCCTTTGAGCCCTACCGTCCCCGGCAGGTGAAGACGCTGACGTGTGTGGAAATGCCCGGGCTGGATTACTCATGCAAGTGGGAGGATCGGACAGGGCTTCTGGCGGCAGGGGCGGCCTTGGGCTGTGACGAAGAAGCGCTGATTCTCCGGAACGGGATGGTGACGGATACGCGGTACAGCAACGTGGTGTTCGGGGACGGAGCCTCCTGGGTTACTCCGGAAACTTTCCTGCTCCCGGGAACCAAGCGCGCCTTCCTGCTGTCCCGCGGAGACATTCAGGAATGTTCCGTAAGAGCGGAAGATATAGGCAAATTCCGCTTCTGTTCCCTGATTAATTCCATGCTGGATCCCGGCGATGTGGTGGTGCGGACGGAGGATATCATCTATACTTAATTGGTTTTATCAATTGGAGCATGGCTATAATTCCAAATAATACCGTTGCATCAATTTCGCCATTAGTTTGCGGCGTTCCTGAAGAAAAGATTCGTAATCAGTGATATCCATGCTAATAATATGGTGAGGGATGCTATTTTCCTCTAGATTGCAGTAAAGCGTTTCTTCATCGGAAATATTTCCCAGTGTGATAGCTTTTGTTCTGCATTGTTCTCGTACTTTGCTAAAATAGGCAAAGGGAGGATCGTCGCCAATGGCTTTATTTACCTGCGTATCAAGATAAATATAATTTGCTACCTGATTATATTTCGTCTTATTATCAATGCCGTTTTTTTTCAGATAATTACGCGGGAAGATGTGATGTACATCCCCTGAAATGGTAATAAGGTCGGAGATTTTGGTCCCTTTCATCAGCAGGGAATTGCAATTTAGGTTAATTTGAGCGGCAAGGAAAGTATTGAAGGCGGGACTGTTTACGGAAGACGTTTCCAAATTCTGGGGCAAAGTAACCGTCCAAAATGTTTCTGATAAGGTTGAAGCTTCCACTTCTGTTTTGAAATTCAGGAACCCCTTTTCTTCAATATTACGCATGTCACGGTCCATCTGGGTTTCTGGAGATCCGATATACCTTGAGGTCAGCGTGGAAAGGACAAACCATTTTTGAACATGCCGTTTAATTTGTTCATTCGGAATGGTTGGATCACTTCGCAGCATCAAATACAAAGTATACGCAAAGTCCAGCGTCATTTGTGAATTCAACTGTTTGCTGGATACGAAACCGGCACCCTTGATCGCCATTACAAATTGTGTAAAATTGTATTGATTGATGAATTGTACAATGCCGGCATCCAATTTTTGGTAGGATTCCGCCACGATATCATCCCGATATTCCTTGGTTTCGAAATCTCTTCCCGACAACAGGCTGACCAAATCAGCAAGTTTGCCTCTGCGGAACTGGTGCATAAATGATACCCGCAGCATATCTCCATAATCGGGATCGTAAATGTCATCATAATCATGGGCTAGCCATTTAATTTTATCAGCGTATTTGGAGGTCTTGAATTCCTTATCACGTACCAATGAAGAGTAAAAATCAGGTTTCACGGCTAGGTGGCAGAAGTAGTCTACTGTTTTGCGCATCATGCTGCCTCCGTGTTCTACATCTGCGGCCATTTTGGACATGACAAAGTCTGATTGACTGAGGGACGTCCCCTTGGAATTGATACGAATGAAAATTTCAGTTACTTCATCAATATCCAGTGCGGCATCCAGCTCAATCACACCAATTTGTCTGTTCGCGATTCCTCTTAAAGAAGCAATGGCCTTATTAATTATGTTTGGCTTTATTCCTTCATTGATAGTACAATATTCAACGGAGAATTCGAACGCATCAAAGTCGCTATCAAATACAATGGAAATATCCGGAATCCATCGTTTGTCTTTTAAATGGGAAGCATCCTGCACCGCAAAAATCTTGCTTGTATCCTCGGCAAGAGGATTAAAGGCTATTTTGATGCGGTCTTTATTAAAGTCTTCATCCAGAACTTCTTTGCCGGCAATAGCGGCCATGAGGGCAGTCACACGCTGCTGTCCATCAATAAGTACTTTTTTCCCGTTGGCTCTTCCTCCCTCCTTGGTTTTCACGTCAGGATTTTTCCAAGTAATAATATAGCCCGTAGGGTAGCCGTTATATAGGGAATCAATTAAATCCCGTACCTGGCTTCGTTTCCAGACAAAGGGGCGCTGGATTTCCGGTATAACGAACTCATCAGCTTCTATCAGCCCCAAGATGGCGCTAACGGAATATTGCCTCAATGTGAATTTTTCACCAGTCATGATATTTCCCTTTTGTTGCTTTAGTGTCTATCGCACCTGAATTTAATGATGCTTTTCATGGATGTGAAGAGTTGGATTCATTAGCTCCATGAAAAAATACGCAGATTTTTCTCATGGAATATGATAAAATACTGTAGAATAGGAGGCAATCTAAATAGGGAACTATTTTTGAAATATCTTTCCTACTGTCTTCAAAAGTAAAAGCCGTTTGCTGCATTTAGCAAACGGCTTTCAGAAGTAACGATGTATTTTATTTTCCCTTAAATGGCGCCGCAGTAGTGGGCGCAGCACCACATGGCGCGGGGATGGTGGAAGAAGGATTTCCAGAGGCTTCCCTTGAGGGTGTTGGCCCTGGAACCGTCCTTGTTCAGATAGCCGAACCAGTCGCCATGCTGAACGTCCTGGAAGTGGGAGAAAGCCCAGTTGCGCACCATGTCGTGACGGATGGCATAGCGTTCTTCCCCTGTGAGCTTGTAGGCGAGCGTCATGGCGATGAGCGCTTCATCATGCGGCCACCAGAACTTCATGTTGTGCCAGTATTCCTGAACGGGCTTGTTGTACACGTCCGTGTAGTACAGCATGCCGCCGTTTTCCTTGTCCCAGCCGCGGGCGAATGCCCAGTCGATCATGTCGCAGCCCACCTTGATGAGTTCGGGGTCATTGCCGCGATGGCGGGCTTCTTCCAGCACGAACCACCCACCCTCCGTAGTATGGCCGGGGTTCAGGGTGCGTTCATCGAAGTGGTCGATGATGGAGCCGTCCGTTCCCACCACTTCCATGACTGCCTGGATGTCAGGTTTCATGAATAGGGTGCGGAGGTCGTTGATGCAGCGGTCTGTCCAGCCGGTATAGAAGCCGTCGTCATCTCCCAGGTACTTGCGCATTTCCTGAGCTGTGTTCAGGGTAATCATGCGGGTGCCCAGACCGGTCGTAGGACGTTCCCCGGTGAATTTGGGAACCATTTTGCCGGGAGTGAAGCAGTTGTCCGTGAAGATGTCGAACCAGTGGCGGGCTTCACGGGCAGAATCCCGGCTGCCGGTCGCCCTGGCGTGCGCTGCAAAGGCGATGGCGGCGAAAGATTCGCTGTAGGCGTAGCGGCGTTTGCGGATGGGGGTGCCGTCGGCAGCCACATGAAAGAACATGCGGCCGTCCGCCGGGTCAACGCACTTGGTTTTCAGGAATTCCAAGGCGCTTTCCGCCCATTTGAGCCAGTCCGTATTCTTTTCGATGCTGTTGTACATCGTCAGCAGCATCCATGCCATGCGGCCCTGGGCCCAGACGGATTTGTCGGAGTCCACCAGCGTGCCGTCTGCGTCAAAGCAGTGGTAAAGACCACCGTTTTTTTCGTCGTAGGCACGGGGGAACCAGAACGGCAGAACGTCTTCCAGAAGCTGGCGGCGGTAGAACTTGCCCAAAGAGGGCATATCAAGAGTTGCAGCCATGTCAGTCAGGTTCCGGGGTTCAGTTTAAAGCCCACTGGAAGAAGCCGATGCCTTCCAGTTCGGAACGGAGTTCCTTCAGCTGATCTGCGGTCGGGTTGCCCTGCGGAAGTCGGGCGGGGCCAAGATCGACGCCCAGCCAGCCCATCAGAGCCTTGGCGCAGCCCATATAGCCCTTGGAGGCCAGGATATTGATCATCTGAACGGATTTCCACTGGCAGTCGCGCGCCGTTTCCACATCGCCTTCCGCAAAGGCTTTCATGAGTTTCTGGTACAGGGCCGGAGCAAAGTTGAAGGAGCTCCCCACAGCGCCCTTGGCCCCCACGGAAAGGGCGCCCGTAAACCATTCGTCCACACCCCAGGGAATATCCACGGTCTCGTCGTAATTCAGCGTGGTCTGGTACAGGGCCAGATCCGGATTGGTGAATTTGATGCCTGCGAAATTTGGAATCTGTTCCTTGGCCAGCCTGATGAAATCCACCGGATTGAAGCGTACGCCCGTCAGCACGGGGATATCGTAGTAATAATAGGGCAGGTCGGGAGCGCCGGAGGCGGCGAAGGCGCAGCATTCCACCAGGCGCTGAACAGTGCCGGGCTTGTAGTAGGACGGGGCCAGGGAACTGGTGGCCACGAATCCGCATTCCTGGGCAAAAGAGGCCAGTTCCCGGGCGTCCCAGACGCTGTTGGAACCGGTATGGGCGATAACTTCCACGCCATGCTTGGCGGAGGCTTCCTTCCAGGCGGAATAGATTTCCTTGCGTTCTTCAAGCTGCATGGAGGAGGATTCCCCGGTGCTGCCGGTAATGAAAGCAAGCTTGATGCCCTGGGAGGCAAGCAGCTTGGCCTGGGCGTCAACGCTGGAAGGGTTCAGGGAACCGTCCGCCTTGAACGGAGTGTGTACGGCGGCCACCAGGCCGTGGAGTTTCAATGACGTGTCCATATTATGTAGTGATATGAAAATAATTCGGGGTGATGATTGCAAATCATCTTGGGAAAGACAATCCCTGAATCTTTCTGAATAAAAAAAGACCACATAAAAAAATGCGCGTTTCTGCGGCGGGGATGAGCGCTGATGCAGAGAATGATTCAAAACGCTGACGGACAGTCTATTGGTTCATGACGTGATGCATGGTTTCTGCCGGTGATTTGGCATGTTCCGGCAAGCAATTCTCTTCATAGCACCAGATTTCCGCACCATCCGGCTTCCGGGGAGAACTCATCGGCATTTTGTGATGCCGTGAAGATAGAACATTGCACGGCACGGGAAGCCGTTTTTTAGAAGTGCGGCGCTCTTGATAGGGACGGCAGGATGGCTCCGCCGCAGAACGCCTTTCCTTAATTCCTTAATCCTTCCCATGCAGGGAGGGCACGGGAGCCCTGGCCGGGAGGGTGTACAGTTTTTCAATGTCGTCCAAGTAGCGGGAAACAGGGGTATTGGCCGGCTGTTCCTGTTCCCGGAGGATTTTCACGGCTGCCGCGTAGGAAGCGAATGTCTTGCCGGTTCCGGACCGCGTGTTGATTTCATACCAGTCCATATAGTCCCGGACGCGGCGGGCGGTTTTCATGGAAAGGTTTCTTATTTCCCGAAGCTGGCTGATTTTGGGGACGGCTTCCCGGCTGTTGACTTTCCCTGTTTGCATCAGGGCCACCAGCTTGGCATATTCTACAATGACGGGCCGGTATGAAGGAAAGGAACGCCTGCTGAGGTTGAGCAGGCTGCCAGCCACGTTGGAAAGCTGCCTGTTCAGATCCGGCAGGGAACGGGCCTGTTCCAGGTCATCCAGGGGAAATGTGACGGTGGTGCGGGTATCCGGATCATACTTGACCAGGGTAAGGGCTTCCTGGAGATGACGTTCCGTTTCCGTAATCGTGAGAGTTTCCGTCAGGGGAGGCGTCGCCATGCGGGAAAGCTGAAGCGTCCACCATTTATGGAGGGAAGTGGGGGTCAGGCTGAGCTGCGGAAAATGGCGTTTGATGAGGTTTCTGGGATCGTCATTGCCCAGAATAGCCTGGTCCAGAAGCTGTTTCATCCCTTCCGGACCGTTTTCCTGGTTCAGCAGGCAAAGCACCAGGGCTCCACAGGAAGTTTGATAGGCCGCGTAAGAGGTCGCATCCAGTTCCTTTTCCGGTTCCCGGCAATTCAGGATTTCTTCCGGAGTCATAATTCCGGACTGCTGGAACAGGGTGGAATACATGGCACGGTCAGCTTCATTATTGTGCCACAGAACAGCCTGTTCCAACCCGGCAATCAGCCAGGGGGGCAGCGTGACGTTGTCCGGCAGGCCTTCCGGGTCCACTGTGCGCAGCATCATTTCATAAAGCAGGGTGGAGACGATGGCGCGGCGCAGGCTGTCCTGGTTGATGCCGTGGCCCAGATGAATGAAAATGCTATAGGAGAGGGTATTGCCTACAATGACGGTTTGCATGCGGACGGGGTTGGCCGGAACGGGGCTTCCCGGCTCTCCTACCAGGCGGATGTTGATGCCGTTTTTCCATTCGTCAGGCTGCTTGAGGACTTTTAGCAGCGCGGTGCGTATGGCATCCGCCCGGGTGGCGATGGCCCCGGCCAGCAGGGAGTCCATCCCGGTGACGTGGAATTGCTTGGAGGTGGAAACGCTGGTGAACGGCTGCCTTTTGGCGGGCTGTTCCTCCGCTCCGGCGGCGGTCCTTGCCGAAGGTGAAGGGGGAACGACGGGGTTTACATTGGAACTGCCCTGCAATACTGGACGGTCCGAGGCGTCATCAATAAAATCCGCATCCTGGACGGATGCTGATTCTTCTTCCGTCTGCCGCACTTCCGCGGAAGAATCATTGCCAGGCTCCTTTCGTTCCTGTCCCCGGCCGGCAGGGAGCAGAAGAAGAGCCGTCAACAGAAAGACGCATGTTCCCCTGAATTTCATCAACGGAAAAAGTTAGTCGAATTGTTCCGCCAGACAGCTGAAATCCTCTTCCGCGCGACCTTCCCGGCACAGCTTCCCCATGATGGAGGAAACCAGGGCGGCAACAGGCGGGTGGATTCCTTTTTCTGCGGCAAGTTCCTGAGCGTAAATACTGTCTTTCCTCATGTTGTCCAGGGAGAAATGGGTGGAAAAGTCACGCTTTGCCATCAGGGGCAGCTTAAATGCAGCCAGAGGGGAGGCGATGACGTTCCGGGAAATGGCCTGGCCCAGCATTTCTTGGGAAATGCCGTACGCCTGGGAGATAGCCAGGGCTTCGCTCAAACTCTGCACCATAGTGGCGGAGACCATGTTGGTGACCAGTTTGACGACGGTGCCGGCTCCGATGCCGCCCAGGTGCAGGATGTCCCGGGAACTGTGCTCCAGCACGGGGCGTATGCGGTCCAGTGTGGTGGAATCCGTGCCAACGTAGTAAACCAGTTCCCCTTTTTCCGCGGGCAAACGGGAGCCGGTGAACGGGCAATCCACATACGTGCAGCCGATGGCGGAACTCATCAGGGAGAGTTTGCCGACGGTCGCCAGGTCAATGGTTGAGTGGTTTAGAATGATATGCTCCGGTGTCAGAGCCCCTCTCATTTGTTCAAACACTTCCAGACAAGCATTCCTGTCTTTCAGATAGAGCTGGATAACTTTGGAAGCGCGTGCCGCATCCGCCGGGGTAGGAACCGCTTCCGGAAAATCTTCCCGCGGAGTTCTGTTCCAGACGGTGACCTTGTCGCCCATTCCGGCCATATGGCGTGCAATCCGTGAGCCAATGAGGCCCAGTCCTAAAATGGAAACGTGATACATGGCTTTATTTAGTGGGAAAGGGGAGAATTCCATCAGGAACCGATTCGGAAACGGCTTTTCCTGCGCGGAGGTTCCTGCTTTTCCGGCTTGGTCGTTTCCGTTGCGGCAGTTGCGGCTTCTGCCGGAGGTTGTGCGGATGCCGCCGCAGGGGCAGTTTCCCTCATTTGGGCTGCCAGAGAAACGGGTTCGGTTTCCGGACGGTGGCTGACGACAACCTGTTTGGGACCGGCGGACGGCTTTTCCTGCGCATTCGGATCCTCCGCCACATGAGCAGGCACTTCATTAGCGTCGTGGGGAATGGCAGACGGATCGCTTATTGCCGCGGCCAGCTGGGGGCCGTCCTCTTTTGCGGCGGATGCGGGATTCTGGTCCGCAGCCTGTTTTTTGCGGGGAAGGGTGGTGGTTCCGGTAATGGCAAGCTCCAGGTCGGAATCCGGCAAGCCTCCGCAGCGGATGGCTGCATCATAGCTTTTGCGTGCCTGCGCCGTGCGGCCCAGCCGGGAATAGGTCCAGGCCAGATTGAAGTGCGCGTCCGGTGATTCCGGCTGGATTTTCAGGGCGTTTTCAAAGTGGGCCACCGCTTTTTCATAGTTCCCGGCGCTGGTTTCCAGGTTGCCCAGGTAAAGCAGGGCGGGAGCGTTGGCCGGATCCAGCCTGACCGTTTCCGTCAGGGAGGCGATGGCGTGGTGGTCTTCCCCGGCGCGGTATTGGGCCACCCCCATCATGAACCATGCGGGGGAGGAGGAGGCATCCAGTTCCGTGGCTTTTTTCAGAAATTTGATGGCTTCCTCCGCCTTGTTGCGCTGAAGCAGAATGGTCCCCAGATTGACCAGGGCCGGAACGTGAGCCGGCTGGAAGTCCAGCAAAGTCCGGTACAGCTGTTCTGCGGCGGCATAGCGTTTTTTGGCGAAGGCTTCTGCGGCGCCTTGCCCCAGGGCTTCTGCCTCCAGCTTCCGGCGTACCGTGGCTTCCATGCTCCGGTTCAGCGCTTTTTCCTGGTCCGGAGTAATGGTTCCGGCGGAGATGGCGGCCAGGCGGGCCTGTTCGGCGGAACGGCTTTTCAGTTCTTCCATCTGCCGGGTGAGTTCCTCCACCTGAATGTTTTTCTGTTCCAGGGCCTTCTGGGCCCGCGCCAAGGCTTCCGCCTGTTTCTTGTCGTTTCTGGCGGATTTGTCCGCTTTGGTCTTCATCTGGCTGCGCGCCAGTTCCAAATCCCGGGCAAGCTGGGCGGCCTTGCCTCGTTCCGCAGAGAGGGCCTGTGCCAGCTTGTTGATTTTTTCCTTCTGCTGATCCGTCAGGGGAACATTGATATTGTTATCCCTGGCAATGGCGTTGACAATTTGTTTTTCCGCAGGAGTGAGCTTGATGGCTTCTTCATTGTCCATCAGGGAGGCTATTTCCGCCGTGTCCGGATTTTCCTGATGCAGCCGCTTATAAGTGCTGATGAGCAGGGAGCGGCTCTGGTCCTGCACGGAAAGTATGCGGAGCTGCTTGGCGATGGTGGAGCGCAGCAGCTGGTTTTCTTCCAGAAGAAGCGGGCTTTTTTCCGGATTGGCCTCCAGCTTGGACAGTTCCACATCCGCATTGATGAGCTTGGTATTCAACTCTGTGATGCGTTTGCGGTAGCCGATGTTTTCATCCCGGATGGCAATCAGTTTATGTTTCAGGTCTGCGGATTCCTCACGCGCCTCTTCCAACGCTTTCAGGTTGGCTTTCCGCTGTTCTTCGGAATCGGATTTGGCTGTTTCCAGAGCGGCGATTTTGTCCTGGGCATCCTTGAGCTGGGCCGCCAGCGTCAGGTTGCGGTCCAACAGGTTTTTTGTTTTGTCCGGGCTGTTGAGCTCCACCAGGGCCGCCAATTGGTCCCGGTCTTTCTGAAGGGCGTTTTTCTCATCCGTCACTTTGTCCAGCTTGTCCTGGTACTCCTTGAGCTGCAGCTGAAGATTGGCGATCTGCGCCAGATAACGGGCTTTGTCCTGGCTGAGGGAGGTGACATTTTGTTCCAGTTCCTCCACTCTCCTGGTGAGAGTCTGGATAAGCTTGTTGCTGGTCTTTCTTTCATCCTCCATCTGCTTTTTGACCTTGAGCAATTCATCCCGGTAAACGGATTCTCCGGCGGATGCCACGGCCAGTTTTGCCAAAATCTCCTCCTGCTCCCGGCGGGTGCGCTTGAGAGCCTGGATCAGAGCATTGTTCTCCATGGTGGTTTTATCCAGCAGTCTGCGGATGCGTTCGTAATTGCTCTCCACCACTTCCGGAGCCGCCCCGGGAGAAACGGAAGGGGACGGGATGGTATTGATCAGGGATTCTCCGGGACGGGTAGGGAATTCCACGCCCTTGTAGCCGGGAGGGAGGGCTATGTTGGGTTTTGGCCTGGGGCGCTTCGGCACGGAGGCCGGGCGTTCCAGCTCCAAGCCGGATGAAGAAGAGGCGGCGGCCTGCTGCTGGGCCAGCTTCTGCCACTGGTCCAGATTTTCCCTGTTGAGCTGGCGGCGCGTTTGCAGCAGGTTGGGGCGCCATTGGGGATAAGACTTAGCCAAACGTCCGAACTTGTCTTCCGCCTGCTGCGTCAGGCGGATGGCTCCTATATAATCCCGTTTTTCCACCAGTCCTGCGGCTTGGGTCACCAGCCTCAACGCCTCCAGGTACATGTCCGTTGGATCCTGCTTTGTCCCGGCGGTGGCGGGCATGGGGCCGGGCATATACGACCCCTGGGCCAGAAGGGGCATGGAGCCGCAGGTCAGGGACAAAGCAAGGGTAATGCCAAGGGGGAGAGGAGTCATCATGGGGAGAAGCTTTGTTTACATACGGCACACCGTCCTGAATCGCAAGAATAAACCGTGTCTTGTGCTTGTGTTCGCGGGGGCGGGTGGTAGACTCTTGCCAATCCTTGATTTTTCCCATGAACATCTCCGTTTTAGACCGTTTTTTGAAGTATGTCTCCGTGGGCTCTCAGTCGGACGCGGATTCCGCCACCGTGCCGTCCACCTCCGGCCAGACGGAGCTGGCCCGGCTGTTGGCCGGGGAATTGAAGGACATGGGAGCGCAGGCGGAACTGGATGATGATTCCGGAATTGTTTACGCCTCCATCCCTTCCAACGTGGAAGGGAATGTTCCCGTCATCGGCTGGGTGGCCCATGTGGATACGGCTCCGGGAGTCTCCGGCAGCGGAGTGAAGCCCCGCATCGTGCGCTCGTACGACGGCGGAGACATCCTGCTCAATCCGGAACAGGGAATGGTGCTTTCCCCCGCCGTTTTTCCCGAACTGGCGGATTATTTGGGCCAGGACCTGGTCGTGACGGATGGAACTACCCTGCTTGGCGCGGACGACAAGGCCGGTGTGGCGGAAATCATGGATATGGCAGCCTCCTTCCTGCTGAACCCCGAACGGCCTCACGGCGAGATACGGATCGCCTTCACGCCGGATGAGGAAATAGGACGCGGAACGGATGCCTTTGACGTGGCGCGATTTGGTGCGGATTTCGCCTATACCGTGGACGGAGGCGCCCTGGGGGAAATTGAATACGAGAATTTCAATGCGGCTTCCGCAGTGGTGACGGTGCAGGGCTCTTCCATTCATCCCGGAAGCGCCAAGGGCAGGATGTTGAATGCCTGCCTGGTTCTCATGGAATTCCAGGGAATGCTGCCTGCGTTCCAGAATCCCGCTTTTACGGAAGGGTACGAGGGCTTTTATCATCTGGATTCACTCCGGGGAGATGTGGAACAGGCGGCTGCGGAGTACCTCATCAGGGATCATGACAGGGAGGCCTTTGAGCGCAAGAAGGAATTCATGCAGGAATGCGCGGCCCTGCTGAACCGTAAATACGGGGAGGGGACGGTAAAGGCGGAAATTACGGATTCCTATTATAACATGAAGGAAAAGATACTTCCGCACATGCACCTGGTGGAACATGCCCGCAGGGCCATGGAAGCCGTGGGAGTGAGGCCGGAAATCGTCCCTGTGCGCGGAGGCACGGACGGAGCCCGCCTCTCCTTCATGGGGCTGCCGTGCCCCAACCTGTGCGCCGGAGGCCACAACTTCCATGGAAAGTATGAATACGTCCCCGTCCGTTCCCTGGAAAAAATTTCCGCCATCCTTCAGGAAATCGTTTCCGGTTATGCCCGGTACGGCCTGGAGCCGCCGCCAAGGAAATGAGGGAACATGGCGGTAAGCGGAGGTGTTGCGATTCCGTCATTCGGAAATAAGAATTTTTGCCTGTTCTTGAAATTTTTATTGGCGGGGAGGCGCAATGCCGGACCAGGGGCATGGAAGGGAGGCTTTGCCGGCCGGCGGAATTCCCCGGCGTCCCTAATCCGTGAAGCTGCGGGAAAGTGCTTGCTTTTTTCCCTTCCGTCATGATCATGGCGGCTCACCGTTTTTGATAACCCCCGCATATACACATTTTGATATGAGCGTGATTCCCAATGTCCTGGCTGAAAGGTACGCCTCCGCCGCCATGAAATCCATCTGGTCCGCAGAGGGCCGCATCATTCTGGAACGCGAATTCTGGATTGCCGTGATGAAAGCCCAGAAGGATCTGGGGCTGGATATTCCGGACGGGGTGATTGAGGCCTATGAACGGGTGAAAGACCAGGTGAACCTTCCCTCCATTGACGCACGCGAACGCGTGACGCGCCACGATGTGAAGGCGCGCATAGAAGAATTTTGCGAGCTGGCCGGATGCGAGCATATCCACAAGGGCATGACCTCCCGGGACCTGACGGAAAATGTGGAACAGCTCCAGATTTGGAAGTCCATGCAAATCATCCGGGACAAGGCCGTGGCCGTGTTGAACCGCATGAGCGCCCTAGCTGAACAATGGAAGCACGTGACCATTGCCGGACGCACGCACAATGTAGCCGCGCAGACCACGACCATGGGCAAGCGCGTCGCCATGTTCGGAGAAGACATCGTGCATGGCCTGGGGGCCTGGATTTCCCTCATGGACCGTTACAGCGTGCGCGGACTGAAGGGCGCCGTTGGAACCCAGCTTGACCAGCTTTCCCTCTTCGGGCAGGATGCCGGCCGCGTGCTGGAACTGGAAGACCGCGTGTGCGCCCACCTGGGCATCCCTGCCAAGTGGATGAATGTGGGGCAGGTATATCCGCGTTCTCTGGACTTTTCCGTGGTTTCCGGGCTGGTGGAACTCACCTCCGGCTGCTCCTCCTTCGCCAAGACCCTGCGCCTGATGGCCGGCCATGAACTGGCCACGGAGGGGTTCGCCAAGGGGCAGACTGGCTCCAGCGCCATGCCGCACAAGATGAACGCCCGCTCCTGCGAGCGCGTCAACGGCTTCCACGTCATTTTGAAAGGCTTCCTGATGATGATTTCCGGGCTGGCCGGGGATCAGTGGAATGAAGGGGACGTTTCCTGCTCCGTGGTGCGCCGCGTAGTCATGCCTGATTCCTTTTACGCTGCGGACGGCCTGTTTGAAACCTTCCTGACCGTGTTGAACCAGATGGGCGTGTATGAGGCCGTGGTGGCTGCGGAATTGCGCCGCTACCTGCCTTTCCTGATGACAACCACCATCCTGATGGAGGCCGTCAAGCGCGGCATTGGCCGGGAGACCGCCCATGAGGTGATCAAGGAACATGCCGTGGCTGTCTCCAATGACCTGCGCGCCGGGAAAATCATGGAAAACAATTTGCTGGACCGCCTGGCGGAAGACGGGCGCCTGGGAATAGACCGGGCGGACCTTCAGCGCATTTTTGATTCCAATTCCTCCGCTACGGGCATGGCTGACGCCCAGGTGGAAGCATTCCGCTCCATGGTGAAGGAAGTGACGGACAGGTTTCCGGACGGGGCGGGCTACCAACCCGGGGATATCCTGTAAAAGGAACCTCGGAAAGAATCCGGAACTCCCGGCGCACGCGTTTTTTCCAGACGCCGCCCTTTTGGACGGCGTCTGTATTTTTTATGCCGTCCGCATACGTGTTTTTTCAATTTCTTTATGTCAGGAGAGCTTGACGAATCAGAAGGATGCCAGTAAGCTTGAATTCAGTAAACGGGCGCGTACGTTGCATGCGCCTTTGCAAGCAACCCCCTGTTAAACAATTTTCAATATGGAAAACCAGCATCTCAGCCTTTTGGACCGTGTGTACACCGTTCTCAGAAAGAGAGGGGAAGAAACGGAATGGATTACTTCCGCTGATGACCACAACATTAAGACAGGCATCGCATTCGTCCCCTGTGATACGTTCACCCCGGTGAGCCTCCTGTACACCATGATTGAACGTCCGGAGACGCTGGTCATTGACGTGCTTTTTGCCGCCAAGGTTCCTGAAAACCGCCGTGTGGAAGTCAGCATTATCCTCAGCGAACTGAATGCGGACCAGACGGCCGGCGCCTTTCAGCTGGACCCCAACAGCGGGTATGTTTATTACCGCCAGTCCTTCGTTCTGGAAGGCATGGACCTCACGGAAGCCCAGTTTGCCCAGTTGATGAAGAATATTGAAACCGTGGCTGTGGAAACGGCGGAGGCCTATTCTCACATCATGGAGACGGAATATCCCAAATAACGGGACGCGTTTCCCCCGGAACTGTTGATGAGCGAGGCCCCTCAAAAAAAGGGAACGTCCTGGTCCATAGGCATCGGCCTGGGGATTGTGGCGCTTCTGATAGGCACGGCTATTGTAACGGAGCCGTCCGTCTCTTTTTCCTCTTCCGGAAACAGGGGCTGCGCGCCCGCAGGAATGGAGACACCCCTCCGGCTGCAGACGAACACTCTTTCCATTTCCGCGCCCGGCATCGTAAAGGCCTCCTACCTGACGATGCTTTCTCCCAGCGTTTCCGGAAAGGTAGACAAAGTGCATCCCCTGTTTAATGTGGGGGAAATTGTCCTGAAGGGAACCCCCCTGATGGAATTGGAAAAATTTGAATACCGCGCCCGACTGGCGAACGCTCAGGCGGAACTGGAACAGGCCCGCCTGGATGTTTCTACGGAGCAGGCGGAAGCCCTGAAAGCCATCAAAAAGACATACAGCTCCGTCTCCAAAAGCGGAAAGGAATCCGAACTGGTGCTCCGGGTTCCGCAGCGCAGAGCCGTAAACGCCAGGCTGAACGCCGCGGAGGCGTATGTGGCGGAAGCAGAACAGGCCCTCCGGGATACGGTGCTGGAAGCTCCCTATACCTGCCAGGTGGTGGAATGCTCTGTGGGAGCCGGTGCCCGCGTGGTCGCCGGGCAGCCGGTGGGGAAAGTAATTCCTCTTCAGGAGCGGATGATACGGATTCCCGTTCCGCTGGAAGAATTTTCCGCATTGCCCAGGGATGAGCAGGGCAAGGTGAATACGGCTCTGACCGCCTCTTGCGTGCTGAATAATGGAAAACGGCTGCAGTGGTTGGGCCGCGTTACGGCGGTGGATGCGGCGCTGGATTCCAAAAGCAATTCCGCCGTGTTGATTGCCTCCCTGGAGCCGAATGCCTCCCATGTTTCCGAGTGGCAAGTGGCTCCCGTCAACATGGCTCTTCAAGTAGCCATCAATGTTCAAGTTCCCGTTTCCGCGTGGATTCCCGCTTCCGCCGTCAGGGATGGCAGCTCCATCCAGGTAAAAACGCCGTCAGGAATGCAGGAACGCAAGGTGCAGGTAGTGGCGTTAAAAGACGGCAGAGCCCTGGTGACCGTTCCGGAATTCCAGGCAGGGGACGCTCTGATTCTTTAATTCATTTTTTCAAAGGGATATCCTTTCCCACCCATTTTTCTGCCGCGGGGGGAATCATTCTTTTCAAAAATTTCCCGCTGGAGGGATAACTCGTCCACAAACTGGAACCCGATACGGCCGGAAGGGAAAATACGGCATCGGGAAGGCGCGGGAATTCTGGAATGCGGAACGCGTGGGAGTCTTTTGAAAAAATATTTTTTAATGGGCTTCCAGCCAGTTGCCTCCCGTCCTGGCTTCCACCAGAATGGGAACGCCGTTGGGCAGGGGCAGCGCGCTGACCATGGCTTCCTCTATCTTGGGAATGAGAGCCAACTCATCCCTGTGCAGGTCCACCAGCAATTCATCATGAATTTGGAGGATAAGCCGGGATCTGGTGCCTTTCAGCAATTTGTCCACATGGATCATGGCTATTTTAATCATATCCGCCGCCGTGCCCTGGATGGGGGTGTTGATGGCAGTACGTTCCGCGGCGGACTTAATGGTCTTGTTGGCGGAATTGATTTCCGGAATCATCCTCCGTCGCCCCAATAGCGTTTCCGCGTAACCGGCTTGTTCCGCTTTGTGAACCAGGTCTTCCATGAAGGATTTAACTATGGGGAACTGGGTAAAATAGTTTTCAATCAAAGTGGCGGCTTCTCCGCGGGGGCAGCCCAGCCTCTGGGAGAGACCGAAGGCGGAAATGCCGTAAATAATGCCGAAATTCACCGTTTTGGCCGCACGGCGCATAACGGCGTCCACCTGGTCGCGGGGAATGCCGTACACACGGGCGGCCGTTTCCGTATGGATGTCCCGTCCTTCCCTGAATGCTCCGCACATGGCGGGGTCTCCTGAAAGAGCCGCCATGATGCGCAGTTCAATCTGGGAATAATCCGCAGACAGCATGGTGTATTCCTCTGAGGCGGGGACAAAGGCGGTGCGGATCAGGCGCCCCTGTTCCGTCCTTACCGGAATATTCTGAAGATTGGGATCCTGGGAGGCAAGCCTCCCGGTTGCGGTCAGCATCTGGTGGAATTGGGTATGGATGCGTCCATCCCGCGGGCAGATATACCTGGGCAGTGCATCCAGATATGTGCTCTTCAGCTTCATATTCTCCCGGTAAGCCAGGATATCCGCTACAATGGGATGCTGGGGGGCCAGAGCGGAAAGGGTGTCTTCATCCGTCACGAACTGGCCCGTCTTCGTCTTCTTGGGCTTCTTCACCAGCTCCAGTTCTCCGAACAGGAAATCTCCGAGCTGCTTGGGGGAATTCAGATTCAGGGGATGGCCTGCGGCTTCTTCAATTCTTTCCCGTAGGCCGTCAATGATGGCTCCTACCTTGACGGAAGCCTTCTCCAGGGATTCCGGAAGCACGCGGATGCCGGAAAACTCCATGTCCGCCAGCACGGGAAGCAGGGGCAGTTCCACGGTACGGAACAGTTTTTCCATGCCGCTTTCCTTGACCTGCCTTTTCAGGACGGCGGAAAGCTGGAGGGTGATATCCGCATCCTCCGCCGAATATTTGCCCATTACTTCCACGGGAACGCCGCTGGTGTCCAGTTCCCGTTTTTTTGCTCCCGGAGCGGCAATGTCCTTCAGTTTAATCGTGGAATATTGCAGCAAATTTTCCGCCAGAACGTCCATTCCGTGCTTCATGCCTGGAGCGATCAGGGCATGAGCCAGCAATGTATCGAAAAAGGGGCCTTTGACATGGATGCCGTTGGCTCGCAAAACCTCCAGGTCAAATTTTAGATGATGCCCTATCTTCTCTGCGGGGCCTTCCAGGAGCGGCCTGACTGCTTCCAGATCCGCCGGACCGGAGACAGGCATGTACCATGCCTTGTGCGGTTCAGCGCAAAAGGAGACGCCCAGCAGGTTGTCCATGAGGGGATTCAGGCCCGTCGTTTCCGTGTCGAAGCACCAGGAATCATACTTTTCCAGCTCGGCTGCCATGGCGGAACGGGCTTCCGGCGTATCTGCAATAATATATTCGTGCCTGAAATCATCTACCGTTTTCAAATGGCGTTCCTCAAATAAATCCATTTGTCCCGAACCGTTCTGCCGTACTCCCGACACAGGGGCGGAGGGTTTCGCCGACGAAGGCTGTTCCGTCCGGGGGGCGGGAGCAAACAAATCGTCTGCCGGGAGGGGGGCTTTTCTGGGCTCCGGCGCTTTTTTCCCGAACAGCTTGGCCTGCATGGACCGGAATTCCAACTCCTGGAGAAGGGCCTGCAGTTCTTCCGGACTGGGTTCTCTTTTAACCAATTCAGGCAGGGTCACCGTCAGGGGAACGTTCCGGTCAATGGTGGCCAGTTGCTTGGAAAGGGTTGCCATGTCCCCGTTTTCCTCCACAATCTGTTTGCGCTTCCCTTTCAGTTTATCCGTATTAGACAGCAGGTTTTCCACGGAGCCGAACTCTCCGATCAGCAGCTTGGCCGTCTTTTCCCCCACGCCGGGAAGCCCCGGAATATTGTCGGAGCTGTCGCCCATCAGGGCCAGAATATCAACTACCTGGTCCGCACGTTCAATGCCCCATTGCTCCTTGAGCTTTGCCAGGTCAATCACTTCGTGGTCATTGCCCCTTTTGCCGGGTTTCCACAGAAAGCAGGTGGAGGAAATAAGCTGGCCCAGGTCCTTGTCCTGGGAAACCATGTAGGTCTGGAATCCCTCCGTACCGTCCGCGATGCGTGCCAGCGTGCCTATCGTATCGTCCGCCTCATAGCCCTCATAGCGCAGAATGGGAATATTCATGGCCTCCAGCAATCTGAAAATCAGGGGCATTTGGTCGCTCAACTCTTCCGGCATGGATTCCCGGTTGGCTTTATAGGCAGGGTAAAGCTTATGGCGCGCCGTGGGAGCGGAAGTGTCGAAACAGGCCGCGATGTGCGTGGGGCGTTCGTGCTCCAGAATGCCCAGCAGCGTATTGGCGAAGCCGTACACGGCGGAAGTATTGACTCCCTTGGAATTGCGGATAGGATTGGAGAAAAAGGCGAAGTGGGCTCTGTAAGCCAGGGCCATTCCATCCAGAATAAAAAGGCGCTTGGAAGGGGAATCAGTCATTTCTGCCTTACTTTACCATGCGGTCCGGCGGGAAGCCACCGTTAAATGCGCCTCCGCATTCTCTGCCGACCGGGGCGGAGAAACAATCTTGAGAGCGCTTTTTTGATGCCTCCTGACTATGAAGACCAGTCCTGCTTCTTGTAAAATTTGCTGGAGCCCGGCCGGGAATGTTTTGTCTCCGTTCATTCTCCTTTAAGGATTGATTTTCTTACAGGAAACATTATCATGCCCCGTTTCCATGACTTACACCATCACTCCTTTGATTGCAGAGGATGCCATCTGCGCGCGCGTCAGGGAACTGGCCGCATCCATTGACAGGGCCATGGCAGGAAAACCCTATATTTTATTGCTGCTGCTGAACGGTGCTCTTCCTTTCGCTGCGATGTTGGAGAAGCATTTGAAATCCCGGCCTGCGGTGAAAGCCGTCAAGATTTCCAGTTATGCCGGAATGAGAAATTCCGGTTCCGTGGCGTGGGAGGGGGATTGCGGGGATTTCCAGCCCGATGTGCCTGTTCTGGTGGTGGATGACGTTCTGGATACGGGCGCTACGCTGGATGAAGTTTGCCGGGAATTGAAAAGAAGAGGGGTGAAGGAAGTCCTCACTGCTGTAGCCGTGGACAAGCACTGTTGCCGGAAAGTGCCTTTTGAGGCTGATTACGTGGCTTTTACGCAGGGAAACGATTTCCTGGTGGGGTTTGGAATGGACCTGGATGGGAATTACCGGGAACTCCCGTACATTGGGAAAGTGGTCATGGCTGACACAGTTGAGAATTCAGATTGAACAACCTGTTGAAAAAAAGTGTCCAAAACAATTGGAGCGGCAGAATTATCCGCCGTCCTGCTTAACAAGGGAAACCGGAAAGGAGAACCAAGACATGAAAATCAACAGGGCAAGACAACAGGAAAGCGTGGCCGTTTTCGGCCGCGAAACATCTCTTATACGGGATGTTCTGGACAATCTGGAACTGGAACATGCGCTGACGTGGCTGTTGGAGGCCATCAGCCAACACCAGTCCGGAAAAATGGGCGGGGAACCGTGGCACCTGTACCAGACCACGCTGTTCGCCATGTATGTGGACTATGACAACGGCAAAGTGCGCCTGTCCGCCGCGCTGGCATGCCACGATGCAGATCTGGAAATGTCCTTGAAGGATTTTGTGGAGATATTGAGCCGTGAAGCCATCAAGGAAGCGGCCCCTCTTCATTATACCCCTGGGAGTTCCGGCAAATGCATCCACCGCTACCGCAATCCGTATTTTAAACGCAGGCGGCGGGACCGGGAACCGGACATTGGTTTTTACTCCTGAGACGGATTTCGCCGCGAAGTGGCATCCTATCCTTTCCAAAAGGCCGGATTCTCTATGGACTCCGGCCTTTTTTCACTTTTTCGGGAGGGCTTTCCATAAATGGACACGGGGAACCGGACAAGGTAAAAAATGCGGTTTTTACTCTGCTTTTGAAATGAATATTGACCCCGTTTCTTCCCGTTCATGAACGGGAACGGCGGAAAACATGCGGCGGATGATATTTCCCGGAAATGGCGGGTACTTGGGCGGCCTCAAATTGACAATCGCTTGTGAAATATTAGAATGATCGGCAGCGCTTCCGGCTCAGGGGCCCAACACGGTCAACCGAAATGAAAAGCAGCAGAATCAGAATTGCAACGAGGCGGGATGCGGCCAAGCTGCTGGAAATTTACGCTCCGTATGTGGAAAAGACAGCTGTCACGTTTGAATATGAAGTGCCTGCAGTGACGGAGTTTGAAAAAAGAATAGATCACGTACTGGGAAAATACCCCTATTTGGTTGCGGAAAGGGCAGGGGATATTTCCGGTTATGCCTATGCAGGAGTGTTCAAGGACCGCGCAGCGTATCGCTGGGCTGTGGAAACGACGGTATACGTGCGGGAAGACATGAAAAAAATGGGAACGGGAAGGGAACTGTATGCAGCTCTGGAAAAGATTCTCTCCATGCAGAATATTTTGAATTTAAACGCGTGCATTGCTTATCCCCGTGAAGCTGAGGACCCCTATCTTACACGGGACAGCGTCCAGTTCCATAAACGTTTGGGGTATCAATTTGCAGGGAAATTTCATCGGTGCGGATACAAATTCGGCCGTTGGTACCATATGATCTGGATGGAGAAGTTTCTTGGAGGCCATACGGAAAATCCGCCCGCAGTGAAATCTTTTGGCGAGGTAAGGAGCCTTGTCGCGGAGAAACTCGGAATTTGGTGAAAGGCGGCTCCTGGGCGCATTCGGAAACAGAAAATATTTCCGAATCAATAACATGCCGATGTTCCGGCATGCGGCCACAAGAGGGTTTTTTTGTCGCAAAGTTAGTTTAAACTAATTTTTAATTGACATCGTTTGGCCGGATTATTATTTTCCGCTCCGGCGGGAAAAAATGGCGGATACGCCATGAAATCCTGCCGGATTGGAGGATGCCTCCCTGAGGAGGATACGGATGTTTTCATTATCAATAAAAAACCATGAACGCATACAAACGCATGTTGCTGGCCGGCTTTTGCGCCGGAAGTACAATCCTGGCTTTTGGTAGCCAGGCTCAGGCGGCCAAGGCCGCTTCCCCCAAGGTGGACAAAACGAGCGCGGCGATTGCCGCCTACGCGGATGAGCTTGTCATTCCCACCTACAAGACGATGAGTGATAACGCTCTCAAATTCGCCAAGACCGCTAAAGAGCTGAAGGCTGCTCCTACCGATGCCAAGGTTGCTGAAGCAGGGAAGCTTCTTCTTGAAACGCGCGTGCCGTGGGAACTTTCGGAATCCTTCCTCTTTGGTCCGGCTGCTTTCGCCAACCTTGACCCGAAGCTGGACTCCTGGCCCCTGGATACCACGAACCTTGACGCCGTCGCCAAAAACGCAGACAGCAAGAGCGTAACGATTGACGCCGCCTACGTCCGCAATTCCCTCGGCGCGGAAACGCGCGGTTTCCATGCTGCCGAATACCTGCTGTTCCGAGATGGGCAACCCCGCAAGGCCGCCGATCTGACGCCCGGACAGCTTTCCTACCTTGCCGCTGTGGCCGAGGTGATTGCTGAGGATGCCATCACGCTTGAAGCCTGGTGGGCGGGTTCTGACAAGATCAGCGAAGAGAAGGCCAAGATTCTTGAAGAAGCTGAAATAGAACCCGGCAAGTCCTATGCGGGGGAATTCAAAAAAGCTGGCCAGGCAGGCAGCCGCTATGAGTCAAACTCTGAAGTGCTTGATGAAATCATCGGCGGCAGCAAGGACATTATTGACGAAATAGCCGATTCAAAGGTGGGCAAGCCCTACGAAACGGCTGACGCTGCCGACTGTGAATCCCTTTACAGCTACACTTCTCTGGTGGACTCCCGCCACAACGTACAGAGCGTAGAAAAATCCTACAATGTGATTTCCCCTCTCGTAGCCGCCAAGTCCGCGAAGGTTGACCAGGCTGTGAAAGGTTCTATCGCCAAGGTATTCAAGAGCCTCGACGCCATACAGGGCCCCCTGGTGAAAAACCTCGACAAAAAGGAGCAGCTCAAGGCAATCATCGACAGTTGCAAGGAACTTTCCGAAAACTTCGACAAGGTTCAGGAACTTCTTGTGAAGTAATTTAACACGCATTGCCCAGGGTCGGAAAGACCCTGGGCTGCAATATCATATTGTCGGCCGGCTGACGGAGACGTGTACCACGGGCCGTATTTCTGGAAAGCCTGCCAATCATCAATGCACATGGAGTATCGACAATTTGCAAAACCTGCGGCTGTCCTAGTGCTCGGAGCGGGAGCGGCCGCCTGGGCAATAGTGAATTCCGGAGGTTCTGGGGATGCGGCTCCTGAACAATCTTTTATCCCGGACACGGCAAGGAATGCCGGCGTTTTGGGACATCCCCGCATTTCCGGACGCGCACTGATTAATCCGGTCCAGGGGAGTGCATCAAAATTTGACAATATCAAAGCCGAATACATGACAGCTTCATGCGTGAGCTGCCATGTAAACCGCGGCCGTGATTTCACGCCCCCCGCGCTCAGGACGAAAGAAGGCGAGCCCGGGCCGGCTTACTATCTGGGCGGTGAAAAGGGAACGGTGTTTAATGCCACCAGTAAAGCGTTTGAGCAGGAATCGCCGGCAATTACTGAAGCTGGCCTGACGAATCGTTTCAAGGCGGGCGAAATTATTTTTGAAGGGAACTTCGTACCCGTGAAGCGCAATCGCTTCGGCGGTCTCGGCCCCACTTACATTAAATCATCCTGTCTGGCCTGCCACCCCGGTTATGGCCGCGGACAGCGCACCGGCAATTTTGACAGGCAGTACGGCAACGGTTATCTGGCCTTTGTACATAATCCCGATGGCACCCCGGTTAAGGGGTACACGGGCATGCTGCAGACGAAAGCGGTTCCTCCTTTTGTGCCTTATGCCAAGGGGGTGAAAATAGAATGGCATGATTTTGTTGACCAGTACGGAAACAAATACCCGGACGGAACGCCCTACAATGCGGGCAAGCCGACGGAAGGCACGTTGACTTATCCCACGGCAGATGTGATTGAGCCGTTGCTTCCGCTTCCGGTCGATTACCGCGTGTCAATCGAATCAACAATCGGCATTTACGGAACGGGGCTGCTTGATGCCATCCGTGACGAGGATATTATTGCCGAATACAGGCGCCAGCAGAGCATGACAGGCCCGGTGAAGGGGATTCCTGGCAAATGGATTGACGAGCCCGACGGCACCCGGCGCCTCGGCAAGTTCACGTGGGACTGCTCGCGCGCCACACTGGAAAACGGTCCTGGCGCCAATGCGCTTTGGAACGTGACGAATGTAACGCGCAAGAACCGTCCGAACATCTACATGACGCCCGAATGGCTCGAAAAACAGAAGGAACTTGGCATTGATGTAAGCGGTCTTGAAGGCCCGCAGGAAGAGGAACTCTCAATGCAGCAGTATGAAGATTTCATGGTCTGGCATCGCGGGCTGGCCGTGCCTGCCGCCCGCAACCTAGACAGGCCTGACGTGCGCCGCGGACAGGAACTCTTCAATAAACTGGGGTGTGCCGGTTGCCACAAGCCTGAATGGACAACGGGGGAATATAAGCCGCTTCCCGGTTATGCAAACCAGACCATCCGCCCCTATACGGATATGCTGCGTCACGATATGGGGGAAATCAACCGCGGACGTTCTCGTTTCTGGCGTACGCCGCCCCTCTGGGGAAGGGGGCTGATGCACAAAACCGCCAATCATACAGATATGTTCCATGACCTGCGCGCCCGCGACTTTGAAGAGGCTATCCTGTGGCATTTCGGTGAAAGCGAATTCTCCCGTGAAATGTTCCGCCATCTCTCCGCCGAAGAGCGCGGCCAACTGATTCAATTCCTGAAAGCACTTTAAAAAAATAATATACTCATGACCTGCAACTTGGAAAAAAACAAAGGTGTTTCCGTCAAGTCGCTCCCGCTGGGCGGCGAAGGCGCATCTCTGCAATTCGTTACGCTTGCCGGAAGCGAACCTGGGCAGTTGGCCGAGCATGCCGAATTACTCCAAAAAGCTGAAAAAAACGGTCTTCGGTGGATTGGCCCGGAAGTGTACGGCAGCGCAGATCTGGATCTCTCCCCGGTGCCCGGGGCGGGGATGACTGCCTTTTTGGGTACGAAAACGGGCGCATCCTTCTATCGAGGCATGCAAATTTGCGCGGTGGAGGGGGTAAATGCCCGGGCGATTGAGTTCAATGGCCGCACCGCCGGGGTTTTTTATGAGGATGAATATGCCGAGTATGCCGTTTTGGGCGGTTTGTCGCCCCGCGACCGGACAGCCGGACGAACCGAGCAGACATTGGATGTATTCCGGCAGATGGAAGAAGCGCTGAACCGGGCCGGCATGGATTTTTCCCACGTGGTCCGCACATGGTTTTACAACAACCGCCTGCTGGACTGGTATGAAGAGTTCAACCGCGCCCGCGACACATTTTTTGAAAGCCGCGGCGTGTTTGATCGTCTGGTTCCGGCCAGTACGGGGATTGGTTCCGGCAATCGGGAACATGCGGCCTTGTCGGCCCGCGTATTTGCCATTCGGCCTAAGGGCGACCGTGTGACGGTAAAAGATATCCCTTCGCCTCTGCAATGTTCGGCTCAGGATTACCGCAGCTCATTCAGCCGTGCGGTAGAAGTGGATCACCCTCTCTTCCGGCAAGTCATCGTCTCCGGCACGGCCAGCATTGCCCCTGGCGGCGAATCCGTACATCTCGGCGATATCGACAAACAAACAGAGCTCTCGCTGGACGTGATTGAAGCCATCCTGAAATCACGCGGCATGGGCTGGAAGGATGTCGTCCGCTCCGTAGCCTATTTCAAAGACAAGGATTATGCCCCTCACTACGAAAAAATAGCTCTGCGCCGCGGCCTCGCCATCATGCCCTGCATCGGCATACAGGCCGATGTGTGCCGGGACAATCTGTTGTTTGAAATGGAACTTGATGCAGCCGTGTTGAAAGCCTGAGAAAATGGCATTCAGAATCATTCAGTGGAGCTTTCTGCTTGGCCTTGCCTTTTATTCGCTCTTTATTGGGGCAGCTCAAGTGTCCTTGTCCGACCTGTGGCAGATGGATGGCGAGCAGCTGCAGTTCTGGTGGGAGATCATGTTGCAAAGCCGCATTCCGCGCCTCTGCAGCATTCTCGTGGTAGGCAGCAGCATGGCCATCAGCGGCTTGATCATGCAGCGCATCACCAATAACCGCTTCGTGTCGCCGACCACGGCAGGCACGATGGAGTGGTGCCGCTTTGGGGTAATGGTCGCCATCCTTTATCTGCCCGGAGCCTCTCCCATTTGGCGCGTGGGGGCCGCCTTCGTGATTTCTCTGATAGGCACCTCATGCTTTCTGGCGGTGATTGCGCGCGTGCGGCACCAGAATGTCATTCTGGTGCCCCTGATAGGAATCATGCTGGGCGGCGTGGTGAATGCCGGAGCCGTTTTTTATGCCTACCAGTTTGATATTGTACAGAATATGGCGTCATGGCTGCAGGGGAGTTTCTCCCTTGTCATTGAGGGCAATTATGAATTGCTCTATGCCAGCATCCCGTTGATGCTGCTGGCCTATGTTTATGCCGATTTCTTTACGATTGCCGGCATGGGGCGTGATGCCGCGGTGGCGTTGGGGCTGAACCACGCAAGCATCATGCGCATGGGACTGGTGATAGTATCCATCATCAGCTCAATCACGATTGTGGAGGTAGGCTACCTCCCCTTCATCGGGTTGATCGTGCCCAATATCGTGAGCATTTTCCGGGGGGATGCCGTGAAGAAAATCTTGTTTGATACGGCTTGGCTGGGGGCCATGCTTGTTCTTGTTTGCGACGTGGCAGGGCGCATGCTTATCGCCCCCTTCGAAATCCCCATCGGCGTTATCCTGAGCGTGGTCGGCGGTGCTGTATTTCTGGCCATGCTCTTCCATAGAAAAACGTATGCCTGATTCCATTCAACATCAAAAAGATGATGCCTTCCGCAATGCTGCCGGCCGGCGTCGCGCGTTCCCGGCCTTCCTGATTCTGGGACTGCTCTGCGTGGGACTGGCGCTCGTATATGTCTTTCAGGGGATGACACCCGAAACGTGGGACTTTAACATGGCCCGCCGCATTCCCATCGTTATTGCGTTGGTGCTGGTTGGAACGGCCGTGGGGCTGTCTTCAGTCGTCTTCCAGACGATCACAACCAACTATATCCTCACGCCCAGCGTGATGGGGCTCGATAACCTCTACGTATTACTGCAGACGCTCGTGCTCTACTTCGTGGGCAGCACACAATTGACGACCATGCAGAGCCCGCTCTGTTTCATGGGAGCCCTGCTGCTGATGGTCTGCGTATCTACGGGTATTTTTTTCTACATGTTCCGTGGACAGAATGGCGGCAATATTTATTTTGTGGTGTTGGTAGGCATGATCTTCGGCATAACCTTCGGAGGCTTGTCGAACTTCATGCAGGTGCTGATAGATCCGAGCGAATTTGCCATACTTGAGGGGCGCCTTTTCGCCAGTTTCAACCGCATCAATGAAGAACTGCTGCTTACGGCAGGGCTTGTGATCGCCGCGGCGGTCATCTGGCTGGTTTGCGACCTCAGGAAGCTCGACGTGCTTACGCTGGGCCGCTCCACGGCCATTACGCTGGGCGTGAACTACAAATGGGTGGTGCTGCGCTCCCTGATAATCGTCTCTATTCTGGCCTCGGCCTCGACGGTGCTCGTAGGGCCGGTGACTTTCCTGGGCATTCTCATCGTAAGCATTGCACGCTTCATATTCCCGACCTACCGCCACATCGTCCTCATGCCCGGCACGGCTCTCGTGGGCGTAGCCGCATTGACTTTCGGCATGCTGCTTACCGAACGGTGGCTCAACTTCTCCGTGCCCCTGAGCGTAATCATCAATTTCGTTGGCGGGGTTTACTTTATCTACCTGATCATGAAAATTAAACGTATATGATTGAGATACGAGACATTTCCAAAAAATACCGTGAAACCTTCGTGCTCAGGCACGTCAGCACGAGGCTTCCCTCTGATCGGATGGTGGCCTTCATCGGCAGCAATGGCGCCGGAAAGAGCACGATGCTCAACATTATCAGCCGCCTTCTGGAACCCACCGAAGGCTCTGTATCCATTGATGGCAGGGAACTCAGGAAATGGGATTCCCGGGAGCTTGCCAAAACCCTCACCATCCTGGGGCAAACCCTCCATACTCCGGCGCGGCTCACGGTCGAGGAACTGGTTCGCTTCGGACGTTTCCCTCATTCCCGCGGCCGCCTGGAAAATCAGGATTTTCTGCAAATCGAAAAGGCTTTGGAACTTACCGAGATTTCCGATTTGCGCCATTGCTACCTTGATGAACTTTCGGGCGGCCAGCGGCAGATGGCCTATATTGCCATGGCCATTGCACAGGACACGAAGTACATCTTTCTCGATGAACCTTTGAACAACCTTGATATGCATCGTGCGGCGCGCATAATGAAACTGCTGCGTTCCCTGGTGCGGGAGCAGGGCAAGACGATCTGCATCGTAATTCATGATATTAACTTTGTCTCTTTCTATGCGGATTACGTGGTGGCATTCAGGGACGGAATCCTGTGCCATCAAGGGCCGACGGAAGATATCATCCGGACAGATGTGCTGCGCGATATTTACGGTATGGATATCGCCATAGAACCCTATGGTGATAAAAAGATATGCGTATACTATGAATAGAATTTCCTTAAATTCCCAAAACAACAAACAACAACAAATAATATGAGAACAACAATCACCGCATTTCTGGCCGCATTGATTCTTCCCGGTCTTTCCATGGCCGCCGCAGATGAAGCCAAAACAATCACCGCCACGCACACGCTGGGCACGGTCGAGCTTCCGGTCAATCCGAAACGTGTCGCCGTGCTGGACTACGGTTCGCTTGAGACCATCGGTGAACTGGGCGTCACTCCCGCGCTGGCTTTACCCAAAAAATTCCTTCCTCCTTACCTCTCCAAATTCTCCGGAGAACAATATACGGATCTTGGAACGGTTAAGGAATTCAATATTGAAACCATCAATGCGTTCAAGCCGGACTTGATTATTATTTCAGGACGTCAGCAGGATTATTATCAAAAACTTTCCTCCATCGCCCCCGTTTACCTGGTCGATACTCTGGCCAAGGATCAGCTGGGGGAAGCCAAGAAAAACATCAGGCTTCTGGGTGATGTGTTCGGCGTGCCCGAAAAGGCAGCCGAAGCCGTCAAAAACATTGATGAAGCCGTAACCCGTACGAAGGACAAGGCCCAGGCCAGCGGCAAGAAAGCTCTCGTTCTCCTTACGAACGACGGCAAGGTAAGCGCTTACGGTTCGGGTTCCCGCTTTGGGTTGGTACACGATGCCCTGGGAGTGGCCCAGGCTGATAAAAACATCAAGGTGGGGGTTCATGGGCAGCAGGTGACTTATGAATACATTGCCATGCTCAATCCCGATATCATCTTTGCGGTGGACCGTTCGGTAGCTATCGGCCGCTCGGCCAAAAATCCGAATGTCCTCAACAATGTGCTTGTGAATAAAACGAAGGCGGCTAAAAACGGCGCCATCATCCTGCTTGACCCGCAGGTATGGTATCTTTCCGGCGGCGGCATCATTTCTCTGAACAAGATGATCTCTGAAGTGGAAGCTGCCTTTACGGACAAAAAATAATTATTCCGTCTTTATTCATCACGAAGCAGGCCGCACGACCCTATGCTTCCGTTTCCCGGCTGGAGCGGCAGAGGCGTGCGGCCCTTTTTCATTCAGTATCTGCTGATGAAGAAAATTTTGCAGTGGATGGCATCTCCCCGTCTCGCGTGCGTGCTGATGGCTTACGCCGTGCTGCTCATTTTTCTCGGCACTCTTGAGGCGCGGTCTGTCGGTGTTTCCGCTGTACAGGCCAGGTATTTTGAAAGCTGGGGCTGCCTTTCCTTCGGGATGATTCCTCTGATCGGCGGCGCCGGCGTAGGGGCATTAGCCGTACTGAATATTTCGGCGTCTGTTTTCCGGCGTGCGCGCTTCACACTGCGCGGCGTGGGCTTGATCCTCACGCATGCCTTTCTGGTAGTACTGATTTTGGCGGGGGCGTTGCAGTATTTTCTGCGTACGGAGGGAATACTCGTTCTGGATGCAGGTGAGGTCTCACACGAAATACTGGCAGGCGAAGGGAATGGAAGAAAAAATATCCCCCTTGGTTTTTCAGTAAAGCTGAAAAAATTTGATGCCCGGACATGGACGGGAAGCGATATCCCCAGCAGCTTTTCAAGCGAGGTTTGCTTTATGCGCGGCGGGGAAAGCACGGAAACGGTTATTCGCATGAATGCTCCGGTCTCCTTTGGCGGCTGGATTTTTTACCAGAGCAGTTACGCCAATGGGGGCCGCACGAGTGTAATCACAGCCGTACACAATCCGGTGCGCTTTTTTCCGTGGATATCGGTGCCCGGCGTATTTGCGGGCATGCTGCTGATTTTTCTCCCAACCCTGCGTGCCCGAAAAAAACATGCAGTGTAAAATTACTTTATTTACGGCGTTTTTCGTTGCTCTTGCGATTGCGTTATCGCCTCTGTTTCAGAGGATTGGTAGTTCTTTTTCCTCATTTGACGGCATAGGGGCGCCCTCACCCGGCGCGCTGCCATGCCTGAAGGCTGGACGAGTGATGCCGGTTTCAAGCGCAGCGGCGGATTCCCTTAAATTGGCAAGCGGCCGCACGTCGGTGAATCTTGGAGGCTCTCGGACCGGGCCGGTGAAGTGGTTGCTGGCATTAAACGCCAGCCCGGCAAAAATGGCCGGCGAACCTTTTCTGCGTTCGGATAACAGGGATATGGTCGAATTCCTTGGCGGACGAGGCCGTTATTTTTCCTATGCCGATGCAGTTGAGAAGGCTGGCCTGCTGCGCGGCTCTCTGCGGGGAAATTCTCCTCAGGCCCATGCCGCGGAAGCCGTACTGGGCGCACTCGCCGTTTATGAGCAGGCCGGCGTTGCGCTCGCTCTCCGCCTGGAGGGGACATCGGGCTGTTTGGGGACGCTTGATGCATGGCATGAAGCTATGGCCGAAGCCTCAGCAGAGCTTGAAGCCGCTGAACGTGAAAAACGCCATCCCTCGCTTGACCGGCTTTACCGTGCCAATCGCTATTTTCAATTCCTCCAGGCTCTTGTGCAGGTAGAAGAAGCGGATCCGAATGTGGCCCTGCGAGTAATCCCTCATGAGGGAAGCTACCTGACCCCGGCTGCCGCTCTGCTCGAAAAAAATCTCAGTCCCGCCGGGTGGACCGCCCTGAAAGCCTATGCCGCAGCCTGCGATGCCTATGCTGCCGGAGATGAATCTACTGCGGCAGAGACTCTGCGTCAACTTTCTGGGGAATTGGAGTCAATACTGCCCATGGATTCTTTCAAACTGCATTTCGAGCATTGCGTCAATGCTATCGAACCCTTCTTGGGAGGCTTCCTTCTCTACGACATGTCGTTGGTTTGTTTCGTGGTCTCTCTGTTTCTCAAGCGGCGGAAGACATTGCTGCATTTTGCGACGGTCTTCCTGTGTATGGCGGTATTATGGCATTTATTCGGCATTGCGGCCCGCATGTACATTCAATCGCGCCCCCCGGTAACCAATTTGTATTCCTCGGTCGTCTTTGCGGGCGCGGTAGCCTCATTATTCGGCGGGACGCTTTATATCCTCCGCCGTCAGCTTCCTGTTGCCGCGATCGCCTGCGCTTCCGGCCTTCTATCACTCTTGGTAGCCATGAATTTGCCCTACAGCGGCGATACCATGGGCATGATGCGTGCCGTTCTCAATTCGAATTTCTGGCTCACCATGCACGTAATGACCATCATGATAGGCTACGGAAGTGTTTTTTTTGCCGGGTTTTTAGCCTCATATCATCTGGTGGCCCGTTTCTTCGGACAGGGTGAAAAGGGGCTGAAAGCCGGGGCCTGCGGAGTCTATCGCATCCTTCTCGTGGCGCTCTTCTTCTGTTTTCTGGGGACAATGCTCGGCGGCATCTGGGCCGACATGAGCTGGGGACGGTTCTGGGGGTGGGACCCTAAAGAAAACGGTGCGTTAATGACACTCCTTTGGTGCTCCTGCTCCCTCCATGCCCGACTTTTACACGTCTGTTCCTGTCAAGGCTTCCTCGTTCTTGCCTCGCTCGGAAATATCGTGGCAGCCTGGGGGTGGTTCGGTGTCAACCTCATGGGGATTGGCCTGCACTCTTACGGTTTTGTGGAAGGCGGCTGGTTCTGGTTTTTCCTTTTTGTGGGCCTTCAGGTCCTTGCGGCGGCTTCAGCCCTGATTCCCCAAAGGAGCCGCTGATGATTTTACGAATCATCGGGCAGGGAAGGGGAGGCGTTCGCGACATACGGCATTGATGAATGGAAAATACGGAATTGCAATGGGAGAACCATCCGGGAGCACCTGCAATATGGCAGCAGCTGTTTCGGCAAAATCCGGGAATATCCAGTGCGGGAGTGTGTATTGATGCAGCCTTGCGCTCGGAATGCGTGTTATTTCCCATATGGAAATATAAAGCCATAAATGAAAATATGAGAAAAAAATCATTTTCAGGCATTTTCCATAATACGATGCCTGTGAAGGTTGATAAGGCCGCTTTTCGTCTATAAAATCAATAAAAAATAGTGCTTTTTCAAAACAATCATCCAGAATGGGGCTGTCATGACCGTCTCCTCCGCGTCCGGTAAAGAAATTCACCCTCGTTTGCCCTGGGTGGAGATTGCACGGCTGCTGGCGACGCTGGTGGTTATCATGCAGCACGTCCCTTCCATGGGGTTTCCTCCCAACCAATGGCTGATTGGTCCGGCGCTGGCGACGTTTTTCCTGCTGGCGGGGTATTTTTCCGCCTCCGGCCTTGATGAACAGGGGGCCGGAACGTGGGCGGGGCGCCGCCTGCTGGTTTTGCTGCGGCCTTATCTTTTCTGGTGCGCGGCCTATTGGCTGGCGGCGGGCATGCCTCTTGCCCCTGGTTCTCTGGCTTCCGTGTTTGGGCTGGGAACATGTCCCATGCTGACCCCGATGTGGTTCCTGAGAGACTTGATGATGTTTACCCTGGCTGCGTTTTTGCTCTCCCGTTTCCGTCCAGCTCTTTACGCCTTTGGCCTGTTTTGCCTGTTTCTGCACCGGTGGGACGACTCCCTGGCATGGCCCAGTCCGTACATGTTTGGGGATTTTGCGCTCGGCGTTATGCTGGCGTCCGCCGCACCGGGCTGTCTGAACCGCTGGGGCAACATGCCCCTTGCCGTGCATGGTTCCATTCTTTTAGCCTCCGTGGGTCTTGTCTGGGTAAGCTGTACGGACTCTTTCCTGATTGCGGACGACTCTTTTCCCGGATTGATTGTTCTGGCCTTCCTCAGCTTCGGAATTATTGTAAAGGCCGTCAGCCCCGGCTGGTCGGAAAAGCTGGCCCGGTGGGCGTCCGGCAGCTTTTTCGTGTATTGTTCCCATATTTTTGTTCTGATAGCCCTGATGGGCGTAGAGAGCTGTTTTCCCTCCCCATGGCCTGCCTGGGCGTGGTGGTGCCTGGTTCCCGCGGTTTACATGATGGCGCGGAGCGTTTACGTATTCCTCAAACGCTATTTCCCCCGTTCCCTCGTCCTGATGAGCGGGGGAAAATGACCTTTGGAACAACGGACGGAAAGCTCCGCCGGGAGTGTTCCATGTTTACTTTTATGGCACCGGAGAGACGTCATCCTGTTTCTCTCTCCTGGGTTTGGCATAATAGCTTGGGTCGGCAATCCAGCGGTCTCCCGCTTTTTTCACCGGAATGAAGCTGACTCCCCACGACTGGAATTCTCCTGTGTACGGTTGTTCTATCAGGATCCTGTTTTCCCCGGCCTTCACTTGAAAGGGAACAGGAGGCCGGGCCCACCAGAATTCCTCGTTGTCAAAGGGTATCTCATTAGCGGGCGAATTCCATGTATGCTTTTCGTAACGCCGTTGGCCTGCCAGTTTGTAAGTCTGGGGATTTTTCATTTCCTTGCCGTTTACCCATATTCTGGTGCCGCACTGGGACCACTCCCCGGCAGCCGGTACTCCGGAACAGCGCCGTGTGGAACGGGCCGGAGCGTCAAACCCCACCATAGCGTGCATGGTGCCCTCCACGGGCGCGTGAAACGTCGTCTCCGCCCAGACCGTATTCCCCGGTTTTGTCTTGGAAAATAGACCCTCCGCACCCGCACGGGTACGGAAATACAAATTGCCTCCTCGCGTCTGGACGGAAGACAGTCCTGCGGGAGATTTGCCCGCCAGCAGGTTATTTCTTACTTCTTCCTGCCTGTCCTGCGGAACGGGGCCGAATACCGTCCATTCCACGAAAGAATCCCTCCAGTAAGGGAAAGGCCTGCTTCCGGCCAGGGCTTCCATGCGTTTTTCAAACAGAGAGAAGGCCTGATAAGCCTCCGTGTTCTTTTCCGGCAGACTGCCGGCAAAACGGGAACCATCCTCTGGAATTCCTTTCCAACTGCGTTCCGCCATGGCGAACATGGCAGGCCACTGGGGGCTCTGGACAGGAATGTTTTTTTTGTTCTCCACCCGGGTATCCGGCCATAGACACTGGATGACGCCCAGGGAATGGTTGTTTCCCCTGGCTGTTCCGCAGGGCTGGCGGAAGAAATTCCTGCGCACCAGAATGCCGGGGTCAAAGGAATTGACGTATCCTGCCGTGGAGTCGAAGTAGGGATTCTTCTGCCTGGCTGGATCCGGCAGGCCTACGGAATTTTCATCATTCCACAGCTGGGCATAACTGTCTCCGGACACAGGCAGGTCATTGTTGCCCGCCCATTGGATGGGCTGCCGTCCCAGGGATTTGACCTTGGCCGCCATCCGGTCCGCAAACTGCTTTCCGTTGGGAATGCGGATTTCATCCGCTCCGATATGAAGGTAGGGAGACATTTCCGCCGGAATTTCCCTGCAAAATTCTTCCAGCAGTTCTTCCAGAATGTTGATGCCTCTGGGATCATGCATCGGGAAGCCAAAGCAGTTTTTAAAATAGGTGCTGTGCCCGGGCATATCGATTTCCGGAATAATCTGGACATGGCGCTCCCTGGCGTAGCGGAATAAGTCCCGTATCTGGTCGTAGGAGTAGGTGCCGTTAACGTCCCGTCCCTGAATCCTCTTGGAGGGATCATTCAAAACAGGGTACTTTTTGCACTGGATGCGCCATGCGGGGTAATCCGTCAGATGCCAGTGAAAAGCGTTTATTTTCAGCCGGGCCATTTCATCAATATCCGCCTTGAGTGTTTCAACAGTCCGGAAATGGCGGCCTGCGTCATGCATGAAGCACCGGATGGCGAACGCGGGGCTGTCCTTGATGTCGCAGCACGGGTAATCTCCCCTGGCTCCCAGCTGGTCCAGCGTTCTGCGGGCATAAAAAACGCCCGCATCGTCAGCGGCCTTAATCAGAATGCCGTTGGGGCGGATCCGCAGTTCATACCCTTCCTTGCCCAGCGTCTTAGACAGGGACGCGTTTTTTTTCACGGAAACGGGAGCCTTTTTAGGGCATGTTCCCGTTTTCCAGTCCACCTGGGACGGGAAGGGAATCAGTGGGACCGGAGCGGCTTTTTCCTGCTGGAGAGGGTGCGGGGATGTCCAGTCTCCATGGGAGGAGGTAAAACAAAGCATCAGGCCGGAAGCCAGCAAAGGCGCGGAAAGGGATAATCGCATGGCAAATATTACACGTGGATGATGAATGATCTTTCAAAGAAACAGGGAAATTGCAAAAGAAAACATTTTACGCAGTATAAAATTATCCTATCCTTATGCGGATGGAATGAACGGCGTCCTTGCCGAACTGGTCCTTCAGTTTTCCCAGCAGGGCTCCCTGCCACTGCTGGAGATGGTAGCGCATGGCTGGTTGAAGCACCTGGATGGTGGCCACTCCCTTGACAATGGAAAGAAGGTTGGATTGCTGGCCCAGGAATGGCCCCGCAGCTTTCAGCCATCCTGCCCGGAGCAATTCGGGATCCATCCCGTCGCCGTCCAGGGGAAGCCTGGACAGAATATCCCCCAGCAGGGATTCCGCCGTATGGAGGTTACGTGTTTCACTGGTGGCGGGGGATATCTGGAACCAGTCCGCCAGCGCCTGCCTCACCTCCTGCTCGTCACGGGAAAGATAATCATACCGGACGGGGGAGGCGTGGGGATCCGGACGGTCTCTGTCCGGCGTGTAGGGAAACCAGGGGGAGGACATGGGGGAAAATAAAAGCCCGGAGCGTTGAATGCCAACAGCCCCGGGCGGTTAAAATAATATATGGAGAAATATTATTCGCCGTCGTCGCCAATCGCTTCCACGGGGCAGCCTTCCAGGGCTTCCTCACAGGCGCTCAGCTCTTCGTCGTTGTCCGGCTGCTTCTTGACATAGGATACTCCTTCATCGTCATCCCGTCCAAAGTTTTCCGGAGCCGTTTCGCGGCAAAGGTCGCAGTCAATGCAGGAACTGTCCACGTAAAATTTGCCGGGGACGTTTAGAGGTGTTTTTTCGTCGATATCTGCCATTGTGTATGATGGGTTGTATGAACTGCGCCCACTATTTCCGCATTTGAGTAAATTTTGCAATCTTTTTTGTTGCAGGAATGAGTCAGCATGGGGGACAATGGCGGCATTCCCGTTCCCGGAATAAAAGGCTTTTCACGATGAATATCCCACCTGCTTCCCTCCCTCGTCTCCTGCCCGTGTGGGCAGGGCTGCTGCTGGCCGCTTTTTCCGGAATTCTGACGGCCTGCGCCTTTATCCCGGTGGACTGGGGCGGATGCGTATGGATAGGGTTCCTGCCTTTGCTGACAGCCCTGTGGTACGGCCGCAGGCGGGAGGGGAAAAGGGGAATGCTGGCATACGCCCTGTATGGCTGGATGTTTGGGGTAGTATTTTACGGCATTTCCTTCTGGTGGGTCAATGAAGTCAGCACGCTGGGCTATATTCCCCTGATGATTTTTTACGGAGGCCTGTTTCCCGGCCTCTGGGCTCTGGTCATGGGAGTGTTCTTCCGACCGGACGCCCGGCCGCTGCCCGATGCGAGGCTGACGGCAAAGGAACGCCGGGCCGCCTGGAAAACCTGGGCCCTGGGCGACATACTGCCCAGCGCCTCCGCCGCTCTGGCGGGCGCCGCTTTATGGGTATGTCTGGAATGGGGGCGGGGCTGGCTGATACCGGGCTTCGGCTGGAACAATCTGGGCGTGGCCCTTTACGGCAATCCTCTGGCCCAGTGGGCGGAATACCTTGGAGTAACGGCGCTGGCTTTTATTCCGGCCGTTTTTTCCGTCTGGCTCTGGCGCGTTTGCCGCCGGGCCGGAACCATGATTATCCATGAAGGCAGGCGTACTGTTCCCTGGGATTTTTTCATACTGGTGGCGGTTCTTTTAACCATGTTTGTCACTGGCGTGGTCTGGACGGCCCGTTACTCCGCCCAGTCTGCCGAAGCCACGGGCGACGGCAGATTCACCGTTCCCGTCATGGCCGTGCAGCTGAATCTGAGCCAGAAGGAAAAATGGGACCCGGCCAACCGGAGGAACATTTACCGGGCTTTGCTGGACATGACGGAACAGGGAATGCTGGATCTTCAAAACCGCGCTCTGGAACAGGCGGTCAAAGACGGCGCGGAAGCCTCCCTGGATATGCCGGCCTGGGTAATCTGGCCGGAAAGTTCCTTCCCCATTTCCACGTTTTACCGTGATGCCACGGGAGAACGCTTCTCCAACCAGGACAATGTCAACTTTCTGAGCGCGGAAGAAGATTACGTCCAGGCTCTCCGGAACGGGATATGCAATTTTATTCTGCTGACGGGCACGGATGATATCTATCTGTCTGATGAAGGGCGTGTGGCGCGGGCTTACAACTGTCTTACCGTCTTTGAGGGGGATTATTCCACAGCCCGGCTGCACGCCAAGGCCATGCTGGTCCCCTTCGGCGAATACATCCCTATGCGGAAAACATTCCCATTTCTGGAAAAAGCCTTCGAGGCTTCCGCCGGAACCGCCATGGGACTGAATTATACGCCCGGGTGTTCCTCCAGCCCCGTTCCCGTGCCCATCCGTCCCGGAAGCTCCGTTACGGTGGGGGTCATCCCTCTTGTCTGCTTTGAAGATGTTGTGGGAAGCTGGGTGCGCCGCTTCATCCGGCAGGAGCCCCAGTTGATGGTGAACGTGACCAATGACGGGTGGTTCAACCGTTCCTGCGCCAACGAACAGCATTGGCGCAATGCGGCGTTCCGGTGTATTGAGCTGCGCCGTGCCATGGTCCGTGCCGCCAATACCGGCGTAAGCGTGGCTCTGGCCCCCAACGGCGCGGTTATTGCGGATTTGCGGGATTCCTCCGGTTCACCGTTTACCAGAGGGGTGATGGCTGCCACATTGCCTGTGGGCTGTACGAAAATAACCCTGTACGCCATGCTGGGCGACTGGGCCGTCCTGGTTTGTTTCCTGGTGTTCGCGGCTCTGTTGCTGCGCAGGATAGGCGCAGGGAAACGCGTCCATGGCCCCGTGGAGAACGGAGTTTACCGGCGTTCCACGGGGGCTACGCCCAGATAATTCCTGACTTGTTTGAACGCAGGGTAGGAAATGCCTGTTTCATGGCACCAGAAGGCGGAAGAAGAGCCGCCGTCCAGGTTCAGGGCCGTTTCCACCCGGAAATTCCCCAATGCCCCGGGAGCCGCCAGCCAGGCTGCCAGCTCCTTCAGAGTCAGGGAGGAGGAAACGCCGATGCACCACCTCCTGCCGCCGTCCGTGGCAATGAAGGTGCGGTAGGTGGACTTCTGCGCGTTAAGCCCTTTTACGGCGGAGCCGTTCTCCACCAGAAAGGGCCCCCCCTGGATAGCCGCCTGCATGGCCGGCAGTCTTCTCATGCGCCTCAGCACGGAACTGCGGACCAGGGTTAATCCGTCTCTGCCTCCTTCGTAAACGACACCGGAAACAGCGAAGGACCCCGTGGCCAGCGGAGAAAGCCGTTTGCCGTCCTGGACGACCAGGCCCAGGGGAGTTCCCCCCGCGTCTGCGCTGAAGAATCCTCCGTTGACTCCGGCCACGCAGGGGCTTTTCCTCATGGCCTTGTCCAGGGAGCCGTACCGGGGCGTTTTGACGCTCCCTTCATCCCTTACCAGCAGGCGGTGCGTATCAGAACGGAAAAAATACACGTTCAGCTTGTCCCGCATGGACAAAAATCCGTCCTTCCTGGTGAAGACGCGGTGTTCTGCGTGAACCAGGCCGGAAAAGCACAATATCAGGGGAAGCAGGCGCAGAAAAAGCATCGTCAGTAATCGGTGGGGGAACAATAGAAAATCCGGCGTTCCGCGCAAGTGCCGGAAGGCACGCATACGCCCGGCCAGACAACGCAGCCTTGCAGGCGGCAACCGTCCTCTACCGCAGCTCCGGGGCCTATCACGCAATGGCTGTCCACAAAGGCGCGGGGGGACACTCTGGCCCGGGGGTGGATGCGCGGAGCGGGGGATGGGAAATCCAGATGGGCTTGAAGATAGGCCTCCGGTGTTCCCATGTCCATCCACAACCCGTCGTCCGCCAGAATGCCGCGCAGGCATCCTTCCCGGATATAATCCAGAAACAGGGGAATAATGGAAACGGCTTCCCCGGAAGGGATGCGTCGGAATATTTCCGGCTCCATACAGTACGCGCCGGTGAATTGGCAGGATCCGGGGTCGCGGCCCAAGGCGTGCCTCATATCCGTCACCAGGCCGGAAGAAAAATCAAATCCCACGTTCTTCTTGTCTCCGGAAGTGCGGAGGGCCAGCGTTACGGGAGGGCGGCGGCTCAAATGCTCCTCCAGCAGGCGGCCCAGGTCAAATGTGGCCGCCATGTCTCCGTTCACCACCAGCAGCGGTTCTTCCGCGGAAGCCAGGGGCTCTATCTTTTTGACGCCGCCGCCGGAATCCAGCAGCACGGGTTCATGGCTGAAATGAACGGGGCAGCCGTTCCATGAATGTTCAGGGAACACCTTGTCCCAGGCTGCCGCCAGATGGTGGGTGTTGATGATGAACTCCCGTATGCCGCAATCGTAGCATCGGCGCATGGAATGCAGAATAAGGGGCTCATGGAAAAAGGGAATCAGCGGCTTGGGCAGAATGCCGGTGAGAGGGCGCAGGCGGGTACCCAGCCCGGCGCCGAGAATAAACGCACGGGAAATGCGGAGGCCTGCTGTGATATGCATGGAACATCACTACTGGGTGAGCGGCTTTTTTTCAAGCGCCCTTTATCCTCTTCTTTCCGGGATGACACGCCGGAATGCCGCCTCTTCCCCGAATTTAAAGGAAAATCCGTGATTTCGTGCTTTCCAAACGGAAGCTCATTCACTAGCATCCCCGCATGGCATGTGGAAACCAAAGAACTGTCGGCTCTCCGGCCTCCCTGGCCGGTACCTCTTTGCATACGGGACAGCCCGTTACCCTGACCCTGAAGCCGGCTCCTGCCGACTTCGGCATTAAATTCCGCCGGGTGGACATTCCGGACCAGCCTTTCATCAGCGCGGACGTGGAAAAGGTGCAGACTGTGGAACGCGCCACCAGCCTGGCTGAAGGTTCCGTCAAAGTGCATACCGTGGAACATATTCTCTCCGCCCTCACGGGCATGGGCATTGACAACGCCGTCATTGAAATGGACGCCAATGAACCGCCCATCGGGGACGGGTCCTCAGCCCCCTACGTAGAGCTGATCAAGAGCGCCGGCATCGTGGAACTGGATGTGCCGCGCCGCTATCTGGAAGTGCGCGAGGCCGTTACCATTGAAACCAAGGGCGGTTCCATCCTGACCATTCTCCCCTCCAAGCAATTCCGCGTTTCCGTCACCTGCGTGGGGCCGGAAAACCGCATTACCCAGTACTTTGACTCGGTTATCACGCCGGAAACGTATGAAAAGGAACTGGCCCCGGCTCGCACTTTTACGTTCTACGAAGACATCAAGCCCCTGCTGGAGAAGGGCCTCATCAAGGGCGGCAGCCTGGAAAACGCCGTGGTCATCCGCGGCGAGGAGCTCATGAGCAAGGAGCCCATGCGTTTCATCAATGAATTTGCCCGCCACAAGGCCATGGACCTTATTGGAGACCTGACCCTGTGCGGCAAACCCATCCTGGGCCACGTCATCGCCATCAAGCCGGGCCACGGCCCGAACACCGAACTTACGGCCAAGCTCAAAAAGGAACACCACCGCAACCAGCAGATGGCCCCCAATCCCGTCAATGTTCCATACGGAGACGCCGTGCTGGACATCAACGAAGTGATGAGCCTTCTGCCGCACCGCTATCCCTTCCTGATGGTGGACCGCATTATCGGTTTTGAAGGAGAAACCAAGTGCCGGGGATTGAAGAACCTGACCATGAATGAACTCTTTTTCCAGGGCCACTTCCCGGGACATCCGGTCATGCCGGGCGTTCTCCAGGTGGAAGCCATGGCCCAGGTAGCCTCCATCGTCATGCTGCGCCAGCCCGGCAATGCCAGCAAGCTCGGCTACTTCATGAGTGCGGACAAGGTTAAATTCCGCCGCGTCGTGGTTCCCGGCGATACGCTCATCATTGAAGCGGAACTGACCAAGATGCGCGGAAACATCGGCCAGGCGACGGCTCGTTGTCTGGTGAACGGCCAGGTGGTTTCGGAAGCCGAGCTTAAATTCGGCCTTCAGGATGCTTGATCCTGCCGACTGCATCCCCTGTTTTTACGGAAACCCCGGCCGTGCAAGCCACGCCGGGGTTTTTCATGTTCCGCGTCCGGGCCTTTTTTACCTGGAAATTCCGGACAGTCCGCATAAACGGAAACCGGAAAACGAACCATCAAAGACGGCATCCCCTCTTTTTCAGGAGGTCTGATTCCGTCTTAACAGGCACTTGCGGAAGAGAGCCGGATGTCTGGCAGTCGGCACATCTCCGCATACTCTTCAAGACGGCGGCGAAAGGTCTCTTTTGTCATGGAAAGAAGGGCGTCTGCCGAAAAGGACTCGCAGGTGAAGGAGGCCGCCACCGTCCCGTACACAATCCCCCTCTTCACTTCCTCAAACGGAGGAAGGCCGGGAGGCAGGGTGGACAAATAGCCGGCCAAAGCCCCCAGGAACGTATCCCCCGCGCCGGTTGGGTCCACCAGCGTTTTCAGGGGATAGGCGGGACAACGGAAAATCCGGAGATTCCCGCCGGCATCCCGTCCCAGAAGAGTGGCCCCGTATTCCCCCTGTTTCACCACTGCGTATGCGGCGCCTTTGGAAAGCAGGAATTCCCCGGCTTCCATGACGGTGAACGCCTGGGCATATTCCTTCGCCTCATCCTCATTCATCATGGTGATATGGGAACGGCTGATCACGGCATCCAGCAATTCCGGCTGGCGGCGCAGCCACTTGTCCATGGAATCGGAAAGTACCAACGCCGCGTCCGGACATTGTTCCATGCACTTAAGCTGCTGGGCCGGAACCATGCAGCAGCAAACCAGCACCGGATGGTTCCTCAAAGGCTCCGGAACGTGCACATTCCATTCCAGCATCACGGCATCATTGGCACAAACGGTCCTCCGCTTGTTCATATTGTCAAAATATTCCCCGGTCCAGGCAAAAGAAGGCCCCTTCTTGCGTTCTACTCCTTTCATGCACAACCCTTTGGCCTCAAGGGCCGCTTCATAATGGGCGGGGAAATCCTCCCCGATGATGCTGACGGCATCCACGCGGTCGGCAAACAAAAGGGCAGCCACGGCCGCAAAGGAAACGGAACCGCCCAGAACACCGTCCGCCCTGCCGCCGGGAGTAAGGATGGTATCAATTCCGATGGTTCCGGTAACGAGAAGGGGCTGGGACATGGAAAAAAGGAAATACGGTTTTACCCTGCAATCAAGAACAAAAAGGCTGGCGATATGGAAAAAACAGGGTATTTTACCCGTACACTCTTAAAAGAAATAGGTTCTGCCGGCATACAGGCCAGAAGTCTTGTTTCCGGTTAAAGGGCGTCACCAGGCGACACGAACGTTTCCAAACCAGTTTTCGGGAACGCAGCCAGCAACCCTTTCATGGACAAGAAGCCGCAGCCCGTCTTTCCCGGCAGATTTCGGCGCTGCTCCGAAACTTTATTCCCCATTAAAACATAGAAAAAGCCGCTATATGATGAAAATGCTGATGATAGTGGGCCTGGGAAGCTTTGCGGGCGGTGTATTGCGTTTCCTGCTGGCCCGGTTCGTCCAGGTCAATTCGGCAAGTTCGTTCCCCTGGGGTACGGCGGCAGTCAACCTGCTGGGATGTTTTATCCTGGGTTCCCTCTACGGTTTGTTCGACCGGAGCCTGGTGCATACGGAAACGCGGCTCTTTCTTACCGCAGGCCTGTGCGGCGGTTTCACCACCTTTTCCACGCTGATGAATGAATCCTTCCTGTTGTTGAAGGAAGGGAACTTCTCCGCCTTCTTCCTTTACACTCTCATCAGCTTTGCCGGGGGGCTCCTTGCCATTGGCCTGGGCTATCTGGCCGCCCGGTAAAGAAAAAACATGGAAACTCGGCGCTGCGCATGGCCAGCCGCGTGTTTTACAGGGGAACTCCTGAAATGGAAATGGACGGCCAGCAGAACCACGCTCCCCCTTTAATTCCGGGAGTTGCCCAAGCATGATGGAAATTAACGGTATTCCCAATGCATTGGAACGGCAAAAATTCTGCCGGGCGGGCGGCAGCCAGCCCGGCATGGGATCCCCGGCTGCTTGTTCCTAGGAATAGGATTTCTCCAGGATGCTGACCACGTCCGCCGGAGTCAACTTGCAACGGTCCAGTTCAAACAGATTGCCCATGGTGGAAAAAGCCGTTTTGGCGTATTCGTCAAATAAATCCGGTGTAATGCCGAATTCGGACATCTTCAGCTTGTCTACGCCACAGGCTTCCTTCAGGCTGTTCAAGCCGTTCAGGAAACCGTCCACGGAGGCTTCCTGTCCCATGGCTGAGGCAACTCTTGCGTAACGTTCCGGGCAGGAAGGAGCATAGGCTTCATGGTAGGCCCAGGAAATCATAATTAGCCCCGCGCCATGGGGCAGGGAAGGATGGAAGGCGCTGAGGGCATGTTCAATGGAATGTTCCGACGTACAGCAGGAAATGGTTTCCACAAACCCGGAATAGGTATTGGCCAGCGCCACATAGGCGCGCGCTTCCAGGTCATCCCCGTTATTTACGGCGCGCGGAAGATATTTGGCAATGTATTCAATGGCCTGGAGCGCGAACATGTCCCCCATGGGGGAGGCGATTGTAGCCATATATCCTTCCACGGCATGGAACAAAGCGTCAAACCCCTGATATGCCGTTAATTTGGGAGGTACGGAAAGCATCAACTCCGGATCTACGATAGACATGGTGGGGAAAGTACCCCTGAAACCGAAACCGATCTTCTCCTGCGTGTCCTCTTTCGTGATGACGGTCCACGGATCCGCCTCCGTTCCGGTTCCCGCCGTAGTGGTGATGCAGACGATGGGAAGAGGTTTGCAGGGAATGGGAAGCCCCTTGCCGGAACCTCCCTGGATGTAATCCCAGTAGGTTCCTGGATTGGCCGCCATCACAGCGATGCTCTTGGCGGAATCCATGCTGCTGCCCCCGCCCAGGCCGATGATGAAATCACAGCCCGTTTCCCTGGCCAGGGAGGAGGCTTCCATTACGTGCTCCACCACGGGGTTGGGCTGCACTTTATCAAAAACAACGCTTTCCACTCCCTGTTTTTTCAGAAGAGCCTGTACGCGGTCCAGATACCCGAGGCGTTTGACGGACGACCCGCCGATGACGATCAGGGCCTTGGTGCCGGGCAGGGGGGCGGAACCAAGATTGTCCAAAGAACCCGCGCCAAAAAAGATTTGCGCGGGCATGAAAAATTGAAATGGCTGATACATGCCCTTAATGTATAAAACGGCGGCTCCGGACGTCAAGGATGCTCTGCGCATTCCATGAACAGGGAAACCGCCGTTCGGGCAACATCTTTTGTCTGAAGAAAGTCAGATGTCTTCAAAAAAATCGTCACTCCGGGCTGGGGCAGGTTTGGGAGGCTTCGGCACATCCGTTCCGATGGCTCCGGGATCATCCATTTCACGGCTGGTCGTAATCGTGGTGGAGGGAGCCTTCTTTTTGGAGGAACGCATGGCAGGACGCGGTGCAGAGGATGAAGAGGAACCGTCAGCCATGCTTTCTTCTTCCGGAGAATCCATCAAGCTCTTCATGCTCTGAACCAGTTTATCCCGGAGGGTGCGGATACCTTGTTCCCGGCGCACGGGATCCACCGTCGTCCGGATCAGCGTCATCATATTCCTCGTGGCGTTTGCCTGGTCTCCCAAGTCGAAGCAATCCAGTTCGCAGCGCCAGCGCAAACGATCCAGAACGGCGGCTCCCTGCTCATCAAATTCGTCTTCGGACGCATTGGCGATGCGGCCCTGCATGCCGGATTTCTTGCCGGAGGAAATGGCATGGCTGATTTTTCCCAGAGCCACTTCCATGGAAATTCTCTTGTTCCACGCCTGCCTGAGGGCGGGAAGATTGCGGGTCTTCCGGTATCCGGTGAAAAACAGCTTGTCAAAAATTTCATCCCGGTTTTTCATGGAATCCGGGAAAGCCTTGGAAGACATGCTGCTGATGCCCAGGGCCTCCCCCACTTCCGTATTAAGGACGGATTGTTCCGCAATACGGGCGCCGGCTCTTCCGGCTGCTCCATTGTTGTTTTTGGAAGAGGAAGGGTCGACAAAATCAGGGTCGGAGCAGGCGGACAGGTAGGCATTCAGCAAATCCATGGCCGGCTTCTGGAACTCCGTAACGTCCAGGGTTTCCTCCGCTGTTCCTCCGGTGGAATGGGAGGTGGCGTTCATTAAATTTTCCTTAAGACGAGCCTTGAGGACGAGAACTCCCCATTGATATTGAAGCATTAATCCTTTGCGGGCATTTTTATCCTGGTACTTCTTCGCTTCACGGTCCATCCAGTCCTTCATGGAATTGGAGGCGATTTTGGCGCTCTTCCCCTGGCTCTTGTCCTTTTCCTTTTCCGTTTCCATCAGAAACTTCTTGGACTGAATCAGCAGGTCATATGCGGCGCCGGGATCCCTGCCGGCGGAATTCAGTTTGCTGATAGCGGCATTGATTACCTTGGTTTCTGCAGACCTGTTCAGAGCGAGCAAATTATCCAAATCCTTGATTACCTTCTTCTTGGCATCGTTATCCATGTACTGCGCATAACAAAGGGAACCCAGGCTGAGGCTCCCGACCAGGCAAAGAGAAACGAAAGTATTCATGCTTTTTTTATTATGAAGGATGAAAGGTGATCTGGCAAGAGAGAAGGAATCTCAAAAAGATAAAATACCCTTGCAAACTAAAAATATCATGATTCCGCGCTCTAGCAGTAATTATTTCTTTTGTTTCTTCTCTTTAAGGAACTTTCTTCCCAACGGGCTTTGATACAAAAATTCCGTTTCTTCGGTTTTTCCCTCCTCCCGATCAACCAACTCCATCATTTCTCCTTCCTCATATCCCGCCAGCTTCAGGTATTTAAATACTTCGGTGGCTTTGCCGGGGTAGTTGTCCAACAAAATTCGTAATAAACCTCCTCCTCCATCTTTGAGGAATGATTTGATTTTGGAGTTTCGATCTTCCATGATACTTAATATATTGACAAGATTCCTACATTTGTCCCATTTTTCCCTGGCTTCCTGCATGAAGGCGGCGTCTTTCTCTCCAAATTCCCTGTCTCTTATCCGTTCCTCTTCCGTTTTTTGCCGTCGCATCCTCTGTTCGAATGGTATGGATAATTCCTTCTTTTTTCTCTCCACTCTCTCGTCTCTTTCTTTCAGGAAGGACTCCCACCTGGCGTTAAACTCTTTGCTCCAAACCGCCGTTTTTCTCTCCATAACTTCTTTCTTCCAGCCCTCGAAATCAGGAATGTAGGCTTCTTTCATCATCTTCAGCATCGTTGCCGCGTAAATGGAGCAAAGCTGCCCCACTTCTTTCTTTCTCACGGCAGAGCATTTTTGCTTGAGATTGATTTTGGAAATGATGAGTAGGTTTTTCATAACTTTTCCCTTAAGACGAATATCTCCTGCCGAAGCGAAATCCTGCGTCATTTGTTCAAACGGTGTATTTTCGTTCTCTCCAAACAGAGGAGCAGCGGAAGTAATCCGGGCAATCAACAATAACCGATCCAGCTTGTCCGGGGAAACTCCCCCTCTGATGTCGCTCCACTCAAGCTGCCCCATATGGGTGTGGGCTGTCTGATAAAATTTCACCAAATCCCCCTGATTGAGAAGGTTTTTTAGTTCTCCAATGTCGGAATCCCTGCTGAGTCTCAATTCTTGCGAATCTGCCGGAAAAGCGGCGGACGAAGGCAATGCAATAACAGAGGAAAAGGTCGCAAGCAGCGCTACGGAGGATGAGCAAGACAGAAAACTGAAAATTCGGTCAATCATAAAATCAGGATTAAAAAACATGGATTTCGCCGAAAGTTCGTTCCTGAATCATTTCAAATGGAGAATATCCTATTCAGCTGAGAACTTAAGAAAAGGAAGAAGAAAGAAAAACATCTGGACAGGAACAATAAAAATCATTCCTGACAACTCTGTTGAATCCATATTGCACTTTTTATAAAGAATTACTCTTTTTTCTCTTTAAGGAACTTTCTTCCCAAGGAACTTTGATACAGGAACTCCGTATCCTTGTTTTTTCCCATTTCCCGGTCAATAAACTCCATCATTTCTCCTTCCTCATACCCTGCCAGCTTCAGGTATTTAAACACTTCGATGGCTTTGCCGGGGTAGTTGTCCAACAGAATGCGCAATAAGGATCCTCCCTTATCTTTGAGGAATGATTTGATTTTGGAGTTTCGGCCATCCATCATAGAAAGGCTGACGTCAAGATTCATTCGTTTATTCCATTTTTCCCTGGCTTCCTGCATGAAGGCGGCGTCTTTCTCTCCAAATTCACTGTCTCTTATCCGTTCCTCTTCCGTTTTTTGCCGTCGCATTCTCTGTTCGAATGGTATAGAGAGTTCCTTCTTTTTTCTCTCCACTCTCTCGTCTCTTTCTTTCAGGAAGGACTCCCACCTGGCGTTAAACTCTTTGCTCCAAACCGCCGTTTTTCTCTCCATAACTTCTTTCTTCCAGCCCTCGAAATCAGGAATGTAGGCTTCTTTCATCATCTTCAGCATCGTTGCCGCGTAAATGGAGCAAAGCTGCCCCACTTCTTTCTTTCTCACGGCAGAGCATTTTTGCTTGAGATTGATTTTGGAAATGATGAGTAGGTTTTTCATAACTTTTCCCTTAAGACGAATATCTCCTGCCGAAGCGAAATCCTGCGTCATTTGTTCAAACGGTGTATTTTCGTTCTCTCCAAACAGAGGAGCAGCGGAAGTAATCCGGGCAATCAACAATAACCGATCCAGCTTGTCCGGGGAAACTCCCCCTCTGATGTCGCTCCACTCAAGCTGCCCCATATGGGTGTGGGCTGTCTGATAAAATTTCACCAAATCCCCCTGATTGAGAAGGTTTTTTAGTTCTCCAATGTCGGAATCCCTGCTGAGTCTCAATTCTTGCGAATCTGCCGGAAAAGCGGCGGACGAAGGCAATGCAATAACAGAGGAAAAGGTCGCAAGCAGCGCTACGGAGGATGAGCAAGACAGAAAACATTTTATTATAGACTTCATCGTCAAATTATATATCAGGGTTTAAAAATATGATCGCCACCAGACGTCCGTTCAACGGAACATTCATCCTTCTTCTTGGTATCCACCAGAAATTTACGGATTCTGGCGTAAAACAATCCTTCTCCTTTACTCTCTATATAAAAATTCTGAAAAACCGTGGCAATATCGGATATTCCTTCTTTGTTTTCATCTCCCCCATATGTCCTGAAAAGGCAATTCCATGTAAATTCATTAGGATACGAATGTTTATAGACAGGATGACCATCGGCATCATAACCCTGAATTTCATCCCATTGCATATGGCCATTCACCCCGGATTTTATACCTATGTTGTCATGCAATCCAAAACGGTTGTCAAGACCTACGCTCCAAACGCTGTCCGCTGCATGGGGCTGCGCCAGACTCCCGGCAGCTCCAACATACCCCTTGTCTTTTTCAATGACACGAATTCCTTTAAAACAGACATCCAGAGGATGGATGGAAACGAGAAGCTGTGCGGAAACTCCATGTGCAGGATCTCCATCCCGGGGGAATCCCATATCTGCCGCAGGAACGCCTTTAACAATTCCTCCCAAAGTTTCATGTTCCGCAGTAAGATGTTCAGGAAAAACAACGTCAAATTCGATAGGGCGGGGGAGGGCCGTTCCCAGTTCGGTTTCCACTTCAATGGCTACTTTCCCTCCAGACTGCTGGATTTGTTCTTTACTGGCACAAGGATTTATCCGAAATTTAGCTTTTTCTGTTGTTTCTTCTGTTTTTAAGCCATCTTCAAGTAACTCTTTTCCCTCAATCACTTTCCATTGAATTTGATCCTTCGGCTCCAACAGAAACGGCTTTTTACAGTTCAGGGTAACGGTGACCGTTTCTCCAATGCCGATTTTCCTGCGCTTTCTGTCTTCCTTCTTCTGTTCTTCCGTCGCGTTTTTGTCACGGGCCAGTTTGGCGGAACAGTTCTCCGTTTCCGATACCAGTTCCATGATATCGGAAAATTCCTCATCTTCGGCATGAAGAAGGGAAAAAGATGAAAAAAGGATGAAAATGGCAACGGTACGGACAAGGCAAGGGCCACTCATTTAATGAAGCTATGAAATGCCTGCATATTTGTCAAGTGACAGAGCGCGTTTTCCGTCCAATGAGAATGGGAGAATGCTGCCTAAACTATACTTCGCATAATATATGTAATGCCAAATACAATTCCGGTAGAATAATTCTCCGTCCTTTAATATTTAAATGGTTATGATAGATTGGGAGGACTTAAAAAAACGCGGTATGGGAATGAATGATGAATTAGCGTTACTATCCTCTGGGATGAAAGCGGTGATGAATCGAGTTCAGCCGCTGCTGCTCCAAATGCGTATAGATCTGGGTGGTTGAAATATCGGCATGGCCCAGCATCTCCTGAATAATACGCAGATCCGCTCCGTTTTCCAGAAGATGCGTGGCGAAGGAATGACGCAGGATATGCGGGAAAACATGCTGTTCCAGTCCTGCGGCTCTGGCGCGTTCCCGGAGAATTTGACGAACCCGCTCCCTCGTCAACGGACGGCCGCGTACTGTCAGAAAGATGTGGCTTTTCGTTCCCGTCCTGACCAGTTTGGGTCTTCCTTTTTCCAAATACATTTGCAAAGCATCCAAAGCGGATCTCCCTACGGGCACCAGCCGGGTTTTATTCCCCTTCCCCAGCACGCGGACAAAAGCTTCATCTTTATCAAAACTCTCTAATTTGCAATTAATTATTTCACTAACACGCATCCCGCAGGCGTAAATCATCTCCAGAAGCGCTCTGTCTCTACATCCCAGAGGAATATCTTGAATGTCAATGCTTTCAAGCAAATTTGAGACGGTTTTCTGATCCAGCACATGAGGAAGCGACAACCCCTGCCGGGGCATTTCCAGAAATACGGAAGGGTCTTTTTCCAGTATTCCCGTTCCGGCCAGCCACCGGAAAAAAATACGCAGATGCACCATTTCCACCCGCATGGAGCTGCGGGCCATGCCCCGGTCCTGCAAATGCCGCAGAAATGCCGAAAGTGTGTCGATGCCCGTTTGGGCAAGGCCGGTATTATCCATTTCCAGAAACCGGGCAAATTCCTCCAGGGTCTGTCTCACGGAAAGCTGGTAGGCGGTGCTCAGGCCTTTCTCCGCGGCCAGAAAACGGATGAAGCGTTCCAAATGAGTTTGCATGGAGGCTGCCTTTCCTGTCATCTGTTAAAACCGTTCCACCAGGAACAGGAATTCCGTCACGTTCTGAGGACGGTTTCTGAAATTCCGGCTGCCCCGGAACGCGGCGTACGGCGTTTCCAGCGTAACGGTATGGCCCAGGCGTCCAAGGAAACCGGTCATCTCCTCATAGTTGATGAACCCCTCCGAGCTGTAGGAAAGCAGAATAAATTTGGCCGGGCAATCCTCCAGCAGCCGGAACAGGGCCTCCGGAGCATGCTGGCGGCTATTGTACGTGGAACGTTTCCAATCTGCGGGAATGCCGGAAACTCGGCTGGTTTCCTCCGGCTTTTCATAAGAAGACAGCAAATTCAGCATGAAATAATTGGAACCGTACGGATGCTGGTTATAGGGAGGGTCCAGGTACACCACATCCATTTCCGGCAGCTCGGCAGCCAGTTCATTGGCGTCACGGCAATGGATGGAATACCGGCAGTCAAACCGGGAAAACACGGGAAACGGCAGCGAAATTTCTCCCAGAATGCGGGAAAGGGCGTTGCCTCCCGTTCCCCCGAATTTGCCGATTCCGTTCCTGTCTTTGTAAAAACCTTTGAATACGCCGGATGTGTTTGTGTGGACGGAAGCTTCCGCCAGAAGAGGAGCGATAAAATAGGGCCTGACTTCTGCCGGAAGCAAATTGATGGTCTGCCTCGCCGTATCCAGGTACACGGCGTTGCGGCGCGTATAGAAAACGCGGTCATCCGCCGTGATGCAGTCCGGATTTCTGGGAGCGTACAGTTCCGTGATGAAGCCAGGGGATTCATGCGTTTCCATATACCGCAGCAGGCGTCTGTAATGTCTGTCCAGCTCCAGATTTTCCACTTCCTCCGCGTTGCTCAGGTAACAGGTATTGACGACCCGGCTGTATTCCTCCAGATCATTGACGATCAAGTCTTCCGAATGCTGTTTCAGAAAACGCGCCACAATGCCGCTGCCGGAAAAAAGATCCCCTGCTTTCAGCCTTTCCTTACCCAGGCGTTTTTTCACCTGTTCCAGCCCCGTCCCCAGAAAATGAAGAAGGGAACGCTTATTGCCCAAATAGGTTACAATTTGTTCCGTCAGGAATCTGGGATCTTCCTCCATCTGCGGAGCTGGAAGGGATGATGGCTCGTTCCGGGTCATATAGCAGGTCCCGTCCAGCATACGGCACTCCGGACTTTCCGTCAAGTTGCTCCGGGGTGCGGAATGGAGAACCTTTCCTTTATCCGCAAGGGAAACGGAGTCCGGCCCTGCGCAAAACATGCCGGAAGAAAGGCCTTTCCAAAACGAGGAATCATGTTATCGTGCCAACAATCATGAAAAGGAAGTTTCTACCCTGTTCCCTGCTCTGCATGTTCCTGGCGGCTACAACGGCCCTTGGCAATCCCGGAGACACTTTTTACGAAGCCAACCTTTCCCTGACGCGTGCGGCACGGCAGGAGAAGGAGGGGGATTATAAGGCAGCCCTGGAAAGCGGCAAGAAAGCGGAGCAGTTGCTTCAGTCCCTGAAAACATCCGAACCGGAGTGGAATCCGGAATGGGTGGCCGGCAAACTGGATACCGCCGCTCAGCTGCAGCGGCGCGTGGAACCTCTGGCGCAAAAAGCCGGAGCTCCCAAAAAGGCGGATTATTCCCTGAGACCGGGAGAACAGCGGGATTTTACCCTGCAACGCGCCTATAAGGCCCATGAACGGCAAAAAACGGTTGTCGGAACCGTTCCTGTTCTCCCTTCCCCCCACGGCACGCAACCGGGAAAAACGGTTGTTCCCGCTTCTGCCTCCCGTCCGGAAATCCGCTCCGTCAAGCCGGCCTCTGCCAGGCAGGAATCCGTTTCCAGAAGATCCGTTCCTTCGCGCGGGCTTCCTCCCCGGGCGGACCGGGATGGAAGATTCCGTATCGGAAGCTGATGCGGATACAAGGGCAGGAAAAGGGAGACGGAAATGGGAGACATCCCCTTTTTTCTTTCAATTGCTAAAAGAGCCGCTTTCCCAAATCGGGAAAGCGGCTCTGCGATTTTTTGCTCAGCTGCTCGCTCAGGCGTTCTGCTTGGCGGCTTCTTCAACAGCCACGGCCACCGCTACGGAAGCGCCGACCATCGGGTTGTTGCCCATGCCGATGAGGCCCATCATTTCCACATGGGCGGGCACGGAGGAAGAACCGGCGAACTGGGCGTCGGAGTGCATGCGGCCCATGGTATCAGTCATGCCGTAGGAAGCGGGACCGGCCGCCATGTTGTCCGGGTGCAGGGTACGGCCCGTGCCGCCGCCGGAAGCCACGGAGAAGTACTTCTTGCCCTTCTCATTGCATTCCTTTTTATAGGTGCCGGCTACCGGGTGCTGGAAGCGGGTGGGGTTGGTGGAGTTCCCGGTAATGGAAACGTCCACGCCTTCATTCCACATGACAGCCACGCCTTCGCGCACGTCATCGCAGCCGTACACGCGCACGGCGGCTTTGGGGCCCTTGGAGAAAGCTTTCTCCTGGATGATGTTCAGCTTGCCCGTGGCATAGTCAAACTTGGTTTGCACGTACGTGAACCCGTTGATGCGGGAGATGATGTACGCGGCATCCTTGCCGAGGCCGTTCAGGCAGACGCGGAGATCCTGTTTGCGGACGCGGTTGGCGGACTTGGCAATACCGATGGCGCCTTCAGCGGCGGCAAAGGATTCGTGACCGGCCAGGAAGCAGAAGCATTCCGTTTCATCGCGCAGGAGCATGGCGGCCAGGTTGCCGTGGCCCAGGCCCACCTTGCGTTCATCCGCAACGGAGCCGGGAATGCAGAAGGACTGAAGGCCTTCTCCGATGGCTTCAGCGGCGTCGGCGGCCTTCGTGCAGCCCTTCTTGATGGCGATGGCGGCTCCCACCACATAGGCCCAGCCGGCGTTTTCAAACGCGATGGGCTGAATGCCGTTCACAATTTCACGGGGGTTGATTCCCTTGGAAAGGCAGAGTTGTTCCGCTTCTTCAATGGAGCCGATGCCGTATTTGGCCAGGGCTTCATTGATCTGCTTGATGCGGCGGTCGTAGGATTCGAAAAGAGGCATAATGGTGATAGTGCTTGAAGTTAAGATACTCTTTTTAATTCAATCTCATTCGTGACGAGGATCGATGTACTTGGCGGCCTCGTCGAAACGACCGTAGTTGCCCGTGCATTTGGCGACGGCTTCGTTGGCGTCCACGCCCTTCTTGATCATTTCCATCATCGGCCCCATGCGCACAAACTCGTAGCCGATGATTTCACCGTCTTCATCCAGGGCAAGCTTGGTAATGTAGCCTTCAGCCATTTCCAAATAGCGGGGGCCTTTGGCGCGGGTGCCGTACAGGGTGCCGATCTGGGAGCGAAGCCCCTTGCCGAGGTCTTCAAGACCGGCACCGATGGGAAGGCCTCCTTCAGAGAAGGCGCTCTGAGTGCGGCCGTACACGATCTGCAGGAACAGTTCGCGCATGGCGGTATTGATGGCGTCGCACACGAGGTCCGTGTTCATTGCTTCCAGTACGGTCTTGCCGGGCAGGATTTCCGCAGCCATGGCGGCGGAATGGGTCATGCCGGAGCAGCCGCTGGTTTCCACGAGTGCTTCTTCAATGATGCCGTTTTTGACATTCAGCGTCAGTTTGCAGGTACCCTGCTGGGGAGCGCACCAGCCCACGCCGTGGGTCAGGCCGGAAATATCCGTGATTTCCCTGGATTGCGTCCAGTTGCCTTCCTGCGGGATAGGAGCCGGACCATGGTTGCAGCCTTTCTTGACGCAACACATTTGTTCGATTTCGTGTGTAAACTGCATGGTATTAGGATGTTAATATGAAGATAGAGCTGCAGTCATCGGACAGCCCTACCTTGAGCGGGACGGATCATACCAGCAAATTCCCGATTAGCAAACACGAATGATTGAAAATCGGTTAAAAGGCCTCATAATCAGTCAGGAGTCCTGCCCTGCATGAAGTCACGACCACGCCGCCCCTTTCTCAACAAATTGGCAATCATCTTTGTCCCAATATTGATGATCGGCTTCTCCTTATTCATGTGGGCATGGCAGGTGGAACCCAGGCGTGTGGAAACCGTCACGGCTGCGATGGAGATGCCTCAGTGGAAGAGAAAAGAAGGCCCTCCCCTCCGTATCGCGATTGCCGGGGATTTCCATCTGCGTCCGAACGGAGGCGATCTGGCGCACAGGTACATGGAAACAATCATGGAAGCTCGGCCGGATATGATTTTCCTGCTGGGGGATTATGCCAACGGCCACACGAGGGAGAGCAGCATGGCCCCGGAAACGGCCCGGGAATATTTCAAGATGTTGAAAGCCCCTCTCGGCATTTTTGCCGTGCAGGGCAACCATGACCAGTATTACGGCTGGAACTTATGGCGCAACATGTTTTCCGGGCTGGGCATCCTGCCCATGTGGAATGATTCCCTGCTGCTGCACCTTCCCGGAGGCCGTGAGCTGCAGCTCTCTTCCGTCAGGGACGACTACCACCTGAGAATCAGGCCGGAGGAATTGCCTCTGCGTTTTTCCCCGGATATTCCGCATATCCTTCTTTCACATGTACCCGACATTTTTCCCCTGCTGGCTCCCGGCACGGCGGATCTCGTCATCAGCGCGCATACCCACGGAGGCCAGATATGCCTTCCCGGAGGCAGGGCCCTGGCAAACATCTCACGAGAGAAAGTCAAATTTTCCTATCCCTGGTCCCAGCTGAACGGAACCTCCTTCCTCATTACCCGCGGTTTGGGATGCAGCGTTCTTCCCCTGCGCTTCTGCTGCCCTCCGGAAATCATCGTGCTGGAAATCCAATAAGAAACAACTATCCGGATAACGCGCCGTCCCCTCATGCCCTTTATTTCTTATTCACATTATATTTACATATTGTTCACAACAATATGTGCAGCCATGTTTCTGGAATCCTGCTCCACTCCGGCTGCGGCCCCGGAACCCGTGGCCGGCTGGTATGAAGGAACCCTCTATGAAGACAAGCCTTTCTACATCACTAAAAATGCCATCAGCTGGACCAGCGGAAGAAAAAGGGCGGATTTTGGCCGCTGGACAGCCGTCAGCGTATATGACCCATCCATACGCATGCAGGCGGAGGGCGTTCGTTTCAGCATTACTCCCGGCTATGGCTGGGACGGCGTCACCTGGGGGGCCACTCCTCCGGATATGCTCCTCCCTTCCCTGTTCCACGACGCCATGCTGCACGCCAAAATGAATGGAGCCCCCATTTCCAGAAGCCAGATTGACCTGGCTTTTTACGATATCATGACCAGCCAAAATTCCTGCCGCAAGGGATTATACTACCGTTTTGCGCGCCTTTTCGGCTGGTGCTTCACCTTTCCACAGCATCCGAATACTTTGATAATCAAACGAGAGTAGTATGGTATCGGAGAATTTTCCGGAAAACCAGTTACCCTGAAGGATAAACAAGGAAGAAAAATTCAGCCGTCGTCCTGCTGTTTTGTCTTGCCTGTTTAATTAGTTTAATCTAACTTTCGTTGTCAAACTAATCATCAGAACGCATGGAAATCACTATTATCTACGGAACGGAAACCGGCAATTCGGAGAGTCTGGCCCAGGACGCACGGGCAAAATTGACCAAGCTCGGCCATCAGGCAAAGGTGGTTGACATGGAAGGTATAACGGTGGAACAGTTGAAGAATGCGGGAACGCTTCTGGTCATCACCAGTACGTGGGGGGACGGAGAACCTCCCACCAACGCAGAGGCACTCCATCAGGAATTGAAGGACTCTTCGGAAGATTTGTCCGAGGTAAGCTACGCCGTTTTTGCCCTTGGAGATGAATTTTACGAAAACTTCTGCCAGGCTGGCAAGGACTTCGATTCCTTCCTGGAACGTTTGAAAGCGCAAAGGCTTCTGCCGGTAGTGCTTTCCAATGGAGACCATGATGATACCTTCCCGGAATGGGTGGATGCCATCGCGGAATTTTTTCAAGGTTTGCAATACCTTATCCTCAAAAGAGTGCTTCTTCCGGGACGAACGCCTGGAGGAAGCGCTTTTTCCTGAAAAAAGCAGGAACTCTCTTTTTCCGGTTCGGGCGCAAGGGGGGGGATAACTCCCTGATTTTTTCTTGAATTAAAGACGGATAAAAGGAACGTATCCACTCCGGCGGAACAAAAAATCCACGCTTATCACTCAATTGGAGTGGCTTCGGGAATGTATTCATTTCCGGCTGGGGCCGTCCGGCGAATTTCCGTGACAAAGCCCAGCACACGATCAACATCCAGTTGGGACAGGACGGAACGGACATCGTGGTCTTCCAGAAAGCGGGTCAGCTTGACATCATTATATAATCCCTGCATATCCCCCTTCTGCACCAGAAGGCGGATGGCGGGGTCTTCGCTCAGGCTTTTCAGGCTTAGCACGCGGCTGGTAATGCGGGAACGGGGCATATAGCAGTCCAGCTGGGTGCGCCGCTGGTCGGAGAGCTCCGGACTGAGCGTCACCAGGTAGGCGATCATTTTTGCCAGGGAAAGCCGTTCCGGATCATGCTCCGGAGATATTTTTTCCAGCCAGCTCAGGTGGGGGTTGTCCATGATGGACTTTTTGATGGAATAAATGGCAGGTAGGGAAATGGTGCGGTTGGGGTCCATGTGGTACAGGGCCAGTTCTCGGGCGCGGGTCATTTCCGCCATGGAGCCGTAAAAGAAGATGCACATGACTCCCACCCAGCATACGACTGCCGCCATCAGTACCGTCGTGACGATTCCCTTGGCCCCGCCGAAGCCCATGCGCCGTCCCCAGGAGAAGACGTCGCTGAACCAGAAGAGACCGTGCATAAAGACAAAGAAGACAGCCGCCGCGCCTCCGACGGACAGCACCGTGACCATCCATTCCCGCGGGTCGCTGGTGATGAAAGAGAGGTAGGTGAAACCGTATTTGGATAGCCAGAAGTAAGCGGCTACGGAAGAGAGCACTGCCGCGCCGAACAGGAGCATTTTAATCATCCCCTTCAGCATGCCGAGTACGATGAAACCCAGCAGCAATGCGCCCAGAATCAGGTAAAATGTGAGGGAGGAATCCATGAATGAGGGAAAAGAAGCCGTGAAACCGGTTGTTACAGAGCCCTCTGGCAGCGTTGGCGCAGGTAGTGGTCGCACAGGCAGAGCCAGGCCATGGCCTCCACAATGGGCACGGCGCGCGGCAGTACGCAGGCATCATGCCGTCCCCTGCCCTTGAGCCGGGCATCCTCCCCGTCCCTGTTGACCGTCTGCTGGTCAATCATCAAGGTGGCCGTAGGCTTGAAGCCGATGCGCATCAGAATGTCCTCTCCATTGGAGATGCCGCCCTGAATACCGCCGGAGTGGTTGGTGGTGGTACGCACCCGGCAGCCCTGCATGTAAAAAGGGTCATTATGTTCCAAGCCGGTCATGTCCGCCGCTTCAAAACCGGAACCCACGGCGAAAGCCTTGGTGGCGGGAATGCTCATCATGGCGTGGGCAAGCGTAGCGTCCAGCTTGTCAAAAACCGGATCACCCAGTCCGGGAGGGCAGCCGCGCACCACGCATTTGACCACGCCGCCCAAAGAGTTTCCGGAGTCACGAGCTTCCTTGATGGCAGCGATCATGGCTTCCGCAGCGGAGGGATCCGCCGTACGGACGATATTGCTCTCAATGGCAGAGGCCGTCACGGCTCCCCAGTCCACGGAAGCTTTCACATGGTGAACCTGATCCACCCAGGCCACGACCTCCATATCGGGAAAAGCCTGCTTCAGTACGGCCCTGGCTACGGCTCCGGCTGCGACGCGGCCGATGGTTTCCCGTGCGGAGGCCCGGCCCCCGCCCGCCCAGGCGCGAATGCCGTATTTAGCGTCGTATGTATAGTCCGCGTGGGAGGGCCGGTACGTTCTGGCCATCTCGTCATAGGCGGAAGAGCGGTGGTCCTTGTTCCGGACACTGATGGCGATAGGCGTTCCCAAGGTTTTGCCGTCCAGCACTCCGGAAAGGATTTCCGCGCGGTCTTCCTCCCTGCGGGGGGTTACAATGTCGCTCTGCCCCGGCCTGCGCCGGTCCAGCTCCCGCTGAATGTCTTCTTCCGTCACCGGGACGAGGGACGGGCAACCATCAATCACCACGCCTACCCCAGTCCCATGGGATTCACCCCAGGTAGAAATTCTGAACACCTGACCAAAACTGCTGGACATGGCGGTATTCTAGACGGCGGCGTTCACCCGGTCAAGCCGTGTGCATCCGCACCGGGACATAAAAAACACCCCTGTCCTCAAAGGACGGGGGTGCTGAAAGAAAAGTACTCCCTTGAGAAGGAGTTGCCGTCTTAGTCCTTCAAGGCGGAAGAGGCCTTGAAAGCAACCGTCTTGGAGGCGGGAATATTGATCGTGTTGCCGGTCTTCGGGTTGCGGCCGGTACGGGCTTCACGGGTCTTGGAAGCAAACGTACCAAAGCCAATGATCTGCACCTTGCCGGATTCCTTCACGCCTTCCTTGATGGATTCCAGCACAGCGGCCAGAGCTTCTTCAGCGTGCTTCTTGGTCGTATCAGCACCCAGCTTGCTTTGAATCAGTTCGATCAGTTGAGCCTTGTTCATAGGACTTCGGTGAATAGCATATGGAGCCCTGACAGTAAAGAAAAAATGCGGTGTGAAGGAAAATCAGGACCTAAAACGGCGTTAATTGTCGTCATCCGGCAGCCTTTCCACTGCAGCGCCGATGGCCAGGAGTTTTTCGTCAATCATTTCATAGCCCCGGTCAATATGGTACAGGCGGTGGATTTCCGTAGTGCCTTCCGCCTTCAGGGCTGCCAGAACCAGGGCGGCGGAGGCCCGCAGGTCGGAGGCCATGACGGGGGCGCCGCTGAGCGTTTCCACTCCGGAAATGACGGCGGTGCCGTTGTCCACCTTGATGTCCGCCCCCATGCGCTTGAGTTCGGAGCAGTGCATGAAACGCTGCGGGAAAATAGTATCTTTCACCACGGAGATGCCCGGCGTGGTGGCGAAGAGAGCCGTCATCTGGGCCTGCATGTCCGTGGGGTAGCCGGGATACGGGGCTGTCTTGATTTCCCCGCATTTGGGCGTTTTCCCGGCAATGATGGTGACCGTATCCCCCCGCTCGTTGAATTCCACGTGGTGGCCGCACTTCCGGAGCAAATCCGTCACCACAGTCATGTGTTCCTCACACACGCGCCGCAGGGTCACGCCATCCCCCATCATGGCCGCCGCCACCATAAAGGTGCCGGCCTCAATGCGGTCCGGGATAACGGTATGGTTGCAGCCGCAGAGCTTTTCCACTCCCTCAATGACGATCCGGCGCGTTCCCGCACCTTGAATATTGGCGCCCATCTTGGTTAAAAAGTTCGCCAGATCCACCACTTCCGGCTCGGAGGCGGCGGATTCAATAACGGTGGTGCCTTCCGCCAATACGGCGGCCATCATCAGGTTGTCCGTTCCCAGAACGGTGGGGCCGTGGTCGCCGCTCAAATCCACCGTGGCTCCTTTCAACCCCCTGGGAGCTTCAATAATCAGGTTGCCGCGCTCAATCTGCACCTGTGCCCCCAATGCCTGGATGGCCCTGATATGCAGATCCACAGGACGGTCGCCAATCACACAGCCGCCCGGCAGGGGAATCACGCACCGCTGCATGCGGGCCATCAAGGGCCCCATCAGGCAAATGGAGGCGCGCATCTTGCGTACCTGTTCATAAGCGGCTTCGGAATGCAGGTTCCTGGCTTCCACGCGCACATTGCCGCTGGACCGCTCCACGGAGGCTCCCAGCTGGCCCATGATCTGCACCATGAAATTGGTATCGGAAACATCCGGAACCCGGCGCACCACTACAGGCTCATCCGTCAGCAGGGATGCGGCCAAAATAGGCAGGGAGGCATTTTTGGACCCGCTGATATTGACGGCTCCCCTCAGTGTAAAACCTCCATGTACGACAAGCTTCTCCATAGTGGGTTGCAATTAGGTGACGGATTCTACACATTTAAAACGCCCATGCAACCCCAAAGAGCCCCCGGAACGGGACAATTTCCCGGATGTTTCTCTTCCCCCGAAAAGAGGGGACGCAAACGGCATGGTAAAAAAGCAGGAGCCGACCAGGTTCTGTAAGCCAGATTTTGTCCGCCGGCCAGAGCCGGCTGTGCGGTCATTTTTCTCACGCGGACTGCGGTCAGGCGTTCCGCGCGCCCGTTCGTTTTCACGGAACGGATGCGACTAATACCCGGGGATCCGGCGGGCAGGCGACCCTTCCCCTGTTTGTCTTGCATCGCGCGGGGTTTACCATGCCTCCTTGGTCACCCTCGGAGCGGTGAGCTCTTACCTCCCCTTTTCACCCTTGCCCGGCATGGGGGCGAACCCCATCCGGGCGGTTTGTTTTCTGTGGCACTTTCCGTCCGGGAACCCTTGGGAGATTCCCGTCTCCCGCTTTCACGGGACACGCTGCCTTGTGATGTCCGGACTTTCCTCTACTCCGGTCCGGAGACCGGAACAGCGACCACCCGAACCTGATCGGCATGGACTACATACGCTTTCATCGGCTCGCGGTAAAGCCCAAAGCAGACATGGAAAGAATTTTGTTTCTTTCTTCCTTCCGCTTCCTTCTTCAAGCCAATGGGCGCCCTCTTCCCTGAACAAGGTAAAGCGGCCACAGGATTGCTCCCGTGGCCGCTCCAACTTACTACCTATGAAAACCAGCTTGATCCATTGATCCTGAAAAGCTCTCTCCTTCTTTTCAGGGGGATGCAGCCGATAACGCACATGAATATACGCCACCGTCCCGGAAAATCAACTCCATTCTGGAATGCCCCCTGATGCCTCCGCCCGTCTCGTAATTGGCTTGATTCGGCAGCCGATACAGGGTAGTTCTTCCGGAAACTCATGAACCTTCATTCCCATTCCATTTCCTCCCTGCAAGGGGTACTGACCGTGCCCGGAGACAAAAGCATTTCCCACCGCGCCGCCATTCTGGGAGGCCTGGCGGAAGGAGTGACGGAAGTGGATAATTTTCTATGCAGTGAAGATTGCCTGAATACCCTGCGCGCCATGGAGCAGCTGGGCGCCAAAGTGGATGTGCTGGAAGAACGGCAGGGATACGGCCCCGTCCGCTTCCGAATTACGGGCGTCGCCATGAGCCCCAAGGCTCCTGAACGGCCCATTGACTGCGGCAATTCCGGCACGGGCATGAGGCTGCTGGCCGGGATGCTGGCCGCCTGCCCCTTTGATTCGGAAATGTTTGGGGACGCTTCCCTGAGCTCCCGCCCCATGGGCCGCATCATGCAGCCGCTGGAACAGATGGGAGCGCGGATTGAAGCCCGGGGAGCCAAACCGGGCTGTGCTCCGCTGAGCATTCACGGCGGGCGGGTGCACCCCATTTCCTACGCGCTTCCCATGGCCAGCGCCCAGGTTAAAAGCGCCATTCTATTGGCGGGCATGTTTGCGGACGGAACCACCACCGTGCGCCAGCCGGCCGTCACCCGCGACCATACAGAACGCCTGTTCCGCCATTTCGGCGTTCCCTGCACCGTGGATGGACTTACCGTCGGAACCTGCGGGCCGGCTCTCCCCGTCGCCCATGATTTGACAGTCCCGGCAGATATTTCCTCCGCAGCCTTCTGGATGGTGGCCGCCGCCAGCCGTCCGGGTTCCCGCCTGACGTTGCGCCAGGTGGGGCTGAACAAGACGCGGAACGCCGTCATCAGCGCTCTGCAGCGGATGGGCGCGCGAATGGACATTGTGCCCACTTCTCCGGAAGATGCCGGCGAACCATACGGCGATATTACCGTGTACGGTTCGGATTCCCTGCACGGCACCAGCCTCCTCCCGGAAGAAATACCCAACCTCATTGACGAGATACCCATCTTGGCCGTAGCGGGAGCCCTGGGCCGGGGAGACTTCATCGTCCGAAACGCCCGCGAATTGCGCGTCAAGGAAACGGACCGCATCGCCACCACGGCGGCCAATCTCCGGCTCATGGGCGTGGATGTGGAAGAATTTGACGATGGCATGGTTGTTCACGGCGGCACTCCCCTGAAGGGAACGGAATTATCCAGTTATGGGGACCACCGCATCGCCATGAGCTTCCTGGTGGCCGGACTCAGCGCACAGGGAGAAACCGTAGTGACGGATGCGGAATGCATTAATACGTCCTATCCCGGTTTTGAACGGGATCTGGCTCAGTTCCTGTAAAAAATGCAAGATTCCAGCCGGATTTCACCCCGTCCATGGAATAATGCCGGAAGCAGAAAAGAATCTTGCGGCATTCCGGCCATATTATGCTTCCCGTTCCTCCCCCACTTCTCTGGCGCGGCACAAATCCCGCCAGCCGGGAAAATTCCATTTGTTGGGAAAATCCCGGCACTGGCGGGGTTTAACGGGATTGATCCGGCAGCCGTCTTTCGTCAGCATCATGCAGGCGCCGTCTTCCGCGTCCCGGATGGACAATCCGCGCCGGTTGGCTCTCAACCGGCAGCATGTGTCAATAAAAGCCTGTTCGTCCATGTCCAGGAAACGGGAAATCTCGCGGATTTCATCCGTCTCAATGCACACATCCCCGGCCCAGCGGCAGCACGCGCCGCATCTGGTGCATTCATACCGCACCGCTTTTCCGCCGTTTTCCATACGCATTTAAGTGAAAATTCCCCTGATGACGCCTATGTTCATATGGGCGTTCCTCCATCGCGGGCTATTGACGGCATGTTCAAAATCCTGCGGCAATTTCCCGATGGAGCCGGACATCTGCTCCAGCCCCGTCAGAATCTGCCTGATTCTGGAACGTGCGATGAGCGTAGGCTGATTGGTCCACTGGAAAACCTCGCTGTCAATAATATAGCCTTCATCAATCTTGGTAATGTACTGGGGAAAGCGAAGATGCGGGTTCTGCTCCACATAAACGCAACGGCCTATCGAACGCTTGGAGCGGAGAGGGTGGAAGAAGCGCCGGATGCTTTTAATCCAGTCCGGCGCTTCCGACAAACCTTCCGCATGCACCCACATGGTGGCCAGCTGTTCCACGGGATAAAAGTAGGAATATGTATAAGCGGCCTTATAGCGCGTGCAACCGCGCCATGCATGGCGCAGGCGCACCATATCCGCCTGTCCGGAAATCAGCAGGTCCAATGCCCGTTTCAACTGCTTTTCCAGGTTTTCCCCGCGCAGGTGTTCCCAGATCATGCAGTCATCCTCCGCCAGCAGCACGTAATCCGTATCAAGAGCGTTGACCGCCGTATGGAGGGCTCCTATAAAACCGCCTTCCACCGGGGCGGCCACCGCGGAAAGCCCATGGGAAAGGGCCGTCTCCCGCACCTTGACGGCGCTTTCCGGAAAAACGGCGCATGCTTCGTCAAAATAGCCAAGCAGCCCGGACCTGCCATAGGAAGCCAGAGTCATAGCCAGCGTATAAGGGGCGTTATCGCACAGCAGAGCCAGGCCGACTTTTTTATTTTGAAGAAGAATTCCCATCACGTAGAACGTTTTTGCAGTCTAAGACAACAGGAAGTGCGTTTCCAAGCAAAATAATTTTAAACAAATGTACTTTTTCCTTGCCGCTTTTCAGGCAAAGGGAAAATATAATCCGCCCTGTTTCGTCATCATGAAAGCATACGTTATCTTAAAAAACTCACTGCTGGCGGCCGCTATCGGCTGCGCTTTGTCCGGCTGCTACGATCCTTATTATGACAATTTCAGCGTGTCAGGCTCCTACAGCAGCGGAGGTTCCGGCATGTCGTACATGTATGACAGCTCCGGCTACCCCATTTACGGATATTATGGAGGAAGACCCATTTATGCCTACGACACGTTCGGAAGCCCCATTTACTCCATCAACCTGATCCGTCCGAATTACTATATTCCCACGTGGGGGCCGGCTCCCTATTACCGCGGGCATTATGTCCGTCCCCATAACTGCCGCCCCATGGCAAAACCGCCGATGAAACCCCACTTCAGGCCTGACCATTTCCGTCCGGGAAACAACAACAGGCCGGCCCCTCAGCCCGGACGGCCCAATCAACGGCCGGACTTTGGAAAACCCGGCAATTTACAGCGGCCGCCAGTACATCATCCGGGAATCAACCAGCCCGGACGGCCTTCTCGCCCTTCCGCCAATAATCCTTCCCGTCCCGGCGGCACGAATCGCCCCGTCATCAACCGCCCGGAAGGCAATCGTCCCTCCAGACCGGATTTCGGACGTCCCAGCCGCCCTTCCACCCTGCCGTCTTCAAGGCCTTCCTCCCCCAATCCAGGCCACTCCGGCATCAACCGTCCCGGCAGGCCCTCTCCCGTTTCCCGGCCTTCTTCCCCGCCCCATTCCGCCAGCGCACCCAGCAGGCCGTCCTCCCCTCATTCATCTCCTTCACCGAAACCCTCCAATCCCGGGAATTCCCACGGAACGCACAGGAGATAAGTTTTCCTGAAACGCTATTCATCGCAGGGCTGTTTTGTTCCGGGGATGCAAAACGGCCCTGTGTCATGGCTTTGTCCAGGCAGCGGCCAACCTTCTCCGGGATTGTTCAAAACCCGCTTCCCGCTGCGGGAGAGAACCGCCTTGCCGGAGAAAAACGTTTTCCGGTGCTTGAATGCCGGAATCCGTTTTTCAATGCACCAGCCCCATGGACAGGAGAACCAGCGTCACGATACCAATGGCGATGCGGTACCATCCGAATACGGAAAAACTGTGCCTTTGCAGATAGGATACCATCCATTTTACAGCCAGCCATGCGGAAAGCCAGCTGACCGCCGTCCCCACGGCAAGTGCTTCCCACCCGAAGGATTCCAGCATCAGAGCTCCGTCCTTATACGCATCATGGACCGTGGCCGCGCCCAGGGTAATCAATCCCAGCAAAAAGCTGAACTCCACGGCCGCTTCCACGCTCAACCCCACAAACATGCCTCCCAGCATGGTCATCAGGCTCCGGCTGGTGCCGGGGATCATGGCCACGCACTGGAGTGCGCCCACCGTCAGCGCCTTGGCTGGCGTCAGGCTTTCAATGGAGGCGCCGGAGTCCCCGTCATTGGAACGGCCCTCCCTGGCGCGCCAGGCGCAATACGCCAGAATAACGCCTCCCCCTACGATCCATGAATAAGCCACCGTATATGTGTTGAACAGATATTCCTTAATCAGTGAAGCGCAGCACAGGCCCACCACGGCGGCGGGAAGGAAGGCCAGAATGAGGTTGACCAGCAGTTTCAGCCCGGCGGGGTTATTGCCGCGCACGCCCTGCGCCATGGCCTTTACCCGCGGAAAATACAGGCTCAGCACCGCCAGGATGGCTCCCCCCTGGATGCAGACGGCCAGGGCATCCAGAGCTTCCTTGCTCTGGGACATGTTCAGCAGGGATTCCGTCAGGAGCAGGTGGCCCGTGGAGCTGACCGGCAAATATTCGGTCAGGCCTTCCACAATGCCCAGGATAATAATTTCCAGAAGGTTCATGATATTGGCGTGGGTTGGATGTATTTACTGGTTGTAGGGAGAATTGTTGTTGTTGAAATCTTCTTCAAACCGGGCGATTTCCTCCCGGGTGCGCGCGGCCTCCTTGCGTTCATGCATCCAGGCCAGAATGATGCATATTTCATACAGCGCATACATGGGAACGGCCATCAGCATCATGGTAGCTACATCCGGCGTAGGGGTGATAACCGCGGCCAGGACGGCGATAGCCACAATGGCATAGCGTCTCGTGGACTTCATCATGTCATAGGTCAGCACCCCCAGCTTGACGAAGGGCATCACTACCACAGGCAATTCAAAAGCCAGTCCGAACATTAAAATCATCTGCGTAGCGAAGGACAGGTAGTAGCCGATGCGCCATTCATTGGAGATGCCGAATTCCAGGGAATAGGTGTAAAAAAACGTCAATACCCGCGGGAGGACGATGAAGTAACAAAACAGCGTCCCGGCCAGGAAGAGACCGAAGCCGACAGCCATGCACTTGTACAGCAGCTTGCGTTCATGTTCCAGCAGCCCCGGAATGATGAATTGCAGCAGGAAGTACAACAGAAGCGGGAAGGAAATGACCACTCCGGCATACAGGGAAAGCTTGATGGTCAGCATAAACGCCTCCCCGGGCTGGAACGCGCTCATCATCTTGAGGGCCCCCCGCCCCGTTCCGTCTGCCAGCACGGCTCCTTTGGAATACAGGGCTTCCGCCAGATCCCTCACGGCCGTGGAGGGGCTGCCTTCCCTGATGAAAACCTGCTTCCTGTCCTCCGGCAGCGGCTGCGCGCCGCGAAGAACCAGGGCAGCCTCCGTCAAATCTGCCTGGGACGGGGAAACCTGGCGGAGAAACAATGCCCGCTGAGAAGCTCCCAGGCTCGTCATGGCCGTTGCCATTTCCTTGGCCTTACCCCAGGAATCCAGACCAATCCCTGCCGGAAGATGGGATTCTTCAAACATATCCCACACCTGGTTGACGGGACGCCTCAGGATGTCCATCAGATTGGACGCAAACCCGGCGCACAGAATTGTGCTGACGGTCAGGCACAGAGCCATCCTCAGCAACATGGTCCGCAGGTCGTCCAGATGCTCCAGAAAGGGCTTTTCCTCATCTTCCCTTTTAATCTGCCACTTCTCCCGCAGACGGAATATGTGTTTTAAAAAGAACACGGCGTTAAATGAAGCCTAAAAGCCCTCTCCACGCAAGCCGCAAGGCCGACAACGTCCTAAAAAATCCACTGCTTCCGCATCCCCGTTTTTTGGCATGCACCCCCTGTATCTGCTTGACGCGGGCAGACAGGCCCTTACTCTCTTACCCATCATGAGTCTCGTCAGAACAAGATTTGCACCTTCCCCCACGGGCTACCTTCACATCGGGGGCGCCCGCACCGCCCTGTTCAACTGGCTGTTTGCCCGCAAGATGGGGGGAACCTTCATCCTCCGCATTGAAGATACGGATAATGCCCGTAATACGGAGGAGGCTACCCGCGCAATCTTCACCGGCATGGAATGGCTGGGGCTGGACTGGGATGAGGGGCCCATGAAAAGCGGCGATTGCGGCCCCTATTTCCAAAGCCAGCGCAACGATATTTACGACGCCTATTTCAAAAAGCTCCAGGACGCCGGCCGCGTGTACGAGGATGAAGGAGCCTGGCGTTTCCGCTTTGACCGCTCCAAACCCGTCACCTTCCATGACCTGATTTGCGGAAACATCACCATCGACTACCGGGACGCCTCCAACACCCCGGACATGGCTATCCGCCGCGCGGACGGTTCCTACATCTTCCACTTTGTCAACGTGGTGGACGATATTGAGATGAAGATGACCCACGTCATTCGCGGGGAAGACCACATCATGAACACGCCCAAGCACATCCAGCTGTTTGAGGCCTTCGGCGTCACTCCCCCTGTTTTCGCCCACATGCCGCTGATTTTGAACCAGGACGGCTCCAAAATGTCCAAGCGTGACGTGGGCGCCGCCCTGGGAACCTACCCGGAAGAAGGCTTTCTGCCGGAAGGCGTCATGAACTTTCTGGCCCTGCTTGGCTGGTCTCCCAAGGACGATACGGAAATTTTCTCCCCGCAGGAGCTGATCGAACGCTTCTCTCTGGAAGCCGTGAACCACTCCGCCGCCAAATTCGATATCACCAAATGCCGCTGGGTCAACCAGCAGCACATCATCGCCCTGCCTGCGGAAGAATTCGCCCTCCGGGCACGCCCCTTCTGTTTAAAAGCCGGCCTGCCGGATTCCCCGATTCTGGACGCCGCCATCGCCACCGTGCAAACGAAGGTGCAGACCCTGGCGGAAGTCCCGGATAAAATCCGTTTCTTTTTTGACCTGGGCATGGATCCGGAAGCCGTCTCCAAAGTTCAGCCGGAAGCCCTGGAACTGCTTTTCAAACTGGCGGACAGGCTGGAACAGGAACCGGAATGGGATGGACATGAACTCATTGGCGTGCTGAAAGCCTTTGCCAAGGAAAACGGCGTAAAAATGGGAGCCGTGATGTTCCCGGCCCGGGTGGCCCTCACCGGGTTAAGCGGCGGCCCGGACCTTTCCTCCGTCTTTTCCCTGCTGGGCCGGGAGGAAACCGTAAGGAGAATCCGTTCCTTTTCTCTGGACTGATTCCCGCCGGAGTATTCATCTTTTCAAACGCACCGGAAATTCTCTGGTGCGTTTCCTGTTTACGGAAGGGCATCTTCCGGGGATTCGGGAAATGATGCCGGAAGATGCCCTGTCCTTTCCATACGGTTCACGTTGAAAAAAGTTTTTTTCTGTGAAGCTCATCCTCCGTCAGCAGGAGAATATATAACCTTGACCGTAATGCCTGTAGCCCCTAGAACAGGGACCATTCATGAGCATCCCTGATTACCGGATCTTTTTCCGCCGCTGCGCCGCCTTTTTCCTGGCGGGGGTTCTGGCCGCAGGTTCTGCATCTGCACAGCAGGCGGCTCCGCCTGCCTCCGCTCCGGAACAGGCGGAGGAAGCCAAGGCGGAACAGCCTCAGGAGCAGCCGGACCAATCGGAAATGGATACCGTAATCATGGCTCTGTGCCATGAAATCACCATTCTGAAAAAGAATGAGGAAAAAAGGATGGCTATCCGGAAGACTCTGGTGAGGGAAGCGGATGCTACCTATAATTATTTTGACACCAGGGTATATGAAATGTCCGCCGTGCTTTACGCGCTGGACGACCAGAAAATATTTACGCTGGCCTTTTACTGTAAGGCCGCTTCCAGCCTGGTGAAGACGTATTACGCCCAAAAACCGGATTTCCAGGGGCAGGAGGAACGGCTGGACAAGGAAATAGAACGCATTAAAAAGCTGGCGGCATCCCTGGAGGAAGTAAATACGGACACCCTGTCGCAAGCCTCCCTGGTTCAGCGGGACGAAGCCCTGTATGCCTGCCAGGAGCTGGAAGAATCCCTCCAAAGTGAAAAGGAGCAAATCAGCTACCTCAAGGAACTTTTCAGCAGCCTGAACGGCAAAATAGACGCGCTCAACAATGAAAGCGCCAAACTGTTCACCGCCCTGTTTAACAGGGTCTTCTACACGCCGTCCCACGCGGCCCGGTACATCTTTCTCAAACCGCACAAGACGTATGAAACGTGCATGGGAGCATGGGAAACATCCGCGGACAGCAAGCTCCAGCTTCCGTCGGACCCGGAAACGCTCAAGCATTACGGACTTATCCTGCTGGGAATCATCCTGTGCTCCTACTGCCTCTCCCGCCTCATCATCTTCCTGGGATTCCGAAATACATTGAAAAAGACGGGGCATTACAACAAACGCCATGCTTTCGCCAACGTCACCACCATTCTTATCGTGGCGCTGATCCTCGTCATTGCCTCACTGCGCACGCCGAACTACCTGCTGGAAAGCGCGGCCTCCCTGGGCGCGGAATTCCTTCTTCTGGTCAGCGCCATCCTGTTCTCCCTGGTCACGCGCCTTCCGTACGGCACCATTAACTCCGGCATCCGCATCTACATGCCCTATCTGCTTCTGGGCGGATTCTTCATGCTTCTGCGCATGTTCATGGCCCCCAATATCATCGTGGACATTTCCATGCCCATCCTGTTCACGCTGGTTTCCCTCTTCTCCCTGCTGACCTGGGTGCGGCAGAGGCACAAGCTGCCCCGGCTGGACCGTTTTTTCTCCACCGTGTCTCTGGTATTCACCATCCTGGGCAGCGTCCTGTGCTGGACTGGATTCAGCTTCATGGCCTTCCTGGTGCTGATGACCTGGATCATGCTGATGACCAGCATCCTGCTGCTGGTGGGGCTGTGGGATCTGCTCCACCATTATGAAAACCGCCGGAAGGAACGGAACAAGAGGGCCATCCTGTGGTTCCGCCCCTTCATCTCCAAGCTGCTGCTTCCCTGCCTGACCATTTTCCTCATCCTGTTCAGCATCATCTGGCCCGCCGCCACCTTCGACATGGGGGACCTCATCATCAATAATATTTTCGCAACCACGGAAATCAAGGATCTGCTCACTTTCAGCTGGAGCAGCGTCATCACGGTCATCCTGATGGCCATTGTTCTCAACTACTTGATATTCTTGGGGAAAAATACGCTGCATGAAATCTATGGAGAAGATTATGAAGTAGGCACCATCCCCACCTTCGTGACACTCTCCACCCTTTTTCTCTGGGGGCTCTTCGTTTTTACGGCGCTTATCATCATGAACGCCAACTACAACGGGCTGCTGATGGTCATGGGAGGCTTGAGCATGGGCATCGGCTTCGCCCTGAAAGATACCATTGAAAACATCATCAGCGGCCTCTCCCTAATGCTGGGTCGCCTGCGCCAGGGCGACATGATTGAATGCGACGGCTACCGGGGCCGCGTCTCCTCCCTGGGCTACCGCTCCACCATGATCGAAACGCTGGACGGCTCTATCATCGCCTTCCAGAACTCCCAGCTCTTCAACAAGAACTTCCGCAACATGACCCGCAACCACAAATTCGAATGCGTGAAAGTGGAAGTGGGCATTTCCTACGGGACGGACGTGGAAAGGGCGCGCAAAATCATTCTGGAAACGCTGGCAACCCTGCCCTTCCTTTCCAAAGTCAAGAAAACCAGCGTGGTGCTGGACAGTTTCGGAGACAGTGCCGTCAATCTGGGCGTATGGGTCTGGGTTCCCGTCATGACAAAGTCCTCCAGCCTTTCCTCCGTGCGGGAACACATCTATAATGCGTTCAACGAACACGGCATTTCCATCCCATTCCCTCAACAGGACCTGTACGTGAAAGAATTCCCCGGCGGAGCCCCCGTCCAGGGGACCTGAACATCCATTACCATACTACAACAACCATGTCCAACGACCATCTGACTCTATTAGGCTCTCAAAGCTCCTTCTTTACCAATCCCGACGACGCCAGGCTGGAATCCTTCCCCAACCGCGGCACGCGTCCCTACACCATCACGCTGGACACCCATGAATTTTCCTCCCTCTGCCCCGTTACCGGTCAACCGGATTCCTGTCACCTGACGATCACCTACATTCCGGCGGAAAAGTGCGTGGAAACCAAATCTCTCAAATACTACCTGGCCTCCTACCGCAACTACCCGGCTTTTAATGAACAAATCGTCAACCGCATCACGGATGATCTGGTGGCCGCCATTTCCCCGCGGTGGCTGAAGGTGGAAGGCCGCTTCTCCCCCCGCGGCGGCATCCAGCTGACCGCAACAGCCGAACACAATCCGGAAAACCGCCCCCTGTAATCCAGACCATGGACAAAATGGAAACAGCCGTACTGCTCAGCGGGGGATTGGACTCCAGCGTAGCCCTGCACTGGGCCCACCGGAACCACCGCGTCCGGGTGGCCCTCAGCTTTGACTATGCCTCCAACCACGCGGAACGAGAGCTGAAATGCGCTGCCTGGCAGGCCGCCAGTCTGGGCATAGAACACCGCGTGATTGACATTTCCTCCATCTCCTCCCATTTGAAATCAGCCCTCCTCTCCGGCGCGGACGATATTCCGGACGGTTCCTATGATGAAGAACTGATGAAGCAGACCGTCGTCCCCTTCCGCAACGGAATTTTCCTGTCAATCGCTGCCGGAGTTGCGGAAAGCTGCGGGGCGCAGCAGCTCGTCATTGCGGCCCATTCCGGGGACCATAGCATCTATCCGGACTGCCGGGAGGAATTCATGGCCGCCATGACAGAAGCCATTCGCCTGGGAACCTATGCCGGCCTGGGCATCCTGCGCCCTTTCATCCACATGTCCAAGGGCGGCATCGCCGCCATGGGCCAGGATTTGGGCGTGGACTTTTCCCGCACCTATTCCTGCTACAAGGGCGGAGCCGTCCACTGCGGCGTCTGTTCCACCTGTATGGAACGCCGGGAAGCCTTCAGGGAAGCCGGGATTCCGGATCCAACGGCTTATGCGCCTGCGGAATAGCATCCAAATGCCAGGAATGAAACGCTAAGGAAAAATCCCCGGCCTATGGCCGAAAGGAGATGCCTATGCCCCAATGACATCGGGGAAACGCACGGAAAGAGCCTTCCTCACTCTTGCCGCAACCTCTTCCTTCCCGGCGTCCGCGTCTATGCGGAGCATCCAGGGAGCATGGACGGATGCAAACACGCTGCGGCAGGCCGCCAGGCCCGCTTCCGTTTCAAAAGCGTCGCGTTCCCCGCGGTTCCCAATGCGTTCCAGCGCCACGGAAACGGGAATGTCCAGCCAGACCACGGCATCCGGCACCGGGGCAAATTCTTCATTGGCGGCGCGGATAACCTCCGGATCTATGCCGCGCGCGCCCTGGTAAGCCATCATGGAAAGATAGTAGCGATCCAGCAGAACCCATGCCCCCCGCGCCAATGCGGGAGCAATCAGCGTTTCCACATGTTCCCTCCTGTCTTTCAGGAACAGGGCTACTTCCTCCTCTACGGAAAGGCGTCCGGTCACGGCGGAGTCCCGGAGCATCCGGCCCCACCGTCCGCGTGTGGGCTCAAAACTCTGCACCACTTCCAGCCCCTTCCCCTCCAAATACTTCCGCAAGTGGCCGATGTGGGTGGACTTGCCCGTGCCGTCAATGCCTTCAAAGACGATCAGCCTCCCCTTTCTCTCTCCGGTAAAACTCATGGCTCGAAAGTGTAGCGACGTCCCGGCTCAGGAACGACGATGGTGGAATCAGGCATTTTGGCGGATAGCGTGTGCTGCATCCACTCCACGGCGTCCGGGTCCCCGTGCACCAGAACCACCTGCCTGGGGTTCAGCTTCACGGCATAATTAACCAGGGAGTCCCGGGTGGCATGCCCGGAAAAATCAAAACAGTCCACGGTGCACTTGCGGCGCACCGGCTGCCCGTTGGGCCTCATTTTCACCAGTTCCCCTTCAGGAGTTGCCTTCAGCAGTCCCGCCGGAGAATCGGGATCCGCATATCCTACGAACAAAATAGCATTCTTCTCCTGGGGAAGAACCTGCTCCGCCATGACGTTGGAAAGCGTATTTTCCGTCATCATGCCGCTGGACACCACATAAATATTCCCCGGGGAACACACCAGCGGAGCTTTTCCCTTGCGCGGAAGGGGCACGGTCTGAATCTCCTCCTTCAGCTTGAATTCATGGTCATGCCTGCGCGTCAACCCGGCAAAACGGTCGTACAACAGGGAAACTTTCGCGCTCAGCCCACCGAAGTACACGGGAGTATTGGCGGGAATCACCCCCTGCTGCTTGAAACGGTGAATGTTGAACAGCATCTCCTGGCTCTTGCCGATGGCGAATACCGGAATCAGTACGGCGCCGCCGCGTTCCAGCGTCTCCGCAATCGCTTTCCCGAACCTCACCATCTCTTCCGGCCGGGAATAGTGGGCGCTGCGCTGGAAACCGCCGCGCGTGCACTCCATAACCAGTGTATCTACGCCGGATTCCGGAAAATCAGCCCCAGGAATCATGCTCTGGTCTTCAAACTGCACGTCCCCCGTATAAAATACGGTATGGCCGCTCTCACCCTCCAGCATCACGCCGGCAGACCCCAGGATGTGCCCGGCATCGTAAAACGTGGCCAGCACGTTCTGGCGGAAGCCCACGCGAAACACTTCATTGCAGGACTTGGCATGCCAGGCGTCGCTCAATCTGTCCAGATCATTATGGGTGAAAAAAGGATACTCCACAATGCCCAGGTCCAGCCTCTTGGCGCTCATCACATTCACGGAATTATGCAGCATCACTTCAGACAGGGCTGCCGCGGCGGGCGTCATGAACACCTCCGCCGCTGGCTGTTTCTCCTGAAGCACAGGCAGCGTTCCCAGATGGTCCAGGTGGGAATGGCTTAAAAAAACGGCTTCCACGGAATTGGGTTCCAGGGAATCAAAATCCGGCATGGCCGCCTTCCCCTCCTTCTTGGGGTGCATCCCGCTGTCAAGCACAATCCTGGTGCCGTCCATCTCAAGCAAATAGCAATTGGCCCCAATTTCCTCGGCCCCGCTGATATTGGTAAAACTGATCATTATATGCCGCAGGAGAGTACCCCGTGCCTCCCGCCGTGTCAATGCCGCAAGCCCAAGCGGACCTCTGCCGGGAAGGGAACGCAGGCCAATGGGGAAGAAGCCCTCCTCTACCCTGCGGAACGTTTTTGTGGCTGGGGGAAAACAGGCTCGGAAAACGGCAGGGACAAAACAAATATTACGGTTCCTTCCGCGCTTTCCGGCACTTGCCCTCTTCCCTTGCCGATGATAATGCCAGGAAAAGGAAATACATGCACGGCGCAACTGCCGTAAACGTTATACTCTCTCTCAAATGCAAGGAAGCTCATTCCCGGAAGAAGCCGGGAATTGCTCTGGACGCGGCCGGGAGTGCATGAGACAATAAGGAAAGAGCTTTCCTGATGAAAAGACGCCTACAGAAAACGGCTTCAAAAAAATCCCTTCCCGTGCCGTTGCCGGGACAAGGCAGGACGAAGGGGGCCGTTATCCGACCTTCGGGTCTGCTTCCGGTTCATATAAAAAAGAGTTTCCTTTCCATTGACGGTAAATTCACCCCTGCATCTCCATGAAAAACAAGATTCCCATTCCGCCCAACGGCTCCAGGCAGCAGCTTCTGGTCAGGGCCATCAATTACTTCCGCAGCCGGGAAGGAGAACCGCGACTGTTCACCAGACGCAAGCTTGTCCTCCTGGCTCTGACGGCTCTTTATGCCTTTTCCCCCATTGACCTGATTCCGGATTTCATTCCGGGAGTAGGACAGATAGATGACCTGACCGTCATCGCCTTCACCTTCCTGGCCCTGTTCATGCCCCCCATCAGGGAACATGGCTCCCATAAAGACCCGGAACCCTGAATTTCCGCCACGCACAACATCTCATGAGCGGATCCTCCCCCACTTTTTTCCATTCCCCCGCCGTTGTCGCGCTGGCCAGGGGTGCCGTTCTGATAGGTGTGCTGGCCGTATTGTTCTGGGGCGTGCGCACCTGCATCACCGCCCCGGCGGAAAAGCCGATGGCTGTAGCGGAAAAACTGATTGAAGCTGGCAGGGAAGCGGGCCTCACCCTGATCAATAAGGGTTTTTCCTCCAACCACGGCGGCGTGGCCCTGATTGTGCAGAAGGATGAAAAAGTGGCCAATCTGGTAACAGTGGAACAGACTTTTGAATATGAATACCGTTACTCCACCACCTGGTGGTGGAGCAGGAAAACGCTGATTCTGAAAGCGGCCTACCGCGCCCACGGGGGCATCAATCTGGAAGGGCCCGAACCTCTTCGGATTATCATTCCCGCAGGAAACAAAGGCCCCATTACGGCAGAGGGCCTTCATGGCAAGCTGATTTCCTGTGAGATGGTGGAGGGTTCCCTGCGAATCGTGAAGGATGACGCCGGCATCTGGAACAGGCTGACTTCCGAAGATGCCGCCATTGCCGTCAACCAGCTGAACGAAAACGCCCGGAAGCATATCATGGAGAGCGGCTTGAAACACCAGGCTGAAGAAAATTTCCTCAAACGCCTCCGGGAAGAAGCCAGTCGGCCGGAAGAACCTTCCGGGAAGGACCGCTGGTTCTGAGACACGCGCATGCGGGATGAGGAAAACATTTTCAAGGCCGGTTGCTTCAGGAGCCGGCAAAGCTCCAGAAGCGCAGTTCCCCATTCCGCTCTTTTATCTTGCCAAACCGGGTTGCGTCCTATAAAGGAACGCACGTCATGGCCAATTTAACATTCACCCCTCCCGCGGACGGTGCAGCCGTCACCATGCAGAACGGCAGGCTTTGCGTTCCGGACAGGCCCGTCATTCCCTTCATCATCGGTGATGGAACCGGTCCTGAGATATGGGCGGCGGCCTCCCGTGTCATTGACGCAGCCGTAGCCAAGGCTTATCAGGGCAGGCGTTCCATCGCATGGTATGAAGTTTTTGCCGGGCAGAAATCTTTTGACAATCTGGGCACCTGGCTTCCGAATGAAACGGTGGAAGCTTTCCGCACGTACCTCATCGGCATCAAAGGCCCCCTCACCACTCCGGTGGGCGGAGGCATCCGCAGCCTGAACGTCACGCTGCGGCAGGATCTGGATCTGTTTGTCTGCCTGCGTCCCGTGCGCTATTTCAACGGCATTGAAACTCCCGTCAAAGCTCCGGAAAAAGTGGACATGGTCGTTTTCCGCGAAAACACGGAAGACATCTACGCCGGAATCGAATTCAAGGAAGGTACGGAGGATGCCAAGCTGTTTTTTGATACCATGAGCCGCATTTTCCCGGACCGCATGAAAAAGGTTCGTTTCCCGGAAAGCTCCGGCTTCGGCATCAAGCCCGTTTCCCGTGAAGGTACGGAGCGCCTGGTGCGCGCCGCCATTGACTATGCCGTGAAAAACGGAAGGAAAAGCGTCACGCTGGTGCATAAGGGCAACATCATGAAATTCACGGAAGGCGGCTTCCGTGACTGGGGATACGATGTCGCACGGCGGGAATACGGCGCCCTCCCCATAGGGGACGGCCCCTGGCTGAAACTTCCCAACGGTATCGTTATCAAGGATTGCATTGCAGACGCCTTCCTTCAGGAAATTCTGCTCCATCCGGAAAACTTCGACGTGGTAGCCACGCTGAATCTGAACGGGGATTACATCTCCGACGCCCTGGCGGCGCAAGTCGGCGGCATCGGAATCGCCCCCGGAGGCAACATCAACTACCTGACGGGGCATTCCATTTTTGAAGCTACGCACGGCACCGGGCCGAAACTGGCCGGACTGAACAAGGCCAACCCCAGCTCCGTCATCCTGTCTGCGGAGATGATGTTGCGCTACATGGGCTGGACGGAAGCCGCCGATCTGCTGATTCAGGCCATTGACCGGGTGATTTCCGAAAAAACGGTTACGTTCGACCTTGCGGAAATGATTCCCGGTTCCACGGAACTTACCTGCTCCGCTTACGGCGACAAACTGGTGGAAACCCTGAGCTGATCCCTGTTTTTCCCGCTTTTTCCATCCGGACTGCCCTCCCGCCACACGGTGCGGAGGGCAGTTTTTTGTCTCCATGCCGGAATTTATCCGATCAGGTACCTGCTGCCGGGGAGGAAGGAGAGCAGCTTGATGATTCCCCAGGCTGCCAGGCACGTCGCCGCAGTCAGCAGCGGGATGGAAAGAGAAGCCGGAAGGAACAACAGATGGAGCATGCCAAAGAGGCGGTAAACGGCTCCCACCAGCACAAAGTGGACCAGGTAGATGCCGAAACTCATGCTGGAGAAATCAGCCAGGAAACGCCGCGGCGCGGACCCGGCTCTGAACGCGGGAAGTGACTGGAAGAGAACGAAAACGGCCACGGACATAAGGGCCACATTAATGCTGGCGAAGCCGATGTAGTCGCCGCTTGAGGACCAGGCCTGAGCCGTGGACGTCCGGTAGAAATGGAGGGTAAACCAAAAGGCCGCGGCCAGACACGGAACGGCCCAGCAGGCCGTGCGGGCGAAGGAGGCATTCCCAGGGTATTTCCTCAGAAAGCAGCCGAGCACCATGTAGCCCAGGTACCCGGAGAAGGAATGCAGGGCCCCGTATTCATTCCAGGGGCATTTTCCCAGATAGCTGGGGAAAATGGTCTGGAGATAAGGGAACAAGAGGGTGAGCGCCCACAGTAGCAGGAAGTAGGCAAAGGCCGCCTTTCCCGCTTTCTCCACCCAGGGGGATATGACTGGCAGGAAGAGGTAAAGGCCCATCAGCACGTAGAGGTACCAGAGATGAATGCCCACGCTGAATTTCAGTGGAATCAGCAGCAGGTTCGTTCCCATGGTTTCCAGGTCCGGCGTGACCCGTGAGAGGGGGAAGACGGAGTGAAAGCTGTCCCCCGTGAGCGTTTCATAGCTCCACGGAAAAACAGTATAAAACGCAGACCACAGCAGGAAGGGGAACAGGACGCGGGTGAAGCGTTTTTTCAGGAATTGCCCCGTCGTATCCCGAACGGGCAGCAGGAGGGCGCCGGAAATCATGAAAAACAGGGGGATGGAGACCCGCACCAGCACCGTATAAAAGGAGGACCAGGCAAAGGTTTCATTGTCCGGAGTGAAAGGAGGCGACACAAAAAACTGCCCCACGATGTGGCTGGCAATAACGAGAATACAGGCAAAAACACGGATGTTGTCCAGCCAGGGAATGCGGGAGGAAGGAAGATTCATGAAAAGGTTCCTTAACTACCTGCGGACGGCTCCGTTTCTTTCACCATAAAACCAGACGTTAACAAAACCGGGAAAAACACATTTTCCTGGCGGAGGCTCCGCAAAACATTAAACAGAAAAACAGGCTATTTGCCAATTCCATGAAGAAGAACATGAACAAAGTAACCGGCATCTGCCTTGGAGTCATAGACATGAAAAAGTCCCTGCAATTTTACCGGGACAAGCTTGGTTTTAAAACGGACGAGACCGGGGACAATCCCGACGTGGTATTTTTCTGCCCCCCCGGCACCAAACTGGAATTATACCCGCTGGATTTGCTGGCAAAGGACATTGACCCGGGCAATCCTCCGGCCCCCGGTTCCGGCTTCGGAGGGATAACACTGGCCTACAATGCCATCACGAAAGAGGAAGTTGTGGAAATCTAAAAGGGCTTGTCTGGCCAGCATCATCTCCCCGCTGGTGACGCCCGGACTGACGAACCACACCGGGTGGCCGTCGCGTGGCCGCCGGAAATCATAATGTCGCTGGGCACTTCCGACCTGGAATAGCCGCCAAGCACGATGCTGTGCCCGCAGCCGTCTTCCACATACCCCCCTGCCGATGCCTATGCAGAAGGTCCCCCTCGATCCGGGAACCCATGCCCGCGCAGAAGGAATAGGCCGTGGCCGTATGGAGCTTCTCCGATTCATTGGACGTATTACTCTGATAACCCAGGGCAATCCCCATGTGACAGTGGTCCGTATTGGACCAGGAACCTACGGAAACGCAGGAATTCCCTACTTTAATATGATCCCCCAGGGCGGTTCCGGCGGAGTTGGTGCCCACGGACGTGGAACCCACAACGGTACCCCGGTCGTCTCTGGTGGAAGAGGTAACCTATCACAACTTTGTCCGTGCCATTGGCGGCACTGGCATTTGTTCCGATTACAACGTTTCTGTCCGCAGAAAGGGCGGACGTATCATCTAAATTCATAGAATGGCATTTGCAGCCATTTCCGTTCCCGGGGCAAGGAGCATGAAACGTTGTAATCGGGGGCCCTCCCGTCACAGCTCCCGGCGGATGGCGTCCACCTGCTCCGGCGTATAGGCCGCCTTCTCCACCCCGCCGAACTGGCGGCGCAGGAATGTGAGCAGGTTCGCCAGGTCGCGGGAATCCGTGACGCCGGGCGGCAGCATGGTGGAATCCCATTCCTTTCCATTCACCGTGATGGGTCCGGTCAGTCCCTGGAGGATGATCCTGACGATTTCCACATCAGGCTTTTCCTTCAGCCACTCGGACCCGGCCAGGGGAGGATAGGTCACCTTGTCCCCCATGCCGTCGTTGCCGTGGCAGATGGCGCATTTGGAAAGGTACACGCCCCTGCCCTTTTCCATCACGGCGGCGGCGCGGGCCTTCTTCAGGCGTTCCATGTCCACGGCGGGAGGATGCGCGGCATAATCCGGGTGAATATGGGACAGGGCCGGGAAGGAATGGATTTGGTCGCGCTTCAGGGAGGGTTCCACCCTCCGCAGGGACTCCAGGTAGTTCAACAGGCGCTCCCCGCGCGGGGAAGGCACCAGCTCCCGGCCCCGTTCCATCCGGACAGGCAGGGCAGCCGTGGAGGGGGCGTTCCCTTCCACCGGGCGTTCCTCAAACAGTCCGGGCATGGCCGGACACATGGTCCAGGGTTTGTTGAACTGCATTTCCCGCGGGTTGTAAAGATGCAGGGCCAGCCATTCCCGCACCTGCGCGGCGCGGCGCGTGCCGCCGGATACGGCGTCTTCATATTCCAGCCTCCCGGCGGCGTATTCCGCCGCATTGCTCAGGTCCGGGCCTATGGCCGCCACCCCCGCCTGCGGCGCTCCTTCCCTGTTGAATTCGGCATCCATGTCTTCCGGTTCACTGACCCGGTAGGGGAAATCAGGATCCGTGCCGCGGTCAATCGCCGTCTGCCAGTCCTTTCCGGACAGGGAACGCCGGATAATCTGGGTATGGCACAGGGCACACCCCTCCGCGGCATAAATACCGGAACCTTCCGCATCATGAACGGGTCTCCTGACCTCCATGGAATCCGGAGGCGGAGCATGCAGAACAACGGCCGCAGCCGTCGCCAGCGCCAAAGCCGCCGCTACGGCTGAAATGAAGAAGAAACGCAGCAAAAACGGAGGGGAAGGCTCCCGGCCTCCGTCTTCCGCTCCCGCTGGCCGCCACAGGCAGAGGCTGCCCGCCAGGCAAAAAGCCATGGCAACGGCGTGGATGCAGGCAGCCATGCCCACCCAGCCGCTCATCAGCTCCGCGCGACGGGCCTCAGGAAAAGCCTGGACATCCAGGGCGGCAAGCACGCCCACGGCATACGCCAGAAGCACGCCGCAGACGCCTGCGCCCAACAGCCGCCATGCCACAGGGAAATGTCCGGGGGCCTTCCCCCCTGCCATCATCAAAACTCCGGCCCCCAGCAGAATCCATAATTCCGGTTCATGCCATGCAGACAGGGAAAACTGCATCAGCTCAGGCGCACCCACAACAAACACGTTCCATGCCGCCAGCAAGGCAAGCAGGGAAACTCCGGTCTTCACCCATATTCCGGTCTTCGTACCGGATTTTATCCAAAAACGCGCCACCGCCAGGACGGCGGGAAGAACGGCGCACCAAAACCAGGCGGTACCGGCCTCCACCAACATCCACGGCACGGGAACCCCCTGAAGCCCCCCCAGCCCGCCAATCACCGGAGCCGCCGCCAGCACCAGGGCCATCCAGACGGACAGGATTCCGGCTGCCCTCCCCAGCGCCATATCCAGGCGGAGCGCCGCCGCTCCCAGGGCGGCAAACATCAGCCCGCAGGACAGGCTTCCTCCCAGGGCGGAAACATCCAGCAGGCCATTCATGGACAATGCCTGCGTATGTCCCAACGCCCAAAGGGCCGCGGCCACACACCCGGCGGAGGAACTGAACAACAGCCGTACAGTCCACGGAAACGGACGGAACCATGCGACGCACGCCGCCCCTGCGGCAAGGAAGGCAAAAACCGGGCAAACCCACCAGTCAAAAGGCATCAGGAGCACGCCGCTCCCATTTCCCGCGGCAATAGTCGCCAACCCCAGCGCAACGCAGGCATGCCAGAGCCATTCTACGGGTTTCATCCACCGGCTCCTGCTTCCCGCCGCAAAGGAAAACAGGACGGGGAGGGCCCAGCCGTACACCAGCATGCCGTAGAATGCGAACATGAGGCGGCCGGCCGGCCACGGCAAAGGCTCCTCCGCCACCAGACCGGAAGCGTACGCCAGCGACCACAGGAAACCCAGCACGAAAGCCCCTGCCAGCCAGAACAGGGGGAGATACTCGCCCGGACGGCGGGAAAACAGAAAAAAAACGGCGGCGGTACGGTTCATCATAATTCGGGAAATACCCTGCGGACGCTCAGTGCCCCCAGGAAGGAAAAACAGCAGATCAGGGCCATCCCTCCCAAGAGCAGGACAAGCGGAAGCCATGCCTTCCATGCGGACGGGTCCAGCCCAAGTCCGGGGCCGAACATCCAGCATGCTTCCAGCAGGGAGCCAAACAGCACCCCGGCGCATACAGCGCCCAACGCGGACGGCCGGCGTCTCAACGCGGGGAACAGCAAAATAAGGAAAGGCAGCAGAAGCTGAAGAACAAGAGCCGCGGCAAACATTCCGGACCAGCCGGAGGAAGCGGCTGCGTTATAAAAGGACATTTCAGCCGGAATGGAGGCGTACCAGGTAATCATGTACTGAGAATACACAATATAGGCTTTCACCAGAACCATGGCCGTCAGCATGCCGCCCAGGCGGGGCCAAGGCAGTTCTTTCCCTCCGTCCAGCCGCCTCAGGAACACGGCAGACAACACAGCGAATGCCAGGGACACCAGCAGAACATATGCAATCATGTATACGGGGAACATGGAAAGAACGACCTTTCCCGTCCCTCCCAGCATGTCCATCCCCAGCAGGCCCAGCATCATCACCGTCACAACCATGCAGAAGGCGGCAGAGCCCCGGCGGAAGGAAGGCTGCCAGACATTTTTTTCCGCAACCAGCGTTTCCCATACCTGGGCCATGCTCCAGGAAAGCACCGCAATACTCCCCACGCGCACGTACAGCCATGCCGGGTTCCACCATGAGAAGTCAGCCAAATCCAGAACGCCGAAGGGCTGGACGCCGGGAGAGGCAACATCCGCCACTCCCCAGTAGCGGGCTGCTTCCGGAAAAATCACGGTAGTCAGGCAGCCGACCGTTCCGGCCAATACCAAAACACCGGGTAAAAACCCCCAGCAACCCGCCGCCAGCACCCTTCTCAGCGCAATGCCCCAGCCGGAACTCGTCAGTGAAGACAGGCAGAGCCAGAACAGGCACCCCAGACAGAGGCTGGAGCCAAGGACCCCTACGGCCATTCCGGCAGCGGCGAACGGCCTTCTCAATTCCTGCAACCTTTCTCCGGCTACCGTCATGTCGTCCCAGGGCATGGCCGTAAAGGACTGGCGCATCAGCACGCACCATAATAGAACGGAAATGATCCACAGGGAAAGGGCAGCGGAACGCCCGGCCCAGCCGAATCCCGGACGGTCCTGGCGTTCCCCGCCTGTTGAAGATGTATTGCTGTTCATGAATGTTGTTCCTTTTGTTGAACGGCAGGTTCTTCCGGCGGCGCTTGCAAATGGCGGATAAACGCCACCAGACACCAGATTTCCCGCGCCGTGAGAATGTTTCCGAAAGCGGGCATGTTTCCCTGCCCCAACCGAATGCTCCTGAACATTTTTCCGGAAGAATAGGAAGCATATTTTTCATCCCGGAAGGGGCCTATTTGCGGATAGGTGTCATAAGCGGCCATGCTTCCGCGTCCGCTTCCGTCCTCTCCGTGGCAAACGGCGCAATGCGCCAGATAAAGCGCGCGCCCCTCCGCCAGCACGTCGCGGCTGCGGGAGATGCCGCCCAGTTCCAGAGGCATGGAATCCTCCTCTCCGCCCTGCATGCGGCCGGAGGAAAAATAGGAACCTTCCGCAGCAAAGGAGTCCCGGTCATCCTCCCGTTTTCGGACCGTTCCGTTCATGCCCAGGGACTGCGCCACGGAGCGGGGAGGCGCCAAACGCGTTTTCCGGTCCGGGGCGGCAGAAGAAATCCCCACCTGCTGGGCATCCGCCAGAGGACGATCATTCATATTGTCAAACAAACGGGGAACGGCATTTCTTCCATCGTCGTCCCCTGCCAGGAACCAGAGCGCTCCCAGGAGAACAAGGGCTGCTACCGCCGTGATGCCTCCTCTCATGCCCGGCCTCCTTTCCCATGAACGTACTCGCGGGCATCCGGATGCAGGGCTTCAGCCAAAACGGCGGCATGGCCTTCGCTCCCGCCTTCCAGCAGAATGAAGTAACCGTTCCCGTGCTCATCCGTCCTGAAAAAATCACACTCGAACGCCCAGTCGTGCCACTGCGGGAGAAGAGCCCCCTTCAGGAAACCGGCGGCGGTCAGCAATCCGGCCCCCAGCAAAGTTCCTTCAAACAGGGGAGGGACATATGCGGGCCAGCTGTCCCAGCCCTGGACCCTGCCCTGGGTCACAAGGGGATCCGCACAGAACTGCGTCCAGTAAAGCCACAGAGCCACGGCCAGAAACCCGCAGACGCCGCCCGCTGCGGCCCACAGCCGGACGCCTGCTCCCACGGCCTTCCCGGCGTGCCTGTTGGCAAGACGAACAGCGGCGCAGGGATAAGGTGCGCAAACCTCCCAGCGCAGATTTTCCTCCTTCACCAGCACGCGGACGGCCTGAAGGAGCGCCTTCTCCGAACCGAAGGAAAGCACCCAGCCGGAAATGACGGGCTTTTTCATGCCCCGCCCTCCTTGTTCAGGGATTGCTGTTCCCGCACGTCGCACAGGGAGAAGAATGGAGCCACACGCACCAGCGCCATGTACAGGGCCATAAACAGCCCCACGCTCCCGGCCATCATGGCCAAATCCGTCACGCTGGGGAAATAATCTCCGATGTTGGCAGCCAGCAGGGATGCCTTCAGGGAATTCACGACAATCCAGAAACGTTCCATCCACATGCCCGCAAGCACTCCCAGAGCCACGGCGGCGATCACCCAGCGGTTGGTTCGCAGAGAGCGGAACCAGAACAACTGGGGCAGCGCCACATTCCCGGCAACCATGACGATGAGGAACACGGCATTCACAGGATTTCTGCCCGGAAACGGCTCCGGAGAGCCTCCATTCAGAATGGCTGCCAGATGCTCCCACAAATACATGGCTCCCATCACCAGGCTCAGGGCCAGCACAAACCGGGAACTTAAATCCAGAATGGCCGGAGTAACGGCCCTGCGAACGCCGCTGCCGGCCATCAGACGTCTCACCCCCAGCAGAATCAGCTGAACCATCGCCATGCCGCTGAGGATGGCCCCCCCTACGAAATAGGGCGGGAAAATGCTCAGGTGCCACCCCGGCACCTGAGTCACGGAAAAATCGAAACTCACCACGGAATGAACGGATACCACGAGAGGAGTCAGAATAACCGCAAAAAGAAGGCTGGCCTTTTCATAGGCGCGCCACTGGCGCCCCGTTCCCTGCCAGCCCAGCGCCAGCCACCCGTACCGGCGCCTCAGACGCCCCTTGCAGCAATCCCTCAGCAACGCGAAATCCGGCACCAGGCCGATATACCAGTACAACAGGGAAAGAAGAAAATAGGTGCTGACAGCCATGACATCCCACATCAAAGGAGAGGCCATGTCCGGCCAAATTCCGCTCACTTCCGGCAACGGGGAAGCCATCCACGCCATCCAGACACGCCCTACGTGCACCACAGGGAAAACGGCGGCGCAGATAACCGCGCACAGGGTCATCTGTTCCGCTCCGCGCGCAATCGGGCTTCTCCATGACTGGCGCGTCAGCAGCAGGACGGCGGAAATCAGGGTGCCCGCATGCCCCAGGCCTATCCAGAAAACAAAATGCACGATGTCCAGCCCCCACACCACGTTATTATTCACCCCCAGCACGCCCACACCCTCTGCGGCAATGCGCCAGGAACTCCACCCTATGCCCCACGCCGCCAGCAATGCGCTGGCGAGAAACACGCTCCACCAAACGGGTCCCAGCGGCTTCCGCACCTCTGCCAGCATGGCCTCTACCGGAATATCGGCGGTGGGGGCTGATGGTGCTGGTCTGTTCATTATCTGCATAGGGTCGGAAGCTCTTTAAAGCTTACTTGAGTGCTTTTCCCCGTCAATTCAAAAGGGGAACGCACGTGACATGGCGCACGGCACCAGGAAACAGGGGCGGAGTTCCTCTCCGTTACAGGCTCCGGGCAGGGAAAGGCCGTCATCCCCTGCTTTTTCAACGGAGGAGGAAAAAGCGTCAGGGACGAAGGGGAATGCCCTTTTTCAGGTCCATGCCATCCATGGGACATTCTGGAAAAACGGAGGCGCCCACTGAACCGTCATTCCCGTTTCTTCCGCACTTCACAAACATTCAAATAGCTGGAATTCCCGGCGGCGGCATTTTAACATGAATTGCGCATGGACATAAAAACGCTGACTTCCGGAGCCCTGATCAAGCACCCTTCCCGCGGCCTTCTTCTCGGAACCGGGCCTTTCCGGGAATCAGCGGAACCGCCGGATTCCGGCCCCGCCTTTTATATTGATACATTCCGGCTGGACGACCCGCGGCCATGGAAAATACCGGCAGCCCTTCATGCTCTCCCGGCGGAGGAAAATCCCCCCCCGCCTGCTCCGGAAATCCGGTGGGCGGAACCGTCTCCGGACGCATACGCGCAGGTTTTTGCGGAAATGATGGAGCAAATCGCTGCCGGGCAATTGATGAAAAGCGTTCCGGCGATCCCCCAGTTCGGGGAAATGCTGCTCCCCCACACACCCCGGGAACTCATCCTGCGGGCCATCAGCAGCTCTCCGTCCCATTATCCCTACGCCTGGTGGACGGAACGGGAAGGATTCTGCGGAATCACTCCGGAAACACTGTTCCACCAGCAGGGCCGCAGCCTGGAGACAATGGCCCTGGCAGGAACGGCCCGTCCGGAGGATGAAGGGGTTTTCATCAACGACGACAAGGAAATCCGCGAGCATGAAATCGTGGCGGGCAGCATTCTTTCCCGCCTGTCCCCCTTCGGCAGCGTCACCAGAACGGCACGCAGCGTGCTGAACCTGGGCACCCTGATCCACTTCGTCACTTACCTCACACTGGAATCGGACGAACAGCATACTCCGGCCCACTGGATACGGCTGCTCCACCCCACCCCCGCCCTGGGTTCCCAGCCCCGCACGGAAAACACGCTCGCCCAGCTGGACGACTGGCGTTCACGTCTCCGCTGTCCGCTTCACTTCGGCGCCCCGTTCGGGTTTCTGGAAGATGGAGACTTTTTCTGCCTGGTAGGCATCCGCTCCCTGTACTGGCAGGGGCAGAGGCTCGCACTCTGCACCGGGGGCGGCGTAGTGGCCTCCTCCACCCTGACGCATGAATGGCGGGAACTGAAACTGAAGAGGGATACGGTCAGGCGCAGTTTCCACCTTCCATGACAGTTCCTCCGGACGCCTCATCCCTTAATGGAAGAACATTATTCCTCCGGCCAGCAGACGGAAAGCGTGTCAAATTTATCCTTCACCGGTATTTTCCACACCCTTCCTTCCCTCATCACGCCGCAGCACGGCACGCCGTCCATGCATGCACTGACGGAAATACCCGCAGGCAAACCGTGCAAAACCACCTCTGCGGACTCATGGAACGCACAGGGATCCCCTTCGCAGTTCCAATCCAGCTCCAGGGAATTGGAGCCGCCGCGGTAAAGGAACCCATGCACGGCGCATTCTCCGTTCCGGTATGCATATCCGTCCCCTGCATCTTCATACAAATGGGAGGCTACCTCCCCTTCCGGCGCCCACCATACATCCAGCGTCAGCGGCGGCCGAAGCAGTTCTCCCACGTATTGCTGCACCGGCCAATGGGGAATTACCGCCCCTCCGCGGACATACACGGGCAGGAAAGAAAGGGGGCACTTCACCCATACATCCTTTCCTGTGTCCTCCATCAGGCTGTCCGTGTGGTAGGAATACCAGACGCCCTCCGGAATGTAGAGAAACCGCCCGCCTTCCTGCGGCTCATGAATGGGAATGACGTACAGATGGTCTCCGAAGAAATACTCCGCCCCCCGCCAGTAGGTGTCCTTGTTGGTAAAACATTGCAGGGCCAGGGAGCGCAGCACGGGCATGCCCGTCTCCGCGTACCGGTGGAACTGCGTGTAGATATAGGGAAGCAGGCGGTAGCGGCCCTCTATGGCGGCTTTCACGTAAGAGGTGACTTCCTGCCCAAAAACCCATGGCTCCTGACCGCCGAACTCCCCGGAGGAATGATTGCGGAAAAAACCGTGGAAAGAAGCCATCTGCATCCAGCGGCAAAACAATTCCGGCGTGGGATGTCCCATGAATCCCCCAGCATCCGCTCCCGCAAAGGAAATGCCGGAAGCCGCAAGCCGCTGGCACTGGAAATTGGCCAGCTTCAAATGTTCCCAGCTGGACCGGTTGTCCCCTGTCCATGTGGCGGCAAAGCGCTGCAATCCGGCAAAACCGGATCGGGACAGCAGGAAGGGGCGCCGGTCCGGAGCGTGACGCTTCATGCCCAGCCAGGAGGCTTCCGCCATGCACTGCCCGTAAATATTATGGGCCTTTTCATGGGAACAGGGCATGCCGTCATATTCATGCCGCGTATCCATCGGGAAAGTGCGGTCCGGAAAAACGACAGGTTCGTTCATGTCGTTCCAGAGGCCGCGCACGCCAATTTTCCCAATATCCCTGCTGAACAGATCCGCCCACCATCCGCGTACGGCGGGAGCCGTAAAATCCGGGAAATTGCAAAGTCCCGGCCATACTTCTTCCGACAATAAATTGCCTTCCGACCGGCGGCAGAAATAATTGCGTTCCATCCCCTCTTTCCAGACCGGATTGGCGGGATTGACCTTCACGCCGGGATTGACAATCAGAACCGTCTTCACACCGTCCTTCTCCAGGGCGCGGACCATTCCTTCCGCGTCGGGAAAATTCTGTTTGTCCCAAGTAAATCCCTCCTTCCGTTCCATGTAATGATGGTCCAGATGCACGGCATCGCACGGAATGCCCAAGCCCCGGAAACGCTCCACCAGATTGTATACGGCCTTGTCCGGATAATAGCTCCACTTGGACTGGTGGTACCCCAGCGCCCACAAAGGCGGCAATTCAGGCGTACCGGTAAGGCGCGTATAAGCGGAGATGATGTCCAGAGGAGTGTTGTTGTAAATGAAATAATAATTCATCAGGCCCCCGAAGGACCCGAAGGAAAGAACCTTTTCATCCGTAGCTCCGAAGTCGAAATACGAACGGCACGTGTTGTCAAACAACAGGCCGTACGCCATCCTTTCCCGCAAACTGAGGAAAAAGGGAATACTTTTGTAAAGGGGATCCGATTCCTCATGGAAATCATAATGGTCCGCTCCCCACATGGAGAAATACTTACCCCTCAGGTTCAAGGCACACGGCTTGTCCCCAAGCCCGAAAAAATGCTCCGTTTCCTGAAGATTTTTCCGTATCCATACCCGGGCGTCTCCAGTCCAGTCCTTGCTCTCCCGACCGAATCCGCCCTCATCCGTCAGCAGGGGCTCATCCGTAGCAACATCGTAAAAATCCACCTTTTGCTCCTCCGTGCGAATGCGGATGCGGAGCAGGGACGTCTCAACGACATGAACCCCGTCCTCATCATACTCGCGGATTTCCGCTCCCGGCGCGGAATATCCGGGGCTTACGGCATAACTCGGCTCGTCTTCCGGCACCGCTCCGGGGAAATACGTTACGCGGACAATACCGGCATCAGCAAGACACACGCTGAGAGTTATTTTGGAAACCGTATTCGTGTACTCCCATTTGACGAGACTCCCCCGGAGAGGAGGTGTTTTTCGTCTTTCAGGGATGTTGGAAACGGAGCACATTGAAGCCGGACGGAAGAGAGGATCAAAAGCGTTCAGTCCAGACTAAATCAATTTCATGACGAACGCAAGATTGAACTAAAGCAGCACTTTTCTTTTCATTATTAGAGTAAAATTATTCATATTAATCTAGACCGAACATGAAAAATCTGGTTTTATTGCGTTGGTGTACAACACGGCACGAGTCCGTATCCTTCCCGGCACCGACAAACCACATCAACCGATGAGCACAATTCGAGTTCTTACATTAGGATGGGAATTCCCGCCCCTGGTCAACGGGGGGTTGGGCATTGCCTGCCTGGGTCTTTCCAAGGCGCTGGCAAAAAAAGTGGATTTAAGGGTGATCGTTCCCAAGGCCGACCCTTCCGTCCTTTTTGACGGATTCCAGCTCACCGGTCTCAATAACGTCTCCTATCGGGAAGTGGAGCAAGTGGACCGGAAATATTCCTATGACAGCTTTGCCCTGGTGGAGCGCGCGCCCATTGAACTGGACCCCTACACCACCGTGGAAGGGGAATCCGGCGTGGTACAGTTCACCAAGGAAGGCCGCATCACCTTCTCCAAAACGCATGAAGCCGACCTTCAGCTGTTCAGGAACAAGGAAGACCTTTACGCCGGAGACCTGGCCCTGAAAGTCATTCAATTCTCAAAAATAGCGGTAAAAGTCGCCCTTCAGCAGGATTTTGACATTATCCACGCCCATGACTGGATGACCTATCTGGCTGGCGTGGAAGTGAAAAAAGCCACGGGCAAGCCCCTGGTGGTGCATCTGCACGCTTCCCAGTTTGACCGTGCCGGAGCGGATGCCCGCGGCTGGATTTACGACATTGAAAAATTCGGCATGGAACAGGCGGATGCCGTTATCCCGGTCAGTAAATACACGGGAACCATCGCCAGCGGGCACTATGCCATCGACCCCCATAAGATATTTCCCATTCACAACGGAGCGGATCCGGTCAAAGTCTTCAAAGGGAAGAAAAAATTCCCGGAAAAACTCGTACTCTTCCTGGGCCGCCTGACGGCTCAGAAAGGCCCGGGATTCTTCCTTCAGATTGCCGCCAAGGTTCTGGAACAGACGGACGACGTACGCTTCGTCATGGCCGGTACGGGAGAAAAACTCCGCCAGTTGATCGAATCCGGAGCCTTCAAGGGTGTGGGCGACAAATTCCACTTCACCGGCTTCCTGAACAAGGACAAAGTCAATGAACTCCTCTCCATCACGGACATCTACTGCATGCCTTCCGTATCGGAGCCCTTCGGCCTTTCTGCGCTGGAGGCGGCCCAATTCAACATTCCCGCCGTGATTTCCAAGCAGTCCGGCGTGGCGGAAGTTATGAAGGGAGCCCTGAAAGCGGATTTCTGGGACGTCAACAAGATGGCGGAACATATCGTCCATCTCTGCACGGATGAGGAATTGTACCGGAAAGTAGTGGAACAGAGCACGGAGGACATCAAGGCCTCCACCTGGGATGCCGCCGCAGACAAGGTTATCCGGGTCTATGAACATGTGCTGAACCGCTAAAAACGCCTTTTTACCCTACTCCATAACTCTCAGCCTTCTTCACCCCGTCCATGAGCAACATTTCCCTCACTTTCGTTGCGCATCAGCCCAACCGGCTGATTCATTATGACTTCTTCAAAATTGGAGAACATGCCTTTTATGAAGATGATGATCTGAATGCCCGCGTGCTTAGCACGGTGGCGGAACGCTGTTATTTCCCGGCAACCCGGCTGATGAAACAGCTTATTGAACTCACCGGGGGCAAATTCCGCTTTGGGCTGGCGCTCAGCGGAGTCATTCTGGAACAGGCCCTGTACCACAGGCCGGACCTGATTGCCGCATTCAAGGATCTGGCGGAAACCGGCTGTGTGGACTTTCTGGCAATGCCTTATTACAATTCCTTGGCATCCGTTTACTCCCCTCAGGAATTTGCCGAACAGATTGAAGAACACCGGGAGCTTCTCAAAAAACTCTTCCATCAGGAAACGGATGTGCTGATGAATACAGGCATGCTGTACTCCAACGCCATTGCGGCGCAGGCGGAAACGCTCGGCTTCAAGGGCATCATGGCGGACGGCAACCCGGCCATGCTCAAGGGATTCACCAGCAATGAAGTCTTCCTGGCTCCGTGGGTGTATAACACCACCACTATCTTCCGTAACCGGGAACTCTCCAATGACCTGGCAATCATGCGGACTGATCCGGAATGGTCGGAATACCCGCTTTCCCCCACCACTTTCGCGGATTGGCTGACGCACCAGCAGGGAAGCGTCACTACCCTGTCCATGGACTATGAAACGCTGGGGGAACGCCAGTCTGACGCTACAGGCGTCTTCGAATTCTGGCGTACGATGATTCTCGCCTGCATAGACGCCGGCAACCGGTTCATGACTCCGTCCGAAGTAGCGCGGGAAATCAAGCCCGTTTCCGTCTGTGAGTGCACCCAGGAAATGACCTGCTCCACTTTTGGAACCATGTCCCATTGGAATGGCAACGTCATGCAGGATGAAGCCCTCCGCAAAATCTACCGTCTGGAAAAACCGGTCAAGGCAGCCCATGACAAGGATCTCACCCACGTTTGGCGCAAACTGCAGAGTGCGGACCACTTCCACTACATGCAGAAGGAAAACTCCTTCACGCCGTATGCATCCGCCTTTGACGCGTACATTTACTACATGAACGCTTTGGCGGATTTGCAAATACGCGTCAAAAGGGAATCCGGAAAACCGGTTCAGCCGGAGCCGGAAAAAGCGTCCTGACCTCTTCTCTTCCGAATACTGCGAACCCGGGTGGATTATAGTCTGCCGGGAACATCACGGGACGGTTCCCGGCTGTAAAAACTTTGCGGTTCCGGAATGCGGTCTTCTTTGCCCCCTCTCCTTTGGCTGCCATAAAGGGCCTGAGGGAAGTGACGGGAAGCTAATATCCCAATGCCAGACGCTTCAATTTGTTGCGCAGGGTAATCTTCTGTGCGGAAGAAACGCGCTCCACAAAAAGGATGCCGTTCAAATGGTCGCATTCATGTTGCAGGCATCTGGCCAGAAGGCCGTTGCAGTCAATCGTTATTTCTCTTCCGTCAATCAGAAGCACCGTAGCCTTGACAAAATCCGGCCTCACGACGGAAGCACGTATTTTCATCACGCTCAGGCAGCCTTCATGAAAAGGATGCATGGGGCCGTAAGGTTCCAGAACGGGATTGGCAAACATCAAGGGCATGATGTCGGAAAGCTCTTTGTCCTCTCCGTTCACTTTAAGCCAGGTGACGGACTCTTCCTCCTTCGGAATATCAATCACTACCAGTTGAATGGGAATGCTCACCTGGGGAGCCGCCAGGCCAATGCCCTCTGCTGCGTACATGGTTTCCAGCATATTTTCCGCCAGGGTTTTCAGGCTGTCGTCAAAATGTTCTACAGGGCGGCATTTTTCCTTCAATACCGGATTTCCATACTGTGCTATTTCCAATAACATCGGGAGGGGGATAATATATATGTTAAGGCGCTTACCGTGCGCCGGGCTTGTTGATTTCTATTCTGGCAGGAACCTCACCTGCGTCAATACCCACAGACGTCAGCGCATCCCAAATGCCGACAATGATGCCAAACTCCGCTTTTTTATCCACATCAAGCTGCAGTTTGACGCCTGGATTTTCCTTTTTCAAGGCTTCCAGGGCAGCAGCCAGTTCATTCATCTCCACCAGCCTGCCATTCAGGGAAATGGCGGATGTCCCCGTCACGGCCAGAACGGCCCGCTGTTCCGAAGACGGAGTCCCCTCCATGAATTCCGCTCCGGGTACATCTATCTTAAGCAGGGACTGCGGCTTCTTCCACTGCGTATGGACAATGAAAAAAATCAGCAGAATGGTCAATATGTCAATCATGGGGACGATGGGCACCCCCATGCTCCTTGCTTTCTTGCGGTAAAACTGCATGGCCTTGTCAGCGTTGGGAATGATGGCAGCGGAAGGAAACCAGTTCTGTCAGCAGGACTTCCATGGAGGCGGAAATACGCTCCAGCTTGCGGGAATAATAAACGTGGGCAATCACGGCCGGAGTGGCGATGGCGAGACCGGCAATCGTCGTATTCAGAGCCTGGGCAATCCCCTGAGCAATCATGCCGTGACTCTCATCCATTCCGAAAACGCTGAAAATCTGCACCAGGCCGCTGGCGGTTCCCAGGATGCCGAACATGGGTGCGATCATCACAATCATGTCCAGCAGGGGCAGACCCGCCTGAAGCGTTACAAACTCCTCGCGGGCCTTCACCTGGATCATTTCCTTCAGGGAGGCTTCATCCTCCAGCGGTGCATTCAACGCATCCAGCACCAGGCGGCCCTCCACGGAATCCAAATCCTCGGCTATTCTCTCCAATTCAGTGCGCCCCACGGCGCCGCGGGTGTACTGCTCCACGGCCCTGGTCAGCACGACGGGGCAAATGAGGCTCTTCTTCATATTGAACATGCGGTAAATAACGGCCGCAATAAGAAGAACGGAACAGGCTGCCAGCGGGTACATGAAAAAGCCGCCTGCCTGGAAGAATGTAATGCAGTCTTTGATCAAGTTCATCATCATATATCTGTGAATGGTATTTGTTGCAGGATGGTAGATTGTTAAAAATTGAAATCGAAATACATTTCCAAAGAATCCCCCACAAGCATACTCCTTACCTCCGGGGGCATCGCAGGAAGCCTGGCGAGTTTGATGGCGAGGAAGGTAAAGGACTTCTGCACCTCGCTGGCTCCCACGCGGGAAGTCTGCCTCATAGACGAAATTTTGCCATTCTTGTTAATCAGGATGCGGATGCGCACAGTTCCGGTAACAATCAGGTCGCGGTTCAAATCGCACTGGCGGTACCATTGTTCCCCGATAGCCCGGTAAACGATCGCCTGGTACGTTCCCATGGGCGTAGCTTCCACATCCAATGTCGGACGGCGGCCAAAGCTGAATTTGCCGACCTGCTTGGTCTTCCGCTCATGTGTCTTGAAGCCGGGCTGGCTCTCCGCATTGAACATGGGATCATACAAGGGCTGTTTCTGAACCGGTTTTGTATTGGGCACCAAATCCAGATTGGGAAGATTCAGGGGAGGATTGTCCGCCCCTTTCGCAATGCTTTTGGCCAATTCCTCAAGCGGATCCGGCTTCTCCGAATCTCCGGGGCTGGGCAACACTACCGCATGGGGAAGCTGCATGGCCTTCTCCTGTGCATGACGGATGTTTTGTCGGGCCATTTTTTCCTCTTCCGATTTGCCTGGCTCTCCCTTCTTGACGGGAGAATGATCCAGGGAACCGGGATGACCGGCAGGCGGCATGGATGGTTCCAGGGGCTGGTAGGGAACATTGGAAGAAGCTCCGGGAGAGGCGTTTTTGTTGCCGTCCCGTTCATGGCTTAAATCCCCATCCTGCCTTTCCTGGTTAAAAAGGACAATCTCTCCGTTTTCCCGTTCCACGCCATCCTGGGCGGGCATATCCCTGTCGCCGTCCGGATCCTTCCGGCCGCCTTCCGCCCGCGTGTTCCTGTTGCTCTGGAATTTGGGCACTTCCGGCCTGGTGGCGCTTTCCTGCTCCTCATTGGTCTTCACGACGGCAGGCAGATATTCCGCGGGCTCTTGTCTCCGGCTCTCCAGTTGAGGTTCCACTTTCTTTACCATGCGCGCGCTTACAGCCACTTTCCTCCGCGCCGCTTCAGCCGGACGTGGGGAAGCCAGCCATTCTTCAGGAACCAGGCAGCTCCCCGCCAGCAAAAACAGGTGTGCCAGCACAGACAGCAAAAGGCATGTGCCCCAGGAAACCCGGAACAGTCCGTTTCTCCGCCGCTGCCTGAAACTCATGGAGGTAAAGTTTTCACGGTTCCATGACGAATGCAATGTAGAAAGGAGACATGATGAAGGACGATTCCGTAATTTAGTATTGCACAAGACCATGTGCGGGCCCATACTTGCTAGCGACCAAACACATGCCTTCCTCCTAAACGGCAAGGCCTTTTTCCTATATACCATACACCTCGTTAACACCCATCCTATATGGCCAATCTCAACAAAGTCTTCTTAATGGGCAACCTTACCGCTGATCCCGAACTGCGCTACACTCCCAAAGGAACCGCCGTTACGGACATCCGCCTTGCCATCAACCGTTACTACGCGGGCGACAACAGCGAACGCCAGGAAGAAACCACTTTCGTGGACGTCACCCTTTGGAACCGCCAGGCGGAAGTTGCCGGCAACTACCTCAGCAAGGGCCGCGGAGTCTTTGTGGAAGGACGCCTTCAACTGGATTCCTGGGAAGATAAAGCCTCCGGGCAGAAACGCACCAAGCTGCGCGTGATTGGGGAAAACATCCAGCTCTTCCCCCGCGGCGGTGAAGGCGATATGGGAGGTGCTCCGCGCCAGCAGTACCAGAATGCTCCCCGTTCCAGCAACTACGGACAATCCCGCCCGGCCCAGAACTACAACCCGCCCCCCATGCCCCCCACCAATCAGCCGTCCAACGACTTCGGAGACATGGATGACGAAATCCCGTTCTAAACGCAAATACCGCCTTTTCCTTTTACAGGCCGCCTTTCCTCCGGGTCAGGCGGCCTTTTTACATCATCTTCCCCGAACGAACGGCAACGCCGTGCCACGAAAAGAAAAAGTGGTACAGCCCCATTCCCGGCAATGGATGAAAAGCACGGGAACAACCGGACAAAAGGGAAAACCTCACCGTTCATTTCAGCTTGGCAAAATCAGTCCGTCCCGGCATACTGGCGGCGTATGAAAATAGCCGTTATTGGAAAAGGTGGACGTGAACATGCACTGGTCAAGGCACTCAAGGAATCTCCCTCTGCTCCGGAAATGTACTGTTTCCCGGGAAGTGACGCCATCAACCGTCTGGCTACCCCCATCCCGGCCAGGGATCTGCCCTCGCTGATCGACTGGATGGTTTCCAATAAAATGGACCTCTGCGTTGCCGGGGAGGAAAGCTATCTGGTCAAGGATGAAGGCCTGGCCAATGCCTGCACCCGTGCGGGCATCCCCTGCTGGGGGCCGGTAAAAGAAAGCGCCCAGCTGGAAGCAAGCAAGGAATTTGCCAAGGACTTCCTGCTCCGCCACCGCATCCCTACCGGGCAGGCGCGCGTAGCGGCCACATTGGAGGAAGCCCGGCAATTCATCGGAAACAACTATCCTACCGTGCTGAAATTTGACGGTCTGGCCGCCGGAAAGGGCGTAGCCGTCTGCATGAGCAAGGAGGAAGCAGACTCTTTCCTGAAAGAAGTATTTACGGACAGGCGCTTTGGTGAAGGACGGCTGCTGGTGGAAGAATTTCTTACCGGACCGGAAGTCTCCATCTTCGGCGCTCTGGTGGACGACCATTATCTCATCCTCTGCCCGGCACGGGACTACAAGCGCCTCAAGGAAGGCGATGCTGGCCCCAACACGGGCGGCATGGGAGCGGTGGCTTCCCGCCGGCTGGTGGAGCCGGAAATGCTGGAACGCATTGAAAAGGAAATCGTGGCTCCGACGGTAGCCGGACTGAAAAAAGACGGACTGCCTTACCGGGGTTTTCTGTACTTCGGCCTGATGCTGACTCCAAACGGCCCAAAAGTAATTGAATACAACTGCCGCTTCGGCGATCCGGAATGCCAGGCCGTTATGCCCCTGCTCTCCGGAGACTTGGCTTCCTTCTGCCTGCATGGGGCCAAGGGAGAATTTGCGCCGGAAGAAATTTCCTTCCAAAACGGCTGGAGCGTCTGCTGCGTGCTGGCCTCCAAAGGATATCCGGAGACCTCCCATTCCGGCGACGCTATTCAGGGACTGGACGACATTTCAAATGCTTCCGTTTACCACGCCGGCACCAAATGGAATGCGGATAAAAACTGTTATGAAACCAATGGCGGCCGCGTCCTGGCCGTCGTGGCACAGGGAGATACCCTCTCCGAAGCGCGCCAGCGTGCCCACAACGAAATCAAAAAGATTCAATTTAACGGCATGCAGCGCCGGCCGGACATCGGCTTTGCCAGCTTCGTCTGATTTTCCTGCTTTTCCCTCCCCTTCTGCCCTATGAAACCGGCGGCCCTTCTCATCCTCCTGTTTCTTTCCTGCCCTGCATGCCTGATGGCGGACAACGCCGCGCTGGCGGCCAGGGCGCGTGAACAGGTAGGAGTAACGGTTTCCTACAACGGAGGCTATCAATCCATCCCCTACCCCAACGGAGACGTTCCCCGCGAAACGGGAGTATGCACGGATGTGGTCATCCGCGCCATGAGGGCCTTCGGCCTGGACCTTCAAAAAGCCGTGCATGAGGACATGAAGGCTCACTTTTCCAAATACCCTAAAATATGGGGCTTGAAAACGACGGACCGCAGCATTGACCACCGCAGGGTCCCTAATCTTCGTACCTTCTTTGCCAGAAAAGGTTGGTCCGTTCCCATTACGGAAAACGCGGCGGACTACGAGCCCGGCGACCTGGTTACATGGAACCTGTCCGATAGTATTCCCCACATTGGCATCGTTTCCGACCGGAAAACGGAGGAAGGCACGCCGCTGATCATTCATAATGTCGGCGCCGGAACGCAGGAAGAAGACTTCCTGTTCTCCCATACCATCACGGGCCACTACCGTCCCGTGCTGGCTGAGAGGAAACAGAAAGCGCAACCCTGATTCTTACCCCCGTCTTAGCGCAACCTCCATACCGGGTATTTCCGGAGGTTCTCCCGGAGTTGCATGGATATCCGGGGAATGCCGCGGGACAGGAAGAAGGCGGCCCTTTCCCTCTCATTGATTCATCCGGTCCGGAATGCCCATGAACCTTCTTGCCAAAAGAGGGGGCTTCCGTCATCATGTGCGCATGGTTACACCTGCATTCTCCGACTGTATCAACAAGCTGGGCGTCGATGAAAAAGACGTCATCCCCTTCGGTCGCAACAAGGCCAAAATTTCCCTGGACGTATTGGACAAGCCGGCAGCCCCCGGCAAACTCATCCTGGTATCCGCCATCACTCCCACCCCATCCGGAGAAGGCAAAACCACCGTTTCCATCGGCTTGGCGCAGGGATTGCAGGCCATCGGCAAAAAAGTCTGCCTGGCGCTCCGGCAACCTTCCATGGGGCCGGTGTTCGGCCGCAAGGGCGGGGCTACCGGAGGCGGCAAAAGTTCCCTGACGCCGGCAGAGGAAATCAACATGCATTTCACAGGGGACTTCCACGCCATTACATCCGCCCACAACCTCATCAGCGCCATCATTGATAACGCCATGTTCTTCCACACGCTGAACATTGACGAACGCAAAGTCATATGGAAGCGGGTCATGGACATGAACGACCGTTCCCTGCGTTCCATCATCGTGGGGCTCAACAAGCAGGGGTTCCCCCGAGAAACAGGCTTCGATATCACCCCGGCTTCGGAAATCATGGCGTGCCTGTGCCTTGCCACTTCCTACAAGGACATGGAAGAACGCATCAACCGCATCGTGATCGGATTCACGACGGATGACAAGCCCGTATTCGCAAGGGAACTGGGCATTACCGGTTCCGTCATGGCCCTGCTGAAAGATGCCCTGATGCCCAATTTGGTTCAATCCGTGGAAGGAGTGCCCTGTTTCCTGCACGGCGGCCCGTTTGCCAACATTGCCCACGGCTGCAACTCCGTGCTGGCCACCAGGATGGCCCTTCATTTTGGAGACTATGCCGTCACGGAAGCCGGATTCGCGTTTGACCTGGGTGCAGAGAAATTCCTGGATATCAAATGCCGCCAGTCCGGACTGGATCCGGCGGCCATTGTCATCGTAGCGACGGCACGCGCGCTGAAAATGCACGGGGGTACTGCCCTTGCGGATCTGAAAAACACGGATGTGGACGCGTTGAAAAAAGGCCTTGCCAACCTGGATGCGCATCTGGACGCTGCCGCCCACTACAAACGCCCCGTTGTGGTCGCCGTCAACAAATTCTTTGACGACTCCCGGGAAGAACTGGACGCTATCGTGAAACACTGCGCGGAACGCGGTATTCCCTGCGCCATTGCGGACATCTTCTCCCAGGGAGGAGAAGGAGGCAAAGACCTGGCCCAAATGGTTGTGGAAGCTGCGGACAGGAGTTCCGCCCCTTTTAAGCCCCTCTATGAATCCGCCCTGCCGGTGGAAGAAAAACTCAACATCATTGCCCGCAACATTTACGGGGCGGACGGTGTGGAATTGACGGCCGCCGCCAAAAAGAAGCTGGCCCAGTTTGAAGCCAGCCGCCTGACGGACCTTCCCGTCTGTATGGCAAAAACCCAGAACTCCCTTTCCGACAACGGACGCCTCCGAGGACGCCCCACCGGCTTCACCATCACCGTGCGCGACTTTGAAATCGCCAACGGGGCCGGCTTCCTGGTGGCCCTCTGCGGGGAAATCATGCGCATGCCCGCCCTTCCCGTCTCACCGAACGCCATGCACATCTATCTGGATGACAAGGGCAACGTCCAGGGACTCTGAAAAATATCACCAACTGCGCCGCACGCCATGAAAATCGCCATTCTGGGAGCCGGAGCCCTGGGTTGCTATTACGGAGCCAGACTTCAGGAATCGGGGCAGGACGTATCCTTCATCGTACGTTCGGAATACGGCTATCTGAAAGAACACGGCCTTCAGGTGAAAAGCCTGCATGGGAATATCTCCCTGCCCCGCATCAACGTTTACCGGGACACGGAGGAAGTCGGCCCGGTAGACCTCGTTGTCGTTGCATGGAAAAGCACGGCAAACGCCGGATTTTCTAGAGCCCTTCCCCCGTTGATGGGGCCGGACACAACTGTGGTTACACTCCAGAACGGCATGGGAAATGCGGAAGAAATTGCCCGCATCATCCCGGCGGAGCGTATCTATGTGGGCCTGTGCTTCATCTGCGCCATGCGGGAAAAACCGGGCCATGTCAACCATCTGGAAGGGGGCAACATCCAGTTCGCCCCCTTCATTCCCACGCCGGAAGGGACTGAAAAAGCCAGGGAACTCTCCGAGCTGTTTGCCAATGCCGGCATCAAAACGCGCGCCTTTGACGCCGCAGAGCAAATCCAGTGGTACAAACTCGTCTGGAACATCCCGTTTAACGGGCTTTGCCTGGCTCTGGGCGGCATCAGCATTGCGGAACTTTACCAAAATCCGGAAAACGTCGTACGCGCGCGCCGCATCATGGAAGAAGTAGTACAGGCAGCCAGGGCCCGCGGCTACGCCCTGCCGGAAGATTTGGTTGAATTCCACCTTTCCCGTACGGAAACCATGGGGGCTTTCATCCCATCCAGCGCCGTGGACTACAACGAAGGCCGCCCCGTCGAATACACGGCTATCTGGGGAGACCCTCTCTCCAAGGCCCGGCAAGCCGGAGCCTCCGTGCCGGAATGGGAACTTCTGGACAAGGCCATCCGCAAGCGCCTGAATATGAATTAACCCGAACCAATTGCGAATCATGCTGAAGACCATCGTCATTTTCATCATTGCCCTGCTGGGCTTCGGCATGATTCGCCTGCCTTTGCAGAATCATATTCTGGAACAGGAGAAAGCGGAGGGGCTGCTGGATAATCCGGTAGAGCTTTCCTCTTCCGATTATCTGGAACAACAACTTGCCATGGTCTCCCTGGGAGGGCTCCGCTCCCTGGTGGCGGCCGTGCTGAGCATGGAAGCTTTCGACTGTTTCCTGATTTCCGACTGGGCCAACCTGGAACGCCGCTACAACCAGGTTACCGCTCTCGCTCCTCACTCCGATTTTTACTGGGACAACGGATCGTGGCATTTGGGCAATAACGCTTCCTCCAGTTATCTGGACAATAAACGTCTTTCTCCCATGGAACGCCGGGAAGGCTTCCGCAAATACATTCAAAAGGGGCGCCGCTTCCTGGAAAAAGGCATCAACGCCAATCCTGACAGCTGGTACCTTCAATCTCTGCTGGGCAACATGTATAGCGATACCTACCGGCAACCGGACTTTGAAAAGGCGGCGGAAGCCTACCGCAAGGCACGGGATTTGGGAGCGCCTCCCCTTACGGCCCGCAAAGAATTTTATGCGCTCGTCCGTGTGCCTTCCAAATCCGGAGAAGCTCTGGAACTGGGCCGGGAGTTATTCAAGGATCCCCGCAACAGGACACCCAGCCTGGTGAGTAATATTTTTGTTCTGGAAAACAGGCTGAACATACCGGAAAAGGAACGCATCCCCTTCCGGGAGCTGTTTCCCACGGATGAGATCGCCCGTGACCTGATGACCAGCCATCTGGCCAATTCCCTGAAATATCCGGTAGACGGGCTGAGAGAAGCCCTGGAATCTTTGCCTCCGGCAAAAGACGAGTAAATCAAACAGACGGAAATAAGGGGTCATGGGAAGGCCGGCACCCTGTGCCCCAACCATGATTTCCTGTGAGCAAACGCGCTTGGCAAAACCTCCCCAAAGTGCTATGCTCTTTGCTTACAATACCATGAGTAGAATAGCCCTGATTAGTGACATCCATGCCAATCTGCCCGCTCTGGAAGCGGTGATGAAGGATATAGAACAGCTTCAATGCAATGCCGTTTACTGCCTGGGCGATGTTGTGGGCTATAACGCCAATCCGTCCGAATGCCTTGAATTCATCCGCAGCCGCCAGATTCCCACCGTGCGCGGCAACCATGATGAGGAAGCCATTGGAGAAGACAATCCGGCAGGGATGAACCCAGTAGCTTACAATGCCCTGATGTGGACGCGACAGCAACTTTCCGAAGAACAGAAAAAGTGGCTTCGCCGCGCTCCTTTCCAGCGCATTCTCCCCAATGAAATCGTTCTGGTGCACGCTACACAGGACAAGCCCAACTCCTGGGCCTACGTCACGAATGTGGATACGGCCACCCACAGCATCAATATGCTGCGTGACAATCAATTCCTGTGCTTTAACGGACACACTCACGTCCCCCGTACATTCATCCGCCATGAAGGAAGCATCCATGAATATGAATCCGGGGATATCCAGCTACTCAAAACCAATAAATATCTGATTAATGTGGGCTCCGTAGGCCAGCCCAGAGACGGCGATCCCCGCGCCGCCTACGGCGTGCTTGACGAAGACAGCATGGTGTACTACCAGCGCCGCGTGGAATACGATGTAGCGGAGGCCCAAAGACGCATTCTGGCCGCCGGTCTTCCGGACATGCTGGCGCGCCGGTTGGGAGAAGGAATGTAAATTCCGCACCTCCTGAAAGGCCTGCCAAAAGAAAGGAAACCTGCCGTATTGCATTGTTTCCCTTTCATCTTAAGAAGAACCGGGCAGCGCCTTATGTTAGCAAAGGCTTACAAATTTGCATTGCTACTTGCCTCACCTTCCACAAATCGGTAGAGTTCAGCGCGACGAATGAAGACCTATATCATCAGACGACTCCTTCTCATGCCCTTGACGCTCCTGGGGGTTACGTTTCTCGTCTTTTGCATAACCCGTTTTGTTCCGGGAGGTCCCATTGAGCAGATGATGCAGCAGCAAAGCATGAGCGCCCTGTCCGGACAGAAAGCCGGCTCCCAGCGCGGCGACAATAACCTGAGTGAAGCGGATATGGAGCGGCTGGAAGAGCAGTACAGCCTGCAGGAGCCCATCATCACGGCTTATCTGCAATGGCTGGGCGTGCTGCCCAAAAAGATTTTCATTTCCCGTGAGGAATTCGGGGAAATCGGCGGAGCGGGAGAGGGAGACAAGGAAGATGAATATTCCGGCATTTCCGATACGCATACACGGATCAATCTGAATGAAACAGGAGAACAAGTCGTCGTAGTTCGCCAGGACAAGGATTCCGGCAGCGTGAAAGATGCTTTCTTTTCCGGCACGCCTTCCCGGAAAGCCGCTTCAGAAGGCTGGACCGTGGATATAGAATCCCCCATGGACCGCGCGGAACGCTGGGCGCGCCGCATGAGGCAGACGGATAATACGGAGGCCGTCCGCGACAAGGCTCGGGGCTATGCCTGGCGTGCCGTAATGTACAAGACCAGCTTTGACGGGCTGCTCCAGGGAACTATGGGCAACTCGTTTAAGTACAATGAACCCGTATGGGACATGATCAAGGAGCGCATTCCCGTTTCCCTGTACTTCGGCATCCTGAGCGCCATTATTACCTATTCCGTCTGCATTCCCCTTGGGGTAGTAAAGGCAATCCGCCATAAAAGCCTGGTGGACAACATCTCTTCCGTCCTGATTTTCCTGGGGTACTCCGTACCTGGGTTCGCCCTGGGCGCCGTACTGGTGGTGTATCTGGGCGCGCGGCTGGAATGGTTCCCTCTCTGCGGGCTTACGTCTCCGGACTTTGCGGACATGGGGTTCTGGCAACAGGCCGGAGACCTGCTGCACCATACGGTGCTCCCCCTGATTTGTTATGTAGTAAGTTCCTTTGCCATCACCACCATGATGATGAAAAACAACCTGATGGACAATCTTTCCGCGGACTACATCAGGACAGCCATGGCCAAGGGCGTGAGTTTCAGAGGGGCCGTCATCAAGCATGCCTTCCGCAACTCCTTTATACCCATTGCCTCCACTCTGGGCAGCCTCATCAGCCTGATTGTGGCCGGCTCCATGCTGGTGGAAAAGGTTTTCGATATCCAGGGGTTCGGGATGCTGAGTTACCAGGCTCTGATGGACAAGGATTACGCCCTGATCATGGGAACGCTGCTGCTTACCTCCTTCCTGATGGTGCTGGGCAACCTTCTCTCCGATATCATCGTGGCCGCTGTGGATCCGCGCATCAAATTTGAATAATACACATGGTTAGAAAACTGGCATACCTTTTGGTCATTCTGGCGGTTCTTACTGCCGTGGGAGAGCTGTGCGGGCTGCTCCTGCCCACGTTAAGCTGGCCCTTTACCGTCTCACGGGAAATGAGCATGCTCAACATCGTCTGTACGGACCAGAACAACGGCGGCCTTCTGACGCCTCAGGGGAAATTCCTGTGGTTCGGCTGGGTTTGCGTGCTGGTCATGGGAGGCCTCGGTTTCTGGCTCATGCTGAAAGGCCCCCGGAGGTTCCATCCAACGCCGATCACCAGGCGCCGCATCCAGCGTTTTAAAAGCATCTCCCGCGGCTACGTATCCCTCCTCATTTTGCTTGTATTGACGCTATTGGCCTGTATGGACCAATGCCTGGTGGGCAAGCGGGCCCTCCTTGTCGTTCAGGACGGCTCCTGGTACTTTCCGGCCATGATGCGCAAAGTATACAAGGGTTCTACATTTGGCCAGACCGGAGATTTTGCGGATGCGGAAGCCAACTACCGAGAACTGAAAAAACAGGCAGGCCAGCCGGGAAAACCCTCCCTTGTCATCATGCCTCTGGTTCCATACGATCCCACGGGAGATTCCACAAACCCCGGTTCGGAAGCTTTGATGGTGAATGAAGACGGCCTCGTCTGCGAGCCCGGCGGCAAGCCGTATTCCGGTTTGGCTTCCCGTTTGCATAAGGATGAAGAAGCCCTTCCCCACATCAGCTACAAATTCCGCAAGGGGAAAAAAGTGGACCGGGCCACCGGCTGGCTGGAAGACAGAACGGAGGTGTACAGCGCCACGTATGAAAACAACAACATTGTGGCGGAACATTACAGCGGCCCCGGCACCAAAGAGGAATTCCTGAAACAGACGGATGAACACAAAATCAGCCGTATCTTCTACCACCCCTCCCCGCCCCTCAAGGGGGGCCACCTGCTTGGCACCAATACCCAGGGGGCGGACATTCTGGCTTATCTGTACGGCGGCCTCCAAGTAAATATGAAAGCCGCACTCTTCTACCTGCCTATCGTATATTTCATCGGCATCACCTTTGGAATGATGATGGGATACTTCGGCGGCATGTTTGACCTCGGCATGCAGCGCCTCATTGAAATCTTCTCCCAGGTTCCCTTCCTTTTCATCATCATGATTATTTCAGATATGGTTCCCCTTCATATGAAGGGCATGTTCCTGATTATCAGCCTTCTAATCATGTTCGGGTGGATGTCCATGACCTACCAGCTCAGAACCTCCACCATGAAGGAAAAAGCGCGCGACTACGTGGCGGCCGCCCGCGTGCTTGGGGCTTCCACCAGCCGTATTCTCTTCGTTCATATCCTGCCCAACCTGGTCGCCATTCTGGTCACTCTGGTTCCGTTCAGCGTTTCCGCCCTCATTCTGGCTCTGGCTTCCCTGGACTATCTGGGCTTCGGCCTTCCTGACACATACGCCAGCTGGGGGCGCCTGCTCAATGACGGACTGGCGGATCTTTCCGCCAGCTGGGTGGTGACCTCCGCCTTTTCCGCCCTGGTGATTACCCTCCTGCTCGTCACCTTTATCGGGGAGGCTGTCCGCGAAGCCTTTGACCCTAAAAAATTCACCACTTATAAATAAAAAGACTCCCGCTTTGCCATTTCTTATGCTTAAGCTGTCCACCCTCCTCCGTTCCACCCTTTCTTCCGTGATGCTGTCCCTTCTGCTGGCAGCCGGGTCCGGTTGCAAGGATTCCTCCCAATCCCAGGGGGTAGGCTGGCAGCCGAACGTACCCTTCGGCACGCTCCCTCCGGGATTTGATTCCTTCCCGGAACGATGGAACAAACAGATCAATGACCGCCTGGCTCGTGAGGAAGCTGCCAAGCAAAAGGAAATACGGGAGCTCCGGGACAAGTTTTTTAAAGAGGAAGATTCTAAAGTCAGGGAAAAACTGCAAAGCAAACTCATTGCGGATGAAGCCGCCCTGTCCGTCATTCACCGCAGGCAGACGGAAGGCGACTACATCAAATTCAAGACCCCGGCGGACATCCCCCAAGACCTGAAGTGGGAGGATGGACTGGACAATCCGGAGATAGGGGACCCGAATGCCAAAAAAGGAGGCGTGCTGCGCCAGTGGGCCCCCGGCTCCTATCCCGACACATTCCGGCCCAACGGCCCGAACAGCAACAGCGGTTTCCGCGGCCCCCTGTATGATGAAATCATCATCGGCCTCGTTTCCATCCATCCGGTTACGGGAAAAATCATTCCAGGAATCGCTCATAAATGGGCGGAATCCCCAGACAGGCGCACTGTTTACTTCGAATTGGATCCGGATGCCCGCTATACGGACGGAGCCAAGGTAAAGGCCATCGACCTCCTGGTGAACATGTACATCCGCACTTCGGAATACAGCCGGGACGTATTCTACAACAACTTTTTTTACCAGAACGCTTCCAACATCACCATCTACGACGACAGCTGCTTTTCCATCACACTCCCCTTCGCCAAACCTCTGCTCCCGTACTATTGCACGCTGTTCATTCCGTCCCCGCCGCATTTTTATTGCGAGTTCGGCCCCAACTACGTGGAACGCTACCAGTGGCGCATACCGCCCACTACGGGCGCTTATGTTGTCAAGCCGGACGGTATCATCCGCGGCCGCCAGGTAACACTCCAGCGCGTGCCGGACTGGTGGGCCAGGGACAAAAAATTCACGAAATACATGTATAATGTGGATCAAATCGTGTATAATTTCATTGCGGAACCATCCAAGGCCATCGAACTCTTCCGCATTGGAGAACTGGACGTTTTGAACATCACCAAACCGGAACTATGGCACGAACGCATGGAAATACCGGAGGTTCACAACGGCTACATCAACCGCAGCACATTTTACACCATTTACCCCCGCCCTCCTTACGGAGTTTTTCTGAATACCTCCAAAGCCCCCTTCAATGACCTCAATGTTCGCCGGGGGTTCCAGCACGCACTTAATATCCAGAATATCATTGACATTACCTTCCGCGGAGACTACCAGCGGCTCAATTCCTACAATTCAGGTTTCGGCAAATTCACCAATCCCTATATCAAGGCGCGCCCCTATTCCCCGGAACAGGCCCGAGCTTATTTCGCCAGGGCGGGCTACACCATCCCCTGCCCGGACGGCATCCTCCGCAAGCCGGACGGAACCCGGCTCACCGCAGCCATCACCTTCCCCAATTCATCTCCTTCCCTGGCTTCCACTCTGGGCAAGCTGAAGGAAGACGCGCGCAAGTGCGGCCTGGAAATCCAGCTTGACCCTCTGGACTCCACCGTAGCTTTCCGCAAAATCATGGAAAAACGCGCTCAGGCCTCCTTCATGGCCTGGGGATTCACTCCCCCCCATCCGATGAACGAGCAGGGGTTCCACTCCCGGTACGCCTATGATGAGCGTGGAGGCCTTATTACCTATACCAATAACATCTGCGCTTACGCGGACAAAGAAATGGACAAGCTGCTGGACGCAGAAACAAACGCAGCCACGGAAGACGAACTCCAAAAGGCCACGTGGAAAGTGCAGCAGAAAATTGATGACGAAGCCCTGTGGGTTCCCTGCTGGACCACGGAATTCATCAGACTGGGTTACTGGCGCTGGGTCAAATGGCCGAACAGTGCAACTACGCAATTCTGCCATCCCGTCGTATTTGATCCCATGGAAAGTTATCTGTACTGGGTGGATAACGATATCAAAAAGGAAACAATGGAAGCCAAGCGGGAAGGAAAAACATTCGAGGAAGTGGATACCGTGTATGACCAGTATCGCTACATGGACTCCATTGAAAGCCTGGATAACAAGGATGGCGGCGGCAAGCTGCCGTCTGTGCCTGTCATCCCGGAAAGCGGCGACCCTCTGGAACCTTCTGCCACGGAAAAATAACACATGAGCGATCCCCTGTTGGAAATCAAGAACCTGGTCACCGGCTTCGAAACGGAATCCGGCCTGTTGAAAGCGGTGGACGGCGTCAGCTTCACCGTCCCCAAAGGTACCTGCGTAGGCATCGTAGGGGAATCAGGCTGCGGCAAAAGCGTTACGGCCATGTCCATCGTCCGGCTGCTGCCCCAGCCCATGGGGAAAATTCTGAACGGGCAAATTCTGTTCAAGGACCGCGACCTGGTTCAGGCAAAAGAGACGGACATGCACGGCATCCGCGGCCGCCATATCGGCGTCATTTTCCAGGAACCAATGACGGCGCTCAATCCCGTACACAGCATCGGCAGGCAAATTGGGGAATCCCTGATGCTCCACCGGGGAATGAACACCAGGGAAGCCCGGGACGCAGCCATCCAGCTCCTGCAGCGCGTTCGTATCCCCGCCCCGGAACAGCGTGTGGACGAATTTCCTCATCAGCTCTCCGGCGGCATGCGCCAGCGCGTCGTCATAGCCATTGCCCTGGCCTGCCATCCGGAACTCATCATTGCGGATGAACCTACTACGGCCCTGGATGTCACCGTTCAGGCTCAAATCCTGTCCCTGCTCAAAGACCTTCAGGCGGAAATGGGGTCATCCTCCATCCTCATTACACATGACCTGGGCGTCATCGCACAGAGCTGTGACTCCGTAGTCGTCATGTACGCTGGCCGCGTGGTGGAAAAGGCCCCTGTCCGGGAACTTTTTGCCAACCCCCGCCATGCTTACACCAGGGGACTGCTGGCCTCCATCCCTCAGCTAAGTTCCGTGCGGAAAACCAAACTGCCCACCATTCCCGGTCAGGTGGCCTCTATTGCGGATTTCGTTCCCGGATGCCGCTTCTGCCAAAGGCAGGGCGTGCCCGCGGAAGAACTCACGGAACGCCCTCCCCTCGTGGAAATATCCCCGGACCACTTCGTGGAAGCCTGCCCCCGTTGCGCCAACCTTTAACTTCTTTTTCTACCAGCCATGCCGGAACCTCTCTTGCAAGTAGACAATTTGAAAATGTACTTCCCCGTCCGCTCCGGAATTTTCCTGCGGCAAGCGGGATGGGTCAAGGCTGTGGACGACGTTTCCTTCAATATTTACCCGGGGGAAACGCTGGGCCTGGTGGGGGAATCCGGCTGCGGAAAATCAACCATTGGCAAAAGCATTGTCCGCCTGCTGAAACCCACCGGGGGCTCCATCCGGTTCAACGGCAACAATATCGCCAGACTCTCCCAGCGCAAAATGAGGCCTCTGCGTCCGCACATCCAGATGGTCTTCCAGGACCCTGCGGAATCCCTCAACCAGAGGCAATCCATCGGTCAAATCGTAGCGGAACCCTTCGTCATCCACCGCATGGGCACCCCCGCCGCGCGCCGGGAATGGGTGCGCGGCCTGCTGGACCGCGTAGGGTTGCCGGACAGCGCTATTGACCGCTTCCCCTTTGAATTCTCAGGCGGGCAGCGCCAGCGCATCGGCATCGCCCGCGCCCTGACGTTAAATCCCAGCCTCATTATTCTGGACGAACCCGTCTCCGCCCTTGACGTATCCGTCCAGTCCCAGGTGCTCAACCTGCTGCTGGAACTTCAGGAGGAACGCAAACTCTCTTACCTGTTTATTGCCCATGATCTGGCGGTCGTCAAACACATCTCCGACCGCGTGGCGGTCATGTATCTGGGTAAAATCGTGGAAATGTCAGATGCGGAAACCATCTATCAATCCCCCAAACATGCTTACACCAAAGCTCTTCTGGACGCTATTCCGGAACCAGACCCCTCCAGGGCCAACAAGCACCAGCCTCTGCCGGGAGACGTCCCCTCTCCCATCAACCCGCCGCTCGGCTCTGCTTTCGGCCACCGCATCCAGCACCCCTCCTATCCGGAGACGGTGGGAGCGGACCTTACCCCTGTGGAAATAGAACCGGGCCACTGGGTAGCCCCTGATCCCTGCGCTCTGGAGCCGGAAGACTGGAATAGAATCCGCCAGCGGTAAAAGGTACGGTAAAACGTTTATCCGTGTCCGCCGGGGAAAAACATATCTGCAAATAAATCCCCTGATTTTTTTCCGGGCGGCGGGCAACAGCTTTTAATCACCATGCCCCTGGCATCATCCTACACGTAAATCCGGGGCACGCGGGCGCTGATGCTGGTCAGCACATTGCTGGGGATGGTATTGGCACGGCGCGTCAGTTCCTCCCAGCTTACATTAGGCCCCATGATTTCCACCAGGTCTCCGGTCTCCACATGGTCCATGTAAGTAACGTCCACCATGATCTGGTCCATCGTCACACGGCCCAAAACCGGACAGTACTGGCCATTGATATACACCCTCGCTCCCTGGTTGGACAGATATTGAAGATAGCCGTCCGCATAACCGATGCCGATAGTGGCCACCTTCGTGCTCCCCTTCGTTATATAGCAGTGGTTGTAGGAAACGCCGTGATTTCCCGGCAGCGTGCGTATCAGAGTAATGCGGCTGTACAGGGTCATTGTAGGCCGCAGCTCCTTATTATAGGGAGACGGCATGGGGGAATACCCGTACAGGATTCTGCCCAGCCTCGCCATATTGGCGCAGGGAACCTTGTAATTAAACACAGCGGCGCTGCTGCACAGGTGCCGGAACTTGTACTGATGGCCTTGGGAAAGTTCATTTACGGCCTCCGTAAAGCCGCTGATCTGTCCGTGGGTGAAGGAAATATCATCGGAAGCTGCGGATAAATGGGAAAACACGCCCTCCAGATCCAGATAACTGAACTGTTTGAGCTTGTCCGTCAGGCCGTGCAATTCACTCGGTAAAAAACCACTGCGCCCCATGCCGGTATCCACGCCCAAATGGATATGGACGGTTTTGCCATAAAGGGCGCCCAGGGAATTGAAATGCTCCGCCTCTTCCATGCTGGAAAGAGCGGCGCGCCAGCCGTTCTGCACGATTTCCTCCCGCTCCCCCTCAAAACAGGGGCCGAGAATAAACGGGCATGTTTTTGCCCCGGCATCCCTCACCCGGCAGGCCTCCGCCACCGTGGCAACGCCGAAAAAAGCGCAATCTTCGCCATCCAGGGCCTTCACCACCCCTTCCAGACCGTGGCCATAAGCCTCCGCCTTCACAATAGCCATCAGACGGTGATCCGGCATGACGCGCCGGACGACGTTTAAATTGTGCCTCAACGCATTGGTATCAATCTGGGCCCATGCTCTGGGAGGGCTTGTGCAACTCATGCCCGGAGTGTAGGAAGACGGTTGATGCTGTACAAGCCGGAATTAAGCCACCTTTCCACTTTTCCAAACCGTCCCTCGGAGAAACTGTACACCGGTCATTCCTCCGGGAACTTGTTGACGGCGGAAAAGCGGAATCCTTTTTTACCCGATTTCAAAAAACTCCTTGCCAATCCCCGGCACGAACGATATATTCCTTCCGCACTGCAAACGCGCGGTTAGCTCAGTGGTAGAGCACATGCTTCACACGCATGGGGTCACTGGTTCGAAACCAGTACCGCGTACCATTTTCCTGAACACCCCGGAATTCAATATTTCGGGGTGTTTTTATGTTCAGAACAGTCAGCAGATAATGCTCAATTGGTTAAATAGCCCATTTTGCTTCATGATGATTGTCTTGTCATCCATCCCTCATAAAGATAGTATGGTTCAAGCAACCTTCCCTCATCTGCTCAATGCCGCTTTTCAATTCAAATTCAAAACTGGAAATATTGAACCAAGTCAAGGAAACCCCGTTCAAGCTGGAACGGCAAATTCAATATTTGGTAGAAGCCAATTTAAATACGTTGCTTGGGTTGGAATTCGTCAAATCCGAATTCACGATATCCGGCTCCGTTCAGAGGTTGAGAATTGATACATTGGCTTTTGACAGAAAAAATAAGGCTTTTGTCATCATCGAATACAAGCAGGACAAGAATTTTAGCGTTGTAGATCAAGGCTATGCCTATCTTTCTGCAATGCTTAATAATAAAGCCGATTTCATTCTGGAATATAATGAGGCCCGGAATGAACCACTAAAGCGCAGCAGCGTGGATTGGTCCCAATCCCGGATCATTTTTATTTCCCAAGGCTTTACTTCTTATCAAAAAGAAGCCATTAATTTTAAAGATCTTCCGATTGCTCTGTGGGAGATAAAAAAATACAGTAATCAAACCATCAGTTTTGAGGAAATCCGAAAACTCAATGCAACAGAAAGCATCAAAACAATTTCATCGAAAAACAGCGACGTGGATGCCGTCAGCAGAGAAGTAGTAGTTTACACGGAGCAGGATCGGTTGAAGAGTATTCCGGAAAAGGTACAGGGTATTTACAACAGCCTCAGAAATAAAATCCTCGATTTAGGGGACGTCGAAATCAAAGCAACCAAGCTTTATGTAGCTTTCACGGTCAACGGTTCAAATTTCACGGATATCGCTTTGCAGAAACAAGGACTGAAACTCTGGATCAATCTCCCAAAAGGCAAATTGGAAGACCCCTACAAACTCGCCAGGGACGTTTCCAATATCGGCCATCATGGAAACGGATCTTACGAGCTGACTGTAAAAAATGAGGACAGGATGGATTACATCCTTACCCTGATTAAACAATCTTATACACAAAAAGCTTAATTTCTACTGGCAGGAAAGCTTAACCGTTCCTTTGCTTTTTTAATGAATGTTGCGTACTCCCGATGGTACGGGCATTGACTTGGTTTTCCTTTCTCCGTATGCTTCTGCCCGCATGCCTGCGTTGCTGCTCACGTCTTTCATTTGGGCGTTGTCATTCGGACTGCTGGGGAATTGCCTGTCCGGACTTCCCGCCAGCTTTGTCGCACTGGCACGCATGGCCGGTTCATTTGCCGTTTTTCTCCCCTTCGCCCGGAAGGCGCCCCTCAGCCATGCCGTGGGGATGATGGGGATAGGCGCCGTCCAGTTCGGAGGGATGTATCTTTTCTATATCGCTGCCTTCCACTATCTGCCTTCCCACCAGGTTGCCCTTTTTACAGCCACCACGCCGATTTATGTGGTTCTGATTGACGGCCTGATGAAAAAGAATCTTCCGCCGCTCCATCTGGCGGCGGCTATTCTTGCAGCCATGGGAGGGGCGGGAATCCTTTGGAAAGGATATTCCTCCGGTAACGGGGAGTTGACAGGAATCGTTCTGGTCCAGCTTTCCAACCTCTGCTTCGCGGCAGGTCAGATAGCCTACATTTCCCTGAAAAATTCCTGGTTCGGGAGAAGCGAAGCATCCTGCTTCGCCTATGCCTATGCAGGCGCCCTGCTGATTACTTTGCCTTCCGGCCTGCCGTCGGGCCTGGCCTGCTGGCAAGGGATTTCAACCGTGCAATGGTGGCTGCTGGCCTATTTGGGCGTCATCGCTTCAGGAGTCTGTTTTTTCCTGTGGAATTACGGCGCGCGCCGGGTAACTCCCGTAAAGCTGGCGATTATGAACAATCTCAAGATTCCCCTGGCGGCCATGACTTCCCTGCTACTGTTCAGGGAGCATTCCAACATGTTCCTTCTGTCCATCGGCTGCCTGCTTATCCTGGCCTCTTTCCTGATCGTCCCTATTTCCTTAAAAAACGACGCATAAAAAAATTCCAGACGTCCTATTCCGTCCGAATTGCAGGCCCCGCCATTTAGCAGATTTGGCCAAGGGTGGGCATGACACATCACATCCGTTTCATTTTGAACTGGAAATTCAAGAGGCAGGTCTTTCCTGGCAGTGCTTTTTCCCATTCATGTTCACACGAACCTTCCATTTTCTTCCATTCCTGTGCTGCTTGCCGATACTCTTCTCCCCTTCTCTGGCAAAAACGGTAGAATACGATTTATATGTCCGGAATGCTCCCGTCAATTTTACCGGAGCCACGCGCCAGGCCATGACCATCAATGGGAACATTCCCGGCCCCACATTGCATTTTACAGAGGGAGATACTGCGGTAATACGGGTGCATAACCTGATGGACACGGAGACTTCCTTCCATTGGCACGGCTTGCTGGTGCCCAATGACCAGGATGGAGTTCCGTACCTGACTTCCGCTCCTGTCAAACCCCACACTACGCATACCTATACTTTTCCCATCATCCAGAACGGCACGTACTGGTACCATTCCCACAGCGGTTTTCAGGAGCAGAGCGGCCTGTACGGAGCGTTCATCGTCCGCAAACGGCCCGATGACCCGGCACGCAGGACGGAGGACGCCCTGCCGGAATATACGCTGGTACTGAGCGACTGGACGAACGAGAATCCCCAGGAGGTGAACAGAATGCTTCACACGGGCTCCGACTGGTTTTCCATCCGCAAGGGGAGTGTACAGAGCTATTGGGAGGCCCTGCGCTCCGGCTGCATGGCAACCAAGCTGTTAAGCGAATGGAAGCGCATGAACGCCATGGATGTGAGTGACGTGTATTATGAATGTTTTCTGCTCAACGGCATCCCGCGGGCTTCCCTGCTCCGGCTGAGGGGCGGCGACCGCATCAGGCTGCGCATCGTCAACGGAGCATCCTCCACCTATTTCTGGCTGAGGTATGCGGGCGGGAAAATACGCGTGGTGGCCAGCGACGGGAAAGACGTTGTTCCCGTTGACGTGGACCGCATGGTAATCGCGGTTTCCGAAACTTACGACGTCATCTTGAAAGTGCCGGAATCAGGCAAGGCCTTTGAGTTCCAGGCGACGGCAGAGGATACTTCCGGGTCTTCCTCCCTGTGGCTGGGCCATGGGGAAAGGCAGCCTTTGCGCCCCTTTCCCAAGCTGAATTACTTCAAAAAGATGAAGCAAATGAACGGGATGATGACCATGGGAGGAAATATGAAGATGCATCATCACGACATGCCGACCGCCCATTCCGGAAATATGGGGATAATGGACATGAAGTCCGGTTCCTCCCATGGGGGAGGACACGGCAACATGCAGGATGACGCAGAAGAAACCACCCTGACGTATGACATGCTGAAGTCCCCTTCCCGCACCACCCTTCCTTCCGGCGTGCCCGTTAAGGAATTGCATTTCATGCTGACCGGTAATATGAACCGTTACGTATGGAGCATTAACGGGAAAACTCTTTCCGAGACGGACCGGATCATGATCAGGGAAGGACAGAATGTGCGCATAATCCTGACCAACAATACCATGATGAGGCATCCCATGCATCTGCACGGGCATTTTTTCCGGCTGGTGAACAGGCATGGGGATTTTTCTCCGCTCAAGTTTACAGCGGATATCCAGCCCATGGACACCCAGGTGATTGAGTTTAACGCTGCGGAGAAAACGCGCGGCAACTGGTTTTTCCACTGCCATATCCTGTACCACATGATGAGCGGCATGGGCCGGATTTTTACGTATGAGGATTCTCCCCCCAATCCTCAGCTTCCCCACCCCATGCAGGCACTTCAGCATGTTTACGACATGGACCGGAAATGGTACCTGAGCGTGAACAATGATTTCGCCACCAACGGGAACATAGGGAACCTGGAATTCGGGGGCACCCGGTGGAGCATGCAGGGAGAGTGGAAAATAGGCTACAAGGATACGCGGGGTTATGAGGCGGAAGGGAGGCTGGGCAGGTATATCGGGGAGAAGCAATGGCTTTACCCCTACATCGGGGCGGACTGGACTTGCCGCAAGGGGGAGGCCGGAGAACGCAACATGTTCCGACAGACCACCAAAAAGGACCGGGAAATGGACGGCACCCTGGGAGCCCGGTACACGCTGCCCCTGCTCCTGATTGCGGATGCGCGCATTGACACGGACGGAAAGGTGCGCCTGCAATTGGAGCGGGACGATATCCCGCTCACCTCCCGCCTGCGCCTTTCCTTTTCCCTGAATACGGACCGGGATTATTCCGTGGGCCTGCACTACATCCTGACCTCACACCTCAGCGTTTCCACCAATTACGACAAGAACCTGCACTGGGGCGTGGGGCTGATGCTGACCTATTGAACTCCCTCTCTATTTTTCTTCTGTTACATCCGGGCATTCCCCTGTAGCATTTCCTTACCATGTCAGGGATGATGAATTGGCAGCAGCTTTTGTCGGACGCGCGCTGGGGATCCAGGCATCGGGGTACGGCGTCTCCACAGAAAAACCGCAGCAATTATGACCGGGATTACGGCCGCATTCTGTTTTCCAGTGCTTTCCGCCGCCTTCAGGACAAAACACAGGTTTTTCCCCTGGGCCGCAACGATTACGTGCGCACACGCCTGACGCATAGCCTGGAGGTAGCCCACATCGGTTCTTCCCTCGGCATGCTGGCAGGGGAGTGGCTGGCGAAGAAAGGGTCCCTGCCCGCTCCTATCATGCCTTCCGATGTCGCCACTATTGTTTCCACCGCCTGCCTGGCCCATGACATCGGCAATCCGCCCTTCGGCCATTCCGGTGAAGACGCCATTGAAACCGCCCTGAAACGGCACGGCCTGGAGCTGCCTTTTGAAGGGAATGCCCAGGGATTCCGCATTCTGACACGTACAGGAGATCCGATGGAGGGCAACGGCCTGAAACTGACGGCGGCTGTTTTGGGCGCCTTTATGAAATATCCCTGTACGCAATCTTATTCCTCCGCCGTCAGGAAAGGCAGCATAGTTGCGGCCAACAAGCTTGAATGCAAGAAATTCGGCATCGGGGAACAGGAAAGGGAAGCTGCTTCTTTCATGGCTGGACATCTGGGGTTGATTCCGCGTTCCACACCTGATGCAGCACATCTTTGCTGGAGCCGCCATCCCCTGGCGTATTTGATGGAAGCCGCGGATGATATCTGTTACCGCATTGCGGATATTGAGGACGGGTATTTTTCCGGACTTCTGGATTTTGCTTCCACCAGGGATTTGTTCAGCCCTTTCCTGACGAAATCCCAGCTCTGTTATGTCCGGGAACTGGAAGCAAAAGAGGAAAAAGATTCCTGCATCCATTATATGCGCGCGCTCGCCATCGGCAAAAGCATTCAGTCCGCCGTGGACAGTTTCGTGAACCACGAGGAAGACCTGCTGCAAGGAAGGTTGGAACAATCCCTGATAGACAGCTCGGAACTGGCCGCCCCGCTGAACGGCTTGTATCAGTACGCCATCAAGAATGTGTACCAGGCCAGGGAGGTTATTGAAGTGGAAGCCATGGGTTATAAGGTACTGGGAGAATTGATCGACTTCTTTATGGAATGGGTGAACCATCCATCCTCCGGCCAATCCAAAAAAATCGCCATCATGCTTCAGGGCACCGGCGTACCCCGGAACAACGGCGGGAGGGCTGCACGCCTGGCGCACATGCTTGATTATATTTCCGGAATGACGGATTCCTTTGCCCTGGAGACTTACCGGAAGTTGACCGGAATTCTGTAATTTCCGCTTCCTCTTTTTCCGGAGGCCAGAAGCATCCTCAAAACTGCAAATCCGCCTTTCTATTTTCCTGCTTTCTCCTGACGGTTACGGTTAATTTACCGGAAGACGGCAGCAGGCGTTCGAGCTTTTCCACTCCATCCACCTTATTCCCGCCCGCCATCAGAAGAACGTCGCCGGGCAGAATGCCGGCAGAGGAACAAGGGCTGTCCTTCTGCACCTTGACAATAACCAGCACCCGGCCCAGATCCTCCGGCATCAGCCCAAAGACAGACAAATCCCCTTCGCCCTCCGCTATCCTTACTTCCGCCCCCAGTTTCTTCACCAGCACCGTTTCCCGTTTCTCCATCCTGTTCCCGGCAACTTCAGGAATATCCGGAGTTCGCGCCAGTGCTTTCAAATGCCGGGAACGCACGCCGAAACGGTCCATGGGAAAATTGCGGAATCCCAGTTTAAGGGCGGGGGAAGAAGCCCGGACGGAAAAATCCCCCAGACCGGGAGCAGAGAACAGGGCATCCCCCTTCAGGGAGTGCCTGTCATTGCCGGATTGCCTGGCCAGTTCGGAGGCGGGTTCCACCCCTTTCATGCCCTTCACATGCACAAAGTTCCTGTCCATCAGTTTTCCCCACGGGGAAAAATCCATGTTGCCGGCGGGACGGTAGCGGTCTTCAAAAATAATGTTATTGTAAAATTCGTCCCCGCTGTTCCTGAACCATACATGCGGGTACAGGGTTTTGTTAACCATAATATTGTTGTAAACCTTGCGGTAAAACCCCTCCCGGAGCTTCAGGCCGGAGGAAAGCATGAGGTTGTTGTAAATAATATAGTTGGAAGAACCGTCGTCCAGGTCCACATCCCATCCGTGATCACAGCGCCAGCGGTTGTTCCTGATGATATTAGGCTGCCGGATATCCAGCAGGACGACGTCCTTGTCCTGGCTCAGCGCCATCTGGTCCCGTACCCAGAATCTGTCCCGTCCCCAGGAGTTGAACGAACCATGGTCGCTGGTTTCCCTGACGGTATCAAAAACGTCATTGTATTCAATCACATGGCCGCCGAAAGCCCCCTCCCCTATGTTGATACCCGCCCGGGGAAGTTCGTAGATGGAACAATTTCTGACGGTAATTTCCCGGGCCAGGGATATCTGCACTCCGGCAGTCTGCTTTTCCACCAGCCCCGTCCGGGTGATCAGGCAATCATCCACCATGCAGTTCCTGGGAAATTCATTGTTTCGAGGTCCCGGAACCCTGTCGATTCTCTCCAAGGACATTCCTTTGGCTTCCCGATAATTCTTCGGTCCCCGGTAGCAGGAACGGTCCCCCACAAACGCTACGCCGTTGGAACCTATGTCATGGATATAACAGGACCGCACCAGAAGATTTTCATTATTCCCATCCACAAAAACGGCTGTTCCACCCAACCTGGCAAATTCGCAGGAGAGAATGCGGCACCCCTCCGTTCCCCGCAAGAGTACGGCTCCGCTTCTGAAAATGGTCCAGTCACTTCTCAGCAGGGGCTCCCGGTTTTCCATGAAGGTTCGCCGCGTTCCAGTCAGCACCAGATCCTGGAGCGTCACGTTCCTGACGGGGGATGAGCCTTCCCCCTGGATTTTGACCAGTTCTTCCAGGCCGCCGGCTTCCAGTCTGGCAGCAGCCAGGTCCGTTCCCTGTTCCGGATACAGGTAAAGGATATGTTCCTTTCTGTCCAGATACCATTCTCCGGGAGCATCCAGTTCCTCAAAAACATTCTCTACAAATTTATATTTTTCGTGCGGCGGAGAGGGACGGTTATTCTGCCAGCCCCCTTGCTTGACCAATGTATTTCCATTCTTCCCCGTAATGCGGAAGTGCATGTCTCCCCACATGCGATGATGAAGGGCATGCAGATACGCACCCGCCGGATTTTTCCAGCGGGCTACCCGTTCCGGATCGTCCGCGTCCGGGGCCGTTCCCTGGAAAATGCGTTCTCCGGGAGTTACGTTGGGATACCTGGCCATGTGCATGGGTTTGCCGTTGACCAATAATACGTCCATTTCCAGTCCGGAGGGCACGGAAGTTCTCATGATCCCATCACGGAAGGGCTTCCAGTCCGCAACAAAGGGCTGAGCACCGCTCAATACCGCCTTATGCGGATTCTTGGCACGAATAGTCAGACCGGAATGAACCGGACGCAGGAGCAGCGGTTCCTCCAAGTGATAAATACCGTCGGCCAGGATAATCTGGCAGCCTTTTCCGTAATGCCCTTGCCCGGCCTTCCGCACAGCGGCCTCCACGGAACGCATCGGAAATTCTTCCGTCCCCGCATGAGCGTCATCTCCGTCAGGAGAAACAAATATATCCGCTCCCAGGCTCCAAGAAGCGCAGCAAAGCATCCACAAAATAAAAATAAAACCATTCATGTCGTTCTTTGTGAAAAGACCGCCGCCAGAAACCGGGCAGCCTGAAAAAACCGCCGTTTTCCCAACACCTGCACTTAACCATGAAGCGGTCTATTTTGTTAAAGGATACGCATTTCCATGATTTTCCTTTCATTCTGCCCGTCATTATTTTCATCTGCCGCATCAACACAGCTTTCCCCTCTTCTTCCACGTAATAAAAAAGCTGCCCCGCACGGGGCAGCTGTCGTCAACTTCATGAATACGGATTTCTCCGCTATTTCATGAAGCCGTTAAAAGCAGAAATTGGTTTCTATGTTTTTCAAGCGTTCCCTGACGGCTTCCGGCACGGCGGATTTTTCCTCCTGCGTATTGTAGGGGCCGGAATACAGAACCTTTCCCGCAGAGTCCGTCACATGAACTGTGGTTCCCGTCCGGGAATTGGAAGAAACCACGATAGTCCCGTTGGCATCCGACATCCGGACGGAAGACATGCTTTGGCCCCCTCCGGAAACCTTGCCCATGGGAGGCATGGGCATTTGATGAAGTCCCTGCAAGCTCCGGAGCATTTGCGCCGCGCCGGGAGTCAGGTTCATCCGGCCGATGATGTCGTCCATCCGGTAATCATCCATGGCGGAATCCTTCAAAAACTCATCCATCATCTGCTGCATATCCAGAATACGCTGGGGGAGATTAGGCCGTGCAGCCATTCCGGAAAAAGGCGCCGTCTGACGCCGGATGGAAGGAACTGCGCGGGGCTGCGTGCGGGGATCCCCCTGGGCCGCCAGTATTTCTTCAGCGGAAAGCGTTCCCCCATCCAGGGTAATTTCAACAGTCTCCCTCTTTCCTTTCCGGTAAAATACAGCCGTAATCCTGTCTCCAGGCACCTTTTCAGACAGGGCTTCCGTCACAGACTGCGGACCGGAAAGGGAGACATCCCCCAGCTTGACCATGACGTCATTTTCCTGGAGCCCGGCCTTGGCGGCGGGGCTGTCCGGCATCACTTTGGTCACCAGCACTCCGGGGAATCCGCTAAGCTCCAGCTGCGCAACGAGCGCTTGGGGCACCGTGCCCGGAACAATTCCCAGTCTGGCCGGTTTGGAAGAGGGGAGCGGTTTCACCTGATGCGCGTACGGTGTCGGCGTCAGAGGAGGCGGCTGAAGGTTATCCGTACTTCCTGCGGGCCGGTCAATGGAATATCCGGAGCCCGAACCTACCAGCAATCCCAATGTCAGAAAGATACAGGTTTTCATATCCATGTGAGATAATATACAGCATCTGTCCATACAATGTTCAAAATTTGTGCATTTTTTTCGCCACTTCCGAGACGGCATCCTTCGCCGCAGAACACCGGAAAACGCCAGGCATCTTTCCTGCCTGCCAAGGAAAGCCGCAATGCCGCAGCAGATCGCACAATTCCGGCGATATTCATGCACCGCAATTTTTAATATTCCTTTTCAGGAAGAATTTTGCGGATAACGGCGGGAGCAATCACAGGCACGCGCTCATCCCCTCCCTGCAATTCAAAAAGGGTGGGCGTCCGGAGCAACTCCCGCTTTTCACCGGGAATCACAGGAGTTTCAGCCTTTTCCGAGGGAACTTCCCCGGCATTTCCGGCCGCCACCGTCCCTACGGGCGCCACCAGAGCATGTTGAACCAGCATGACGGCCCCCACAACGGCAGCTGCGGAAATGCCGGAAATACAGGCAAAACGCCGCCACAGGGGGATGTTCAGCGCTTTTTCCCGTTTTTCATCACTGGCGCAATTCATGGCTTGCGCCATTTTACAGACGGAAAATTCCAACATGGAAGAAGCGGAAAGCCTTTTCAACCGGGTTTCCATCTCATGTTCGGATTCCGCACACATCAGGGCACAGCATTGTTCCCTGAACAGGACTTTTGCCGGAGAGGGCCGAAAACGTTTCAAAAGGGATTCCATCTCATGAATTTCATCATCGGAGATTTCATCACGCCGGAAACGGCTCTCCAAAGGGAAGATTTCCTCACACTTTCCGGCCAGCCGGGAAATCAGTTCATCAGATACGGGAAGGGGCTGCAGGACGGCAGTACCGCCGTCTTCCTCCCCTGCGGCGGATGATGTTGTTTCATGGTTCATAAGGGTAGAGCGGCATTAGAATTGATTCTTTTTATTTCTCAAAGCCCTGCGGAGCAAGTCAATACCGTAACGGTACCGGCTCGCCGCCGTATTCTGCGAAATTTCCAGCGTTTCCGCAATTTGCTGAAAAGTTTGTTCCCCCCATATTTTCAAGACAATGACCTCGGAGAATTTGGAAGGGAGCTTCCTGAGCTGCATTTCCATGAACTGTTTGAGTTCCTCATCTGCCGCAGCACTGGAAAACCAGGGGTCCGTATAAACATCTTCGTCCCGTTCAGAGGCGCAGGCTTCATCCTCCCTTTTCTGGCGGCGGTCGGATTTGCGGCCATAATCCACCGCCAGACGCCGGATGGAGGCAAAGACATAGGAAAGCCACGCCTCCTGCCCACCCACAAATTCCCCGGAAGCCTCCTTGCGAGCCAAACGTACCAGGGCATCCTGAAGTATATCCTCCGCATCTTCCGGAGAGCGGGACTGCTGGCGTGCAAACAGAAGCAGCTGGGAAGCATGTTCCCGCAGCCACTCATCCCAACTCAGCAAATGGCTGCTTTCTTCATCAACCTCCTCATTCCTGACGTAAGCCGGCGTATTCATTTCTGCATCCGTACATTCGGTTCCTTCATCAGCCATAGCGCAACAGCCCTGTTTTTTTGTTTAAAATAAAAAACGGAAAGGCATGGCCCTCCCCCTTCGACGGAAGACGGCCATGCCTTTCGGAACAATTTTTACTTCTCCTGATTGATATGTTTCCGCATATTGTCAATCCACGGTTCCAGTTTTTTGGCGGCTTGAGACTCCGGATCGGCATCACGGGCAATTTCCAGGTATTCCAAAGCCTTGGGCAAATTACGTTCCAAGACATACCCATCACTGATATATTTGGCGATCTTCAGGCGGATGGGAGGAAGCGTATCCTTTTTCTCCAACATCTGCAATGCTTCCTCCCGGCCGGCGCGCGTTTCTTCTGCGGAGATCCTCCCCGAATATTTTTGGCAGAACTGTTCCCACATAAGCCGCTGCTTCTCCATGGCTGCGGCTTTTTCAGACTTCTTTCCAAAACCGTATCTGTCCTCCGGGTCCAGAGCGGAAATTTCTGCAATCAACTCCTTCTGGAAAGGCTGCAAATCTTCCGGAAGCACGTTCAAGGCCTTAACCAGTTGCTCCAGTTTTTCCTTTCCTTTCAATGGCTGGGCCGCCGCTACGGCCTCTTTCAACTTCCTCCTCGTTTCTCCGGCGGCCTCCAGTTTTTTCAGATATTCCTCCGGGGTTCTGGTGGCACCCACTATTTTAGCGTAGGGAGCGCCATTTCCTTCCATCAACAGAACGGATGGGAACGAGGAAACGCTATAACGCCGCATCAGCTCTTCATGGAATTTTAACTGTTCCGGCGGCATTTTCCCGGCAGCCTTGGGGAAATCCAGTTCCAGCAGCACGAATTGATGATCTGCCGCATATTTGGCGAACGCATCCGTGTCAAAAATATTTTTGCGCAGGTGAATGCATCCGGGACACCAGTCGGAACCGGTAAAATCAGCCAGCACAGGATGTCCGCCCTTTCCGGCCTTCTCCAGCGCTTTATTCCAATCAGTCTCCCAAGAGGAAGACGCGGAACAAATCAAAGCGGAGGACAAGGAAAGAACACCAATTGCAGGAAAAAATGAATTTCTCATCTTAACCGTACTATAGCAGGATACCGGGGCTTGTCATTCTTTTTTAAGGGCTGGCCCCCTCGGAACCGCAAGCCCCCCGAAATGCCGGAGAAAAGACGCCTATTGCTGTGAGCGGCGGCGGATATCCTGGCTCAGGCGCATGGCGCAGAAGTCCGGACCGCACATGGAACAGAAATGGGCTTTTTTGGCGTTGGCATGGGGAAGCGTCAGGTCATGGAAGGACCGGGCCTTTTGCGGATCCAGGGAAAGGTTGAACTGATCCTCCCAGCGGAATTCAAACCTGGCCTGGGCCAGGGCATTATCCCTCCATTGCGCGGATGGATGCCCCTTCGCCAGGTCTGCGGCGTGGGCCGCCAGCTTGTAGGTAACCACGCCTTCCCTCACATCCTCCCGGTCAGGAAGCCCCAGATGCTCTTTTCTGGTTACATAGCAAAGCATGGCGCAGCCAAGCTGGCCGATAATCGCCCCTCCGATAGCTCCGGTAATATGGTCGTAACCGGGGGCGATGTCCGTTACCAGCGGCCCCAGCGTGTAAAAGGGCGCTTCCATGCACCATTCCAGCTGCTTGCTCATGTTCTCTCCAATAAGGTGCATGGGAACGTGGCCGGGGCCTTCATTCATGACCTGCACGCCCGCTTTCCACGCGCGCATGGTCAAATCCCCCTGCACTTCCAGCTCCGCCAGCTGGGCGAAGTCGTTGGCGTCCGCCACGGAACCGGGCCGCAGGCCATCCCCGATGGAGACGGCAATATCGTAAGCCGCCAGAATGGAACAAATTTCATCCCAATGGGAATAAAGGAAATTTTCCTGTTCGTGGATCATGCTCCACTGCGCCATGATGGAACCGCCGCGGGAAACGATGCCCGTCATGCGCCGCGCCGTATGGTTCACGAACCTGAGCAGAAGGGCGGCGTGCACCGTCACATAGTCCACGCCCTGGCGGGCCTGTTCAAGCAGGGTATCGCGAAAAACCTCCCAACTCAGGTCAGCCACCTTTCCTCCCACCTTTTCCAGAGCCTGGTAAATGGGAACAGTACCGATGGGGACAGGGGAGTTTCTTAAAATCCATTCCCTCGTCGCGTGGATATTCTTCCCGGTGGACAGGTCCATAACGGTATCCGCCCCCCAGTGAATGGCCCAGCGCAGCTTTTCCACCTCCTCCTCAATGCTGGACCCCAGCGCGGAGTTGCCTATGTTGGCGTTGATTTTTACCAGGAAATTGCGGCCGATAGCCATCGGCTCACATTCCGGATGATTGATGTTGGCGGGAATCAGCGCACGGCCGGAGGCAATTTCATCCCTGACGAATTCCGGCGTAAAGTAGGCAGGCATGCGGCAGCCGTTCCGGCGTTCCGGGGCATGCTGGTGATCCAGGCGGTCGCGGGCCACCATGCTGGACGGCCCAAATCCCTCCTGCGCCTCCAATTCGGACGGACGCGGCATCATGGTGAGCGTTTCCAGGGCTTCCGCGGCTTCGTCCGGGCGGCTCTTGGCATTCGGATAGCGGTCGTATATCGCCTTGAAAGCCTGTTCCCTGCCCAGATTTTCCCGGATGGCGACAAATTCCATTTCCGGCGTAATGACGCCCTGTTGGGCGTAATAACGCTGTGTCACAGGCGTCTTGCCCGCAGCACGCAGGACGCTCTCGTGCCCCACATCCTCTTTCACATCCCCGCGGGCCCGTATCCAGGCGGCACGCAGGGAGGGAAGCCCCTCCTCCGCAGTTCCCTCATAAGCAGCGTCCCCCCAGGGGCCGGAGCAATCGTACACGCGCACCGGGTCATTAGGGTGGGCGGTGCCGTCGGGCAACAAGGTATCGCCCAAAATGATTTCCCTCATGGGAACCCGAAGATCCGGGTACAGACGGCCCGGAACATAAATGCGGCGGGAACCGGGATAAGACAAATTGGAGGTATCGTTCATGGGATGAATGCTGTTCTGTTCCGGCAGGGGAACAGCGGAAACGAAACCTCCCCGAAAAACGGGACAAGCCCGTTCAATCGAACTCCCTGCGGCGGAATTATTCGCATCAGGTTTGAAGGGTTCTGCGGGAACAGCATACCGTTCCTGCAATCTCAGCCTTTATTTGGGCACCCCTGCCGAACTGGAAAAAGAATAACACGGACTTTCTTTTCATCCAAGCGTTTTCCAGCCCGGCGCGGTGAAACCGGAGAGCGTCAAAAAGACGGACTCCGTTCCCTCCCGGCAATCAACACGGGGAAGTTTCCCTACCCTCCAGGCGGATTCACGCGTTTTTCCTCCTCCATTTCAGCAGAAAAACGGAGTTGGCGATCACGACGACGGATCCCGCATTGTGAACCAGCGCGCCAGCCACAGGACCCAGGATGCCGCCCGCCGCCAGGATGATGGCGATGAAGTTCAGAGCCATGGAGAATGTCAGATTGCATTTGATTGTCCCCATCATGCGCCTTGACAGACGGAGCAGATGGGGCAGTTCCCGGATATCGTCATTGACCAGGACAATATCTGCGGCATCCACGGCAATGTCACTTCCTATGCCGCCCATGGCAATTCCCGCATGAGAGGTTTTCAAGGCAAGGGCATCATTGATTCCGTCCCCAACCATGCACACACGGTTCCGCTCCTTCTGGCACGCGTCAATCCAGTTGAATTTGTCCTCCGGCAGGCATTCCGCGCAAACCAGGTCAATCCCCAGTTGTCCGGCGACACGCGCGGCGGCATTCCCATGGTCCCCGGTCAGCAATACGGGAACCACTCCGGCATCCCTTACTTCCCGGATGGTGGCTACGGCATTCTCCCGCAAGGTATCCGACAGGGCGATCACCCCTGCGGCCTGCCGGTTCATTCCTATGAAGATCACGGAACACCCCTCCTCCTGATACCGTTCCGCCGCACGTCTGGCCTCATCGGACAGCTCCACCCCGTTTTCCCTGAACAATTCCAGGTTGCCGGCCAGAAGTTCCTTTCCCTGCGCCACAGCCCGTACTCCCCTGCCGGGAATCATGCGGAATTGCTCCGGTTGGGGAAGTTCCCGCACTGAATCTTTCCGGTAACAGCGGACAATCGCCTTGCCCAGAGGATGTTCAGAACGCAGTTCCGCACAGGCGGCATATCTGTAAAGTTCCTGTTCCGGGAGCTCCGGCAGGAAACTGCGCACGGCCGCCACGCGCGGAGCACCGCAGGTAAGCGTGCCCGTCTTGTCGAAAGTGAGATGGGACACGCAGGACAGGCGTTCCAGGGCATCCCCTTCCCGCACCAGAAAGCCATGCCTGGTGGCGTTCCCGATGGCGGCCATGACCGCCGTGGGAGTTGCCAGCACAAGCGCACAGGGGCAGAATACCACCAGAATGGTAACGGCGCGAATCAATTCGTCCGTGGCCATCCAGGCCCCCCCTGCGGAAACCAGGGCAATGGCAACGATCCAGGTGGCCCAGCGGTCCGCCAGCCTCACGATTTTAGCCTTCCCTGCATCCGCGGATTGGACGAGGCGCACCATGCGCTGGATGGAACTGTCCTTCCCGGTCCTGGCCGCCTTCATGTCAAAGGTTCCGAACTGGTTGACCGTCCCGCTGGAAACCTCATCCCCGGCTTCCTTGTCTATCGGAAGAGGTTCCCCCGTCATTACGGACTGGTTGACGGAAGTGTGCCCGGAAAGAATAACGCCGTCCGCCGGAATCGTCTCTCCGGGCAATACGCGGAGAATATCCCCGATGCGAACCTCTTCCGTCGGAATAACCTCCTCCCTGGTTCCTTCCACTTTCCGGGCGGTCGCCGGGGTCAAACGGACCAGCCTTTCAATACCCTTCCGGGCCCGGGCTACGGTCAGCTCCTCAAGGAGTTCCCCAAGCTGCATGATAAATGCAATTTCCGCCGCAGCGAAGTCCTCCCCAATGATGACGGAGGCAACCAGAGCGACGGAAACAAGAACATCCGCCTTAATATCCCAGGCCGTCGCCAGGCCAAGAACGGCTTCCAGCACAATGGGAACGCCGCACAGCACAATGGCTATCCATGAAATTTCAAAGGGCAAAGGTTCCATGCCAAGCATGCTCATCAACAGAGCTAATCCGGAAACGGACAGCAGTGCGACTTTCCGCCTTGTCCCTCCCCATTCCAGCAATTTTTCCAATCGGTCCAGCATATGATGATTTTTCTTTTTATACCCATACGGGTACGGGCATTTATATACCTATAGGGGTATAGGTTTTTCAAGAAAAAAAATGAGGCCCCCCCCTCCCGAACCTTCCAGAAAAAGGCATTAACCCCTTGTCCCATTCAAATCATGTTGGCAAACCGCTCAACCGCCTTGGTGAAGCGCGCGATCGTCTCTTCCGGGTCTCCGTGTTCAAGTCCGTCCCGGACACAATGGCTGATGTGCCCCTCCAGTACGACCTGCCCCACCTTATGCAAGGCGGACTTGGCGGCATTGAGCTGTGCAAGAACATCTTCACAGGGAACGTCTTCGTCAATCATCCTGTCGATTGCCTGCACCTGTCCGATAATCTTCTTGAGGCGGCGATGCAAATTTTCGGAATTCATGCATTGTTTCATGGCGGCGTTTCCTGATGCTGCTGAGGGGTACTCGTATTATCAAGTTATCAGGCAGACAGGAAATGCTGTCAAGAACAGAGTCCTCCCCCGGCAGGCGGCTCCGTGCATCTTCCAACGGAAACACCGGACGGTTTTTCATTATTTTCCCCTCTTTCCCTTTTGCCGGGGAACTTTCTCCATTCCTTGCTCTTCTTTCCGCGCGGAGTGTGGTTGGGAGCCCGTCAAGCGGAACCGGCCCTGATGTCGGGAGCCTGGTAAAGCCTTTCCCGAGCATAATGTCCGCCCATGACCATCGTCAGGAAATTCCAGACGTATCTTTCATAAAAACCCGTGAGATCGTTACCAGGTAGAGCCTGGGATATCCGAGAGAGGCCAAATCCTTCCTCACAAAATCCGGCACCACCCCGGCTATTCCCCTGACGCGTTTCCTTTCCTCTACAAAAAGATCACATAAATTGGGAGTTAAGTCCTTCCGGTCATGAAAATCGTTTTCAATTACTCCGGCTCCCGCAATGGTATTCCGCGGCCCGTCCACAATAACGTACCATTGAGGAATCCCTGTTTTCCGCTCCATGCATTCCTTCATGCTTTCTTCATAAACTTCTGAGGGAATGACCTATTTGGAACTGAACCAGGAAGAAGCCGCGAAAAAAATTCGGAATGATTCCTTAAACAAATTAATTAGCCGATGTTCCTTTCTTCCATGCTTCCCTGCCCTGACAAGCCCCTTCCGGCCCCTGTCAAATCGGCGGGCATGGAGAGAATCCATCGTGCACCGGGTTCTCTCCCGCAAAGGCGCGAATATTTCCCGGGCTTTGGAAAGAGTAAAACATTTTACTTCCATTCCCTGCGGAAAGAAAAGAAAGACCCGTTTTCATCTAGTCAGCCGTGTAAAAATGGGATAGACCTTTTTCTGGAATGCGCCCTGCCGGCTGCAACCTTTCACCGGAAACGGGGTTTATAAAAGGGAATTTCATGGATGAAGCACAAGACATGCCGCCTGCGGAACCAGACGAAGATGCCAAGCTGATGCTGAGGGTCAGGAATGGCGACGCTTCCGCCATGGAAATGCTGGTCCGCAAACACCAGAATTCCGTATATGCGACGGTGGCCCGTATGCTGAACAACGGCCCGGAGACAGAAGACATCGCCCAGCAGGTATTCATCCGCATCTGGAAGGGAGCCGGGAATTATGAACCTTCCGCACGGTTTACCACCTGGATGTTCACCATCCTGCGCAATCTGGTGTTCAATGAAGTGCGCCGCCAGAAGCGCAAGCCCACCACCTCCGCAGACGCCATGGAGGAGGAAGGAGGCATGGCCGTGTTTCTGGAACCTTCCCAGGCCCCGGACGAAGCACTGGAACATACGGAACTCCAGCACGCCGTGGACGCGGCAATCGCCGCTCTGCCGGAAAAGGCGCGGCTGGCCGTTCAACTGCGCCGTTTCGAAAACATGCCCTATGAGGAAATAGCCCGGGCGCTGGATATGACGGTTCCCGCTACCAAAAGCCTGCTGTTCCGCGCCAGAAACATGCTGAAGGAGGCTCTTGCTTCCTTTTTATCCTGACAATGGCGTCCTCAAAACAAGTTAAGAACACACCGCCGGCTTTCCCGCCAAAGGGTGGGGAGCCGGTTCCTGGTACAGTTTCCCGTCTTTAGCGGCAAATAACCCGTAGAGCAGCGGCCAAGTCCTTTCACAAAAACACCCGGAAACAAAAAAAACGGGCCGTTCTCCAACGAAAACGGCCCGTTGAACATGTTACCGGGAAACGGAATCAGCGCGCATTTTTTGCGTTAAGAACATCCTTATAGGGAATTTTCAGGAAGTTCAGCGCCCCCTGGGATTCGTACAGCACGCCCACATGGTTCTTATCTACCGGCGCCAGGCAGGAATATCCCCAGCCTTTGCGGGCATCATAAAGAAGCCATTTGTCTTCCGGCCATGACCCGGCATCATTCGTAGAAGCTTTCAACGTCATGTGGGAACGTCCGGATGTGGTATTGGGATTGGAAAACAGAACCACTCTGCCCGCGCCCGGAACGCCGTCCACGGCAAGCAGGCTGCCCTGGCAGACCGGTTCCTTCAGCTGGGCAGTGCGGTTGGTGGGGTGTTTTTCCCACGTTTGGCCCAGGTCTTTCGTAACGCCCACGATGCGGGAACCGCCCCAGTTGCACCGGGCGTTGATCATGACGGAGCCGTCTTCCAGCTCAATCACCTGGGCTTCCGTCGTCTGCTGGTTGACGCCCGTGCCGCAGTGCCAGGTTTTTCCCCGGTCTTTGGAATAAACAATGGTGGACCACGGCACCCCTTTGCCGTCCCAGTACTGGGCGGCGAAGACCAGCGTGCCGTCTTTCATGCAAATGCCGTTGCCGGGTCCATTAAATAAAATGCGCCAATCCTTGTTCTTGGTTTGTTCCGTGATATTGATCGGACTGGACCAGGTCAGGCCATCGTCATCGCTGTAGGCCAGCACCAGCTGTCCGCAGGCCTCCGGAGAATTGTCTCCGGACTTGCTGCCCCAGATGGAATGCCTGTGGCTCCATATGGCGGCCACCCAGATGCGCCCCGTCTTTTCATCCACCAGAATGGCCGGATCCCCTACGCCCCTGGTAGCACCCAGAGAGGGGGCAATCTTGGAATCATCAATGGCGATTTTGACATCAGACCAGGTGCGGCCTCCGTCCGTGGAGCGGCTTACGCCCACATCAATGTTGGCCGGAAGGTCTCCGGAATGGTTGTACCGGATATCGTACACGGCCAGCAGGGTTCCCTTCCTGGAACGGGCCAGACCGGGAATACGGTAGAATTTTGATTTGAAATCCCCATGCCTGACTACGGCCACGCCGATGCGCTGCGCCACGGGAGCCGCATTGGCAACCCTCACCGGTTTATTGCCCGCCACAACGCTGGCCGGACGCACCACTACCCTGCCGTCCAGGGTGGCTCCTTCTTTCATCGTCACGCAGGCCCACAGGTAATTGTCTCCGGGCTCCAGCTCCATTTTCCCCTTCACAGAAATCTGGGGTCTGGCGGAACCGGCAAGCTTTACTGTACCAAGAACCTGGGAAGAGTCTTTCGGGAACGGCTCTTCCCCATGATGGATGATAGGGGCCTCTTCCCCCCGTATTACAGCCACGGACTCAATGTCGGAAAGCTTCGTCGTACCCGTAAAATCCAGATTGACAGCTGTCAGGAACTGAGGATTAAGGCAGCCGTCCGTCCGGACATTCAGAGAAAGAACAGGGCTGCACGGGATACGCACCATCACCGGGTAAGCGGAAGAGGACATCTCCACCTGCGGATTCACCTTCATGGGAATACAGGGAACAAGAAACAGGTCGTCCAGCTTCATTCCCTTGTTTTCCGGAGAAGTAAGCCTGAACACCAGGGAACGCGTTCCGGCAGGAACACTGGTTTCTATCTTGGTATGGAACCCGCCCGTCCTGATATCCTTGCCGTCATAAATTTTCTTTTCTCCATTCGGCCCTATGGCCACAATGGAAAATTCAAAAGGGGCCTGCCCGGTCCATCGCTCCGCCCAGGCAGAAAGCCGGACTTCCCTGGAAGGCGTATCCTTCAAGTCCAGTTTCAATTCAGCATCCTGTCCGCCGAACATCCGCAGGGAGGCTTCTCCGGATTTTCCCCCTCCTCCGATTTCCGCCACACCGTTCCGGCAGGACATAAGGCCGTATTTGGTGGAAAGCGTTGTAAACTTGCCACGCCTGGCCTGCTCAAAGCTTTCCTTGCCGAGAACGGAGGGAATAGACAGGCCCAGTACGCACAACAGGCCAAGCCCCATTAATTTATTCAAAGATAAACGCATCGTATTTATGGTGTGTTTCGCGGGATATATACGCCGCCCCCCGCAGCAATCTTGCCCGGAGCAGCGTTATTTGCCGGTCCGTTTCCTAACACACGGCTTTCCGTTGCGTCCAGCCCCGCTTGAACGGCCTGAGGAAAGACCAGTCCTTACATTCCCTTTTTTCCTCCGGAAAGAGCCGCCGGCTCCACGGAAATCACGGGACGTTCCGGGAAAGAACTGGAATTCCGGTGCATATAATAATGAGCCCAGTGAAGAACCACCTTGTCCCCCGGTTTAAGGGCGGATATCTTCTTCAAAATATCCGCACTCTGCAGGATGGGCTTGTGCGCCGGATTAACGTCAACCATCAGCTGCTCCTGCTTTTCATCGCCGTACTTGCCTGGTTTCCGGTAATCCAGGTACTTGACGATCCGGAAAACGGCGAAATCCCTGGCATGGTCGCACTTGTCCGGGCACAGGGAAGTAAGGAACCTGCATTTCCGATGAATTATTCCCGTAAATTCCGCTTCCGCCACATGATCCGACAACAATTCCCCGGAAGGCAGTTCCGCATCCCCCTGTTCATTTACCCTTCCCGGGGCCGCAATGGGAGAATCTTCAGCCAGAACGCTCCAGAATCCGGCCAGGCCCAGACAGACGGCTAGAATACTCTTCTTCATCTCTTCATTCCTATCCGCCGCGGAAACACAAGTCAAGAAGAAGAAAGAGCTTCTGCGGACACTGACGGAATATCTCCATGGAAAAACATCATTTTATTTTTTTTATCAACAGGTTGGATAATTTCTGGACTCTTTTCGGTTTCCAGATTGACGCACCGCCGTCCTTGTGAGAAATTGACAAAAGCAATATGGATAACAACCGTACCTCTACCGTGCCGATCGTTCCCAAACAGTACCGGCTGCCGTTCTTCATGCTGGTCTCCTGTTTTGCGCTGTGGGGCCTCCTGAACAACATGACGGACAACCTGGTTCCGGCATTTAGCAAAATATTCATGATCAATGCTTCGGAATCCGCCGGAGTTCAGATTTCCTTCTATGGGGCCTATGCGGTGCTTGCCATTTTCGCCTCCATCCTTCTGGAGGAATTTTCCTATAAGGCGGGTGTCCTCATCGGGCTGGGGCTCTACATGATCGGCGCGCTGTGCTACATTCCCGCCGCCATCGGGCAAAGTTTCGATATCTATCTGATGGCTATCTTCGTGCTGGCCGGAGGCCTCTCCATTTTGGAGACCACCTGCAACCCCTTCGTTCTCTCCATGGGGTCCCAGGAAACGAGCGTCCGCCGTCTGAACTTCGCCCAGGCCTTCAATCCCATAGGCTCCCTGACAGGTATTTTCCTGGCCAAATATTTCATTCTGGCGCATTTGAACGATGCGGACATGGACACCCGCAAAGCCATGGACCCGGAACAACTGAACGCCATTGTCAGCGATGAACTTTTCTGGGTATGCGTTCCTTATGTGGGCCTGGTAGCCATCGCCGCCGTCATCTGGTTCTTTTTCTGCCGTTACAAATCCGACGATGAAAACGTACCCACCCGGGAAAACACACAGCCCCTTTCCTCTAAACTCGGCCGCCTGGGACTCTGCATCGCCCTGATTCTCATCCCCTTCCTGTTCCAGTACTATTCCGCTTTCGAATTCAGCATGGTGCAGCAAATCCTGATTATGATGATCGGGCCCATCGCCTTCCTGCTCATCATGCCGGACTACCGCTGCCAGCTTATGAAACTGGTGAAGCTTCCGCGCTACTTCTGCGGCGTGGCAGCCCAATTTTTCTATGTAGGCGTGCAGATTGCCGTGTGGACGTGGACGATTAAATACATCATGTCCGTCTTCCCCGGAATGCAGGAAGCGGCGGCCTCCAACTACTATATCTTTTCCATCATCCTGTTCATCGCCTGCCGCGCCATCACTACGGCCCTGATGAAAAAATTTAACCCGGCCAACATGATGTCCCTTTTCGCCGTCGCCGGCATTCTCTGCTGCCTGGGCACCATCTATCTGCCCAGGGAAATCTCCGTCTGGACACTGGTCGGAATCTCCGGCTGCATGTCCCTGATGTTCCCCACTATTTACGGCATCGCCCTGCGCGGACTGGGGTCTGAAGTGAAACTGGGAGCTGCGGGCCTTATCATGGCCATTCTGGGCGGCGCAGTCATTACCCCGTACATGGGTTCCTGGATAGACAACACCACAGTAAAAAACCAGGTGGCCTATTTTGAATCCATCAACCGTCCTCTGATCGCGCAGGCGGAAGCTGCGGACGCCCGCAAATCCTTATCCGGAGCCATGCTGGCGCTGTACAGGATGTCAGAAGCCAGCCCTGCGGACGGAGAAGAACAAGCCAGGGCCGCCGGCAAATTCCAGAAAAACCTGGAAACCTTCCTTTCCCTCCCCTCCCTGGAAGGGGACGCTTTTGAGCAGGCGGCCAAATCCCTGCCCGGCTGCTCCTCCCTCAAGCCTGGGGAACTGGCCGTTTTCAAAGCCAATCTGGAACGCCTCCCCGCTCCTGCCGGAAGAGAACAGCAAATTCAGCAATTCTCCCTGATTCCGGCGCTCTCCACGTTATCCGGAAACCAGGCGGAAGTGCTGGACAACCTCATCGCCCTGCCCCTGGACATGAAGCAATTCCAAACGGCCCAGGAAAACTTCGTGGAAAAAGCGGTGCGGTCATCCTTCTTTATTCCCATCATCTGCTTTGCCGTGGTACTAATTTACGGCTTCTTCTTCCGCAACACTCATCTGAAAAAGGAAGAGGAAGAAAAGCCTGCCCAGGCATGAACCAGCTTCACATCACCTACGCAAGATATGAAAACAGCATTACCAACCATCGGTATCCGCCCCACGATTGACGGTCGCCGCCTCGGCGTCCGGGAATCCCTGGAAGATCAAACCATGAACATGGCCAAGGCGGCCGCCGCCCTTATTGAGGCCAACATCCGCCACGCCTCCGGAGAACCCGTCAAATGCGTGATCGCGGACACCTGCATCGGCGGCCCGGCGGAAGCCGCCGCCTGCGCGGACAAATTCAAGGCCAACAACGTCGGCGTCTCCCTGGCCGTTACGCCCTGCTGGTGCTACGGCAGTGAAACATTTGACATGGATCCGTTCACTCCCAAGGCCATCTGGGGCTTCAACGGCACGGAACGCCCCGGCGCCGTGTATCTGGCCGCTGCGCTGGCCGGCCTGAACCAGAAAGGATTCCCGGCTTTCTCCATCTACGGAAAAGACGTGCAGGACGCCACGGATACTTCCATCCCGGAAGACGTAGCTGAAAAAATCCTGCGCTTCTGCCGCGCCGGTCTCGCCGTAGCCACCCTCCGCGGAAAAGGCTATCTTTCCATCGGCGGCTGCTCCATGGGCATTGCCGGTTCCATTGTGGACCAGTCTTTCTGGGAAAATTACCTGGGCATCCGCGTACAGGCCGTGGACATGACGGAAGTGCGCCGCCGCATGGACCAGAAAATTTATGACGAAGCGGAATTCGACCTCGCCATGCAATGGGCGGATTCCGTCTTTAAATTCGCCGAGGACAAAAACCGTCCGGACCTGAAGCTGGATGAAGCCGGACGCCGCAAAACCTTCAAGGAAAGCGTGCTGATGGCCATGATCTTCCGCGACATGATGCAGGGCAATCCCAAGCTCAAGAAAATTGACCGCGAAGAAGAATCCCTGGGTTACCAAGCCATTGCCGGCGGCTTCCAGGGCCAGCGCCACTGGACGGACTTCTACCCGAACGGAGACATCGCGGAAACCCTGCTTAACTCCACCTTTGACTGGAACGGCCCGCGCGCCCCGCTTCCCTTCGCCACGGAAAATGACTCTCTCAACGGCGCCTGCCTCCTCTTCGGCTATCTGCTGACCGGACAGGCCAATGTCTTCGCGGACGTTCGCACCTACTGGAGTCCGGAAGCCGTAAAGCGCGTCACGGGTTATACGCTGGAAGGCCATGCCAAGGACGGCATCATCCACCTCATCAATTCCGGCTCCGCCGCCCTGGACGGCTGCATGGCCTGCACGGGCAAGGACGGACAGCCCGTCATGAAAAAACACTGGGACGTCACTCCGGACGATGCGAAAACCATGATGGAACAAGCCGTCTGGTGCCCGGCCAACCGGGAATACTTCCGCGGCGGCGGCTACTCCGTCCACTACGTCACCAGGGGCGGCGCTCCCGTCACCATGATGCGCCTGAACATCGTCAAGGGACTCGGCCCCGTCCTCATCGTGGCGGAAGGCTGGTCTGTTGATCTGCCTGCCGAGGTGCACAAGACCCTGGACGAACGCACTGACCCGGGCTGGCCGACCACCTGGTTCGCCCCGCGCCTGACCGGCAAGGGAGCCTTTACGGACGTGTACAGCGTCATGGCCAACATGGGAGCCAACCACGGAGCCTTTACTTACGGCCACATCGGCGCAGACATCCTGACGCTGGCCTCCATGCTGCGCATTCCCGTATACGCCCATAACATTCCGGATGACCAAATCTACCGCCCCTCTGCCTGGGGTCTCCACGGCACGGCGGACCCGGAAGGAGCTGATTTCCGGGCCTGCGCCAACTACGGGCCATTATACGGAAAATACTGAAAACGAAAAGGTAACAGTTAATAGGTAATAGTTAACAGCTTCGGATAAAACATGGCAGAAAGTCCCGTTTCCGCGAAAAGCTTTTCTTTCGCAGTCCGCATTATTCAATGATGCAGGTACTTGAAAAAGCAGGGCGTCGAACGGGAATTGCTCAGCCAGCTCCTACGTTCCGGTGCGGGCATTGCCGCCAATTTATCCGAAGCTGCTTACGGGAGCCGCAGAAGGGACTTCTTTTCCAAAACCCGCATTGTCCTGAAGGAATATTCCGGGACGCATACACGGCCTAAACTGTTGCATGCCACGGAAGCCTGACGGAAACGGAATCTTCCTCTGTCAACCAAGACAGCACAGAAATCCCTAAAATGCTCATTTCTATTAACAAACCAACTCAACAAGCTCAGCCGGATTCCTATTAACTTTTCACTATTAAATCTTAACTCATGTACTCCCTCTGCTTGGACTGCGGCGCGACTAATGTGCGCGCCATGGTTGTGGATGAACAAGGCGTCATTGTGGGAAAGGCCTCACAGCCGAACGCCACGCTGCCCGGTGAGGAAAATCCGGAATTTCACGTCTGGGACGCCGACCGGATTTTCAGACAGCTCTCCGAATGTGCCGTGAAGGCCCTGGAAGGGCTAAATGCGGAACAGGTGACGGCCGTCACGATTACCACCTTCGGCGTGGACGGCGCGCTGGTGGATGACGCCGGCAACCTGCTCTATCCTGTCATATCCTGGAAATGCCCCCGCACGGCGGAGGTCATGAAAAACATCGGCAAATATATCTCCCAGGAGGAACTTAACCGTATCTCCGGCGTGGGGGCCTTTGCTTTCAACACCATTTACAAACTCGTCTGGCTCAGGGAAAACCACCCGGAACTTCTGGAAAAAGCCCATGCGTGGCTCTTCATCTCCAACCTGCTGGCCTACAAACTCACCGGCATCATGGCGACAGACCGGACCATGGCAGGGACTTCCCAGCTCACGGATCTGGAAACGGGAGATTTTTCCGAATTCATTTTGAACTGCCTCGGTTTGAGCCGCGGCCTCTTCCCTCCCATCGTGGATGCAGGGGAAACCATTGGCCTCCTTACGCCGGAAGCGGCAGACGCGATGAATCTCCCGGCCCTGGCGGGCATTCCCGTTATCTCCGCCGGGCACGACACCCAGTTCGCCATTTTCGGTTCCGGAGCAGACAAGAACCAGCCCGTCCTTTCCTCCGGAACATGGGAAATCCTAATGGCGCGCTCCGCACAGGCCAGGCTGGCCCGGGAAGATTATGAGGACGGCGCCACGGCGGAATTCGACGCGGAATCCGGCCTTCTTAACCCCGGGCTCCAATGGCTGGGCTCCGGCATTATCGAATGGGTGAAAGCAGCCTGCTTTCACGGGGAATCCTATGACACCATGGATGCGGAAGCGGCCGCCGTCCCACCCGGCTGCGACGGCGTGACAATGGTTCCGGACTTCCTGGCCTCCGGAGACCGGAAAGGCTCCATCAACGGACTGGTGCTGGGAAGAACACGCGGCCATATCTACCGCGCCGCCATGGAGGCTCTCACCTGGCGGCTGAAATCCCGCCTGCGCCGTTTGGAATCCGTGGGCGGCTTCAAAAGCGAATTCCTCATCCTGGTGGGCGGAGGCGCCAGAAACAGAGTTTGGACCCAGATGAGGGCGGACATTCTCCGGATTCCCGTCAAAGTCTCTGAAGTGTCAGAAAGTACGGTATTGGGAGCATCCATGTTTGCCTTTGCGGGCGCCGGGGTGTACTCTACGCCGGAGCAGGCCCGGGCCGCCTTCGGCATCACCTACCGGACATATATGCCGGGTTCCCAGGAAGCCGCCTACGAAAAGTTCAACCAATAACACGCTACTAAATATGTCAGAAGACTGGTCAATCTCCCCTCCCCTGCCGGACAAAGTGTTCCCATGGGAAAAATACAACCCCGTCACGCGGGAGGAAGTGAATGAATTCTTCCATTCCCCGGAAATTCTGGTCATCAAGGAACGCATGTGCGACATAGGGCGCCGCCTGTGGAACCGGGAATATGTGGACGGCAACGGGGGCAACATCTCCGTGCGCGTGGCTCAGAACCTGCTGCTCTGCTCCCCCACCCTGTGTTCCAAAGGCTTCATGACTGTGGAAGACATCTGCATGGTGGACATGGACGCGCGCCAGAAAGCGGGCATCCGCCCCTCCACCAGCGAGGTGAAAACGCACATTGCCATGATGAAATCCGTGGGCGTCAATGCCTGCATCCATGCCCATCCCCCGCACTGCAATGCCTTCCTGTTTGCCGGGCAGGTTCCCCCCTCCGGCATCAATCCGGAAGCGGATATCTTCCTGGGGCACATCCCGCTGGCCCCTTACGGAACGCCCGGCTCTCTGGAAACGGCCCGGGCCGTGGCGGAAGCAGCCAAACAATCCACCGTCGTTTTCATGGAAAACCACGGAGTCATTACCGGAGCACGTGACGTGGAAGAAGCGGAATGGTTCATGGAAAATGCGGATGCCTACTGCCGCATGGTGCTGATGGCCGGACTGCACAAAGCACCTCTGAACCAGGTGGGGCCGGAAGGCGTGGCAGACTTCCTCGCCATTCGCAAATCCATTGGTTACGCCGTGCCGGACAACCAGCCCCTGTACAACACGGAAACCTACGCCGGGTACAAACTGGGAAAATCCGGTAAATAACTCCCTTTTTCAACGGGGTGGCTGGAGCAGTTCAGCCGCCCCGTTTTTAACGGACCCACTCCGGAATAAAAACTTCCTTCTTTTACGCCAACACCTCCTGCCTTATTTGCTTTTTTACCCGTTAAAACCGCCTCTCCTGCCGCAGACTATTTCCGGTAAAGCCACATCCTCTCCTCAGTAAAAGAACGCCATTATGGCCCCGCCCTGCCGGGAACAGCCGATCCGGCCCCGGAATCGGCTTATTCCCATCCAGCCAGCAGCGTACCGGACCGCACGATCTTCCCGTATGGAACATGCAGGCGGGCGTTCACATAGGAGAACGGCCGAAGCAAATCGCGGCACTTCAACGGAAACCGGCAGCCTGTCTTTTCCATGAAGGAACTCCTGCACCTTCTTCAGGATTGCATGGTGGGGATATTTCCTTCCGGCTCCATAGTTCATACGTTTTTACGCTCCGGCACCGTTCAGCCCCGGGTTTCATTCCCGGGGAAAAACCTCTTGTTTCACTGGTCTTTCCTACAGAAATTGAGCATTACAGCTGTTTCCGCCTATACTCTGGTTTAAGAAAAATTTCTCCGGGAACTCCTTTTCCTGAGGGAAAGCACCGTAAACGAGGCATTCTGAATTTACAGCTCTTTATCTTCTGTCAGATATCCGGCATCTGTTATTTTCAATTGCTGCAAGGCATGCGGCTCCTTACGGCAGTTGCGCAACACCCAAATATTTCGTCTGCCCTACCTTTTCCGGGCAGGCGCCGCGGCGGGAGGAACGGGGGCTTTCCCTCCGGAAAACGGAGCGAAATTCCAGGAAACATTGCTCAAAGGCCCCGTTCCCCGCACTTGAAACAGCCCTCCGGCCAACAGGAAAACCGGGGAAGTAATAAACCCCGGCAAACCGCGAAGCCCCAGCTTGAAATCTGAATTGACCTGCAAATCGGAAAGGCGTATCCAGCCTCCCCCCTCCAGAGACATGTTGCTTCCCTGGGCCACGAAATTACTGGTGCGCACATAACCCTTCTCAATGGAAAAATCGCAATCGGCCCTGGATATCTTGTAATTAATCAGATGCCCCAGTCCAGGAATGTAATTAGAGAGGGCTTCCCCCAAAAATCCGAACAGGGGAATTTCCACCAGGTCGCCATGCACCAGGGCAGCCTCCCCCTTCGCCTGAATAGAATTCATATTGCCGCCCTTGGATGAAAACTCAATGGCTCCGTGCACAGTGGCTTTCTCCATTTTTTTGTCATAGGATTTCCCGATAGACGTCAAATTCATGTCCTGGAGGACAAAAGAACCGTTCAGGGCATCCCCATCGTCAATCTGCGCCAGAACGCGCCCCGTGAAGGTTCCGTCCCAGATGGTTCCCATCATCTTGTCCACAACCACCCATTGCGGAGAAATCAACACTTCCCCCTTTGTCCTTCCGAGGTCCAGCGTGGTTCCCAGCAGGGGATAGCGCACGCGCCCGGCGGAAGCGTCAAAGCGGATGCGCCCCTTCATCAGCTTCATGTCATCCCCCATCGGAAACATGCCGCCGCCGGAAAGCGTTACGGGCCGGGTAAAGACAAACTCCTTCAAAACCCTGGCGGCACTATCGGAAAACATCCGCAGGGTATAGCCGGGATAGGCCTGCCCCTCCAGACCAAGCACTTCCACCGTATCCTGCACAAAACGGAAATCTATGCTCTTGGCCTTGAGCGTGCATTCCGAAGGGCCTCCGGACAATCCGACGGAAGACAGGTAATTTCCGTTGGAAACCACAGTCGTCACATTGGTCAGCACCAGCTGGTCTGTCACCAGATGGGCATCCGCCCGGGCAGACTTCAAGTCCACCCCCCTGTAGCGCGTGTTGGTTGCGGAAACAGTAGCCTGCAAGTCGTAAGCCTTTTCCAGATTGTACAGACCCAACGTTCCCTGGAAGGAAAACTCCAGGCCGGAATCCTTGCGAAAGACAAAGCGGTTCATGAAAAAGTCGTCATCCTCCATGCTCAACAATTGGTCTATCGTTTGCAGCGGAACCGTGGACTGCCCCATCACAAACATCTGACCGTCCAGAAAACCGTTGGCGAACAATTCAAAGACGCCCTTTTCCATTTCCATCCGGCAATTTTGCACAAAAAGCTGGTTGGGACGGTATTCCGCTTCCACATCCGCCGTTTTGACAGGAACCTTGTTCCAGGCAAGATTCTCCGCATGGATGCGTGCTCGGACCAGAGTCGGCTCCACAGGCTTGCCCTCCGGAATATCCAGCCTGCCGTGCACCCATAAAACCGCTTTTTCCGGAAGCTGCAAATGTTCTGGGACAGAAAACCAATTTCCAGCCAGAGTCTCCAGCAGTTCAGGCTTCAGATTAGATTCCAGCGTAAAAACAAGGTCGGTGCCCAGATAGCTTCCTTCCAGCTTCACCCGGCCGTCATCCCGCACCAATTCCAATTGGGTGACGTTAATGGAACGGCCAATCAATTCCGCCCTGGCCGCAGCGGAAACGAATTCCACTCCCTGGTAAAAGACATCCGCCACGGAAGCCTCAATCTGGAGGCGGTCCACCTGGAACGGCCCTTTCCACCCCTTTCCCATATCCACGGAACCGTACACCTTCAATTCCGGGTCTCCCCTGATTTCCAGCGCTGGCGGCAGCTTCGCATCCTCCGGGGCAATGGAACGGGCCATCCCCAGCATCGCCTTCATAGGCAGAGTGCTGTGAAAGTCTATCTTAATCTCTCCGTCCACTCCCATTACCTTGCCGGAAAAACTGCCTCCGGGATGCCTTATATCCAGATCAGTTACATAAAAATTACCGTTTTCATAACTGAAATCGCAGGAGGCCCTCTGGAATTTTTCCCCAAGCACGGAAAATGCTCCCATGGATCCGGAACCTAAAGCATTCAGATGTTCCACGCCTTCCCAATTTTCCGAAAAAACCGCACGACCGGATATCTGTACATGCGGCTCGCTCAGAAACTTCATTTCCTTCGGCACCAGAGCTTCATCAACAATAGCCACCGCCCAGGAGACCAGAGGAGCCGTACTGCGGACATCCCAGATCAGCGTGCGCTTTTTCAAATCGGCCTGGAGGGAAAGGCTGACGAAACCGGCCGTTTCCGCATCCCGCATGGTAAAGTGTTTGGCCATGATAACGGAATCCGCGTAATCCCCGCTGAACAGGAAATCCCTGACCATGATTTTTCCGTACCTGAGAACAGTCGCCTGCAAATCCATGCCTACACGCACGCCGCCTTTCGGATCGTCGCTTAAATTGACAATCAGGCGGGGAGGAGATGCATCAGGCCACTTCACCCGGTCCATGTAATTCAGGACCTGATTCAACTGCTCTCTGACGGCGCCCATATCCTGAGCCGTCAGCGTAAAGTCTCCGGAATCATCCTGACCAATGGAAAATGCCCCCTGGGCCGTCACCCGGATGCCCTGCACAACGGCATCTGCCTTGACGATGTCCACCATGCCGGGCCGCCCCAGATTCAATTCCGCGTTCACCCCCGTTACGGAAAAAACTTTTTCCGGATTCCCCGCATCTACGGGCAGAGTGACGTCCATCCCCTTCACATTCACCCGCTCCGGCACTACTTGTCCTTCTATCAGTTTTTTCCAATTCAGCGCCACATCCGCCTCATGCAGCAGAACTATGGGCCGGCGAGTTTCCGGCATGGCCTCCGGATCCAGCAATTCCACATTTTTCAGTGTCACAACGGCACGGGGCCACAAAGTAACTTTCAGCGTCTCTATATGGGAGGGAATGCCCTTTTCCAGAAGAGCCTGCTCCACCCGCTGCACAACGAAGGAAGGCACCCCCCAGATAGAGATGTAGCATATGCAGCCCAGCAGCAACGCCCCCAGCAAAATAATCACTGTGGGAATCAGTCCTTTGATCCATCTCATAAATGTCCGCTGAGCCATAAGCCTTGTCTTCTTTGCACGGGTACTGCAGCACGCTACCCTAAAAGAAGAGACATTGCACCACCAATTTGTGTTGCCGATTTATTTTACGGTCCTGGAAATAATGTCATTCGCCTTGAACAGCCCAGAGTTGCAGCCGGTCAAACACTCTGCAAGCGGAAAACCGCTCCCACTCCCCCTATATCAATCATGAACATTACCATTCACCGTGCATCCTCCCGTGGGCATGCCAACCACGGATGGCTGGATACACACCACACATTCAGCTTCGCCAATTATTTCAACCCGGAACGCATGCAATTCGGAGCTCTGCGCGTGCTCAATGACGACAAGGTTCTCCCGGAAGAAGGCTTCGGCACCCATCCGCACAAAAATATGGAGGTGGTTTCCATTCCTCTGAAAGGAAGGCTCCGCCACGGAGACAGCCTGAACAACAGCCACACTATCACGCGCGGAGAAATCCAGGTGATGAGCGCCGGAACGGGTATTCAGCACAGCGAATTCAACGACAGCCTCACGGAACCATTGGAATTCCTGCAAATATGGATCATTCCGGACAGGATCAATACGCCTCCCAGGTACCGGGATTACGATATCACCCCCCTGTTGAAGCATAATGAGATCTCTACCTTCCTGGCTCCGGAAACAGATATTTCCATCATGCAGCAGGCCTGGTTTTCCTGGGCGGAGCTGGACAGGGGCATAGAACGGGAATACCAATTCAAGGGACGGAACACGGGCGTATACATCTTCGTGATAGACGGAGAAATAAAAATAGGAGATGCCATATTGCACAGTCGGGACGGTGCCGGAATTACGGATACGGGAACCGTCTCCATAGAAGCCCTCCAGAACTCAACCGTTTTGCTGATGGAAGTAGCCGTCTGATTTTTCCGGACTGCCCGGCTTTCCGGTTCCGCCCTGCCTTACACAGACGGCAGTTTTTCTATTACAACTTGCCGCTCTTTTTTCTGCTGTGCAGGAACTGGCCCATCCTCCATCCCAACTGCACCAGCCCGTAACACAGGCTGCCCAGAACAACGCTGGAAACCACCCAGCCCGCTGCGAATTCCAGGCTTACCATGCCGATGCTCAATCCGCCAAACGGCGTCCAGGACCACTGCTGAACCCCCGCTTTCAGCATCTCCCAGTTCGCGCCGGACGTAGGGAACCCCAAAATCGAAAAAAGGAACCACCCCAGCCACCATTGAGCGGGAATGGCAAAAAAGGTAAAGCCGGGAGGGGAGAGCCACGCCATCAGAATGGCTACGGGAATATTACCCTTGCGCCACAGGCAGGCGAAAACGCCCCACAGGCTCTGCATGGGAAGAGGGGCAATCGCTGCGGCAGCCCCCCAGGCAGCTCCCGTTGCAACGGACTGCCTGTTCCATGACCAGTAAACAGAATCAAAAACCCTGGCGGAAAGGAACTTGCTTGCCCACGATTTTTTGCGCACCTCCGTCAGCAGGTAAAGCCTGACTCTGCGCATCAATTGCCTGTAGCGGTGTTCCATCCGCCGCAGAGTCTCCTATAAACCGGCCTTGAATCAATCGTAAAATGCTCCAGTACGAGGAATGCCGCATTTTTACGCCCGAATGCCTCTCTGCGCTCGGTTTTTCTTGATTCTTCATGCGGTTTCATGAAATACCTGCGTTCACACCTTTTTCCGAATCATGAGCAAGCAACGACTCGATATCCTTCTGGTTTCCCGCAATCTCGTAGAATCCCGGGAGCTGGCCCAGCGGCTCATCATTGCCGGAGAAGTGAGCGTGGGGGGGCATCCCTCTACCAAGCCCGGTCTCAAGGTTAATGAAGACGCGGATATCACCATTAGAAACCGTCCCCGCTATGTCAGCCGCGGCGGCCTGAAAATGGAAGGAGCCCTGAATGCCTTCCCCGTTTCTGCGGAAGGCAAGGTCTGCCTTGACATTGGGGCTTCCACCGGAGGTTTTACGGACTGCCTGCTCCAGCACGGAGCCGCCAGGGTGCATGCCATAGACGTAGGAACCAACCAGCTTGTCTGGAAACTGCGGCAGGATCCCCGCGTCATTGTGAAGGAAAAATTCAACGCCCGCTACATGACTCCGGAGGATATTGGGGAACAAGTGGATCTGATCGTTTCCGACGTCTCCTTTATCTCTCTGAAAAAAATCCTTCCCGCCGCCTTTCCTCTGCTTAAAAAAGGGGGGGATGCCCTGGTGCTCATCAAGCCCCAGTTTGAACTCCAGCCGGAAGACATAGGCCCCGGCGGCATCGTCCGGGACCCGGCTCTGCACCGGAGGGCGGTGGACTCCATACGCACTTTCGTCACGGAGGAGCTGAACCGTTCCTGGATGGGGTGCGAACCTTCCCCTATCACGGGGACGGACGGCAACCATGAATTCCTGGCATGGCTCAAATAGCCCCGGCCTTTTCCTGTCCGAAGAAATCCTCCCGGCACACCGTGGACGGGTTCAACAGTTTTCCTCAAACCTGTTGTCATCCCATAATTCCGCCTCAAAGTCCACAAACCTCCCCCCCTTGATCAAAACTTGAAAATACTGGTATTTTTGATACCCCAATAAATTTGGAATCCCATTTAAGACAATGGGACTGATAAATTACCGCCTACATTGCCGGATCGCCTTTCTGCTCCCGCAATCCGGAGCTTCCAGACATCGGCCGCTTCATCCTTTACACGCCGTCACAAAAATTCTGGGAATGATAGGCGTAGTGATGCAATTCCATGCTTCGTCTGCAATAACCGGTTCCATTCCTTCAAAACCGATTTCCACTTCCTTGGCTTCTTCACAGGTGATGAAGATTTCTTCCACGATAATTCATAACTTCATTTTCGAATGATAAGGAGAAAGCTACGCCCATCGTCCCAATTCTCCCCCGTCGTTATTAGGTTTCAGGCCATTGAGCCCTTAATTCACCTATTTCAACTAACCTGTCCTTTCTCAGAAATAATAAAAAAATGTATCAAGAAACAGAGATAATCAGGGAACAAATGGCTGAACAATAGATAACTGGCTCTCTGGTGGGTGGGTTATTGGAAGAACGGGAACAATAGGCTATGTCCTCCAACAGTCTGGATTATTCACCGAGGAACTCCTTTGGGCGACCGGCGTGACAAACTAAATTCTGCCTTCCCTACATACACCCTCCGAGCATCGGGATACGCATGTTCATCCCTGAAACGTACTTCCAGCTCATAGTTCTGACCATTGCGAAGACGGTCAAAATACGTCAGCAACAGGTAAGCTTCCTTGATGGGGACTTCATGCTTTTCTCCCGGCTTCAACGTAATGAAGCGTATCAAAGCCGCTACCCGTTCGATTTTATACCCGGCTACATAACAGGCTATTGGATTCTCTATTTCGCCCACTCTGTACCCATATCTTTTCCCTCCCGATTTTTCCCATATTTCGATACGGATATTAGGGCCGTCATCTTTGAGGGGATAGAAGTCGTCAAACAGGCGCACGGTCTTTTCGCCCTTGTTCGTGAACACCAGTTTGAAGTCAGGGAACGTCTCCCTCGCGTCAAACCGGGTCTTTTCCATCACCACGGAACATTCCACTCCGTTGTCGGCCATGTCCCCCCATGCCGCAGCATGGAGGGACAGGC